>Ga0207877_10013_pt1 | contig 666469 bp, 494 predicted proteins | sample LinPmetageLP29_FD_184046 | JGI IMG/M metagenome (GOLD analysis project Ga0207877, IMG submission 184046) | Marine viral communities from the Pacific Ocean - LP-29 (SPAdes) | ecosystem: Environmental > Aquatic > Marine > Oceanic | place: Pacific Ocean | collected 2009-08-23
CCTAAAACCCTAAACCCTAAAACCCTAAAACCCTAAAACCCTAAAACCCTAAAACCCTAAAGCCCCTAAAACCCTAAGCCCTAAAACCCTAAAACCCCTAAAACCCTAAGCCCCTTAGTTTAAGTAAGCGTAAAGTAAGAATAAAGTAAGAGCAAACGTACCTATATCTCCTATAAGTAGAGGTAGCCTATCCTTCTAATACTATAAACAAGGTAATCCCCTAAGCAATTAACCGCTAGTTAGCGGATCCTTAGTACTAGGAGGGGTCGATATTTATATAGGGGAGCTCGAGCTAGGCTCGCTCTTTCTATATTTAGACTCGGCTTTTTTCTGCTTTATATTTAAATTGTTAGATATAAGTAAATTCCTAAGTACCGAAGCTAAGAGTCTTACCTAACTAAGGGTATCCGCGGCTATTAGTATAGCCTCTTTAATCGATATAATACCCTCCGAGTTACGAGGTAGAAGATAAGCCTTTATTAAGTTACGAGAGGGAAGAGGATAGTCTATCGAATTACGGGGAGAAGATAAGGCTCTTTCCTTTGTACCCTTGATTTTTCCAATTAGATGTACTATATTAGAGTTTCCGGTATTATTAGTTATTAATAGGGTAAGGAGGACGATATATTTCGCCTCCGATACGTACTACTTAACGAGATTCTCGACAAGCGGTACTAAGTAGTTCTCTAACTCGTATTTAGCCTAGTACTAGGGAGATACGAAGAGGAGGTAAAGGTTTATTAAGTTGTGAGGTAGAAGAGGATAGTTTATTAAATTATAGGGAGAAGATAAGGCTCTAGGGAGATACGAAGAGAAGATAAGGCTTTACCGAGATACTTAGTAGAAGATAGTCCTAGCCGAGTATTAACCTAAGCAGAGTATTAACATTAGGTAAGTATTAACCTTAGCTAAGCATTGACCTTAGCCGAGCATTGACCTCAGCCGAGCATTGACCGCAGTCAGCACCAATAGGTAATCGGGTGATGTAGGTCGCCATAGTAAAAGGCGTTAGAATAATAACTCCCCCCATAGCCTTTATATTGCCTACAACAATCCCGCAAAAAGAATATAGTTTACGAGAAGTAATCTAAAGCATGTCCTAAATTTTGAAGGTGATAGACAATATATTGAGTGAGAAAAAGGCATATAACGTTTATTCAAATGCGGTTAGTAGGTATAACGTTTAATCGGATTAGGTTAGCGCGGATGGTCTCCACCCGAATACTATACCTAGACTAGCTAACTTTGGACGCTTATTATACCATACGTAGTGCTTCAAAAATTTATTTAAAAATATATTTGCAATCCTCAGACTCCCAGCTTTCTAATGATATTAAAAAAAGAGTAAAAGTCCATAGTGGTAGCTTTGCGTAGTACCTGTCATTTGCCTAATATACTGAATGCCTCTCCTGAAATTTAAATTAATAATCTCTGCTGGTGTGTGGGTGACGAGTCGCCTGGTGGTTGGCCTTGGGGTTTGTTGATGCTAATGATGGCACGGCCGACCGTACCCTATCGAAAAAAACTCTTGGATTTTGAACCCCTGCAACCCCCTCTCAAAATGGCTTAATGGTCTTTAAACTTGGGGGAAATATTGATGAATAGCTCCCTTAATACTGATGAAAATTTGAATGAAAAACAATAATAGGAACCTAATTGCAGTCAACTTTGAAGTTAATTGCAGTCAAGTCATTTGGGAAACCCTAGCCCCATACTAACGGGTGCTGACTAAATTGCAGGGAACTTGACTGCATTTACCCCCATGGGATAGGCGGGGATAGCTTGCATTTGATAGTCAACAATAATGAGCTAAAATTTGGTCCAGTTTGCCTAGGCACCAATGTTTTATGTATGGGTATTTGCAGTACGAAGGAAGAAGAGCCTGGAAGTAACCAATTCCTCTTTCGAATCCACCAAGCTTTAACTAAGTAGAGACCGAGGAATCTTGATGGAATACTAATTGAAAGGCTATTGGGTTGATGGTATGGAGAGGTACACTACTACTGACATGATAGGCTTCATAAAAAACTTACTGTCACTTACTACACAGCATTGGCAGTGTTGGTCGTGGTGTTTTGTAAACCGATAGCCTCGGCCACGAGGTCTCTCTCTTCCTGCCCACTTGTATCCCCGAACACTTCGTCCAACTCTTCAAGGGTTTTCCCGGTTGTTTCTGGGACAAACAAAAAGGCCCAAATTCCTGCCAAGAAACACATCGCCGCAAAAAATATGTAAGTACCATAGCCAATATTTTCAAGCATACTTGGAGTGGAGATGCCAACAATGAAATCCGAAAGCCAGATGGTGCATGTAGATAGTGCGACTCCCTTGGATCTCATTGAGGTGGAAAATACTTCCGAGGGGAGCGCCCATCCAAGGGGGGAGTAGGAGACACCATAGATCAAAATAAACACAAAAGCCATTGCCACACTGGCCCAGCCAGCAGCCTGATGTGCCGACCAGTCATTTGAGTACAGACCGGATAGAATTGCGATAATAGCATATGCCGTGGCTGATCCAAATGCTCCGCCAATGGCTAATGGTCGCCGACCAACTTTTTCGATGATGAGAAAACATACTAGCGATGCGACCAGTTGTAGGACGTCGAATACGCCAGATAAGACCCGTGATTGTTCTGTAGATCGTCCGAGCTATAGTTGGATATAAGGAGATAATTTAGAAGTCGAGCCCTGACATTTGTTGATGAGGGATAACTTACCGAGGTGAATAATGTGGGCGCATAGTAGATGAACGCGTTAATCCCCGAAAATTGCTGAAAGCAACCAATGCCGACACCAACAATGGTCCTCCGCCATGTCTTTCGACTGAAAAGATCCAGCCATTGAAGTATTTCGAGCTTGATCCCATTGGCTTCCGGATGCCGTTTCTGTTGAACCAGCCTTTGGAAGTTGACTTCGGCCATCATGCCATGGAACTCTGCCTGCACTCTCTCATCGTTACTAGGAAGGCCTCGTAGCTTGACAAGGCTGCTGAGACAGTCATCCTTACGATCGACCAGAGCTAGCCAGCGAGGTGAGTATGGGAAAAAATGTATGCCTGCTCCCAGGGCCGTTGCCGTGACCATCTGCAGACCGAATGGCAATCGAAACGATGCTTCACCGGGGATCCGTAACGTCCCGAAAGTAATGAAGTATGCAATGACGACACCACCGGTGATAGAAATCGATTCGAGTACAAGCAGAGTTCCCCGAATGTTGGGAGGGGATATCTCAGAGATGTAAAGCGGGGCGCCCTGGTAACATTACGTTATCTGTAAGCGATTTGCTCTGTCGCGGTGTATGAGGACTAGCACGTTACCATTGCAAGAGTGCCTACTCCGATCCCTCCTATAAATCTTCCAACTATCAGGCCCGCATAATTTGGTGCTGCAGTCTGGATGATGGCTCCGACGTCGAAAACCACCACGCACACAGTCAATGCCCATTTCCGAGAAAACTGATCCGCCATATAAGGCATGAAAATGCAGCCAATGAACGCTCCCAACAGCAACATTGCCGTCATGAACTCCTTTCCAAAGGAGGTTTTTGCAAATGGATATTTAGCGTGGAATTGGTCCATGTCGTTGATGAGGGAAACAACACCCATGTCGTAGCCCATCGAAAAGCCGCCCAGGGAAGCGAGAACAGCTGCACCAAGCACGTATGGAGAGCTTATAACGCTTTGAATGCCACTCCCACCGTATGAAACTGACGGTAAAAAGCTAGTATCGCCAATAATAGTCTCATCGTGCTCTGCTGTGCCGGCGTCCGACTGCTTAGCTTTGTTGAGCTGATGTCGAGTATTTTCGTCGTCGTGCTCCATGGCTTATGTGAAAGCTGTAGTAATATATAAACAAGATCAATATATTGGCAGTCAATTCAGTCAAGCCAACAATCAAAGCATTTAGCTGAGCCTGTTTTATACACCAAATATTGCCCAGCGCGAAGCGGGGTAATCTGGGGAAGGGTCCACAAAGTAGGGGCAATCAGTCACCGAATATTTCTCATTATCCGAGCGAGGTAGCTGCCCCGGTTGCGAAATAACGCACACTGTCCGGCACCCACACAGGTGGGTCTGTTTGAATAACCTATGACAACTGGTCATTTGCCACTCCATAGATAGCCCCTTATGACCGTAAGATTTGTGGAATAACTGTACTTGCTGCGCCATTTAGATTTCTCTTCAGTTGCCATCTTAGAAGAAGCCGCTAGTCAAAGATATGTAACAGAGTTCTGCGATTCGTACATTTCCTTTCGTTGCCTTACCAGGAGGCGGTTGCAATGCTATCCAGGGATTTCTGGGCCTGGCAAAATAAATCATTCAGGTCATTGCATCGACTGGTCTACTTCCAGACTACGGGCTGGAATGGTGTTTTTTTGATATTCCAGACTGCCTGTGCTCGGCTCTTGGGACCATTCTCACCAACACCACCGATAGTAGCCTGCGAATTTGCTGAATATGCGTCCTATGCAAGTTCAGCTTGTGATTGGTTTTCTTGCACAGATGCAAGCTTAGAGTTCTTCGGCGATGCGAACTCTGCGCGTGGTTTTGCGCATTCTGGATGCCAGCAGCAAAAGAGAATCTCAGCTCAACAATTAATGTGCTGAGCGACCCAAGAAAATTGCCAAGCGAAATGACTTTCTTTGGTAGGTTTCAAGGCGGCATCGCAGAACCTCCAAGTTTGTTAGTCTGTTAAGTACGGCTTTCCGGGCCCACAAATACAAATAGACACCGTGAACATTCAAATGCCTTCAATGGATAGTTTCCTAGATGAGTCATCGATTTTTTCCGGAATCCACAACCTTTGGAATTTTCTTCACTCCACGCATAACGCTTTGCAGGAGTATCTTCTTTCTCCGGGTACCAGGCTGTGAGTCCTGATTGGTGGAATGAGTCGGACTTTGAGGCTCTCTGGAGGCGTATTGAGACCAGGAGTTATGAACCTAGTACAGGATAGCGAGGCTTCGATTTGGCTAATTTGAAGAAGAAATCAGGGTCTAACGGGATGTTCCGGAGCTCTAGAAGCGAAGAATGAAGTCGCGAGGGTCATTGAGGACACTTAGCTGATTAACGATTCTTTCAATAGTCCCAAGAAATTGTGCTAGGGCATGTAGCAGTCATGTATGCGATGATCCATGTCACACTATTTTAGTAACTGCGGCGAGCAGTTTCCACCTCTGAATAGGGTAAGATATCCCGCGTAGAGCCTTTGGTCGCGATGCAGGGAAACCGCAGCCCCCCTTATGCTATCGACCGTGTACTACCGCATAAATCGGGGCACACGTAATCATCTGCTGCAACGTATTTGCCGGTCTGCTTATAATTGGCCATGAAGCAAAGGAGCTTGGGGAATATGCCACCGATTTCCCCTATAGCGCCGTCATATGCACTTCCAAGCTCATTGTAGTCATCGCTGGGCAATATCTCCGATTCACTCAAGTACCCCCTGGCCCCCACCCGAAGAGTCGGTTGACATCCTCCTTCTTCGATTTCTTTTCATTCCATTTCCTTTCTTTTTGGCATGTCATAATGGCATCTGCTACTATGCAAGCATTGAACTACCTGGGACCATACAAGGTCCGGGTTGAAGACGTTGAGAAGCCCAAGTTGGAACATCCTGATGACATCATCGTGAAAGTCACCACTGTGAGTTAGAAAAAGCATTTCAATAAAATAACCTGTTGACTAGTCACATAGGCTGCGATCTGTGGTTCGGACTTGCAGTAAGCATGCAGCTCCATATGTGGAGTGGAGAACTTTGAATTGACATGTCGCAGCATGTATGAGGGCCGAACCGCGGCCCAGCCTGGCATCACTTTCGGCCATGAGAATATGGGAATCGTGGAGGAGATGGGTGAGGGTGTGACGTTGTTGAAGAAAGGAGATCGCGTCGTGATGCCGTTTAACGTTGCCGATGGTCGGTGTCGTAATTGCGAGGAAGGGCGGACAGCGTTTTGCACTGGTGTCAACCCCGGATTTGCCGGCGGAGCTTATGGTAAAACAAAGATATATAATCACTTTTGCGTCGCTTCTGACTCTTCACAGGTTACGTCGCCATGGGTCCCTACCGCGGAGGCCAGGCACAGTATATCCGTGTTCCTTATGCGGACTTCAATGCTTTGAAGTTGCCCCTGGGCACTGAGCACGAGGCCGACTTTGTCCTTCTAGCAGGTCAATATCTCGTCTCGCAGATTGGTGCGCATCTACTGACCAAGTTGACAGATATTTTTCCGACCGGCATGATTAACTTTCCATAACTTATAACAGCCTTTACTAACCCGCTCCACTAGGCTGGCATGGCGTCGAAATTTCTGGTTTCAAATCCGGCGAAAGTATCGCAGTCTTCGGTGCAGGTCCCGTCGGCCTAATGGCCGCCTACTCTGCCGTTCTGCGCGGCGCGTCCTTCGTCTACGTGGTCGACCGAGTCCCCGAGCGCCTTAAAGCCGCCAAGAAGATAGGATGCATCCCGATTGATTTCACCAAGAGTGACGCTGTCGATCAAATCATCGTTCACAATGGTGGAATGGTTGACCGGTCCGTCGATGCCGTTGGCTACCAAGCAGTTGACCCTAAAGGATCTTCTGAGAAGTCGAACATTGTCCTGGAGAATATGATCCGCGTTACGCGTTCTTGTGGGGGAATGGGCATCCCGGGTCTTTATGTTCCCAGTGACCCTGGTGCCCCCGATGCTGCGGCCGCCAGTGGCATGATCAGCCTTAGTTTCGGAAAGCTCTTTGAGAAGGGTCTTTCTCTCGGTACCGGTCAGTGCAATGTCAAGGCTTATAACCGGTATTTGCGTGATATGATCATTGCTGGCAAGGCGAAGCCTAGCTTTGTTGTCTCCCACGCGATCGACCTCACTGATGCTGAAACTGCTTATTACAAGTTTGACAAGAGAGAAGATGGATATACCAAGGTTATCATTCATCCAAATGGAGCGTTTAAAACTGGAGCTTTTGATGCCGAGCTGTGATTTTCGCGAGAATTTGAGTATGGAGAGCGTTTGGGGTATGTGGATCGAGAGTTGAATGTGCTCAGGTGTTATATAGTTGGCCAATAGAAATCAAGACGATTTTTTGAGCGAACTTGCATCATCTCGAGCTCTCATATCAAGCAGATATAAACTAAAGCAGTACCTTACTCTTCCTTTCCCTTGCTCATAGCAGCACGGCCTGTTCAACATAGGAACTACGAGCCTATCCTCTATGATGCACGCGTGTTCATCACAGGCCTTACTGCGTTAGCACATAGGCCCGCGGCGTAGCGGTATAGGTTGTCGCATTGCAAGTGGGATTGAAATTACGACTAGCCGTCTCCGAATTGACATTAGGCTGCTTGCTGCGTGAAGGAGCACGCGGCCTCGTGTCGACCTTAAAGGGCAAGTGCGGCGGTTATGGGTCCACAATATCTGCTTTAGCCAATACTAGAGGGGCGGGTAGATTTTAGAGCGGGAAACCTTGCCCATTTGGACCGCGCGAATCATTACTCTACGTAGAGATGGGTCCGGCTTGGTGTACACCATAAATAATTTCAATGCCTCTGTCCAACCGTGCTTGGAAAATCATCACGTTATTAGTGTTCTGAACGTTAGAATTCGGCAAATATGAGAATCACCCGATTTCGCTCCGTTTGGGGTATCGACTCTGGCGATAACCTAGACAATTGGGCCAATTGGTTCCCAGACCTCAAGAAGCAAGGCTATGGTGAGCAATTGACAGTGAAAATATTGGTAGGGCTCAGCCTGCTAATGGTCATATCTCGGCAGCTGGCGTTGAAGTAGACATCCATGGGCTACAGAACCCAGACCGTCAATTCAAACGTCTGAGAGAGATTTGCGACCAGGTCGGCTTGGAGATCAGTACAATGTTGGCGCATTTCAACCCGACCAATCGATTGATAGTCATCTTCATTGCTAACTTTTCAACTTCAGGGTACATTCGTCATGGTTCCAGTACTTAGGCCCCCGCCCGGTTGGCCTTACAGCAGAGAACCACCTCCAAAATTACCGGGAACTTCTTCAATTGGTTGAGCCACTAAAGCCGGTCAATATCAATTTCCAGTCTGGAGAGTAGGTGGCCGACCTATTTCACTATATCAGCTTTATCACTCATACCAAATAACACTAGGGATGCCTGGGATGTCGAAGAATCGATCAAGTTCTACCGCAGCACGCTTGCAATCGACCAAAAGCTTGGCGTTGCAGGCCGTGTCGTTCACGAAACTCACCGAAACCGTTCTCTGTTTACGCCTTATGCCACTTGGCGTATCCTGGAAGCCGTTCCTCAGTATGATCGCCTTTGTTTGATCTCAAACAAACCAAGTAGGAACTGACTCACAAATACCCCAGGCTTCGAATTACCGCGGACTTCTCCCACTGGATGGTCGGGTTAGAAAGACTGCTGGATGTCGGCGAAGGTGACAGGGCAATGATGGACGCCATCGTCCCGCATGTAAGTCGGGAGTGAAAGATAAGGTCTCACTGATCCTAACAATATCCCAGGTATATCACGTTCACGCCAGAATTGGCACAACACAAGCTTCACAATGTCCCGAGCCGCTGAATGACGTTTTTGTGGAAGAGAGACTGTGTATGGAGAGACTATGGACAAAGATTCTTCAGAGTCGGTTTGAACAAGATGGTCCAGATACGGTGTTGACATTTGTGCCGGAATACGGGTACGTCGTGATTTTTTCCCGGAAATAAATACAGGCTTACCGTTCATCTTAGTCCATTCCCCTATCATCCTATTGGGAGTGCCAAGACTCATAGTCAAGTTGCCGATGAAGAGGGTCAACGCTTGCAGACTTATTTCACCGAGTTTGCGGCTAGTCTGAAGCCCTAAATGGCCCTAAAGTATGCAATTAACCGGTGGAATAGCTAATGGTGCATAAGGTTAAACCATATACGAATTGGACTTTCAACTATTAACTTGGTTCTATCAATTAAAGTGTTCTGCAATCATAGAAGTAAGGGGGGGTGGGTATACTATGGACATTAAAATTCCACTTACTCGTCTATGTTGCTTTAATAAGAGGTGAAGACGTAGGGCTATGAGCTCCATCCCACTCAATTCAACAGTGGATGCAACACGACACTGATGACATTATGGCTTCCTCCGAAGCACTGAAATGGTAAACTCTGGTAAATCCGGAACAGCTTGATTTAGGGCGAGCGGTTTGCCATCTCACGGATTGTTAATCAGCTCTGCGCGAAGAACTATCTCACGAAATAATATGATTTCCGAATAGCAACTTCGGATTGTTTGACCCCTCTCTTGCCTTCCCCTTCAACTTAGACGATTCACGCATGGTCTAGAACGGTCTAGCCCCTCCCTTCATCTTTCAATAGTGCGTGGCCATTTGGCCTTTCCTTGGCAGCCTTTTGTCGACATCCTTTTTCCCTGCCCAAAGGATAAGAGGGTTAATTTACGTAGAGATCGAGGTAATCGATGTCTAGAGCATCAAGTGTCTTCTGGACGCCTTCCTCAACATTGGGCTGATGGGTGTTCCATAGCTTGCTGGCGATGAGATGTTTTCGCAAGAGACACCACTACTCTTGATGCCCTGGCCGACTTCGTGCTCGTTTCCTAGCTAATCCATTAGATCCCCATAACTTGCTTGTTTTTTCTTTGCCACAACTCACCGTAGATGCTGTGATCTATTAGCCAAGGCCATATGTTGCAAAGGGGACATGAAATCTTACAGTGCTGCGTCAATTTGTAAGGATATTGGTGGTACCTGCGCTGGTCTGGGCAACCAATCCAGCCTGAGTAGGGCTACTCTGGAGGTCAAGTCTTGTCTTACACATCCATGGCATGATGTCCCGGATAAACCTTGGCTGTAATGAGTGTCCGTCTAGAGGTTTTAGGAGATATGTAACTTCTATATTTGACCAATGAAGGCGAGCACTAGTCGACTTGCTCTGAGACCTGGGGTAGCAGAATTTGCCCAGTTGCATTAGGAGGACGTCAGCGTAGATCACGGCTTCGTGCGTACTCAGTAGGCGCAAAATCTCAATCTGAGATGTTAAAAGGACTCAACCAAGTCAACAAAGTTGCATCAAAATTTGCGGGCACGTTCACCAAGTGATATCGCTTAAAACTTGGTTGATGTAGCTGTCGGTCTCGACGCCGCTTAACCGCGCCGACCTACACAGATTAGCCCTACCCCGCCCCAACCCCAATCTAACCCCTACCAACTACCTTATGCCAGAGACGATAGACACGCTTCAACTGCCGAGGATAGGATGTTGAATACTTGGAGAAGCGCCTTCAAGAAAGTCTACTAACTAAGCACTAACCTACAAGGACCTGCTAAGATATTGACATTTGAGATGACATACATTGAGAGGAATCTTGTATGGGCTCCATAGAGGCCTAGCATTAGCTAAGGCATGTACATTTAGATCAGTGATAGTTGCCCTTTCGGTTTAGTCGCCGGGCGTTAATGAATTGTTTGTTTATTGTGAGGCAACCCCAATAAAATTACTTCCTTTAAAGTCGGGCAATCACGGGGCGTATCTCATCAAAACATGATCAATTTAATAATGGCCATGAATGCTAAACAGTCTACGCAGTAGCTTCCCGCTCGCGGCGCCAGATCTTCACGGGCATTGGGCCAAGAATCCAGTTCATTGTCTCCTCACGCTCCATCTCCCAGCCAGGGTGAGCAAGAGCAAAGTTATAGCGATGCACCAACGATGCAATGGCCTTGGTCTGCTCTAAGTACGAGATATTTCGGCCGATGCAAGACCGGGCACCAGCAGAGAATGCAATAAAGTAGGGTCCTAGAGTCCTGCCCTTCTCTCCGAGAAATCGTTCAGGGAGGTACTTGTGGGGCTCGGGGAAAATAACCTCATCCCAGTGCGCGACGAAGGCAGACATGCCAACGGAGGTGTTGCCAGCAACCCACTCTCCAAGAATATTGGTGCCCTCGGGGGGTGTCTCACGGCCCAGGTTGTGGGGGGTCGGAGGGAAGATGCGCAACGACTCATCCAGACAGGCACGGAGGTAAGGAAGGTGTTTAATCTTGTCGTAGTCGGCAATTACTTCGTCCTCCTCGAGGACACCATCAAGTTCTTCACGGAGCTTGGCCAGACAGTGGGGGTTCTTATTCAACTGGAACATGACGTTGGCAATAGCGATGGCGGTGGTCACACTACCAGCGTTCATCATGATGTTGCACTCGGAGACAACCTCGCCAAATTCAAGGTTGTTCGGATTTCCATTCTTATCTTCCATCAAAGACTGGAAGAAATCATCAAGCTTCTCGCCAGACTCGTAGCGGCGGAGACGCTCCATACCACGACGCCACATAATATTCTCCCAGTCTCTGGCAGACTGTCCCATGCGAGCGAAGAAGGGGAAGATATCGATAAGCTTATTAACCAAAGGGTACCACTTGTAGTCCCACAGAATATATGATTGCTTGCGTGCAGTGGGGTACAGAGCCTGACGAAGAGAGGTTTTGTAGGTGGAGCCATCCTTTCGCTCCGCAACGACCATATCATGTCCATTATCCAGAAATCCTAGGTTCTCTGAGAGGCCGATAGAGGCGATGGCATCAAGGGTGAAGAAGTTTGTCCATGAACGAAGGTCGAGAGTTAGGTCGGCAGGGTCAGGAGCAATCTTTCCGGTGGCAACATCCTCCTTGGGAGGTACGGTGCATACCGAATCGAAGTGTTTGAACATTCTCTGGAGCTTATCGGTGACCTTGAACTCCCAGCTTTCAAGGTTTTTGAGAGCATATGCGGAGGAAAGAACCTTACGCTTACGAGCGTGCTCGGGCTTGTCGACGACATCGGCAAGGTTGGGATGAGGGCCGGAGGTCTCGGTGTATGAGCCGTCCTTCAGGCACTTGGTGTTGTGGCCATAGATGTCCTTGATAGCCCGGACGTCACCATACGACAACGCGTTGGGTCCTATCCGGATGACAGGGTGCGTTTTGTGTAATTCCTGTAGCTCCATAGACCGGCGACCTCGGAAGGCCATGAGCATGAAAGGTATAGCAGAAATTCCTGATAGTGGGTGGAGGTTAGGGTATTTGCGGAACCCTGTTTGGTCATCAGTCGCCTGATTTACTGTGATGGTTGCACCTTTTAAGAAAACATACCCTTGGAATCACGTAGGTATGCCACATAGGGTATAGCGATGAAGTTTATGAATATAAACGAAAGCAGCCCAACCGCGTAGGGCGCGACCGCAAGAACAGACATCATATTGAAGGAATAAGTGATGTTGTCAGGGTCGAAGAAAATTAGGTACGACTCAAAACGAATCTAAACCGATAAGTCGAAGGGTTCAACGGGAATCGCCTTGACGAAGAAAGATACAAATAAGGTGGATATTATTAGATGGGATCTGAAGCCTGAAGGGGTGTGTATAAATATCATTTGCTAAATGGTCCAAGTCCCAGAAAGTATATTGCGTCAGTCCCGCCATCTTCCAGGGCCATGGAGACTCTTGCAGCCCACCATTCTCGTTCACACTTACTTCCGGGGAAATATACTGAACCAGACATCTACATGTGCACCCACCGATGGGAACTAGCTTCCAACCGCTGATCATGGTTTGCATCCTGTGTTCTGTCAGCTGGCCAATGTGGCGCACGGCAGGGGTGGGGAATGTTTACTTTGAAGAACAAGGAAATCGGCCCCGATAACCTTGGGTGTTAATTATGGTGCAAATTGGCCCGAGCGACTAGACCCCGAAAACGCGGGGTCGTCGAAGGGGTAATACATCCCGAATTCATCTTAAGGCTGGATCTATAATTCATTATTATAATATTGAAAAGTGGCCCCTTGTAGGCTAGTTCCTTTCCGACGCGCCTCTCTCATATCACTTTTGATGCGGATCGTCATGCGGGTAATCCAAGCGGTTCTTTCCTTGTTCTTGCCACTTTGGAACTGTAGCAGCGATTGATATCCAAGAGGCAGCTTGATCTGTGATGTCGGTCCTAGAACAAGCCCTGAAAAATAAAATGCACGCGGTTCGAGGTGGGGCAGGCGAGTTGTGGTTGACTGATCGGGGAAGTTGCCCCGTCTTTTCCTACCATCCGCTCTGTGATCATCTTGGCCTGTGTGTTGGGCCAGCCCTAATGAGGGGCCGGCGCAGGGAAATCAGAAACGGAGCCTTGTGGACCCTCGGGCTCTCGTATAGCTCATGAGCAAGACATGGCTGGGGTGGGTTCAGCAAGTATCCCGTTTCCCCTTATGCTTATACTCGTCGCACGTCGACGGGACCCGCCACTGTGCCTTTCTGTGGCCTTTTTTTTTTTTTTTTGGGTGAGATCTCATCCATAAAGGGAAATTTCCCCGTTAGTAACGAAAGTGGGGATGATGGAACCTAATTAACCACGCGCGTATCTGATGGCGACCATGAAGACTTTTCCAATCCTCATGAATTAGGATCTTGGATATGGTGTTCTATACGGGGGCGCGAAACCGTGTCCTGGAATTGAAATAGCTTATATTCCTCCGCTATTCGCAACAAGTCTCTTATTCACTTTTTCTTCATACACATGATCTAACTCAAATTCACATCCAAGAACCATACTCTCTCTGTCCTTCATAATGTTACATCTTAAACAGCTCGCCCAGATCGGCATCTCTCCAGGGATTATGGAGGAGCTCGCAAAGGTCGCCACGCCGACTGGAATTGCGGATTACACTGCCCTAGTCATTCTTGCCGGTTGCGGTGCGACTTATCTATCCCGAGGCCTTCTCTGGGACAAGCCCGACCCATTGGCCTATTTGGCCTTCGAGCGCCCCCAACTGAAGAACGGTGGACAACTGAACAGTACTAAAAAGGAAACTCGAAACATTGCACAGAAGATGGAAGAGACCGGGAAAAACGTTGTCGTCCTCTGGGGATCGCAGTCGGGTACAGCAGAGGGCTTTGCCCACCGCCTGGCCAGAGAGATTTCTGTTCGATGGGGGCAAGAGACTATGAGTGCTGACTTGTCGGACTTCGACCCACCTACTATCTCCGAGATCCCTAAATCCAAGCTGGCAATCTTTATTGCTTCGACCTACGGCGAGGGAGACCCGGCCGACAACACCGCCGACTTCTGGGGCTGGATCACCAAGTCCAGCGAGGTCTCCCTGTCCAACCTTCAATACGCTGCATTTGGGCTGGGTAATTCAAATTACAAGTTCTACAACCACGTTATCGACGTGATTGTAGAGGGACTGGATAAGAACGGGGCTAAGGCACTCATGCCTGTTGGCAAAGCGAATGATGCCGAAAGTGCGACCGAAGAGGACTTCATGGCTTGGAAGGATGAGCTTTTCACTGTGTTCAAGACACAGCTCGGATTCCAAGAAGTCGAGGCCAAATACGTCCCCAGCTTGGAGGTTGTGGAGGATGAGTCCTTGGAGCCGATTGATCTGCACAACGGCGATCCAAGTAGCCAAGTCGACGTACCCAAGTCAGCTGCTCAATGCTCCGCTGTTTGCACATTGAACATTGCCAACTCTCGAGAGCTCTTCACTTCTTCCGATCGCAACTGTCTTCACATGGATGTCGATTTGTCCACCCAGCCAGAGTTGACATACAAGACAGGTGACCACCTTGCTATCTGGCCCGGTAACCCAGACACAGAGGTCGAGCGTCTGCTTGAGGTTCTAGGAATCACATCTCGCCGAGAAATACCTCTGATGATCAGGGCAATCGACTCAGCGACAAAGGTCACCATCCCTTCTCCAACCAACGTCAACGCACTGCTCCGCTACTATCTCGAAATTTGCGCTCCTGCTAACCGTGACAACGTTCGCGATCTCGCGCAATTTGCCCCGACGCCCGAAGCAAAGGCCTACCTTCTCAAGCTTGGCCAAGATAAGAATCAATATGCAGAGTTTGTCAACCGCAACCACTTAAACCTCGGCCGTTTGCTGCAGCTTGCAGCCCCGGGACAGACGTGGTCCAGCATTCCCCTTTCCTACCTTCTGGAAACTGTCCCACACATCCATCCACGCTACTACTCCATCTCCTCAAGTAGCGTTGTCTTCCCTCGCAAGCCCTCTATCACTGCCATGGTCTCCTCAACACCCCTCCTCTACAACCCTGACGAGCTAGTCCACGGAGTCACCTCCAACTACCTCCTTGCAATTTCACAGCACACCCAGTCTCAACCCCACCCTTACGGCATCACATATCACCTCAATGGTCCCAGCAACGCCCTAGAAGGCGGGAAGGTATACGCCCACATCCGTCGCAGCAAATTTAAACTTCCAATCACGAGCAAGACGCCTCTGGTAATGGTCGCCGCCGGAACCGGACTTGCGCCGTTTCGGGCCTTCGTATCTGAGCGCTGCCAGGTGCAGAAAGTCGGGAAGGAGGTTGGCCCTATGATTCTCTTTTTTGGCTGCCGCAACCCGAACGAAGATTACATCTATCGCGAGGAGCTGGAAGAGATGCAGACAACCTTGGACAACAAGCTGCGCATTATGACTGCCTTCTCACGGCACGAAGGCAGCCCACGCCAGTATGTGCAGGACCGGGTCTTGGAGTTTGGCGAGGATGTCGTCAAGCTTATTGAAGAGGGTGGAAGCCTCTATGTCTGTGGTCGCGCACGTATGGCTCGCGACGTGGAGAAGACTGTTGGGGCTACTATGCAGAAGATTAAGAGATGGTCGGCTGATGAGGTGAATACCTGGAGTAAGGCTTTCAAGAAGAAGAACAAGTGGCAAGAGGATGTCTGGGGTTAGAATGTCTATCCGTCTTCTTTTGTTCTGGATTTTATTTTAGCGTTGGAAGATTACAGAGACCAAGGGCTGAGATGCGATATCCACGAATAGTGGTTATTTGTTTCTTATTTTGTAATCGAAACTAGTTGTATTAGATTGAATATATCTCTCAGAAGCTATTTCTATGAATTTTCACATACTATTTGTCCATAAATAGACATTAACATAGATTGTCTATAGGCAGAAGATTCGACCTATGGCCCAGCCCATAGGTTGTTCACGTTTGGGCGGCGAACCCTAGCCTATGGGGGGTTATAGGATTAGACATTGACATGGCCCATGGGCCAGCCCAACCCGTCCATGGACGGGCTGTGGACAGAACTTTTTGCCCATGGACGGGCCGGCCCATGACAGCGAAGCGCCCTTCTCTGGTGTTGTCATAATGGAACTGAGAAAACCTGCACCCTCCTAGGACCACGGCCCATGATACCAAGAGACATGATTAATGCCATCTTATACTAAAATACGTTATTCGGTATGTCTCGCCACGTATTATATATTAAACACTTTGATACGCTATAAAAGACTTCTAGATTAGACTCTTTATATTAAAATATAGCGTATTAAATAGTCGAAAAACGAATATAAAACCTATAATTACCTAGATAAGTAGCTATAAAACAAGATTTATACCGTACCTATACGAAGCAGATGTAAATAATTGAAATTAATAAGCAAAATATACAGAACAATTAAGCATTAATCAGGCCATATCAGGCCAAATCAGGCTATCCAGGCAGGATGAGGTGTCGATGGGCCGGACCTTTTGTCCATGGACGGCCCATGTCAATGTCTAGTTTCTGTACTGTTTTCTTGGTCCCGGTTCATTCAGCTTAGAGCCCGTATGCTTTAAGCCTAGTACTAAGAGAAAAGGTCAAACGCTGTATAAGTTATGCATGCCACGGGCAGGACGATTTTGCTGACAAAGTAGTCCCATTTCACTCCCATGTCCTGTGGGAGTTAAGTAGGTCAAGTATCAATCATGTTACAGACCGGTATGCCCTGCTTCCCTTAGGTAGGTAAGATACTGACTTACAAGATCCTCGACTGCTGTTCTAACGATCTGTGTCGGTGGGCACTTGTCTGATACGGCGGTGACAAGCGATCGAGTTACTGAAGAAGGTAAATCGACCTCACAAGGAGCCTGTTGATGGCTAATACTTACTAGAAGCTGCTGGTGACGACCAGTATCGTCCGACTGGTAGTCTTGTCACTCCCGCCAGGATAGCCCTGCTTTCAAGGCAGATCAACTACACGTACGGACCATGACTATATATTCGTGCGGTTAGTGGGGACCGACCCTAATAGATCGGCTAGTCATTGGCTTTCAGGAAGCTGACTAAATATGCGGCCGAATGGTCACTTCACCGATTCGAAAAGGTAAGCCCGGGGAGCAGAGAGCCAATCGGCGACGGGGCTAACCCCGCGGTTTTGAACCCCGCATTCGCCGGATGTGGAGGTGTCCGTCGACACTTTCCTTATTTCCCTTTTTCTTTCCTCTTGACTTTTCTCTTTCTACCTCATTTCATATTATTGATAAATAATACATCATATGTCTAGCAACATGCGGAACAAGACCGTTCCCTGGTGAGTTCCCAGCCCCACCGTTCACCGGCTCCAATCATTTAATACATCACTTGTGAAGCCAGGAATGCCGCAGTAAGTTGCTTCCCCGAAATATATAGCTGTTGACTAATCATAATCGCAGAACGGCATATCAAGTGTGAGCGAATCCTTAAACTAGGTCTCTAGATCATACTGACCCGAATTCAGGCGACGGGCGGAAGCCAAAATGTCACCGGTGCAAGCGAACCAGGTCATCCTGCGTCCGGCAAGCTATGTCCTCGGGTTTCCGCCATGGCTCCAGTGCGAGTGCCAATTACGACTTTGCAGACGATCAGCCCTGGCTGCCCATCGGCCGTAGTGCGTGATATTCCCGCTGGCGAGGCATCTTGCAGATGTTGCATCTTGCAGCGTGTCTATCAGTGTATGGGATCGCCAATTGCAGTTACTAACCCTTTTTTTCTAGTGAACTACAAGTACGTCGATGAAACAGCCGACATAGTCCGACACTCCTCCTTAGATCAAGGCTGCAATTTACTATCCTCGCCGGCCTTGGCCTCAGAGAGACGCCGGAGTGTGGCATCTTTTAACCAACAGGCTTTCACCGAGTCGACTGTACTTAGTGACACAGTCGGGCCTAAATCCCCCGAGTTTCCTTTTTCTCCGCCGAGGCCCGATAGCAACTTAGCTGGAAATTCCCCGTATGCCCTGCAGCTGTCCCCGCCAAGCCATTCTTCCCTCTCTTCTGCTTCATCTGGCTTTTTGCAGAGCAGTCATCCCTTGCCTGGCTCAGGGGGCATCACTCATGATTTGGAAAATGGGATGGCTAATTTAGATGAGCACGAGGCCTGCCTTATGCGATATTTTATCCTGCAACTTGCTCCATGGGTAAGCTTCCCAGTTCGACCACAGCAGCTCCTCTAACTTCCAAAAGTTCGATATATGCGATGGAGAAAGACATTTTGCCTGCACAGTACCACTTCGAGCTCGAACATGCCCTCCATTACTCAACGCCATATACACCGCGTCCGCAAGACACCTAAGTAGAATCAAGAAGTACTTGCATGAAAATCAAGTTCACTACGGGGGTAAAGTCCTCCCAAACCTAACCCCCGAAACCGCCATCCACTACCACAACCAATGCATTGCGCATTTCATGTCAATATCAGACCATTCCCGTGAAGCCCAAGATGAAAACCTACTAGCCGCAGCCGTGATCCTCCGCTTCTACGAAGAAGTAGACCGTCAGTCCCAAACCCCCACCCCCGGCCTCCTCCTCCCGGGGAAGCCCACATTCCACTAACAAACGTCAGTCCCAGCAATGGACGAAGACATAGGGAACGCGCTCCGAGGAATTAGTGTCTTCCTAGACGCCCAAGCAACTGCTGCAGTTTCAGGCTACGGACTCCGCCACGCAGCCTACTGGATCGCCCTCCGGCAAGAAATCGTAACGGCATTCAGCGAACAGCGCACTTTTCGACTCCCTTTAGGCCCATGCGAGCCATACCGCTCCTTCGAGCCGGCAGATGACTACGTCTGGGCTGATCGACTCGTCATTCATTGCGCAGATGTCTTACAATATTGTTTCGGGTCCGATGAAGACACCCTGACACGAGATCGGCAGTTCCAATCTACGCTTAGCACGGGCGTCATTCATCCAGTACAAACTACCGAAATGAAAATAGCGCGTTATGACGAACTTGTTGCATTCGAGACATTGTGGGAAGAACTCGGTCCGCCAAGTTTCAAGCCTATCTATGCGCGAGAACCAATTCGATCGCGCGGCGAGGTTTTTCCGGAACTGTGGTATCTTGGTGATTGCCAAGTTGCTGGATTACAGTTCTTGGAGCTTGGACGCATTCTCCTTACGGTTTATAACCCTAAACTTCCCCGTTTGGGTCCTGGTCAGCGGATGGCGATGCGATCTGTTGATTGCAGAGTGCGGGCAATTGTTTTACGGCTATGTGGGATCGCGCTTTCCAATCAGCATAGTCCGCCCGGCCTTGTGACTGCATCTGTTGGCATTGGGATGTGCGGAGATCGATTTACAGAACAGGTCGAGCAGGAGGCGCTGTTGGGTGTGTTGGCTAAGTTGGAGGCAGAGCATGCGTATCCCACGACTGGCACGCAGGACTTGTTGAAGGGAGCGTGGGGTTGGAGTGGATATGGATCGGAGTAAATAATGTTATGACCATTATGACCTGTAGTTGAATCCATGTCGCCTGGTGCGCCAACATCAAGATTGAGGTCTCCTAGTTCTTAAGCTCCGCTGTGGGGAAAATTACTCACTCTGTAAGTGTAGAGGAGGGCTTTTATGAGACAGCAAAGACAGTCTATTCTCATATGTGCTCAACATAGCTCAGAGTTTCCATGAATTTCTGGTCGGGGTCAAAGTGCGGGGAAGTAAAGCCGAACACAATGAGTAGGTGTCCCCGGTGGGCTTCTATATCTGGTTACTTGCACATTACCGTGTCAGGAAGGTGTCGCCGCATAGCGAGGGGCAGGAATATTCGAGAAAACAGCTATATAACATTTCCTCGCAATCCAGCATAGCAAGTGAGCACTCACACTCTGTTTCATACATTCTGCCCCCAATTCCCACTTGAACATAGACCACCATGTCTCAAAAGCTCCAAGTCGCGGTCGCAGGTATTGGGCGCATGGGTAAACACCTCTCTGGTCTTTAACCATTGTATCATTTTAAGAAATCTAATACACCATCCAGGAATGCGCCATGCCCGCCACTTTGCAACCCTCACCCCCCGCGCCGAACTAATCGCCGTCTGCTCCCCTGTCCAGGCCGAGTTAGACGCCGCTGCGAAAGAATTTCCGGGAGTCTGCACCTATACCGACTACGAACAGATGCTATCACAAGAGAAAACACTTCAAGCTATAGTCGTCGCCAGCGCTACCACCGTCCACGCCGAACAAGCCATTAAAGCAATTGAGCGAGGCCTGCACGTCCTCTGCGAAAAGCCCATCAGCACGAGTCCCCAGATCGTATGCCTTTTATTTCCCCCTAAAACACCTAAGAACTCTACTAACCTCAAAAACGAACAATAGTCCCAATCCGTCGTGGACGCATACAAAAAGTCGCTAAAATCCCACCCCGCCCAGAAGGTAATCTGCGGCTTCTCGCGCCGCTTCGACGCAAGCTACCGCGACGCCCACAGACGCATAGCAAACGGTAATATCGGCGCTCCCTCCGTCTTCCGCTCTCAGACGTGCGACAAGCTTGACCCCAGCGGGTTCTTCGTTGCATATGCGGAGTTCTCAGGCGGTATTTTTGTGGACTGTTCGATTCACGATATTGATTTGGCGCTTTGGTTCTTCGGGGAAGAGACGAAGGTTAAGAGTGTTACTGCTGTGGGGATTACGGCCGTGCAGCCTGACCTGAAGAAGCATAATGATCGGGACAATGCGTTGGGCATCATTGAGTTTTATGTGAGTATCTCGTTCTTCATCTTTTTTTTGGGAATTGGGTATGGGATGTGGCTAATATTGCATGTTACAGGGAGGCAAAATTGCCCAACTCTACTGCTCCCGTATGATGGCCGCAGGCCAAGAAGACTGCACTGAGGTTTTCGGAACAGAAGGCAAAATTGCCATCAACACGCAGCCGCAGTTGAACCTGGTCAATTTATATGAGCCGAGTGGTATCAGGCGAGAAATTCCGGCGGATTACTATGGTCGGTTCCGGGAGGCATTTATCACGGAGGCGAATGAGTTTACGGCTTCGTGTTTGGATGACACACTTGTGCCTTTGCCACTGGAGTCTGCGGTCAAGGCTGTTACTATTGGGTGTGCGTTGCAGGAGTCTTTGATTACTGGAAAGAAGATTGAGTTTGATGAGGGTGGGAAAAGGGTGGAGGTTTCAAAGTTGTAGATGTTGAGAGGCTGGGTCAGGACATAAATGTTTGGGGATAGACTATGAAACGTTATTTTTGTTTTGGTCTTTGGTCTTTTGTAAATCTTGGTCCTAAGAGCTGAGTGGCTATTTCTTCATCTACAGTATATGTAAGCAGTAATCCAGTAGGAGATGTAAAGGTAGTCCTATTCTCTCGTATCTCAGACTAACTAACTAATGTCGGAACGAATACAGGTGGGGCCGGATTTAGGATTAATCCGTGCCGAGTATTTCTTATGTAATTAGAAACCCCCATAAATTGCCAGATTCAGGGGTAATACAATGCAGAGTTGTTCACTTCACTGATTGGTCCATACATTCCCACTCCAACACTCAGAAAAGGTCACGTGAATAGGTGCAATAAGTTCTCACCTCACGATGATCTTTGTATATCTCTATGTTTAGTTGTCTCGTTCTGCTACTACGAATGACACACCATAAGTTTCTGGTTCTGGTCTCTGCAACAGGGCGGATGACATCTTCTTTTATTTCCCGCCATGCCACCGAGGCTTTCAGTCATGCGTAGATTGGCCCGCGATTCGCTCATCCTTGACCCGAAGCACCGTCTTTGTCCTTCCAACCAAACCACGCAAGCACGATAATTGCCTTCAGAATGGCTGCTGTCCAGAGAGCACCCATCATGCCAACTGAACTATGCGCCCAGAGCCCACCTAGGATAGTCCCCAGCAAGAGACATACGACCGCGCCTGCTCGACGCATCTCCTCCGCGTGAGTAACCACCTTTCTAGAGAGGAGGTCTGGATGAGAAAAGAGGTCGCAGTAGATACTCGTAAGCACGACGCTGGTAAGACCGTTGTAATTCAACACACGACTGGTTACTGCTTGTCCGCTGCTCTGGAATGCTACTAGAGCAAGGGGCACCAATACCAACCAGCTCAAGGGCGCATCGCGGGCCGGTCGATAGATGGTAACGATCAAGGCTGCACCGAGGATGCAGATCAACTGCACAATAAATGATGTACACATCACCCAACGTTGTCGTGGTGTAAAAGCACGATGAAAAGCGGCGAAACAGAGGGATCCGAGACAGAAACCCACAATGGAGATACCGGACTTGATCCATCGGTCATCGTCACTGCCAACCAGACCCAGTCCAAAATAGACTGTATTTCCGGTCTGCATACTGACAAAGGAGCCCCAGATGAAAACCGCCGAGCTGTCGAGCAGGCCCGTAATGATGTAGCAAAAGAGCAATAGCAAGTCTCCGTGGTGCGGATCGAGCTCATTTTTGAAATATCGTGACAGACTGCGCGACCGCGATCGCTCACCACCTAACAACGCATGTGTCTCGTGTGGTGCGGAAGACATGATTGAGGAACCTTGGAAGAACAGAGAAGCTTGTTAATGTTAGTATGTCAATATATATCCGGAAATCCCCGCTTCGTGCGGGAACTTGCCTTTTCGTTCCGCTCAATCTCCACATACATGTAGAAAGCAAGTCCCATCATCCATGCGTCATTAGGTCCACCGAGTGGGGCGTGAAGAGTTAGGCAACCGTATTCCGTACAGAATCCTTTCATGTATTACCGAGCGAAGTGAGTAAACTTGGACCTAACTGTAACGTGGAGCTCGCGAAATGGTAATCCCCGACAAGAAATTGTTGCAAGGTTTGGCGGAGGTCGTCGGGTAGTTGGAGTAGTTGACGTATGTCGAGTGGGGAAACTTGGAAATGACCTAGTCAAAAAAGAAAAGGCCCGCGAGAATGCCCATTATCCTTCCCTTGGATTCAAGCAAAATATAAAGTAAAGATGCACATTTTGTCGAAGCACGTGGCTACCCTGGTGAATCTGGGGTTGCTGCTTGGTGCATATGGTATCCCTGCTCCCGATCATGCAGTACAACAATTGCTCCGGGTGCCTCCAAGTAACTACGAGGAGGTGTTTAACAGTCCGCCCTTCAGCCCAGGTCACCGTGACCCGTATGATCACAAGATAGACTCGGTCGGAGAACATCGACAGCCCTCGCCGTTCCGAAATGGCAACGGTGCAACTGTGGAGGGTCCGAGGAACAAAGACCGCGAGCGCCAGAATCCCGATCTGGTCCGCCCTCCCAGTACAGATCACGGCAGCATGTCAAACATGCGATGGAGCTTTGCCGACTCGCATGTGCGCATTGAAGTGGGTATTCCAACTGCAGCGGGAAATGGTCTTGTCTGACGGGTGCTTTAGGAAGGTGGATGGACACGACAGACCACGATCCGTGAGTTGCCCACGAGTCGTGAACTAGCAGGTGTCAATATGCGCCTGGATGAAGGCGTCATTCGCGAGCTGCACTGGCACACCGAAGCGGAATGGGCATATGTTCTTACAGGCCACGTGCGGGTAAGCGGTGCTACCCTCATCATGCCAACTCCCTTCTGACCTTATCTAGGTGACGGCTCTGGACTCGGATGGAGGTAGCTTCATAGACGATCTCGAGGCAGGAGATCTGTGGTATTTCCCGGCCGGCCACCCACATTCACTGCAAGGATTGAGTCCCAATGGCACTGAATTTCTTCTAATCTTTGATAACGGCCATTTCTCGGAGGAGTCGACCTTTCTCCTAACGGATTGGATGGGTGCGAAATGATTGTCCTCACGCCTTGCAAGCAACTCGTGCTAACACTTTCCAGCTCATACATCCAAGGCCGTACTGGCGGAAAACTTCCGGTTGAAGCCGGATGCTTTCAAATCTATTCCTTCATCCGAGAAATACATCTTCCGTGGTTCGCTCCCGGGGCCTATAGACCATGAGAAACCCCGGGGATTTCGCCAGTCTAAGATTCGTTTCTCACATCATATGCATGCCCAGGATCCCATCAACACAACGGGCGGGCGTGTCCGAATCACGGACTCCACCAATTTCCCCATCTCCTCAACCGTGGCTGCTGCCCATTTGGAGATCGAACCTGGCGCTTTGCGAGAAATGCACTGGCACCCCAATGCCGATGAATGGACTTATTTTAAAAAGGGACGTGCCCGAGTCACTGTTTTTGCAGCCGAAGGCAATGCTCGCACCTTCGATTATATGGCTGGAGACGTCGGCATCGTTCCTCGTAATATGGGCCATTTCATCGAAAACCTGAGTGATGATGAGCCGCTAGAGGTGCTTGAAATTTTCCGTGCAGACAAGTTCCAGGACTTTTCGCTGTTCCAGTGGCTTGGAGAGACGCCTCAACGAATGGTCGCGGATCATATTTTTGCCAATGACCCGGATGCAGCAGATGCATTTTTGAAGCAGATTGAGGGGGCCGAGAAGGATCCCATCAAAGACACCCAATAGACTCTGGTCTAGTAAGATCGAAATGGCGCCCCGGTTAGCCATTCACCATGTCTCCTTTGGGGAATCCGGTATCTACCTGTGATGCTCTAATTACAATTAGCACTACGTGTCGAATACACTTGGATGGTTTTATTAATTAATATCGGTTATTGGGTAGAATTCACTTTGGAGAGGTGGAAGCTTACTTGACGACAGGTTACTAAGATACGGAGGGACCTGAATCATTCATTCTCGAGGAAGGCTATTTGCTTGATATTCAATTTTCGTTTCCATGCAGCCACAAATTTCTCCACTGATCGAGGTTCAGTCTTCCCACCTTTATGGGATGTCCTAGGCACGACATGACACCATGTAGCTTAGTCCAGCGGGACTCAATGAGCAAACTAACGGCTATAAGATATTCCAAGTATCGCTGTTCTGGCTTCGCTGATTTTTGCTTCCTGTCACTATCCTGAAAGGTCAATTGTGGGCAAGTCAGACATGTGTAGCTTTGTGCTTCCGTAGGGCCGCAAGATAGCATTGAAGATCTCGCCCAAACATTTACGCTCATTCTTTGGAATCGGCGATCCGGGAACGGCATTGAGAAACATGGGCCACTTGATCAGACATGCCTTTGCAGTAAAGTACATGGGCAACTGTCCGTCCAGAAAAGTGGGTATCGGCAAAGGCCCAGATCCAACATGGTAGACCAATGTTGAAGGATCGATTGCCACATTCCATTCCGTCGTGTTTATAAGTGAGTGATCCTGAGCCTCTGCTGGGTATGTACCTGGCGGATAGGTTGTCTGGTTATAGAATTTGGGCGAACTGGAAGAGATTTTATGTGGAACGTGAAGGGCGTACAGAAGTGGTCCTCGGTAGACCGAGATGGTGTCGTTGGCTCGGGGTGCAGTTCGTAGCTCCATCCCAATCTCATATTGGATCTTTGTTGTTCCCGGGGATATCTGGATCTCCATGAGCCCCGACTGAGAATCAGGCAAAGACGTGCGGTTTTGATGAGCTTCGCTGACGGTAGCGTACGTTGCCCAAGTAGGTACCCTCAAGTACAGTTGAAAGCTGACCTCGCTGACAATAGTGTAGGATAACTGATTGGAAAATGGATACTCAGTTTGGCAGTCGACAGAAACATCCTTTCCCAGAATTTGAGTCTTGACATGACCGGGGCTAAGTAAAGCATGGACAAGCCCCGAACTGCCTTTCCTGAGATAACTGTACATGATGAACTTTGGGTATCCCTGAGGGTGGTTGACGGTACAACAAGGGTAGTTGGGCTCCAAGCCGAATGTCTGGCTCTGAGTGTTGTCGTCGTAGAACGGAGTTTGAGTCAGATTCATCGAGAATGGTTGGTTTGGCTGCGTCATGTATTGATGGCTCCACCAATCGCTCGAGACCGCTACTGGGAGGGCGTTGTAGGCAGCGAGCTCACAGCGATCTGCGTAGTCACGGTCACCAATGGCAATGTAATTGTATGCAAGTGAGTAGATTGTTTCAACATCCGTGCACAGCTCCGAGCCGTAATATGGGTCGAGCCCGTCGATTCGTTCATCTGCCAAAATTGTGCCCGATGCTGAACCATGATATTTGAGTGTCCAATCAACCTTTGACATATTAGTTGCCATTTAAATCACCGTCGATGAGGTCAGACATACGCCATTCTTTGCGGTGGTGAGAAGACTATCATTGAAAGTAGACCGCCGTAGCACAGCGGCATATTTAAGGCCTGTTGTATGCGTAAGCGTGAGCTTATCGAGATGAGGAAAGTTCCGCAAGGGGCTTCGAGGGATTACCTTCTGCAATTGTCACACCATGCAAAAACGGCCATTGATCATCAGTGACGGATTTAGGCAGGTTGTATAGGTCTTCCTTGATATAGCTTCCCTCTGTATACCACCCCTCCCATTTGAAAGCAAAAAAGTGCAGCATTTCAATGTTTTCCTTCAGAAGAGTTGTCTGGTTTCCAGGGTGTTGATCGAGGAGATACTGTAAGCTCACGATCATATCTTCAACCCGAGAACGGAACCATAGATAATCATCAGAGCTCAGTTGGTCCCCAGGGTGATAGATCATTCCCGTGCCGTTATTCTTCAGCATGGAATTCATCAGTTCATTGAAATTGAGCATTGCGTCAATGATCGGCTTTTCGTAAGTTGAATTTGCATCGACAAGATTGGTCAGGCCCATGAATAGTAAGGTTCTAGCCCAGATCATACGCTGACCCCCAGCCAGGGTCTCCGGTCCGATCCATCCATCTGGTTGAATTCGGCCCAAGATATTGTCGACAACATCGTGGACCTGCGATTTGATTCGCTCGTCGTTAAGCGTGTAAGAAAGGGGTACCATGGCATTCACCCAGTATGGCAAAGCCTCATTTAGAACGCTATACTCCGAATTGCCGCCAGTCCACGTGGAGTCTTTCACGTACCGCCAGAACTCATATAGATGACCTCCCAGTCCTGCTGCGGATGTCTCAAGTTCCGAATGCAACCATCCGTTGGGTGTGATGCTACTTAGTGGAAGAGGGTCAAACTCGAATGGGAGAACTATACGACATCAAGGTTGTTAGGGGCTTTATACAAAGCGGGATTTACCAGTATGACTTACGCTGTGGACTTGCCACTGCCATGGGCAGTAGCAAAAGAACAAGATTTGTAATATGCATTCTCAATGTGCGACATATACCTAGGTATGTTGAGAACTAAACGACGATACATATCCATAGTGCTTCTTCATATACGGGAGAAAATTTCCCCGCTGCGGGGGAGGGAGAGGAGGATTGGAGCATCTCGTCGAGTTATGAGGGTGAATGTAACATGGCGCTTGCCACGGCCTACGGCAGCCGATAGAGAGGTCTGTGCCAAAAGTCGTACTTGAACGGCAGAAAAAAGGCGGTAGGCCCGAAAAAGTGAAAGTGACACTTTAGGCTGTCAGAATTCTGCCAGGATTCAGAATTTTGATCGTGTGGACAGACAGGCGAGTCAGAGGGCGGTGTATGGTGACTGATTCTGGACTTTTGACACCTACATCTCTGCCGTCCGCCACCACAGCACGGAACAATGAAAAGCGCCGCATCCCCATCGGTATTTTGCCTTTTAGGGAAACTCACCGAGTGGGTTATTTATCTATGTAGGACACAAATCGCAGACCAAGCCCAAAATAAATTATCCAAAGAATTGGTAAAGCAAAGAGATATCGTCATGAAACATGAGACAAATGTAACCGCAAATATCATCAACTCGACAGCCACATAGGAGAGACATAAAGAGCTACACAGCTGTCATAACAGGTCTGATACGATCTGAAACCCAGAGCATAATGCTCGAGAACTCCAAAATGTGCAAAAGGCCCTAGTTATATATCAGAAGACCGAGCCTAACATCACGAAAACAGTCCACGCAGTCCATGGACGTCACCGAGGCAGCCGGTTGCTTCAACTTTCATCAATCCGGATCCATGTCTCGTACTCGCCGCTCCACAATTGTGAGTCCTGGCCGAGCAGTCGCAGGAACCAGAAAGGCCGTCGATTCACGTTGCTCAGCCCCGAGCCAGAGTGATGCACAGTCCACTTTGTTCGGCCGTTTGATCCGAGGAAAAGACCATCTACCGGTCTCTCATGTACGCATTGACGGTATGCCTGCACAGACTCTGTGTTCTTGGATTCCATCCCCCATTCCATTTCGCCAGTACTCGGGTCTGTATCGATGCCAACGGCATGCCAGTCCAGTGCTCCGGCGCCGGAGGGCACTAGTGCCTCTAATGTCCCCAGGGCGCCGTTGCAGCGAAGCCCAGTTTTGATATTGTGCGGACGGTCGGAAATAGTGATCTAGCGCACGGCTCAGTTAGTTTACCCCTAGATGACGATGGACAAGGAACTTACAGATCCCTTCTCGATGCCCCTCTCTTCGGGTGATTTTTTAACGTCGCAACTGGCCGCAAATCCCTCGATACTGCAATCACCTTGAGGGGAACTACCGTTGTGGCACCCATCCACCCTGATCGTCCATGGGCCTGCGATATTGGTTGCATTGTTGTACTTCGGTAGCGTAGAGCAGTCATTCACGGGTGCGATAGTGATGCCGAGTGGCTGTGCCTGCACGCCGATGATGCTGAAGAGGGCGATGAGAACCGACCCTAGCATATTCGTTCGGATGCGCTATAGTGTCGAGAGGAAGAGCTCGACTCGACGCGTCCAGGCTTTCCGTGCATTATATGCACTCGGAGACTGCGACTGAATATGCCGAACTTAGTAAGGATTTCCCGGCCCCGTGCATCTTCCTGAACAGCCTCAATCTCACGGCCGATCCTCGCCTTGGCAAAGCTCACTTTCGAGCGCGTGAACCACGTAAAGCTGAAAAGCCCGTGGGCATATCATAATTAACATGCTCATGTTATTGGCTCCAAATTGTATCTCATGCTACTCGCGTCATTCTCTAATCAACATCCGTAGATAGAACATGACTATAGCCGCTTGAATTGTTTTGGCCCCAACGTATGGTGTCTATTTTCGGTGCCAACATCGAACCTTGGTATGAGGGTTTGGGGGCCGAATCATCCTTCTAATGCTGGTGGACGTGCTAGGAAACCCGCTAGATCCGGGTCCAAATAAAACGAAAAATATTTGAATCAGGCCATGGTCTATCCATTATCATGAATTCGTTCAACATGCATTCTAAGCTTCGTGGGCCAGAAGGCCTTCGGCCTCTTGCGCATCTTCAGTCGACCCCTTCTGTGATTTGTCCAGTCGCTCAGCCATGGCTAATCCCTCGCGACGGCCCTTTTCGGCATTGACCATCCATACCAGGGGAATTGGGAGCACGATGAGCACTGCGATGAAGAAGAAGCCCGAGCGCACCTGGCCAGTCGCGTCGATGAGAACCCCGACGATGGCGGGGCCGATGAATGAACTTCCCTTGTCCGTAGCAGCGTATAGTGCGTAGAAGGCGGCTTCGCTTCCAGGTGGAATCAAAAGGCCGAAGAAGGAGCGGCAGTAAGATGACAGCCCGCCTGAGACGACGCCATGGACGATGGCGAGCGGGAAAATCTCCCAGGGCTTCTGCAACCCCAAGACACCCCAATTTTTAACAAATGGAATATACGCAAGCATGCCATAAAGTGGAATAATCTCAAACAGGACGATGCAGACGATGATGGTATGGTTCGACTGCAGGTTGAATCGTCGAGACACATGGGGCCATAGGAACGCCCCCGCCATCCCGCTGAGTGTCGCAGTTATACTCAAGGCTCCGACCGCGATCGTACTCAATCTTAATTCAGTGCGAGCGAACAGAATAGCCGTGCCCGAGACGGTAGCCATGGCATCCGACAGGAGGAACCAGGCAATCAGGAAGATCAACACTTCACGGAGCTGCACCGCAACCTTCACCGTCCGCCAGAGTGACTTCCAGGCAAACCCGACGAGTCGCAGCCAGGCCCGCCACTTGGAAAGGCCCGAGGTCGAGGACGTGTCGAGTGGGGGCCCTGGTCGAGAGCGCAACCATCGGCGCGAGATAAAGGTGAAGGCACACCACCAGATTCCAACCAACAGCAGAACAAATCGTGTCGGAAGAGTATCCGAAATCTTGGAAAGTGACGTCTTTTTGAGCGTGATGAGAAGTAGGATGCTTAGAATTTGAACAAATACCGCCGCGCAGTAACCCAGACCGACGCCCTTGGACGAAATTTGTGTAGACCGCTGAAGCTCCGGCGCTGAAGCGCCAGACTCCTTGCTTTTCAGGCCATCCTCAGTAGACCCGTTCTGATGGTCCGCATTCTGTATCCCATCCACGCTATCCTCCTCATCCCATGTGTTCCAGTCGGAAGTCTCGTCATTTCGGTTCAAGTTGGACATCTCTTCCCCGCCCTCACTTTTGGGTTGCTGAATTGATGGGTCATTGGCGACAAGGACCGGCAGAAATGAGTTGAGTACGACAAACGAAGATCCGAGACAGGTAACGCCGATGACCGCGAGGATGGAGCCGAGGATAAACATCGGAGGTGCAATGAGTACAAATAGCATGCTCGTGGCCGAACCGATGAACCCGAATGACAGGAGCAACGTTTTCCGATTATTCCCTGCGCGTCAAATCACACTAGTTAGCTATCCAGTCCACTTCGGACTCCTGTCATTGCATATGATTTGTGTTGGAGATCGTACCATAGTCCGCCAAGGCGCTGAACGAAATCAACGTCAGCGCCTGGATGAGTACCGCCAGCGAGAAGGTATACATAGCGAAGCTGGCGGTATTGATCTGGAGTCCCAGGAGCCCGACCACACATTGGTCACCGCCATTTTGTTTGTCTGGTGCGTCGGGACCCCAGCAAGGCTGATGGCTGTTTGGGATGGTGCCGTGTTCTCGCGCAAGCTGCTCAAGGGTCAAGGGCAAAAAGGATCCTGGAATAGGATAAGCAGGCGGTTCGCACAGTCGAAAAATTGCATTGTCACGAACCTACACCGCAGACGGCGAAGACCTCGGCCGCAATGCCATAGGAGTACCAGCCGAGGATCTCCCGGTGGCTGGTCGGGGTGGTATCTTCGCCGACATAGCGCGGGGGCCGCTGGGGAGTCCCCTCGGACTCGGAGGGAGGTGATCTGAAAGCGGCGAGAACTGAGAGCATGAAGGAGGGTTAAGGAGGGAATGCGAGAAGCTTCAAGCATCCATGGCTGAAAAACAGAGGGATCACGGATGTGGGCGGAACGCGATGGAGAAAGGGCACCTTTGAACCAGGAGTGGAGAATCCATGACGCAGTGAACGCGGTCAACCAGGAACTAACTATGTACAACCTATCCCCATCTTGGGAGTATGAAGTATGAAGTATGAGTCAACAATGTTAAAGAGGGCGCAAAAGTCGAGGAAACTGTGCGACTGAGGACTGAGGGAGACTTGTTCGCTCCCAGTTTGCCGGTTTAGGGCCGGTGCCGGGAATCATGGCGCCTTTTATCTCGATCCATGTCGCTAACTAGTTAACTATTGCGCTGCTTGATATTCATATTTTCACAAAGCCTGAAACGGACCTCTTGCTAGCCCCTGCGGAAGGCCTTTCTTTCACTGCTCAATGCTATTTATTAGACTTGGAACTTCATTATGATCATCAAGCGTATAGACTTGGTATATAGGTTATTATGTCGATAATATATCGCATCAGCCATCGCGCACGGATACCCGAACAGACCGTTCAACGTTGCAACCACCTGCACGTCTATTATTGTCGTTCGGGTTGAGATCCTCTTCACTGCTGCTGGTCGGGTCCTGCCGCTGATTTCCCATGATGGTGGTCGTCACCCCGTGATAGTCGTCAAGTTCGCTGCCGGTCCAGAGCTGGTGTACGTCCTCTCGATCCTCGCGTTTTGATCGCGAGGAACGGTCGAGCCCGAGCCTCATATTTCTTGGTGGGGGAAAGAGTCTGGGGGCGCGACTCCGGGAGGTGGGGGAAGTATCACGTAGGAATCGGATGAGGGGGCGAAGTGTAGTAAGACAGCCGGCTGTGATGCCCAAACCGGCCTCGACATTGGACCAGATCGAAATTTGGTAGGTATTATCTAGGACCTTGTCAGTGAAACTGTCCGATCTCGTTGCCACGCGGCATTCCCCTTACACAAAAATTCCCGATCCTTATAGTGGTGGACGAAAGGGATACGAATAATGACCGCCGCACTCGCGCTGCAGAGATCGATTAGTACAAATTCAAAGACGAGACGGGAACAAGCGACGAACATGCAACCGATTCCGAGAATGCCGACAATCGCAGCCTTGGTGCGCCGATCCATGTGTAAGTCCCAAATCAAGGCCACCGGCAGCAGACCGATGGTCAGGTCGGTGAGGGCCGCACCAACACTGTACAAGTACCCAATTCCGACGAGTACATCTTTATTGATACTGGTGCCTTTCTCCGATAGTCGGTTCCAGAAGTAGTCGACAGGATGACATTGAAAAATGGTGAAGAATAAGAAGATCAAGCCGACTACCGTGGCCAAAGACATGGCCCCAATGAGAACCCAGACGTGAATTCGATCGATAGAAACGCGAAGCAAGGTGATGCAGATGGAGAGCTTGGTTATCACGCAGGTAACCACGTAGAAGATCTCACCCAACCACCAGCACTGTATATGCAATTAGAGAGTTGCGCAGCGTGGGAGACCGGAAAGACGAACCAGCAAGGCCTTGTGGAAGTTCTGCGGCTTTGCAGCGAAGTAGAGTAGTTTTCTTCCCATTCCATATTTCGATCCCAAGATTCCGCAGATGGCGAAGGCGAGGTTAAAAGTCTGAGGTGGGAAAGCAAGTATTAGTGATCGTCTGTTATCGTTCAGCGTCACTCACCATGGCAAGAAGCATCAACCTATCATCCCAGCCAAACGCCTGCACAATTCGAGTTCGAGCAAAGCATCGTAGACCAACGCTGATGATCGAAATGGCGAGAAACACAACGGTAACCACCAAGATAGCTCGGCTGCGACTATCGTCATTCACGGCCGCCAAGATGGCCTCCTTTCGGCTCTCGGCGTCCATGACGGTATGGAGGGGATCGTGATTCCATCCATATGGTTGATCAAGGCGACCAAAAGGATGGGGCTGGCCCCCTCGTGGTCTTGTATCCTCAAGAGCTTTCTACACCACCACTGCCGGATACATAGGAGATATTAAGTCCGTGAAAGCCTTCAGAAGCGATAGGGTGATTAAGGCTGAGTGGAGCCACAGCCCCTGCAGCAAGAACAAAACTTAAAAGCATATACCGGGCGGGTGGCGGTGGGGTGCAGAAGAGGGTTTGCGTAATTGATTCCTAGGGCCGAGTCTATTCATGGATCGACAACGTGAACCAATCTGGGCGACCGCAGCAATTTTAGAGGGCATGTAGAATAGCCAGTTCTTCGCGCGATTATTTGCAGACTTGGGAGATATCCAATTGTATCACTATGGGAGACTGTTCCCGAAACCAGCCCATCTCGGAGACCAATACTGTACTCGTAGATGCACGACAAACCAAGGACTCCTACAGTATGAACCTTTGAGATAATTATGGTTGACGTGACGTGATCGATATTCGTAAAGTACAAGATGCAAACCCTAATTATTTCTGAATTTTGGGCGAGATTTGGGGAAACCTAGACCCGTCATACCTTCCGTTTTCAAAATGGCTAGTGGACTATCGCGGATCTGGATTTCAAAGGCGCGTATATGTAGCTAGCATCGAGGGGTAAAAGGTGCTACACAAACTCTCAATTCCGTACTAAACGAACTACATACATAGTTAACTAGGCATCAGATAGTGCCGTCCGTGCGCGCCTATAGACTAAGATGAGCAGCCAAACTCCACATCTCCACAAGTCTGCTTACACGCGCGGAAAGCCGGGAACTATCTACTCAGATTCCCGACTTTGTACATACAAACTTTCCTGGCATTCGAGTCTTTATTAGATGACCGTTAAGTGCCAAGTTATGAAGGAAAAAGCCATCGAGACTATTTGCCGCGTCAGACGTGATTCCTTCCGCTTGCGAATTAAGTTCTCCACAGCGAAAAATTTCGTTTTACCAGATATGTTTAGGAGCCCGCTCTTCCAACCTCCCTCCCTCGCCTTATAATCAGGTATCTACCTTTTCTGCCGCCCAAATCTAAGGTGCATTTTGGTTCCCATAGTAAAACTACAGGTTTTAACCCCATTAAATTACTCATTTTTCGCACAATTAAGCCCTCTGCATGCATCTCTATTGGATATACGTCAATCATGATTATTCAGTATCCCGTAACCTCGCTAACCACTCCGTAGTATACCTATGCCAATATGATAGAAAAGTATTATACGCGAAATATAAAAGTAGTAACGTGAAGAAGGAATAATCCTATATGCGGGAATTGTTGATAATAGGGACCTAGATCACGTGATCCCGGAGCCACAACCCTCCAACCTCCGACGTTATACGTTATATAGCCCCCTCCTTTAAAGGAGGAGCGCCCCGATCCTTAGGCATATTATCCTCCGCGTAATTAACCGTATACTTATTATTTTTAGCTACAACTAACTGTTGAGAGAGGTCACATCACCCTCGTTTGCAGCTATCCATATAGCTGAGGTGCTCCCCCCAGATAGTTCTTCCGATGGTCATGATTTTCTCTCCTGCAGGATTCTCTTCCTAGTAGCCAGTCATCGCCTCCCGACACTAACTAGGTCTATAGATTCTTTAGGCGTATTCAAACGAGTCCGACTCAAGGGTGACGGCCAAACCAACTCGAGCGTGTTACAAGATGGAATGTCCATTTACCAAGGAGAAACCCCATACTCTCCCATCACCCGTCCTACATCAGCATCCTTTTCGCCTATGATCACGGTCGCAATACGCTCGCCGCCCTGAGCAGGGGTGGCAGCACCCCGGTCGAGCAATGACTGCGCGTTCCCGGTGAAGTTCGTCCCACACAGGCCGGGGTCCGCCCCGTGGACTTTGAACCCTTCCTTTTGCAGACGGTTCCAGTAAAGCACAATGAGTATGTTCAATGCTGCCTTACTGGATCGGTACTCGAAGCCGTTGGCACTGTAGTATTTGGAGGTCGGGTCGGCGGCCTGGGAGACTGAGCCCACGCTGGAGGACACGAACACCAGGCGGCGCTCTTTAGACTTCTGCAACAGCTCCAGGAAGGTCTCGGTCATGCTGAGAGAGCCAACCATGTTGGTGTTCAGCACCTTGTGTTCAGCACCTTGCGATACTCTTCTCTGGACGGGGGGTTCGCCAGCGACACAATCCCGGCATTGTTGATTCGGCAATTTTGAGGCTATTCGGAACTTTTGAAGATTGTGCGCGGTAGGACCGCTTACGATTCTGTACCGGAGCCCCACCGAACCGCTTTATACTCGCTTATCCCTTACCGTATATTAGTTATGTTAGCTCTCTATAATAAAAAGGAGTATCTTGTCCCTTCTAATGTTTTCTTCTTTAAGAATTAGTCTCTATTCTTACTTCACTGATTATCTTATTTATCCTATTCCCTTACGGAGCATCTCTTCTCGCCTGACTGATAGGTCGACTATCCTGCCAAAGTAGTCTCTTATAACACTAAGACCGATATATATAGTAGCGCAACACATAAATTGTTATTCCGTAACATAGATGATATCCATACGCTTATCTTTACCCAAAAGGGGGCTGTATCAGTTGGCTAAGAAGCATATTACGCGGTATGCGCTTCGTCTAACCAATGAGCAGTACCTATTGGTTGTCCAGGCTACTCCATAAGCGCCTTTATCGGTCTATACTGGCCAATGGACGATGATATATGGTCTCCCGTGCGCCCACCGGCTTTACGGTTTAACAAGGGAGAAACAGCCTATATCCCTAGCTAATATTGTTACGGGATGAGCTTCTTTGAAGCTATTCCCGAATTCTTTGTTGTGCTGCACCTGGCTGATGACGATTCGCCACCGATACGCCCCCGCTTCGCTTGTGTTTCTTTCCCCACCGCACAACATTATGTCAGCCCCCTTTGATAAAAGGAGGCGTCCTGTCTCTTGGCCATGGTTCTCTTCAAGAATCAGTCTCTGTTCTCATTACAATATATTGCCTCCGCCCCCTCTCAAGAGTCACCTGTGGCATTCAGACAGTCGTGCCTTACCTGATCGACAGGCTTACTATCCTGCCAACTAGTTCGTAACAAATATCCACCCATTCTGGAGGATTGGGCCTATTGGGGGGCTAGAGAACTAGCTATATCGACCATTACTAGAACCTCGGCTGACCCCGCCGCCGCCGAGGGTCCCGGACCGAAGGGATGGGGTGATAGTAGTGCAGAGAAAGAAAAAAGCCCCCGGGAGATGCTCAAAATGCGGCGAATCGGGGCATAATGTGACGAGGTGTGGGATGTAAATAGGGCTAGATAGATATGTCGGCAGAACCAAATATTCTAGCCTATTTAAAAAGGCGGTATAGGGTTGTCGTGGATTGAGTAAAAGCTGTCGTGGATCTATCAAAGCCCTCGACTCGCTAGGGAATTACGTTACGTGCGAATTTACTTAATTGCCCGAATGGGGCACTTCTAAATATTAGGCCCCCTTTCTCCATACCCCAAGTACCTAGAAGGGGCCTTAGGCCTCTCTGAGTCACATTTTATAAGCACATTATCCACTCTATTCCGCTTTTGCTCTTAGCTTAGCTCTGTGGTGCATAGATTCGGACACGGTAGGTGTAGATTTCATGGTACAGGGATCAACTTTGTGAATCACGTATTTGAGATCAGATCAAAAGACCCTCGATCGGGACGGTAGGTCCGAGAACGTCGACTCTTTCCTTTCCGAGACAATTTGGACAGGTATGACAAAAACAACCTTGTCAAGCGTCGTGGTCCGGCGTCGGGTTAGGCTTTGAGCGGCAGGCGGTAACATTAAGCATAATGGAGCCCGCTGATCTGGTGCGATCGAGACTTCAAATTGAATTTGAAAAGCCTCTTCCGGTGAGCCGAAAGTGATCCTGCGCTTTGTGTTGTCCCAATGATGCCACGCCGTCTGGTGTAGACTGCATAGTGACTAATTAATGGAAACCAGTGCGAGCTCTTTGGTGAGACATGAGAATTTCATGAGAATTTATCGTTTCTGTTCCGTTGTGAGCTCGCTCAGCCACAGTCGGGGCGCCGCCGAACCTTGGGTGGATTGGAGACGACGGTCTGTGTATGGCACACATTTTACCCACCAGACCGGATCGTCCAGGATCGCCGTACGGTTGAACCATGACTTTCGAGGCTAATCATTGTTATGCGGGTCAGGACTCGAGAGGTACTTGTTGCCCCCCATGCGCTAATCAGTACCGGCGGAGCAGTCCGCTGTCAGCGGCTGATAGGAAAAGTCCCGCTTGTTTGGTTCCCCCTCTTCCCCCCTTTGGCCGGATTATTTGATGAAGATGACGGCATCACCAGTGATTTGGTCATGTCACTTGTTAGTGGGCGCGAAAACACTAGGGCGTATATGGGAGCTAGATGGCGAACATGCTAATGCGCTAGGCAACGCAAGCCCATCACAGCCTCTACTGCGTGTTAGCGAATCAAGGATTCTTCGTACATTGATTAAGTGGTCCTCGTTTCATGGGATCTTTTGTAGCCTTATATGGATCATCCTGCAATAAGGCCTTCTCAAATTGATCTTTCTCTGACCTCGGGGCCACATTTGTCCTTGTCCTCCCCCTGGTAGAATTCAAAAGTTCCTTTTGACTTCCTCTGAATCCATGTCCATCGCTCACAGTTCTTCATGTTTTCCACGTTAAGGATCGGTAACCACGCAGCTATCTGTATAGAAAGCAACACCGAGCCTCCGGGTCAGCGCTCAAACCAACAGCGATTCGCTTGCGATACGTGTCGCTCGAGAAAAGCATGTGCAAGTCATCTCACTAGATAGATGAAAAACTGCTAACTTACTGTGTTTTCTGCTGTAGCTTAAGTGTACCGGACACAAAGAGGGCTGTGATCGGTGTCGATCTCGGGAGATACCCTGCACCTACCTGGCGGATGATACCAGCAAGAAACACAGAGGAACCAAAAGACAGTCTTCGGCCAACCGTTCCGCCCCTGCACCTGGGTCGCCCTCCAATGTCAGTTCCAAAAGCAACTCACGTACTGCCGGAAATCAAGAGCATGTACTTCTAGACGGAAACCCAATCATGACTCCTGATCAAAAGAATAACGTTCCCCGCCCGAGTTTATCTGCCCTTGAAACACTCCCGCCCCTGGAGTACATCGACACAGACCTCGAAACATTCGCATCGACGACAGATCCAGATCTTTTCAATGCACACAATATTTTTGATATAGGTTCTGGTTCCACGGGCCCAAATCCCGATTTCTCAATCGGAAGTGGCTGTCATTCACGGGGAAGCCATGATCGACCATCTTACATGTCTTATTTTGAAGAGGCAGCGGATTGTGACCTCCACTTCCCGTCGATTCCGTCTCCGGCGGGACAAAGCAGCCATGATAAAGTGCCCGTGAGATCAAGCACATCAGACTGGCGTACTTCGAGACCACATTTGCGCCCCATCAATTCAGCTTTGGAAAAGTCTGGCCACGGAGGGAGCTCGTTGGACGAGCTAATGACGTCGCCACCATCATATCTATCATTACGGTCCACTAACCAAGCCTTCAATCAATCAAAGTACCATCCGGATGATGACCGATATGTACACTCTTCCGGAAATGGTGAACGACTCCAATCAGCACCCACATTGAACCAGAGGGAAGAATCGGTTTCCGGATCCAAATCACAACCGTGCAAATGCATGCAGTCAGTGATCCTGTTACATGAAGAAGTCGAGACCCGGAAAACCGCAAACATGACTTCCGCAGACTTTTTATCTTTTCAACGGAGTGTTTTGCGTGAAAGCGGTGGTGTTCTTAGGTGCAACGGGTGTAGAAAGGTTTCTGCAATCTCCATGTTGTTGATTACTGTCTGCGAAAAGCTTCATTGCTCATTTGAAAACATCTTGAATATCTTGTTTGACACGCTAAAATATGATCATACGTCTTGTCCGGGGTCGCGCCATCGGAGGACGGTCTCCGGCAGTCAAGAATATGAAGTCATTCATAGGGTGAAAATTGGCCGGTACAGCGTTGAGTCGCCACAAGAGCAAGCCGTTCTCATTGCCCGTCTTGTTGAGATTCAGCTTCGGGTGCTGCGAAATCTTTTGACGCAGTTGAAGGATATAGCGGTACACTGCGGCTGGGACAATCACGTTTCAAGAGTTCATCGGATTGACCAACGGACACGGGGGTCGTTGATGAATTTGATGAGTGCCACAAATGACGCACTTGATCAGTTTTAACCCTGATTCGGGTGACGCTCTGAAGTGCTAGATACTTCCACCACGATTGGCGGATCTTACCCTCCGTCTGAGAAATGCTGTGTGAATGACAAATCGTCAATCCTGTGACAGAATCCAATTGCAACAGAAGCCTTGGAATTATCTTGCGTATGAGACTCATTATGGTCTCTGAAAAGCAAGACCGGATTAATGAAGAGACGGACCGGACCTTCAGGTCGCTTCTGCTGCCGGGATCAGGTAAGCTTGGTCACAGTGAAGGGTCGATCTATGCACAATGGGGGTTTTCACCACACCATGATTCGAAGCAACCTCTCACTCAGGCAAAGGGTCAGGGATTGGCGTTTTTTTTGTTATATTCACCTCTTAACACTTACGTTCCAAATGGAGTACAAGAACAGAGTTATTTCTGAAATAGAAACAGAGATCAAGAATAGGGTTATCTGCTTATAACAACATGACAGGATGAGGAACTAATGTACTGGCCAGTACTGAACATGTTCAATAAAATCCGATGGTTGATTGATTGAAGGTGTGTAGATCGGTCGAGCGATGTCTGGAGCCTACTATTCGTGCTCTGGCGTGTTATGACACCGTATCCGAATTTAGTCAAACAAATACTAGGGGAAATTGGGTGAACGAGGAACAAGCCTATCCCAAAAGGTCATAGCGGTATTTGACCACTCCCTTAGTTTGTCATAACACCTTAAAAATAAATAAAGAGAATGGATGAATTGGTGCGAGAAACAAGGTGATTAATTACTCTACTACGTGGTCCCTTCGGGGCAAGAATAGGCTTCACAGCTGGTACATGGGCGCCAAAGGTGTACCTTATGTGAGGGGGGGCGAGGGATAAGGACCAGGAACTCCAAAAAAAAAACCAAAAAGTAAGGGGCACGTGGCAAAAAGCCACCGGTTATGGTGTTGCCACGTAGGTCGAGAATATGTATAGGACATCCTTGGGGCCCCAAGCATATCCTCTAATCTGGGCATGCCTTGGGTGAAGAAGGGGCTTGGAACCATTCAGAACGAAGCTATCTCCGACGACCAAGCAATAATGGACTCGGGCTCGATGGAAACTCCATCCTAAAATGGTAGTCCCGAATGTGCTTTGCCGTCCCTAATTGGGTTTGGCAGACCCCACTGCGATTTGCGCCTGAAAAGGAACCCCCCGAGGTTGCAGCCTCATGGTAATCGCCATCTATACTCTATTATAGAGAATGAGATTGCCTCAGTTGAGGGTTTCTTTTCTAATGAGCTGATCAATCCTGGTAACTTCACGACTGTAGACCTCGCTTGTCCGCCATGGAATTTGAACTGGTACTCCCATGGAGTATTAGCCGTGTGCTTCTTACCATCATAGCGGCCTTAACACTGTACTCTTCTTTGCTAGTCATATACCGATTGTTTATTCATCCACTTCGAAAAATCCCCGGACCGTGGTACGTGGCTGCGACGAGTTGGTATGAATTTTATCAAGATGTTGTTCTTGGTGGGAACTATGTCAAAGAGTATCCAAGACTCCATGCCAGATATGGTGAGCCAAACTTCTACCCTGTTGAAACAAAACTTTCCGCTGAGAATTTGACTAGGACCTGTTGTCAGAGTGAGCCCGGATCGGATTCACGTGAATGACCCTGATTTCTTTCATGAGTAAGTTCTCTCTCAACACGCAGCTCACCGATAAGATATTAACGAGTCCGCATAATAGGGTCTACTCGCCTGGGTCACTGTATTTGAAAGATCCGCACTTCTTCCAGACATCCGGCGGAATTAGTGAGGCGCTCCCTGCGCTCGTTGACCCTGATTATCACAAACGACGACGCAGAATGATCAACTCCTTGTTCTCAGCCAAGTCGATAGATCAATTGGCCCCAATTGTGCTTGGTGTTATCAAACGCGCATTGAACAAGGCGGCAGAGTCTCACGAGAAGAAAAAACCGTTGGATATTCAGCGTCTGTACACGGGAGTTACGGTAAGAGAATTGGGGATTTGTGGTGTACGATTCTCACTCCAACTAGGACTAACTTCCTTCACTTCTATGTTAGATCGATACAATCATGAGAGTGCTTTGCGATGAACAACTCTATCTCATTGAAGCTGAAGAGGAAGAGCCGCCGTTCATGGCCACCCTTCGCACATTTTCGGCAAACTTCTTTCTCATGAAGCACATTCCCATCTTGACTATGCTCGCTGCAAATATGCCTACCAGATTATCAGAGTGGCTTGTCCCTGGCGATGCTCAGTTCCGAAGGGTATAGTCACCCCTCTCCCTTCCCTTCTTTTTTCCTCGTCCCAAGACCCTAATCACCATACCTGCAGAAAGTTACCGAGTGGATTGAAAAGAGAGAGGACAAACACAGACAAGGGATCAAAACCGCCGAGGATGGCCGAAAGACGATTTTGGATCTTCTCTTGCAGCCAGAAGATGGCTCCACCCCATTACGCAAAGCCAGTGTTGTTGACGAGACTTATTCGTTCTGTTTTGCTGGGACTCACACGACCAGCTTGACCATAAGCATGGCCACATATTACTTGCTGAAGAACCCTGAGAAGTTGGAACAGCTTTTTGAGGAGCTCAAGGGGGTGAAAAAGAACTCTCAAGGCATGCTGGAATATCGTGACATCTGCAGGCTGCCATATCTAGTGAGCACCCAACCTTGTCATCTGTCTTCGTGGCAAGAGGATTGCTTTGGAATGGACCACATATCTGACTCATATCCGAAACCAGACTGCAGTTATCAAAGAATCGCTTCGTCTTTCCTCGCCCGTGCCAGGAGTTATTCCACGCGTTGTTCCAGCGGGTGGAATCACTTGGGCTGGCCACTTTTTGCCCGAAGGCGTAAGTCATGCCCATCAACCCCGGCCTGCCATCATTGAAAGTTACTGACCATTGCTACGCAGGCCTCCGTATCAATCGCGATTCGTGCCATCCACGACAACCCACATATCTTCCCCGACCCTGCAAGCTTCATCCCTGAGAGATGGCTCCAAAATGTCAGCCTGGACCACTGGCTGGTCGTTTTTGGCAAAGGTTCCAGGTCATGTATCGGTCTCACGTGGGTATCCTCTTTTGTTGATCATGCTCTGAGATGGTCTTGCTGACTTCTTTCTAGCGTTGCTTGGATGGAGCTATATCTGTGTCTTGGCAACTTCTTCGCACAGTTAGATATGAGCCTTTATAACACGGATGAGTCCTCGGTCCAATGGAATGACTGCGGAAACGCTATGATTCACAGACATGTGAAAGTCACCGTTGGCTCTGTCCTCTGATCGGCTGCTCTGGCCCAGGTATGAGGTTGAGATAGGGACGGGTACGGAGGGCAGTGAGGCTTAGGACTGTACCTCCACCAATTTATTCACTTCACCGCATATACCGCTTACACTCCTAGACCGATTAAACGAGGTTATTCAGATATGATGAGTAATTTAATGATCGAGAATCATATCAAATCTCGTCTAGGAAATGTTGATTCCCTTCTGGTTTACATAGTGCCTAACTGTTGCATATATTTGCCTCCTACCTATCAAGTACTCCAAATTACCCGAATTTGTCACTTTGATGGAACCATATTGCGATTATTTATCTATTTAGATCTGAGTATGTCTGGCGGTCCTGCACAGCTAAACCAAATCTCCCTTCTTAGGAGCAAACTTTGTTTATTTAAAGGTCACCCAGCCAACGCAACATCGTGCGGTCACAAATAAATTGAAATCAGTAATAAAAAGAAATAACGACCAGACAAGACAGCTCCAGAAAACTGAACTTTCTGACTTTTCATACATAGTACTTCATCATCGACCTTCGCATCGTTCTTTCAATCTACGAAGACCCGCACTCCGTGGCTATCATGCTTAGGAAGGCCTATCACAAAGTCACGAACAAATCGAACATCTGACTCACCAGTCTCGGAAAGTGACAGCTTTGGTCCATCTTGACGAAACAGGATAGCAGTAGTAAGATATAGCTCGGCCATCGCAAGACTAAAAGGTTCAGCGTCAGAAGTTGACAACAACTAGACTTCCAGTGCGGAAGGAGAACCTTACTTCATTCCTAGACAGCTGCGTGATCCCTTCGTAAAAGGGACAAAATGTCGATCCATCTGGGGGTTATAATGCCCGAGCCATCTCCCCGGCATGAACTTCAGAGGTTCTGGCCAAACATCGGGGTTCGTGTGCATATAGTAAATTGACATACCCACAGGGGTCTATTGAAAGTTCCAGTCAGCAATTAGACTTTTTGAACGAAGCTTGAGGGATCTTAAATACATTTCGTGGTATAGTCCATTGCTTATACTGAAGTGCCACGTCGGGGGAGCACCGCGGCAGATTTCCTATAAGTCCGTATAGACTAGAATGGGATAGGTTAGCCTGAATCAATTGTGCAAATAAGACCCACGGGATTTCCGTCTCATTGGAGGGTCGCGGTGTAGCGAAGTTACCGAAGCGCTTCCTTTATGCAGGCTTGGAGATAGGGAATTCCTTCCAGATCGGCCACACGTGGAGTCCGAGTTGGATAACTCGACATGGTGACTTTCAGTTCTTCTCGCAAACGTCTTTCAATCGACGGATCGGAAAGAGCGTGATACACAATCATGGCGAGTATATGTGCACCTGTGAAGGTCCCTGCAATGAGAATTACCATTGCCTCCGCCTGAAGGCGCGATGTAGACTTCTCAGACTCGGGAATGTTGGAAGTCAGGAGATGATGAAAGACCGAAAGCTTGGATGGATTCGAATCCAAGTCTTCTTGCTGGATGCGCTGCTTGGTTTTTTTGATATACTCTCTGCCCATCTCGTAGGTCATCAGCGCGCTGTAGTTGTTAATTGAAACTGTGAACTTACTGCTCCCACCATCATATTTGAGATCCCTTCTGGGTAAAGCCGCTTTAGGAGCGAGGATGGAAGTAGTTGAATAAGTCTGCAATCTATTAGATACTTTGCGTGAGGGAATTAGCATCGATTCTAGAAGTACCTGTTCAACCAGCTAAAACACCGGAATAAGGGCGCCACCAATACTGTTTTGACCATGAGATCATGCCTGCAGAATCGAAACTTAGTTGACGTTCAAAGCATAGGAATATTATTTCTGGGTATTTACCATCCGGGAGAGAAATCCGGATCATCAACAAGGCCAGGGTGCGCTCCGCAAGCAACATGTCCGATAATATCGCCCGTCAGAGCTGTAAAAGCATGATTGACATGAACGATAGATCCAGTTCCTTTGAGCCTCTCAAATTGGTCGTCAAGAAGCTGGACCTTCCTCACAATAATATCTTCAAAGCGCTTGACGTTTTGTTTCGAGAAGAACGTTTCAATGCTTTTCCTTCTCTGGCGGTGGAGGTCGTGAGATACAGACAAATGGTGGGAATCTGTGCGATTGTATTGTTAGCTTCATTCAAATCCCAGTTCTTGCTGCAGGAAAGACATGCCATCGAATCCGTTGCCCTCTCTGCCTCGAGCCCAACTATCCGTCCGGCGTGTGGACCCTGCGACATAGAGTTCGTAGTAGAAATCAGAGTCGCGGATGGATAGCTCCCATGGACTAATGCGTACTATCGGACCTTTCCGAGAGTTGAGTAACCATTGATCACCTTGTGGCGTGTGAAGTCTTACCATATTTCTCATGCAACTTTTCCACTTTATTTCCCCACTGTCCATCCCTGACCAATTGGTAGAAAAATTCATACCATTCTGTCGCAGCTGCCAACTTTGGGCCTGGAAAACCTGCAAGAGGAGAGAAGTATAGACGGTACACCGTCAAGGCAGTCCCATAGAAGAGCAGCACGAAGACGATTCCTATCGCAAGATCTGGAAATCTTACATCGCTATCAAGAATTTGGATAACCTTGCGCCCAAGTAGCCAGTCAACGGCTAAGGCGTACTTCGGATTTGCCATTAACGAGCGATATTGAAAGAGCTTTGCGATTTATAGACAAAATACAACATAAAAAACACCCGCCCATGCACGACCAGATATGAACTCCCTATATCTATGACACTACGTCTGAATACCTGTGGCCATTGAGCTTTGAATACCACGGTCGCCCAATAGTTGAGGGGATTTCGGAAGTCACCTAATTCAGCGTTCCCACTGGGCTGATTGTTTCTTTCCCGTTTAGGATATCTCCGAGCCCCACCTCTCGGCTCTGCTTTTAGCCACCCTCTACCCCTTGTAATTTCTTTGTTTTTGGTAGAATCCTGTTGTTCGGAAGAGCCATATTAGGCCATATAACATTAAAAAAAAAGAGCCCGTGATGATGGAGAGTGAAGCAAATCGCAATGTAGAAATATGTATATTTGAGGTCCAGATGGGCAAGGGAAAAGATTGTGCTTTCTCCCTCTCACTATGTTGAAGTCTCTGTGGAGTCTATGTGGCTTCAAAGTAGGTTGCAGTGATCAATCGTATCATTCCGAGACTGGCCATGTCTTCCCAGTGCATTTCATAGACCAGGCAGGACTCATACGTGCATCTATCATCAATTACACGTTGCGGTTCAACGACGTTCTCAGTCCTTCAAAGCTACATAGCTCCCTGGTCGAATTGCTTGAAATAGGAGACTGGAGAAAACTAGGTGGTCGCCTTCGTCGAACAGTAGGAGAAAACAATCCGGATTTTGAGATTCCACCTACTGACCAACATTCTGCAGGAAAGTGGAGATATCGTGATTGTTGTGCCAATATTTTTTGACTCCAACCGTCCCGCTGTTCGCTTTTCCCATGTCAAGTTTGGTATTCGGATAGAAGAACACCCATTGGGAAATCACCTACCCAAGAAGACAGGCCCCTATCCCTCAACCCAGGAAGGGTGTCACGCATTCCTTCCTCTCAGTGTTCCTCACGGCCTGACTGGCGATATTGAACACTATTACACTACCGATGAGCCACTCATATCTCTTCATGTAACATCATTCACCGATGCGACACTTGTATCCATCACATTCCCGCACTCAGTATGCGACGTTATGGGGACAGCCGAGTTATTGCGTGCCTGGTCAACCATTTTGGCTGGTCAATATGACTGTATACCGGCTCTACATGGGGCAAGCCAAGATGTTGTGGCCAACGTGGGCACCTCGGAGGATGAAAAGGCTGAGAAGCCGTATCTCTTGGAACACAGGCAAATCAAAGGCCTCTCGCTACTTTCCTTTATTGTCCGGTTCGTATGGGACCTGCTGACGAGAAGAAATGTACAGTCTCGTACAATCTTTCTTCCAGCAAGGTATTTGAGCAATATACGTGAAACAGCAGAAAGGCAATTACCAATCGATTCACAGACCGGAAGTGCCCCGTTCTTGAGCGATGGTGACCTTATAACTGCCTGGGGCTCTCAAATGGTCATGTCATCCTCCCCACGCAAAAAGCCCGCGATCATATGCAATGTATTTGACATTCGCCGTCGGCTGAAGAATGTTTTTACCCCTGGGGGGGCATATCTCCAAAATCTCATCCTTCCGGCTTCCGTTCTGCTATCCGCACAAGAAAAATCAAACACATCACTTGGTCAGATCGCCCTACACCTTCGTCAGGCTATCATCGAGCAGACTACGAATAGCCAGGCCCGCAGGCTCATGAGGATCATGAAAGCATCGATCAAATCCACCGGATTTATGCCACTCTTCGGAGATTCCGCCTCGAGGATTATTGCGTTCACAAACTGGTCAAAAGCCAAATTGGCCGAGTCGGCAAATTTCTCTCCTGCAGTCACTGAGAATCATCATATTCTTAGTCCCACTGTTCGGAAAAGCAGTTGCGTCTCATACTGGGGAACAACCATAGGGAAGTCCGATAATCCGCGAGACACGTTTGTCATTTATGGGAAAGACGACAACGATAATTACTGGGTTCATGCATACCTCCGTTCAGAGACTTGGGATCTGATTGACGCTGAATTCAGTCGGTACCAGCGGAGTAGCTCCTCTACTTGATGGCTATAGTCATCTGTCATATTATTGTGAATGCCGCCATCTCCTGAGTCATATACGTAGCATCTACATTCACACAAGAATTGTGTCCGCATATTCACGACAAAGTCAAGTAATCGCCACAATTAAACCATTCATTCAATTCCAGATCCAGATAATACCCAGATTGGTCGGCCTACTGAAAGATGAGATTCCGCACGAAGACTTGAAGGGTTCTGCGGCAGAATAGACAGAAACTCGAGTTCTTGTTGTTTGTTCATAACCAAACCCAGCGGATATATATGTATCAAATCACATTTGATTTCGTGATTTCGTCAAATCGGATATGTTCAATAATCGCTACCTAGCCAAATTAACTCTGATCACAGATTGACTTGGTCGGAAGAGTACAAACATAGGCAAATCCTACCAAGGCCTTCGAATTACACTATGAGATCTTGCCGCTTGTGAAAGGAGACCATCAACTTTGGTTTCCACCATAGTACATGAACCTTCCCCTCCTTCAGCCAGTCGAGATCCTTATTCATGAGCTCCAGGTCATACTTCCAGAGCATTTTAGTCAGAAATAAATTCATCTCCATGTATGCAAAGCTATGTACAAAGTCAGTATATATGTATCAGTGGCTGAGGGTCTCGTGGCTCGCAAGACAAGGTGAGCAATAATAAGTGCAAAATAGAAGCAAATCTGACCTTCGACCAATACATGCTCTGGGGCCTACTAAGAAAGGCTGGCTTGCTTCTTTCACATCGGTTGAATCGGCGTTCATCCAGCGTTCAGGTTGATAATGCATTGGCTCAGCAAAATATTTGGGATCGTGTGCAGTTGTCCAAGGGCTGGTGTAGATATCCACCTGAGAACGCAGGGTTAGGCACTTGCTAGACAGAATGGTAGAGAACAAAATATCTTACCCCTGCGGGGATAAATCTGCCGTGAATTTCGAAGCCTGGTGAAACCCTGGGAGAGCCCTGAGAGCCAGGAGGGCAGAGGCGGAGACCCTCGTTGATTGTAGCTTGCAGATACGGCAGATTTTGTGCAGCCTGAGCGTTGATCTCCTCGTAAGATGCAAAAGCTCCACGGATTTCAGATACGAGACGCTCAAGTTTGTCAGGGTGTTGAAGTAGAAAGCAGGTTGTCGCCGCCAAAAAGGTTGCGACCGTTTCACCTCCAGCAATACTAGCTCCAGGTAATCAGCGCATTGGATACTAGCCAGGGTGAATAGTGTGGAGGGCTTGAGGATATTTGGAAAGCCTGTAACAAGAGCTCAGAATTCAAAACTTACGCAAATGTTGAGACATGAGCTGCCATTTCCTCTTTATCCACTTCCCCTTCCCGGACCTTCTGAGCCAGTAAGGTCACGAAGTCCTTGCGCGATGACGCGGAAGCCAAGCATCTACGAGATACATGTTAGAAAATGTTTGTTAATAGCAGAGACGTTCTTACTTCTCGACCTGACTCCGGCTGTAACGGGAGTTTTGGTTCTGCACGAGGAGCGCCGAAGGCACCAGGTGTTTAAAAATGGTTGCAATAATTCCAATTCGTCTCAGGTTGTCCGCAAGGGTAATCAGGTAGAGGTGTTCCACAATGAGATCTCCCCAGAAATGCGGTTTTCCTTAAACATGTTAGCAGTATTTATATGAATTTGGGAAGTGTGATTACCATTATCCAAGCTGTGAAACGATTCCCCAAAGGCCATTTCCCCCAGGATATCGAAAGAGCCCATTTCAAACCATTTCGTCATGTTGAGGCCGTTTGACCCGGGGCCGGCCTTCTCCCCAATGATCTGGATAAATTTGTCGATAATTCCGCCGATGATTGATTCTTGCTCAAGAAGGGCTCGCTGGGAGAATGCAGGAGAGAGCATCTTACGCATTTGACTATGCTTGTGAGGATCCCGCTCACTACCGATGCACCGCCTTCTGAACCCGGCACTGAACACCTCGTAGAATGCGGCTTTAGTGGGCATAGGCTTTTGAGGAGTCGGGTGCCCATATATCGCCTTCCAGGATTCAACAGAGCCAAAAGACAGCTCATTGGGAGATATACGAACAATTGGGCCTTTTTTACAGCTTAGCTTATTCATATTGAAAGGGATAGGGGGCAGCATACCGTATTTCTGGTGCAAGTCTGCAGTAGAGAGATGTATGTTCCCAGTCGATGTATGAATAAATCGCCAAAGCTAAGTAACCACGTTACTGACAAGCCATTTTACACCGACGGAATTGAATTTCTCCAGCGATTGGACTTACCAGAGAAGCACGACCCAGAAAGGGTCCTGGAAAATCGGCCAAGGGATGAAAGCACAGGTTGTATACCCATGTTGTGATCCTGTGACCGAGAAGCTTTATGTGGTCAGAATGAACGGTAGTCGGTCCTCGTAAGAAGATTGAAGTACTCACAATGCACAATACAAGAGAGCCAATGATTTCCCAATCCCTAGTGGATAATTCCATTGTACTGTTGGACAACCAGGCGCTCAGCTTCGATATGACAATATATGAATGCATCTTAACAAGATCACAGCGATTCTCCCTGTAAAAGATGTATTGATTAGTTGGGCTTTCAAGACCTTGGGCTATAGTCCTCAGCTCAAAGCTGAGATTATGCAAGAATTAGCATGTAAAAGGTTCGGCCATTTCCAATCCTGGTAACCTCCGAGCATCTTTCACACCCCGACCAAGACGTAAGTTCAAACTTTGATCGCCGTTTGCCAGCAGGTGGACTCCTATCATGAATATTCCCGAGCAGATATGCCCCATTTTTTTTATGGGACCTACAGATCCCAGGTAAGCCCACTTTCGTTGAGATTTTGTTCGCCAATAGCAATCACAGGCATTCTTTAGCATTATCTCAGGATCAATTTCCTATGAACTAAACTTATGTAGATAGTCTATTCCCTAATTAGCAAGGCCCGACAATTTATGCCGATTTCAATCCGATTGGACATCGGCTGAACCCCGCCATTCTTTGTTTGGAAAAAGCACTAAAAGGTCGGCCGCACACGATGGTGAAGTCTTGTTTGCTATCTCGGTTTCGTTGGTAAAACCAGCCTCCGATTATTTATGCTCCAACCGTTCGTTTCACGATTGTCATCACGTCCAACATGTCGATGGTTTCCCAAGTCCCTTTTCAACTCTCCGGTCGGTATGCCGAGCACAATCGGTGGGAGGTTCTCGACGGCCCAGGCGACTCGCGTACAACCGGAAGTCAAATTATCGAAGATGAAGATCTTGTTGGCCAGTGGGCAGAAAAGGTTGTCCTAATCACCGGCGTTTCATCTGGGATCGGTGTTGAGACTGTACGTGTCTTGGCATCTACTGGAGCGACCATCTTTGGCACGGCCCGAAACATCGAAAAGGCAAAGGAGGCTTTGGGCTCGTTGCTCGATACCGGGCGTGTGAAGCTTCTTTTCATGGATCAGACAGACCTCTCCAGTGTTCGGGCCTGTGCCGAGGGATTTCTCAACCAGAGCTCCAAGCTCAACGTTATCATCAACAATGCGGCTGTGAGTTCATTAATACCGACACAAAAGCGCGACCTCGCTAATTGAACAAAGGTGATGAATACCCCCGAAAGCCGCACTAAAGATGGCTTTGAGCTTCAGTTTGGAACCAATCACTTGTCGCACTTCCTCCTCTTCTATCTACTGAAAGACACCCTTTTGGAAACCGCACGTTCCTCGCCTAACTTCGCCTCTCGTGTGGTCAGCGTTTCCTCGGCAGCCCATCGCTATAGCCCTATTCCTCTGGACAACGTCAATTGGGAAGGAAACTACAACGGCTGGCTTGCTTACGGATCTAGCAAGACCGCCAATATCTACATGACTACCCAAATCGAGCGCTTGTATGGCGCGCAAGGCCTTCATGGCTTCAGCGTCCACCCTGGGGCTTTTATGAGCCCCAACCTCCAGAAACATTCTCAGGAGGAGATGAAGTCTGTCTTGGAAGACAAGCGCGCAATGGCATACTTGTCCAGCCTCGGACAGGCCTGCGCAACCAGCATATACGGTGCTGTTTCGAGCGAGCTGGAAGGCAGGGGTGGCTTGTATTTGGAAGGCGCATCGGTGGCAATTCATCCGACACCACCGGGTGGAGATGCGCTCGAATATGGATATGGCAGTTGGGCATTTGACCAGGCAAAGGAAGAAGAATTGTGGAAGCTTAGTAAATCCTGGGTAGGAGTCGAGTGAGATCGAATTCCCAGATATTCTTGAGTCCATATTCAATTTGAAAGTCTTTCGGCCTCTACCTTTCGGAGTCCCATCTATGGAGTTATTCGGCTCTGCGATAGTCATAAGTAATAACTCCGGTAGTCACCCCCAGTATCTAGCAAAGTCAAGATCACTCTTTTTCAAAGCTGTGTTGGAGAGTTCAAACTAAATCCAGAGGGGCGTATGTATGCGATCTATGCCTAAGGTTCCGATGAACGCCGCTGAAGAAAAAACTTGGATATCTAGGTCGGGTAGGCTGATCTTTTGAGCTTCTACTGAATGGACTTTCAATGGATTCAAGGGAGCAATCAAGAATTCTAATTCGTCGAGCGTACCAAAAAGCTCCTTGGGGCATCCGTATCATATGAGCGTCTCTGGCTTCCTAAGTCTAGGCATGATTCGGTAGACTCCCTGCATGGTACTTAATTAGGCAAGGGAAGCATTCTGGTTTCATGCACTTGGTCTCCTTCGGCACCGAGGTAGCGACCTGTTTTGAAACTACTCGTGACCCTGTCAGCAATTTCGCTCTGGAATTTTTCCATATTCTGAAGAGGATAGGCTCCGCTCACCTCCAGTGTAGGTTACCCAAGGCCACATTCCGACAGGCATCAATGAAAGCGAGTACCTGTTTGTCGATGTGCTCTCCCCATATGTCCATCTTCTGCAACGCACTGTACCACCGGCGGTAGCAGTTGTTCAACATCTCACCTATCCTATCTACTGCTTCTTGCATCGAAAGACCCTGAGCTCTGAGAAGAAAGATCAAATTATGATCAACTCCCAATGTCTGAAGAATGGTTCAGCTTCGATAGTCTTGGACATGTGCTGCTTGGCCAACCTACCACATCTTTTTTGTATGATAGAATATCATTGACCCTGTAAAATATTAGCCACTGAATCTGGTGTCCCCTTCGAGCTATCTTGCACCTACAGGAGAACCAGATCCGCCGAGATGCACATACACTCCTCAAGAGAAGAATTGCTCATAACCTCCGGTGGAAGATTGATTCCAATGGCGTACCTGGACCTAGTCAATACAATGCCCACTAGTAGTCTGCTGAGAGGATGAAGTGGTATGTAAAGGGACTCACTCAGTAAGGGCAATAGCTGGGTATGCACCGATCGTCCCTCTGCGCATCTCCATGTACTCTTGGACATCGCGCCCAAGAGCCTGATGACTATGCATTACTTTGACCTGCTTCAACAATCCATCAAAAAAATGTCGATGCATATATTTCCATCGTTGTTGCTGGTCTGCCCTAATGTTAGTAAAAAGATCTGACTTTTGAGCCGCTCTGCTCAACAGCCCCAACTCCATGACTTTAGACCAAGCATACCTCTGCCACACCGCTTTGTCTTGAGGTCAGCGTTTGATTGATTTTGTACCCGAAAAGGGTAAATTATTTCCTTACCTGCTTCAAACGATCCCATGTGGTCTGGAAGACAAATTGAATAGGGTTATCATCCCATTGCACGGGCGGCTGTGTGTCCTCCATGATTTCCAGAGTCCGGTTGATTTCTTCCTGGGCTGCTTCTGGATCCTGACTGAGATGACCTTCATCGAACTCTATATTGATAAACAGGGTCAGCACGCTGGTATTTGAATGGTAAATGAACTACCATACGATCATCAAAAAGAAAGACCTATTCGTCACCAGTCAACACTTTGCTCTGATACTGTATATAAGATGCAGTCAGACCTACCCAATGGTTCCAGTCAATCATCATCCTAAGTGCCTCTTGATCACAAGTTGGCGCCCAAATGGAGGCTAGGTAGGCCAGGTCTACCCTGGTGTTCCTGGAAGCCCATTTTTCGTCGGCCTGGATTATTCTGAGTCTCATATCAGTTTTGATATCATTCCATCGGGGATCATGGCTAAGCATACTCTGCAATCCAAGCATCTGCTTCTGGCTTTACTTTGTGGTAGTTTGGGTTTACCACTGGCTCAACTGCCATGATAGAGGAAAACAGATCGGGCACGAATACGGCCTGTGACTTCAACACTTCCGATGGTTTCAAGTCTGCGCCGTAGGTAATATCTGAGCAGGAGCTCGTAGACGATGGTAAGGGCGAGCTTGTTTCATCCAAAGACGTGTCTGAAGACCCCGACCTCTGCTGTTCGCTTGGTGTAATTTTCGAGAGCTCCATAGCGGGTAATGGTGATGAATTGAAGTGCCACTAGAAGATGTCGCGCTTAACTCCTGTCCGACAAAACTGGCTAGAATACTCGGATGGGAACCTCGGAACGGTCGGGAGATATATATACCAGCCACGTATGCATTGTGCAAGTATTAAATCGTGCTTCTATATCTAACATGGAGTCGAGCTCCTTCCTTCTGTATTCCGAGTCAGTGATCGCTGTGTATGATAGAACAAGGCTGTGGTTCCGAATCTGGAAGGTTCCGTACTTTCCCGAAAAGGTAATCTCCGAGGGACTTCAGATATTCGCTCGGATGCATTTACGAATTGTTTGCCAGGGCTAGTCCAAGGGGGCACCGAGCCGTCTCCAGATGTCCAGGAATACCAATGCCATCTCCAGGAGCACTAAGATTGCCCTTGGAACACAAGATCCCTAGGACGCTAAAACTGGGTTTACTGGGGGTCTCCCCTTGAATTTCTGCGGTGTACTCCGTGCTGATTACGGGCAAGGCGGGGGTATAGCTGATATGGCCCGCAACCACGCTTAACGGTCAAATTAGCACTGCCTGCCAGGCCATGGTCCGAACAGGTGAACCGAGTGGGCTTAACCTCCTATTGGGTGCCTCGCTTTATTTAACTTGCTTTGTTTTATTAGGACCCTCGATTGAGGAATCCGACCATGCAAGTCTTTCACAGCCAAATATGAAGTATTTTTCTGTTTCCTTTCTCTGTTTTGTTTGGAAATTAATTAAAGAAAATTCCTTGTCATTAGCCCCTACTTAGGCATTGACATTCCCATGGGATTTCCCATATGGGACGGTCCCATCCTATCCTATGGGAGGAAATAGGAAGGCCCCTCCTTCCTATAGGTAGGAAGGTAATTTCCCTTCCCTCCTATAGGATCCTATCCTTCCTATATATTTTCTATGATACCAAAGTATATAATTAATGCGTCTTATGTAGTAATTTTCGGGTTTTCAATAGTAAAATTACAGACTAAAGGTAACTAAAACAAGATAGAAAAGTGATATTCGGATAAGAGAGAAAGGTAATTTAGATAAGAGAGAAAAGTAATACTTATAGGGAATAACTAGAATCACCCCACCCCCCCCCCCCCCCTCTTCCCTAGAATCACCCCCCCTACTAAAATCGGCCTAGTGTATCCGAATTAATCCCATTAATTTGATTTTTCTTACCGCCTTCCATACCGCCCCTACTATCCATCTCCATATCTCTGTTTTTCTCTTCCATATACCCCATTACCCATTACAACCCATTGAATATGGCATCGCTGAACCTGGGATTTCTATTCCCACCTACTACTATTGATGGTATCTGTTGGAAAGCGGTGAGGCCCTATGTCGGGCAGTATCCCACCGCTTCCCACCTTCACCAGCTTCCATATAGCTGGGTGTTTAGGCATAGCTAGATTCTCCCCTCTCCATGAGTTTTTTGCCTTCGTTTTTCTTCCTTGTTCGTAGGCAGAGCCGTCACTCCCAAGAGTATCGATGATAGGGCTAGTGGATGGATGACGGTCCTGCGGAGTAGTTAGCAGTGTCATGGGAATCAGGATTGAGGCATAATCAATGGAGATATATGGAGATGTATGGAGATGGCTTAATTGCATGAAAAATGAGTGATTTAATGGGGTTAAAAGCTGCAGTTTTACTATGGGAATCAGAATGCGAAAACTCTGCATGTAAGAAAATAGACACCTTAAAAATCAGGGTCGATTAATGCGGCAGAAAAATTGATAGGGGATAATTCGGCTATACTGGGCCACTTTTAGTGGGGGGGGTGATTCTAGTTATTCCCTACTTATATTATTACTTCGTAGTTATCTAATACCCTTAGACGCTTCCTTACCCGACTAGAGGCCCGAATCTAGCTTTCTAGTATTAAAGAGACTAAATTATTATTATTACTCTTATCTATATTAGATAAAATACTCTTTCGTCTCTTCCTAGCCTAAATAGAAGATAGCCTAGAAACCTCCTTATCTACCTTATCCTCTTTAGTATTACCTCTTTAGTATTACTAATTAGCTTAAAACTATTAGTTTCCTCTAGAGTTTTATCTAATTTACCTTCCTCGTAAATAGATAGAGACCGGATAAAAGCTAGCTACTTATCTTCTATCTTAAACCTAGTTATATATAAAAATATTATTAGGTCTTAGATAGTTAAAGAATTTAGACAACCCCTCCGATAATAATAAATATCTCTAGCTAAATTAAATAGCCTTTCTATACCGGTACTAGTAGTAGAGATAGAGAAAATATCCTATACTATATGTACTAAAGTAGGAAACTTAGCCTTATACTCTTTCTAGAACTAATAAGGGCTAGTTCGGACTAAACCTAAGTAAAACTAAAAAGATTAGACTAAAAGACTAGAAGTAAGACTAGAAGTAAGCTTACCTCCTTATAGAAATCTTATTAATTTATCCTAATCCTATATAGATTTTGTCTTAATATTAAGTATTTTATTAAGCTTAGTTTAGATAGAAGCCTAAGGCTTAGAGATTAGATTACTCTCTATTTAATACTCTTTTATCCGGTCTTTAAAGCTTTCTAGATATAAAGAAGTATAGTCTTAATTTATGTAATTGAGATCCAAGGCAAAAAGAGTATATATTGTAAAACGTAGGGGCTAAGGATCTAAAAGGGCACCTAGAAGGCGGTAACCGTGGTAGAAAACTAGGTAACATGACCGTAAGGGTACGTATATAAGGTTCTAGGATTATATCCTCCCCTACCTAAACCGAACTTAGCCTTAAGTTCGTGTTACGTCCTCCTAGGCGTAACGGCAACCGCCGAAAACTAGCAACAAAGGACAATAGTACGTATAGGGATGTTTAGAAACACTAAAAATACCTACAAAGACGTTTAAATATACCCTATTCCGTAGACGCAAAAAGAAACAAAAGAAAGTGAAAGGAAACAAAGGAAAAACCCTAGCGTACTTCTAGCGCCCTAAAATATATATAAAGACATAAAAGGAAGTATATTGCTACTATAGGCAACGGGGCGATATATAGCGTCGGCGTTTATACAAAAGGCGGCGCGGGGAAATACGTAGAAAGACGTTACGTACCCGTAAACGGTACGTTTAGAGCCGCCGTTAAGTCGATCGCGAAGGTATTAGATTACGCGGGGTAATAGGATTACGTAGGGGTAAGCGAGATTACTTTTTAGAGAAGCTAATTAGTAACGAAGATCGGGGCTACGTTTATATAGCGTATTATAAACGCCTAGATTAATACCCCTCCTTCCCTAGGTATAAAGATACGCTCTAGGTCCTAACTTTCTTCTCTCTTCTTCGCGCTCTTACAAATTCTTTCCTTATATCTAGCTACAATATTCGTATTCCCTACTTCGCGCTATCCCATGGGGGTAATTGTAGTTAAGTTCGCTACAATTTAGTCAGCATCCGTTAGTATGGAGTTAGGGTTTCCTAAATGACTTAATTACAATTAACTTCAAAGTTGATTACAATTGGGTTCCTATTATTGTTTTTCATTCAAATTTTCGTCAGTACTAAGTAAGCGATTTATTTATATTTTCCCTAAGTTTCAAGTCTAATAACCTATCTGTTGGAAAAGCCGTAAGGCCATGACTAGCAGTATCTCACCGCTTCTCCACCTTCTCCAGCTTCCATATAGCTAGGGGTTTATGTATAGCTAGATTCTTCCCTCTTTATAAGGTTTTGCCTTCTAGTTTCTCTCTTTGCTCGTAGGCATAGTCATCATTCCCAATAGGTTATAAGCACCTCTTCTATCAATATTCATTAGATTCTATCAATACCATCGATATTGATGATCATCTATCTATATTAATATCTTTCCCTATCTAGAGCGACGAGAATCGCGCTCTAGCGCGCGAAAAACGTGCATCTCTAACCATTATCAAGGTTATTATTATTATTATTATTGTGCATCGACCTCCGTACCCTATAACCGATCAAAGGTTATTAGTAGCGACAAAGGCTTTGTATTATTATTATCATAGCTAATCAATAGCCATTTATAGCAAATCAACCGCCAACACAATAGTAGCTAAGACGGACCTAGGAGGATATTCTAAAGAAGACCGTTACTAACTAGGCCGCTAAGCTACCAAAACCGATAGAATTCTCTCTCTAGAAGTAGGAGACTTGTCTTACGAATACTATAGACTTCGAAGCTTAGAGAGAATCGGAATATAGTGCCCTTAAAGCTCGTCGTCTCTATAATCTTATCGACTACAATATTCTACGCCCCGATCCTAATAAAGCAGAGACCGATAATGTTACGAACTAGTTGGCAGGATAGTAAGCCTATCGATTAGGTAAGGCACGACTATCTAAATGCTATAGGTAACTCTTAAGAGGAGGCGGGGGCAATATATTGTAATAGGAATAGAGACTAATTCTTAAAGAGAATTATAGCTAAAGGATAGGACGCCTTTTCTTATAGAAGAGGCTAATATAATATTTATACGGTAGGGAAGGAATCATAAGCGAAACGTAGGCGGATCGGAGGCGAATCGCTACTAGTACGGTACGTATAACAAAGAATCCGGGAATAGCTTCAAAGAAGCCTATTCTATAATAATTATACTTCCTCTCCCTAACGCCTAACCCTAGGCGTTGTAGGTTATATAATAATTTTGTAAACAAAGAAATTAAAATATATACCCTAGAATTAGTAGGTATAAGACGCGTTCTTTTACTTCTCTCCTTTATCCTTCTTCTATCTATTATAATACTATATATCCCTACGTATTATTACTATTTCTTCTATCTTTCTACCTTATATTAATTACTATTCGCTATCGTTTCGCCTAGCTAAAATAAGTACTAAAGCTAGAAAAGTCGTTGCTTCGCTTAACGAGACTAAAGAGTATAAAGATAGGAAGGAAGACGAGGGTCCTACGTCTATTAACGCTTCTAATAACGAGGAGTTCCCTTAGATAATTAGGGTAGTTTCGCTAAAGGGTCGTCGCCCTCGCTATACGAATCCGCTAGCGTATTTATATTTTTAGTATATAGCGTATATTCGTACGACTATCGCTAGCTTTAACCTTATAAAGGGCTTATCTTTCGAGGTCTAGTACGTCCTTAACGCTATTAAATCGGTGCTATACTAGTAGTATTCCGAAAGGCGTAATAAGTACTTTTTGGTATATTTCGCCGCCTTTTTCTTAGCTCTTCCTTATACTAATATAGTATAGGCCCTAACGGGGATCCTTAGGGATCTCTACGATATTAGTAAGCTCTTACGCTAGACTACCGAGGAGTTTTAGTAGGAGGATACGGAGAATATATCGTTAGGATAGGCCGAATTATATTAGATTTAGGTAGCTTTCGCGTAGGCCGCCCTTATCGGCGCCTTTAACGCTTTTATAAAGGCCTACTATAGTACCTACTCTCTTAGTAATTCTAAGATGTCTAAGAAGGTCTCCGTAAGTAATAAGGCTATAATTCGGTTAGGTTTTGTTGATATTTCTTATAGAATACGAATTAGATATACGAGGAGTTTTGTTCTTAGCGCTGTTATAAGCTATCTAGCCTCGTTATACCTCCGATCTAGGACCGTTCTAAGGCCTAGGATAACTACTATAGTAATTACCTACTATATACGCTACCTAGGGACCTTAGTTAGTAGTCGTAGGCCAATACTAAGTATATTTTTATAGCCTCTATTAAGGCTATTATCTTAGGTCGTACGGCTAGGTACGCTTAGTCGGGGGAGATAGTTATAGGGGATATAGTTATACCGCTAGATAGTATTATATAGGCTATATTTAAGGAGGTTATAGATAATACTCCTATCGGTCTTATTAAGCGTATTTAAATATATATTTCGGGGGTAAATTAGGGGCGTATCGGTAGTTAATTCTAGTTTATATACTTAATTTAGGATAATTTTTTGCTTTTTAATACCTTTAGAAATCGCTAGATTATACCTTATATATTCGCTATATTATAATAAGGGACCTATTAGTTATATTCTAAGGGCTACCTCTTCTATTTAATTAGGTAATACTATTTATTATTAAAGAGTTTTTCGCCCTATACTTTTTTAACTTTATATTCGTTATTATCGTTAAGCTTAGGTATCGGTATCGAATCGGTACCGTTCCTAGGGCGTTCCTTCTATAGCTCTAAAAAGAAGACGTAGAAGATATTATAAATTCGATCGTATTAACTTAGTAGGCTTAACTAATATACCTATTTTCTAATTATATTAAATACCCTAAACGGCCTAATAAAACGAGAGCTAAGTTTTCGTATCGTTTTAAGCTTTAGGTTCTTAGTTGATAATCCGATAAGGTCTCTACGCTTAAGGGTAAGTAGTTTATAATAGAGGTTGTAATATTTCGCCTACGACTCAGTAATACTACGCTAGTAATTCGTAAGTCTTTTACGAATTTCTTGTAACTTTTCAATTCTTGCTATTATAGCTAGGATACTTCTCCCCAAAGGATCGACCTCGATCCTATAGTAAAAGTCTAGCGAATAGCCTAAGAGAGCTTTAAAGGGAGAATAGCCTATTATTGTATTAACGGCGTTGTTGTATACGAATTCTACTGTCTAGAGTAGTTACGGCTAGGTAAGTTATTCGGTATTAATAAAATAGCGAAGGTAATATTCGAGGACCTAGTTTATCTATTCTATTTAGCCGTCGGTTTAGGGGTAAAGCGCTATTAAAAGCCTTATTTTAACCCTAGAGATATAGTATAATTCCGACTAAAATTTGCTAATAAAAAGCGATCTACGGTCGGTAATAATACCTTCTAGTAGGCTATACTAGAGATTAATATTATTATAGAATAATTATATAAGGTCTACGGCTATTATCGTTGTCGATATAGGGAAGAAAAGGGACTATTTCGTAAACCTATCGATAATAACTAAAATTCTATTAATAGTTTAATCTAAATAGATTAATAGGGGTAGGTCTATAATAAAGTCTATAGACAACTCTATAAATAGCTATTTTAGAATTAGAAGTATATCTATCTTTCTATAAGGCTTATATCGTAGCGCTATAGTATTTTAGTAGATAGGGTAAGTCTAGATATATTCGTTAATATCTCGGTTAAGATTTACCTAATAGTATTTTCTCTTAAGGAGTTCGGCCGTTCGGTTACGCCCGAAATAGCTAGTAAAAGGGTTATTATAATAGATATTTATTAATTTTATTCTTAAATTATTCCCTATCGGGATATAAAAATAGTACTTATATCGAATAAGCCTTTTTAGATTAATTAACTAATCTTTAGTCCTAGGCTTTACTTCTCTAATAGTATACTTTCGCCGCTAAGTCTCTAGGTCTTCCCCTTAGAGTCGCCTAATAAGATTTTTTAATTCGTCTCCGGATTCTTTCTAGTAGACGTTCTTAACGATATAGATATTATATAACTTATTAATAGGGATTAGCCGTACCTAACTTACTTCCTAGTTGCTATTTAAGGCTAATTCGGTAGCGGTCCTTCTTAGAAACGTAGCTAGGATATATATATCTATAATAGGGGCTTTACTATTATCGTAGGTCTTAGCCGATATTAAGTCTTTTATAGTTAATTCTTCGACTCTTATATACTACTAATTAGATAGCTACGATTTATTTATTATTCGGTCCCGAAGTAGGCCTAGTAACTCGATACTAGGAGCGTCCTCGTAGTCCGAGCCCTATCGTTATAATAGGCCGTCTATAGAGTTTGTTTTCCTAGAGTAGTACTTAATATAAAAATTAAAAGTAGATAAAAGTAGGTACTACCTAGCTTATCTTCTATTAAGTTTTAGTTATTTTATAAAAGCCTAGAGATTAGAATAATTAGATAAAATCTTAATAGGGTACGTACTTCCTTCGAGGTAGTAATACTAGTTAAGATAGGTCGTTATAGTTTCGGATCGGTTCCTTATTTAGATTATTAGTATAGCGTCGGTCTCTATTCTAGTTATAGTAAAGCTAGCGCTAGCCCTAGTTTAGTCCGTAAGAGTATTTAGGATTACGTAGATAGTCGGTTTTAGATTTAGGATAGAAGTAGGAACCGTAGGACGATTCCTAGGAGTAGCGTTTAAAGAATCTCTAGTTCGAGGCCTTATCGTTGGCTTTACGCTTCTATTTCTCCTTAGACTATAGAATCTCCTAGTAGTAGTAGGCGATATTAATTATCTCGTCCTAAGTCTTTAGGAGGTTAAGTATATAGAGATTAATAAGGTTCTAAAGCGGATACTAAAGCTTCGTAAAGAAAAAGAGGCTTCTTTCTATTTCCGAAGGATAAGGAAAGTATTGTTTAAAGGTATCGAGACAGATATAAAACTCTCTCGGATCCTCGTCGGACCGTTAAAAGGTCTTCTCGAGTTAGACTCGAACTTCGGCTTAAAGGTTAGTAGTATTCTTAATAAGGGTAAGAGTAAAATCCTTAAAGTAAGACTACGTCTTTTCGGCGTAACGCTTATCCTTCGGTACTAATTTACTAATATATCGGTACTATCTTATCCGATAGATTTTGTCTATAAAGAAGACGCCGAGGAGGATTTTTCTACTATTATAGTAGTATTTCTATAGTATACCTATAAAGGTAGTCGTAAGGTCTAGTAGCTAGTTTTATCGCTATTAAAGGTTAAATATAATTTTAAATCGCGAAATATCTTTAAACTTAATTTTAAACTTATCTTTATAGTTAAATTTAGAATCGTAATAGTTTCGGGAGCGATTCGCTTAGCTATCGAGTATAGCTTCTTTAGTATAAAGTTCTATAATATATCTCTTTAAGGCGACCTATTATTTAAGCTTTTAGATAGTCGCCTAGTTAAGCCTAAGATATTTATCTAACTAGTCGGTATCGACTAAGCCCTCGTTAGTAGGGATTAGACTTATATTATAAGGGGTCTCGATAGCCGGCTATAGTTCGATAGTACTTCGGCCTTAAGACTAGGCCCTTTCGTCTACGGATTAGGTTTAGGGAGACATCGTAATCTTAGGTAATCGAAAACGAAGAATTAGAATTATTACGAACTAGTTAGTAGGATAGTAAGCCTATCGATTAGGTAAGGTACGACTATCTAAATACTATAGATAACTCTTAAGAGGAGATAGGGACAATATATTGTAATAAGAATAGAGACTAATTCTTAAAGAGAATTATAGCTAAAAGATAGGACGCCCTTTCTTATAGAAGAGGCTAATATAATATTTATATAGTAGGGAAGGAATTATAAGCGAAGCGGGGGCGGATCGGAGGCGAATCGCTACTAGTCCGGCACGTATAACGAAGAATCTAGGAATAGCTTTAAAGAAACCTATCCCGTAACATTGGTAGGATAGTAAGCCTATCGATTAGGTAAGGCACGACTATCTAAATGCTATAGGTAACTCTTAAGAGGAGGCGAAGATAGTATATTATAATAAGAATAGAGACTAATTCTTAAAGAGAATTATGGCTAAAGAATAGGACGCCTTTTCTTATAGAAGAGGCTAACATAATATTTGTGTAGTAGGGAAGGAATTATAAGCGAAGCGAGGGCGGACTAGAGGCGAATCGCTACTAGTCCGGCACGTATAACAAAGAATCTAGGAATAGCTTCAAAGAAGCCTATTCCGTAACATATAGGCCTAAGACCCTTTATCTATGATAGCGATAAACCGGCGAAGAACCCCGAGAATATAGTCCCTATCTATACCAATTTAGATAATGCTATCATCCTAGCGGGTCAAAAAGGGTATCGCCGTGCTATACGCTACTATAACATCAAATAGCATATTATCCGTTATGCTATCGAGATATAATAGGTAAAATTGGTAATTATTCTATCTACAATAAATGTCGCGGATAGGTTGACTAAGCCCCTAGAAAAGGATACTTTCAATACATTTAGGGATATGCTAAAGAGTATAAACGGCCTTGGGGGTATATATGACATCAATACGCCTAAGATGAATTGAATTTTGATTGAGAGCCTATGATTGGCTGAAATTTGCATAGTTTTTACGACGTCTATGGATAAATCATAACGATCGGTTTTTCCTACTGTTTTTTGGGTAAGGATCAGTATGTGCCAGCTATGATAGTCGCTAGGGGGTTGTGTTGGAAAAGCGGTAAGGCCATGACTGGCAGTATCTCACCGCTTCTCTACCTTCTCCAGCTTCCATATAGCTAGGGGTTTATGCATAGCTAGATTCTTCCCTCTTCATGAGTTTTTGCCTTCCAGTTTCTCTCTTTGCTCGTAGGCATAGTCATCATTCCCAACACCATCGGTAGTCAAACACGGGTTCCTCCCATCATCAACTGTTGAGAATACAGGCTAGAGGAAGAACTGATGAAGGATGATCAATGAAGCTGAGATGAAAACGTATCTACTGTGATACTCGAGTAAATTCGGATGATACTTCTTTGTGACCCTAAGGGGATATTTATCCCCTGAATTTGGAGTCCTTTATCTATGTAACATGCCACCAATGTAACCTTCTTTGTTTGCTATCACTCGGTCCCCTGTCAGTCACCCGCGGGTAGTCGTGTGATAACGCCGAGTCGGGCTGGTCTCAAAATTGAGACCAAATAACGGCTGACCACGGCAGTACCGTACGGCAGACAGACCGACCTAACGGATGCCTTATCTAAAAGGCATAGATATGGCCCCTCAGGCTCATACACCAATATCAACGTGTCAAGAGATGTTTCTTCTTTTCAGGCGAATAGCACCTTGCGATGATCGTGGCCGATAGGATAAAAGCATCGGCCTTTGCTGCGACTGCTTGAGATATCGAACGAGGCGGAATGAATTTTGGAATTCTTACAAAAGAAATTGTTTGAAGATGGAAGTGGCATCTGAAATATGGCAAAGTGTGGTAAAGTCTTGGCATCCAATACAATGTTTCAGAGTTGCGGGCCCTGGAAGATCATGTAATGAGATGATCGGTCCGACTCTGTATCCGATTGGCCAATGATATGGCCTAAAGTATGAAGTATGAAAGCAAGAAGTGCAAAGATATATATACGATTAAAAGTGATTAGATTGATGATTTTCTATCTAGTCTTTTAGGGGCGTATTTATACGTATGAAAGCAGAGAATCAGAAAGCAGAAAAATAGGGGCCTTACGCCCCATCGACGATAATAAGAAGCGGGGTTCAACTAATGCATAGCATAGCCATATTGGACAGAAATGAAGTAAATACGGGTCGGGATAAATGAGGATAAATAATGCGGAAGCAGATAACATCCATGTCGAACTGGATATGCCTACCGAATACGGTTAGGCGATGGCGGCCTACTCAATTGGGTTAGGCCGGGATGACTGATGTATGAGTATATCATTAGTGCACCGAATATTCTGATAGAGTTCAATAGTATATGGACCTTATGGTTGTTGCATCCTATATGACTACAGTAGCATTTTCCAGACTCTTGAAGGCAGGTTCGCTAGTGACGTAAATAGTGTATTAAGAACCGCCCTATTGCAAATGAGAATAAAGTAATAGCTAAACTTAAAGCTAAAATACTATTAAAATACTATTGATATGAAACAAACTTTACAATCATTTAGCTTGAATTTTAATTCTATTCTTTATTGGATTAATATAGAAACTTATTTTCCCCTTTTTAGATATGAGTTGTTTACACACGCATTCCATACCTACAAAATACATAGTCGCCCTAACTCCGGTTCACTTGGTGGTATGGATCATCAGATCACTTCCCGCTACCCAAAATTATTCAATCAATCGATAAGAACCTGCATCACTATCCTCGTATACAACCTCCAGTAGGTCTATTAGTAACTACGACCCGCCGGTAGTTATATAGTTGAATTCTAGCGCGATCGTTAACTTCTCATGGTCCGTTCCACGATGAACAACTATATCAAGAGGCCAAATTCACATTCTAGTTTGGGTCAAACATGTAAGGGGCACTGGAATATGTTTAGTAGACATTCCAAGGTGACATTACTTGCTGTCGCAAGCTTCCAAGAACGTGTACAAATGTATCATTGTGTTGATCAACGATCTGCCTCCTTTCCCTTGTGTATCTCTCAATCCCGCCGGATACAAATATCGTTATCCTGGCTCGCGTACGCGTTAAATTGCAAGGGTATGACTAGTTACATCAAATAAGAATAACATGTCCTTACTCGAAATTTCTCTTCAAGGCTTGCAGTTGGAGCTGGACCCAAGCAGTGGTAACATTCGCTGGGCCCCAACAAACCCGAAGCACCCTAGAAACTGGAGACCTGCAAGAAAGATATACAATATCGGATTGATTACTTTTCTGGAGTTCTACACGTATGTGCAATGACCAACACGATGCCTTATTTGCTAATAATCTTTTTTGTAGGACTGCGATTAGCACTTCTGGGGTAGGATTCTCCAATGACCGCCTGGTTCGACTAAATCATAACTAGACTAAACTCCGAATCTAGTCAACTGCTGCAAGATATGCCCGAGGGAAGCTCGGCGTTGGGATAACGTTAGCCCAATTCCTTTTTGTGTCAACGTTAGTGCTCATTACCGTATCAAGCAATATTCGCTGCTAACTAGGTCAGGTATCTCTTGGGTCAGGGGATAGGGGGCATTGTGTTCCCACCTTACTCAGAATGCTTCGGGCGCAAGAAGCTGTATATTGTCAGCACGATATTATACAGCGCTTTCTGCGTTATAATCGGCGCAGTTGACTCTCCAGCTGCCGCTATAGTTGGCCGGTTTGTCACAGGCGTACTTTCTGCAATACCGACTAGTATTATCACAGGAAGTATAGAAGATATGTTCAACTCAAAAGCCCGCATATGGATGATGCTATCATACATTGGAGTTGCAAATATTGGAGTGGTGATGGGACCGGTTATGAGCGCATATATTACCTTGGCGCTAGGCTGGTACGCCACATTCCACGATCAAGTCTGATCTGTCGCTAACGTAAACATCCAGGAACTGGATTTTCTATATAGCGGCTATTGTAACCGCAGCCACGTCTTTGCTTTTACTGTCAATCAGAGAATCTCGTCCTTCATTGCTCTTGGCACATGAGGTCGCTACGCTCCGCAAACAGACAGGTATGGATTTTTTGAAGGCCGTCAACCCGGACAGTGTGCCAGACTGGCAGACATTTGTCAAGGTCGATATTTTCAGACCGGTGAGACTTCTGTTTACTGAGCCCATAGTCTTCATCGCGTCTTGCATGGGCGGGACCGCCATGGCAATCATCTACCTCTTTACCGAAGCTCTGCCACATATCTACGAGGCGATGGGTATGAATCAGGAGCAGTCCAGTCTGCCATTTCTTGCGATTGGTCTTGGGTTTATACTCAACGTACCGGGTCGAATTCTTGACTATCGGATGGCCAACGCTCATAGCAAGAGTCATTCTCTCTCTCCCGAGTACAAGCTGAGGGGACTGGCTTACGCGGCCCCCACCCTAGCAGCTTCGTTGTGGTGTTTTGCTTGGACAATCCCACCTAAGGTTCACGGTCTGCACTGGATTGTCTCTGCCGCCTCATTGTTGGGAGTTGGCTATGGTCGAAATGAGCTAGCAATTGTATTGAATGGCTACATGGCAGACAGTTATTTGTCATATTCGGCTAGCGCTTTTGCAGCGTACGCGCTTGTGCGGTGTCTACTGTCAGCGACATTTCCACTATTTGCACCTATGATGTTTCAATCCCTTGGGGCAAACGTGGCTGTCTCTATATTAGCTGGCGCAATGACTGTGTTCAGCGTCTTTCCATTATTGTTTCAGCGGCATGGCAAATCGATTCGGGAGAGGAGTAAGTTTGCGCAACACAGTATTCAGGTGTACAAGGAGAACACCGTCGAAAACGATGGGAGCTAGGGATAATGTTATTCTATGTCCACATATACTGAAGCTGAGCGCATTCATCTAGGCCATACTAAACACTCTTTTGTAAACACGTAGGTATGCACTTGAATTACATCATCCCTTCCCTGACCTTTGTTCCTTACTTTCCAAAATTGGCGAGATTGGTTGTAAATATGTAGTACCTATCCCAGCCTTCATTTCCCCTTGTCAGACCCATGCAAGGGATTGTATGACGATCCAACAGTAGGTTCTGATTGTAGAAAGTTAAGCAACCGGTGAAGGTCTTTCGAGATTCTAGAAGATTTGCACACTGAGCATCTTAATCAGTACGGCCTTTGTCGGGAAATCCACATCATGTGGCGATCAATGAAATCATTCTTCGTCCTTTTCTATATATTTGGCATTTCGAGCCATGGCACGCTCGGCAGTCACTCTTGCACCAAGTGTCCCATCATGAGTCTTTTCCAACTCCACTATAGAAGACCAGACTCAAAGCCCTAAGCCAAAGCGAGTCCTTTGTGGCTATGGCATTGATCTAGATGCCGTTAGCCTCTGGTTTGTCAATTATCCCAATCTTGGCAATAACATATGATTTTGTTTCTGATGCTGGAATTCCTAGGGCTAACACCGGTGATGGTACGGCTGCCAATCCGAGCGATATCTCTCGTGGTGTTTATGGTGCCACCGTCGGAGTAGATCGACTTTTATCTTTCCTGGATAGACATCATATCAAAGCGACTTGGTTTGTCCCAGCGCATTCGTTGCAGTCTTTTCCAAAGCAGGTAGCAAGGATACGAGATGACGGTCATGAGATGTGAGTCTTTGATTAATGAGATTCATATGCCTCGTTTGACGGTCGTACTGGGTGGCGCTAATTCGAGGAACAAAATCGATAGTGGGGTCCACGGCTATACCCACGAGCATATGAGCATTCTGAATAGTACCCAAGAAGAGGAAATTCTCTCCCACTCACTTCAAATTATCACTTCCTTTCTCGGTAAGCGACCGAAAGGTTGGCCCGCACCGGCATAGACACCGTCATCGCGGACCGTATCGCTGCTTGAAAGATATGGCTTCGGATATGATCACTCATTCATGTACCACGATTCGCAGATGTGCTACCTGCCGTACGTGCCGTCCGTGAAATCAACAGACGTTCATCACTCTCCGTCTACGTGGATGCAGCCCATGGGTGAATTGCATGCATCTAGCATCATTGGGATCCCGGCGAACTGGCATTTGGACGATTGGCCAGTGTTCAATGTCGGGAACGGCGGTGATGGGTTTGTGGATCCAGCTCTGGTCTTCAAACTTTGGAGTGAACAGTTTGACTTTTATTACAAAGAGTATGATTCATTTGTTTTCCCCATGACTATTCATCCACAGGTAAGCGGAAAGCCTCAGGTACTGAACATGCACGAGAGGATTGTGCAGTATATCAATTCTCACGAAGGGGTTGAATGGAAGACGATGGATGAAATGGCCCAAGAGTACAAGTCAGGCCGTTTCCCAGGTTACGTAGTGGAAGGGGGTGTGGATGTGTAGCTATTTTCCTAATTTGCATGTTCTCTACGAACTGATTCGGGGTTCACAAGTTTCGAGTTGACCTATCACGTACTGTCTGTCTTGAGGGCTTACGGAGATATGTATGAAGGTTTGCGGATGGTATGATCTATTGTAATATGAAGTCATGAAAAAGGACGAGAAATCTCCGTGCGAGTGCTTAGGATGCACAATTCATACATTATCAATCTGCGTGTTCAAGTCGTAGGGCCTTCCTCATTCCGAGCATTGAGAGCAAGTCATCCTATCGACCAAGAATGGGAGAGCTCGAGAGACTCAGCTGTTCAAGCCAGCCCAATCCCAACACTTCGGCGCTCCGGGAACATCTTTGGAGTAGAAGTCACAAATCTGAACTTCAGATGGCATTTCCTGTAAGGACGGATCATGGGATTGCGGAAAATACGCCTCTTTGAGATTCCGCTTGATGACCTTTCCCACGGCATTACGTGGAACGGCTTCCCCGGCACGCAAAACACGCAAGACAGTAGGTAACTTGCTGATCGGCAATAGGTCAGAAAGATCGTTTCTAAGAGACTCCAGTGTTATCGTGATGTCGGGCATTGCGCGGTGGGCCACAACGGCCCCTACACGACCTCCCAGCCGAGAGTCGGTGATGGGCAAAACATACGCCTCCGAAATATATGGCAATTTTGCAATAGCAGTCTCGACCTCGAATATAGGGACCTTATAGCTATCGCAGTTGATGACTTCAAAGATCGCAAATGTTAGCTTGGCTTGTGGAGAGCCAAACAGGATGCCAGGAAAAGCCTTACAGTCCTCTTTGATACGGCCTTCGATCACAAAATTGTCCCCTTGCATATAAGCCTGGTCACCAGTTTGGTAAAATCCTTCATCGTCAAATGCAGCGCGCGTTGCTTCTTTGTTATCCCAATACCTTCGACTCGGTTTCCGTTAGTCAACTTAGAAGCGAAGCCAAAGATTTGAGAGAACGGCTGACCCAATGAACATTGTCGGGGTTTTCATCAACAGCTCACTATGATCCCCATTGGCCAATTTTGCCTCAACCCCTGGCAACGGCCTACCTACAGCATGCTAAAAGTAGACAAAATGTAAGCTTAGATATATCATGCGCGTAACAACACTCACATAGGTGTCATCCTGGTCATCAATAGATGTTTCCAGTCCGATCGGCCCGGCCTCCGTGGTTCCGAACCGGATGACGAAGGCTCGGCCATCCATCTTGCTCCGGTAAAACTGTTTGATAGACGGCATTGTCAATGCGCCACTACTCCTTGTGGTGTGGAGTGCCTGAAGTGCCTTTTCGCATTGTCTTAACGTCTCCGGAGAACCCCTACTGATATCGTTCTCGAAATATTCCTTGAGCTGGGACCAAAACTCTGGTGGACCCGTGAGAATTGTCACTTTTCCCTGTTGTAGGTGCGTCCAGACGCGCTCTGGGCTAGAGTTCCAGTCCATTATGTCGACACAGTTACCGCGTAGCATGTACCGTATAACGTCAGTGACACCTACCCCGTTGTGAATAGGTCGGCGGAACAAGAACACGTCGACTGGACTGCCCAACTCGCGAACGAATGCATTGAAGTACCGAATGGAGTGAATAATGCCCTTAGGTGGTCCTGTAGTGCCCGAGGTAAACAGCGCTAGAGCCGGGCGCTCCGAGTCGAATGAAACATTCTGGTCGATGAACAAGTGTGCTGGGCGCTTTTGGTAGGGCGTAAGCTGAATGGGGATGACTTTATTCTCAGCGCTGGATCCGTTTAGATGCTTTTGTATGGTATCATTAAGCTTAGCTTCTCCCGAACCGGTTAAAATGAAGGCAGAATTGAACTTTTTGTGGAAATGGAGCAATTCGTCCGGCAACAATGTAATTGCTACAATTGTCATCCAGATGTCCTGATTATAGGGAAATGTTCGACAGGCTCCTTACCAAGTGGTATGGCAGCCGCCCCCATGGCAAGAATTGCGCAGAGCACTACCATAAACTCATAATTTCCAGGAGCAAGAACGATTATGAAGAGCTTCTCTTTACTGACTATACCTCGGTGGTCAAGGGCCGCTGGACCAATGAGTTCCCGAAGTTTATCAGGATAGCGAATAGTGTCATGAAGGAGCCGAGAATATGATGCCTGGATGTAATTTTCGATATCGTTGATAGCAGTGTAATCCCCTTCATGGGCAAGAAAAAGCAGCCTGCGAAAGAAAGGAATATCAGGGAGACCGCGGGTAGGCTGGGGTGGGTTTAAGTTTGGCATCTGCCCCCCGATGGTTGGAATATTGTGCCTTGCTCAAATTGAAAAGCTCTATTGCATATGGTGAGTATATAGGCTCTTTTCTATAGTTTTATACATTTCTGCTAATATAATGTAATAATTTGGCATCCTACTGTAGTTCTGCCTGATGTCATTCTTGATGCATCAATTGAGTCCATCTGAGACTATACCCCCTTACGCATGCATGGTTTGGAATGTGCCCGTCTTTTGCTGCCCCTACTAGACATATTAGCCACCAGGCGTGGGGCACGATCGGTCGCTCTTGTCCTATGCACCGCTTTTGCATAGATTCCATCATTGCGCATCTCAGCTTGGCACAAAATATTTGACGGTATGTTTAGCATTCAGATCAGAGTACCATAAGGGTGTAGTTACCTTCATTACAGATCAGTTAGTTAGCGACCCTTACTGTACAGTTGGGATTGAGTTACAACGCCCCCGCCCTTCCCCCTTAATCTACCCCTTTCATACCTTATATACCCGGTGTCCGTCCCTATTTAGGTTTAGTGCAAAGCTTTTCTAGGCAAATGTTGGCAAATCCTACACCACTTTACCTACCGCTTCTAACTCGTTCCGCAACTATCTCTAGGTCATAGGGTACTAGTGATGAAGACTGATGCACATTGAAGGAAGATATATGCAGAAGGCTTGATCTTCAAAAAACGAGAGATTTAATGGGGTTAAAGCCTGCAGTCCATCCCAAAATACGACGACCCGTCCGATCAGGAGTACGTACAGTATGTATTCGAGTGGGGCGCTCAAACGAGACTTCCAGAAGCCTCTATACGAAGCGATAAATGTTAAGTCTTTGGCTATGTCAATAGGTACTAGCTACAAATTTCTGAGAATTCGTGCGTTTCCAAATAAAACAAAATAAGGATATGTACTCAGTGCCCGGCATTGGAGAATATTTTGATCGACTTGGGAATGTTGGAAAATGCGGGGTGATTCACTCATCCATGTAGACAACCCGTGGTTTTCCTAGCCACTACTGTAGGCTTTCGACCTTGGCAATTCGCAACGAGCGGTAAGGACTGAAGTGCGTTTCGTGTTCCGACCGATTTTCGGCCCGATGAGATCAATGTCCAATGCGCACTTTGAGGCGCCAAGTCATGACATCATGGTCATTCTCGACTCGTTGTTCCAAGATTTCAGGTTTGAACAAATCAGGACCGAGTGACATGATGAGGCGCATGCGGGACCTGTGTTGACAGCGAATCAAATACGCGCGTAAAGACCAAGATGCCCCGTTATTAGGTCATGGCCAGGTGGGCTTGTCAAAGAGAGGGGTATATATATTCCAACCTATTCTTAACTCTCGCTGCTCTGCTCACTCTTCTCCATCCTCCATCTCTTAAATCTCAGTACATACCTACCCAACCATCATGATTTCAGTCCCCGATGCCGAGAGCTTGAAGGACCTCTTCAGCCTTAAGGGCAAGGTCGTTGCGATCACCGGTGCTTCCGGTCCCCGTGGAATGGGCATTGAGGCTGCCCGCGGCTGCGCTGAAATGGGCGCGGACCTCGCCATCACCTACGCCTCTCGTCCCGAGGGCGGCGAGAAGAACGCCAAGGAGCTCTCAGAAAAGTACGGTGTCAAGGTCAAGGCCTACAAGTGTGACGTGGGCAGCTGGGAGAGCGTGGAGGGCTTCGTCAAGTCCGTCATTAAGGATTTCGGCAAGATTGACGCCTTTATCGCCAATGCTGGACGCACAGCCAGCAGCGGTATCCTTGATGGTTCCGTGAAGGACTGGGAAGAAGTTATTCAGACCGACTTGACAGGAACCTTCCACTGCGCCAAGGCCGTCGGTGCCCACTTTAAGGAGCGTGGCACCGGTAGCTTCGTCATCACCTCTTCCATGTCCGGCCACATCGCCAACTTCCCCCAGGAGCAGACCTCCTACAACGTCGCGAAGGCAGGCTGTATCCACATGGCACGATCGCTCGCCAACGAGTGGCGCGACTTCGCACGCGTTAACAGCATCTCTCCCGGTTACATCGACACTGGTCTGTCGGACTTTGTGGACCAAAAAACCCAAGATCTTTGGAACTCGATGATCCCACAAGGTCGCCCGGGGCAGGCCAAGGAGCTGAAGGGCGCCTACGTTTACCTGGTCAGCGATGCTAGCACCTACACGACCGGAGCTGACTTGCTCATCGACGGTGGATACTGTGTGCGGTAAACGGTGGTGGTATTCCGCCAGGCAGAAGCACGCCGCCCCGAACGCGGTGAGGATCTGGTCAGCGCTAGCACCTACGCGACCAGAACTGACTTGCTCATTGATGGAGGATACTGCGTGTGGTAAATGACCCTTGTACATAATGATGTATGGCCTATGAAGTGATGCCATGGTTAATGCTAGCTTGATATGCATACTCTAGCTATGAAAATATTTTCTTGTCATTTCTTGTTCTGGTGATATGATACCATTCCTCGTTACTGTAATGAGGGGTTGCCTATTGCTCCACTGATAACCACTAACCACCAAGCACCTTGCTCTGTAGCGGAGTCTCAGGACCAGAACTGCGATAAACGACGTTTGAACATTGCGGAGTACATAATATATATAGATGCCATTGAAAGTGAAAAGAACTCGGTATTGAGGCCTTAGGTTCTAACATCGACGAATACCATATATAGTCACGCGCAGAAATAATAACCCAACTACTTGACTAGTCTATTCGTGGAAGACCGATGCCCTGATTATGTGGCATCAACACCGGATCGGCATCTGGTTTCTCTAATCTACACTGCCGATTGGACGGATATATCAACCACCCCTGTCATCCATGAAACTATTCAGGCCCGGTGCCGGGAATCAATTTCAATTCATGTCCTACTCCTGCTAAAGATTTCTCTCTCAATCTACCCAAATTATAGCGGTCGTTGCCTCGTTATTCTCTCTCTTGTAATCACTTCAAGTGATGTTCATCTACCTGCGCGGCATCCATTCATAAGTATGAGCCTAGTCATGTCAATGGGGTTGCATCGTATTCTCCTTCGATTATCTGCATGAGCACCGCTAGTCGACTAACGATGGACTCCGTCGATGATTCACAGGCTCGAATCGTTGCTGTGCCGTTTCGGTGATCTTGCGTTTCCAGCATCGCCAACAGAATTCCCCTGAGCCCCTCCATGAGCTCCACCAGTCTGATCAAATTTCGCCCCAACAAGGTCCGGACCAGTAACCGGGTTTCGTCCTCATCAAGTTCGGTTTGGCCCAAGATGACTTTGCTTCGAATGCATATAAACGAGGACGAACTCGGGTCAAAGGCCAGCATAGCGGTGTCGAAGAAGCCGGGCTGAGTGGATATATCGTATGCCAAGCATAGGGCCTCAAGGAGAGGAAGGCATTGCTCTGAAAGGGCCGGAAGGGCCACAACAGATGATTGTGGTGTCTTTGTGCAGACTTTGCACTGGATCATACTTCTCCCTTGTCCACACACGCGATGGATTAGGTCTAGTGCTGTCTCGACATCCACCACGGCGTGGACATTCTGCAGTTCCGACATGATCTGCAGCACCTCCATCGTACAATGACAAGAAGCGTCAATATTCATAACTACGTCTGAATGGTATAGAGTGGAAGTGATTGAATTGGGGAAATTGGCTGTCGCCTAGCCGCTTGGGTATTATACAGGCGAGCAACGTCACCCTCTTCGCTGTACTACAGGGTGTCTGATTCTAAAGTTACAAGCTCGGACGGATAGGAGGATATGCAACGAGCTGCCTGTATCATTCGCCAGAACAGAACCCAGCTCAATCCTATGATGGAGGTGATAGACAAACTGCAACATGACATTATTTTTGCGAATTGACAATGTCGGGACCAAACTCTTAGCGAAAGGGGTTGCACCATGACGCCTTTGAACCGAGGCTTCCCAGAGTACGAAGAAACATGTGACCAATGGCCTTTCTCAAGCACCGATATATTCAGATAACTTATTCACCTACTCAATTAGTTCCGCATGCCCGGGTGGTATAGTCCTCTCCCTTGCTCCTACCCTCTCACATGCTTTCTTACTTCCCTTATCAGATTACATGATTCAGAAACGCGCTTCTTATGTTTAAACAAAGTATAGCTTATTTCTATTGGCTATTAACCGACGGCCATCTTGACCTTCATCATGATAAGCTGCAGCCGCCGGTCAGTCTCCATAATCATCAGCAATCTCCCTCGTGAGAGCGCTGACGCTAAGTGTTGTTGCATACAGACGCGAATTCGTCGTATCATTATCATAAGCATTGAGAGGCGGGCTTGCATAATTTGGCGAACGAAACATAGTTTCTCCTCCCTCGGAACTTGAAACCCTCCCACTAGCAGTGGGCAAGCATCTATGTGAGATTTAAAGCTCCCAATGGCCTTCTGATCCCTCTGCCCTTCTTGAGTCCGCATAGCAGGTACTTCATCTTGGTTTCTAGCCTTGGTCGAAGTGGCAGCTGCATCAAGTGATGTAAGGAGACTGTCGATAGTGACGATGATAACCATAAGCATGTTGGCCTGAGCCTCGGACTGTGAACACATTTTACACTGCAGAATGGCCTCGGTTTGCAATAGCAGCTCTTTTTGGAAGGCCAAGACACTATCAATACTTGATATACCGCTTGTGTCCCTCCTAATGCCTGATCTGAGGAGCTCGCCAATTGCTTGCTTGTAGCAACTGCAACCTAAAGAGGGCGTCTGATTCAATGCACTCGTAATACCTGGGGTGCCTGGTGAGAGGTCCTCGCTCTCATGACTTGCCTCTGGGAAATCCTTGACTGGGTCAATTAGAAAACTTGTAGGCGGCGCCCTATTGACGGTCCACGAGTCAGGCAATATATGACCGCCGAGTCCAGTATTCGATCCATATGCCCAGGAAGCCACACTTGGCTCCGCCATAAATGGAGATTCCAGCTGCTCGTTTGATATAGCATGCTGGAATAAGTTGAAGTCCCCCTCGAGGTTGGTGGGTACTAGAATCGGATCTGAACCCATCGAAGGCGATAGGGAAAATTGATCCGCTTGGTATACGGATGGCCCTGCCTGCATGGGACATTCCAGCAAACTATCAACTTTATCCGACTCCGTTTCGTAAGGATTCTCAATAGTGATATCCCCCGCACTCCAATTCACACGCGCCGACATCAGCTCCTGAAGCCATGTTTCGGATGGAAAGTCGGTTTGCAGCCCTGAATATTAGTGATTATGGATTAGTAAATCTTATCGTTTCACTAATAAGCCATATACATACCAGAGATCTCCTCTCGATTCTCCTCTAAAACAGTCGATGGCTGGAACTTATCCTCCACCGTCTCGATCGAAGCCCTTCCCACACGAGGCCGCATCCCAGATGCTGCAGCATGTTCATAACCGCTTTTCTTTGTCGACTTGCGTACCTGCTTTGTGTGCTCTTGGATCTCAACGGTTGGGCTACTAGCCTGGCCCTCTAACGCCAGCCGCGGCTCTTGCTTCTTCGCCGGCCGGCCAAGCCGTCGTGATACGCTGTAAATACAGTCGATCTTATGCTTTTGGCAACGGCGACAGGATGGCTTCTCGTGGCTGCAGCGGATTTTGGCCTGTTGGCAGGCATTACACGTGGAGCGAACCTTGACACTCTTGGGCAGTTTCCCAGCGCTAGATTTGAAAGATTTAGACATACTCATTAGGTCTCTTGAGATATCTAGAGGTATCTTTTCCAAGAAGGACTCAAATGCAGACTCAATTCCGCCTTTGTAAGTATGCCAAGTATTTGCATGCGGCCTACACCAACAGGCGTAGACTGTTTATCTAACTCCCGTTTTCGGCTCGACTGTCGATACCAGCTATCACACTTACGAATTATTGCCGTCACTAAACGTTGCTATGCTCGATCTTCACCGCCACTAGTTAGGCCTGTAGAGGCCGAAAGTTACATCCGAAGGCCCCTACATGACAAGTGGATTTGTCCTACCCGACCTACCACAAACTGCCATGCAGGCTACTTGTGTTTTCGAACCTTGACTCTAGAAGTTTTTTTTTACTGGCTGGTTTAGAGGAGAATATACAGTTACATTTTTTTATAGGTCCCTCATAGACCAAAGCTAGGTTATCCAACAGTATGGTATTGCAATTTCGTTGGATACTCCGTTTTGACCCGCCCTCCCCGCCAACCTTGGAAGCTATATACTATATTCCTAGTCAATGACTTATAAAAATGCTTTGCGCCTGATTCAGATCTCCAGCCGTCTGCTGGGTTTGATTCCCTCGAGGAGTATAGGGATAATGTTGGGATCTCTAATTTCTTAGAGAGCGCGCCAGGTAGGTTCGGTAGCACTAAAATAGAGTAGACTACAGGGCCGCTTGTAATCACTAGAATTTCAGTACGCGAATACTGATAACTAGATGGGGGAGTGTGACGAATGAATAGTCATGTAGATGATGCACCCGAGGCATTAATTTTTGCCTGCACCCTAAGGCATCAATGAATCTAGGACTGCATGCATCTTTCTAGTTCTAGTTCTCTTTCTCCCTCTTAGTGACTTCGACCATGCGTTCTCTGGTTATGGTCTCCGTGATCAAGCTAGTGATAGGTAGTAGTTTACGGGAAGCCCATCCACATGTAGGGCCACGGAAGCTTTAAATTCTACAGCTCGAAATCAAAAACTCGATTTTGAGATTGTAGTTCATATTCGACTATAGAATGTCTCGTGTCATGCATCATAGTCGATCAGAAAAAACTAACTCGATTGACGCTTTTCCCCCGCGTTTCCTCTCCACAGCTTTTTATTTACTGCGGCATGTGCTCGAAGGGGTGCGCGAGGCTCTCTTGGCAGAAGGGAAGCTTGCTGACGGTCCAGATCTCGGTATCCTAAAAGTCAACTGTTAGTATGGTTCTATTCCAGCAAGTTCAATGTGCCTGGAGTCACGACGTACGGGCTTCAGAGTTTTCTTGATCTCAGTGTCGAGAGTACCGGCTTTGAGGGCGATGATCGGTGGGGCAGCCTCGGGGTCATGGGCGATGGGAGAACCGCACTCGGAGCAGAAGATGCGATGGACGGGCTTGCCGGAGCTGCCATTCTTGGCGTAGGACTTGGTGGGACCAGTGATGGTGAGAGAGTCCTTAGGGACGACGGTGACAAGAGCTGGTGAAGAAGGTTAATGACATTCACTCTCAACTCTCAACACTTCAGAACACACAATAGGTAGAGCCACTCTGGCGCTGGCAGTCATCACAGTGATCATAGGCAGTGATAAGAGGGGCATCGACAGCCGCAGTGTACTTGACGGCGCCGCAAAGACAGTGACCAGTGAGAGGCATGTTGGATTGTTGATTCTTGCAAGGTACTCGAAACGTGGTTAAGGACCTTGCGGGAGAGGACCAAGTGCCTTTATATACACTACGTAGGTATAGCTAGCTACAGTTCCCTTCTTCGTTCGTCAAATTCACAAAGTATAAATTAGTTACATCACATCTCAACAATTCCAAATTCCAATTGTGGATATGACGCATGACAAATACCAGCCCCGCCAGAGCTGCAGCCTCCAGTTTATCAGCTCTTTGACCCTTGTGACCCCTCCATCGACTACTCGATATGTCCATTCATCTTCTAATCTTGACCGAGACGAGCCACCAATTCACTATGCGCCCGGGTGAGCGTTCGTCGTACGAATCGCGTAGTTCCGAGCGGACAGCGCATTTCCACCCGTTCCTGCAAATATAACCCTTTCGGTTCCTCACTGGATGTGCCCCGCCGCACGCTCCAGTGATTGCGGATACACACCCCCATTGGCGCATAGACGTGCGTCTGGAGCCCCTGCGGGGTATCATGGAAGCAGGCCCGATAACGAACGTGGCCCCGGATCAGCCCCGGGAGATAGTCGATGCGGTCGGTCAATTGGTACCACACGGCGTCGCTTTCGTCGGGTTGTGCGTCTGCGGGCGGCTGACATCGCTCGTAATGAATGATCAGAGGGTTCTGAGTGATCATGGCGCGATGGTCGTGTAGGCGCTGCACCACATCCGCTTCGGAAATCGACGAAGGAAGCGGACTCTGTGTAGTAAACGATGTCCACCTCTTCATCGTGACAAATTCCTTGGAAGGGGCAACAGGGAAACCATCTGCGAGGATCGGCATCGATCGGGAATCCACCGGAGAATCCTACGCGATTCCAGCACGGCGGGACGGGACTAGTGTTGGACGCGACGTACTATTCGAAACTCGGGCGATGCACGATTAGATTTCGCGTCAACCTAAGCTGATGGTCCGTTCTCAAGACTCCACCTACGAACACTCAACAAAAAAATGGGCAGGTCTATCAATTCTATTTGGCATTGAGCATCTCCGCTAACTAGTTACAAGCGTCCGCTTTGTAAATGGTCGATCTTATCCGCTGCACTCTACGCACCTAGTAAGTTTACTTGGTCCCGACATTCCCGTATCTTCAACTTACCTGCATCGAGGCCGCCATGCCCTGGCCGGCAATCTGCCCCCCATACAGCAGGGCCTCGGCTCGCTGAGCCTCACGGGCTTCGTCTTTGGTCACATATACCGGCACACCTGCCATGACGGGAGGCAGGCCGAAAAACTCATTGCGGTTGGCAATGGTCCGCACCTGTGCGGAGATCGATCCGATGCCTGGTGGTCTATTGAAGGCACGGCTCTATGCACAGTCAATACCGTCGCTACTGTCACGTCCAAACCAACCATCGCCGACGCACCTCGGTGGAGTAGATCTCCCGTGCATCATCCTGCGTGATGTGGCTTTGTGGTTTACGCAAGACCTCGTCCACTTTGGTTTCGAAGTTCATCTGCCGCATTGCAAGGCTTTGGGCCATGGCTGGTCCTAGGTCAGCTTCGCGGCGAACAAGATACGACCGAGGAGGACAAGACTTACCGGCTGGTCCGCCCCGGAGCGGCCCGCGTCCAGTCAGAGCGCTCTCGGCGTGGGAGATCAACGAGACGTCCTCGGGCGTGATCCGCTGGCCGCTCTCAACAGCCTGTTTAAGATCCGCAACCGACGGGAGATCGTAATTCATGCTCGGCTGGGCGTGGAGTCTTTTCACCATTCGGCTGAAGTGCGTTCATGGGGCCTCTCTCTGCGTAGAATACCTATATAATGATTTGTTGGAAGCGGGTGATGTCACCTTGAAGACATGGGATTGCCTCGAGCGTCATGGTGGCGCTGCCACTCGTTCAATTTGAGCCACACCCGTTCGCATTTTTATGGGATGACCTTGAAAGATGTGGCGTGACATGCCCAGGTGAGGGGATTGTCGCAGTCTAAGTGAGCCTAGATCCAATGGATACGTGCACTTAGCCAGAAGCCAAGCCACGTCTAGTATCCGTGGATGGCAAAAGTGTCGTGGGCATCGGATCCAAGGCCCCGGACATGGGCAGGTACATGGTACAGTCTCCTCCCTGCAAAGCTTGATTCATTCACAGGGTCTACGTCTTCCATCCCCGGCATTTGACTTCCCGAGGTTGGATCGACACAATGACACATTCCCTTCAGGACCTGGACTATCTAGCAGAAAACAATCCACCGTAGCTGCAGGCAGCCGCGAGTCGCGATGGAACTTGGTTAAGCACCTCGGAACCTCCGCTTTGAAGAAAAGCTTCGAGTACACCCTTACACATGGGGACGGGATCAAAGGGACCCGGCCGAACAAAGATAGGCGAAGATACCGGGCTGGATGCAAGGTGACACGATGTGCTGGTGCAGCGGCCTTTTCTAGAAAACCCGGGATTCGGCAAGTTGAGCCCCTGTTGTACTCTTCATGGTGAATGCATCCCTCTTGCGTAACATTGGAGATGGTTCCTAAAGTTGTACAAGCTTATCCTGCACGAACAGTTGTGACACTGTGGGAGATTGCTGGAAGTACTCGGACAGTGCACTGCTCGTCCTGTATTGGAACTTCGGTAATGTTGGTGAAATGCAGTAATTTTCACTTTCACGGTCCAAGTGAAAAGAAGTCGAAAGGTCGAGAAGCAGAGCAGTTTTACCTTATACTTGCGGCTTTGGAAGCACTGACCCGGTGCCCGATCCCGGCCCGGTCCGGTGATTCCGGTACCGGGAGACTGTCACCTTGAACTGGTCTCTTCACTTTCTTGTCCACCGGTGTCGCGAACAGCCATTTTACATCCCGGACACTAACTGAACTCAATGGAGAAGACGTAAGGCTCCCGTTGCCTGGTCTCCATATTCCACTAACATGACACTTCGCAGGCTGAAGAAAGGGAAAAAGGCGTGCACCGAGTGCCGCCAACAAAAGGTCACTCACTCTCCACGATCTTTATGATCTCCTTTTGCAGTACTAAACATACCCAGGCAAAATGTGACGTCTATTTGAATCCCGACGAGCCATGCTCTCGATGCCGCAAAGTCAATGCAGTCTGCGTCATATCTGACCCGTTCAAGAGGGAGCACAAGCGCAAGTATGTACAATATGAAACTCCCGCTCAAACGGCCACTAATTTCGCAGGCGCATCTCCGACCTGGAACGGGAATCAGAAGAACTACGACAGAAGCTTCGAGCTTCGCAGCCGGCGGACTCTCATTCCCCCATTGCTCTTTTGACTGCGGCGGCGGAGATGGGAGTGCATACACCTGCGAGTGATCCGCTCTCGGGAACACTCTCGTATCCGCCGAAGCTCCTTGTGTCGACCGGCTTGGAGCACGGCACTGGCACCCCGGGACCGGCACTGGATGCCGACACCACCAAGTCTCGCACCTTGAACGGCATCCACGTCAGCGGAGAGGAGATTGATGATCTATTTCACCTGTCTGTTCTAGTGAACACCGATGGTCCAGTCAAAGACTAATTTTGTCATGCAGCTTCTTTACCTTTTACGCCCAATTTCTACCCATCCTTGATCCGCAAACGTCACCAAATACATACTATGCACAATCACCGTTCCTCTTCTGGGCCATTATCGGCGTGGCATGTCGGGCCTATTCGCGCAACCCGACTCTCCTGATGGCGTTGGCCCGTAGCATCATCGAAATGGCATTCCTTTCTATCTTGTCAGTGTCACCGCCGTCGCATACCATCCAGGGCATTCTGCTTCTTTTAACATGGCCATTCCCCAAGGGTGACCATCCTGATGTGACATTTCCGATGGGCGGGATTCTGCTGCACATTGCGATGCAGAATGGTCTTCATATTCCCATGTCCAGCCACGAGTTCTCACGTGTCAAGGTCGCAGCCCCTTCCGAGGCAGACCTTCTCCGTCGCTCCGAATTGTGGGCGCATTCGGTGATTGTTTACCAGCGGTACGTTTTCACGATCAATCACCTTAGGAGAGTCTTTCCCTGATTTCCCAATAGGGTCTGCGTGACCAAGGGTCAACTACCACGAGCACTCGCCAACCTTGGACAGGATCCGGCACAGCGCCAGGTGCTGATTGAAAAGATTGCCCCGTGGATGGCATTGAAGCTTCGCTGCCAAGAACTCATTGCCAAGTGTAGCGAGGCAGCCATGGAGAACGGAATGCGAACGATGTCACTCGACCAGGAGCGGGCGTTGGACATCATTCTCCGTACTTATGAAGGCCAAGTGGATGACCTAGGGCTTCAAGCAGTGACTGGTATGTCGATCCATGTCGGTTTGATTTCTTCGCTAACATGCAGATCTAGACGACGAGAGATTCGACACTGTTCTGTGTCGAATGGCGATTCAGAGCTTTCATTTCTACAAGTACCAGACCTTGGTCTCGAGCGGATGTTACCCGCGGATAATCCTCACCGCGTGCAGCTTGATCGACTATATTCAATCACTCACCCATCGCGCCGGGTTCTTGTCGATGGTTCCCGTTCAGATGATATTCGGATTACTCCTGGGCTCGACGTCGCTGCTCCGTATTCTCAAGAGCGATGCAGCCTCTCAGGGTCTCGAGACCACCCGTGCGCGAGCCTCTCTATTCACCGCTATCAACCTCGCCCAGCAAATGTCGGTTGATAGCGCCGACATGGCCGCGAAGACCGTGACTATCTTGAAGTCGGTCTGGAACAGCAGCAAGGCATTTCGCAAGATGGACGGGACCGAGTACAGCACCCTGCGTATCCGCAGCCGACTGGTGCTGAGTCCCATTCTGGACACGGTTTGGTGGTGGCGCGATGAATTCGATCCCGGTTCTCGAAGTGTGAGGTCCGTGGTGGAACCCGCCCAGGGTAACGGCTACACTCATTCGCGGTATGCGGCAGCGGCGGATGCGGGCTCAGAGCCAGTTGGCGACACCAGTCGGGAAAACACAGGTGGACCGCTTGCATCTAAAACACCTGCGAGAAATGATGTCTTTCATCTGGATGAGCAGTTCCTCGCCGACTTTGAGTGGGCACTGGGGGACGATGCGCTGTTCTCCCTGGATCCTCTTCCCCCCAACTGGTCTGCGACGAGTACCCTGCTATAGGTGGATGACCAATTAGATGATTACGATTCTATGTGATATAGTCAGCAGTTCCGCTGCCTACCTTTTATGTCCTCTCACACGGGTGTCGATAAAAGGCATTCAGGCATGTAGCACCAGCGCCATACCTCTGGACCCTTACCTTACACCGTCGGGGATCCTAACAGGGTCAGCGTGGCAAGGCATAGATATGTTCAGATATGTGAACTGCCCGGAATACTCGCGTGCTGCTGGGCAGTTCAGAGATGGACGTGGCATGGTTGTGGAGCATCAGTCCCCTACCTCGCAAGGCCCTAATGTGTGGACAATGGCTCCGATGTCTCAAAGTTCCAGCCTTGGTATCGGGGTTTCTACGCTAGAAGAATACTGGAAGGTATTTCCGTGGAATACGCTTGGACTAAGCGATGCATCCACTTCCGCTCCGCTTGGGCAGGGTTCTGGGACCGTGTCAACGGGCACTTAGAAAAGAAGAGGCGATGCCATCTGGTAATATCCTATCATCTGACACAAGCGATTATCTTTACCCGGCCTAGAAACAACCCTAGCCCATTACAAATTACAAATGCAATTCAATGAGATACCGTATCATCTCCCAGAAGATTGGTGTCGTCTGATCACCTTTCCGCGAGACTAGAGACTCCCCCCGCATTTCCGGGTTGACCGTGGTTCACGGGGCGAGCCTAATGGCGTTTCTGTCTGTGGCTTCAGCAAGGCTGGTGGAAGGACGAAGAAAGCAATGACTACTTCAGAAGGGAGGGCTGGAACAGTCCTAGCATCTACACTCTTGCATTCCTGCATTTTAGCACTCCCTCCTTTCCTTATTCTTCAATATGAATCTTCTGCAGTCTGGTCGTGGCGACTGACACCTCCGGTCAGTGAAGTGAGTTAGCCGCAACTGCTAGTAAATAAGCATGGCGCTAAGCACTGAGTGACTCGTCTTATAGTGAATAAGCTCGGGTCCATTTATGCATCCCATGCAATTCTCGCGTGGCGAACATGATAATGCCATTTCTGTGTCTGTGTCACTATCCCGTCGCAAACTATTCACGTTTGCAGAGATTATGAAGTATAGAGCACGTGTGGAACGAGGATAAACGGGACTGGGGTATGCATTACACGGCTCCAACTGGCTCGTAGCAAATAGACCCAAGCTATGTACTTATATTCCTCTCTTTCCTGAGACTCCATGTGCAACCTCACTTCTTACTTTCGGCATTCGAGCACATTCCTGTTCTGTGCAGCCCAGTGCTCCTTCCTTCTTTCTCCAAGCTTTCAGACTAAATGACACAACGACCTCAACGATTCCCACTCATCAGACTGAGCCAGATTAACAGATATTCGTCCCCTCTACCTACACTTCCCCTCCCATCTCCCCACTCTCGGTTGTTCGCAACATATCCAACCCTATTCGGTCCGTTTATCCTGTCCCTCTCTCCGGTCACATCCATTAGATTACCGGTTCGTGCTCTCAGATTTCGCTTACAAGTGATAATAGGTGGGAACACGGCCGATCTGGATCTAATCTGGGCTAGTTCCCAGGTGAGCTGTAAATCGGCTTCAACATTCCTGCTTTCACTACCTCTCACTCTCATTTATCTTCCCTCCTGTCTCCTGCGACTGCTTCCGAGTTTTGCCTTCTACACTACGCTCCCCCACCATGGAGAAGCAAGAGCCGCATTCTGCTCTCACCTCCGGCGCCATGGTCGATGAGACTGTGCCGGATGAAGTCCTCAAGCAGCTGCGCAACCTGCAGGACCACCACCACTGGGACCCCAACCTGCCCGAGGATGTTGTTGACGGGGTGGATGAGGCGTTGCACACCTCCGACAAGGAGGTCCAACTGGGCATTGCGCACGAACTCATTGACAACTCGCCCTATCCTGAGGTGCGGGCCGCCGTTCCCAATTTCGACGAGGGTGGTCACAGTAACACCATTCGTGCCTGGTTCATTGGTTTGCTCTTCGCAACCATCGGATCTTCATTGAACATGCTGTTCTCCATGCGCCAGCCCTACATTTCCATTTCTTCCTACATCGCCCAGGTTGTCGCCTATCCTGTCGGCAAGGCCTGGGAGCGATTCATCCCTCAGAAGAAATTCACCATTTTTTGTCACCCGTTTGACCTCAATCCGGGCCGCTTCAGCAAGAAGGAACACGCCCTTGTGGTCATTATGGCCAATGCGTCATTTGGAGCTGCATACGCTACTGACATACTCCTAGCTCAACGCGCCTTCTACGGACAGCACTTCGGCTGGGTCTTCGAGATCTTCATGTGTATCTCCACACAGATGCTGGGCTTTGGTATGGCCGGCTTCTTCACCAGGTTTCTGGTCGAGCCCGCCGCCATGATCTGGCCTTCGACTCTGATCAACACGGCCCTCTTCTCGGCACTGTATGACCACTCCAAGCCTGATCCAGGCAAGACAGCCGGATGGTCGATTGGAAGATATCGTCTCTTCCTGTATTCCATGACTGGGTCTTTCTGCTGGTACTGGTTCCCGGGATACATTGCTCCATTCCTCAGTGTCTTTGCCTGGGTGACCTGGATCAAGCCTAACAACGTCATCATCAACCAGTTGTTCGGAGGCTGGACCGGTATTTCTCTCCTTCCTATGACCTTTGACTGGACCCAGATCTCAGGCTTCAACTTCAGCCCTCTGATTGCCCCGTGGTACGCCATCGCCAACACCCTGATCGGCATGGTCATTTTCTTTTGGATTGTCACTCCGGCCATTCACTACTCGGGCATGTTCTACTTCAGGTACCTCCCAATTAGCGACTCAGCGAGCTACGACAACACCGGCGCAACCTACAACGTTACCAAGATCCTAACACCCGACTTTACTTTTGACGCCGTCAAGTACTCCCAGTATTCGCCCTTGTTCCTATCGACCACTTTTGCCCTGTGCTACGGCCTGTCATTTGCTGGTATTATCTCCGTGCTCGTCCACACCGGTCTCTTTCACGGCACAGATATCTGGGCCCGGGTCCGTCGCGTGGATAAGGAAGACGAGGATGTTCACAGTCGCTTGATGTCACGTTTCAAGACCGTACCAATCTGGTGGTACACTATCGTGGCCCTCGTCATGACGGCCATGTCTTTGGGAGTGGTTCTGGGCTTCCCTACGCATATGAGCTGGTGGGCCTTCTTCATTGCACTGATTATCTCGGCTGTGTGGTTCATCCCCATCGGGATTGTTAAGGCGTCGACCAACATCGACATCGGATTGAACGTTCTGACCGAATTTATCATTGGATACATGCAGCCTGGTCGCCCTATGGCTATGATGCTCTTCAAGACCTATGGTTACATCACCATGGCACAGGGAATGTCGTTTATCCAGGACTTGAAGATTGGTAAATTTCTCCGATAATTTCTACGTCCAGCTCTCTCACTAACCTGCCATTTTCTAGGTCACTACATGAAGATCCCTCCTCGCGTCACCTTTTCTGCGCAGTTAGTCGCGGGTCTGTGGTCGTGCCTCGTGCAGATCGCCACCATGAATTGGGCGCTAGGTGCCATTAAGGACGTCTGCAGTGCCAAGCAGCCCAACCACTACACCTGCCCCAACGGCCGCGTCTTCTTCAACGCCTCCATCATTTGGGGGGTGATTGGACCCAGGAACATCTTCTCGGTTGGCCAGATGTACTCGCCGATGCTGTTCTTCTGGATCGCCGGTTTCATCTTGCCAATCGCGATCTACATCGGCGCACGGGCGTTCCCTCGCAGTTCTATTCGGTACCTCAACGCGCCCCTGATCTTCAGCGGAGCCGGTCTAATTCCCCCAGCGACACCTCTGAACTATCTCACCTGGGGTATTGTCGGCTTTATTTTCAACAAGTTCATCCGCGACCGCTGGCGCGGCTGGTGGATGCAGTACAACTATGTTCTGTCCGCCGGTCTGGACGTGGGTCTTGCTCTGTGCACGATCTTGATCTTCTTGGCTCTTAACATGACTGGCACCAAGTTCTCTTCGTGGTGGGGTACTCGGATTGCCACCAGCACCATGGATGCCTCCGATACTGCTATCCAGGTGAAGCTGGCCAAGGGTGAGAAATTTGGCCCGGCCTCTTGGTAGGGCCCTTCGCGGGCATGGAGAAAGTGTGGATTGCACGGAGCGAAGGTGGCACTTGAATGCGAACTTTTTAATGCTTGCACGCAATGAGATAATAAACGCAGACATCGGTATCCTTGCCCCGGTTTTCGGGGTCTTAATATCTACGAATATGAATACGAATACCGCCATCTCACCATGGACGGAGCCGTCCTTTACGTACGTGGGCCTCGAGCCACCTAGATACTTGCCCGCTCGGGCGGATCTGGCACCGTACTTGGGAGGATAATGTCTCTACGGACGGCTAGGATCGAGCCAGAGTGAAATGCAAAGGACCTAGAAGCCTCATACGTATATACATGGTCAACTCAACTTATGTCCAATTTTCAAAATTACAAAGCCGTAGCGGATATTCAACAAACATGAATCATCAGCAGTGGCAGCGAGTGTTTCCACTCTAGTGCACTGTCACATTGGTCATCGCATATGGCAATCCCCACCGAATCAACAGGAAGCTTCATCTCGGGTTCCAACCTAATCCCAAACACACATCGCCGTAGAATGCATATACACGTTTTTAAGAAACGACACGACGGCGCATGCCAACCTGAAGACCGAGGGGCTTGCGCAGGAACCCCTCACGGGTCTCCATAGGGCCATCCTGCTCGATCTGGAACTCGAAGAGGCGGAAGACAGTAGCGCCTATGACGAGAAGCTCCATTTCGGCAACGTTGCGGCCAACACAGGCACGGGGGCCGTGACTGAATGGAATGAAGGCAGCTTTCTGGCGTGCGGTGAGACGCTCGGGGCTCCAGCGCTCGGGCATGAACTCTTCGGCGTCCGGACCCCAGACCTCTTTGGAGCGGTGCACGGTGTAGCTGGGCACGGAGAGAACGTCGCCAGGTCCAAAGGTATGGCCGGAGATGGTGATGGGGGCGGCGTCGGGAGGGATCTCACGGGGCAGGCCCATCGCGGAGGTGCTGTGAATACGCATGGTTTCCCAGATTACCCACTGGAGATAATCGATATCCTTAACCATAGCGTGGGTAGGGACGTCAATCTCCTTAGGAATGGCATCGTCAAGAGCCTTGTGCAGCTTGGGGATCACACCGGGGGTACGCAAACACCAGTAGAGGATGGCACAGGAGGTGTTGGATGTGGTGTCGGAGCCAGCGATGAGCTGAGTGAGGGCCTCAGCAGTCAATTCCTCGCGGCCAAGCAAGTTACCAGTGTGGTCCTTGCCCTCCATCAGGCGGGCCAGTAGGTCGACACGGGTGTTGTTGGCCATGACCTCGGGCTTGACACGCTCACTCACACGGGCGATAGCAATACCGGCCAAGTCTGAAACGGCCTGGAGACCCTCGGTGAAGAAACGATCGGGGATGTATTTGGCGAAAGGGATCACGGATGGCATGCAACCTAGAGTGGCGGAGACCTCGCCGCGACGGTTGAGAACCTCGACGGCAGCGACGTACTTGGGCGGATCATTGGGGCTTTTGCGCACCTCGGCGATATCCTTGCCCTTCTCGAGCATGCCGAATGGCGCACCGAAAGCCAGGTCACCAATGATATCAAAGGCCAGGTAGTTGAACCAGTTCAGGGCATCCAGACTGGCATAGCCGGTCTTCGGGTTGGTCTGAAGGTCGGCAAGCTTGTACCACTGCTTAACGAACATCTCCACGTTGGCGTGGATATACTGTTCGAACTGGCCAATGGACTTCGCGCTGAAGGTGTGCGAGACGGTCTTGCGCTTACGAGTGTGTTCGACACGGTCGCGGGTATTGAAGAGACCACGGCGGATGGAGACAAAGGCATCATAAAAGTCACTAGAGAGGAGTATATTAGCATTGTACTGTAAAAAATAAAAAGAAGAGAAAGAGAAAGGAAAAGAAAGTAGTATAGGAAAAGAAAAGAATGACGTACGACTTCAGGAAGCCATTTCCGTGTCCGTAGATGGCCGGCACCGCAGTGTCGTCGGCAATGGAGACATGGTTAGGAGCAATGCGAACGAGCTTGCCATACTTCTTGTGAGCATTGTCGACCGACAGGAAGCGCTTACCCTGGCGAGTCTGGATGAACAGCCAGAAGTTGGTGAATGCGGCTAGACCAGGACTGGGAATATCGTGTAGCCGCCAGCGCTTGAAGTAAGGCACCAGGAAATAGACAAAGGTCAAGCCCAGTAGGATGAAAGGTGCATTTTCCACAGAGAACAACATGACGAAGTTCTAGTTGTGGGGAGCTGTAGACAAAATACGAAAAGAAGAAAGTAAAAAAAAATAAAGAAAAAATAAGCAAGACGGGATGAAAGAACGCGTCGATCACTGAAAGGCGGGGAATTAAGCAGTCAACGGTAACAGTCGACAGTCAACACCAGTTAATCATCAAAGTAAGTACTCAAGTATCCATGGAATCCTCGAATCTCAAGGATATTTATGCTATCCAATTCAGAATGAGGCTCGAGTGAACCCCGAGGTCTAACGGGCAAACGGGAGTGAAATCGGTATCTGGGGATGTGCCATTAGTGGATCTACGGAGCGCATAGTGCCGTAGTTGGCGACCGAACTCGGTTATCCCCAATTAGCGGGCCCATAAGCAATGAAAGAGAGACCGTGATTGCTCAGGAATTAAGCAGCCGAGAATGCGGGGAAACCTTAGTCTTCATTTCTATTCACGTGGGTTTCGATGACATAACAGAGATCGGATAACTTAGTAGATACTCTCGGGCTATATGGCATATAATATCTGCGCTCATACAGCTCACCATTCCGCTACTGGAAACAGTCCATTGCGCTTCTTCTCCGCTTCCCACCGCTCCATCCACGCCTTCATATTCTCCCGGCTCTTCGCGCTGCCCACATTCACCGTAGGAATGACTCGTCCGATCCTCAGTGCACAGCAAAACATTGTGAGTTCCCTAAAAGAACTGTGTTCGCTGTATGGCACCCCGAAGCATGCGCTATCCCGCGTGCTTCCACGTTGCGGGGTCAGGTCCTGTGCTGTAAACCGCGTCCTCCAGTGTTCGCCACGCAGCACCGTAGACACCGGGGGGTTCTGCAACATTCGGCCAGCCGGGGGCCGGTAGGACCAACCGGTCGGTCGAAAGCCAACCACCCGAGAGAAATGCGGCTTCAGCGTGTCCAGATATTCGGCCAGAGTGTCGGCCCGGATCTCGAACAGCGTCTGCATATGCACCTGTGCTTCTTTGGGGTCACTGGTCAGTAAAGAAGACAACTCCGGGTCCTCCAAGCAGCTGCATATCCTCTGCTTTTGCGGGGTGGCAAAGATCTTCGACCCCAGGGCTCGGGCAATGCCCAGGCAGATCCGCTCCTTGCCGATACTATAGGTGCCAATGACCACAAGCAGGCGACCGTTGTTCTTCGACGACTGCTCCTTCGCCGGGCCACTTCCAGTCACAGATGATAAGAACTTATTCATTAGACCACTAGTTCCATTACTCTCTTGATCGAGTGTCACTCCAGCCTCCTCATTGAGACGAACACAGAGCTCTGAGCAAGCGGTGATCACGTCGTCCTGGCTGGGAAATGCATATTTCGGATTGAGATATGTTGTATCAAGGTAGCACTGGTCGATGCGTTGTTGCCGCGGCTGACCTGTCGCTGGATTGATAGGGTCCGGTCGTAGCAGTGGGTGCTGAACTTGAGCTGGAGAGGCACGGAAATCGCCACAATGGAGAATCCGCTGTCGCCGGGCAGTGGGTCCATTTCCAAAGCTTTTTTCAAAGAGAAATAAAGAGCTGCCGGGACAGTGATTGGCAGGGATCATTGTGACCTGCACACCTCCGGTATCCGGCACCTCGGAGGTTTTCTCGAAATCAAGATCAACGATCCATTTGGGATCGACTCGGAGCTGCTGTCGAACGAGGTTGCCTGTCGCCCGGCTGCAATAGATGGGTCCATGGCACCAGGACTTGTTCAGTCCTATGTAATGATCGCTGTGGAAGTGACTGAGGAAGTAGGCTGTGCACCCTTCCACGGCCCCGTACCGAAAGGCATCCACGCATATCGAAAATCCAGGAATGATCTTGTAGAACGGACAGGTCCTCTGGTACGCCTGCTTTCCACGTGATGAGTTTTCGTTAGAAGCAGCCGTAACCCAGGCGCTATCTTCTGCGTTGCCGGTCATCATCTTCGAAAAGGCCGATCGTGCACCGGTGGTAACTTGTGTATATGGATCGCGCTGCGCAGGTCGGGCAATAGAAGCGCGTTCAATGCGGGTCATACTTTTAATTCGATTCGGCGGCACTGGTACAGGCACCGGTGAAGGTATTGATACCGGCGCAGGTGTTGGCGTATTCGTGGAGCTCGGTTTGCCGTCTAAACAATCATTCACGTGAATCGAGACATCCTATTTCCGGTCAGTCAGCAGCCAAGGTCGACGGTAGTAGAAGAACGTACTGTCTCGCTGAGACCTCCCAGCGCTTTTTGGCATATGGGACAGGTCATACCTGCATCGGTCGTTATATCGGTCCCATTCAAGTCATCGACATCGTTCTCGTCAAGTCGTAGTTCCTCCTCTCCATCTTCCCATGGTACCTCTAGAAACTCTTCTCCTACTGGCTCGTCCTCTTCAAGACCGTCAAAATTTGCGCATTCATTATAATCGGTGAGACTCGTGGCTTCTCTTACCACTGGCGGCTGTTCGGCAGGAGTGTCTCTGGCCGGTTCATCGTCGAGTGCGGATAGTTGACCATTCATTGTAATCGCAGGAGCAGGTGACACTTCGTCTAGTTCAAGGTATGCTTCCATGTCATCCTCGCTATCCGATTCATCGATAAATGGCCCATTGCTTGCAGCTTTGGTCGGTGCCAAAGGTTCAGCCGGTTTCGATGCCTTTTCATTTTCCGCCGGTGCACCCAACGAGTCCATTTTCCTTCGCTTCGAAGAAGAGCCGTTTTCATTATACCGCTGGTCGTCTTGCTCCAAAAGATCATCACCGTCCTCCCAGATATCTTCCGGTGTCCGTGACCGAGGTCGGTCGTTTGTCTCAATTTTTACCGCGGCTTGCTCAATCTTGGCCAGTCCCTTCTTATCTTCCAGGAATAATCCACCCGCTGTGTCGTTTCCAACACTGTTTCCACGCTGCGAATTTGGGGTTCCCCGGCCGCTGCTCGGGGAGCGTGACGATGTGACGAACTGGGTTATTCGAGACTGAGATGAGGTGGCACCGGCCGGGCCATCCGTCTTCTGGAAGAAGCTCAAAATACTCTTGTTGCCCTTTGCTGAAGACGTTGACTTAGAATTAGAAGGGCCCTTGGACGGCGTCGAGGCCTTCCGTGCGTTCGAGCCCGCCATGGCCGGGCGAAATCGACAAGTAGGAGGGCAAGAAATCGACTTCAAAACCAACCGGAAAAAAAAGGGTGGGTTACCGGCAAGGCATTTGCTCCGGCAAGTTCTTGTCGGTTATATACAGGCCGGCGTCCATCGTCCACACACAAGGGAAAAGCTTGAGTGGCGTGTTACGTCCAGACGCGGGCGGCGCGACACGAAGTCACGTGCTATGTCGAGTGCACGATTGATACGAATTGAATGTCTATCATCTACAAAATAGCCAGAAAAAAAGGCCGAAATCAAATCTAGAGTTGATTGCAAGGGTATTGAAACGGTATCATGGGCAATTCATGTCAATGGGTCACAGCGAGTGACCTTCAAACGTTTTCGCCAAGCCAGGATCTTCTGGTTACAGACTCCTTCAAAATGCGAAATTCCTCGAGCAATCGTCAGGGCTGGGATCACCAAGTAAATTCTCTGCCGCAAGTCCTTCCTCGCTGTTGCCGTTATAGTGACCCTCGTGCAAGTTGATGGCCGTACGCCCTGCCCATATTCTCTCGGTCCGGGGGCCATCGCATGGTGAGAAGACATCAGGTGGCATTATTCGATAGATATTCAGTGTATAGCGTAAAGGTCGTGGCAATTTACCGGGCCTTGCCGGCTTGGTTGGCAGCCTCTGCAGAACGGATACCATGTTAACGCACGCTCGCGATAGAGCCAAGGACGACCCAACAGCAGCCGATAACAAGCTTGTCAAGAGCAGACAGTTCACGAACTGGCCATCGAGTCTCCATGAACAACACAATATAGCACATCACTTACCCCGCCGTGTAGCATCCTCCAGCAGACCCACGTCAACCTCCGACCGCGGCAGCATCACGTAGCGCACCACGCTGCCACGGATGAACATGTTCTTGACCGACGATAGGTGTGGGTACTGTGCCAAGTCCAACACCTCGATGTCGTCGAGCTTGATGTTGAGGTACTGGTCAACCGACTTCAGAATACCACGGATGCGGATGTCATTCTTAAGCTCGATGGTGACGGTCTGGTTGGTGAGGGTCTTGAAGAAGCTGCAAAGGGCGCATAGTTAGCATAGGTTGTAGCATTGGCCTGCGCAATGGGCTGGGGCTTTACCTGAAGAAAAGCATGATGGCAGAGGTGAGCCCGGGGCGGGCGAAGGCGATCAGATAAAGAAGTGCGCAAAATGAATATCAATGGCCTCAGGTCTATCAGCCACTCTCTCAGACTGTTTGTACCTTGGACATGAAGTGACTGAACGCGAGGGAAGATGCGGACTGCGACGCTGTGGAGAGTGTGTCAGGGTCATGTGACCCGCTCCACCCTTTTCGTACAACTTCGACTCAACTGGTATCACTTTCCATAGTTTTACCATTGAGCTCTCGAACAAGTCGGTGCTTCAGCTCTCTCGATCTCTTGGAAATATGTTTTTCCCATATGCTCGTCATCCGAACTGGTGCTGTTGCAACCGATTGACTGACAGGCTTTGGGAGGCACTCGTCAAATATACAAACTACTCCGAGGTCAAACATTCTACAATTGAAACCTGAAATTGGCATCTCTCATCTCGCATTACATTAAGCGGGGTGGCCTCCTGGGCACAAATAACTAAGGTACTTAATCAACATCAAATCACTGCACATCAAATCATTGCCGGTCTACCTAGGTAGTCTTCGTGCGCTTCGGCTTCATCGCCCACCCGGACAAGCAGGTCCAGCCTGCTCCGTTTTTCCGTCCTTCGTCAAACAATGCTCCGAGTCCCTCGACCAATTTTGATCTCTCACGGCCCATCTCCCGCCGGAGCTGGACAAGCCACTGCTCCCACATCCATCCACCAAGCAGACCAGTCACACTGGCGATGTCGCCCGTACTGCCAATCGGTCCCTGAACTGCCTCATACTCTTCAATCCCACTCAGTACGCTTAGTACGCGGGGGGCTGGCGTCTCCCGTAGCGGCTGTGGCTCGCTGGGTTCCACGCCCATGGGAAGGAACATCCAGGCACGCTTAATGCCCTCAAAGCCGCTGTTTTGCAGACGAGACAGGAAACTCTTCGACGCGATGGGATCGTAGCCACGTGTGCGTAGATTGAACGCGAACTCGACTGATGCCGCCGAGGCATATGCGCCTGCGCGGGAAATCTCCGCATCGAGCACCATGTATTCGAGGAAGCCGCAAGGTCGAAGGCAGCGGAGACACTCCTTCAGTACCAAATCGTATTCATCCCGGTCGAATCCAGCGGGTGCTTCCGTCTTTAGAAGGGCATGCAAGGAACGTGTGCTGATCACATCGAATTTACAGTTACCGAATGGTAACTCCCACGGATTCGTTACAGGAACCACCCGGTGATTGGGAGGTCCCTTGATGCCGTCGTTCAGGGTCTGGCTTTTGGTGACCACCGAGTAAACCGTGGCATTTGGGAACTCGAGGGCAGCTTGCCAGGCCCACTCACACGATGCATGGCCACCGAGATCCAGGATCCGGAGGGTACGACGTCGTGGCTTTTCGGAGCGAAGTGGTCTCTTGGTGCGTGCAAGTTGCCTTCCGGCGGGACTGGTGAGTAGCTTCCCACCGTTCAAATAGCGCAGAGCATCCATGGCCCACATGGGTTGACAAAGCTGGGCGAGGACGAGCTGCTCCTTCTCAAGCTTGGAGAACTGCGCTCTCTCAGCAAGGACGGAGGTGATGATTGACTTGCGTGGCGATTGAGAGAAAGGTCCCTTGTACGCAGGCCGCTCCGGACGAACAATCTCGTATTTGCCCATCAGACAATCAATGTGCATGTCAACCAAGCCCAGTCGGAAGGATTGGATCGCATCAAAGCGCATGTTTCGGTGTAGGAAGCCGTCACCTTTGTCGGATCGTTGCCGAAGAGACTGGAAGCCTTGCCAGTAAATCGAATCTTTGCTGGCCAGAACGGGCGGTTTAGGACTGATAGCCGCAGGAATGCCCTCAACAAATCGAACGGCCTTCTTAGGAGCACCGTCCTGCTGTTCGGCAGGTTCATCGAGGTCAACATCCGTCAAGCTATCGCGGGTATCAAGCTCGTTGACTGGATTGGTCTCATTGAGGGCGGCAAGGTACGATGCTTGGGCAGCGAGCCAGTTGCTGGTTCGATCAAGGCTGGCGGCAGCACGCTCCTGGAGCTCCCGGTCATACGTATCATCGTACTCGTACCCATTTCCAGACGTTGTGATCTCTTGAACCGGCTCAACGGTCGGGCTCGTGGGGCTATCTTGGTGAGCGATGCGCCGGGTTGGCGTTTCACAGGGAAGTCGAATGGCAGTCGGTGGACCGTCATCATCTCGAACAGCAGTGACCGGATCCTCTTGGGGACGCTCAGGCCATTCAATTACCTGCTCGACAACGTCTCCTTCCTCTCGTGGCCATGGCAGATTATAGAAACCTTCGGCCACGGCTGATGACGGAGGTTGGTTGTGGTTTGGAATCGACCAAGTGTGACGAGCACGAGGAGCGAGGGAAGCGAAGAAACCGCCTGGAGAAGGAATGCTTAGCCCACTGAAGCTGTAGCTGGACAACTCTGATGCGGGTGTGACACCATCTGCGCTTCGAGGGCGGCTCGGGGGTGCTTGAAGCTCCCACATCTCTTCATTGCTCTCGGAGGTTTCAGACCATGCTTCCGGGGTGCCATCCAGAGGGATGTAGTGCAGCATTGCCAGTGCACCGTCAGGAAGGTAAACACCCCGATCTGACGGGGTCGATTCCCGAGAAACCTCTTCTGGCTGATATTGAAGAGCGTTGGGGATTTGAGGGAATCGACCGAGAACATGGCGCCAATCATCCTGCGGACTCTCGATGGCAATCGGTATCTCGTGGAGATCGCGATTGCCGTCTTGATTCCTTAGATCTCCATCTTGGCTTCCATCCAGGTCGGGCCGAACATGGATGTCCGGCGAGTTCCAATTGGTATCAGGAAGGGAATGTGTGTCGGGGGTGAAGGCGCTGAGATTAGACTCCTGATCGGAGGATATACTTCCATCGAGCGAGGGCGGAGCATAAGATGCAGGCACCGAGCGAGCAAGCATCGAGAGCGCCGCGGGCGAGACAGGAATCTTGGGCGGAGGAGTCGGAGGGATGGGCGAAATTTTGTGGGTTCCATTCATGGAGGGCCATGTCGTAGGCGAGGGAATGTCAAGAGTCAGCCTCCGTTTGCGACTACCGTGACTGCTCATCGAGGTCACCGAATTCCTTGTGATTGGTGTCACCAAGCTCCCAGGTCTGGTCCCCGGCGCGGAGAAACACGCATCACTGATTTCGGTCTCGTCATCAGCCGAGTTTTCATCATCCGAGGCATCGTAGAGGTCATCGAAACCCTGCATTTGCTGCTGCCATTCCGTATCTGAGCATGAGGAAGTGGTTCCCGCAGAAAGAGGTGACATCAGCCGGGCGAGTCGAGGGTTGGTGGGCGCAAATAGCCCACTGGTCTTGAGCGTTAACTTAGGGCTGGTCACTGGCTTCTGTGATGGACTGCCAGAGCCCTTTGTTGCGAAGTGTGATTCGCGGGTATCCTCCATTATAGTATTAAGCACCGTCCCCCGGGCCTGCCGGGGAGGCGGACAACGTGCATTCCAGAGGCGAAGTGTGTCAGTCATGTTGTACTGCCTTTCGATGCTGGGTTGAATCAAACTCCAGAGTTTGACGTTCTATGGGTATCTCAGAGACGTAGGAAACTGCATCGACACCGGTCAACGGTGTCTATAAGGAGTAGATGGAAAGATATATGGAAGAAAATGCGAAATAAAAACAAGCCACAGCTACCAGAGCTTGCGACCAGAAAGCATCAAAACCAGGATGACGAAATGAAAGACGCGAGACGTGATCAAGGGCATCGGTTGTTGTGGAGGACTATATACTCTCGATCGGGGACGTCCTGCCCGCGGGGAATGAGCAGTTGAGGATCCGATCCCTGTTGAAGGTCATCCGATGAAGAAACTACTGCAGGATTGGGCACCGCTAGTTCATCATCCTTGCAAGGTCGTATGCTCATTGGCGAAAAATGTGTGGGCGCGTCGCCCAGTGACGATTCCCTGCCTGGGCCGACTTAGGGCTGGTCTGTATGGTGAAGAATTAAGTAGCCAGCCACGAATCAGGGCCCCAGGAAATGTGACGGACTGCCGAACTGCAATCGCAAAGGTGAAGAGACCAGTGATTGGTGACTGCTACGCGCCGGAGACTGCTATCTTTAGTCACTTCGGGGCCCGTGCGAACATCAAAGGAGATAAATTAGTGCGCAATGATGCAGGTAAAGAGGGGTAAGTGACCTTAATGCTGCGTGATTAATTAGTCTGTATTAATTTTAGAAATTCGAGCGAATTGGTCACTATGGTTGCACTAGTTAGTTATCACATAGAGTGCCTAATTGTATGCAAATGATATTGTCCTGTAGATGAAACTTACACTCACCCATGACTCTTGAGCTCGTCTTTGCATTTTGCCCTTCAAGCTTGATTGAATTTATAACCCTTATGATGTCCTATACGTAGAACACCGGACACCCGAAAACGATCAATTCAAGCCTAATACGATCACATGAGCAAGTATGTCACAGATTAAAGTAGGACCTATTGACTAAGAAAGAGCCAGAGCTTGGTCTACCATCCAGTCTTGAATGGACTCGTAGGGGTTTGGAGAGTGAATTTCCTCTTGTATTCGTCAAAGGCATTAAGCTCTGAGATAGAGTAATAAGAGGTTAGAAGTTCGGAAGTCGGAAGGTTGCCAGGTTATGAAATTGGAAGGTTGAAGGCGAAGAGAAGGTGTACAGGCGAAGAGAAGGTGTACAGGCGAAGACAACAAGGTGTGGGATGATCTATGCTGGAAAGCTATCAACAAAGGCAGGAAAGGTATGCAGGATGTTTCTTCGGGGATAGGATAGTACAAAGTAGGAGGCTAGCTCCAGATGCTTAAGAATCAGATTGCAACGACTTTCCGAAGTTGCTATAATCGCCACAGAACAGAAGAGTTCGCTGCCTCGGCCCCAATCTAGCTCTCAGTCTCAGTTACGATAATCATCTAACTATGGTAACCGGAACAGGGCTGTAAGAAAGATGCCATTTTTCTTTCTTCTAAAAAACCATCGCGCGAGCTACAAGGCCCTCTATACAGCCAGATTACTGATCTGATAGGCCAATCAGCAAACTTTTACTCTGCTGGATTACCATAGTCCCATACCTCCTTCTTAGCAGCTGGATCCTTCGATAGGAAAGTAGAAGAATAGGCTCGAATTTCTATAGGGTACACGGGAGAGAAGTTCGACGCGACACTGTCCACGGGTATACAAGTACTGCAAAGTGGCTATCACAACGCCCCTCTATCTATTTACAGTTTACCTCTTTGCTGGCGTCACCACCGTCCCCAACCGAACTACTTTACAGACACCATGACATGCCTCGAGACTACGAGGTCCAGCAAAACAAGAACGTTGGGACGGTTGGAGTTTTTCCGATGTTAGATTGGGGAGTTCGGAACACAGTGCGCCGTGCGTGCACAGACGCGCCCTAGAGATCCCCGCTCCGGGATATTGAAGGGTTATTCTTGACGGCTACTGATACTGTTCGTGGGGGCATCCCTCGCAGTCACGATGGTGTCATCATGGTTATCGACGAGGTCCTGGCGTGTCGTATTCCCATGTTGACATCCAGCTTTTCATCGCCACGACCTTGTTGTTGTGTCTGAGCTTGATCACCGGACGACGATACCAGCGAATAGCGGTGCATTTAGTCCCATTAGTTCATGGATACGTAGTTAAGAGTCCAGCAGACGGCAATGCATAAAGGCTTGGAGGGGTCAGGGGGACATCGAAGGGCAACCGATGATTGGCGGGTCAAGCCAGGATGGCCAGCATTCTGGAGCTTCGACGCGAATTCCAGACGATTCCCCCAATAACCTTAGATTGTAAGGTTCGATCAAGCCATAACCCCTGTCGGAGCTTTCGAGATCACCAGACTGATGATCTTTTATCTTTGTTGGCACTGGCAATCCCTCACGGAACGACGTTTCTGGCATAATCCAGTCGGGGCACACTTCTTCGCTAGGGTCAACTCCATCCTGGATACTATCTGTGCGAATGGAGCTGGACACGCTGGCGCAATCCACCGGGATGGCTGCAGAGCTAGTACCGAGTCCAGATTGCAGCGTAGATCGTTGAGAAACTAGTCCACGTGAGAGACTTAGCCCTTATCAACCGTTTGCATCAGATCAGACTTTTTTCGGGGCAATGTAGAGCTCTATACGAATTAAGTAGACTCAATTGTAATTATAACTGCGTTCAGACATTCAAGATCAACAGGATTAGAAAGGAAAATAGATCGCATACCCCTGCCACAAGGGGGCCGCAATTGCATCTTACGGTGTATGTACCCGGGATATCCACCTTGGGTTGCCACTCGGCCTGATGTAAACACGATAGGAGCTTCATTCTGATCTAATTCTCCCCTCGTTAACTACCCCTCCCCTCTCTTTCCTCCCCACTCCTCTCCTCCCCGCTATCATAATATCCTAAGATCACCGGATCGCAATATCACCATGTCGCCGCCCGCCATCATCGCCCCCTCCATCCTCAGCGCCGACTTCTCCAATCTCGGCCATGACTGCTCCAAGAAGATGGAGCAGGGCGCCGACTGGCTCCATGTCGACATCATGGATGGCCACTTCGTGCCCAACATGACCATCGGATGCCCCGTGGTGTCACAGATCCGCGGTTGCGTCGACCGCCCACTCGAGCCTAATGGCCGGGGCACCTTTGACTGCCACATGATGATCATGGAGGTGCGTTCCTGAATACTCTCCGAGCTCTCGGCTTTCTCCGGATTCCCGCTAATCGAAGCACCGTAGCCTCACAAATGGGTCAAGGATTTCAAAAAGGCCGGCTGCGACCTGTACTGCTTCCACTACGAGGCGGCCGTCTCGTCCGTCGCCGCGACCGATCCCACCGACCAAACCACGACCGCGCGCACCAGTCCCCGCCAATTGATTAAGTACATCCACGACGAGGGCATGCAGGCCGGCGTGGCCATCAAGCCGGACACCCCGGTAGACGTACTGTGGGACATTCTCGACAGCCCTGAGCTGGACGAGCGGCCAGACGTGAGCTTCCAACCCCCAGACTTTCCACCCAGCTTGTGCTAATCCCCGCGATAGATGGTTCTCGTCATGACGGTGCACCCCGGATTCGGCGGACAGAAATTCATGGCTTCGGAACTGCCCAAGGTGCAGGCGCTGCGGGCGCGGTACCCGGACCTGAACATCGAAGTGGACGGTGGATTGGGCCTGGGCACCATCGACCAGGCGGCTGACGCGGGTGCCAACGTTATCGTGGCCGGATCAGCGATCTTCGGCGCCTCGGATCCGGTTGATGTCATCGCCAAATTGCGCGAAGCAGTGCAGAAGCGTCGCAGCCGATCCTGAAACCGTTCCGAACATTTACAAAAAATGGTGTTTGGGTGTTGTTTTGCTAATTTGCGACAACTGATCGTTTTGGACATTGTTTTGCGATCGGGTGTGGGATTTCTTTAAGTTGTACTTGTTTGTAATGATGAGGCATGAATAGCATTCTACCGTGCGCTAGAGAACTGTATTCAAGAACTGGATTGGCTCTGGTATCGTACTGCTACTGACAAGAATCGACGGCAACTAAAAGGCGCACTGTGTATGGAGAAATTCATCATGTCGTAACCGGCGTACACCTCCCTCACTCCTTGGTCGCCTCGGCAGGCTTGGCATCTTCCTTGGTATCTTCTTTGGTGTCTTCCTTCGTCTCCTCTTTGCTAACATCCTTGGTATCGTGCTTGATCTCGACCGCAACGGCGTTGATATCTTCTTCGAATGGAGTAGCCACCTCTTCGACGGTACCCTCCTCCGCCTTCTGCGCGGCCTCCTTGCGGAGCGCGTCGAGGTTACCGGACGGGTCCTCGCCCGTAATAGACTGTCGGATATCCTTCACGACTTTGTCCTGCTCCTCCTTGTCAGTAGCCGAGATGATTGACCCGCGGTGATGCTCGACCAGTCCTAGCATCTCCGCATTATCGGCGTGGAAGTTGGCCGATGAAACGGCCGCGACTTCTGGAATGAGAGGTGGACGTTTCTGGCCCTTGGGTGACTCTGGTACGCTGTCAGGCAGCTCGGGAGCGACCGAGCCACGGTGCGTCCTGTTTCTAAAGGGCAACTGTTCGTCTTTCGACTCGTCCTGCTTCGACTCCGACTTGGACTCCTGACTGGGCTTCGACTCCTCACTGGGCTTCTTGTCGTCGGTCTTGGTCTTCGCCTTAGAGGCGGCCTCTTCACTCGCCTGACGCAGTGCAATGAGAGCCTTATCATCCTTCTTCTCCTCAGGTTTGGCGGCGGGCGGGCTTTGAATTTTGATAGTGGAGGGTCGAGGGGTTGCTGGTTCGGGCTCTTTAGGGGTTGAGATGGGCTGGGAGTCGGGGGGAGGAGCGACGGCGTTGCTGGTGGCAGGCATGCCATCAATATCCTGGACGCTGTTCACAACCATTCGCAGCTCGCCAAACTCATTCCATTCTTCAATTTCCTCGAGATCCTGCAAGGGGAGTGGGGTTAACTGTAACTCGAAACCAACGGGGAAGGGTATTGCATACTCCGACAATATTTCCGTACTTCACCAAGCCAGGCAGCTTCTTGCCTTTTGAGCGACGACCCCATAGTTTCCGGGCAGCTTCGTCGGTAGCAACATCAATGGCACGAAAGGGGAGCTTGTTGGCCTTGAGAATGGTCTCCACACGAGCGGTTGCGGTGACGATGTGGGAGGACCCTGCAGTCAGGGAGGTGTAGAGGTAGAGGGTAGAGTCAGACATGCTGATGGAGAGCTTTTCAAAGGCTCAGAGGCTCAGAGACTCTGGGATCAAAAAGATAAATGGGGGAGATGGAGAATAATTGTCATAAAAAAAGCGTATCTTTGCTGCCCTGAAACCACCAAATGACGTGGGAAATCACGTGGACTGTCTATCTACAAAGGAAAACCGAAGAACTACTTCACTGTGTACGGGGATACGTTTTTTGCCATCTGCTTGGACCATTCTTTGATTTCTCCACAGCTCCAGAATCTCCAGGTTTCGCCTGGTAGGACAAAGCCTCATGCGTGGCGACTTGACGTCAGACCGACCATCAGACCGACCATCAACCCGGGTACAGCATTATCAACATCCTGCTCGAAGATTCTGGGCTGCGATGGGCCTATGTTCAAGCATGTTGGATTTTGCGGTTATAGCTCAGTCCATAATGATTAGAGGCTGTGCGTGTCAATCAAAATTGGGTTATTACCCTAGCAAGTTTGCTTGTGGCTCTGCATGATGCCGTGGTCGCTGAAGGGGTTCAAGACGTAGAAGTACAAGTCAAACCTTCAACAGACAATTACCGATGCGATCATCTCGGCTTCTCCATAACTATAGCATGGCGGGAAAGACAGTGGTGCCCGACAGAAGCCCAAGCTATAGCCTAAAGTATGCACTCTTGATTGAGGGGCTCAACCGGGTCTACCCAAACTTATTTGGGAGCAGATATAGTTAACTAGAAAGACATGCTCTTTGATTAGTAACCTATTAACTTAGTTAGCAACAGCAGCAAATAAGCATGTTCGTATTGGATGCTCACCGCATGGCCCAGCCACCATAGAGGCAGAGCCTGCCTCATGACTGCCATCCCGTTTGCTTCAAAAGGTGCCCGCAGTTGCAAATAAGAGCATGCGTCAGTCGCGTAAACTTCTCCGACCGGCAGACCGAGCCTGGTCTCTACACCCCTGCTGGTTGGAGCGTCTACGGCTCCAATCAGAGAGAATTGGCGGCACGGACTCGTGATGCGCCACCGGGACCGTGATCAAAGGGTTCAAAGCAAGGCTCAAGAGCACAGGCGGTATTCTCAGCATGAAGACGCTAAAATAAGTATCTCGGGCTATGTTTGATCAGTCGTGCAGTTTCGGGCCCAAGTACCTTACAGTGAGTGATGCTCATTCATTGAGGAAAAGTGCAGGCATAATAAAGAATGCATGGCAAAGAGCGGCTAAAACCCAGCGAGTCGGAGGGAAAGCCAGGGACATGGATGAGTGCATGCTGCATCTATGACATTGTGTCTTGCTGAGACTTGGCAAATGTAGGTCTTGTTCATTCAAGTAGAGGTCCCGACTAATATCAGCATACTGCCCAAGACAAAACCAAGTCATCCGGTGATCATTGCGAGGCGCAGGGGCAGTCGTAGCATGCGCGAATCGAGCCAACGGATACTTGATCAGCACTGGATAGAGAAACACGGTCATGGAGCAAAACCAACACAGTCGAATGACGAAATTGCGCGGTAGCAAAACACTAGTCCAAACGAACCAGAACGGAGTTGAGAGCCCGAAACATACGGGGGATGAAGAGGGAAACAGTTGATCCTGTACCATTGGCAAGACACATCAAAATAGAAATAGACAGATAACAGTCACGCTGATTCGACCGTGGATCCCGTAACCGAATTGGGAGATCGACGAGATCACGTTGGGTCGAAACGCGTGGATCCTGCCACCGTGCACTTTTCCGCCTACGAAGGTTGCGCTCATCGGATTCGCTGAAACGTACGAGTAGTGAAAGAGTAGTAGAAACGTAGTGTTGCAAGAATAGAAGATGGAGTACGGAGTAGCGGTACGGAGGAACCGTGAATCGTGTTCGAACGTGAAACGGGTTTGGCGTGGTGATCGCGAAGATAGATTGTCCATCGTTTCGCTAGCGTCACGATCGTCCCACCCCGAGTTTTCCCCCCCTGGAAAAATGGGTGAAGAAAAGGGTCTCTATATTGTGATCGCGGGTTACAACGAGAGGCTGAACCGTGGGTGACTCCCGTGTGTCCCGATAAGTTTCCAAGGATTGGAGATATTGGAATATAGTTCTCATTACTTACTATAGGGAGGGTACTCGATACATGGCACATGAGGAGGGTCCGAGTGATCCTCAGCGCGACGTGGCAGCATCAGGATGGAGTTGGGCGTTAAATTGAGGGTCTCGGGGGCACGTTGTGCTCCAGTCTTTCTCATCTTTCGGGCTCCCGCTGTAGGCGCTCAATTGAACCCCCTTTGACTCTCCACAATTGGATCCGGGATACCTTCGGGGCGATCCGGTTCGCTGCCTCACTTTGTCTCACTTTCGTCCTTGTGCAGTCGACTAGATCGGTGTGTCACCCGAGTATAGCAAAGTTGAATGGTGAACGGTCTGGACCTTGGGAATAGGGGTCCACACAACTAAGTACAGAGAAATGTATAGCACATCGTATCGCTGTACTGTTCGTTCCTTGATTCCCCGGGACTTTTGTTCTTTCTCTGCCCAACCTCTCGAATCTTCCCATCAATATCGTGATTCTAGTCTTGATCTCGTCGTTCTTCTATAAACAGCACTCTACCCTCTTCTCGTCCTATCATCCTACCGTCATACCGTCCTATCGTGCTATCGTTCTATCGTCCTATCGAGCCGCAGATCCGATTCTTGACCCCCTGATAAGATCACTATTCCGGACTACGTACGTCCTCGTCTCGGATATCTTTTCTATAGCTAATTGATGCAGAATCATACTCTCCATCGTCCCCTTGTACACTGATACAGAGTTCACTCCCGGTCTCGAGGGCGATCCCATCTTCGCCATGGCCTCAAATCAAGCCTATGATGAACTATTCACGAGGGCCATATCCGGGTATCGCGAAGCCTTTTTGGTCAGACACTCCCACCTTCCGGAATCCGAACGCAATCGGCTCTGGAGACGACGGATCAGCGACTTCATCGACCAGGATGGCCCCGAGAAACCCAGCAAACGCGCTCGACAGGATGCTACCCCACGAACGCTGCCTTCTGCTTCTGGTTCTGGTCTTGGTCTTCCGCAGGCGAAACGGCGAGCCACCGTACGTGTGACCTTGGTCTCTTGCTCCCGCCCTCTCTCTCAGTCCCGATTTTCTCGTTGATTCCCGCCAAACCCTGGATTGACATCTGGCAGACCCCGGACTTGCCGGTGAGCCTCGAGTTCCGGCGCGTCCTCTCGCAGTCCTCGCCGGACATACTCCGAAAGGATGCGTCCTCTGGAGGAACCTACCGGTACACGGCCATGGCCCGATCCCAAAGTCAGCAAATCCCGGTCTCTCACTGGCATCCGCCGGCTGGGATGACCCCGAGCAAGCGACAATCTGTCGGACAGGCTCACACTCCGCAGCCGCTTGACCATGTCGACGAATATTCCCCTTCCGAATTTGCAAAGCACCTGGATGAACCCGGCACTCAGTCCTATTCTTCGGCTCTGACACTCGGGCTTGCGACCTATGAATCGACTGGACCGACCCCTTTCACACAACTTGGACAGCCATCTCCTGCGCTCACCGACTCTTCCCCGGCCACGGCGGTGGAGATGACCCGCAGCGCGACGGCAGACACCATCATCGACGGTTTCGACACCTTTCAGGTCGAGTCAAATGAACCTGCGGATCTGGCCTCAGAGTGGGTGCCCACATCCACATCTGGTATTTCGTATCAAGAACCCTTCCCTGCTGCCGTGTACCCTGACCTAGATATCTCTTCATCCTTCCCCTTCTATCCTGCATCATTTTCCACCTCTGCGCCTCCCACCATGTCCTTCCGGCGGCCCATGCCGTGCAGCCTCCCCATGATGGAGTCGGTAGACATGAATCCATCGATATCCCACGATAGCAACGATTCGATCGACGCGGCACCATCCCGTGCGGTTCGACGGGCTCAGGAGCAAATCGCTCAGGCAGCCCGACCCATCGCACCCAAGCAGGAGTCGCAGGACAGCATCATCTTGAAGAGCGATTCCACCGACCCGCACAGGATGGTCCGCATCTCATCTACAGATGGCACGACCAAAGAGGTGGCAGCGATCCCCAAAGCCTCAATCCAACGGCCGCCACGACCGAAGACGTACTGCCACCTCTGCAATGACCAACCCGAGGGGTTCCACGGTGAACACGAGCTAAGACGGCATATTGACCGTGTGCACGCAACGGTGCGCAAGGTATGGGTGTGCGTGGACATCTCACCGGACAAGACGTTCCTAGCAAATTGCAAAGCCTGCCGCAACGGCAAGAAGTACGGCGCCAACTACAATGCTGCAGCACATCTGCGACGTACCCATTTCAACCCGTGCCAGCGAGGCCGAGGCGGGCGCAGCAAAGACGGCGAGAAACGCGGCGGCAAGGGCGGAGGCAACCAGCCGCCGATGGAAGTGCTAAAGCACTGGATGATGGAGACGCAGGAGATAGCAGACGAGAACGTGGTGAGCAACATCAGTCTGGCGACACCGGGTGATAGCCAGACGAAGGGCATAGCCGTGTCAGGCGAAAGCAAAGCCTCTAAAGACATGGGAATGGAGTCGGCCCTGATGCACGGGTTCGATCCATTCCCCGTGACATCTTTTGATTTGGATGACACGCTGGACACACCGTACTATCTCGACGCGCAGCCGTCACTCCCGGACCTGGAGTATGTCATGTGAGCGATCGTAGACTTATTTATCTTCCACGTCTCTTCACTTCATTTTCTTGTCGGATATCTTCATCCCTTTTTTTTCTTCATCATCTGTTCTATCACAGATTTGGGCCGGGTATCACTGTATAGCGGGGACTGAAAGGGATCATAGTCGGCTTTTATATGCCAGGTGGCACGTACTGACAGACAAGAAGCGCTAATGGCTAATGATGAATCTAAATCTACTTGAATTGTGACACCGTCACTGTACAAAGCCAATACCTAATACAGAGAGACACAGAAACAGAACCCAGGCAGCAACGATAACGGGCGGTGAAGACCAAGCGTGGCCGATCAGCCGGTTTTACCGGAATTGCTCGTCGATGAGTGGATAATTATTTACTCGTGTGGAGATACGGTGATACGGTGGCTGCCAATTCATCCAATCATCGTAGATTTAGTGGAGTAATAGTGCCTGTTGAAGATGTGGCTGACTGGATCTGGGTACCGTTGGCTTACATACATAGGGCTGGCCGCACAGTTATGTATCGTGGCTGATGTACGATACACTCGGAATACAGCGAAGACACTGGGAATCGAACCGAAGAATCTAAGAGAGCCTGGTTATTATCATAGTGACTATGTAAATTGACTGGTAAACGAACAGAGTGGAGCAAGGGAAAGATACTGGAACGTACAGATCGAATATTCAGCCCTGCAACCCCAAGTCTGGGTTTGGTACCTTAAGGTTGCTCTCGAACAAAGTTTCGTGTTCGTGGCTTCGGTAAACCCTGTCTCCTCCTTTTCTCTTCTCTTCCTCTACTCTTCTACTCTACCACTTCGACTTCTTTCCTTCATTCGCTCTATTCCCTACCCTTTTCGCAAGCCGACTAATTCCCCGACCGTCTCAGGTACGTGATTTGCATTTGCACCCCCTGTCGGCGTCACGCCGCGACCGCTCTGTCGGGATCGACCGTGGCCACTTGTGATTGTGATCACGTCGCTAATTCGCTTCTGCTTCCAGGGTTTGAAAATAACAACATGTCCAACCAAGGCTACTACCAGAACGGCCCTCCCCCTCCGCCTCAGGCGTAAGTCTGCTCGAGTCATGCATCTTTTGGTTTCATGCGCCATCGCCGGGAAACCCTTCAGCTCTTATCGATTGGATATATTGGACGATCTTAAGGAGAGTGGGGGTTTCCATGCTTTGGTCGACTGTGTGCCGTCATTTGCCATGCAAATCGTTCTAACTTGTGATTCGAACATAGCTACGGTGGTTACCCTCCCCAGCAAGGCGGTTACGGGTACCCTCCGCCTCAGGGCTACGGTCAGCCGCCTCAGGGCTACCCTGGCTACCAGCCCCAAGGCCAGACTCCAGTACGTTGAGATTGCGCAGTCGGGTACCCCGAGATACGGTTGACTAATGGTGTCTCGTAGATGCAATACCCGGGGAATGGCCCACCCCCGTCCCAGGGAAAGCAGAAGAGTGATACGGGCTGCCTCGGTGCCTGGTAAGTGTGAATCCCGGCGATCGAGCTGAAACTTTTACTAATGTGGAACCCCTAATATAGCTTGGCTACCCTGTGCTGTTGCTTCGTCTGCGAAGAGGGTTGCGAGTGCTGTGCCGATTGTATCGAGTGCTGCGAGATGTGCTAAACTCCCTGACCCACGACATCGATGATACCTTTTTTTCTTCATGGCGTTCAATTTCCTAGGGGCAGGCAGTGATCGGGACAGATCCTGCTGCACTCCTGCTGTTGCAATATTTTCCTTGTGTCGAGCCTCTCTTGCTGTCTCAGATTTACGTTTCTGAGAGCTAAATTAAATTTAGCCCATGTTCAATTTTCGCCTCCATTTTAGCTAATTTGATTATCCTCAGCTAGTGAGCCCTCTCGAGATTTCTGTAGACCTGTATTATATTTATAAAACGGCAGCGTGTCGCCCTCTAATGTTTCCAGTTTTCGACACGATTGGTGGATAGATAGGGGTGGTCGGCACGTAAGCGCCGTGGCTCCGTACTGATTTGCAAGCTCGGCTTTCAGTTAGTGACTTAAGAGAAGCCTTATATTCCGAATGCCTGTAATTAATTGCCTCTCTAATATAATACCTTCACCTATAATGATGAATGACCCTGGCAGGCCGAGCCCTCTCGATGCGAATGGATTATGTTTATTGTCATTGGACGGCGGCGGTGTACGAGGGCTGTCAACTTTGTATATTCTCCGGGACATCATGTCGCAACTCCACCATGAACGCGATGACGGAGAAACCCTCAAGCCATGCGATGTTTTCGACCTAATCGGAGGTACTAGCACAGGCGGGTACGTAGAAGTGCCCCGAGAGTAGAATTGCCAACGCTGATTCTTTTCTTTGAATGGCTTTTTAGGCTCATTGCGATAATGCTGGGAAGACTGGAAATGGGAATCGATGAATGCATCTCAGCATACAGCGAACTGATGCATTCTATCTTTGGCGAGAAAGTCAATAGTCTTCCAGTCGACTGGACAGGAAACATCCAGGCTCAATATGACAGCAAGAAGCTCAAGTCCGCAATTGAACATGTTATTGAGCGTGCTGGGGTAGCACCAGATGAGCTCATGGACAACGGACAGACTCGTCGCTGCAGAACATTTGTTTGCACCACATCTAAAGACACATTGCAGATCGTGCGGCTGCGAAGTTACGGTATGGCAAGTGACACCATTCCCGCAACAATCTGCGAAGCAGCTCTGGCGACCTCTGCGGCTACTGGATTTTTTGATCCGGTGTCCATTGGTGACTTTCGGTTCGTGGATGGTGCTTTTGGCGCCAATAATCCAGTGGAGGAAGTGGAAGAGGAGGCAACCGACATTTGGTGTACTACGAGCCGCGACCTAAAGCCACTGGTTAAATGCTTCTTATCAATTGGCACGGGTAGCCCTGGAAAGACACCTATTGATGACAACATGATCAAGTTTCTTTCTAGGACGCTTGTGAGGATGGCCACGAAGCCAGAGAGTACAGAGCGACGCTTCATGGCGAGGTGGGCCAATGAGCTTCGAGAGAAGCGGATTTTTCGATTCAATGTCGAACAAGGACTGCAAGATGTCCGAATGACCGATTACCAAAAGCGCAGTCTGATCGAATCTGCGACCCACGATTATCTACACCACTCATCTCAGAAAGTTCGTGTCCGGGATTGTATAATGAATCTCATGAATAAAGAGGGTATGCATACGCAACAGATCAATTATACTACTGTTAACCAAGTCTTACCCACTTGCAGGGAATACAGATCTCGACTTCGACATTGTTATGCGTGTAAGTATCAAATCCCTCATTGTCTTAAATGTAGCGTTTTAGGCTAATCTAAGACTAATGACTGAAGGAGTACGAAGCGCAAGCACTGCGAAATAAAGTCATCAAAAACATGCATTCTTCCAAATTCCCATTTAGTCGCAAGAAAGAACCATGCTGGGTTGTTCCATTTGAGCGAAACCCCCGCTTCGTGGATCGAGAGCTTCTCGGCAAGATAAAGAGAAATATGTTCGCCAGGCACCGAATGGAAAAGATTGCCATAGTCGGACTTGGAGGTGTAGGCAAGACTCAAGTCTCACTGGAACTAGCTTTTCAAGCAAAGGAAATGTACCCGGACTGTGCTGTCTTTTGGGTTCCTACTGTTGATATGGAAAGTGTCCAGCAGGCATATCAACTGATTGCTTCCAAGCTGGGCATTGGAAATCCCGATAGTGATGAGGAGGATGTCAGAAGAGTGGTACAAATGTATCTCAGCAAGCCACAGAGTGGACGGTGGCTTTTGATATTCGACAATGCGGATGATTTGAGCATGTGGAAAGGTGCATCATGGGATTCGAAAGATGGCGGACTCAGAGACTTCCTTCCCCAGAGTGAGCAAGGTGTCATCATGTTCACCACGCGGAGCAACAAGGTCGCTCAATATTTGAAATCCACCGAGACGATCGAGATACCAGAGATGGATGAACACAAAGCCACTCAAGTTTTGAGTAACTTGCTCATCAACAAAAATCTTCTCAGTGACAAAGAAAGCACCAGAAAGCTTTTGGAGCGGCTGACATTTCTCCCGCTAGCCATTGTGCAGGCTGCATCATTCATAAATGAAAACATGATGGACATCTCAAGCTACGCTCGACTCCTTGATGGACAAGCACAAGACATCATTGATCTCCTTAGTCAAGAGTTTGAAGATGAAGGAAGATACAAAAGCATACGAAACCCAGTTGCCACAACATGGCTTACGTCTTTTGACCAAATTCGGCGCCAAAGTGCCGTGGCATTCAACTATCTAGCTTTTATGGCTTGTGTCAACCAAAAGGACATACCTATATCAATTCTTCCTCTCGCAACTCCCTTGGAACGAGGAAAGGCACTCGGTCTGTTGATTTCCTATTCTTTCGTTCGCTCGCACCATGCCGGTTCTCGTCTTGATATGCACCGTCTAGTCCAGCTTGCAACTACGAATTGGCTGAAGTCAATAGACTCTCTTCAAATCTGGCATTCATACGCACTCCAACATCTAAGCTGGTGTTACCCGCAGTGGGATAAAATGCCACCAAGTGAGATACGTGCAGCAATGCCCCATGTTCTCCAAGTCCTTCGCCTTACATCAAACAAGTCAGCCACCCCGGAGAGAGCACAATTACTATCTACGGTCGGTACGTACAAAGCCGACTACGGAAGGTACAAGGAAGCACTTGAAGTTCTTGCTGTGGCTCTGGACATCTGGGAACCCATGTTCGGTCGCGATGACTTCCGTTCCCTCAGCACCCTTAAGGCCATTGGATTTGTCCATCGGCAAATGGACAACTTGGAAAAGGCAGCACAAATTTTTGAAGAGATCCTGGACTTGCAGAAATGCAAACTCGGTCTCGACTGTGCTGAGACAAGTGCGACAATGATAGACTTGGCTTCCGTATATCGACATAGAGGGGCCCCTGGGAATTCGATGCAATACCTTCAAAAGGCTGAGGAGCTTAACACTCGGGCGGCTAGGTATTGTTTGAAAGTTATGGGTCCAGAACATCCTGACACCTTATGTGCCCTTTTCTGGCTCACCCAGACATATACTGCTCAGGGACGACTTTCAAATGCCGAGGAGCTAGCCAAACAATTTCTGGCCATCCAGACCAGGGTTGCCCCGGCAGGGCTCTATGATTTCAGGACGGCCCGTGCGATGTCTGCGTTGGCTGATATATACTTTCAAAGATGGCGCCTCAAAGATGCAGAGGCCTTGTATTCAAAATCAATGGAGAGAGAGAAAAAGATCGTCGGTCCTGAGCATCCAACCGTTCTTCGGAGCATGTATCAACTGGCAAGGGTATTGAAGTCCCAAAGGCGACACTCCGAAGCTGTTGACTTGATGACTGAATGCGCCCGGTTGGACGAGAAATTATTCGGTGCAAGTCATTACGCCACTATCCAGTGCTTCGATTACATCAAAGACTGGACAAATTGGAAGTATGTCGTTCCTGCCCTAACCTTGCCCTTGATATGCCACTTTGCACCATCATTTTGCCAGACGCCTAGGCTGCAAGCTAACGATGCCGCATTATAGAAATTCCGTGAACATCTTCAGAAATTACTATAGCGGGACGGAGCGGGCCGATATGATGCTGACACGTCGGAAGAAGCATCCTCGCGTCAAGATTCTCGGTAGTCTCTATAGTTTCCGGAGAGAACATAAGGATGATTCAGTTATTCGTGAGATTAAAATCGCCATGGATAACATGCCAATTCAAAGGCACTGCTCTAGTGGCGAGGTTACTCTTGTGGAGAACTTTGGTGTCAGAAAGCCTTGATCGATCAAGCCGTTCGCCCAGTTTGGAACGTAAACAGAATGGTTCCCTGACTAGCTTTATACCTCTTTACCGTGCATAGATTCAGAATCGAGTACATATATATTTAAATTTTCAGAGACGGTCGATGGCAAATGAGCCTCTTGAAAGGCCTATGGAGACTAGAAATAGGCCTACGAAGGGGGGAAACGGGACCGATAGAAGAGTCTTATAGAAAGGAGAAACTAGCGGTCTCGAAACTGCAGCTATATAGTAGTTAGCGCACAGCAGCTGACTAGGCCAATTCTGTTTGAGTTCGGAACCAGGCTCCACCCTTTACACTCAACATAGTGACACAGCACATGTATGATGATCAATTCTTCAAATCCGCCAAAGGATGGAGGTGTCATGGCGGGATAAGTTCTATATAGGGTCGGGACAGGTTCCGGGAAGCGAGGCTCTGTAAGTGCGGAGTTGCGGAGACGCGGAGAAGACCCCGTTTACCCCCGTTATTGTTCCATCAATCATAGCACGCCCAGCAGTTTTGTTTACCCGGCGCCCACACTTCAACGACATCGTCCGCGCAGGTTTGCACTAGTTTTGCCGACGTTTTTCCATGCCCTGCGGCTTCTGAGGGGTTTCGCTCGGCCAGTGCATTTCTCAAGGGATATTACCCAAAATGGACGTGCAATATCGGCAATTGTCAATTTAGGAGCATAATGTGGCATTTAAAACCGGAAATGATTGACTTCGATACATTCCAAGCCTTAGTCTACTACATGGCTATACCCCCGTGAACTGAGGGGTTATGGAAACACCGGGAGGAGAGAGTGACCTTGCATAAATAGTCGCGATGGCCTCCTGCCAGTACGTGGCCTTGGTGCATTTCGGATAAGATCTGCAGCTGCGACTGGCCTACAACAATAATCAGCATCATGTTGAGGGAATATCTCCTTCTACCGCTGCTGGCGTCATATAGCGCGGCGGTGCAGATCTCTGTAGCAAAGTCCGGCGGCAATGCCACTACCAACTTGCAGTACGGTGCAATGGAAGAGGTATTTCAAGCATGCTGAAAGGCCAGAGTATAGCTAATACTATGTTGAGGAAATCAATCACTGTGGCGAGGGTGGTCTCTACGCGGAATTGATTCGCAACCGAGCCTTTCAAGGAAGTACCACGTATCCATCGTCTTTAGATGCCTGGACCGCCGTCGGTGACTCAACGCTTTCCCTCCATAATCTCAGCGACCCACTTTCCTCTGCTCTTCCGACCTCGGTCAAGGTTTCAGGCACAGGAATCGCTGGTCTCGTCAACGAAGGCTTCTGGGGAATAGATGTACGGCCGCAGAAATATTCCGGGTCGTTTCATGTGAAGGGCTCCTACAAGGGGTCATTCACAGCATCGCTTCAGTCCGCCACTACTGGAAGGACTCTTGCCAGTGTCGAAGTGGAATCTAAGTGCCTTGACAGTGAATGGGTTCAGCACGACTTCACCTTGACGCCGAAGAAGATAGCGTCTAATACTAACAACACGTTTTCTGTGACGTTTGATGCTTCTGTAAGTCTATATTTTGCAAATTATCCACAGAAATTCGGTACTGACAACTTCCAGAAAGCTTCTGGTGGCTCCCTTGATTTCAACTTAATTAGTTTGTTCCCGCCGACATGGAACAACCGTCCTAATGGAATGCGTCGTGACTTGATGCAGGCCTTGAGTGACTTTGGCCCCGTGAGTGGCTGATTTGAGTACTGAAGTGGAATCGTTAATGCTGACTAGCTAGAAATTCCTTCGTTTTCCCGGTGGAAATAATCTCGAGGGAGATACTATCGAGGGTCGTTGGAAGTGGAACGAGACTATCGGCCCACTGAAGAACCGACCTGGCCGTGCCACGACTTGGGGTTATGAGGAGACCAGTGGAATGGGCCTGGTGGAATATATGGAGTGGTGCGATGACCTTGGCATGGAGCCCAGTGAGAATACCATTCTACAAATCACAGGCGACGTAATGCTAATTTAGGATGTGTCTAGTCCTCGCGGTGTGGGCCGGGCTTGCTTTGAATGGAGATGTCGTTGCGGAAGCTGACCTTGACATCTATGTGCAAGATGCCCTGGATGAGCTAGAATTCTTGACTGGCTCTGTTGACACCAAGTACGGTGCTCTGCGTGCCGAATACGGGCACCCCGAGCCTTGGACCATTCGATATGTCGAGGTTGGTAACGAGGATAACCTCAACGGTGGGCTGAGCTCTTACCAGTCATACCGCTTCCCGGCATTTTATGATGCTATCACTGCCAAGTATCCGGATATTCAAGTCCTAGCGTCCACTATTGATGTAACTCTGCCTGGTTCGGCGGGTGGTGATTACCACCTGTATGACATTCCGGATAACTTCATCACCAAGTTCGATATGTTCGACAACTATACTGACGGGCATCCAATTCTTTTGGGTTGGTACCTCCATAAGATCATTCGAAATATGCAGTTGGCTGATTGGCGACACAACAGGCGAAATTGCGGTCACCGAGTACAACAACGGTGTTGGTATCGACTGGAGCGACATGGACTTCTCGCTGTATCCCTGGTGGATTGGCTCCGTCGCTGAAGCTGTATTCCTCTTGGGGGCTGAACGCAATGCGGACAAGATTCTTGGAACGACCTATGTGAGACTCCATCTGACTCGTGTACAACCAAGCTGACGTGCAATAGGCGCCGTACTTGATGAACCTGGACAGCTACGAGTGGTCGCCGACCATGATCTCTTTCAATGCTAACCCGGATGACACGGCCAAATCCACCAGCTGGCATGTTTACAACGTAAGTCAGTCCGCCCGTCCGATTCAACTCCGTCACTGATCAAGGATCATCCATATAGCTCTTCAATAAAAACCACATGACACACACTCTACCGACAACTTGGGATGACACCTACGGCCCACTTTACTATGTCGCCGGTCTAGACGGCCAGACCAACTCGCGCATCTTCAAAGCAGCGGTGTATAACAGCACTGCTGATGTTCCAGTGTCACTTACCTTCGAGGGTGTTGGGCGGGGCACCGCGGCAGACTTGACGATCTTGACAGCACCCAGCGCTTTCTCAATGAATGAGATGGGCGGCGCCAACACTGTACACAGCCAGACTACCACAATCAAGGCTGGTAAAAAGGGCGTGTTTAGCTTCAGTCTGCCTAACCTGAGTGTTGCGGTACTCACGACCTACGCTTGAGATAGTGTGCCCTGCCAATATTGTAGATAGGGGAGACTACGGGCGAGGGGAACTACAAATTTATATCCAGTCTCAAGCTCTCCAATAACTAAGACTTTTCAAGCCTTTATTTCTCTAACTCTAAGTGCAAGTTGATACCAATTGCCCGTCCGAGTCTCGCAAGCCTAAAGACCAGCGCGATCTACATTGGGTTTCCCTAAAAGCCGTCCTCGTCTCGCTCTTCCTGGCGAGATGGATCGTGTAACCAACACTCGTGGGTCTATCAACTTACCGGGCCGCACAGTTGACACGAACATTCGGCGGTTGAGAAGGGAATCAATCTCCCGAGGAGCGTTCCAATCCCTTCCCGCTAGTGAAGAGGGCTGCCACGCTTGCAATAAATCCGAATGAGGCGGACGCGCCAAAGGACAGTTGGATGCCCCGATAGTAGACCAGCCGAACAGCCATCTGTACGTCAGGGGGCAGGTCATGGATAGCCGAGATGGAATGACGGATTTCGCCGATAACCTAAAAAAGATATAATCAAAGTGATCAGCAATTGCTCACAAGCCATCCATCGCAAGTTCCAGGCGGGGATGTACTTTCCATTTGTCTGGTAGTCCACTCAAGGCCTCAGCGAGGCCTGAGCGCAGTGTATTCTGAACAATAGCAGATGTGATGGCAACGCCCCAAACATTTCCGAGGGAGCGGATGAGGTATACGGTTGAAGCAGAGACGGCGTGGTCTTGATAGCAAAGCTAGGTTTAGTCTCGGTCACGATGGGCATTTCAAAGAGTAGAACATACCGGCGTGATCAAAAGCAGCGAGGAACGTAAAGAGGATTCCAGGATAGACTATTCCTTGTCCCAGATTGGCAGGAATTATGTAGACGAAATACTTCCAGCCGGAATCGTCGAAACGCAAGAGCGTCACCAGCATGTTTCCAATGAACATCAAGCTAGCACCAGTGCGTACAAGGTAGGACAGCTTTCCCCAGTGCGACATCACAATTCCAGAAATGAGCCCACCGAGCGGCGTGGCGAGAGATGGAATAGCCAAGCGAGCGCCCGCTTTGGTCGGGCTGTCAAGGAGGATGACCTGGAAAAGGAGCGGAATTGTAAAGAGGAACTAGAGGTAACAAGTCAATAATTTCCTTGACGGTATAAAGGTAAGGAGAACTTACTGCGTATGCGGCCATTCCTACACATACATTGGCGATCTGAGTCGAGACCGGGAGCAGCCCGTGAAGCATCTTGAGGGGGATGAGAGGGACAGCCGTGGTCTGTGCCTCGACAACCACAAAAGCCGCGAGGAGCAAGACACTAGCTACTAGAGATGAGATAACCCAGATGTTACTCCAGGGCAAGTCGTTGCCGCCCAAACTCAGTCCAACGAGCTGGCTTGACAAAGCCAAGACAAGGAGGAAAGCCCCCGAAACATCGATCTGGTACCAGATGCCTCGAGTTTGTCGAGCAGTCAAGTCACTCTCCTTCGCAGGAAAATGAAGAACAAAATAGCCGAGGATCAGGGCCATCAACGACACGGGTACTTGCAAAAGGAAGCACCATCGCCATCCAATCGAGTCAACAATGGCGCCACCGAAAGAAGCACCGCAGATAGCACCAAATCCATTTGAGCCATTTTGGAGAGCTTGATACATGCCACGTTGGCGGAATGGAATAAGATCTGAGTTGACGATGGTAGCTGTTCATTCTCGTTAGTAGGTTTCCTCTAGCTTTACCCTTCTCAACGTACCCATTGTCATCAGACCACCCCCTCCAATTCCAGTTAGCGCACGCATGATGTTGAGAAAAACGATATCCTTCGCAATGGTGCACCCCAAGCAACCAGTCATGAACGATATAGTGGCGGTAAAGAAACATGCGCGTCGACCGAGAATGTCCGAGAAGCGCCCGTATAGCGGCTGGAACGCTGTGCTCGTGATCAGATAAGAGGTGGTCAACCATGATGCAGTGTTCGCAGCGTTGAACTCGGAACTTATTACGGCGTAGGTGGACGCGGTAATAGTGCCGTCGAAGCCACCGAGAAAGACATTAGACATGATCGCTAGGAAGGGTTAGCTCTGCACTGTGAGCCAGAAAGCGACATGTACAAACCGAGTTGAATCCACAGAAATGCAGGTGGTGGCTTCCATGTCCCGACCGACCCGGACTGCAGAAGAGGTTGCTCTTCATTTGGCACAGTCATTACTGACTCTTCCGCTCTTTCTATGCTTGTCTGGACAAGATTTGCTGGGGTGTGCTCGGTGTGGTGATGCGCGGCCATGGCGGGGTTGATATGAGCACGTTGTCTCCAGAAGCACAGATTTCCAATGTCGATTTGCCAAGGTCAATCAATTCCTAGCCGAGAGTCGGGGACCTAATTCGTAAAATTTCCGAACCGCGTCCACAAAGTGTGAGGGGAAAACACTCGATTGGGAAGTGTGGAACAATCATCTCCCCCGAGCACGACATTCACCGTGCATCTCGCATTATCGGCACACAACGAATATTGCACGGCATATGGTCTTGGATATCCGTATATAATCTCTACATGTCCCCCATTCTAGCGTCTTCATATTCGCAAATACCAAGAATCTCCAACTTGAACGTCGAAGACGATTCTCCCAGTGCAGAATACCCACCTAAGGTTAATGTACCCTATGCTGCATACTGCAGATCCCATGATGGAGACTGATCGCTGGTCTAGTGCTTCCGATAACAATGAAGGTTCTTGAGGCTGTCACCTGCACAGCAGCGCTGATGCCTCTTGCTGCTGCGGATTGGCAATTCAAGTCTCGAACGGACCTGGCGCCGCCTCGGTTGAACATCACGATCCCAGCCACCAAAGACGTTGAAAAGGGCTACCTCTTTGTGGCACCTTTCCCTGGTCAGTGGGTGGAGCCCCAGTTTCATGGACCTCGTCAAGAAGGCCCATACATCTTCCGTGATGACGGTGAACTCGTCTGGTCCGGATACACGTACTATTCCATTTGGGCAGCCAACTTCCAGGCTGCTCGATGGAAGGGTCAGGACGTGCTGTTCAGCTTTGAGGGAGACCATAACCCTGCTTATGGTCATGGCCACGGTCACGCCACCATCCTGAATCAGCGTTACGAGACCGTTCGTGAACTGCGCGCGGGTAACCACAAGCTCATGGACAAGCACGAGTTCCATGTGATTGATGAGAAGACCGCGCTTCTCCAGGTCTACCAGCCAATTCCGACAGATCTCAGTCGTTGGGGTGGAACCTCGGAGCAACAGTGGATTGTGGATGCCATCTTCCAGGGTATGTAGTCAACGTATTTTAGTAGAAGGCTTCGAACTAACTCCATCAGAACTGGACATTGATACTGGAGAATTGCTCTTCGAGTGGTCTAGCCTAGAGCATGTCACCCCTGATGGTATGCTCTCCTCCTCCATGCTGTACGAATCAATAGATTCTGATGATAAACAGAGGCTGTTCTCCCGCTGAACCCTGGCCAGGCGGGCGCGGGCTATAACTCGTCTGATGCATGGGACTACTTCCATATCAACTCCGTTGATAAAGACACCGAAGGAAACTATCTGATCTCCGCTCGTGATGCCTGTGCAGTCCACAAGATTAATGGCACCACTGGAGAGATCATCTGGCGTTTGGGCGGTCTCCGGTCTGACTTTGACCTTGGCCCTAACGTCCAGTTCTGTTTCCAGCATCACGCCCGGTTTGTCGAGCAGACTGGTGATGGAGAGATAATCTCTCTGTTCGACAACTCTGCTCACGGTACGGAGAACCATCGCGGCCACGAAGTCCACACGCACCCATTCTCCCAGGGAAAGATCATCTCAGTCAACACAGCCGACTGGACAGCCCGAATTGTTCAAGCATTCCAGCCTCCGGATGGTCTTCTGGCCAAGTCTCAAGGGAGTACCCAACTGCTCCCCAATGGTAACGCTCTTGTCAACTGGGGCTCCGAAGGAGCCATGACCGAATTCAAGTCTGATGGCACTCCGATCTTCCACGCATATATGGACTCTGGTCTACTCGGTGAAGGTGTCGAAAATTACCGTGCCTTCCGATACAACTGGACGGGTCTTCCAACGGAAGAACCGGCCATCGTAGCTGAAAAGACACCCTCGGGTACTTCCGTGTATGTGTCGTGGAATGGTGATACCGAGACCGCGGCCTGGCGGTTCTACGCTGTCACCGACAAATATGGCTCCCGCTCGTTCCTAGGCGAGACCAAGCGCCAGGGCTTCGAAACTTCCTTCTTCCTATCGGGCCATCCATACTACCACATTGCGGCGGAGGCAATCTCTGCTCATGGTCGTGTCCTGAGGGCCACGCAGGTCGTTCATCTGCAGGAGCAAGTGCTCCCACCTGGCTCTGAGGGGCTCTCTACTGCTTTTGCAGACCGAGCAAACTGGAGGCAGACAGTCCTGCAGGCCTAGGTCTTCAACACGATAGTCAATCGGAGGTGGAGGTGGAGGGTAGATAGAAAGTAGCTTAGGTAGATGAATGCAAAGGTGACGCTCGCCACATGGCGAGTACTTCATAGGTATCGGATCTTTTCGAAGGACACTGTACCGCTGTCGTCGAAGCAGGCTCGTATAAAGAAGGTGTATGTTCTGAAGTAAAGGATTCTACTATATATCAATACGACAGCTAATCTAATCCAAGATCATTCTATCCAGTGATTGAAATGTAAAACCTATTAGACTTCAGCCGGCTGTAGAGTTGAATGGCCCATCGCTGTAGGTCTTGCGGTCTTAGTGGGGGCCGACTTTCTCACTCTTTTACTTGTCCGATCATCGCCGTTGCTACAAGAACACCGTGCTAGGCATATTATGCCGATCCCTCATGGGGACTGCTATACTAACTACGTCCAGCTATTGTTGGATTTCCAATGGAGAACGATTATGGAGCAGATGGCAGGGAGACGGCGACATGGATATCGTTGATCAGCGTAGAGGGAGAACGAGGAGAGGATGGGTTTGACTTCTTAGGGCCTGCTAGAATCAGTTAGAGTTAGGATTGAGTCAGGGAAGTCGCGACCAAAGAACGTGCGAGGAAAATCGGGGCGTTTTTGGGGTCCAAATCGCAAAAGGCTAGAACTGCGATCTCCCGCTCGACTTATTGCCCTAGTTTGCTAATCTTTTCAGCTCTGCTAATCTAGTTCACTAGGTGCATAATGGACTTCCCACTCACAGGCCTTTTGCTTTAGGCCAGTTGAGGCTCATTTCAGCCCCACAGATCCACCCGTTTTGCTATGTTAATGTGTTGATTTGTTTAATGCGTGGATTCGTGTATGCTTTAGCACTCGATGCAACACCGGCGTCCTCAATAAGCTTATCACCTTATTTATGCCGGGCACCCCGTTTTGGTCCTTCCTCCATGATACACGCTTGAGCAGTTCACTCCACGATGGAGTCCTACCCGTCTGTTACAGAGATCCCCGAGATCATGCCCATGTCGGGCCTGACTGCTCCGACTTGCGAGCCCTACGACCCTTCTCTGCCCGCCGACCACCCATTCATGACCCCGGTGTCTCAGTTCCAGTTTCATATTCCCCTGGACCAGTCCAAGTCTCGTGAGGTCTCTCTGGCCCCGCAGATATGCTGGAATGGGGATAAATCGAACTTCAACAGTGCCTACGCGGATTGCACCATCTATCCGGAGCCCTTCTCGCACTGGAACAGTGGCATTTCTACCAACCCCGAACCTCAGAGCCCCCGCAGCAGCAACAGTGATAGTACTCTAAGCATGAGCTACATTGCCTCTCAACCATTCTGGCAGGAGGATCTCCCCGTCACCGCTGTTGGCAAGCAGAGTCGGTATCCTGCACCCAACGGTCCAGTTGATATTGACCGCTTATCGATAATTCCCAAGCTTCCCGTTCTCGATATTCAGCCCGATCACCTGTCTTCCTACGAGCACAAGTCTATCCTATGGGGCGGCGACCAGTCAGGCCGCAACGGGACTCCTGAACAACAATGGTCTTCTCCTCTGTCCGATGCCATCCCCTGCTCACAAGCTGCACGTCGATCCAAGGGCCGACCTACCTCCGGCCCACGAATACGCAAAAGCAGCGAGCGACAACCAACATCTGGACCGGAACACAACCGCCGGAGACGGGGTGTGGCTGATGGAAGCAACGGTGATAATAGAACGCCTCGGGCCTTCATATGTAGCTTTGCTCCATACGGGTGCAGGAGTACATTCGTCTCGAAGAATGAGTGGAAGAGGCATGTGACCTCACAGCACCTACAACTAGGATTTTACCGCTGTGACGTGGGCAAGTGCAGCGTAGCCAGGCACCAAGCTAGTCCCAGCCTCTTTCCGACGGCCTCTCCATCTCCCAGATCCACCAACTCCACTCCAGCCCCAGGCCAACCGAATGACTTCAACCGCAAAGACCTCTTCACTCAACATCAGCGCCGCATGCACGCCCCCTGGCTCCAAACCAACCGGCGACGAACACCTACAGACGCCGAGCATAGCGCTTTTGAAGAAAGCTTAGAACAAGTGCGTCAGCGCTGCTGGCATCGTCTCCGCCGCCCACCACAACAAAGTCACTGCAGCTTCTGCCGCGAACTATTCGCGGGTGAAGGTAGCTGGGATGCGCGGATGGAGCACGTCGGACGACACTTCGAGCGGGGAAACCGAATGAGTCTGGGCGAGGAGTTGGAAGACCTATCCTTACGTGACTGGGGACTTCGCGAGGGGATTCTGACTCTTGCGGGGGGCAAATGCCGGCTGGCTTCGGTGGTGGGGGTCGAGGCTTGAAATATAGTCGGAATGTGAAATGACTTACTCGACATGTCCTGTTATGTTTTGGGTGCATTTGCGGGTTTCGGGACTTTCGTGCGTGGCGTCGGGCTCTACAACTCATACTGACTACTTTAGACCTATTTTTATCAACCAAGACACTAATATATTCATTAAAATGTCTCTTGATATACCTCTATTGCATAAAGGATAGTTTAGTTAGCTCGACTAAGATAACAATGCAATAAGATTGAAGTTGTCATTTTGGCCGCCAAGCCTTCCAGCCACCTTCCTAACAGGAGGGATCACCTCTCCCTTTTTTGGTCATGCTCACACTGTGGACAGTTCGCTGGCATTTGAAGGTGATGGCAGCTTTCCAATCTCGAGTCATATCCCCGGTCCGGGCACTTAAACACCGCCCTTGGCCACTATCAACGGCGGTCGCTCCCAAACTTCCGGTGCACGAAGCCATCGAAGAAGAACATACGCCATACTATGATCCTGCGCGATTCTATCCTGCACGTTTGGGGGACATTCTTAATGACCAGTATCAACTCGCAACTAAACTCGGTTATGGTAGTAGCTCAACTATCTGGCTCGCTCGGGATCTCAACCAGTTTGTTCCGACTTACTCTCCACACATCTCGAGTGGCATCTGCTAATCCTTGATCTAGATGGTGCTGGTTGAAAGAGAAATACGTTGCTCTCAAAATAAACGCCAGTCCTCATCATTCTCGAGAGAACGCTGCTCAAACTGAACTAGACATCCTAAGACACATCTCTGAAGCGAATCCCCGGCACCAGGGTTGGGGATTCGTCAGGCGTCCTCTCAATTCGTTCACTTTAGGTCGTGGTTCGACGAGACATCTCGGTCTTGTGTTTGAACCTTTGCGAGAGCCCCTCTGTATATACCGCAAAAGGTTTATCGGTGATGTGATACCTTCAGACGTACTCAAGATATTACTTCAGATGATGCTTCATGGACTTGACTACCTCCACTCTGAGTGTCACGTTATTCATACAGGTCCGCCTTTGGTGCCTGACTAGGTAACAGAAATATTAAGCTAATTGGTCCCAGATCTGAAACCAGACAACATAATGATCAAAGTTGAAGATCTATCTATTTTGGAAGAATCTGCCAGTGATGAACACAAATATCCCCTCCCGCAGAAGGTTTGCTCAGATGGCCGCACAATATATCTCTCCCGGAACAACCTCGGCACCTTGAGAAAACCCACAGGAATAATCCAAATCACTGACTTCGATTTATCCGTCCGCGGGGATAGGCCAAACAATGGGTGTATCCAGGTGGAAATATATCGAGCCCCAGAGGTTATTCTGGATGCGGGCTATTCATACAGTGCCGATATCTGGAGCTTAGGGGTCATGGTACGTCTACGGCTATATCATTACCATATAAAAGCTAACCTCGTTTCGTTAGTTATGGGATCTTCTTGAAGGCAAAAAGCTATTCAAGCAGATTGATCCCCTCCAAGTTCAAGAATATGATGAGCTTAACCATCTTGGCCATATCTCTGCATTGTTGGGCTCTCCTCCAAAGGAACTTCTAGACAAAGGAACAAGGACTGGCCTCTTTTACAATCCGGGTGGTGAGTATATTGTCTCGTCTGTTGTAGCAAGCATTCGCTGATTTAATTTAGGACAATTCAAAGGAACAACTATTGCACCATCGGACTTTAACTTTGAAGATTCACTACACAACATACACAATGAAGATAAGAGGATGTTCATCGAGTTCATACGGAGGATGATAAAGTGGCACCCAGAAGAAAGAAGTACTGCAAAGGAATTACTCCAGGATCCATGGCTTTATGCGGAGTTTGATGAAGATTGAATGGCTGTAAAAACCATGCTCAATCTGTTGGCGTCGTCCTCTTGGCCTGCCTGGTAGAGATCCTACCTTCTCTCTCTCCACAATACATATATCTCTCCGCTTCGCAGTCGGCTACAGTCCCCAATTCGCCCCCACTTTGCTCCTTTTCCCCTTTTTGGGCTCGAGCAGGAATGCCGGTCTTGGGGCGACATTTAAACTTGACGTCTTCCGTGAATCTGTCGCCGCACTCGTACATTTTCGTGCAGATGTCAGTTCTCAGGGTCTGGAAGGCAGGCATTGCAGGTGGTCCTGGAGCGATCGTTGGCCTTGCACTTGACGCTTCTGAAGAATGATAGTCGCAGTGAGTTCTACTCTGACAAAGAATTGAAGGTGATCTATGATATCGGTAGACTCAATCCATCCAGTGTACCATCACTAGAGCACCCTATCATCCCTTGAATCATGCTTTGCAGGTAACCAAGTTTACAGACCAAGTGCTATCTGCTTGCTCTTCATAGCGCTATTTAGATTCACCGTTCGATTTCTTTTCTTTTCTTTTCCAACGTTCTAATGTTGAATCTGATTGCGTGGGGTAAGCATTAAGGGAATATTAACTACCTCTGTTCTCGAGGAAAATATCTAGTTACAACTAGGGAAACAAAATGATTTGAAACCTGAGATTAGTTAAATAACAAATCAAAATATCCAGTAAAATTCATCTTGACACAAGTGTGTTGTCAACCAACAGCCTTACTTGGAAGCTCCCCACTGCACTAGCGGGCCAGAACGAGCAGCCCGACTTCGAACATCTCCCCGCGACTCCAACTCAGACATCGATCTCCAGCGCCCAAGAACACAACAACTGTGTGCCAATTGCCCACCTGGGCACCTTTATCCATCTAAAGGTCCTCTGTTGTCTAGCCATGCTGCATACACAGTAGCAGCTTATCTCTCTCTACCGGCCACGCTGTCTCGACCCCGACTCCTTCGCCATGTGCGTCCACCTCACGATGAGGTCTTGAATATGCGACTGACCTTCTACCTCATTAGGGCCGTCTTTTCTCTCATCATCATCAATAAGGCCGGCGGTCTGATCTACCAGCGCGAGTTCCAAGCCGGCCTGCGCAAGCTCTCGACCAACGACTACCTCGTCCTCGCCGGTACCTTTCACGGGTAAATCCACACGCAACCCCTTTGCCTGTATCTCAATCACTAATCCAGCTGATCGTGTAGTGTCCATGCCATCACCCGCTCCATTACCCCCAAAATTCCCCTCGCTCCGGCCACGAACTCCCCCGCCGCTTCCTCCCCCGGCAGCAACACGCCTGCAGCATCGGGCTACAGCTATCCCAACCCTGGTGCCCCCGTATCAGGTCTGGAATACCTCGAGACGGACAAGTTCCGATTGACATGCTTCCAGACGCTGACCGGCACCAAATTTCTGCTCTTTACCGACCCCATGACGGGCAACGTGGAGATCATCATCAATAAGATCTACGAACTGTATGCGGACTACGTGATGAAGAATCCCTTCTACCAATTGGAAATGCCGGTGCGGTGCGAAGCATTCGACCGACATCTGGGGGCGTGGTTGAGAGGGAGAACGTAATCCCTGGAAAGTGACTGGGATCATGACCTTACGAACTACTGTAGACATTCTGTTTCTTCACCTTGGAATCTGGGCAAAACTTATACGGCGACTTTTGAATAATACCAATCACATCAATATTTCAACATTTCCGCACCCAGTAGACCCTTACCTACAGAAGGCTCTTGAGTACTGTATACAGGAGCATAAAAAAGAACAAGTAAACGCCGGGTATGCATCACAGATCATTTCCTCGGGAAGCGAATCTACGCAGTGTCCATCTTGTCGTCGTCCTTCTTATCTTGACCGCTCGACTCGCCCTGGCCTTCTTCCGGGATATTGCCCAGCTCTGTTTTGCCTTCCTCGGCCTCTTGGTCCCGCTTTTCCTTCTCCTGTCTGTTCTTCTCTTCTTCCAGGGACAACCGCAGGGCGAAGGCCAGCTCAGGATCATTCTCGGCAGCTTCCTCAAAGTTGAATCCACCCGCATCGCCGCCATCGCCGCCTCCCGGGGCAGCGGTGCCAGCCCCCTCACCGGCGAGGATGGGGGTCTGCTGAAGCTCCTCGCTGAGCAGATGAGGGCCCGGCGGGATGATAGCCAAGTAGGAGTTCTCGCCGCTCGTCACATTATCCACAAAGGCTTCCAGCTTCTTGGTCTGGTCGGACTCGAGGTCGCCGAATGCCACCACGTCGATGGAGACGTTGTTCTTCTTCATCTTCTTGGCCAGCTTGACCAGAGTCTTTTCATCTTCTTCGATTGGGGAGCAAGAGAATACGATAATTCGTTGCCGCTGGGACTTGTCGGAACGGTGCTTGAGCGCCAACTGAATCATTTTCTAGTCAGCACAGCAATCTCACTACGGCTCAGAAATGACCACTTACACCGGCGACCTGAATACTCGAGCTCAGATGGGAGGTACCGTGAATCTTTGTGCGATGCAGGCCGGCGAGGATGCTACCGAAATCCGTGGTAAAGGTGGAGAGCACCTCGGGGCCCTTGCCCCCCATGCTCATAAGGCCGACAGCGGACTGTGGGTGTACGCGCATCTTGACGCTGTGGACGATGCTAACTGCATCAATTTGGGCTTGCCACCGAGTTGGTCTGCGAGGATTAGACGATGCGAAGACGAAAGAGGGCGAAGAGACAAGCAACTCACGTGTAGTCTCCATTGCGACTGCTTTCGCTGTTGTCGACACTGCACAAGGGGAATTAGCGATGCTGCAAGCTCGCAGAGGAAGCAATGACAAACATGATCATCGTAGCTTCGAGCGACATGGTGGCGGTTGTATGAGGGAAGGAAAGGAGGAGATGCTGAGGCAGAGTCAAGGTGCAGAGACGGCGGTGATGACGATGAGGTGAAGCTCGACATTCTGCCACTGGCCTCCGCCCGCCGCCGTTGTTTGTTGTGCCTTCGCGCTGCCGTCCCTTCGTGTTCTTAGATCACTCAATTACTCTACCAATATTCCCAATTCTAGTCCTCCAATATGGCTACTCTGAAGCGCAAGTCTTCTGAATTTGCTGATGCGCCTGATTTAACGCCTACCGGCCCTCCGACCAAGCGTATGCGTATGACTCAGAGGCAAAAGCAGGCGTTGATCGACAACCTCCAGCTTGAAAGTGAGTGCAACATAAGACTTTAAGCGTGCATAACAGGGCTGATAGGTCTGGCAGTTACCGAAAGAGCTCGTAAGCTCCGCTCGCAGTATGCTCTACAGGCGAATGACCTCCGATCACGCATTGAACGACGCGTCAACCGTATCCCCATCTCTTTACGGAAGGCCACCATGGGCGTCCTCCTTGAGAAGCACTCTGTGCCTTCAACCATGTCGCCCATGCGGAGGGTTTCACCTACCAAGGCTTTCCGAGCTGCTCCAAGCATTTCCATTGACCAGGCCCTCTCTCCCTCACGCGACGGTCGGTCTCGACGCACAAGGCAAGACAACCCACATTGACAAGCTGATCATCCCACTAACAGGTTTGCAGCCATGACAACCACTACTCCGACAAAGAGAATGCCCCGGCAACGGGCGAAACCGAGGGCTTGAGAAACCCCAAGCGCCGCGGCAAAGCCCCGGCCGCGGGCAGTGCTTCGCGTGTCGCATCCCAAGAAGTGCGAACAAACGACAACCGCATTCTGTCTCCAAAGTCTCTGAACTCGCGGACTTATCCCCAATCTCCTTTCCGTGTCTCCCCCGAAAAAGGACAGCCGTCATACTTGTCACGCCCCACATCTCCACTGAAACCTTCGAGTCCCTTGCGGGCGGTTGGCGCAAGTTCCCGCCCACGCGGTGCCACAACCGTCACAGCCAAGGACAGCTATCCTTCTTCTCAGGTCAAGAAGACGGCTGCGCGCGCTGCAACTGGCCCCCGCGCCGTGATATCTCCTCTTCCGCGTCCCGCCACTCGTCAGGGATACGAGCGCAAGAACAGCATGTCGTCCACCGCTTCCTCGGGGACCACCGTTCAGAGACCTACTCGTACTGGCGCCAACGCGAGGAAGGCGACGACCGGAACCGCCTCTTCCACGGCCAAGAAGACCGCCGCTGCTCGGCCACAGGCTGCCTCTGTGGCTGTCAAGAAGCCTGCAGCCGCTCCTACTGTGCGCAAGACCACCGCCCCCGCATCCACATCCGAGGCCACCACCCGCACAAGAGCCCTGCGGAAGCGGGTGTAGAAGTCTCATCGATTTGGTTGCGGCATATTAGCTCGGTGTTATACTGTGTGTCTGTTTTCGGGCGTTGAATACGTATTGCCACCATGGACATGAAATTGAACACAGGCGTTTTGTATCAATTTGGGGAAGGATTATAATAGGTGTTTAGGGATTCTGTTGTATTGCTTTTTGCTTGTTTTGAAATATTCCTGCAGGGGTATATCCTCCCTTTCAATGCACACATTCTAAGTATTCAACTTCTACGCATAGGACTCGCAGGGCCACGTTCAAGTCTTTGACCAGCTTGAGGATCTATTGTTCGTACATCAAAAATAGTACCTACCTGCCATTTCCGGAAATCCACTTTCAGATCCTTGTTCACTCATAGCCCAGCACACAGAGCTAGCACTCTGCAGAATATTGGATATTGCTGGATAGCTAGCTACACAGTACATGAGCTCGAATATAAGAAAGTGATACCGGATGGCTTTAATCCAAGGCGAAAGAGCCAAATAGGCGAATAAAAGAAGATTTGAAGAGTTCAGCGCAGTGAAGTAACGGGTACATTGGGACTCAGCACAGGTATCATTGCAATCATGCTGGTTGTCGAGCAACAGTTGAAAAGAAAAAAGAAGTTCGAAATGGAAAAGAAAATCCATGGCCCTATAGTGCAAAACCATCGGACAAAAGAAGGTGAAAGGAATAAAGGAGCCAAAAAGGAAAGAGGACCAAGGTAAAATCCGGAGCCTGGTCCAAGCAAAGAAGAAGAGACGGTTCACATGCTCGACGAGGGAATGGAAGCAGTCCATTGAAATGGGATATGGGTATGACTGATCCGCAGAATCAGATGCAAAGATAACAGTAAAAACAACATAAAATATCGACACCCCGCTGGAGAGACGGAGGACAACAGACAGTAATCAATCGCAGGACCAATCAGCTCGCTGATCACTTTTCAAAATTTAGATGTAGGAGAGGATGGAAAGAAAACTCCGTCAACCAAGCCTGTCAGTCGAGACGAAACAAAAAAGAGGGAAGAAAGAACGCTAAAGATAAGCCCCCAGAGAAAGGAAAAACAAAAGTACACCATGGGCAAAAATATGGCGCCAGGTCACGTTGATGCAAATCAAGGTTCATAGAGGAATGGTGTATCGGTAGTGTAGCTGTGCATGAAGGAAAACGAGAAACCCGGCGTCTACCCAGTAACCACGGCACCGGGACTTGGACGAGGTCGGTAGGAAACGTTCTGCCCTTGGTTATCAGACGGATTTTGTTGGCTGCCAATGCTAGAACTGCGTCCACGATGATAGGCCGGTTGCGGCGGGGGGCCAAAGTCGCTGCCGGAGTGAGAGTGGCCACTGGGTCCGGCAACATGACGAACCGAGCTTTGCATCTGCCAAGCTGCGTCTTGGGAGGGGTCAGTTTCGATACGTGCCGAGGTCGGGGTATTTTGGTTGTTGCGGTTGGAGGGAGTGATCGTAAAAGTTTCGCCGCCGTTCTCGGGCCTGAAGCTGCCCCGAGCAATATCTCCGTACCGTTTCAAGATTTCCTTTGTCGTCACTTCGCTATTTTCCTTGAAGAGAGTGGAATCGCTTAGGACATATTGCAAATCCTCCGGGATCTGGAAGAAATGGATTAGTTTCGAGACTCCTGAAGTTAGAAGATACTATCGACTCACCTCGCACATAGTGTCGTTATACGTGATGAGTGCGTTGACCGCCTCAATTGCCATAAAGCTTTCATCCACCGTGCTGGCTTTCGTGTTGGGATACAGAATGTTAGGTGTCATGACTGTCGCAAGGTTATGGATATCCATCTTGCTTCCTGATTCCTCATCCACATGCGAGAAAGATGATGTCCAGTTGAGGAATGTGAAGAGTACCTCCATCGTATCACGATGGGCCTTTGGAAGAAGACAGCAAGCCAAATGGAGCACACGCTTCTGCTTCTCGGGATCGGCCAGCTTTTGCGCCGCGACGAAGAGGCGGTGCAGTTTGAACGTCAGAAGGGGGTCGGGCATTTCACGAAGGAACTTCTTCAAGAGTGCCGCGATCTGTACAGGGCCCTCCTTCGTCATGTCCACTTGGTCATATTTGGTGTCAATCAATTCCGAGATATCCTTCAGTCGCCGGATGTTACCATTCTTTCGGAAGACACCCTCTACGGACATATCCATTTGTCGCATGGCAGAGACAGCATCATCCACAATGGCCGGGATGCGCAAAGCTCCAGGACCAACGCCATGGCTAGACTCGGTACCCTCCTTCTCGACTAAGTAGTCCAGAGCAACACCAAAGACTCCCTTCTTCTTGCCCGCTTTCTTATTCTCCTTGAAGGCACGGCCGAAGATGTTCCAGATGGTCGGCTTGCGAGACTCTATAAGGGAGAGGAGTTCTTCCATGCTGAATTGGCCTTCCAACAAAGGCTCCATGGACAGGACGGCGACATGGCGAACGATGAAGTATTCCAACGCGGTAAGCTCAGAGAAGTATCGCTTGGTGCGAGTCGTGGGCTCCACAATCATGTCCAGTCCCGCTCCGGATAAACCACGTTGATGTCCAGTTCTGTACCTGGGCATCGGTTCACCGGCATCCACGAGCTTGGTGCCAGCATGCCGATACGCATTCGGCCGTTGCTCCTTGGCCTGCTCGGCTGCAACAATGCGAGGAATGTCATCCAGAGTAAGAGCATCCTGGGCACCGAAGGTCAAGTCTTTGACCACTTCACCATTGGCATCCTTTTCCTCAACAATCTGGAAGCCCGGACCACGAGGATCATTGCCATCGTTTCCAGACGAACCAGGCCGAGTCGCACTTCGACCCTCAGGGCCGTCGATGATGCGAGATGCGCGCGCTCTTTTATACGTCGTGGACAAAGTTCGCTCATTCCGGATTGAACGCAGACGCCGCATCTCACCAACAGTCTGCTCCAGAGACGACTCTTGGATGCTGTCGCGATTGCCGCTATATGATTGAGAGCGAGTGTTAGACCGTCTAAGTTCACCGGGCTGTACCCGGAAGCTCTCCTTGTTCCCGTAATCTTTAGAATTGGGGTCATCTACCAAAGAAGTCAGTGACGCTGCGAGCGAGGTGGAGTGCAGAAAAACAAACCTGAAGTTGGTGGAAGGGTTCCTCCAGCACGAAGAACGGCCAGAAGTCGGGCGAGAGCGACTCTCAGAAGGAACACGAATTGCTGCAACTTAGAGACCTCAACGAAGCCACCCTCGACACTCGAGTCCAGGTTGTTTTGATGAGCGCATGCCGAGCAGTATGTGCGCTTGTTATCTGGGCACCACAATGCGTCCGCCAGATCAGCGGCCAAATCCTTGTTACACGAGGAACATGACAGATGAGATGGTTTGAGATGCCATCGATTTTCCCCAGACCGGACGCACTCATCGTCGATAGGTCCTTCGCACGAAATGCAGCAATCTGAGCGTTGGTCGGCCAGACCCTCAACTCCAGCTGTTAGGTCAACCGTTTCATTTTCATCCTCGGGTGGAGCAGCAAGGCCTTCGGTGTCTGACAGACGCGTCAAGAAATCATGTAGGCCATCAGGCGCCGACTTCTCACGTTCAAGCTTGAGAGCACCCTGGAGGCCGATACGAATAAGAAGCTTGAGATAGTGAGCAAGGCCGGTCACCAGGGAAAGTAGTTCTTGAGTGACGCCGAGTTTCCGAACTCCAGTCTCTTGCGTCTTGGACAACAACGCAAAGAATGCAACAATCTTCTTGCAAAGAAGTTTAGCCTCGCGACCGAAGGATAATTCTAGACGACAAGTTAGCTACGGTCAAAGCCAAAGGACCTCTGCTTGAACTCACCCTTGACGCCCTGAGATTTGATGAATACGGCCAGTTGATCGACTGCAGAGAAAAGTACCTCAACGTGGGCAATAAATCTCTTGGCCACGAGAACACCATCAATATAAGCCCCATTGCTCACATGAAGGAGCATATCCGAGATGCATGCTGCCGAGGATTCTTCAAATGTGGAGAGAGTGCTCCAGATGTTGTAAACCTTCTCCTCCATCGTATCTTCCTCCTGGCGGATGTGCTCACGCTCTTCGGGGGTGGCGTCAACGTCCACTGGCGGTGGTTCCCAGGTTTGACCGGCAGGTGAGAGTCGGACATTCCAGAACTTGTGGATCATGTAACACTCCGGGTGCCAGTGCTGATTTTGCCCATTACGGAAAATCTCCACAAATTGCTTAAGGATTGCAGTATGGCAGCCATGACACCGCTGGGCAAATTGGGTTGAATAATGGAAGTGACAGTAGACCTTTCCTTCGTGCTCGTAGTATGAGTCTTGGGCGCCAAACACCGTAGGACATACAGAGCAAGTGAAATGCTCAATGTGATATTTGCGATCCAAGGCAGTGATATAGGAACCGCGGAGGGCCCCACCACACTCATGGCAGAGGAGACCCAACCGGCGGAAATAGTCCTTCTCGCAAAGCGGAAACTGACAGCTGCCGTCTTCGGCGTCGACTGGGAAGAACTTGGACGCGACAATTTCACCACAATCCTACATCACGTGTTAGACCCTACATCCACGATATTTTAATCACGCGCCGGAACAATGCCACTTACCTCGCATTTGAAGCATTCTAGATGAAATGTGCCACCGAGCGCTCGAACAAATTGACCGGTCAAAGGCTCGTTGCACTTCTGACAAAGCCGCGACGGGTTTGGTGACTTGCTGGGTCGACCATTGGGGCGCGATCGATCGCGGGCATTGGAGCGGTCCCGATAGCCGGGTTGCTCTGGCTCCAGACCCCGACCCGCGCGGTCATCCTGAGTGAGTGGGCTATTTCCTCCAGTGCGCGTGGTAGGCGAGTCGAAGGGGATCAAGCTGTCTTCGGGGGAGGTGGGTGTGTTCTTCTGGTAACCGTTTCCGTATCCCGAGGTATTTACCGTGGGGCTCGGCTTGCCTGCGACCAGGCTGGCCGGGAGTCCACCGGGGGGCATTTTGGTCCCCCGTCAGAGATCAGGATATGAATGGCGGGAGCGACAACACGGCGGACGTAGCATGCAAGGGAATTGGGGCGAGACGACGGGGCCGATTGCAGTAAAAAACAACAAGCAGATCGCAAGGTGTTTTGAAAGAGATCGAGCGCGTACTGTTTGTTTCCACAGCAGAATGTATTAGAATGGATATGTGGCAGTGGTTGGCAGCTGGAATCAAAGTTCAGCTTGTGCTCACCCTCACGCCATGTAGTCACAACACGCGGGGATGACAGTGGCCAGTTGGGGACAATCGATGACAGGCACGAGGTTCCTGTAGCAATATGACGCTCGGGATCGAAAGAATTGTCGTCGAGAAGGAGAGAAGTCTAGCGCGCAGATAGGGTTCTAGGACGTGGGGGCCCACGGAGAGTTCAGGCGGGCTAAGATGAGCAGGCGCACGCTACCGGGACAACACAGCCAGCAACAAAGTTGAGCGGAGCGGAGAGTAGAAGGTCAGAAAACTGATAACAAAGAAAATAGGAGACAGAAAAGGAAAAAGAGGGGGAGTTAACAGGAGAGGAATGGAGAATGGAGAAGGATCGGGCATTTGCACCCCGTTGCCCCCCTAATCGGAGTCCCTGGGTCACGTGGACTCACCGCTTAACTCAACCTTCTATGTGTAACTGGTCTTCCATTGTTTATTGGGTTCATTCATTCTAATTCCAAGTACTTCCTAGGGCCATTCCATTGCAATGGGAATTAATCAACATTAGACTGTAATGTGTGAGTGTGTACCATTTGTGTACCTGAATCCCCTTGTGCTGTCCCCGCCGAACCACACGGCGCCTCCCATGGATCCCCGCTGTGCTTTTTATAGCCCTGCAGATGCCACACACATTCTTTATGTCGGGGATCTTTGGGATATGCACAGACAGTGCTGGGAACACTCCCTAGCACCAGCGATCCCGTCACAATAAGCCAACCGGAACCTTGCTGTCACCGGACCAAGGGCGCCAATAGCTTTACCAATTTAGGCCCCGGAAGTCAATAGATGGTTGACACCAAAACGACGTCAATTGTGATGGCATAATCAGAATTCAAACCTACCCTAAGACCAACCCAAATCTATGAAGGCATTGAAAATTGAAACAACGAATCAAGGACAAAGTGCAGGGGTCCAGAGGGCCGAGTGCAAACAACCTAAAGTGAAAAGGTGCCATCAAAAAGAAAGTTGTTGCCCTCTTCGGATCAACTGAAAATCTTGACTTGAACGCTTCGCGCAGCGTACTTCTCAACTTCGTCCATGACAACATCCCGGTTTTATTCTATCTTCAATCTAGGGTATTGACCCTGAAACATTTCAGCCCCCAACAGTAACAATTCCGCGGGGCCTCTGCAACATGGCAGACCAGTGTACCCTACGTCTGATGCGCGTCAGTATATGTGGACTCCAATCGACCTATTAAGCTGACCTGCGACAGGAGTTGAACGCGCTTGAGAAAAGTGACGAACTGGGTAAGCAACCCGGGAAACTCGCGTTAAGGGGTAGAGCCGAGTGTTCTATTGCTAATCCTGACAGCCATGACCGTGCATTACAAAGAAGGCAATGTACGTGAGATCAGCGCCATGATTCTGGGCCCTCCAGGCACACCGTATGCACTCGGCTTGTATGAGGTAAGTGCTCATCATATCGATGACCGGCTGTGAGTCAGATTTTATATTTACCGGTTGACTAGTTCACCTTCTCTGTTCCCAGTAGTAAGTACATGATCTTGGGATAATGAGTGATTGCTGATGGTGATCAGACTACCCCGCGACTGCACCTGGAGTGGTTCTTAGGACTACGAACAAAGGCAGGACTCGCTTCGGTCCCAATCTCTACGCCAGCGGCAAAGTCTGCCTGTAAGTCTTCCCACTGCCTAGGTGGTCTGGCAACAGGATCCGATGCTAACATTCTGACTAGCTCAATAATAGGGTATGGGATCATGATATATTGTGATAAAAAAACGGCATATGTCTAACCATACTCGATAGAACGTGGCACGGGGAGAGTGGTGAACAGTGGTCACCTTGCCAGGGGCTAGAATCCGTGTTGCTGTCCATCCAAAGCCTCCTGTCCGCCACGCCCTATTTTAACGAACCAGGATATGAGAAGGAGAACGATGAGGGAAACATCGAGCTTTACAATTCCAAGGTGAGCCACCCGAAATACCGGAGCCGATGTTCAGGATATTAATGGTAGTTAGATCCGCCATGAGAATCTAAGACTGGCGGTCATCAAGCCACTGGAGGAAGCTCTTGGTGTGGTTTCTCCAGAGGACGGACCCGTGAATTGGCCCAGACTCTCCAATTCATTGTTGGATGATCCCGAAATCGATGTGAATGAAGGCCAGGTACTCCACCATGAGGGGATGCCAAAGACTGGCCATTTTGATGATTATCGCAAGCAGCGATTCCTATGGTACCTAGAGCTGTACAAACAGGCAGTTCAGGAAGGCCTGGAGAAGGAGACCGTCAGACACGGAACCACCTTCCCCTTGTTGCCCTTTGAAATGGGAGGCAATGCAATGAGGGGTGAATGGAATTACCCAGATCTCCAACGGCGAATGAATGTGCTCGAAGCCAAGATCATGGAAGAAACTCATCAGTGGCCGGTGGAAGGCCGGAAGCTCACTGAAATGGATGCTGGAATTGCCGTGAGCTTACGTGCCCAGCATGAACAGATTGTGGCAGGCTTCACCAGCCGCACCGACTCCATCTTCGATCTGACCATGGTGGATGAGAACCCTTTCTTGTGGAAGCTCGTTTATTTTGGCCGTCCCATGACCCAATATGATGGAGGTGTCCTCATGGTCAAAATCTACATCAGTCCTCGCCACCCGGTCGAGCAGCCACGAGTGTTTGTCGAGACACCACTTTTCCACGTGCGTTTATCCACCAAGAAGGTGTTGATCTACCTCCCTGCACGAGCTGAAGAGATGAGCCGTCACATTGAAGGCATCATTGCCTCACTCGAAGAAGAGTCCCCGCCGTACAATCCACTGATGACTGTCAACGCGGAGGCGACGAAGCTTTTCTGGGGTTCGAAGGATGAGCAGAAACAGTACCACCGCAAGCTTCGTCGGTCGATCGAAGAGAGCATTGAGTAAGAGAATTATCTCTCATATGTACAATCTGGATTGCTAATAGGTCGACAGATATCTGTGAATCGTGTCGGTCAATTTGCACGTTCCTGTTGATATCCGTTTGCTGCAGGAGTTTCGAAATACTCGGTGCATATTTTCTCTATGTTAGATAGAAGGGATGCATAGTCGGTGTTACGAGAGAGATGGCTACAAATAACGGTATTACAAAATGATATCCCCTGAGTCGCTTTACATAAAACACCAATAGCTAAAACAAGAGAAAGAAAAGAATAGAATCCTCGAGTAACTATGCGGAAGCTAACTATGTAGTTATACTACGAGACTCGGATACTACGACGGCCCCACAGTCTTATCGTCAGCTGATCCCGCGAGCTCCCCTTTTCACTTCAATTCCATCCCCATCTTTGTCCACTCCATTACCGACACAATGTCCGCAAAAAGGCGCACGCTAGAACTTGGAAATGTCCTGGTGGTGGGAGGATGCGGCTTCCTGGGATGGCACATTGTCGATCACCTGCTGAACTTTCCCTCCGAGACCGACCCCAGCGTCGCGCTGCCCAAGCCGCAGGACGATCCGCGATTCGACTTCCCGACTCTGGGCTCGCGCTACCCGGACTACAAGGCCACGGTGTCGGTCGTGGACCTGCGCACGTCTCACAACCGTCTGCCGGGCGCGACTTACTACGACGGCGACATCACTTCCGTCGACTCCATGATGGAGGTCTTCCGCGCCGTCAAGCCCGACCTGGTCATTCATACTGCGACTCCGTCTGTTCTCGAGGGAAACAAACCGCTGCTGTACAAGGTTAATGTGGAGGGAACCCGAACCCTTCTTCAGGTTGCTGGCGGTGAGCACGGTGACTGGGGTGGCAGGTGCAAGGCGTTCGTCTACACTAGCTCCAGCTCCGTCGTGCATGACACTCAGAGCGATCTGATCCATGTCGACGAGCGATGGCCCTTGATTCGTGGCAAGATGCAACGGGAGTATTATTCCGAGACCAAGGTAAGTCTTGCCGGCGTCGGCTCCGTCAATCTGATCTTTTGCTTACCTGCTAACACACCGACTCTCTTTCCACCAGGCGGACGCCGAAGAGATCGTTCTCAAATACAACCGCCAGTCACCTACAAATATGGTGACCTGCGCTGTCCGACCCGCCGGTATCCACGGTGAAAAGGATACAACCGTGACACACAAGATCCTGGAGCACGGCGCGAACGCCTCGAACACCGTGCTGAAGATGCAACTGGGCACCAATGACAACCTGTTCGATTTCACGTATGTCGGCAACGTGGCGTACGCACACATGCTCGCAGGAGCCCGACTACTGGCTACGTACGATCGTTACGGGAGCAACCAGGGCGGGCCCCTGGACCACGAGCGCGTGGACGGCGAGGCGTTCAACATCACCAACGACTCCCCTCTGTACTTCTGGGACGTAACACGGGCCATGTGGGCACTGATCGGCCGGGTTGTTGAGCCGCACGAAGTGTGGTCGCTGCCGGAGGGACTGATGCTGTCCATTGGTGGACTGGCCGAGACCGTCCTGGGCCTGTTTGGCAAGACTCCCCGTCTGACGCCCCGCACAGTGCGCTACTCATGCATGACTCGGTACTACTCCATCGAGAAGGCCCGCATGCGTCTGGCCTATCTTCCAGTGATTCCGGTCGATGAGGGTATCGCACGTGCGGTGGGCTACGTGGTTGAGAAGCAGCGCCAGGATGCAGCAAAGAAGGGGTTGTAGAGTGGCCCCGGGGGTGACTTGTTAAAAAGTATTGTATATACATACTGTAATAATAGCAGGGCCACTGCTCTAAGCAATGTTTCGAGTACCTATGGATGTAACCCAATTGTCCATGTTCATGTATCACGTTTTGCATATGCTGCAGCCAACTTAGAACCTTGGAGCTCCTTGCCTAGGTAGACGCCCGTATTTTTCTCATTGGGTCCAGGCGTCTGCAAGAGGCCGTGCAGCCAGGGTAGGTGCAAACCAACTTGTACAGAGTTTTCTGGGTATTACCTAGATAGAGTACCTTGGAACGTAGAGAATAACGGACTTCGGCCTCGGATAACTCAAGACCAGATGTACGCTTAACATATCCACTAGCACCTAGAACCCCGAGGAATCTTGAGAATGTACCTCTGAACTTTTGTGTAGCCTTGGATTGTTTACAATCGATGGATGAGAATTCCAGAAAGTCCATACAAAAGCACAACAATTGAAGACATCCAGGTCAAAGCAGTGGCATTAGTCGTAAGTCATCACGGAATCTATATAACCCTCATAAAAGCCCTTTTCTTAATCGGATGGGTCCAGACTCTTGGAACAAGAGTCTTTCTTGTAGGGCACCTCCAGTGCACTAATCTTGTCTGGCTCAATACCATCGTGTCTCGCAACCTCGACATCAAATGCAGCCTTGCTGTTAAAAATGGTCTCCATTTCCTCGAGACTCCTACCCCTGGTCTCCTTCACGAAGAACCATACCAGAACTGCCATGACGAAATCGAGAACAGCGTAGAACAGAAACACATAGCTGCCCCAGGACTTTTGCATATAGGGAGTAACCAGCGAGAAGAGAAAGTTGAACAGCCACTGTGAGCAGACGGAGACCGAAGATCCAATCTCACGAATACGCGAAGGGAAGATCTCCGCAGTATAAGGCCACGGCAGCGGGCCCCAACCGAACTGATAAACGAAGTTTGTTAGGAAGATCAAAGCGACGGTTGCAATGCCAGCCGGGGTGGGCGACTTGTCCGGCTTGGGAGTCGTGTTGTTGACGACGGTGACGATGACGAAGAGCATAGACATGATTAACGCCGTGATCCACAACGTGGGCTTGCGACCCCAGGACTCCGAGAAAAAGAAAATGTAGATGAAAACCGCTATGAACTTCTCCGCGCCGAAGAGACCGGTAATGAGCAGAGACCGGCTGCTGTCATTCCCAACGATCAACTTGAAGAATTGCGGACCGAAGTAGGCGAGTGCCGTCATGCCGGTGCACTGTTGGCCACAGAACATGAAGAATCCGAGTGTCAAACGGTATCGGTTTGCAGGTTCAAGGAGCTCGCGCTTCTTCAGGCCTTCAGTTGCGCGGATCTCCTCGGCCAGGCCGACGCGCATTTCGTTAAATTCGGCCTTGACTTCGGGGCCTGACAAGGGCAATGTTAGCACGGAACGTACAAAGCGGGGAACAACACTGACCATCACTTGCACGCATCCACGTCAAACTTGCCCAGGCCTCGTCAAAACGGCCCTTCTTCGCCAACCAACGAACACTCTCGGGCTGTGTAAACAGACCCATGGCGAGCACCGAAGCGGGCACCAACTGCAATCCGACAGGGATCTGCCATTGGGAAGAAGATGTCGAGGAAATGGTACGCTCCACGGCGTAATCAATCCAGTAACTAATCATAACCCCCAGAGCAAACAGCAGCTGCACGCCCGAGCCAAGCATACCACGGATCTCCTTGGGCGCCATCTCAGCATTGTACGTCGGGACCACGGCCGTGCCCGATCCCAGACCAAGACCGGATACGAATCGTCCGATATAGAAGCAGACGAGGGAATGCGACGGGACGACCTGTAAGATGACACCAATACAAAAGATAGTCATGGCAACCTGAACGGTTTTCTTCCGACCGAAGCGTTCGGAGATGGGGAAGATGCACAGCGCCGAGAAGAAAGCACCGACATTTTGCAGACTGACCATGACCGCATCGACGGTGGTTTTATCGGTGTATCCGAAGTCATCCATGTACGACTTGAACTCGAGGATACCGCCTAGCAAGGTGAATTATCCAGTCAGCAACAGGCACGAAAGAGGATTGGATTTATTTGATCGCTTACCGACAATGCCGGTATCATAACCAAACAAGAAACCCGCAGTACAAATGAAGAAGCCAAAGAAGTAGGCCCTGAAGGCTCCCAGTCTGGTGCCATTGAGCCTCGCCATGGCTATATACTATATCATGTACGCTGTACTCTCTAGCTTCACCAAACGGGAGAGAATCACACCACACAGATAGAGAAAAGGCGAGAAAGAAAAGAAAAGGAAGCTCATTCAGTTCAGAGCCTCGTGGCTTTGAAAGGCTGAATGCAACGCACGGACGGGATCGAGCTTTCCCCAGCACGCAACCATCGCCCGCTGATTTCGCCATAGCACGCCATGAGCTAGACCATTCTACCTATCACAGCAGCTACATTGGTACGCCGAGACGTTTCAGCTGATGCATATGCTGGCGCTATTTCCAAGGTTGCACCTGATGAGGCACCGTCGTGGTGTTACTGGTTGCATTGGGTGACATTGGCCATGAGAGGAGTTCGATGATATCCGCGATGGATCTTCTCCGCAATCTGCCAGGCCCCACTTTGCCCCGAGTTGGATGATTTTAGCGTATCTGCTGTTCGCTGTAGTGTTTCAAGGGCTGACTTCTATTCTGGTTAAATTCAAGGGAGTGTCTGGAAGGACAAGGAATTTAGCGCTGGCCGTTCTCGGGATGTGGCCATAGCTTCATTTCAATAGCCCAGGTCCAGCCAAATATTCATTCCCAGATCTGTGGTGATGTTATATTTTTGAGTCGCTCAGGTCATAGTGCCCTTCATATTACCGGTTAGTGCAGATGGTCTTTCGAATTTAATCCAGTTCTCGTTGCAACCAATCTAGAAACATCCCAAAGGATGACCGTCTCTTCGAATTATTGGCCCTTATTCCAACCTTGGCCACCTCACGCCACTTGTACTCTGTTGACCCTATTAGTCTGCTCCTTTTAAAAAAGGTTGACTTGTCTTCCAAATGGCAGCTTTAAGAAGAAAGAATCTTATCAAGCTCGTTATCCGTCACCTTGTAGGACGGGCAGACAAGGACATGGTCGACCTGTTATTCACTCGTATGGCCAAGATTCCATACAAATCAAACCCACTATCCGAGCTGTGCTTTACCACTTAGTTGCAGAGGTTAGCTTTCACAAGGCCATCTTCTTCAGGTCTTTATTAAGGACAATTCCACAGCCCAGAACAGACCGCGACCATGAATATCGCCAACCAAAGGAAGAGAGCCAATCAACTTGCACAGAAGTGCTTCAAACCTCGGTGCATCTGCGCGGTCTACTCGATCAGCTTCTCCCGCTTGATGATTTTTTGAGCTGCGACCGCGGCGCACGCAAGGGGGTTAGCCTGGGTGTATAGTTAGCCAGCGCAAGTAACCCTGGCTTCTGGGAAATACCTGGAAGGTATGGCCGTGTCCCAGACCGCCAGAACCTGCAGACAACACGCCGGAAAGAGGGCTCTGCCAAGAGTCTGGATATCAGGGTCACGAATGTCCTCCTGCGCCCATGTATGGTGCCTGTCTTGCTCATACCGCAAACGATCTGCAATTCAGTGCGACAGTTACCGGTCAAGCCTGGGACAATTCTTTAGTGTATTCTTACCTTGGCCCAGATCAACCGTCGCCGTACTTATCTCATATATCCCGGATGGCCTCCACACACGGCAGAGACAGCAGAAAGTGATGCGGCTGGCAGTTTCAGCAGCAAACCTGCAACGCGATCAGGCCCTATGCGCAAGATCTCCTTGTACTGGCGGCCAAGGCATTGATCAGTCTTCATGAGACTCGCCATCGCACTTCATGCGGTATGCATAGCAAGGGTACGAAAGGACACATTGGAAGACACAAAGTCTTTAGAACTCATCGAGACTCATGACCGGAGACACCAAGTAGGATAGTCGTCAAAAACAAAGTCACATACAGACCATGTGCTTCTTCTCCAAGCGATCGGACAAGCCGACACGGTTGATGAAAAAGGTCGCGTCGATCGGGGGTAGTGTAAGCCCGATGACACTGTGCGACAAGGCATGCGCAAGCACAGAGGCCAAGTCGCGCAGTCCAAAAATAGGATTAATCAATGTGATGTCCTTAGACATCTTTCAGAGATTAAACTGAAAAGAACAGATACTACACTTGATCTAAGCCAATTGGCAAAGAGAGCTAAAGAAGAAAGAAAAGAAGAGGAAGGACGGCGGGGGGATCCCGGTATTTAAGCATCTGGGAGTGGTCCGTGCACAGACGCCACTAGTCTCGCTTACTAATGGATAAGGCACGTGATCGCTCTGCTTTCTGTGTCGCTCGTACTATACTGAACAGCCAATTGGAGTGCTGCATCCACTTCACTGCTAGAGTTTACAAAAATTGTCTGTGGCAAGTCCCAGGCTTTTCAGGAAGGAGGCCCCTCGGTTGCCCTGTTGATATACTATGTGACCACTCAACAACCCACAAGGATAAGAAAGATCGCTGTGAATGCCGAGTGGAGCCGGGGTTACGTCTCCCCCGCACGAAATCGGCGCCTATATCCGAGTTGGAGAACTTCCTCACCGTGGAGATACCCACAAAAGTCGATGGATGCTTTCAATTCAGATCGATCGGATTCGCCGCCCTGGACGTCTGTGGAGTATCATCATGAGAGTTGGGGTATATAAAATAGGCCACTAATCCACAGGTGATTCACCCACGCAGACTTCTATAACCCAGGATAACTGAAACAAGGTGCGAAGTGAAATCCACCAGACATGCAAAATCTAACCTGGAAATAGGCAAAATGTCAAAAGGCGACCTCTCCGCCGCACCCTATCGGGGTCCCAAACTCCCCAACGTCCCCGACGACCTAGTCGTCTCCGGTGTCCTCGACCTAGACTGCGACGAACGACTCTGGGTCCCTCAATCCAAAGACGTCTGGTTCCGCCCACTATGCTTCAACGTGTCCCAAGGGTACTTCGTCAACGTCCTGCGCGTGAAAAAGAGCGGCATTCTGTCGCGCCATAGACACACTGGACCCGTACATGCGACTGTGCTGAAAGGTCGCTGGCACTATCTCGAGCATGAGTGGTGGGCCGAAGAGGGCGGATACGCTTTTGAACCTCCGGGTGACATTCACACGCTGGAAATTCCAGATGGAGTCACGGAGATGGTTACCTTGTTTCATGTGACGGGCGCATATATCTACGTTGATGTCGATGGTGCTCCTCTAGGCATCGAAGATGTCTTTAGCAAGCTGCAGGCGGCGAGGAAGCATTATGAGGAGGTTGGACTGGGCGCGGCCTTTGCGGATCAGTTTGTGCGGTAGAATATGACCTGGAGTGTAATATGCGTGAGAAATCATCAAATGGTATATAGCTAGTCTATCTTGGTCACTTATTTACAGTATGATCATGGCACAATCACGGAGCCTATCCTATCACTGTCGCAAAGCCTATCCTATCGCTGTCGCAAAGCCTATCCTATCGCTGTCGCAATACTCTACTAAATCCGAATCGCATGATGTAATGGCTAAAGATGTCGCAGGGGGAAAGTCGCAGTGGAAACTTCAGCGCAACGGTGGATATAGTGTCGTAGGTCGCATGGCGGATTGCCGGGCAGGGGGTTTTGGCATGGCTTATGGGGCGGGAGAGAGATAAGGCTGCATCGGTGACCTGCGGATCGGGGCAAGGGCCATGTCGCAAGGGCCAAGGTGCGGTGTGGGCGGGGCAGTGGAATGTTGATATACTGAAAGTTGCTGTGGGTCCAGGGAGATCAGTGGCGCCGTCGGTTGTCGCAATTGGCAAGATATGGCGATAATGGGATGTTATGGGAATTAAGCGGAGGGACCCTTGTCAGCTTTTTCGGTAGCGACGATCTCGCTCTCGGAAAGATCATCTGGGATGGCTTCGGTGACAGGGCCAGTGTAGACGGCACGGCCGCGGATGTACCAGTAGATGAGAGCGAAAAGCAGAACGGCAGCAAGATAGACACAAGCGTAGTTCATCTGTGTTCATGTTAGCACATGGGGCCATCGTCGCGACAATACTAATACATACGCTATCCGGAGCGACCGGCATCTCAGTGGGCAGCACGAAGATGACGCTGACGAAGAGAGTCCATAGGCAGGCCCAGAGATTCACAATCCAGCTCAATGGGCCCATGTGCCACGGGCCGCGCTGGAATTTTCCAAAGAGCATTTTGCACAGAATGGGGATACAGTAGCTCCAGTCCAATGCAATAGAGCAGACAGTGAAGACACCGGAGATGGCTGCGTAAGAACCCAGACCGATCAAGTTGATCGCAATGCAGAAGAAGACGGAGATCCAGACGGCGTACAGGGGAGTACCGGTCCAGGGAGTGACCTTGACCCAGATGTTGGAGAAAGGCACCAGGCGGTCGCGAGAGAATGCAAAGACGGTACGGCCAAGTGACTGCATAGCGGTGAAAGTCACAAACTTGATGATAATTAGAGCGGCAATGGTGAAGAACATGCCACCACCCTTGCCTAGGCTGTTGTAGAATATCTGAGCCACGGGCTGGGCCATCTCTGAGTTCAGGATGGCGTTGGGGTCGCCCATGCAGAAGCAAAGCACGATGTTGAACAGAAAACCGGCCACATAAGTGAATAGCATAGCCAGGGAGATGGCCCACGGGGCCTTGTGCTCGGGGTCGCTCATCTCTTCCGTGATGTGCGCGGTCGCATCATAGTCGGTCATAGTCCAGCTGACTGACAGGAAACCAAATAGCCAGCTGAAGCCAATGGGATTCCACCCGCTCTGTGACTCAACATGCGTGAAGACATATGTCGCATCATGCTTGTCTTCAGTTAAGACCAGTAGAGCGATGGCACAGGCGACGAGAACGCAGACGTGAAAAATGACATAGAACTTGGTCATTTTCTCCATCCAGTAGGTCGACAAGGAGTTGACCGCACCCGTGACGACAGTCAGAGCAGCCATGACACCGACAGTAGTGTTGTCGGTGATGGTGTAGTTGAAGTTGCGACTCATGGAGACGGCGGCCAGAAGCATCTGCGCAGCACCGTACTCCGACGAGGCCACACCGGCAACCTGACCCAGGAGGTTGAGCCAGCCTGTGAACCTATTATGGAGTTAGGAAAGTCTCAATAAACCATAGCAGGGGGACTTTACCAACTGATCGAGGGCACCCAGCTTTCAGGCGCCAGGCGAGAAATGGTGAAGTAAAGACCACCGGATGTCGGATACGCGGAGACCAGCTCAGCGACGGAGCACTAGCCATCGCATCAGTACTACACCTCCGCCATGTAAATAGGGTTAAAACTCACCGCAATACACATACAGCCAGCACCGGAGACCAGCCAACACCAGACGACCGCACTACTGCCACCCGCTTCCAACGGGTAGGACATGGTAGTCATGATGGTGGAGAACAGACCACTGATACTGACTGCGAAAGAAAAAGTCGCCAGATATCCGAATTCCCGCTTGAACACAGGATTGTATCCGAACCTCGCTGCCAGCTCGGTGTCGGCCTGGGTCATATTGGCCATGTCGACTTTCTTGTGCTCGCCGTTCGGCCCGACAATCTCAACTTGTCGCCCGTCATGGCGCTGGCGGAGCTCGGCATCGCCAACAATGGTCTTCTGAGGAATATCCGCCATGATTTGCAGTGGGTATGTGGTCGGATTTGAAAGAGGGACGAGGAAACAGACGAAAAAGGAAAAAGAAGATTCGCGGCCCGAGAACGTTTTCGAGGTCAACCGGTTTTAAGTGATCCGGTGGCTCTGGGAGTCCATGTGTGACATTGTCTTTTTTTTCTGACCCGCATCTCGTGCCCAGATGCCGATTCAGGGGAGGGTCGGAGATAACCTCAATCGTTATTGGCTTATAGAACGGACGATGACGTTGAAGTCTCCGCTCGATGGAGATGAAGGAAAAGCTTGAGATCTTGGCGTATCGCTCATTGGTTCTCGGCTTATCGTGGACTGGATTCACCTTCCTAAATGCGCTAGCGATTATCTGAGCTTGAGATTTCTGGATGATGATCACTTTGACAGTTGTTATCACTGACACAGTAACTGACTAACTGTCCTTCCTATTCCATCCCACAAAGTCCTAGTGACCTAAGAGGCACGGCTGCCCGACAAGAAGAAGAAACAGACAGGAACATCCAAGGTGTAGGGAACCAATAACCTCACACTCTCACACAAGGCGCTTCAGAAGAACGCGAAGCACCTTACTCTTCTTGGCCAAGTCGCGGTTGAAGAACTTTCCCTTGTCCTTAGTGTATGCTGCCAACTGCTTGGCATTCTGAAACTTCTTGGGCTGCTTATCTGTGGCCCAGCATTCAAACACATCAACCATGTTCACGTAGACACGGCTTAGTGCCTAAGGAAGGACAAGTTAATTGAGTATTTGTATTTATCCAATAAAGCATAGAAAGCTCTTACTTTTCGGCATTTTATGATGGACGGAAGTTGCTCTAGTCCCAGTTTCTCGCACAGCTGCTGCCAGGCCTTTAGGCCTGCTGCACTGTTGTGACGCAGGCGTTCATTCTCGAGTTGAGTGAAGAACTCCCAGTTCTTTTTCCAGGTCTTGGAGCCCACCTTCCAGTGTCTGAGCTTGGCAAGTTTATGGAATTCGTCGATAAACGAGATGTCACAGTCGGTGATGTTGCTGTCATTGGAGCCGCTGTCCGAGCTGCTCTTCTCTGAGTCGCTGTCGAAGCTCAGGCTTTCGATTTGGAGGGCCAGCTTAGATCGAGTCATCTCTGAGGATTCACGTGTTAGTGATGGTATCTATGAAAATGTTGATGTGGATAAGAAGTGACTGACTGAGTAGAAGGATGATGGTGGATAAGAGAGGTGAATGGAGGATGGGCGGGTGTCGGAGATATCGATGGAGGAGAAGTAAAACAGGGATCAACAAAGAGTGAGTGTAGGTAGAAGACGGAAGATGCTAAAAGTGCTCATGAGGATTATGCAAAAAGATGGAGTGAGAACAAATTGATGTTGATTCGACGCCCAATTACTAGTCGGTTTACGACATTTGGTTGTTTTCAACCTGGGCAGCCAAGCCTAGTGCGAGCTCTGGAAAAGGGAATGATTAGGTTAAATAGCTTGCGATCTGGCATGAAAGGAATATCTTATAGATTGTCGAGGTTGGTAGTCTACTCCTCTCCAAGATAGACATCGAAGTACCTAGGTAGCTATTCCTCTAGCTAAATATACTAGCAGTGGTACTATACCTAATAAAAGGCTTGGTGAGTATAAAGAAGACTCTGCCCGTTTGCGCAAACGAGAAGGCTATGTTTATGGCCTCAAAAATAGCGTCTGCAAGAATGACAACAATGGAGTTTACAACACAGCTAAATAATCTGCTAAACAGTAATAATTAGCAAACAGCGAGAATTATAAGTCAAAGAAGTATGATATGGATGGATGTCCTATTATTTGCCTGCTAATTGGGGGCCTCTATGAGAATGCACAATATGCCCTGCCTGCCCGACACGGGAAGACTACCTCCGCGCCTGCCTTCGATAGTGCTGACGATGTTCATGATGTGCCTCGGGGCTTTCCCAGTTCTTCTTCATCCAAAAACATTCCGCGACTTTACTTACTCCCATGCTCAATGTATCTTTCCTTTGTCACTCGGATACTCACAGGTGCAGCGTTTGCAGCATTTCTCAGCATCGGCATTTGGCCCAACGCTGATTATGACGGTCCCATCCGCTGGCTGCCCTCATGGAATGCAAAATTTGATTACGTCGTGATTGGAGGAGGTACTGCGGGTATCACGGTTGGTGCACGCCTTGCCCAGCATGGATTCAAAGTCGCTATTGTTGAAGCGGGCGGCTACTACGAGAAAATACATCCAATCTCAGGGGTTCCTGGATCGGTAACTGTGGGTGTGGGTGCCGACATCAAGACTGCTTCTGCTGTGGACTGGAAGTTTGTCGCATACAACGTGCCCGGTGCCGCATACCGTGACATTCACTATGCCCGGGGCAAATGCATGGGTGGATCGTAAGTGCAGAATCACTGGGAGTCATTTAGTTGAACACTGACCAATGATTTTAGGTCGGCGTTAAACTTCATGATATACCAACGGTAGGCTCACCACACCCTATAAGTTGACCGAAGCTGACAAGTCGAGCAGCCCCTCGAAAGGCTCGATGAAGAGGTGGGCAGAGCTTGTTCACGACTCCAGATACTCGTGGGCGAGTACCCTTCCCTTCTTCAAGAAAACACCGTCCTTCACATCGCCGGGCTATCGCATCCACGCCAATAGGACGCTCTACAACAGGTCGGCGTTTGACCCAGCAGGTGAACCACTTCAGGTCTCATACCCGCGATACGCAATGCCTTTCTCTGCTTCGGCCCAAAACAGCTTCACCGCGATTGGAATCAATGAGACTCAAGACTTTAATAGCGGGTCGCTCATGGGTCATCAGTACTGCTCGATGACCATTCGTCCTGATGACCAATCTAGGAGCAGCTCAGAGGCAGCGTTCTCTCATCCGCCACAGCCGTTCACCAGTCTGACAATCTATGAAGAATCCTTGGTAAAGAATATCCTGTTTAATAATCGCAAGCGAGCAACCGGCATCACAGTGAAACGGCGATGGGGCTTTTGGAACTACGACATTACGATACGAGCCTCTCGAGAGGTGATTGTGTCCGCCGGTGCCTTTCAATCCCCACAGCTTCTAATGGTGTCCGGAATTGGACCGGCTGAGACTCTTCGAAAACACGGAGTCGAGCTCCTTGTCGATTTGCCTGGAGTCGGACAGAACATGTGGGACCACGTTTTCTTTGGACCGTCCTATCCTGTCAATGTGGAGACATTCACCAAAATAACGCAAAGTGCTCTCTATTTTGTGGAACAGGTTGCGGCTTATTTTGTTCTTCGGTATGGTATGTTGACAAACCCATCGACTGACTACATTGCTTTTGAAAATCTGCCACTCAATTCACGGACCGAGCTCTCACCTGAAAATGAGCAAGATCTGGCCTGGTTTCCTGACGATTGGCCAGAGGTTGAGGTAAGTCGGGATCCCAAGTAAGTTGGCTGAGCCACGCTAACCCAATAACAGTATCTTGTTGCGTCTGCATACGTGGGAAACTTTTCTGATCCATTCGCACAACAGCCCAAACAAGGGCAGTATGGTAGCATCGTTGCCAGTCTCGTGGCACCTACTTCGCGTGGGAACGTCACTATCAGCTCCTCTGATATGCGAGATCCACCGATTATCAACCCCAACTGGCTGGCTACAGAAACAGACCAGAAAGTGGCCGTTGCAGCTTACAAGCGGATTCGGGCTGCATTCTCCTCCGAGGCAATGCAATCAGTGCTGGTAGGGCCCGAATACTTCCCTGGGGCAGAATATCAAACAGATGTCGACATCTTGAATATTATCAAAAACACCGTGATGACCATCTATCACGCCGCATGTACTTGCAAGATGGGTGTGAGAAATGACACCATGGCCGTGGTAGACCACCAGGCAAGGGTCTTTGGCGTCCATGGTCTTCGGGTCGTTGATGTCAGCGCATTCCCTATTCTGCCTCCAGGCCACCCACAATCCTCAGTATGTGAGTATCTATTCCCTGTCCCTGGATGTGAGACAAACTGACGAGTTAAAAGACATGTTGGCTGAGAAGATTGCAGTGAATATCATAAGCGCAGCAGATATTATACGCCAATGATGGAGGTTTCAATTCCTTGGAAGTCTGGATCATATATATTCTAAGGGAATGGTTGGACGCTGGACTGACTACTCGGATCCTGTTAACTTATATTCACCACGTCTCTTCTAGATACATATGATCCAAAGTATCAAACATGTTGTAGTCACTCGGCAGAGTGTCAGGAGAAAATACAAAGCCGAGGTTATTCGCAAAGAGTTCGTCTGAAGTAGGGAAATTTTGGTTTGGATGAGCGCTACCGAAAGGCGATTCATGAAGCTGGTTCAAACTGGGGTTATGCGAGTGAAGGAACGAGTTCTCCAGTTGGATTGACAGGGGGTCCTCAAAGAGCGTACTCTCAATATCGAAACCCCCATCACAAGCATGCAAAGGAGGAAGCCTGGTTTCGCACGAAGTTCCGCGGTCCGTTGGCTGGGATTCAGTTGGACCACTGTCCTGCGGCGGCAGAGGCAGATTATCGACTCCGTAGCGCTGAAGGTACACCTTTTTGAGGTTGCACCCGATTCGCTTGGCAATATTCCAAGATGTAGACATTTCTCGAAGAACCTGAAAACATAGACCCGCAGCAGCGTGTGGGGGAAGCATGCGAGGCACGTCGTCTCCGGGATTTTGCTTCATTTGAGAGTTATCGAGGGGGCAGCATTTCTGGACGATGATCAGTGCGGCGGACAATATGCAGTAGGTGGCGGTGATAGGACTCAGTTTGAAGCTGCCGAATATTTGTCTATATCTTTGGGCAATAATGACCATTGACCTGACCGAGGAGCAGCAGCTAGAGACTGCTTTTTGGAGACGGATGTATTCGCATGATGTGCCGTCCTCTTTCGGTTCAAGATGGGGTCTTGATTCACCGCTTTTATTATCCGGTGGGTAATGCTCTTTCAAAAAGGGTTCGCAGAGTAATAGATGTGCTGTGTGATACACCATGGCCATGGTGTAGACGTGAGGGAATCGTGAAGGCCCATTTGGTCGATCGATCTTGAGTTCGGAGGGTAAATCGTAGGACCATGTTTTGAGCTCGAGAATGCATGAATCAAAGAATGCTGAGCGCTGACAAGCGTGGACGAGGGGCTTAGGTGACCAGCTGGAGCGGTGTTAGCTCTGATCACAGCGATGCAACGTGGTAGGCGTACAGTGAGAGGAGTATCTTTTCCAAGATACGACAGAGACCAATCATGGACCGGTGCAGCGCAGTCACTTCTTTTTGCGATGCAGGCCGTAGTTGGCCAGTTGCGGAAGGAAGACGAACTTCGGATGTGCATTGGAGGTATGGCATGTTGACAGCGCCTTGGGAATCCTTTTAGAAAGAGCGATTAGACATGGAATCATGGACAGATCAGACGCAATACTCACTAGCAAAGTGCAAACCCTGCCGGTATAGCTCGCTGAGAGTTTATCATGGCAGTAGAGTGCCCAGTATATCTGTCTCCGCAGCTCTATTTCAATTGGTGGTAGGGCGACTTTTTCTGCGAGAACAGCAGGGTCCATGTTGAGCCCCATGTCGAGAGCAAGACGATTTGCCATTCCTTGATGAAGCCACCCAGCGGCATCGGAGCCCATCGCCTGGCATCATGTGTCAGTTAAACGAGATGCTTCGACTGAAGCAGTGGAGCTTACAATATAGACCACGTTCATGATGGCCAGAGATTGGATTGTCGTTATTTTGGGCCACCTGAGATCATTTTGAATCAACTTCTCGGCTTTGGCAATAAATTGTTTACCAGCCGTGTTGGGATCGTTTGGATCTGTTCGCACTTTGAGGCGGTCGCAGTAGCGTGAGCCCATGGCGAGGACACAATTCAGTAAAAGCGGGCTGCAATAACGGCCACCATTGGCCAGGCTTTCTCGAAATAGCGTTTCGTTGATTACCTGAAGCCATGGCTGCTCCCACTCAAAATATAGATCTATCAAATAAGCTTGAAGCTGCTCGTCCGAAATCAAGGCATCGCCTAGCATGTCAAGGTGTGCGTCCACTTGGGTGTTAGAAACTCTTGCCGTGTCGAGAGACGGACCTCCTGTGGCATCAGCTTGCTCATCGCCAGAAACAGTTGTTTGATGTCCTTCTTCACTCGGGGATCCTGCATTTATCAGCAAATACCACTAAAAAGTAGCTCGTGGGCTCTCACCATTCGCCGAGGAACGAAATAGCAGGCGCCCACTAGTCGGGCCAAAATAGCGGACCTCGCCATCCTGGTCAAAGTTCAAAGATTCATCGAGAGTAAGGGTTCCATCAAATGTCACGCATAAATCATCCACATTCGATGGACCTGGCGTGCAGCTCGGATTAGTTGATTGGTTTGTAGACTCGTGTTCGGCCATCAATTGCGCAACCGAAGCATCGGCATCGATGCCATGGGACCTGAGAACTTTCTCCAAGAGCTCGATCCGGTTACGCAACATCACCACATAGGACTTGGGTGCTGGCTGCCTCCCATCCTCAGCAGTTGAATACTGGCAGCGGATGCCTCGATCGAGACATCGAGAACAAGATGGCCGATTGCCATTGCACTGTAATAAAATCCCGTGTCAAAACCCTCATCAAGAGAAGACACATTGGGCACACTTCAGAGCCAGAAGTCGACATACCTTGGCCCTTCGTCGACGGCATTCTTCACAGGCGCGTGATGTATACTTTCTCCCGGTCCGCTTTCGCTGGGCAGTCGGGTCACCCATTGCGGCTGCAGATGGCATTAAGTCACAAGCTGATTTATCTCAGATACTGAACCAGTCTTTTTTGATTCAACTGGCTTGGAAGGGATGGAGCAGGGCTGGATGCTCACTCGGACAAACCGGGCGATGAATTAATCAGCAGCTCACAGGGTCGACACCCGATCTATCAGGCAAGAGCAGGCAAACCCAACCAGCTTTGTGTACTGCACTGATATCACCACTATCGCGTCCATCCCATCTGACCTCAAGATCCACCAGATAACCCGTCAGCTGGGCTTCTAGGTGCTATGTTGTTGCATAAAACGTGGTGGCCGTCATATGCTCCTGATCTCGATCACTTCCAACGATGACACTTTGATGTCTCACTACCACGTGGGATTCTCCGAGAATCTCAAGAAGGGATTGAAGCTATCCAAGCCTTAGCGAACCTATGTTTCTTCTTTCAGAAAATTCAGTGGTCTCAGATACGGCCCTAAACTTCCGGCTCCTTGATCGGATCGTCTCCATTTCCATATGCATGTTGATGGTCAGGATACATTGCCCAGGTGATTCTCACAATCATAATTCAGAGCTGCATAAAAGTGTCAATTGCTGGCTTGCCAAACTTGTGATGTCCTGACTAGGACGCCGGGATATCTGAGTTATGGATGGGATCAGGTGGTGGGTAGAGTTCCCAGGACACCCGTGGACGGCTACCTGCTGTCTCCGTCAGAATTGCACCGGGCACTACCTAGGTAACAAAGAAAGTTCCCAAGCTTTATACTGGCTCTGTTTCGATCCACATGAGCTATTCCAGTTTATTCCAGCCACAAGCAAGGGGAACATATATCATTGCGCCCGGACGACATCTTATGCACCTGGAGGCTGGGAACTGGACATGCGGCATTCCATTCAGGCGGCGCACATATCGGCGCACATATCGTGGGATCAAAGACTTCAGGGAGATAGAGTTGTCCTCCAAACGACCCCAACGGAATATAGTACTGGCCTGACATCCAGTTTACCAAGACCCGGGGTTAGACTTCGGGGCGTGCCCCAGACAGCTCTGCGGAGGCAATCTCCAAAGGTTTGGGAGTTCCAAGTTTGTGCATTCATGATTATTCACACCAATCATTTGAAATACGTAACAGATATTCACGGCTGACTGCCACGGTTGGCTGTCCACGGTACGGGGCCAGATAATGCGTCCCACTGCTCTCGGGGGAGCCCACGGGATCATCACAGATCAGAAGCGGATGCATGCAGGCTATTTTGAAGTGTGCATGATTGGACTGTGCCACTTGGAGGAGACAAGCGTAAAGTTTGACTCGGGGGGTATCATCGGCAAGTCCCAGGCCGTCACCATGAGGTACAGCCAGTCATGTAGGTGATGGAGGGGATGTGCCATTCCAGATTCACACCATGCGATAGATCGTGCTAGACCTTGCTTCCAAGGCTTTCATTATGAGTTAATTTTCATCAGATCTAAAGTATCATATTCCTATGAAGTAGTAGTTCAAGTGAGAAATAAAAACGAAGCATCAGGTGACTAAATACCCCGCAAACCGAGGCGATCAGAAGAAATGGTGGAGCCGGTGATCGCCACGGGACCACTCTTCCACTCTTGAGTTTGTCCCCATATATTCCATCACCCGGAAACAGAAGCCTGAGCTGGAGATCATCGTGTGTTCCAGGAGACTTGACGCAGATCGGCAGTCCTCCTAGACGGATGTGAATGACAACCAGTAAGGGGCCCACAGGATCAAACGCGTCTCTTGTCAGGCCACATGTGCAGCCGAGTAGTCCTGTCCAGAACAAGTCCTATGGTTTACTTTGCTATCTAGAACATTGCTATGGCCTATAGCCCCGGACCACGGGTCTGCTGTGCATTCTAGGTCTCGTGTGGACATGTCAGGAGCAGATGGTGGCGTCCAGTGAGATGACGCTTGCTGGTTTGTACTAGTGGACCGGAATGATATCCCATTAGGCTGCATGGTATGCAGGGATCGGGTCCGGGAATTTCTTTTCCCCCATTAGCAGCAGGGAGCGCTACATCAGCTGGGGCCAGGGCTCCCCTAGCGATACACATAGATAAGAAAGCAATCAAAGGAGGCGCGGCAGGCGGATCCGACGTGACTACAAAATTACGAAAGTACGAATACAAAAGCTACAAAAGTCAGGATCGGTAGGATCCATAACTCGATGCCATAAAGTGAACTCTGTATAGCTGCACAACGTCATGAGCAAGGAAGGGCTCGGAGCCGACCCTATTTACTTAGGCATAGCAAAGAATGTGCTACAATAACCGTTACCACTAGAATGGCATACAAAGGTACATGTCTACAAGCCTACAAAACTACAAGATTAGCAATTAGAGAAAGAAACGTGTGGTGCAAAAGAGAAAGACGCACAGTTGACCCAGTTGGCTCTGGCTCCCTCCAATCACCGTCCGCCCTGCCTCCCCCTCTCCCCGTTCGGGTTTCGCCCTCTCTTTTTGAGTGTCCTATCATCGAGAATACTCATCAAACATCCCATCACTGATCTTGCGTCCATTTCCCTTGGGTCAGCCTCTGCTGGGCTTGACGTCTATGACCTTGCGCGTCCTCCCTGTCGCGCCATTCCCCGCAAACATTGCGGCTTCCGTGATCCTCCGTGTTTCAAGTTCGACCTGCCCACAACTCGCGGCGTCTTTGCCGGCGATTCGCGATCGATCGATCAAACATCCCATTATTCATCGACCCGACATGGCCTGTTGATACCACGGATGAATCGATAGCTTCAGCCCAGAGAGCACCCGCTCTGCCCACCAGCAGACGGTTCTGCTTGCACTCGACAAGCTGTTTGACTACTCGTTCTACGTGATTTCTGTTGCTTGATCCCGACCGTACACACCACTACCGGTGGTCATTCAGCCTGCTTGACAAGCCGAGTCAGCATGGCGGACAATGGCTCTCCCAACCCCCAATTCCTCGCGCCTCCCGCCGTCACAGCCTTACGGCAGGAGGCTCGGAACATCCACCCGAAATTGGCTCGATCTATGAGCGACGACATGCGGGAGGAACGGGCAGACTTGAAGGAAGCGGCGGAACAAACGTTGAACACCATCGTGGATCTCGATCTGGAGGGCCGCATCAAATGGGTCAGCCCGTCGTGGAAGCAGGTTGTCGGCTCTGCTCCAGAGACTGTAGAGGGCCGTATGATCTCGGAGATCCTCCTAGATAACAAGGATGTTTTTCGAGACGCGATTAAAGCGATGGAAGAGGATGACTCGCGCAGCCGATTCATTCGATTCTCGGTGCAGATGGGGCCGGACTCGGTTCTGAAATACGCGCCTGAACCGCGTCCGACCACTACAGAGCACCAGACCGATCAAAACGCGGAATCTTCGCAGGACGAAGGCGAACGGAGCAATGATGTCCTCCACATGGAGGGTCAGGGTATTATGGTATATGACCGGACGGACAATGAGGCCGGACATGTGAGTTACTCAGTTGTCCATGCTCTTAACCAACAAGCATTAATATCTATTACAAATACAGTCTATGTGGATGCTCCGACCGTTGACCGAACCACGAGAAGTGACAATCGATCTGCCACCCCTCCTGGTCGAATCGTTGGGCGTCGGCGCGGAGGTTCTGGCGAATTACTTGACGACACTGGCAGAGGCCGCCGCGACCGAGCCCGATCCCTCCAAACACCCTGCCCCCGACCCGGTACTTTGCCGCATCTGCGAACGCCAGATCACGCCCTGGTGGTTCGAGAAACACACCGACCTATGCCTCCAAGAGCATCGGGCTGAAATGGACGTACAAATCGCGCAGGAAAACCTCAATGAGCACCGGCATGCCATTGTGAAAGTGTTGGACGCGCTGGAAGCACGACAGGGAAGACCGTCGATCGGCAGCGATGGCAATATCTTGCCGGCCCCGCAGCCAGAGTACAAAGGATTGCCCATCGGGTCCTCTCCTGCCAGCTCGGCACCCTCGTCAGCGCCCGTGTCGGGCGTGAATTCTGCCCCGGGCACTCCTCCTCGCTCCCGGGACCACTCGGCCTCTGGCATCATTCCTGCCCGGCCGCGGTCGTTTACGGTGCGGCGACCGCTGGCTCGCATCGTGGAGCTGGTACTCGATCTTTGCGATACTGCATCTGAAATCAGCATGCCGGCGCTAAAGGAGTCCTCACGACCAGAGAATGGAGAAGACTTCCGAACACTTTCCCCGCAATCGGAATCACGAATTTCTCAAGTATTGCAGTGGCAGTCACCCAGTTCCAACACGCTCGAGCAGGAAGAGGGCCTCGCCGCTCTTTCATCGGACACGGAACAAGTGGCGAAGGCAAAGGTCGATGCTGTTGTCCGCCATCGAAAGATTGTTGAATACGCTGAACGTATTCGGATCGAATATACAGTCCTGGTGGAAGAATGCATTTCTGCTGCTCTAAGCAAAGCGGAGCGTATAGCTGCCGGCCAGCTCACTGATTCCCCTTGCTCTTCTGAGGACGAGACGGCCTCGCAGGCCACTCGCATGGGCAGCTATTTCGGCAGTACTGCTGACCTTGTTGCAGAGCCAGAGACTTTGCAAACAAACCGTAGCCAAGAATCTCTGCCCTCGCAACCCTCACCGGCGGCGCCTACACCAAGAAAACCAACATCAGCTCTCACCATGTCCATGCGAAATTCCCCGGACCAGTCGCTGCTGACACAAGGAGAGAACAGATCCTCATCCGCTGCGCTATCAATGGGATCCAACAGTCCTGTGGAGTGCCCTACCCCTCGATCTCACAAAAGTGCGGCTGGGCTTCTGGGTACTTCACAGCCTTCCCGGCATCGTCTCTCTCTAGCGGATACGGATGTAGGGGACAGCAGCGATAGCAGCCTGCCGTCATCTGCCTTTCCGGGTATGCGCACAGATTCACCCTCCTCCGAGAGGAGCTTTGATCGAAAGCGAAGAAGCCTGGTGCTTCCCAACTTGTCGAGTTCTCCCCGTCGGCAGCCCTCTCCTGCGCGCGGCGGCCCTCACTCTCCGCTGAGGATGCCCAAGCCTCGTTATTCGAATGGACCAGAGGGCCTTCCATCGCCTGTGGTTTCCCCATCCATCTACGCCGGTGAACTGGCTCATCACTGTCGGCATCATCGTAGACAGTCGTCAGCAACCTCTTCAGACGTGACGAGGCCACCGCCGTCCCCACGACTGTCCTCGGTCAGTCAACAGCCGCGTCCAGCGCCGCCATCGATCAAAGATTTCGAAATCATCAAGCCTATTAGTAAAGGTGCTTTTGGCAGTGTATACTTGTCCAAGAAGAAGTCGACGGGTGAATACTATGCCATTAAGGTCTTGAAGAAAGCGGACATGATTGCCAAGAACCAAGTCACGAATGTCAAAGCCGAACGCGCCATTATGATGTGGCAGGGCGAAAGTGATTTTGTGGCTAAGTTGTATTGGACCTTTTCGAGCAAAGAATACCTCTATCTGGTCATGGAGTATTTGAACGGGGGTGATTGTGCCTCCCTTGTCAAAATCCTCGGTGGACTCCCAGAGGACTGGGCTAAAAAGTACGTCGCGGAGGTAGTCCTCGGAGTGGAGCATCTCCACAACAGAGGGATTGTTCATCGCGATCTCAAACCAGACAATCTCTTGATTGATCAGAAGGGCCATTTGAAACTGACTGATTTTGGTCTTTCTCGGATGGGTCTAGTTGGACGTCAGAAACGGGTGTTAAAGAGTCCCAATGAGCCGGTCCCTGATCTGCTCAAACATGGCCCCTTCCCTCGCGCCATCTCAATTGCCTCTTCGCGTTCTGCATCCTTTGACTTTCAAGCGGGCACTTCACCTGGATCTACCCCGCTTATCAGCCCAGAAGTAGCAACCAGTGTTCCCCAGCCGTCATATTTTAGTCTTAACCAGAACGCCCTGAGTCGGCAGAGCTCCCGCCGGGCATCAGGCTATCGCAGCGATAGCGCGGGCAGTGACAGTCTGAACGGCATGTTCAGAACCTTTTCGCTCAACGATCCTATTAACGACCCCGCGGCCCCTTCCCCAAGCATGCTCTCCAGCAGCCTGGCCGAAGATGACGGGGAGAGTGAACCAGGAGAGTCGCCTCGTCTTTATCCTTTGCAACCTTCATTCAGCAACCCTGTCGCACAAAATACCCCTCCGCAGCAAAGTATGCTCCCTCCAGTGATGGCACTCTTTGACCCAGAAGATCACGAGCGTCGTTTTGTCGGCACCCCTGATTACCTGGCCCCAGAGACTATCAACGGCGTTGGCCAGGATGAGATCAGCGATTGGTGGTCCTTGGGCTGTATTATGTTTGAGTTCATTTTTGGATATCCCCCTTTCAACGCCGCGACACCGGATGAAGTCTTCGAGAACATCTTGCAGCGAAGGATTAACTGGCCCGATGAGCCCGAGGAGTTTACTACGCCGGAAGCCTTGGACCTGATGAACAAACTCATGACTTTGGACCCACGTGAGCGCATTGGAGCCAATGTGGAGGAGAAGTTCCCTAACGGCGGTGCTGAGATTCGTAGTCATCCGTGGTTCTCGGATATCAACTGGGATACTCTGCTGGAGGACAAGGCGGAGTTTGTGCCTAATCTCGAGAATCCAGAGGACACCGAATACTTCGATGCTCGGGGTGCCAGTCTCCAGTCATTTGCCGAGGAGATGGAAGATGAGACTTCGGCACATGAGCCTGCTACAACAGGGCCAGACCGACCCCATGATGCCCTGTTCAAGGTGCGCTCGCAGGTCAATTCGATGAAGCGTCCCTTGATGCCACTGCATATTCCTCCCCATGTTCGCGATGCCCGCGACTCACGGAGCCGGAGATTGAGCGAGCCCTCCCTTGCCGATGACTTTGGCAGCTTCAATTTCAAGAACTTGCCGATGCTGGAAAAGGCTAATAAAGATGTGATTCAAAAGATGCGACAGGAAGCCATGCAGGCGCAGCATCGCCAATCTTCATCTTCATCTTCCACCGCCCAAACACCCGTGACGAACTCTCAACCTTCCTTGGAGGGGAGCCCCCTCCCAATGTCTCTGCAGCGCACATTGTCGCAGAATAAGGGCAATAACCGGCCATCGTCGCCGTCTAGTCTCAGCCAGGCGAATTCGTCTCCAAGTCGACCGTCGCAGCCGTCGTCGCCGCTGTTGGTCCAGTTCAGTACCGGCAACAACCATGAACGACGCAAGACTTCAGGGTCTTCGTCAAGCGCGTCGCACCAGTCAAGTGGGACTTTCCAACCGTCTTCCGCTGAGCAGGGCCGCATGCCAAACCTCCGACTTGGCTCGGCGGCGTCGTCTCCTGTCAAAGCCAACCGAATGCCCGCTCACTCGCCTGACAAGCATCCGTCCAGCCAAAGACACGGCAGTGCACCTGCGAGCCGAGCTCGATCGCAGACCATTGGCTCGCAAGACGGCGTCGAGTTGACCGGCCTGGGCAAAGAGTCCTTTGTGCCTTCTCACCACAAGCGCCGAAGCCAACTCTTCGACATCTCGCCGTCCTCGTCTGACAATGAGGATCCTCGCACGAAAGCCCTGCTCAAGGTCCAACGCCGGCGACAGAGCTCTCGACGGCTTTCCCAATTCAACTTTCAGGATGGGCCGTTCTTCAGACCACTTGATGTGCTCATTTGTGAGGATCATCCTGTCTCGCGATTAGTGATGGAGCGTCTCTTTGAGAAGTTGAGGTGCCGGACTATCACGGTCACGAACGGTGTCGAGGCTATGCGCCTTGCTCTCAGTGAAGTGCAATTTGACATTATCATGACCGAGTACAAATTGCCCCAGGTCAATGGTGCGGACTTCTCACGCATGGTTCGTGAGACTCGCAGTGCCAATAGGCACACTCCGATCATCGCTGTCACCGGTTATCTGAAGGACCTTCCTGAGCACCATAACTTTGACGCGCTTATCAAGAAACCTCCGACGCTGTCTAAGCTGACGGAAGCGTTGTGCAAGTGGTGTATGTGGAAGCCGCCGCCAAAGGACTACAACCCTTCCCAGCCCCTGCCGGTGCCGGTGCCCATACCGACTACGCGCCAGAATCCGCCGCCTCAGGATGACAGCCCCAGCTCGGCATCATCTGGATTTGTTCCCAAACCTCCTAGCTCCTACCGAGGCTCTAGTCGTGATGATTCTATGAGTAGCAGTGTCTTTGGTGACATGGAGAACATCAAACAAGACGATGTTCCAGTGATCATCAGCCGCCACAATGATGATTGGGACCAGGGCCCTGGAGGCCTGGGGATTTCCGAGGACGCGCACCCCGGAAGTCCGGACGCGAAGGCGGTGCCTATTCCCAACCTCCTCCATGCTAGGACTGCCCCTGCAGCCATGGATCCAAGCGGTGCGCTCACGCCTCGCAAGCAACGATCCAGTGAATCCATTCGTGTCAAGCGAGAGTCTATGGAGAAGAAGAGGTACGAGTGTGCCGAGTCGGGTGACGACGAGGACGAAGAGCTTGGCAACTCTCAACAACGCCGGAGCCCACCCTCTCGTAGCCGTCGACCTGGATCCAAGCTGGGTATTGAGATGATGCGAACGAACAGTCGCGGCAGTGTGGTCAGTGGCAGCGAGGAGCTTCTTATGAAGGAGAGGGAAGCGCTACGAAACCAACGTGGGGCCGATGCCGACGGTGAAGGCCCATTGGGATCACCTGGGAGCGCCAGTCTCGAAGAACGCTTCGAGGGGCTCAGTATCCCAGAAGAGTCTGAAATCGAGGAACCGGTTAGCCCTCGTGACTCGCCCACGCCGTCCTCATCGTCACCTTCTCGGGGCCGTGGGCCTTCGCTTGCGCACCATGATACCTCGATCTACTCCGGGTCAACCTCCAACGCCGTCTCCATGACCGGCTTCAATCGCCCGAAGCATGGCCAAAACACACCCCCGGGGAATGTCACCCCGGGCACCGCACCGAATCCCATAACACCCGAGGTCAAGATCTCAGACAGTACGGCGACGGCGGACTCTGACTCCGGTGTTGATACCGACTGCAGCCCGACGCCGGACTCCGAGGCAACCCCGCGACCTATGCACCTATCCCCGAACCTCGACCCAGAGGAGACGCCGCGTGCACCCGAGCGGTATCGATCCGATCTATCACTCCCACGATGATCGGATCTTGAAAATCTTACGATGCTCTTTTCCCTTTTGCTTTTCTCCCCACATAGTTTGCATCTTCGACGTGTTACCATTTGCTTTCGTGTAAACATCTTTTCATTTCTCTTCCCCTCCCTGATTAGGGAGGACAGCACTGCAGTGTCTAGCGGGACATGTCATCATACGCGTTCCTTCACGTCTCTTATGTCTATTTTTGCCCGGAGCCGGGAGTTCTGGTCTATCTGTATCTGTCTCTATTTTTATTCTCATATTCGGAGTCTGGAATCGCTGGATAGTTCTTCGCTCTCTCGAGATTCGATATCAGCCTTGTCCTTTCGCACAGTAGCACGTTATTACGCGTCCGGAAAAACGAATCCTATCCGATCGGACCAATGGCTAGTTTCACATGCGTCCGCTCCGCAGGCACTAAACCCAGTTGCACAAGGTCTAGAACGTTATCGAGCCATACATAGCTCCAGGGCTCCTTGGCTATAAAAAGCCAAACTCTATCAGCAACCGTCAATAAGTATAAAAAGTATAAAGAGTATGAAATTAAACAATATGCATAAAAATAGTATAACAATGAAAACATCGGACACTCCCCCTTTCACCCAGGGAAACCTTGGAACCAGACAAAACTTCGGGGAAATAGCTCTTGGCAATGCCAACGGTCCTGCTCCACCCGACAATTCTACTTCCCAGGACAGCGCTCGGGGAAAAGTCAGCTTTCTGCAAATAAGAAACGCCGGAGAATCGAAGACTTGGAACCACATGGTGCCACTTGCAGAGTGCATGCATAAGCTCCAGACTGGCCCATTGCTGCATCACAATTAGCACACGTCCACCCGATTGGCGCCGAGCGATTGGACTATGCATATTTTCCCTCTTGCTGCATACATATATCATATAGCGCGATGAATTATGTCCTAGGTGTGTTCAATTCGTTGTTGGTAACCCGATTACCCTGTTAGAGTTTAAGGATCTCGTGGATCTTTGTCCAAGTTGGCTCGGTGTGGATGGTGACCCACTTGGTTGCTGATATACGGGTGATATCACGACTTGAAGATTGTCACTGATAGTAGCGATAAAATAGGATGCTTTTGTCAAAATAGTGTATACCCGTTGCCTAGGGTAAAGATGGAAAATGTGTACAGGATGAAATAAGTCAAAAGTAGTACATACTGTGTACTACTATATCTATCTGTGTTACCTTTCGTCCCCGATTTTGTGTCAGTGGCGTCGGAGGCGCCACTTGGTGGAGCCAGTGAACTTTGCAGTAAACCTGTCAGCGCGAAGATAGGTCCGAGACGGTTATTCAAACTGCACAATTCCAATGAGAATTACGTAGGGTCTCTTGGCACCCTTTTTCTGGTGGAAATTGTTGAACTATTATACTGTTGCATTGTGTTCAAAGTTTCTCGTACTAAAACTATGGACATGCCGTGCACTCCACTAAGGCACGGTTCAAAACAAATATAAGTTTCATTAATGTAAATAGATTAATAGCGGTAGATCAGATCTCGACCTTTGAGCTCGACCCTTTCTACTGTACAGTCCAGACAGTCCAGACTCTTCCTCATCCGTGACCCACTTCGGCCCACCGGGTTTCATATCGCGGCGCTTTTTTTGAGTTTGATTGTCGCTTTTTAGTCGCTACTCTTTTTTTCCCTCCTTCATCGTTGAGCTCTGCTTTGCACTGCTCGACTCTACAATCGCTTTTAAATCTTCCTGGGGTGTGGGATATACTCAACCTCCCTCACTACCATTCTACATTGATACCCACCGTCTCTACCGATTGATCCGATCCGTAAAGCCAACTGACGGCTTCCCCACATTCTTTCGATCGGCCTGGTGCCACCATGACAAGCCCCGTGGACGAGCACAAAGCCTTTCACGATCAAGACGGGAAGAATCGAAATGTCGATACCTCGCCCTCCGACGACACCTATGTAACCGAACCCAATCATAAAGACTATCTCAAGATTGATACCTCTTACGGGAATACGCCCCACGGGATTGAAGAGGACGATGAAGACGCCTCCATGCGCACCCCTTCTGCCCGTCGCGAGCAGGCCACGCGCCTCGAGGATGATCTCATGCTGCTCCAGGCGGAGCGCGTGGCCTCGCGGTCGACTCAGGGTGAAGTCGGTGGAAGTGAACACCAGTCGCTCGGCCGGGTGCGATCGCGTCGCGAACCCATTGACGAGTTCGATGAGGCTACCAATCCGTTGCATGAAAAAGCCGCCATCTACAAGCCACCGGAGGACCCCAACACTAAGCTTTCAGCCTTCGTCAAAAAGGTGCACCAGTCCAGCTTCATCGTTCGCTACATTACCTATATTGTCCCAGTGGTTTTGATCATCCTGATCCCCCTCTTGGTCGGAGCTCTGAAGTACCGCGATGCCGACGTCGGCGGGGTAAAATTGGTGTGGTTTTCGATCTGGTTGGAAATCGTGTGGTTGACGCTGTGGGCGGGTCGAGTAAGTTCACAGACAGACCTGAGATTAGCCCACGCTGGTACTAACATTGCACGTCTTAGATCGTCGGCAAGTGTATACCACCTGTTGTCGGTGTCGTGGCTAGTATTTTCACCAATAACGCGAAGAAATGGCGCGACATGGCCTTGCAACTGGAGCTGCACGCAGCGTTATTCTTCTGGTGGCTCGGAGTGGAAATTTCATTCCTGCCCACCATGAAGAACCATCACGTGGATGGCGATAAGACCACTCGCAGCTGGGAAAACACGCTCAACAAGATCATTATCGTCGTCTTCGTCTGGACTATCCTCAACTTGATCGAGAAGATCATCATTCAGCTCATCGCCATTAGCTTCCACCTGCGCACTTATGCCGATCGAATTGAGATCAACAAGTTTCAGATTGGCAGCTTGATTAAGCTGTACGCCTGGTCGCGCAGTCGCATCGAGGAGGAGGATGACGCCTTCCGAGAAAAGCGGTCCAAGGAGACTCCCACCGGAGTCAGGACTCCCCTCCACTATGCGGGCAAGGCCGCCGGAAAGGCCCACAAGGTGGCCAAGGGTGCATTGAACAAGGTCGGCAACAAGGTCGGCGATGTCGCTGGTGCGGTAGCTGCTGACTTTACGGGCAGGACGGCCAAGAGCAGCAGCGATCCTCACTACGTCATTCTCACTCTCCTGCGAACTACTTCTGGTTGCCAGGTCCTGGCCCGTCGTCTTTATCGGACTTTTGTTCGTGATGGCTTTGAGACTGTTTTCTCCGGCGATCTCAAGGAGGCGTTTGAGAACAACGAAGAAGCCGAAGCGGCTTTTGTCATGTTCGATCGTGATATGAATGGCGACATCTCGATGGAGGAGCTGGAAGCTGTCTGCGTGGAGATCGGGCGTGAGCGCAAGTCCATCACTGCGTCGCTGAAGGACCTGGACTCGGTCGTGTCCAAGCTGGATGACGTCTTCATGTTCTTCGTGATTGTCATTACGGTTATCGTTTTCCTGTCTCTGATTTCCACCTCCGCTGCCGGTGTACTCACTTCGGCTGGGTCCAGTATCCTGGCTCTTTCCTGGCTGTTCTCCGCCACAGCCCAGGAATTCCTGCAGTCCGTCATTTTCGTCTTCGTCAAGCACCCGTTCGATGTCGGAGACCGTGTCACCATCTATGGTAACGCTGGTGATGCCGGTCTCGGCGATGACTACTTCGTCAAGGAGATCACTCTGCTGTACACTGAATTCAAGAAGATGCAGGGCCATGTCGTCCAGGCCCCCAACAGCTACCTGAACACACTCTTCATTCTGAACCAGCGCCGATCCGGTGCCCTCGCCGAGGCGATTCCAATCGTCATCAAATACGGCACCACTATTGAACAGATCGACGGCCTGCGCCAGCGTCTGCTGGAATTCTGCCGCAGTGAGAAGCGCGACTTCCAGAGTAACATCCTGACCGAGCTGCGCGCAGTTACCGAGAACTTCTCGCTCACCCTCAACGTTGTCTTCTTTTACAAGTCCAACTGGCAGAACGAAGGTCTCCGTCTGCAGCGGCGCAACAAGTTCATCTGCATGCTCATGATCGCCCTTCAGGAGATCGGCATCGAGGGTCCTCGCATGAACTGGCCGGGTGCCAAGCACGGCATGCCCTTCCATGTCGCATATGGCAACAGGCCCGTAACCCCTCCAAAGGTGGACGAACAGGCCCACGATGACGAAGTCGCCATCGAGGACAGTTTATCCACTCTTCCAGAGAACAGCGGCTCTAGCACCGGCATCTCGGGTCGTCAGCATTCCATCCTTCGCAGGGGCATGGACACGGCCGCCGCTCGCGCCCGCGGCCAATCGGCATCTCGCAAGCACGTTGACTTCTCCCTAGGCATGTCGAGCATGTCGAGCGGTGACATAATGGGCGACGTGTTCGAAGACCGCTCCCCGCAGGTCGAAGATATCGTGCGCACAACAAACCGCGAAGTCGCCGAGCGCCGCATACAAGAGGAAGCTGAGGAGGAAGAAGAGCGGCGCAGCCACGCATCATCGTGGACCTCAAGGAGTCGCCGCCCCTCTCACCAGAGCGCGTTGTCTCCCACTGCCCGTCCCTCAACCGACACGCGCTCCGTCCGTAGTGGTGCCTCGTCCATCTCTCGCAACCGCTTCTTCCGTCACCGCAGCAGCATCGCCCACAACCATGAAGATATGATGGAGCAGGGCAATGCGCCTACTCCACCACCGCCGGCCGCCAGTTCGGAGCATGACAAGCGTACATAATGAGATGAGTTGTTTGAAGCGGTTGTGGTGATTCATGAACATAATTTTTCTGAGCTGTTCACATAGAGATACCATTTTTTCTATATCTACACGCCCTATCACCTTGAGTTGATGTATCTGGTTGATAATTTCGATCTTCTATAATGAACATACCATATGCATTTTCACTGTTGTTCTGTAGCATCAGTACAGACACCATCGTCCATCATTACCGCCTAGGGAAATCCTTCAGACTCTGCAAAAGGAAAAAGAATCATCTGTTTTCTATTGCCTAGGGGTTTGCGATATTCAGCGTCAGTGAGGGCATACAGCTCGACGTGGTCAGGATTTTCGGACTATAAGTACTAACATCCTGACCACGCTTGGCTACTACCTTTCAGCATGGTTAGGGATGTCTTTTCCTATTTAGTCTAGCTTTATGCAGATAACTTCTATCATTGTAGGCCTATAATACTATTCTAGTTTTTAACTAGGTAGTAATATTACACCCCAACGCTAAGTGACGGTAAATTCGGCGCCGAAAACGGCTACATTTGACGCCATTTTAAGCGTCCTATTTACCAAAATATTAGTCATTGAAGCATCACGTGGTTTATCTCGACCCACTTTTGTAGTGGGCTCCCTAAGCACTCATGATTGCTCAGGGATCAGCTCACCCTTCACTCAGGGTACTCAGGCAGACAATGAGGCATGTCGTCATGGTCTGTTCTCTCTGTAACCCGTATGTAGCCGCTTAATACAAAAATAGAAAGGCTCTTTTGTTAGGTGTTGAACCACCTCAAGCCATCTTTTCTAATATTTAAAGAGTCTTCCCCCGTCAACGTCAACTCTCAGCTCCTGTTCTATGCAAGTCAACATAATGATTCCAATTGCTATCATCTCTACTTAAATACCAGCTTTCCCCTGGATCTCAGTCATTACCGCTTTCTTTCCTCTTCTCTTCCTTAACCGTGGGCCCGAAGCATAGGCCCGGAGGACGGGATCCTGCTTCGCAGCCGAAAAGACCGAATTGATCCACATTACTAGGAAAAGGAAAGAGCAAGGATAGGGCTAGATCGTTATAAATAGCAAAGTCATCGAGCCGTCTACGACTACGAAGCTTCTAGGCGTAATCTTTGACTATAAGTTACGATATAAAGACTACGTACAATAGGCGGTTAAACGAGCTACCTAAGTTAACATCGCCCTAGGAGGCCTACGACAACTACGCCTAGAATAGATACGACAACTCTACGAGGCGTATGTAGTACTAGTCCTCGACTACGTGTCGACGGTCTAGCACGACCCGCTTCGCGACAAAATATACCTACGGTACCTACGTACTATCTAGCGAGTAGTACTTATCCGAGTACTTTCTGCTTTCCGGGTAGTAGCTACGTCTACCCTCGACGTCGAGGCGCATATTCTACCTACCTATCTTCGCCTCCGACACCGTGCATAGAGTACTATCACTAGACTATATACCCTACCGCGAAAGCATCCTATCTAGGACGCCCTATCACGCGTATACCGGCGAAGGAATAATGTTGGATCGTACGCCCGGTTCCTACTCGCGGAAGCTTTGAAAACAATAGACCTAGAGAGGCTACGCGAAATCGAAATGATCGACCCTACCCCGCTACTACCTTAGAGATCCGAGGCATTTTCAAAAATCGAAATTGAGCCAGACAAGGAGATCGCTATAGAACGAATAGAGGCGGCACGATCTACCTCGGACATTGTCGTCTATTTAGATGCCTCGGGACGCTAAGGCTACCTAGGCGTAGTAGCGACGATACTTAATAATAGTACGGAGACGGTAGAATCTCTATAGATTTAGGTAGGGCTAATAGACCGATAGTCGGTATATACCGCGGAGCTACTAGGGATTCTATATACTATCAATATCATCAACAAGGCTACGCTCTAGCGATAGAGGATAGCCGGCTTATATACTAGAACTACGACTATCCTTAGCGATAGTATATCGGCTTTATAAGCTATCTAGAACCCGAAAACAAAGTTAGCGCAATGGATTATCTACGCTATCCTACGATCGGCTAAGAATACTAAGTCGTATAGGATCGCAATTCGCCTACAATAGATACCTAGATACTACGAGGAACCGGGTAATAAGACCGTAGACCAATTGGCTAGAGAAGTAGCCGTGCCGGGAAAAACTTAACCCTTCGCCCCGTTACTATCTCGCGAGAAGGCCTTTATTCGGAGAGGGATCTACGCTCGGTAGGAGAAGGAATAGAACGAATCTAGAATAGGTAGCTATTACGGGATAAGCTTCTTTGAAGCTATTCCCGGATTCTTCGTTATACGTGCTAGACTAGTAGCGATTCGTCTCCGGTCCGCCTTTGCTTCGCTTGTAATTCCTTCCCTACCGTATAAATATTATATTAGCCTCTTCTATAAGAAAAAGCGTCCTATCCTTTAGCTATAATTCTCTTTAAGAATTAGTCTCTATTCTTATTATAATATATTGCCTCTGCCTCCTCTTAAGAGTTACCTATAGCATTTAGACAGTCGTGCCTTACCTAATCGATAGGCTTACTATCCTACCAACTAGTTCGTAACAATATAGTAGAGCCGCTACGAGCCGAGGTTAAGGGGGGCCGTATAGGAAGAGGTTTCGCGGGCCGGTTGCCTCCGGTAGGGGCCTAAGCGTTTTCGGGGGTCTAGCCGATACCCTATTTTACTACGTCGGCGAAGAAAACGGATTTCGTCCTATAGCTATTCCTAGTTATCTCCAACGGGTAGCTATTAGCCCTTAGGGGGATATAGACTGTTGGAAAAGCGGTGAGGCTATGACTGGCAGTATCTCACCGCTTCCCCACCTTCTCCAGCTTCCATATAGCTGGGTGTTTATGCATAGCTAGATTCTTCCCTCTTCATGAGTTTTTGCCTTCGTTTCTCTCTTTGCTCGTAGGCATACCCATCACTCCCAATAGGTTATAAGCACCTCTTTTATCAATATTCATTAGATCCCATCAATACCATCGATATTGATGATCATCTATCCATATTGATATCTTTCCCCATCTAGAGCGACGAGAATCGCACTCCAGCGCGCGAAAACGTGCATTTCTGACCATTATCAAGGTCACTATTATCTCTCTGACTATCATCAAGGTCATCATCATCATCTTGCATCGACCTCCGCACCCTATAACCGATCAAAGGTTATTAGTAGCGACAAAGGCTTTGCATTATCATCATTATAGCTAATCAACAGCTATTTATAGCGAATCAACCGCTAACACAATAGCAGCCAAGACGGACCTAGGAGGATATTCTGAAGAAAACAGTCACCAACCAGGCCGCTAAGCTACCAAAACCGACAGAATTCTCCCTTTAGAAGTAGGAGACCCGTCTTATAAATACTGCAGACTTCGAAGCTTAGAGAGAATCGGTATACAGTGCCCTCAAAGCTCGTCGTCTCCACAATCTTATCGACTACAATATTCTACGGCCCAATCTTAATAAAGCAGAGACCGATAAAGCCTAAAACTAGCTTCAAGTATCGACCCTTATCCAACAATAGTTGGAAAGTAGTATTTCTAATGCAATCCGGCTTAAAATTAGATACTCTAGCAAGAACGTAGAACTAGCCGATGTATAGATACGAGAAGCTACTACCCTTCTCCAAGGTAAAGGAGCATATTTCTATAGTAAGTAGGCTAAAGCTTTCGATAGCATTGATTTCAAAGACTATATATTACCAAAGGACTATATCGAGGCTAAAGTAGATACATTAAATAAACTTTATACATAGGGCATAAAATAGGTCTACCCTTTCTACGTTCTTACTAAGATACTTTCGGAGCTTAACCGACCCCTATATATACTTACTGTATCGAATACTATCGACCGTATCTCTAATCTTTCTAGCGACGAAGCCCTTGCCTTTAGGCTCGCCGACTTGCATCGAGAGTACGCTAAGATAGTTCGATAGCTCGCTAACATCAATACTAGCGATAAAGAGTAGTCTATAGTAGCGTCTTTATTATCATCCGCGAACCCTCCCCTATCTAACAACCGTCGTAACCGACGTGGCCAAGGATCATTATCTCCGGACAAGACCAAGATCAAAAGGAATCCCCTACCGGGGGTAAAGGCCCACGAATATGCTAAAAACATGAAGAAATCGCTAGATAAATAGGGCAAATATGGCTACTACGGCCGTAGGCATCCCAGACGAAACAAATCTAGGCCCTAAGCTACCACATATTGGCATATCAACCCCGAACTACGTCCGAAGGACTAGAACCTACCACAAAACAATAACGTCTGGTGGTGGAATAAGTCATCTCGAAACTCTAGGAATCAGCCCAACAACGACGCGCAGAAACCCGCTGCCAACCTACCTTCAGATTCTACCAAGTTCACCCAACAGAACCCCTAACCCATGGTAGGGGGTAAGGCATCTTTAGCCATGTTGGAGGACACTTTCGTACAATCAATGTATGATTCTGAAGCTAGGGAATACGAAGGGCATATGTCCGCGACGGTATCTATATCATCCGCTATGTCCGCGGGGAAGGATTAGTTGTACGATACTAGCTCTGACTCTCACATCTATGCGGACAAGACAGCCTTTATCTGCTACGACGAATACGGACCATCCGAAAAGCCCTACGAATAGGTTATATCTGGTAGGACCAAGGCGAGAGCCTAGGGATATAGCAAGGTCAAGCTATCAATGCTAACCAAAGCCGGTGCTATCAATGACATTATCTTCGATACTATATACTACCCCGGCATACGCTTTAGTATATTTGGTATAGAGAAGGGGCGTAAAGAACTTAGAATTACATATAATAGCATCGACAATACCTTATGCGATACCACAAACCGGGATTAAGTGATTAGCAAGATTAATATCAAGCATAATCTACCATAGATACGTCATTACGGTTTAAACCCCGTCGTCGCCGCTGCCATCAGTCCCTAGCTAGCTCATCGTTACCTAGGCTATGCTAGAACCCCCAAGCTTCGTATCAATAAAGCTCGTCTCGATCATACGGTAGACCACACCGATAGCGATGAATTCAATTGCGAACTATATAGGCTTAGTAAATCCAAGAAGGTTATCTCTAGAACCCCCTAAGTACGGGCAGAAAAGGCTAGACAATTTATCTATGCCGACCTTCAGCACATAGAACCAACGGGTATTAGGGGCCGACGATATACCTTAGTGATCACTAACGATGCTTCCTAAGCGCGGTTCGCTATCTATCTCAAAACGAAGGACCAAGCATTACCCGAAATAACTACTTTCGCCAAGACCGTCAAGAACTATACTAGCCAATATCCCTAAGAATAGAGAATTAATAGCGGATTGGAATTTATAACGTTTTACAAATAGGCCAAAGCGGAGGGACTATCAGTATAGCCGAGTGCTACATATGCCTATGAACAAAACGGAATCTCGGAAATGTCTAGACAAATGCTAATACGCATAGCGAGAGTAATAATAATAGATGCTAGCGCCCCGGCCTATTTATAGCCCGAAGCTTTGTAGATAGTAGCCTATATTACCAACCGTCTTCGCAAACCCGGCTCCGACCAATCTCTATTGGAAAAATGGCGTTATAACCTTGGCATAAGAGAACTACCTACCACACTAAGCCATCTACGTACTTAGTACTACGCCGTATACGTTAATATCCCCCCCGAAAAACGGGTAAAAGCGATGAAGATAAAGCCCCGTACGTAGGCCGGATATCTTGTTGGTTATAAAGGGCAAAATAGGCATCTATTTCGTATCTACAACCCTACATCTAGGAAAATTCTGGTAACTAGGGATATATCCTTCTAGGAGGGTAATACGACGTGTAGGCCCCTATATAATCATCTACTAGATGCCCCCGTCTCTAAACCAGTAAAGAGCAATGATTTCACGTAGGTCGAGCAAGAGGACGTAATCCTACATCTATCGGGCATTAATAAACCTCTAAGACGCCCCCTACCAGAATCGGCGTCCAACCAAACTCCACGAGCACCAGAACCATCGCTTATCCTAGCCCCAACGATAGTAAACCTTCCGCTCAGACCATCCCAACAACCAATCAACTTCGCGCCACCAAGACCGCACACCTTGGAACTGCCGACATTGAGATTCTAGCCCCAAGTATAGCCCTAGGTTCAACACCAAGCCCAACCCCGACATCAACATCATACCTAGCGAAACCGTTCAGCACTGCCAATTCACAGACCAATGGCGAGAATTAAGGAGATACCTAAGTTTCATAGTATACCTTCATCATCACCCGATCCTATTGCTAAACCTCCTGCCGCACCATAGCCCCGACGGACCGTCGAACGACCCCCAAAGAAACGGCTACACCGTACTAGGGGTAATGCCGGTGAATCTAGACCGCAACAGAATTAGATGATATCACTAGAACCCACTTCGGGGCAGAGCAGCGAGGATTATCCTATCATAGGAGAACGAACTATCGTTAAAGAAACGCCTCTACCAATACCGGAGGCCATACCCCTACCTACCCCGCCACCTACTCTACCTAGAGCCTTTCCAGCTCCAATTCTATAGCCAAGCCTACGCCGTATATCTAGATCGACAGCTAGTAAACTAGCTAAACGGTATAACAGCGAGGATTATAGCAAGTATAGAACCCGAAAGCCCTCGGCTTCGGCAGCCATAAACGATAGATAGGAGGATAACATTGGTAAAACCGGCCTATGCTTTGCATCAACCGAACTTCGTATTAAGGCCTACACCATCCCTATACCTATATCCTATAAAGCTACGATAGCCTCCGACTATGCCGACGAATAGTATAAAGCTATAGAGACCTAGATTAGTAAAATCACCGACGCCTAAGCCTACAAATTGGTAGATAGACCGTCAAATACGCGGATTCTCCCCGGGAAATAGGTATACGATATAAAGGGCGATATTGATAGTTATCTTAAAGAGTTTCGGGCCCGATAGGTCGTATACGGTAATCGATAGCGCCATAGCTATGATTTTGATGAATCGTACGCCCCTATCGCCACAGATCGAGCCGTTAAGCTTTATCTTTGCATAATTACGAAGTAGCGTTTGAAAGTAAAGCAGTTTGACATAATCGCTATATATCTCAACGCCGCCATCGACGACCGCGTAGTTTACATAAAGCAGCCTACTAGCTTTGGAGATCAAAATAAGGTCTAGCTATTAGTACAAGCTTTGTACGGCCTAAAACAAGCCGTATTTTTGTGGTATAACTGCTTTACCGAAGCCCTCGTAGATTTGGGCTTTAAACCACTTCCGGATAACATTTGTGTCTATATTAAGCACGATATATTATCATATATTATTATCTATATCGATAACGCTCTCGTCGCTACGAGATCCGATTAGGAGATCGAAGACGTACTTCTATTACTTAGTAATAAGTTCAAGATAAAGGTCTTTGCCCTAGAGAAGTTTCTAGGTTGCGGTATCATATTTACGGACGGCATAGTTATTCTTAATCAACGAGTATATGCCGAAGAGTTTGTTAAGAGCCAAGGCATAGCGAATACATCCCCTACAGTTATCCCTATGTCGAAGGGATACATTGGCTCAATAATCAAGACCGGAGAGCCTACCGATAAACTAAGAGATAATGTCCAATCACCCGCTACTCTCACCAAGTTCGTAGAGCTTATGGGCAAAGCTACATAGCTAGCAAGCAAGACGAGACCCGATATAGCCCTCGCCGTCGCCAAACTTTAGTAGCGTACTACCAAGGCTACGAAAGATGATATTGTAGCTAGAAAACACCTCGTCCGATACGTCAAAGGGACTCTAAATACGTATTTAGTATTCGGAGCATCTAGGGACGGCCTTATTGGGTATATTAATACGTTATTTGCAGACAACCTAGACCGTAAAAGCACATTAGGCTAGATATTCTTCTTTAACGGAACCCCAATTTCATAGATATCCAAGAAGCAAGCGGTTCTAGCAGGTTCTTCTACCTAAGCCGAATACATAGCCTACGAGGATACGGTCCGCGAAGCTATCTTTCTGGCTAAATTGGCTAGAGACCTAGGCCTAAGACCCTTTATCCATAATAGCGATAAACTAGCGCAGAACCCCGAGAATACAGTCCCTATCTATACTAATTCAGATAATACTATCATCATAGCGGGCCAGAAAGGGTATCGTCGTACAACACGTTATTACGATATCAAATAGCATATCATCCGTTATGCCATCGACATACAATAGGTGAAATTGGTGATCATTCCATCTACAATAAATGTCGCTGATAGGCTAACGAAGCCCCTAGAAAAGGATGCTTTTAATGTATTCAGGGATATACTAAAGAGCATAAACGGCCTAGGGGGTGCATATAACATCAATGCGCCCAAGATGGATTGATTTTTGATTGAGAGCCTATGATTGGCTGAAATTTGCATAGTTTTTACGACATCTATGGATGAATCATGACGATCGGTTTTTCCTACTGTTTTTTGGGTAAGGATCGGTATGTGCCAGCTATGATGGTCGCTGGGGGGGTGTGTTGGAAAAGCGGTGAGGCCATGACTAGCAGTATCTCACCGCTTCCCCACCTTCTCTAGCTTCCATATAGCTAGGTGTTTATGTATAGCTAGATTCTTCCCTCTTCATGAGTTTTTGCCTTCGTTTCTCTCTTTGCTCGTAGGCATACCCATCACTCCCAACATAGACCTATCCGTCCGATTCTACGAAAGAGACGGTCTTTATATAGTTAGCGAATCCCGCTACGAAGTCCTTAGCGTCCTATTTGTCCTTAGGGTATTCGTACTTAGCGACGAAGAGGTCGACGTATCGTCTAAGCCTTATAAAGAGGTCTCTTCCTCGCTAAACGCGCCGGAGGTTTTCGTCGAAGTACTCCGAGAAGATAGAGAGAGTACTAGGATTCGGCGTACTAAGACCCTTCTTTAGGGCTAGAGGAGGCAGATAGTTCTATCTCTTCTCGCTCCTATCGGTAGCGCGGAGGTTGGAGGGGGTCCTCTCCTAATCCGGGCGCGTAAAGTCTACATTAGGCTTAGGGGGAGGACGGGGAGGGGTAGTAGGAGCGGCTATCTAGGATAGGCTAGGGGGCGAAAAACGACCTAGGGGGGCCGAGTTGAGTACTAGGAGTAGAATGCAATAAAGATCAGACGAATTAGAGGCCTTTTGGAAAGGTACCCCCAAGTCGTAAATATGTGTAAAGGTGATGCCTTATGAGGGAAGCAGCCCGTTTGTATTTCATCGTACATCCTTTATAATCATAAGTGTAGATAGTCATACTTGTATGAGTTAGTTCATGCCGTCGACGGTGCTTAGCCCTTGTGAAAACCTATCGAATAATAAACATAGGTTCAAGCATTCAGCGGTTTCAGACTTACCTTATTGCAATCAGGATGCTCGCATTTATATACTGTTGTCCCTTTGTGGTTTTTTTGACTCGTTTTCTTTTGACCGTTAAGCCTTGGAGTAACGCGTCGGTATTGGCGCGAGACCCTTCTAGGTTGCCTTCGAGCTAAGGCTAAAAATCCATTTGGAATTCTAAACTCATTTTTTAGATACAAGAACTAACCTTATGTACGTAATATAGAGGTTGAAAGGCAGAGGCTCCTTTTTTAAAGGAAGAGCGAGACCTAAAGTCATAGGCACTTATTTTGGGATCGACTTATTCGAGAAGTAGCTAGTAAGATCAAGCTCGGTTGAGTAGGTATAGTAACCTTTGGTTAGTAGTAATCAACATAGATTTTATCCATATTTAATAAAAGACTATATTCCAAATAAAAATCAATTGTGGGTTTCTGCTACAGATAAGGAGGGGGGTAGAGAGATATAAACGTTGAATTCTCCAAATTCTCCGTTATGACCCTAGCATATAGATAGGATAACGTATGATCTTATGTCTACTCACTACTTTGATCGCTAAGCTAATTAGTTAGCAGAGGGCGATTTAAGAAAACAGGCAGTAAACAGTAGAAAGCGGTCAGCAAAAAACAGACTTACCAAAATAGGGGTAACAACAGACGTTCACTCACGTTTAATCACAACGTTTAATCACAACATTTACTTGGAGTTAGAGTAGCTCTTAGGCTACCATCTTTCGTATCATAAATTTAAGTCGTTGACTAGATCTTTTGGTCCCTCAAACCAGCCTTTCTCTTCACTATCCTCTCTATATCTTAGTACTGTATAATTGTTTCTATTCATAATTTTAGAGCTCTTTGCTTAGTATCGTACTTCTAAGAGGAAACGAGAAGCAAAACATTCCTTCACAATCTTGCCAATGGTCGGTACAACGGCTAGTTTACTAGGAGAAAGTACGGTTGTTAAAAATAACTGGTTCAAGAAGTAGCATAGGATAAATAATATAGTTGCTAGATTAATAGAGTATCCACGGAAGATATACCACTACATTTCACGGGACGAATATTATATACGTTATTATAGGGCTAACCCTCTGCTCTTCTTAGCCCACAAGGTCACTAATAGCGCTTTAATTTACTACGCCAGATAACCGAACTTGATTTTAAAAAAGCCTAGCCTTAACGCCCTAAACGCTAGATCAGCTAACTTGCCCTATATAGACGAAAGATAGCATCTACCCCTTTCCTATCTATAGGCTTTTTATCTAACAAACCTAGACAGAGTAATAGGATTAATACTACGGATAATATTCTTAGGAAATTACTTCGGTACCTACAATGGGGTCCAAAAGTCTGTGTGCATGCCGCCCCGCCACCCTACCCCATCAAATATATATATCCATAGATATATATCCTATACCACTATTTCTTATTGGATTAATATAAGATTAAATATGATGAATAATCAGGGCTACATTCAAATTTCTCTCGCTTAATATTTGGTATAATACCCCTGATTCGCCCACAATTTGTCTATTCTTCTCCCTATACTCAATATTAGGGCATCAATCTTCGCCTAATCTAATACATCCTATGTAGCCCTAATATACCTCTTGAAATAGGCCCAATCTGCTTCTAATCTTCCTATATACATTAGGTCTAGAAACATACGGAAAAGTTGGCGCTTAAGTATATTCTAGACCGGTTCAATAGGGTTTAAATTAGGCGAGTACGGAGGCTAATCTTCAACGTATATCCTATGCTCTATAAACTAATTCTACGTATCCTTCGCGGTATAAATCCTCGCGTTATCTTGCTAAAATATTATTCTAGGTTTATAGATTAGAAGGAGACCTTCTTCGAGCGTATCTATATAACTCTAGCGTAAATATCTACCTCTTTCCGTCGAATTATCCCGTTCTATAACCACTAACTTTGATCGACCTCTAAGCTAGATTGTAGCCCAAACTATCTACGAAATATCTTTTACATAAACCTTAGGATTCATAAGATCAATTCGGTATGCTTCGGAAGTAAGCCGCTAGTACTATTATAGCCTACTATTCGAAGTTCGTTAGACGGAACATTTATCGGAGAAGATCCAATTTCGAATCGCGGGCGAATAGAATTCGGAGCGCCAACGACGCGCAAAACGCCTTCGTTTAAACGTAAGGGCCCTTCTAATAGGGATCTTACGCTTTGCAAGGCGTCGGACGATCCCCGATAGCTTCAAAATCCGCCGAATCGTATTAATCGATAGAGTACCAACTACCTTAGTTCCTAAGGCTCGATAGGACCAAAAAGGGTTGCGACGGGCGTATATTTTAACTAGACGACGAGCTCGGGTGCCGAATTTAGGGGGTCGGCCGCTTCGAGGGCGTGATTCGGTATCGTTACGTTCCTACTAGCGTTTGAAGGTGTTAGCTATTGTATTGCGATGGCAACCAAACTCCTCCGCCAACTTAGCCTAGCTAGAAAGCCTATTTTCGAGAGCATATATGATGGCAGTACGCTGCTTAGCTGAAAGTTTAGCCCCTTGGCTACGTTTTGCACCAATTTGTATAGCGATTGGGGCTATAGGGGTGGTATAGGAAGAAAAATAAAATAGTGGGTGGTTGTTGGGGTGATAGGTAGTGGGGCGGAATGCACACAGACTTTTGGTAGGGTGGTGTACTACTTTCTATAGCTTATACTATCAATTAAGTATTATTCCTAGATATTAAGGGTTATTTCTCTCTCCCTTGCTTTAATCAAGTAGCTAGCTCTTTTATGTAGGATTGTTACCGATCGATTCCTATTCTATCAACTAAAAAATATAATTCTTTATTGCTATATTTTGTTTTGGATTTATAGTATACCTTTAGCGGCTTCTCTACTTTCAACTCGGACAACCAACCGCGAATATAACCCCTTAGCACTAGAACAGCCAAATTAGACGGCATACTTTTAAGCCTTTTAGCAGAGATACATCTTAGTACACTACTCGCTATTATACTACGACCCTCTCTCTAGTCTTAGCACCTTAGATTTATACGACCTTAACAAGAAACAACGCTATAATTACGGAAAATTCAATCGACAAGACCTATACGAGGTCTCGGGCCCTACTAGAGATAAGTAGCTATACAACCGAGGCTAGGCTTGAAGGAGTATTATTTGTATAAGGGACGCCAAATTTCCTTTCTTTCCAAGCACGAATACGTACGATCGCCGAGCCTATAGGCGGCTATTCAATATCCTACTATTATTTATCAAACCATATACTGTAGCTATTTCGATGCTCTTATACCACGTTCCTACCAGGACTTTAGGCAAAAAGAAATCTATAGAACACAAACACTATATTATATCCGTATGCTATACCTATACCTTCCACGTATACGCTTAATACGGACCGAAATATCGAAAATTCGGGCCAAGAACTAACTCTACTCTACTCCAATAGTCTTTCGAGTACGTCGCAACTACACGAAGCAAACCAGATATCTCGATCCGACATAAATTTAGACCCTATTCTACCAAGCCTAAGGTCAATGATAGGCCGATTTTATTCGAGCGCCCCCGCGAACTCTTAAAACAAGTATAGGTACAAATTATGTAAGAAGTATTTTAAACACCCATCCAAGTTGCAAATTCACATACGCAGCCATACTAGAGAGAAACGTAAGTCTATTCTGATTTCCCTAAGGAAGAAACCGGTAAGAAGCGCTAACAGAAATGTCCGTTTAGCATTTGCCTATGAAAAAGAAAGTTGCGGGAAACGATTTTCCGTAGTCGCAAATTTGCGTCGATATATCAAGCTACATAGCAAGCCAAAAGCTTAGCTCAATTTTGGGGTTGCGGTTCAACAGCCTTTCATTGTTGCTCATTGAATAATTACCTATACAGTCATCTCAAACCAAAAGTAGCATAACAGGCAATCATGCGAGGACTAGTCATAAAATTGTATGTATCCGCAGTAGAATTACATTCTTCTAGTTTCTCCTCAAAAGTAGGACAGGGGGATTCCACGCCTACGCGCAGAGAGTCATTGTCAAATTGAGCGACGTGCAATTTCGGAGCTTCTCGTTTTCATACAATCTCCCGAAGAAGTTACGTTGGGCTGAAAATTAACGTTGGGCTGAAGCGCACCCACTAGCGGAAGCTGCGTGGGTGAGCGGAGGCACAGATAATACGTTAGTTTCCTTCATAAGGGTATTTGCCAAGTAAATACGCCTTGGGGAGACATCCACAAAGCACAAGGTAGTCCTTGAATAGGATGTTGAACACTTGAGGAAGCACCTTCAAGCCAGTCTACTAACAAAATACTAACCCACGAGGACCTGCTACGATATGTATAGCTGACATCGTCGCTCAAAACTCTCATAATTCATGCCAACAACAAACCGTAATGGCATTTTAGGCTACTACGGGGGTGATGGCTCGTCGAGTCTGGCAAAGCGAGTTGTTATCTAAATGATGGTGTCCTGCCAATTAGAATCCAAATAAGCCCAATTCAATGCCTGTTTTGTCTTGCACTCTCAGCTCTGACTTATCAAAACTATCTTTTCATCAAGTGATGAACTCATATCTTACAGCGAAATATCACTACCTTCATTCATATCCCCCGAAGTAACATCTGCTATGGCCTCGTCATTGACATGAAGATACCCTGTGTATCATAGCTTATATCATAACCCTGAGTCAACCCTAGAGCGCAGATTCTAGACTTCATAAGTCTTTAGAACTTGCTGCTATTGGCCTCGGCCTCAGCAGCCAGCTCAGGATCGATGGCAGCCCTGGAAGTTTGTCAGACAATGAACATACATTTAGAGTCGCTGATAATGTATCAAAACTTACTTTTGCTTGCGGCCGGGACCCAATGCTGTGTTCAGATCTCCAAGAGACAGGGAGATAGGGAAACCAACACAGTAAAACAGCTGGGCAGTCAAGAGGTAAAAGCCTAACATTGAAGCGAAGAATAAAGCGGCCCCGGCGCCCTGTGAGTTCTCGATTAGACATGCTCCTTAAGATGAGAGATAAATTGAAACTTACCACAGTCAAGCGGTTACCCATAACAAGGTCTCCATTGTCCAAATTCCAGTATGCGCTAGCGAATAAACTGAAGACGATTATCAGGGATGGTAAAATCAGGAGGGAGATAAAGTTGGTCCGCGTTACACAGACGGTATAGATGAAGAATATCAGGGCCATGAATACGAAGAAGAATGCTATTAAAAATTAGTCTGAGTGTGTAAAAGGATCCAGTGAATAAAAATAGAACATACCAAATGTATTAACGAAATCAGCACTATGAAGGCCTGTAAGGGTATCGGTTCCATCAGGGTAGTAAGGGGCTTTTAGATAATTAGTATATAAGTGGGTGGCAGGATCAGGAGGAGTTGAATAAAATACCTGCAGCATTAGATGCCGGCGTCACGGTGCCATCAAAAGCCAGACAGAATGCACCTAAGTCGAGTCAGTACCTTGATCGGATGGCTTTTCATTTTGGAATAAACTTACCCAGGTGGCCGAACACAACCATCGTGAAGGTATTTCCAAGAACAACCCCCAGAATACAGGAAAGCAACAGCAAGAGACCACCGAGAAGTATCAAAATGGTACTGCAACGTGCTATTATAAGTTAATTATCTCAATATCGATTCAGGAAGTCTTACCTGAACGCATCACCAGATCCACCAGCTCCCCGCCACCCCATCAAGCAACAAGCAAGCGGCATGGCAGTAAGAACGAAAGAACCAACGCCACTAGAAACAAATAGTCAATATTCATTGGTGTTCTTCAGGAAAGCCATAGATAGGGAGTACATACAGCGGAGTAGGGTTACCCAGGTTCTTAGCAAGAGCCGGCTGGCGATGTATCATGGGACTCAGGTAGAGCTTCTCAAACTGCTCAGCAGAGAGTGTCATACAGGTTGGAACTTGAGTATTGAGAAGCCTCGCGTGATTTCGTCGTCCATTGTCTTTGTCATTTCTCGAAAGAAGTAGTGCACTGCCTATCTAAGTAAGACTCGGGGGGTCAATTGAAAAGAAAGAAGGTACAGGGTTGAGCTCTACTTCCATTTCTGCGGTCCATGAGCCTGGATTTATAGCTCGTAGACCCTAACCTCCTTTTTTTCAGTCTTCACCTCCACGGGGTAGCTACCAGGAAGAACTACATGGACTCAAACCTTAGATTTCCCCCCGTCCGAAGCCGTATCGGCATGAAACAGGAGCCCAACGCGTATCGGAAAGCATTTCGACATAGCTCAATAAACATATCCACATTGCACGGGGTCCACTGGCTGTAGGGAAGTAATGGGGTAGATCAAGATTCAAGGGTTTGATCCCGGTATTCAATACAGTTATAGCAGGTTCTGCGTAGTATAGAACTAGTAGAGAAGGGATCTGTTCAACCCATTTGTTAGGACTGCCGATCTTGCTCTGTCCACGGACACGGGAAGGTCTATCGGGGGCCGAGAGATGTGCCGAATCTCGACGTTTAGGGAGGCGGAATTCCCCCACATAGCTTATCTGGGTTCCCCTGAACGCTAGGAAGCTCCCTTTCCTTTGCTTCCTCGCGCAACGTCTTGAATATAGTTGTTATGAACATGGTGTTTTCATGCTGTCACCTCTGTCTACGTAAGGCTCTCACGAGCGTAGTGACGTTTACCAAAATGGCCGAGAATGCCCCACCTCGGTGAACACCGATCGTCCCCACTGTGCCTTTCGGTTAATGGTTCCGACGAAAAATACATCCGATGACCGTTGCCTTATTAGGTGTATTGCCTTTCTGAATATGAATGGAGGTATTATGTCCAGGTATAATATTCGGTAAATCATAACATGAACTGTACAAAGCCAATTTTACCAATGCAATTCCTGTTGCTCTGACCTTGTACCGGTATAGTGCACATTAAACAGAGAATCGACAAGATGTTGACCTGGGCTTGGCTTTACTAATGCAGACCGTGTCTCCGATCTAGAAAGCCCAAGCATCGTGTGGTGGTCACCACTAATTTCTATTATTTGAAAAATATTCTAACAAGATAACAGACGGACCGCTTGTCCTTACTACGCCTACCACTTCCCCCTCTAATTTCTATTGTATAAATGGAGGCCAATTCAAGACGAACCTCTGCTGTTGGTCGCAATTTCCCCCGCCGTCGGGGCCAGCGCGCTGGCATCGCTTGTCAAGAGTGTTCACGACGCAAGGTGCGTTGTGATGTCGAGTTATCATTGCTCGCATGCACAAACTGCAAGCTGGATGAAGTACAATGCACTGTACGCACTGGCAAGCGAGATCCACTTGCGCGGCGACGCATGATCCGCAATATAGTCCAGAATTCCCACCGCACAACATGCCAGGATTCAGGCTCAACGGACGTTTCAACTGAACAGGTTAATGAACTCGAGTCACCGACGCTTCTCTCGACCCTATACGGTCCGTCCTTGTTTGATGAAGTAATTATCGAACGTGGAGAATATCTGCCTAGCTTTTTCCAAACTTCGAAAAGCTGTACCGAAAACTCCGAATCCCCCCGCGAGTCGAGCCTCCCACGAAAAGAAGACATCGGTTGCCACTATGCTGAATGGAATTTACCGCAGTACATAATGGGGCCTCCGGGACATCTAGATAGCGCAGACATGGCTTATCTCAAGGCCAAGAGAGCTTTGGAAATTCCAGATCAAGAATTTCAGAAGGCATTGCTGCAATCCTACTTTAAGTATATCCATGCCTTTTTGCCGATCATCGATGTGCATGGGTTCCTTGGGGGCCTGCTGTCTGGCTCTCCACAAACCAAAGATACTCGACTTAGTTTGTTTCTTTACCAAGCAGTGATGTTTGCAAGTGTGGACTCGGTTCCATCTCTTTGCCTTGCGAACGCTGGTTTTAAGTCTCGCACAGAGGCACGGGCCCTATTTGCCTGCAAAGTCAAGGTTAGTTGAGACTGAAAAAGGTCTCAAAAAAGTCTATCCTCACGAGATACTGCAACAGGCACTATATAACGTCGGTTTTGAAACGGATCAGTTTCCTCTAATTCAGGGGCTATTGATAATGGCCTACTGGCAGGATTTTGTCAACACACCAAAAGGATTCTCTTATTGGGCTGAGATCGCATGGTCTATCCTGCGAGGGATGGTACTTGATAGTGTTCTGGACACTGAATCAGACACTCATACGCACAAAAACCATCGGCTCTTCAGAAGAATGTATTGGTCCTGCTTTATGATTGATCGTCTCATCTCACTTGCCTCTCGGGCCCCCTCAACTCTGGTATGCGCGGAGGGAATCTACCAGAAAAACCTTGAGCTAAGTGATTTCGATATAGCGCCTTTCTCAGAGACCACCCTTCTTGGATACGGTTTAGATTTGGGTCCAGAGATTGCAAGTGTTGAACATCAACAGGAAACTGCCAAATCGCACATCGCCGCCGTCAAACTGTGCCTCCACTTGGGCAACGCAGTTTGCAATCCAAATGACTTGCGCTATCTCGATACTCAGCGAGCAATTCAAAAATATATGGCGATCGATCATGAACTCAGTGATCTTTTCACGTGGTACAATTACTTCACACCCATGGTGTGCGATCTCGGGACATCGTCACGTGGAGAAAAAAAGCTCGCCCTTCGCCAATCCATTCTTTCGATTATCTTCCATGCGGCTGTTGCATCGCTGTTATCTCAACAGGCTTTACTACTAGAAATGACTCCACAGGAATACTTTATCTCGGGCCAAGGCGAGGAATTGCAGGAGAAACGGTTCATTGCAACCAGCACAGTTACTGCTGTCTTTCTCCGCCTTCAAAGCTATGGCTTCTTACAATATATTCCCCCATGTGTTATGGCGCTGCTCTTGCCCGCCACAGTCATGCACTTCATGAGATCTCTTTCCCGAGGCAATCTCCTTTCAAAGACACTCAATGATCAATACCTATCCCAGTCTCTTGATGCTTTCTGTGAGATGGGTCAAATCAGTTCATGTGCTCAGCGGTGGAAAAAGTTCTTGGAAGATTTGGTTGAAAGACAGAAGCAACAGCAATCACCTGTCTGAATCTGCTCTTCGGAAACATACCTCGATATTGTATAATTATGATTATTAATTTCGATATCCAGCCAAGTAATGTCCAGCACCTGGCATCTTCGGATTATTCATGTACTGTACTACGTTGGCGTGCGACCTGAAAGGAAATATCGTTCTCCTTATTTCTCCTCTTCTACACGACAATGACTCCCTGCAGAGTCGTTGGAATACCTTTGCACGTTTATTCAATCAAATATTCGAGACCTGACGGAAGTAGTCATGACAAGTAAATCAAAGTAAGGCTTTCCCCATTACGTGTAACTGGAATTCAATGTCAACTTAAAGTTCTCTCAAATCGAAGACAATACTCGCTTCCTGGGAGTATCCGTCCATTGATTATTGAACATACTGGGAAGGCTAGTGGAATTTCTCGCAGCGCACCGCTTATCCGAATACGCCGAACCATCGGCAGCTCCTTGACACACATTTCGGCGGCCGACCAACCCGATCAATTTAGTAGACATTGCTCATCCTAGCCAGCTGCATTGACCGGGAATGGTACGAGCGGAAGATAGTGAAACCGATGGTATCCGACCTTAAAGTTGCATTTAACGGAGTGAACAAGGCTAGTCTGGCAACAAGTCTGCGAGCCAGAGAGATTCCAGCAATGGCCTGTTCGTCACTGTGGTGAGATGCCGCGGCAATGAGAGGGCAAAAGTACTTCCGCTCTATATCGAAGCGTTTGACCGCGAACCTGAACAGTGTTGGCTCATCTATGACCAAGTCCTCCAACTCTTCTCGCTAGTTTTTATCCCCTCGCTGGATAATAATTCATACCTTCATTATTGAACTAAATTAGTTAAAATAAGGTTTTATGGACTCGGAATGGAAATGTCCAAATTGAAATTATAACTTGGGTTGTGTCTGTAAAAAGAGGGACGGAGCATTTGGGCCCATGCTGTACTTTCTTTGAAAAAAAAATTCTAAAGTATATTTCATCATGAGATAGAGCTCTCGAGGAATCTCTCCGGGATCTGTACAACTTTGCTTCTCAAATACTCTGCGACGCCCTTGCCCAAAGGATCAATTCGGGTGCTACTTGCACCCCCGCCGCCCAGGAAGTCCAATACGCGGAAATGGACAGCTCGAATATAGGGGAACTCACATCGTTCCACGCGGAAAGACTCATTCCAGTCATCTCCAAACAGCTGTTGGAGTCTCGCTACTGTCAAAAACGACTGGAGCCAGGGGTACTCGCTGTCGGAGCGGACGAAGAAACCAACGTTGACGTTGTTTCCCTTGTCCCCGGAGCGCGCATGAGCGATAGTTCCGAGAGGAACCGTCTTCGTTTGGCCAAACGATTCCAATGGAACAGCATGCTTGGTTTCGTAAGACGGTCGATGTACAGGCGGAGGCACTGTGATGCTATGATGTGGGATATCTGTGACTTGACCCCGAACATTGACTCGATGCGAGAGTTTCTTCAGATCAATGATACCCGGGAAGATCTCCATGAACATCCTTGGCTCCATAGTTCTGAAGTCAAGACCCATGTGATATCCGGGATAAAGCTGCATGCGCAAAGCATAAATTGGCTCGCGGAATTTCTTGAATGAGATGTCATCCAGACTTTTCCCCTTAGCCAAAACACGAACACTGACTGTACCAGCAGCTTGGCTTGCTGGATTCTCCGGAGCGGAGCCGTAGCGAACAATACTGAGATCGGTAAAGTTGGAGTCTCGGAACGCATGTTGCAGTTGCTGACGTAAGAGCTGCTCCTTCGCGTCAATGTTGAGACCATTGATATAGAAGACGGCCTCTGCTTGGTAGCCCCCAATAGCGCATATTATGGCCTTGGTTGTCGAAGGAGGAGGACTTCCCTTTGCACCCCATATTTTAACACGGTTTTTGCTCCCAGGTACATTTTGAATGCGCACATTTTCGATGTTAGCCGAAACATCGGTGTTGAGGTAGATGTGTCCCTGGATCTCATAGAGGAATTGGGATCTCAGGTTCTGTTCGTCGACGAAACCACGAGCCTCATCGTGCTTCGTGATGATAGATGAGCCATCCGAAGCGATCTCTGCAATGGGGAATCCGAGGTCATAGAAGCCGTCAAGATGATGCTTGAATCCGGAGAAATTGGCCCCTGTTGCATATGGACCACATTCAATCAAATGCCCAGCGACAAGTGTATTTGCCATGGCATCCCAATTGGTCACATCCCAATTATGCCACCAGGCTGCCAGTGCAAGGACCGGACTGGCGTCCGTCACTCTTCCGCAAATCACGATATCCGCGCCTTGCTTCAATGCTTCCACGATACCTTGGCATCCAAAATATGCGACACCACAGTAAGGCTCTTTAGGCCAGTCTTTCAAACTCTGATCCGGGTGGTCGAGATGCTTAATTTCATCCAGAGTCGCGCGTTTTTGGGGGTCTGAAAAAATATCAGACAAATTATCGCCTTCTACGTAAGCGACAGCAAGGCCCTCGTGGCCGTGTGCCTCGCAAATCTTCTTTGCTTGCTTGGCGCACTCCACGACATTTAAAACACCGGCATTAGAGACCACTTTAATGCCTCGTTGAACAATTATGTCTATAGAGACATCAAGTTGGTCCAGGAACCCGGCTTCATAGCCCTTGGTTGGATCGTTGTACTTTCGAATCGCATTCCACGCAATGTTGAGCTCGGCCGCCCAATCTCCGGTGATTGCGTCCAAATGCTTCTCACCGCTAACCATCCGAAACCTATTGGCGACGAAAGCAAAAGGTTAGGTCTGCATAGATTGAATGTGACGTATAGCTAATCTTCGTTGTACTTACATGGCATCTGGGGCATCTTCCATGGCACCAGCGACATTGCCGATAACAAGAGGGCGCTGTCCATGATCTGGATTATTTGGCATGTTGATTGTCATGGTTCAGTATAGCGATTGAACTAGAAGACAGTGAAGAGAAACGTCTTCTTCCAGGGAGCTTGACAATTTATTTAAATACCAGTAATGACTGCCGAACCTGGTTTCTCCAAGGTGGAGCCGGCGCAAGCATCAATACCGGCGTAACGTGACCCGGCCGTAACCGGCATTACCCAGCAATGCCTCTGGGTATATCTAGCCGCTTCGGAGACTCGTAAAATTTCCAGGTCATTTCGCGTAACGTGCCTTCCCAATGGACAAGGGAGGTGTGTTGGTTGCCGTTCGGCCGTGCCCGAAGACAAGATATGGTGGTTCGCGCTTACCGGCACGTGTGTCGTTCCTGCTGTTAGGTATTGAATGGTAACCAAGATATCATAGTCAAAACTATGCCCGAGCCTAGAAGGTGACTAGGAAGCTACCGGGCCGGACGGAACACAAAAGGTAAGAGTTGTTCACTATATGGCCCAAGGGAATCGATATCCTAACCGAAAGGCTCCATAAATATATCACTATACACATCCACGGACTGAAGATCGGTCATTCCAATATCATCTGCAAACCAGCCTTGTGAAAACCCCACAGCTACTTCGCTTGGAATGGTGCCCAGGTCGGAAAACTCGTGCGAATTTTGATTATGCAGATTTTGAGAGAATTGACGAAACCCATTCTCGGCCGTTGGGACTGGATATGACTCCGAAAATATCAGTGGAAACGTAGAGCCATAAAGTGCACCCGACGTAGATATCTGTTCATTGTTGTGAGCCATATTACTTTCATCCTGGACTCGTGTCTCTTGTTCTGGCTGTGACTGATGAGTCGTGGGTTGTAATGAATCTCGGCGAGGGACATTTGGCGAAGAACTCGCGCCCACATTTTTCGAAGTGGCAAGGCGATTATTAACCTCGAGCTGTACCTTTACAGAATCTTGAATGATCGCAGTGCTCAACCGGTCAAAGATCTCACAGGAGTCGCGAGCCGCACCCCAGCGTTCATTGATAGCAACCAAGACATTAGAACATGTGCGAGTAACATCAATGATCCGAGTGTACTCCAGGCAGATGGGCAGAGTATTGGAGTGAGATGTGCTTTCTTTGATGATGCGACTGATGCTGTAGACATAGGATAGTCCGGCAATAAACACTGCATGGAGTGTGATCCAGGAGTAATTCAGGCGCCGTGTTCGATGAAGCTCAGCATAAAGATAAATGACCGAGACTGCCGATAAGAGGATATCATTTAATCCTGTTACCGATGTGCCCTTCGGAGAGCTAGATGAGGACGGTACGGGTGGGAACATAGGCGAAGGCCTGTGCAACAGCAGTAACGCGTTGTGATACGGAACCTCATACCATATCTTTGACCTGAAGGGAGAGACTGGGATGCTATCATGCTCGGGTACTGGCATTTTGACATTGGGAATATCGGCTTTCCATGCTTCCAATTCATGTTGCAGCTCACGTCGAATTGATAAATTTTCTTCGGCTGATCTTGTATCAGGCTTGCTTGCACAATGGATGCTTTGGAATACTTTTCCGGCAATTTTCCTAATTCCGATAAGGTGAAGGAACGGTGACTTGTACTGCAGACGGGAGATTTTTGTTCCATTGAACAGCCTTTCCAGGGGAAGCTCGTCAATATCGAATGCAGTCGGCAGAGGAACATCGATATCCTCGTCTCGTAGAGCCACCGGGCGTCCCAGAGTCACACTTATGATCCTAGAAACCTTTCTTTAATAATGCACATACACAGATCAAACATCTGCTTCTCGTACCGATCAAGATTGTAGAAACACCAAAAAGTTCTTTTTCGGACCTCAATATCCAGCCGAACTTGGCCACCCTCAACCCCCTGGGCAGCAAAGTCATCTGCACGGGATCTGCGATGCAACCCCATTTCAACACAGAGACGAGCAGCGATGCCAATCAGATGCCACATATTGGCGCTAGTATCCCTGAGAGAGCAGAATATCGAATATTGACAGACTAGGAGGATCGCCCGGAGAGGGGCAAGCCCTTTCATAGAGAGAACCTCTTCGAGCTTTGAAATTGCATAAATGTAATGGGACTCGGATGATATTGCGGACCAATCGGGCTTGTTGAAGTTGACAGAGCCCATCCCCAAGACCATGTGGAAGAGAAAAGCGTCGAATGCATTTTCCCCGTAATACTGTTCATCGGCGTAGATTCGGTCCACAACATCAAGAAACTGAGGCCGACATATCAATGGGAAGGTCAGATGCCAATGATTGAGATAGGCTTCAATTGCCGATGTGGCCGCACTTCGTACTGGAAAGACAGGCGCGATATCCCCTGTCGATAAATTACCTTGGTCCTGAGGCGCGTTATCATCTGCGGGGGAGGGGAGCTTTGCAGACTCGACCAACGAATAGACAATTCTGGCCAAAGTGACACCACTGCTAGGGCCTAAATATCTCTGCTCTCCAGTCGCTTTCAGAGTTAAAAGTCCGACCTCCGAAGCAATGACATTTTCGTTCTGCTCTTTCTGGGGAGCCTTGTTCTTGTTGCCGCTGCAGTTTTCTCCATCTTCTCCATCTTGACTATTGGCCTGGGTATTCTCCGGAAATAGATTCCCTGCTTCCGGTCGGGCAGTTTGTGGAGACTTGGAGGCCAACGATTCGCGTAGCCTCTTTACTTGATTTGCAAGTTGCTGCTTCTCGGAATGAAGGCGTCGAAGGGAATTTTCAAGAGAGTTGATGTATGAACGTGGATACGAGTGTAGATTCAACTTATCGGTATGAAGACAGGGCATGTTGGCCCCTGTACAAGTTCTGTTAGCGTTTTGGTCTCGCGAGGAGGATTTATGGCAGGTATCTGACTTTCGCAGGCACTACAACGAGGAAGTCGCCTGTCGCAACGGGTTTTTCGACGATGACATCGGTCGCAAGCTTGCGTCTGCATGTCTAACACTGCTAATATTCTTCCAGGGGTCTTTAAATTTTTTGTCGACGGGAACTGGGAGGACACAAGTGCCGCGGAAGTCGACCTGAAGGTGGGAAAGAAGAGCTTTGCAGCAAAACTCAATATTAGAGCAAGTGCCCACGAGTCCCATGACCTCCGCGGGGGCGAGGATGTTACGAAGGAAGACCACAAAAACTACTTGCCATGTACGACGAATGCCTGTTTATGGTTGAATTGACTGGATCAATGCATACGAAAATATCACTTTCAAACAATATATTTCCTATCAATGGAATTTTGATTATCTCATTGCCAACAGTAACGATGATGTCCATGAAACTTCTCCTTTCGTAAAATAAGGCTCTAGGAAGTGAGCTATGCGCGAGTCATTCGGCCCAAATCGCGTCCCCGCGCCGATAATTTAGAGTTTGCGGTCAAGGTTAAGGATAACCGACGGCTATCTTAGCCGGCGTAATCTATCAGCTCGGGCCGTGTATCCGACGGTAAAATCTTGACGTACTTGAGATGGAATGTAGGCTTGGGAATGGATAGAGCGAGTACATAATCATAAAGTATGAACATGGAATAGGATCTGCTCGAAGCGTCTCCAGGAGCGCCACAGCATGAAGTTGTACGCATTGCAGACACTTGATATCCATCTTAGAATAAAGGAAAATATCCAGTGGTTGCCAAGTCAAATTGACAAGAATGTTTCAAAGTGAACAGCCATTCCAAATAAAGCTGTCCATAAAGATATTCAAGAACGTATGGATACAAGGGGACACCAACACAGAACCGTACTTTCTCTGTTTGCGCCAAAGGAAGCCGAGGAAAAAAGGCATAATACAAAGAATCATAGAACTAATTCGGGTTCACGATGTAGACAGTTCTGAGAGTCACGAAGGGGGCCTGTCAGACAGTGAAGTAGATTTCTGGGCCCAAAGGGAGTCGATTTGCGGATTAGGCCAGCAAAGCAGGGAGGCGCTGAGCTCTTCTGGATCATTATTTGACCATTGACGACCAAGGGTTGGTTCCTTGCTCAATATGCGGGTCACTTCTTTAGTGTTCATGCCACTTGGAAAGGCTCGAGGCCTGCTTTGCTCCGCACCCTTATTATGGCTCGTTGGGTTGAAAGAGCTTTGATGCCCAAGTATTCCACCGTTGCCTTGTAATCCCAGGTCAACGTGCCCCACAGGTCTTTCAGCGGGCATAAAAGCGCCTTCAGGTGAATAAAATGGTTCACCCGTCCTTAGCAACGGCGCAAGTGGCGTTCCTTCCACGGTTACTTGTAATGAGTTCATCATGCGACCGATTACAGGGAAATGAGGCTGGATGGCTTTCATGGTCCCAATTGCTAGTCGTAACCACTGGATATCGCGCCCTTGGGTCTCAATAAGATCTGTATATCGGAGATAGTGGTTTATGAGAGTCATCAACGCAAGATTGACATTGTCGAGCATGACAGAAGGTATCTTCTCGGCGCCATGGATTTGGCGATATGTCAACAGAAGTCGCACTATGCGAAGGGCTGCGTCGTAAATCAACTGCTCTGAGGCCTCGCGATCATGAGGATTGCATGGTATTGGTCGCTCAAATCGGGGAATAGTGTAGGTTGCTGCAGTCTCTTCCTCACAGAATGCTTGTCGCATAAGAATTTGGACTTTGCAGTACTGCATGTGTACCCCATAAGCCGTGGGATCAAGATCTGCAGTATTTGTTTCATCATAGGCAAAGCCAGACGGTAGTTCCTTGTACCACCGTTGCAAGTCGACATCGAGCTGCAATAGACGGGCGTTTGCTTCGGCATGAAGTGAGAGACGACTGTTGAGAATATCGCAAATATCTGCCATAGGAACACAAAGGCCCAACCAAGCATCTAATGTAGCTGCCTTTCGCACTTGGCGATTCTGGCACGATGATGCAGCTCGTTGGAGTATAGGCCTTGGGATTGAGCTAGGACGGCCCAAGTACATGCACCAAACGCCCTCAAATGCGATGCAAGCCCCAAGGAGATGGAGCTGAGCACTCCTGATATGAGGTGATACCGTTTGTTCGACAGAGTCTAAAGACTCAGGAAGGCCAAGATCAGTCAGTGAACGACATGCCATACCTAAGAAGTCGCGGTTAGCTCACCATTCTGGAGAAAGTTTCCTTGCCAGGAGCACTGCTTCCTTACCACAAAGCATCCATCCTATGCGGTCACGGCCATAAGACACCTCATATTCACTCAATAACATGAAAGCCTGCATAGAAGCCGCAGACGGGATTTCAAGAGCCTGGAGAACGTCTGCCTTGGCCTGCAAAGAATACCGCTCCCCAAGAGATCGCACAGCACTGGAAGTACTCAATCGAGCGGCGCAAGCCAGCATCACGGTTTCAAGAAACTTTGAATACCACATGGACGGTTCACCACTTTTTCGATGCTCTTGGAAGAGATTCTCATCCACGACATTGACCCACAAGGTTTGATACCTTAAAAAGGAGTGAAGAAGTCGACTCCTTACTTGCGCCGAGTTGATATCGACGGCAATACCAAAGTCAGCGAGTTCATCTGGCTTTGTACAAGAGTGTTGAGGCTGTGTGCCAGATAATCGAACATGGAATTGGGATGTCGGACCAAGCGCCCCAGAGCTCTGCGTGGTGCTTCTATTCCCCGAGGAGGTGCAAGACTCCGCCCTCGGCGATGCCTCAGGAGTTGCGTCTTGCGGAGCTTGCCGATTGGGTTCGCGTGGCTCGTTGTCCACGGTGGCATCTAAAGTATCCTCATCAAGGGCGAGCAAGGTATCAGCAATGTCAAAGTCAACTGCCGGTGTGGCGTCTTGAAAGCTAGAATGACAATGAGCATGGCTTTCCTACTAGAAAGAGTGATACACCTGGCGTCTCAACATGGGACGTACCGGGGCAATGAATAATCTGCTGCGGATGTCTCGAATGATCGGTTTTCCAGCCTGGTCTCATTTTGACCATTCGCCAGACCAGATTGGGTCGGTATTGTGGGCGACTGACTTGGCGCTGCGAGAAGCTCCTCAACTGGGCTCCCGCCTTCCGAGCGAGGGTCCATTTCCTCGTCCCAGGAGCCTTGGCTTTGGCGGTTTTGTCGCAGCGTTTGCAGCAGCAGACCTTCCAGGGTCTGAATTCGGTTCTTCAACGTTTCGACGTGCTTTCGAGAACCGGATTTCCGACGGTCCCCGTTGCGATCCACGGCACAAGCGATGTTCATTTGCCGGCAAGGGGTGCATTTCATCCCGGTCGGAGTTGTTTGCGCATCACACTGGGTGTACTCTATCAGTTTCATGATAATTAGCCGTAGTTAGTGGAATTTATTACCTTCACCTTCCGCTTACGGCAGCTTTGACACGCCAAGGAGGCGCGCATCCGGGGAGCGCTTTTCATCGCTGTTGTCGCCATGGGTGGGAAGGTGACAGACCTCCGGGAGATTCTCCAGGATTTCAAAAGTCGGGAGTGGATACCGGAACAAGGAGTAGCGATAGGAGCAGGTAGGTGAAATTGGAGGAGGACATGTAATATATTGGCGGTGCGGGGAGAGCTATAGAAGTATTGCATAAATACTGCTAGTCGTACCCCGCTTTCCACTAGTCCGGGGTTGATGTGGGGGCCCGCGCTGAGCAATCGCACGCCCAAACTTTCGGGAATTTCGTTTACACGTATTGATTGAACACGAAGTTACCACTAGAAACATGGTACAGTAACGAAAAGTCAGATGATTTTTAGCGTGATGTCGATTCCGAGAAAATGCGGTTTGCAGTAGTACGTAATTGAACCCGGGTACCTGAGATGTGTCTTTCTATTATTATAACTTAGTAGTTATTAGTTATTATTTATTCCTCGGGCTTTTCACGACCTTGGGTGTACATTAGGTGGGCTCACTCCCACGCACCATTTCAGCCATCATTCCACGTCACCCTTCAACAGCCAGCCGTTCCGTCTCCATTGCGAACGTGATGACAGCCCTAACGACCTTGATGTCGGGCTTCCATGCTCGACAGGTCACTTCATTCGTGCCGTCTACGCTCTCTGGCTTCCCCCCTAACACCCGTGGTTACCGAAGTGGAGACCCGCTGTTTCAGGAAGCACGCGACGCTGTTCATTCCATCGTGTGCGTAAAAATAAGAGATGCTGGACGGTTTCTCGCTCAAAGCCGCACATACTCAGATCGCTATCATAGCCCACCCACTAACGCTAGATTTGATGTTATTAAAAGAATACGAGAGCTATTTTCCACTGAATTAGGGGGCAAGCCATTCTAAATTTCCTAAGTCATCGTACTACCGTACTATCAGTTCCGACCATTAAACCCACTCGGGCAAATATGCATAGTCTTTTTACTCCTACCAAATGTTACGTTAGATCTTCGAAGGATTATCACCAAATCACCAGTTTCGGGGAATTTACCGCAACGATATGAGCAGTATCCAAAACAATTTGCTGCCAATCCTTGAAAACGTCGCCCTCCTTATAATCGTCGTGGTCAAGGTCCATATACCCTTCTGGTGCTTCCTTTCGTGGTACGACCCCGAGAGATCGGCCTAGGGGTAATAATAATTTAGCAACGCAACCTGGGTCGACCAGATGAGATATTACCATTGACATTAGTATCAGATGCGATCTTCAGCATCGCTTTGCACGCGTCCTCGACTAGTGCAAATCCGACTCCTTTTCCATCCAGATACTGCTGTACCTTTTCAGGAAGGATAGGGGTTCTGACATACCTTATTGAAAGGCAATATGACTCGCATTAGTAAATTTAGGTTTGGAGCCGGAGTTTCTTCTCATATTTACCAAGGAGCAACGAAATTAACTCGGGTGTTTTCTGACCAAGCAGTTCGACGAAGGTTTCGCATAAGCCCTCGTCCTCCCCATTTAGCCATATTGTACTGCGGAGATCCAGGCTGATCTGCATAAGCCGCGATGCTGCCCTTGATGATCAGACAACGATCTCGCGCAGCATCCACTGGTTGTCTTCTGAAGTAATGCATGGCCAGCTTTGCGGTGTATACGAGGCCGAACAGGTTGATTTCTAGGATTCGAAGGTTCGGCTTCACGGGTGCAAGGGATGGGTCTGCATCCGATTAGACTATTCTGTAAAGTCCATGAAGTTCATGAGTGCCTTCAAACCATCTAACCGGTATACGTCATCTTTTCCAACGATGCCTGCATTGGCGATGACAACGTCGCAGCTCTTTTCTGGCGAATTCTTCACGGCAGCCTCGAAGACTGAGACTTGATCATCCCAGTTCCGCACGTCACACTTGACAAATTGGCCTCGAGCTCTTTCTCACGAAACGGATGGGTTAGTAGGCAAATCCAGCCCTGGACTCGTTGAAGATTATAACTCACGGCCAAAGCTGTTCAACTAGCTTGTTCCCAGCCAATTCATCCAAGTCGGCAATGGTGACGAAGGATCTATTACAAAGGTATCAGTCATGAGCAACTCCTTTGCTATCTTCACTTCATACCCGGCAGCTGCAAAAGCCTCCGCGTATGCCTTTCCAAGACCATTGGAGCCTTCCTCGTCAGTAGGTAATACTAGGCAGACGTGCAGGTATCATTATCCTACCTCCAGTAATGATGACAGATTTATTCTTCAGCCCTTCCAAATGGAGGGTTGATGAAATGGCCAGGGGACCATCATCACGGTATTTCTGGACATCCATGGTGACGGAGATCTCCAAAATGTATCTACTGTGCCCGGGCCTTAAGCTAGGTCCTTTATTTGGTCCAAGACTCGTTCATTCGTAACGCCTATGAACCTTTCTCCATTGTGTTTGCCGAGCGTCCATCTCGGATAATGTTACCCGTCGGTCGGATCAATTGCCATCTATCTATTGGGGGGCGGTCGGCCGTTTCCGACTCCAATGGCATCGAATGCCAAGTTTGCCGGATATGGGTTCTAATATCCCAATGTTACCAATTTCAAGTCCATTTATTTTCATTTGAACCCAAGACAAACTCTCCCGGTCTAGGTACACCTAACGTATGAGATCGTACCACTTCTCCTCCCTGTAAATTGCTTAGTGTCTAAACGCAAAGGGACGAGGCAATGAATACTTCAGAAGCTGCTCCTGAGTGGGAGGTGGTTGCAGATGCCCAGAAACAGAAAGACATTCTTACACGTGAAGTTATCGCTCTTCCAATCGAAAAATTTCGCCAAATCCCATATCAACCTCCCCCGTTCCCCAGTGACGCTGCCATTGAGGGTCAAGACATTGACATCACTGAAGAGCGTCTGACCGTTCGCGATGGAACTAATATATCACTCCGTGTCTATAAGCCTATAGTCAAGCCCAAAAGAAGCATGTTGATCTTCAACGCTCACGGCGGAGGTATCGTTGACAACCGGCGCGATTTGTGATGCCTTTGCTAATAGCCAGAAAATAACAGGCTTCGTGGTAGGTGAAACGTGCACTGAAGAGGGCCAGAATCGCATCATCACCAATAGTACAAAATCTGTTACTGTCAGTGTGGATTATCGAAGGTGAACTAACTACATGTCCTGAATTAATCCTCTGCTAATAATTTGGAATGACATAGAGCCCCGGAATACCCGTATCCCTTTGCGGTGAACGATTGCTTTGATGCACTTATTTGGGTTCGTGGAACCACTCAAATCTGTTGATTGATATTAATCTAGTCCCCTCGCCATTACTAATTCTCTCCTAGTGCAAACAAAATGCGCAGAAGCTTGGGATTGATCCCGAGCAAATTCTGCTTGTTGGGGGAAGCGCTGGTGCAAACATAGTTAGTCATGCCTTGCTAGTCCCTGCTAGATATTTTGGCTAATTTGTATCTCCAGTCGACTGTATTAGCCCTCCAGTTTCGGGATCAGGGTATCTCTGGAATTTTGGGTCAAATACTCAATATCCCAGTCACCTGCCACCCAGAAAAGTTTCCTTCTAGAAAGTATAGCCTCAACAGCTATGAAAAGAACAAGGATGCGCCCATTCTCAGCTCCCATCTAATGCGTTGGTTCTGGAAGCAATATCTACCAAATCCAACAGATGACCCTCATGCCAGCCCGTTGCTGGAAAAGTCTCTGGTCGGGCTCCCGCGCACCTGTGAGCGTCCCTCAAACTATCCCCCTGGGACTGTCCTGATAAGGAAACAGTGGTTCAAGTTGCAGGCTGGGATCCGTTGCGCGATGAAGGCGTGGCCTACGCCCGGGCATTGCAAGAGGCAGGGTAAGTTTCCTGCCACGGAACCGAATCATCGTTTTGCGATAAACTAAGCTCTTTCATAGAGTCCCTACAACCCTCAGGATTTTTGAAGGGCTTCCTCATGCATTCTATGTTTACCCACAGCTTCCTTCTACTACTGTGTATTTCAACAATATGGTAGATTGGATCAGAGCCAATTTTCAGTAAATAGCTTTGATTTAAAACTGAGCTAGCTAGTCCGATGTTAATAAGAGTAACCTCCGTGAAACAAACTATCATTTTTCCGATTTAACTCGTGCTGTGCGCTGTTCATCAAGTATTTTGAACGACAGAATAGATCCCTATTTCAAATCGCCAAGTCAGTTTTCCACGATTGCTTGAGAAAAGTCTTAACCCAGGCTTCAATCTCTCTCGTGGTGTTTCATCACGCTGCTGAGACCAAAAATCGTGGCATGCCATATTTCGAGCGGGCTCTTATCTCTTACGTACGTAATTTCCAACATCGCTGCAGAAAATGCTAAGAATACGAGCCTTGAAATACATGTGAGGAGAAAGACGCAGAATTCAAATTTCGAGACTGTAAATAATTACTACTAAAGTCATCATAGTTTCGGGCTTCTCGTTTTGCCAACAACTACATGCTTTGGAAGCTTATGGTATTTTTCATAGCCTCCTAAGCTTTCGGGGTTCGCGACTGTCCCTCCAACAGAAGAGTCCATACCGTTCAGAATCCGTTTAACGTTGATTTCACACTTCTTACCGTTGACGGTGTAGGGGATTGCGTCAACCTCAAATACCTCCTTGGGCACATGCCGGGGAGAATATTTATCCTGGATGGCTTTCTTAATGCGACCGATGAGATCTGACGAAATGGGATTTCCGGGTTTCATCAGGATGAAAAGAAGTACAGCTTCATCTTCATCAGACTCACGTCGCTGGCCAACACACAATGAATCTTCAACCTCGGAAAAGTTGTCCAGTACAGCGTAAATCTCCGCAGACCCAAATCTTACACCGGATGGGTTCAAAACCCCATCACTGATATTGGAAGAGATCTCGTTAGCACGATTCACAGAGGCACTATCGGAAAATACTCACGATCTACCGAGCACCTTGATTCCTTTTGTAACCTTGTCAATCTGAGCAAAGTCTCCCTGACACCAGACCCTGGTTCCAAAGCGAGCAAAGTAGGATGAGCGATACTTTTCATCGCCGTCTTTCCCGTAGAACGTCAAAGGCTGGCTAGGGAATGGTTTCGTGCAAACCAATTCACCGGCTTCACCCTCACATTCGATGGAAAAGGGATCTGTCTTGACTGCATCGAATATGTCAATCGCCATACCTAGGCATTTAACCTGTATTTCTCCAGCGTAAACAGGGAGAAGAGGGGTGCCGCCCACGACTTTTGACTTGTCAGCTTCATATGGCGTAATAAGGCTTATAAATAAAACCTACGACTGCCACAGAGATCCGTTCCACCGCTCATAGAGACCAAGTGTGTGTGCCTCGGAAATCCGGTCTCGTAAAACCAAGTGTACATCTCCGGTGATAGAGCGGCGCCCGTGGATGTCACCACCCGCAACTTCCCAAGGTCGGCGCTAAGTTCTGTATTGATCTCAACATGCTGCTGGTCTAGTCTCATACTGGATGGTCTTACTTGGTATTATGCTCCTCGCTCTGATTTCCGCCATATATCTGGGGGATGTACCGAAGACAGTCACGCTGTGAAATCCAAGTTTAGGAATATCCATATGGCAATATCAGTGAATGACTAACCCAATTTTTTCAATCAGTTTTAATAGGACATCAGGCTCTGGATAAAACGGCGAACCATCGTATAGAAGCATCGAGACTCCGTTCGAGAGATTGACGAAGTTCAACACCCACATGACCCATGCGGTCTTCGGAGCCCCAAAATATCATAAGTTATTGCAATTAGTTAAGATCGAGGATCTGAGATAGACTAACCGTAGTGTATTGAAAGATGACATCTCCTGGGCGCATGTCATGCTGCAATTGAGAATCGACTTTGACTTTAAGAGCAACTCCCTGTTTGATGCGTCAGCAATGCTTTGCCAAAGGAACCGACTACACTTACCCCTGCTGAATGCACAATACATTTTGGTGGACCAGTCTATCGAGCCGCATTAGCTTCACTTCTTTTGAAAGGCGACTGCTTAGATTCCAAGTTTGTGTTTCGACGCGCACCGGAAAGCATACCGTTCCTGATGAGAAAAGGATGAAAGCGGGGTGGTCAAATGGAAGACCTTGAAAGGATAATGCATCTCCTGAGTCTCTCTTGATGAAATCAGACCAGAGAACTCCTTTGGGAATATTAGGCGTAGGGGCCATAGGTTGAAGGTATGAAATGACAACGACACTTTGAAGTTCGTCGCTAGACTTGGCAAGCTCGCCTGCCCATCTAGCAATGCGATCAAGGATAAACGCGGTTTTTCCTCCGTACCTGTAGCCATTATCCGCGAAAATGATCTTTGGTCTCACTTGAATGAAGCGATCCACAATTGCTTTAGCGCCAAGGTCACAAGATGCAGATGACCAGATGGCCCCGATGGAAAGCGTCGCAAGGCACAAAACAACAGCGTCTACTGAATTAGAGATAACTGCGGCAACTTTGTCGCCTGTTTTGATGCCACTGTTCACCAAAGCGCTGCGGGCAGAGGCAGTGCGTTGTCGGAGACTAGACCATGTCACCTCTTCAATAGCACTCCCTTCACGAGCGACGTGAATAGCAATGGTATTGTCCAAGCCATTGCGCAAGATAATATTAGCAAGGTTTAATTTCTGTGAGGGAAAAAACTCAGGGCGAGGGAAAAGGTTATGGTCGCCCTGGTTGTTGAATTACGTTAGTCTGCGTTGTGCATTGCATTGGTTTGCGTACCATCGAGCCTCTGGTCATTGATCTTGGGCTCCCTTGTTGCGGGTTAAGCTCAAGAAACATATAGGCGTACTCCCAAAACATTCCAATCGTCAAAGGATTGACAGACCATTGATAAAGGTCATCGTAATGTCTCAGTCTCAATCCAGTCTGCTTGTTCACGAAGCTCATGAACTTCAAGACGTTCGTTTTCTGAATTGCTGTCGGGAGCCACAATGGCTGTTTCGGTTCAGTCATATTTGTCGTAGGTTCGAAAGGGGATTGAAAATCCACAGATCTAAGCGAAAGCACACCGACTCAGAAGCGTACGTGCAGAAAACAGCTGTGGTCAACCGCGGGCGAAAATGAACGTAAGCTTTTAGCCACGCTAACAGCCGTGTCCTCAATCTCGCTTATTTGATGTGCTATCTGGAAATGTAAAATCATATTCACTAATACAAGAAAAGGGAGGTCGGCAAAAGCTCCGGTTATCCGTCGGGGAATGCACTAGTTACTGGCTATGCCCGAAGCTAACCAGAGGCCCCCAGAATTACCGAGTATTCAGCTTATCGCCCAGAGTCGCGTTTCCTGCATATCCCTAGAACAACGGCTAAGGTAGCCGGAGCCAGGAGAGAATATCTAATTGGCATTTGAATTCGGCTCCACGGCCGGATAAAGAGTCGGCGTGATTTTCAAGAACAGGATCTGTTGTCAAGCCCTTGACAAATGGGCTCAGGGTTTTGCTTCGGTGATCACCGGTCTGCCTTTAGTCATGTAGGGCTCCAGCGCGTAATTGCCTTTTCAGTGAGCTATTCTCGCCCTGGCTGTGGACTCATACGTCACTGGCCATTTTGAAAGGTTCAAAGGTTATGATCAGGTCAAAATCAACTTCCGTCTAGTTAACCTGCGGTTCTTGCAGAGCACCCAACGTAAACACGGGGCTTTGAATAGCGTAGTAGGACCAGACCATAGAGATAAAATGAAGTTGTGTTTCATTTCCGTATCACAAAGTGAGGTTTTGAATATAATCGTTTCAATAAGGTCAAATGATCAAATCAGAATGTCATCATCTGCAAATATACTATCTGGATTTCAATCTAGGCTAAGACGGCTTGCTCTCCGTTCTTTTCATATGCAAGGCTCGCCTTGCCGGCACCTGGAGGGTTGGAAAAATCCATGCTTGCCCATGTAGTGCTTCTCTCCTTATCGAGCCAGGCCTCCCAAGTTTGGACGCCGCCAAAATAGAACAGGGGACTGTTTGTCTTTCCAGGAATGTTTGCGCCAACGAACCAAGCGCCAGATTCTTTCGCGGAATTTGCAAATAGTGTAGCTTTAAATGCCTCATTGAGGTGAGAAGACCACGCATCCACTGCTGTCTGGCTGACGTTGATCTCCGCAAGCTTGTTCTCTTCCATGTAGCCAATCGTTTTTCCAATCCAGTTCACTTCTTTATTCAAAACGATGGGCATATTTCCGAAGGGGACATGAGGGCCGCAAATTGAGAACATATTAGGGAAACCGGGAACAAGAACCCCGGCAAAAGTCTCGAGCCTCTGCTTCCAAGATGCTCCAAGTGATTTCCCTTGGGTTCCCCTCACATCCATCTCACTAAGTGCGCCGGTAGCGGCATCAAATCCCAGAGCGAAGATGATCATGTCGAACTCGTATTCAGTGCCAGAGCTGGTACGGACTCCCTTCTCGTAAAGATCAATTTCGTGTCCATGGACGTCGACTAAATTAACATTGGGCCGGTTGTATGCTTCATAATAGAAGTGCCCGCAAGGGGGACGCTTGGACAGAAACGGGTACTTGGGACAAAGGAGGTCTGCTGTGTCGGGATCATGAACAACGGCGTGAATTTTTTGACGAAGGTATTCCGAGGCAATATCATTAGATTCTTGATTGGTAAAAAGATCGTCGAGCGTTTCAAACTGGAAATGAAACCCGCCGCATTCCCAGCCAGCATCCAAGAGCTGTCTGATTTTGCTGGCGTCGGTCACATCCTTGATAGTCTGCCCTGTCGATTTCATCGCTAGCCCATACGGATGTGAGCTTGCAGTATCCCAAGTCACGTCGTATTGTCGCTTAATCTCTTTGGCCTGATATTCATCGATGGCATAGTTTCTGCCTGGCAGCACATAGTTTGGTGTTCGTTGAAAGACCGTCAATTGTTTGGCCACGGACGCCAGCTTAGGTATAATCTGAACTCCTGTGGCACCAGTGCCAATAACCGCAATACGCTTGCCTTCGAAACTGACTCCACTTTGTGGCCATTGGGAGGTCTGATACCACTCGCCCTTGTATGACCTGAGCCCTGCAAAAGGCAGCTCCTTTGCTACTGACAAGGGCCCAGTCGCAGGTAGGAAATAACGGCATGTCGTAGAAGCCCCATCCCTGGTCTTGATAATCCAGAGCTTGCTCTCATCGATATAATGTGCAGCTTCAATATACGTATTGAATGCAATGTGCTTACGCAGATCGCAACGATCTGTTTAATCAATGTTAGTCGCAGTTACCATCGACTAGGGGAATGGAGGAACTGACCAACGACTCTTCCAAGATATCTTTGTACCTCCTCTTGCGAAGGATAGCGCTCACGGTAGTCCCATTCTTCGACCACTTCTGGCGCAAAGTTCATTGCATAGACCCATGCTTCGCTGTCGGTTCGGGCTCCAGGGTAGCGATTCCAGTACCAAGCCCCGCCTACATCTGCGCCAGCCTCAAAGCATTTCACGTTCAGGCCTAGCTTTTGGAGCTCCCATAGCGAGCGAATGCCACTGAACCCTGCGCCAATGATGATGGCATCGTACTCTGCATTTTTGGTGAACATCATAGGCGATAGTTGAATCAAAATACTTTTTGCGGCTTAGTTTTTAAAAGGTTTCGGCTGAAGCAGGGGGGTCATGTGTTATTTCAATTGAAAACGATTATATCACCATTTATTCGTTGATAGTATGCTCGGTTATCAATCAATAGGTGTATATTTGGTATATTACTGGCACAGACAACCGGAATTCGAGATCAAGCGCTTCCTTCGCCGCGGGCCTAAAGATTCGGTATTACCCGTGGACGGTCTCGAGCACCCGAAAGAACCCCAAAGAGAAAGTTTGAAAGGGAAGGCGGGGGTCCATAGCGTCATCCGAGGGATTTCGGCAAACATTACCGTTCAACTCCGGTTCTGTTTGACCTACAGTAGGCGACGATCTAACGGAATTGCGGGGTTGCAGCGAAATTTTGCCCGAAATGCCGGCCTCGGGCAGCTGTAGAGTCCCCAGGCTCCATCACAATTGAACCTCTGCGACTATTTTGTTGATAGAGAATACCACGCTTGAAATAAGCCTTCTTTGGTTTAAATTGTTTCCCCCCGTATATAAAAGAATAGAGAGGGGTGGTTAACTGACGCAGGACGCTAATCCATCAGACGGGTAACTAGGTGAGGGACGTATCTGTGAGCTATAAAATTCTAAATAGAGATTGATATAGAGTCAATACATCTATAATATTCATTTTCCAGTGTCATGGCAAGACACAATTAGGCTGAGCTCTTGGGTGTCCTGAGTGCTACGTCTTACGCGATACACCGTCATAAGTGGGCGGAGAGTGTCTTAAGCTAAGTTCCGAAGACACCACACTAGACTTTAAGTTGGCTATTATCTGTGCAAGGACAGCAAGGGGTATGGAAATAAGTAGAACGGTTTTTGTTTCACTCAGCCCAAGTTCAATTTGATAAAGTCAACCTAGATACAGAGTTCAAATTCTTTCGTGAAACTCGTAGGTATTATCTCCATCCGCATTTAATAAATGAATGGCACATGGACCAAATATGTAGATAGAGACAGGCTAAGCGACCTTTCCTCTTCATAGAACTATGCAAGCCTCGGCGCACGTAATCAAGTCAGACCGCCAGTAGCAAATGTAGTTTTGGACAGAGTAATTTCTCTCCAGTACCAGACCACAGACATGGTAGCACCAGGGCCAATGATGAAGCTACTGAGGGCGATGAGAGCTGAAACTTTCCGGATGCTAGCCCTTGTCCTGCCCATGCGCTTCAAATCCCACACGGCCATACAGAGCCAGCCGTACGTAGCACCATAGAACCCCCAGAAGTCTGCGAGGAAGATCTGTCTCAGCCCCTCACCAAATGACTTAACCTGCCTAGAGAAGTCGGGCCAGAAAACCGATTTGAATGTCATTTCGGACGACGATGCAATTTTGCCAAGACAGTAAATATGAAGCAGCAGCCCAAGTACACCCGTGATTATATAGAGTCTCTTGAGAGGAGCTATATCGGGGAAAGTCTGCTTAGCCTTCCGTTGTGTCTGCTTCGGATTATTTCTTTTGACATAGAAATGTCCGAGGATGCTGCAGATGAGGGGTACAAGGACTGGAGAAATCTGCCAAAGGGCCTCGAAGTTCTGAATGGTAAAGGGATCCTTCCACGGGGCAAACATGAAAATTGTTGGGAAGACATATCCAATCAGATTGGCCCAAAGCAGCGACTCGGCGAACTGGATCGAAACCTCCCGGTTCAGCGGCCACCAGTAGGTCTCAGACTCCGAGATGAAGGTGTAAATTGCGTAGTAAATTGGCATATAGATTCCAACACCGGCCCATTGGACGAGTGTGAGCCAGACTGTGATCCTGTGGTTGCGTTAGCTGGATTTTTATTATAAAAATCAAGTTCCAGACCCACATTGATACTGGTGTCAGCATATTGCGTTTCCGAAATGCTTCCACCGACCACACCGCAATAGGTTGAATGAGCATGCCAAGGAAATACATCTGCAAGGTTCCGAAGTTTTCATCCCAATTGTTCAAACCTGGCATGTATGCTGCCGCCAAGAACACAAGATAGTCGTCGATTGCCTTAATTCCAACATAGCCGCGCTTAAGGGGGAAGCCTGGGTTGTCTGAGAACGTCCCAGTACTCAAGATAGATTGGAGGTGAGTTCCAAGGCCATAGTCAGCGGAACGAATCCACATCCCGTAATGTACCAGACCGGCAATCAGCAAGTAGAATGCAATGAAGTACCACTTGGTTACTCCCCGAGGCTCTGGAGCACTGAGAAGCTCGTCCTTGTAAGGAACCAATCTTGGAATGGGGCTAATTTTTGGGTTGTCCAGCTTCTCCGCGAGGGGCATGTTGCGAGAGAAATTGAACGTTACATCCTCGACGTCGGTCCGTGGCAGTAAATGGAACGCTGCAAATTCATGGAGTGGTGTGTCGAGTAGCTCAGTCCTCTGCTGGTTGTGCGAATGCTCTTTGAGGGTGGTTGTTCTGTCCTTGCGGATCTTCTGGGTTGCGGCAAATACATGCTCAATTTGCTCCAGTGAAGGCTTCGCGCCGCCCTGTGGCTTGGCAATTACTTTACGGAGAGCATTGACTAAGGTAGCTGCTGATTCAATACAAGCATTACCACCGTGGCCCGCGATGGGATGAAACTGCGACGTGTTAACGAAATCCCACGTCGGTGATGTGTTGCCCACTCACCTTGTGTGCGGCATCGCCAATGGTAATGATGCGCTGAAAATACCACTGTCTGAAAACGTACTCTTGCAGAGGAACTAAAGCAGAGGAGATTCTCTTATCCAGAAGCTCCTGGAACTTCAAATTTGGTGTGATGTTGTCGTCCGCACGCGCAGCAAGGATCTTCTTCTCGTCTTCTTTGGTGTAGGTCGGAATATCGTGACCATGGGCTCGCTGTGCCAACTTGAAGAAGTAGAACCAATACACACGGCCTTCAGGGCCGCCGTTGACCACGTAAGATTGGTGCTTCTTGAATACGGAGTTTGACGCGCCGGGCTCAATGCCCTTGCAAGGGTTGGAAATCCCAAAAACACAGCCATAATCGCAAGGGAGGCCTTGATCTGATTAGTGTTGCCCGTCGCGGGAGAAAGCTCAATACTCACGAGAATACTCATCGGCCGCAATCCAGCCAGGTGACTTCTTATGTGCAATTTTCCACATTTCTTCTCGGACGGTACTATGAATACCATCCGTCCCGACCAAGATATCACCGTGATAAGATGAGCCGTCCGCGGTTTTGACAACAACTCCGTTGTCGGTCATATCAACCTTTTGAACGCGCTTGCTAGTGAGGACTTTTCTTTTGTCCTTGATATTGTCGTACAGTACTTGAAGCACCATTTGACGATCCAAAAAGGTGATGGGATAGCCATGCCTGGATAGGGTTCAAAAGGTCAGACTGATAACGCAATAGCGGGTATTGGCAGCCTCACCTCTCATGCATCGACTGGTTCATACCCCGAAATTCGCAAATCACTTCGCCCGACCCGTTGCGAAAGTGGAAAGAGTCCAGCGGAGGGCAGAGCGCCAAAATCTTCTTGTAGAGACCAAGTTGATCCAGGATCCGATTTCCATGAGGCAACATGCCAATGCTTGCACCCACCTGGGGGGCAATGTCAGGATACGCCTCCAACACGACAAAGTCGATGTCATAGAGCTGGAGCATATTGGCCAGCGTGAGGCCAGCAATACTCCCACCCCCAATCATAACTTTGAAATCGCTTTTAACACCCATATCTCTGAATTGAAAGGAAAGGTAGATGGGTGATTGAATTGGCCAAGACCCGTCGCTTATGACCATTAAATGGAAGTAGGGAAGCTCTACTTATATCCTCAACTTGATCAGGCAATTAGAAGCTCCATTTTCCATCATGCGGCCCTAGTCTCCACGAACCAGTAGGGAATGCCGAAAATACAGCTTGATTGACCCGAATTAGCTTGGAAGTTGCACACGTGCAAATTACCCCGGTTCCCGAAATAATCGAACAGGGTTCTGACACCCGTCGCGGGATGGATCTGACTGAGTATGGGAGAACACCGAAAATAACCGGCAAAACGGCCCGAGCCCGTTTACGTACGGAAAAGCCAACACGCCAATGGATTTGCCAAGACCCCTCGCTGTAGGCCGTCACAATAATATGCTAGGAGAGCTACTGAGCGTAGAAGTTGGCATTTGGATCCAATCAAAACATGTGTATTTCGACTCGGAAGATGTTGGCGTTGGAAACTCAGGGGTTAGTACTGGTGGATTCTTTATCCGGTATTCGGACTAATTTGCCCGCACTAATGCTGATCGCCCTGGGCAAATACGGGGAAAGGAGACTGAAGTCTCGGACACAGGGAGCATATTGCTATAAGCGAGGATGGATATGTAGCAGTGCCCCTTTGTGACTTTTCTGGCTGGGGTTAAAACGTTCCATCACGACGACGCTCCACAAGCCATACCTGAGTCCTCACTGTACCATGGAAAACTACCAGCAAAAGGTACTCGTCACTCGACGGTCGCTCAAGTACACATACTATATGTCCCCGTCCGGCGAATCCACAAAGCAGCACCCAGCCTTGTTGTTCCTGCATGGTTTTCCGGACTCGGCCCATCTTTGGTCCGGCATTGTCGCAATGCTCTGTGACTTGCCCAACAAGATCATAATCCCTGATTGCTTGGGCTATGCTGGTACCGATAAGCCGGAAGATACAAATATGTACACATATGACGGCCAGGCAGATGATCTTGCCGATATCTTGAACGAGGAAAGCGCCGAATTCAGTGTCATTATCGGCCATGATTGGGGCAGCGCGCTCGCTCAGCGTACCTATCTCCACAATCCCGAGCTCTTCAGCGGCATGGCTCTCTTGAACACCGCATATATGGTTCCTTCGGATGATCCTTTTGATCTGACTGCCATCAATCAGCTCACAGAAAAGGCATTTGGCTATCCGCAATTTTCATACTGGGATTTCTTCCTGTCGCCCGATTGCCCAGATATTGTTGACAGAAATTTGGACAGAATGTGGCAAGCCTTGCACGGTGATGTTGAAGACTGGATGAAAAGTCTGTTTTGTGTTCCCGATGCCATGCGCACCTTCTTACTCGGCAGCGAGGATGTGCCCTTGAAAGAATATGCGAAGCAGTCTCAGTGGAAAGACAAGTTCATACAGCAATTTAAGAGCGGTGACTTTGCTGCGAGCTTGCAGATGTACAAAGCCACTGCATCAAACATACAATCAAAGTCTGATGCAGCGATTCCAAAGCAGAATCTGGCCATCGAAGTGCCTTTACTATTTATCGTCTGCTCCAAAGATGCCGTTTGTTTGCGAGAAATGATGGTACTGGCGGAAGAGCAAGGTCTGGTGCCTCATCTCACGGAAGTTGTCGTTGATTGTGCGCATTGGTCGCCAATGGAGAAACCAGCCGAAATCGCACAACACATTAAGAACTTTCTCATGGCTTTAGTCCCAGCTCAGTAAATCAGGTCTCACTAAACAGGATGTGAAATACTATATTTATCTTGTAAACCCCAATGAGCCATTAATTGTAACAATCTTTCAGAAAAATTCTTTATTGCTCTGTTGATAGGGATTTTGTTGCAAATACGGGCCTTTCAGGGGGAGGCCCTTGTTGACAGGGATGGCGCAGTCCTTCCCTAGCTGGTTGCAGACTAGATAGACGGATTCTTCTTGCCACAGCCATGAAAAAACAAACGGGTTATTACGAAAGCCCGGGTTGGATATATTGAAACGGTCTGGATAGCAAAAAAGGCTTTTTTTATTTTTTTTTTAACATATCCCTCGGGGGTAGGTTATCAGTACCCCGTGCAAGTGGTAACATGTTCATATAATATCTAGTTATTAGCTAGCTATGCAGACATATTGATCAGGACCGTTTTTGGCTCAGTGAAAATTCTCAGTGCATATTCGCCGAATTCTCTTCCGACGCCGCTCTGTTTCCTTCCTCCAAAGGGAGTCTGAATGCTTTGCAGGCTGACACAGTTGATACCAACGACTCCAGAATCCAGTGCTGAGGAGACACGCATAGCTCTTGTGATGTCGCTGGTGAACACTCCAGACATCAAGCCAAATTCGGTATCATTGGCAAGTTTAACAACCTCTTCCTCTGTCTCAAAGGTCTTGATAATGCTGACTGGACCGAAGATCTCATCTCGATAGATCTCAGCATCGTCCGTAGGATTCAAGAATACCGTTGGTTCCATGTAGCATCCTGTCTCACCGTACTGGAGGCCTCCAACCACTAATTCTGCCTCCAACCTTCCCCTTTCTACCATTTCCCTTACCCGCTCAAGCTGCGACTGGTCGACCATGGGCCCATATTTGACATCTGGATCTTGGGGATCTCCTAGATCACTTAGAGCTTCCTTCATCATTTTCACGTACTCTTCGATGAACTCATCTGCAATACTCTTGTGGACATAAACCCTAGATGCAGCAACACAGAGTTGCCCACTTCGCGTCAGGATTGCATTGACCGTCCATTTCAGAGCGTTCTCGATATTCGCGTCTTCGAAAATGACAGCTGGGCTCTTTCCACCTAGCTCCAGCGTGACTCGCTTCAAGTTGCTTCGAGCGGCGACCTCCTGGATCTTTCTTCCCGTTGCGACGGACCCAGTGAAGCTGATCTTGCGAATCCTCATGTGCTGCGCCAGCAAAGCCCCAGTGGAACCAGGCCCTGTGATTATTTGAACAACGCCCGGAGGGAATCCAGCTTTCTCAAAAAGCGTCGCTGCAGCCAAGGTTCCCAGAGGTGTCTTCTCGCTTGGCTTCACAATGATAACATTGCCCGTCGCAAGTGCAGGAGCAACCTTGAGAAAGAGGGTTGCCAGTGGAGCATTGAACGGGTTGATCGCAGCACAAACTCCGAGTGGCTCATGTCGAACGAACTTGACAAATCCTATATATGGCCCTTGTAAGTACAGCACCAGATCGATCTGTCCAATGTTTCATACCGTCGTCATCAGGGTAGTAATCTCCCTTTTGTTTATCCGTCCAGCCTGCATAATAAAGTACACAGTTTCGGATGTAATTACGCTCGCGGACTGGAGCAAGGGAAACTGGGATTCCAGATGTGAGCGAGTCGAGCGTCAGAATTGGCGTGAGCTCGGTCTCAAGCAGCGAAGCCAGTTCAAGCAGGCGCTCTGTTCGTTGGACAGCAGTGAATTTGCTCCATGGCCCATGGAAGGCCGTTTCGGCGTATTTGACAGCTGCCTCAACATCTGCATCGCCAGCAATTGGGAGCTGATCGGTCACGACGGTATTATCTTTCGGGTTTTTAAGAACACAGGTCTCTCCGCTCTGCGATTCAACGTATTGACCGTTCAGGTACAGCTTTGTGTAGGATCTTGGATCCAATGCCCTGGTGCTCATTACGGCGCCTTTCAGTGAATGTTTTGTTAAAGAGGCAAGTTGATTCTATCAAAAGGCTCGAAGGAGTCGTTGACTATCTGTTCTTGTATTAAATGTTTCTTTCCCTCATTTAAGTTACCTTCGCCGCATCTGACTTCCTTACTCCGGTGGCGCAGATCAACCCCGGCTATCCATTTCCGATATCCAAGGAAACTCCCGCTTGTCGGCCTTTTCTCGGTAAACTGGCCTTTTCTATTACCGGATACTAGGTTTCATCGGCGAGGTCCCCTTCCGGCGGGCAGGCATTATGAGCTGTAAGCTCGGCACATGCCGAAAAGCCTTCGCATAGGGAAATAAATTGTCAGAACTGTCATGACCAGACTTGAGTTGTAGCTACATCGCATACTTCTTTTCCACAATGACTGACCTCATGGATGTCTGGGCTCTAACTGAGTGGGGTAAACCACTCAAAAAGATTCAGCAGCCTATTCCCGTGCCGAAGGGAACAGAAGTCTTAGTGAAGGTCACTCACGCCGGCGTTTGTCACTCGGATCTTCATACCGCAGAAGGCTTCTACGATATCGGAAAAGGGCAGCGATTCTATGTCAAAGACCGTGGTATCAAGCTACCCATTGCCCTGGGGCATGAAATCCTTGGGGAGATTGCGGCTTTTGGCCCAGATGCCGGGTCTCTCCCCATAGGATCTCCTCAGATCGTGTATCCATGGCTTGGGTGTGGATCCTGCACACGCTGTGGACAGGAGAAAGACAACCTTTGCGCATCACAAAATGGACTGGGAACTCTCCAGAATGGTGGTTTTGCGGAGTATGTGGTGGTTCCGCATTCCAAGTATCTCGTTGATCTGGGAGATCTGGATCCTGCGGTGGCTTCCACTTTTGGCTGCTCTGGAATCACCACCCTCAGCTCAGTTAGCAAGATTATGCCTTTGCCCCCGGATGAGCCAGTTCTCCTTATCGGCGCTGGAGGTCTCGGTCTTGCCGCGATTTCAGTGTTGCAATCGTTTGGGCACAACTTCATTGTGACGGCAGACATAAACGATGAGAATCTGGCCGCTGCCGCCGAAGCTGGTGCAACAAAGACCGTCAACACCTCGGGGCCTTTTGCACGCGACGACATTATTGCAGCCACTAACGGACCTGTCATTGCTGTGATTGACTTCGTCAACAGCTCAGGCACTGCGAGTTTGATCAACAGCCTTGTCGCCAAGGGAGCTAAGTGGGTCCAGGTTGGTGTAATGGGAGGATCCTTAGAGTTGTCCCTGGTTGGGAATGTTTTCAAGGGCCTGTCTATTTTTTCAAACATTACTGGAAACTTAGACGAGCTGCGGACTCTGGTGCAACTGGCAAAAGAAAGAAAGCTCCGCCCTGTACCGGTCGAAAAGATGCCATGGAACTCTGTGAATGAGGCCATGGCCTTGCTAAAGGCAGGAAAGGTGTCTGGTCGAGTTGTGCTTGTGAAATAGCTTCGCCAAAGTCTAGATATGTGTTGATTGAAAATAGAAAGCCAATTACATGGCAGAATGCTCTGGACTTTGAGATCGTGGCCTGATTAAATACTAAAACGTGATGATAACTTTCATCTTCAACAACCAACTCCTTCTCTTATATAGCTGCACAACTGCTTTTAGATTAACTTTGCACTGGTGATTACTCGTTCCAATTTGATTATCTTCTTACGATAATAGCAAGCAATACAGGAGTTCAAATAAGAGCAGTTTCAAACAGTGTCTCAAAGCTTCCACATGATTGCCTCCAATGTTATGACTTAACATCACCGGTTCAATCTGCCCTACTTTTCAAGCCAGAGCGTCATCGTCAAGAACCTCCGCATGGCGAGTGGTCTCTTCCCATTCAGATTGTTCAACTTTTTCACTTTCATCGGTCCATTCCTTTGCAGATAGAGCGACATCACCCATCGCGTAGTCCATCTTCTCCAGATGCCAACCACCTGTCTGTATGAATTGTTAATATCTGCCTTCCAGATAGTTCGTTCCGTCATAGGATCCTGACATACCTCAGGAAGAGCAAAAAAGAGATAAGTCGTGTGCACAACTGCCAGCGACACGAATACCAGGTAGTATTTCCAACCAATGGTCGCCGTGGCAGTGGGGAGTAGGTTCAGCCAATGGATATCAGCCAAAAAGAAACCAATGATGGCCACTGCCGAGACCTGGTTTCTGATATGGGTAGGGAATATCTCGGTCGCAACGGTAAATTGATTCAAATCAATCATCAAGTTGTAGCTACAAATGGCGTATTAGTTGTGTGTCCGAATTGCGAATGGGAAAAACCATACCAAACCACGTAGACATTGGTCATTGTTGTCGCAGCAGCAGCCCAGCCCTTTGTCGGCGTATTGTTATACTGTGCGATGAGCCCCGTCAAGGCCGCCAAAACGCAGGTCACCAATAAATAACCGGTCACTGGCTGAACTTTAGCTAAGCTAGATCAAGTCTCAACAGGGATATACTCACGCAAAGCTCTTCTTCGACGTAGACGGTCTGAAATCAAGCTTCCGATGCAGGCAATGACAAGGCCAACCGAGTTGTAAACCGCTGACAAGAGAAGCGATTTTGTTGAGCCCAGTCCAAGTGAGCCATACAACCTGACATTGTAATTGTTGATCACTAGTGGACCAATGTTTTGACCGCCGACCATCACGAGCCACGCAAGGAGAAGTCGCTGGCGATTAACATTCTTTGTAAACAATCTCCATTTTCCATCGGTGTCGATAGTCTCCTTCTCAATTTTTGATCTCTCTATAATCATCTCCAATTCTTGTTTGGCGAAATTATTTGCGGGGTCTTTGGGATCACGATGGAGTTGAACCAGAATCTCAAGGGCTTTGTCGTGCTGGTCATGCTGAACGAGGAATCTAGGGCTCTCTGGCACTATTACAGAGTCAGATGATTGAAGGTATTCTCTATGTGTCACGGGATGGTATACCGTAGAATGATCCTCCAAGGAGGCAAAGACCCCAAATAATCACCACTGCGAAAGAGAAACGCCACGCGAACTCGGAATCAGGTGTAAAATAGCATCCGAATCTGAACAGAGGCCGTTCATTAACTGAACGCACACGACAAAGTGATATCCAAACTTACCCAACCCATCCCGCCGTGCAATACCCAAGGTTGATGAATACTCCATGTGCACCCCCAATCAAACCGCGGGAATGAGGAGGAGCTACTTCTGTGAAGTAGGTTGGCATAGCACCCATTGTATGACCAGCGGCTAACCCTGCTACAGCTCTTGCGAACAAGAACTATTTGTGCTGCGTTAGTACATTATGAAGCTACCCAGAGAAATGATGTGCGAACCATCCCTGGTGATTGCGATGCGCATTGGAGTACTCCACCAACGACTCCGGTAGCGGCGGCGATACGGAAACCATTGCCTCGTCCGAGTCGGTTGCCAGCCCATGCGGCCAGAAAACAGCCGAAGAATTCAGTGCCAAAAATATTCCATTTGAAGCACCGATGATATCATTAGTGTAGCTGTATCCAGGGGTTGCTGGGTTTTGCTCAAGACCGAGGGAAGAATAGAAGGTTGGTTGGCCGATAGTAAAAGCGAAGACTGCAAGAGAATATCCCGTGAAAAGAGACCCAAACGATGCAAACAAGACCACCTGAAATTTTTCAGTCCTCGCTAAACTGACGACAATTGGTAAAATTCGAGTCCTGTCTTACCCCAATATTGTACCAGCTATAGGTTTCCATTTTGCCCGCTCACAAGGAGTTGTGGTAGAAAATGGAGATAATAGATAGATGCGATATATTGCGAGACATGATGTGAGGTTTCTGGCCATATACGGAGCCAGGATTGACTATTTGGATAATTGGTCATCGAGAAATCGGCGTTGGCCGAAGCAAGTCGTACCGACGCCGATGCGGCGTTGATTAGACTTTCGTCGTTTACGGGCGGAAATAGCGGCCAGTAGGCCACATCATATTAAATTTTCACCGCTCAAGCAACCGCTTACCTTTTCGGTCAGGCCGTAGGCGGATTTACAACTCTTATGTTTATGAACATCCCAATGGCCTTTTCAAAACTCTCCTTTTATCTTATCCTCGTATATAGCAATGCCACACGTAGCCGCCCATCTGCCCTACCTCGTCCTTTACCCGCAGCGGAGGTCATCGGTCTAACAGACGATTAGGACGGTTAGTCAACTTCGCGTGCGGACAACGAGGTACCGGGGATATACTCTAAGGTAGACCTAACTTAGGATGAGCCTAAGCCCTAGCCGTAGCGTAGGCTACAGTGGCAGGAGGACGAGGTTTAGATATACGATGTATATAGGGGGCGTACGATCTAACGGGGAATCTAGCGGGGGAATCTAGCGAACCTATATTTTTTGATATAACACCTATATTATTAATAGATATTACTACGTTTTTATGGATATAAATGATCAAAATCGTACTAGAAAACTCGCCTAAAAGTAGTGTAGTTAGAAGGTGAAAACCTGATTGCTAATTTTTGAAAATTTAGCCGGCAGAAAATATTCTATATCTGATGTGGCCTACTGGCCGCTATTTCCGCCCGTAGTCGTTCTGAGACAGGAAGACTTACAACGCCACCACCCGAACTTTCAATCCAGAATTCTAAATCCATTGAGTGAAAAACTAAAAACGGTAAACTAATTTCACTACATACATCGATTTAATTGACTTTTTCTGTTATTGTTACTATGTTAGACCGCCGCGAACCCTTCTTAAGGGGCAAGGTGCAGGAAGGTCCGAGGGGATTGCAAACAATTCCCCGGTCAAGGTACGACTACAATTTAATAGGTAGCTTATGATGCCCTGGCAAGAGCCTTTAGCAAATAATGGGGTACAATTCTTCCTATTCCAAGACCGCTATAGGCGAGTTGTGCCCTCCACCTACATGCCACCTCTGCCACCAGTGACCTTAAGATCGTTATTTCCGGATCCCATAAAGTATGGTCAATCGTACTTACCATGATTGTCTGCAAGGCTGTTAGACGGAATTCAGCCACAGTGGAATAATCAACTCACTTGTCCGCTCACATATGAGAACAATGGAGATACCGCGGCTAGAATTGCCCGTCCGGCGTCTGTGGGCGTTCCAATCCGTCTAAGGGGAATATCCCCTACCCTATGAATAATAAGTTCAGGCCGCGCAAGCCCGAGGAAATTGGGGTGCTGACCATTTCTCTTCTTCATCATAGCCGCCTTTAAATCCCACAGCATGCTTTGTGCCGTCGGGTCGTGTCACGAATTCGCCAGTTGGCGCCTGCGTCAGTCTGGTTTTGATGGCCCCAAAAGCCACGGCTATACAAAGATGATTAGTGTCAAAAAGGTTAAGTTTTGAGTGGAAAGAATGCATACTGTTGGCCCTCACGCCATATTCTGGTCCCCATTCCTGGGCCACTGTTTTGGTCAGTCCTACCAAGCCAGCCTTAGCAAGTGCATAGCTAGCTTGGCCAGCGTTGCCATAGATTCCAGATGTAGATGATATATTGACAATTGATCTGGGCTCCCCATCTTTTACCATGAAGTAAGGTGCCGCTGCCCGAATTAGTTTGAATGGCGCGGTATTGTGGAGGGCAATGACAGTTTCTTGAAGTCGTTAATACCGTTGCGGTAGTTTTCTTAGTCTTCGGGTGGAGGAGCGACTTACCCCATTGGTTGTCCTTGATCTTGTCAATTGGATTATCCCATGCATATCCTGCATTGTTCACAATAATATGAATCTTTCCGCCACTGAATTCAACGGTCCTGCGAACTAGTTCGCTGATAAATTCATTATTGGTTACGTCTCCGGCAACGGGGATTGCAGAGCCCCCATCCAAATTGATATCCTGGGCGGTTTTCTCGGCTTTCTCTATTTTAGATTATCAGTATCACAGAGTAAAAACGGAGGAAACAAATATTACTGGCGTCCAAGTCTGCAATAACCATTTTACATCCCTCGCGCGAGAGAATTATAGCGGTCTCGGCTCCTATGCCTTGAGCTGCGCCCGTAATTATGGCAGTCTGGCCTGTAATCATAGATTAGTACGTCAATCATGTGTCGTCTTTCTTACCATACCTGCCAGCATCCCCTGGGGGAAATTCAGTCTTGGACTAGGACCCATCTTTTACCGGTATACAGTGAAGTTGAGGGTGAGACTTGCGCTTTGGAAGAAAATAGGGTATATCGAAGAAACTCGCTCACAAGTTCCACAACGAAATTCATGGTCAACATTTTCGTCATGGCCGGGCGCTTCGGCTTCATTTGTGAATGTTCCAAGCTAAGCCGCTCCTTCGGCAAATGCCGAACATCCGGCAGCGGGTACATTGCCCACTTATGCGAGGGTCGGGGAAGTTAGGCGGAACCATCTTCACTTAATAGGTCAGTGCGGGGTAAGATAGTTCAGTGGATTCCGGGTTGAAATATTCTAATACCGATCGGTAATGCGGAGGTCATTCTCCGGTTTCTGCCAACCTTGCGGTGTCGGTCAGCATATTGAAGCGGGTTGGCTGTTTACTTAAAACGGTCGGGTCGAATCAAAGCGACGGCTCAGCGACTCAGCGGCTTAAGGTGCATAGCATATTCAAAGTGCAGTCGAGTCATGGAGCCAATAAAGAATCTCAATAACGGAGCTGATGAAGCTCAAGAGCTTGATGTCCTTATCATCGGTGCTGGCTTCGGCGGGTGCTACAGTCTCTATAAGCTTCGTCAACTAGGACTTAATGTGCATCTTTTCGAAGCAGGCACGGGTCTTGGAGGGGTTTGGCATTGGAATACCTACCCTGGAGCTCGTGTTGACTCGGAGATTCCATACTATCAATTCTCGATGCCTGAAGTCTGGAGGAAATGGAACTGGTCCGAACGATTTCCAGGCGGAGAGGAACTCAGGGCTTATTTCAAGCACGTTGATCAAGTTTTGAATCTGTCCAAGGATATCACATACTCTGCCAATGTCATTAACGTGCTATACGATGAGTGTAGCGCGAGATGGACCGTGAAAACGGAGAATGGCCACAAAGCAGTATGCAAATATCTCATCTGTGCAACCGGCAGTTCATTCAAGCCACACTGTCCCGATTTCAAGAATTTGTCCGCATTCAAAGGGCAGATCATCCATTCAACCCGCTGGCCCACTGTTGCAAACACGGCGAACAAACGTGTCGCTATCATCGGTTCAGGCGCCACGGCTGTTCAGTGCACCCAAGAGATTGCAAAAAAGGCGCACCATTTGACCGTCTATATTCGTACCGCCAGTATCTCCTTGCCAATGTTCCAGCGGCCCCTCGGTGATCTCGAGCAGCGAGTCAACAAGTCCACTTACATACGCATGTTTGCACATTGTCGAAAGACGAAGTCGGGTCTAGGATATGACTCTCAACCGGGCTCTGTATTTGACTTGAATGACCAAGAACGGGAAGAGCTCTGGGAAGAACTATGGAATCGTGGCGGATTCAATTTCAACCAAGCCAATTATCGGGATTTCCTAGTGGACCCCAAGGCCAACAAGCTCATGTACGATTTCTGGGCCAAGAAAACGCGTCCAAGGCTCAAGAGCCCGGAGAAGGCTGCATTCCTCGTCCCTGAAACGGCCCCTTTCGCCTTTGGTACAAAACGGAGCAGTCTAGAGCAGGACTATTATGAGTGTCTCGATCAGGACAACGTTGACATTGTGAACCTAAAGGCTAATCCAATCACGGAGTTCACGGAGAAGGGAATCATTTGTCAAGATGGAGTGGAGCGCGAATTCGACACAGTCGTGATGGCTACAGGATTTGACGCAATGACGGGCAGCCTGACGAATATGAATATTCACGGCAGGGACGGTGTTACCTTTAAGGACCGATGGAAAGATGGCGTTTTCACCCACCTGGGCCTTTGCAGTAGTGGATGCCCTAACATGTTCATGATCTACGGACCACAAGGCACGTTTTATTTTGAGCTTCATCAAGGAATCACCACTAACCTATCTACTAGCACCGACTGCCTTTACAAATGGGCCTGTGTTCATTGAGAGTCAAGTTGACATTGTCATTGACTTTATCAAGAAGCTTCAGACAGAAGGTATCAAAACCATCGAAGCTCAGCACAATGCTGAAGAAAAGTGGAAGGATGCGATCCAAGAGGTTTGCAACAAAACTTTGATGCCGCTCACTGATTCTTGGTACATGGGAGCAAATATCCCAGGCAAGAAGCGAGAACAGTTAAACTATTTGTCCGGCATTGAGCAGTATGAGGTGGAATGTCGAGCAGCTCTGGAAACCCTGGAGGGCTTCACTGTGGTCTATGATACCGGCAAACAGGCCAATGCACTGGCCAACCAAGCCTGACTATCTTTCTCCTGATATAAAGGAAGATCAAGACAGTTATATGATTTCTAGACGAATATACCATTGTCTCATATTTTGTAGCTCAAAAGGAAGAATCAAACCATCACTATAGATCCTGTTGCTATTACAAGGGAGGCTGATTGTTTTTGTTTCTGGGGGAAACGACAGGAACTTCAAGTTGATTTCTAATCAACTTGGTTTTCCATTTAAACTTTCGGGGAATTATTTCCGACAGGGTGGCTTTATTCCTGATCTGTCCCAACCTCATATCAAAATAAATCCTATATACGGGCACGCGCTGCGGGCGCCAGGTTCCCCCCGCCTTGCGACTCTCAATTGCTTGATCTCCTTTTTCAAATTCCGCATTCCACCCCGACATTCTTTTGTTACTCATTCTCCTTACTGTAAGATTGAGTTCCCCTCTCTGTATACTCATTTATTGGAAATCCTCTGAGCCAAGCATCAAACCACCCAGTCTCTGGGTAACACCTCCGTGGCCCTCATGAGGTTCACGGATGCATGCCACTCCAAGCTGTTGCCTATGGCAACGTACACAATCACGCCACGTTGACATAGAGATCCACGAATTGGCGAGAAGATCGCCGGAGTCTTCAGCATGGCTGTCTGGAGAGTCACACACCGCTTCTCCTCCTCAGATGATACTGTTGTGATATGAGGCTGGTGCAGATCTGGAACAAAGCCGCACCACCGGAAATAATTCCCGAGGTGTCTATGCAAGGAACCAAGTTGATTGAAAATCAACTTGATCTTCTCGTTCTATATATAGCCTCTCTCAATACCTCTGATATAATCAATTTATTTTTCCTCTGACCTACAACAGGTTACAAGCCCGGGACAAACTCTCGGGTGCCGTCTCTACTCATCTGAGAATCATCATTACCATCTTGAGAATATATATCTACCCCGCTTTCGCTACCATCACCATGTCGGCTCTGGTCCACAACTCGCCTGATCGAGCCGTCACAGCTATCGAGCTTCTGACAGGAAGCGACAACTTCGCGACTTGGAAATGTCTCATGACCTCCTACCTCAAAGCCAGGCAGGTTTGGGACATCGTGTCGGGCGACCTCCAGCGTCCCAACTGCCTATTCAAGTACGCCAAATCATTTACGGCGGACATCTATCCCTTGATGGAACCGCACCTCAACAGAGCGGTGAGACAGCGAGCTATTGAGGCGCGCCTCGAAGTGGAGGTCCAAGCGTTCGAGCGCTTCCGTAAATGGTCGCGTCGTGAAGCCGAGGCCTACTACACTATCTTCCGGTACCTGCCCCCCATATCAGTATTCATATTGCGGTACTGGAGACGTCCCGTAACCTCTGGAATAAACTTAAAGAAAAGTACCGGCGGATAGAGCTCGCCACATTTTGCGAACTGTTCGCCTAGCTTCGCGAAACAACCGGCGATCGTTGGGCCAGTATACGCGAGTTTATTGATCGTATACAGTTGCTTGTATATCGATTGAATGCTATCGCCCTAGTATCGATTAGAGATAAGGCTTATATTATACTCCTGCTGACATAGATTGGACCGGAATATACCCTGATTGTGGATACTATCTAGAATAACAAGGATCCAGTGATCCGACTACAATCGGAAACCGTCTAACTAATATAGAATAGATAGTTCGGAGAAAAGAGTATCTAGCACCCCTACAGGGAGTGTCTAGCCCGTCCGTCAATATAGTGCAGAAGACTGCCAGAAAATACAACTACTGCAAGGAGCGAAGCTATATAGTCGAGCAATGCTAGAAGAAACAGCGAGAAGTACAGCCGTCCAGGGACTATGCCCTGAAGGCTAAACGGAGTATTTCCGGCTAACCAAGAAACAATTTGCAAAGTATACTACTAAACCATATAGAAGATCGGCAGAGCCCGCCGGCTTCTAAGAGACCAAGGATCAATATTGTAAGGGCGAGGGTAACGACCCTTTATACCCACGCACCGCAACGTCGAGGACGGACGGTGGGAACCGCCTACTACGGAGAAGAGGATCTGTTGATTCTGCGGTGCTATATGAGTAAGAGATCTCGAGAGCGAGTCCAACTAGCGAGGACGCTGGCGACCCATGACCATAAAGAGTCCCTGGAACCGCAGGCGGTAGCCATGGACGTCGACGATCCTCGGGAGTTAATTGACGCAGAATGCGCAACGTCAACCTCTGAACTCGGTGGTGAAACTGTGATACTTGAAGAAGATGCGTGCAGAGGAGTGGACCAGGCGTCCGAAGTGCTGTGGCACGCTCGGATGGGACATCTGAACCGGAGGAACTTGAGGGTGGTCCTCCGGCAGACCGTAGTAAAATCCATAAACCTTAGACGGCTTTCGCATATTCAAATTAGGAAGTCAATCATGCAAGTATATCGCTTAAGATTAATTTCTACCTTTAATTATGACCCTATGTGTTGTGTTTATCTATACTGTCTCCCTTTCGAAGGGCGCGCGCGACCGGGGCAGTCTGTGAGCGGGTCATGTGAAGATAAGACTACTTCCTATATTAACCTTAGAATTAGGTAAGAAGACTATCAATGGAGGGTTCTCCGTTAGCAAAACCCGGATCACTAGCACCGACCGTTTAGCACGCCTTGAAAACGAGTCACGCGAGAAGGGTCTATCAAAAAGTACAGCGGAGAAAAGAAACTCTCTTTAAAAAAGCTTTCGAGTACTCTATTCAATGCGATACTAATATTCAGCTTATTATGCGGCTAAGGAAGACCGGTTAGGTTTTTACTTTGACTTCCAACTCGGAAGGGTAGCCGCTCTCCGCAAAATAGCTAGTATATTAAACCTTATGCATATTTTCAATGCTTACTTGTTGATTACTAAACAAGAAAGGCCATAAATCACCTACTTCCAATACAAAAAACGACGGAGGACCTTTCTAGGCAATATAAGAAATAGGGTATCTCCCTTAATGAAACCAAGGTCCTTAGTTCAAATAATAGCGGCGTCTAAAGCGTTATAGAGAATAGCAATATAGATAGCCTAGTGTTATAATTTCTAATACGAGAATCTAAAGTAGAAAGTATGTGATCCTGGAACCTTATATACGTACCCTTACGGTCACGTTACCTAGTTTTCTGCCACGGTTACCGCCTTTAGGGTGCCCTTTTGATCCTCGGCCCCTACGTTTTACAATAGACACTCTTTTGCCTTAGATCTTATCTAGTAGTATATCCTTATCTAGCCGGTCTTCTACGGCCGGCTAGGAGGGTACGCTAACGATATAACGCGTCTCCTCCTATAAACGATCTCTTCGTTAACGAGATTACTCGCGGACGCGTATAACTAGGCGCTATGCTCTTCTCTTCCTACGTTGTTCTTTTTCCTATTTGCTAGCTACGACGTCGTTCGGAAACGTTCGGAGGTAGTAGTAAGTAGAATTTTAGGATAACCTACTATAAGCTACTATAGTCGGAAAAGATCGACTTAGAAACGAAGAGTTTTCGCTAGTTTACGCCTACGAGAGGAGGTATTATATATCCTCCGGAAATCGCTCGGTCCGAAGCGGTTAAAGGAGTAAATCGGGATTCTCTCTCTATTACTTTCTCTCTCTCTCGAGAAAATACTACGTAGAAACCGTAAGGTTTACTTTTAAATATTAGTTTATCTACGAACGTAACCTTTTACTAAGATATCTAAATATTTCCCTTATAGAGACCTTATTTAGTAGTCGTATTCGCCTAAGACCTATCGGGCCCTATAGATACTTCCCTAGGAGATAGTAGTAACCTATTTCGCCCTACTAGAGACGACTTCGGACGAGGGGTTAGCTACCTAAGCTTAGGCTATTAAGTATACGGCCTAAGTTTAGAATAAACGTAACTAAAACGAGTAACTCCTCCGTAATACTACCGCTAAGCTCTAGTAGACGTAGGCGCGTATACCTACTAACCTAGCTATATACGAATAGTAGTAGACGTACGAGCGAGAATAGGCCGACTAGCTAGAACGTATAGTATAGGACCTTACTAACGACGTCCGACGGCTAAGTATAAATATATCGATAATAGTAGCCTCTATTAACCTAGTCGCCCTAAGTACGTTAGAAGCCGCGGTAACTACTATAGATAGTAGCGCTTAGCGCTTAGCTTAGAAAGCTATTATAAAGAATATCTAGCCTATCTAAGACTACTATAGGAAGATCTAAAATAATAGTATACGAAAATATCTACGTAATTATAAACGTTATTTTAACAAAATCTTCGTATATATCGGTAGATAGCTAACCGAGGAAGTTAAAGTAGTATACGTAAGCGGCTACTTAAAGAGTAACGCTAAGGCTATCTAGAACGGCTTTAAATAATAGAACTACGTCTTACCTATCCGTACGTAGTCGGCCTACGATACCTAGATTAGGTAGAAGTTTAGCGAATATCTTAGTCCGGAAAAACGTTAGGAGAAATTCTTAACGAGAAAATAGAAGAATAATAAAAGCTTCTACGAATACGTAATTAACGTATAGTAGCTCGTAGCCGACCTAGATAAGTTACTACCGGAAGGAATTATACTCGAATTCTTACGGCGTAGAGCGAAAGTCTACCTCTAGTAGCGTTAGGCCGAGGACTAGAATAAGCCGACGAATATCGATAGTATTATTACGCGTTTCTAGGAGTTTAAACGTAGTTATATACTCGTAGGCTATATCGGCCGAAACGGTAGAGACGATCCGATAGAGCTAGACGCTATACTAGGCTTATCTAGCTTAAATAGTTAAAGTCGCCCCCTACGTAGGTATTATAATTATAGAGAGATTAGTTATATCGTAAGGTAGTATAGGTAGCTAAGGAAGAACGGCTAGAGAAGCTAGTAAGCTAGGTCCGATAATAAGAATACGTCTCTAGATAAGTTAAAAAACTAGAGTAGGCTAGTAATTATAAAGCCTTAGCCGCCCGCTTAAAGAAAGCTTTATTTCCGTTAGATCTTCTAGGCCTAGACCGACTAGACCTATAGAGTAAGAAGACTAGAAAATCGGCTAAACTCGGCGTATAGCTTAATATTATAGGCGATACCTTACTCTACTATACAGTAGGGCTTAGAATCTAAGATCCTACCCTAACCGTACGTACGTTGCTCGATAGTAGTACGAGCTATACGTTTATTTTATCTAACGTTATTAAACGATTAGGAAACTACCTACTCGCTATAAAGCGTTAGGAGCCTATAGAAGTTAAGTTACTAAATAGTAGGTATCTATATATATCCTCGACTATCCGCCTCCCGCTCCGGCTTAGTATATAGCGCGGTTTTACTATAGCTTAGATTCTTAATCTCTACGAATTTAAGCTTATTCTTAGGAGAGATTTTCTATAGATAGAGAATCCCTTTATTAATTAGGTAACTAAGAGTATAAGGCTCTAGGCCGGCCGAAGAACGTACGTCGCGCCTACGAGTAAATCCCCTAGCCTTACCGATAGTACTAGTATTTATTTTAACCTTTTTTCCGCGAAGTAGTACGTCTATATAGCTAAGAAGCCGCTAGCGGAAGCGATATTGTTTATTATTCGCGAGGTACCGAACGAGGATAGGATATATAATTCTAAAATCCTATAATACCTAGATCCTTACGTATAATAGATTTTGTAGAAGCGAAAAAATATCTTTTAGGTAGACTTACCGGATTCGCTACCGCCTAAGAGACCTATTAAATATAATATCGAGATAGGGGATATAGCTCTCGTTAACTATAATACGTACTTCTTATTAGCCGAAAAGTTAAACAAATAGGCCTAATAAGTCGAGGAGTTAATAAGACGTAGACTAATCTACCTATCTAGTAGCCCTTAGGGTTTTCCGGTAATCTTCGTTAAAAAGCCTAATAGTACTTCTTAGCGTATATATATTAACTACTAGGCCCTAAACCGAATAACGACGAAGAACGGCTATCCCCTACTACGTATCTAAAAGCTCCTAGATACGGTAGGGACCGCGAAGGTTATATTAAAGATTGATCTTACTACTAGATACTAGTAAGTCCGGTTAAGTAAGCGTTCGATCTAGAAAACCGCCTTTAATACGACTTAGGGAAAGTACGAATAGCTCGCTATACTATTCGGCTTATATAATACGCCTACGACCTTCTAGACTATTATAAATAAGACTCTTCGCCTACTCTTAGGACGGTACGTTGTTATTTACCTCGACGATATCCTTGTTTTCTCGAGTTCGATAGAAGAGTACTACGAATATTTAGAGAAGCTACTCTTATTATTAGAAGAGTAGAAGTTATACGTAAAGTCCTAGAAGTACGTATTCGCGACCGAAGAGCTAGAGTTTTGCGGATATATTATTAGTAACGGTAGGCTACGGCCGGTACCGGAAAAGCTTAAGGTTATTCGAGATTAGCCTAGGCCGAAAAATATATATAATATCCGCTAGTTCCTAGGTCTAGCTACCTACTATCGTCGATTTATTAAGGGGTTTACTACTATTTACGTCCTACTCTACGATCTCCTAAAGAAGCTCGACGTAGCGCTACGGAAAGATAAATTCCGCTTAGTTAAGTAGACGATTGCTTATAAGAGTATCTTTCGCAAACTAAAAGAAAAGATAATAGATATACCTATCTTAATCTAACCTAATCGCGCGAAGCTATTTATAATCGAGATAGATACTTCCGAGTAGGCGATTAGGATAGTCCTATTATAGGCCGACGAGTATAAACGTTTATACCCTATAGCCTTTAACGGCCGTAAGCTAAAGAGTACGGAATTAAACTATCTAGTATATAAAAAGGAGCTTCTTACTATTAAGGAGGCTCTATACGTCTAGGACCGTTATATCGAAAATAGTACTACTACGATAGTCGTTACGGACTACGAGAGCCTATAGTTTCTATAGACGTCTACGACCTATAGTAAGTGTCTAGCGTAGTAGGTCGCGGAATTCTAGGAGTATAACCTACGAATTCGGTACCGGAAGAAGTCGGACGCTATTATTCCTAACGCTATTAGTAGATAGCCTAATTTTGTTAGTAAAGGCCCTATAAACGTATCGGAGTCTATTCTAGTATAGGGAGCCTTATTAAACGTAGCTAGTACGGTTATAAGGATACCTAAGGAAGATTAACTAGCGGCTATAGAGCGATATCTCGATAAAAGTATCCTACCGTCCGATAAATCGACTACGAGAGCTATACTTAAATTTGCCGCAAACTTAAGTTATCGGGAGCTACCGTTCCCGGTAAGAGTATTAGTCGTAGAGAATCGCTAGCTAGTCTTTACTTACGAGGATAGGACTATCGCGCCTTACCTTAAGCCTATCCTACGTATAGATTTAGTATAGCGCCTATATAAGGAGTTTAGTTATCTCGGCTACCTAGGTTTAAACGGTATTCTCCGGCCCTAAGCGTAGTAGCCGATAGTACGCTAAGACGTTAAAGAGATTACGCGTTTATACCTAAACTACTAGGTTTCCTAGGGTTCGCGGAAGAGTCTTAAACGCAAGGCGGCCTAATATATAGTTATAGCTAACCTACGACCTTTCGAGCGCTAGGGAATTAATCTAATCGGTCGCCTTCCGACGACTCCTAACGGAAATCGCTAGATTATTACTACGATCGACTACGCTATAGGCTAGCTAGTCGCGAAGGCGGTTCCTAATACGACCGAGGAGGCTATCGCCTATAAGAGCCTAGGACCTATACCTATAGCAGTCGCTCTTCGCTACGTATATATATAAGTATACGGTTACTAGTTTTAGCCTATTATATTTAGTATATAGTACGTACCTATAGATCCCTAGTAATCCGTCCGATCCCTTAGGTTTAGCTCCGTTACGAGCCGATAAGTTAGCTAACCTAAGTAACGTAAGGATAAAAGTAAATAAGTTGTTGCTTATATATACTATTCGGACGAAGCGTATATAGGATAGTCTCGTTACGAAAATAAGCTTCTAGCCTAGAGACTAAGTTCTACTACGAAACGAGAGTAGATAGAAGTTTAAAGATAAGTAGTTTAGGCCCTATAGGGTCCTAGAGTCCTATCCGCTTAGGATATATATACTTACTAAGCTAGGGGGACGTATCCTCCGGACGTTAATTAATAGATCGCGGTTACTAGAAGCGTAAGTAGACGATCCTAAGTCTTTATAGACGTCCTCGGTAGCCTATAAAGCCTTACGTCGCGTAGGGTTACGGCTACGGAAGCCGAAAGAAATTCGGGCGATCCTTAATAAAGATACTCTACCTCCGAGTTATTCCGATTTATCTACGTTTACCTAGGAAGAATAGGATAAATTTAAGCGTTTAGGCGTACGCTTAGACTCGGTAGAGGAGGAGTAGGCAATAAGGCGCGTTATCGCTAAGTAGCGGACAAAAGCCCCTAAGCCTAATAAATAGGATTTAGAAGTAAACGACTACGAGTCTAAGGCTAGATCCGTTAAGTCCGATCGGGAGTTCGAGGAAGACGTTCCTCGAAGAGAAAACGCGTCGCTATATCGGGACGCTAATACTAGCGAGCGTAAGTTGTTTAATAGCCCTCTTATAGTAGTTATTCTATCTACGAATACGACGAAAAATTAAAGGTTAACTATATATTTAGGACTTTTTAGGAGCTTTAGAAGCCTCTATATATAAAAATTCTAAAAAATATATAAAAAAAAAAAAAAAAAAAGTATTATCTATTAATTCCGTACTCCTACCTACCGGTAGGGAACGCCTTTTTCTCTCCGTATACTCTACCTATAAACGCTACCTAAAAATTCTAAAAAGACCCTTACGGCCGCTTACCCTCGAAAAGAAATAGGTTAAAGAAGTCCTCCTCGTCCCTATAAATATCCTCTAACGACTAGCCCTAGCCCTCGATATACTAGCGGATATACGCTAAGTCGAAGGTAAGCTAGGCGCGTACTTTCTCTAACTCTCGGTATATACGTCGGAGCTCTATAAAGTTGCGCGTCTCTATAGCCTATAAGACGCTTAGGGATACGATAGGAGACGTATACTACTACGTTAGATACCTAAGAATATAGACTAGGTCGTTAGCTATACCGCGGATAATATTAGGTATAGCGACGGGCGTACTAACGGTCGTACTAGTAGGTATAGTAGCGGTAACGGTAGTAGGGGTAGCGACTAAGGTAGAAACCTCCTCGCGGATAATAGGAGGGCGGATAGCAAGATAGCGGATAATAGGAGGAGCTACGTTAGCGGTACTACGAGTAGTAGGATATATCTAAAGTTCTACGGGTTCGACCTAGCGGTAGGTATTACGGCCGGAGTCTTTTTTAGTATAACGCGCGCGTTTCTTTACGTAACGAGAAACTAGGATAGGTATAACTTCTACAACGGATAGGGATAATAAGGATTCGCCTACGTTTTTGCTAGCTCCGGTAGCGCCCTCCTAACGGGCTCTTAGACCGCGGCGGTTACGAGCTTCTACGAGCTATTTATAGTTTAGGTTCTACTCGGCGAGTTTATCTAGTACGAATTAGGGGCGTTCGTTGTAGCAGAATAAACAACGCTTAGCGTTCGAATTAAAGCTATAATATATATACGCGCCCGAAAAGCCGACCTATCCGTCGTAGATAAGCATATAGTAGGTCGCGAATAGCCCGTAATTAGCTACGTACGAATCGTACTCCTCGCCCGGAGGAGCTAGCAACCCGGATTGCTATACGCGTACTACGCGTTTAGGGTTAGGCGCGGAATAACGTTTTAGAACGCTATTCCGCTAGTCTACGGACTAGACGATCGGCGTAGACTTAATCTAGTCGTCTATTTCCGTAGCGGCGTAACGTATATCTAGGTTTCCGTAGATATCTAGTCCGTTAAAACTAGGATATAGTTAAAACCCGTCTTTAGGCGCGGCTATACGCGTAGGCGTAGTCGTAGTACCGAGGGTTATTAGCCTAGTATCGGTAGAGAAAGTCGCGGGGGCGTTCGAAACGGGAGCGGTTATAGGTATATTCGCTATAAGAGGAGGGTTTATTAACGTAGGCGTCGTACGCCTAGCCGTAGCAAGGCGCGTATTCGCCGAAAAGAACGGCGACGCGCGTAGTAGCGTAGACGGAGACGTATTAGTAGACCGCGGTATACGTCTACGTGATAGGTAAACGGAAGGTATATAGGGCTTAGAGCCGCCGCCGGTAAAATTATACGGGAGTATACTAACGTACGGAATATACGTCGTAGGGTAGACGCGCGCCGAAGCGCGAAGTAGGGAGCAGGAATATTGTAGCTAGATATAAAAGAAAATTTATAAGAGCGCGAAGAAGAGAAGAGAAAAGTAAGGGCCTAGAGCGTATCTTTATACCCGTAGACAGAGGGGTATAATCTAGGGCCTAGCGATTCTTTATTGTTAACCTAGGGCGTTTATAATACGCTATATAAACGTAACCCTAATCCTCGTAGCTAATTAGCCGCTCTAAAAGGTAATCTTACGTACTATCGTATATCTCGCTTATCCCTATATAGTCCTATTACCCTACGTAATCTAATACCTTCGCGATCGACTTAACGGCGGCTCTAAAAAGTACCGTTTATAGGTACGAGACGTCTTTTTATATATTTCCCCGCGTTTCTATCTATAAAACGCCGACGCTACGTACTACCCTATTGCCTACGGTAGCAATATATTTCCTTTTATGTCTTTATATATATTTTAGGGCGCTAGAAGTACGCCTAGGGTTTTCCCTTTGTTTCCTTTTACTTTCTTTTGTTTCCTTTCGCGTCTACGAAATAGGGTATATTTAAACGTCTTTATAGATATTTTTTAGTGTTTCTAGACATCCCTATACGTACTATTGTTCTTTATTGCAAGCTTTCGGCGGTTGCCGTTACGTCTAGGAGGACGTAGCGCGAACTTAAGGCTAAGTTCGTTTTAGGTAGGGGAGGATATGATCCTAGAACCTTATATACGTACCCTTACGGTCACGTTACCTAGTTTTCTGCTACGGTCACCGCCTTCTAGGTGCCCTTTTGATCCTTAGCCCCTACGTTTTACAATACACACTCTTTTGCCTTAGATCTTATTAGCCTAGGCCGAAAAATATATATAATATCTACTAGTTCCTAGGCCTAGCTACCTACTATCGTCGTTTTATTAAGAGGTTTACTACTATTTACGTCCTACTTTACGATCTCCTAAAGGAGCTTAATATAGCGCTATAGAAAGACAAATTCTACTTAGTTAAGTAGATAATTGCTTATAAGAGTACCTTTCGTAAACTAAAAAAAAAATAATAGACGTACCTATCTTAATCTAGCCTAATTACGCGAAGCTATTTATAATTAAGATAGATACTTCCGAGTAGGCGATTAGTATAGTCTTATTATAGGCCGATAAGTATAGACGTTTATACCCTATAGCCTTTAATAGCTATAAGCTAAAAGGTATAGAATTAAACTATCTAGTATACGAAAAAGAGCTTCTTACTATTAAGGAGGCTCTATATATCTAGGACTATTATATCGAAAATAGTACTACTACGATAGTTATTACGGACTATAAGAGCCTATAGTAAGCGTCTAGCGTAGTAGGTCGTAGAATTCTAGGAGTATAATCTACGAATTCGGTACCGAAAGAGGTCGAACGCTATTAGTAGATAGCCTAATTTTATTAGTAAAGGCCCTATAAATATATCGGAGTCTATTCCGGTATAGGGAGCCTCGTTAAACGTAGCCTATACGGTTATAAGGATCCCTAAGGAAGATTAGCTAGCGGCTATAGAGCGATATCTCGACGAAAGTATCTTACTATCCGATAAATCGACTACGAGAGCTATACTTAAGTTTACCGCGAACTTAAGTTATCGAGAGCTACTATTCCTAGTAAGAGTATTAGTCGTAGAGAATCGCTAGCTAGTCTTTACTTACGAGGATAGGACTATTACGCCCTACCTTAAGCCTATCCTACGTATAGATTTAGTACGGCGCTTATATAAGGAGTTTAGTTATCTCGGCTACCTAGGTTTAAATAGTATTCTTCGGCCCTAAGCGTAGTAGCCGATAGTACGCTAAGACGTTAAAGAGATTATACGTTTATATCTAAACTACTAAGTTTCCTAGGGTTCGCGGAAAAGTCTTAAGCGTAAGGCGGCCTAATATATAGTTATAGCTAACCTACGACTCTTCGAGCGCTAGGGAATTAATTTAATTAGTTGCCTTCCGACGATTCCTAACGGAAATTGCTAGATTATTACTACGATCGACTATACTATAGGCTAGCTAGTCGCGAAGGCGGTTCTTAATACGACCGAGAAAGCGATTAGCGAGTTCTTACTTAAGTAGGTTTTCGCTTATTATAGTACTCCGAGAGAGATTATCTCTAATAATAGTCCGAACTTATTAGTAGGTAGTATATAGTATTTTATAAAGTTACTATAAACCTATTATCGGACGATAACTCCTTATTATCTTTATATAAATAGAAAGGTAGAAAATTTAAATAGTATTCTTAGGTATATATTAATAAAGTATCTAATAAATAAGCCTACGAGAGCCTAGGACCTATACCTATAGTAGTCGCTCTTCGCTACTTACGTATATAAGTATATAGTTACTAGTTTTAGCCTATTTTATTTAGTATATAGTATATACCTACGGATCCTTAGTAATCTATCTAATCCCTTAGGTTTAGCTCTATTATAAGCCGACGAGTTAGCTAACCTAAGTAATACGAGGACAAAAGTAAATAAGTTATTACTTACGTAAGCTATTCGGACGAAGTATATATAGGATAGTCTTATTACGAAAATAAGCTTCTAGCCTAGAGACTAGGTTCTACTACAAAATAAGAGTAGATAAAAGTTTAAAGATAAATAGTTTAGGCCCTATAAAGTCCTAGAGTCCTATCCGCTTAGGATATATATATTTACTAAGCTAAGGAAATATATCCTCTAGATATTAATTAATAGATCGTAGTTACTAGAAACGTAAGTAGATAATCCTAAGTCTTTATAGACGTCCTCGGTAGCCTATAAAGCCTTACGTTACGTAGGGTTACGGCTATAGAAGCTAGAAGAAATCTAGGCGATCCTTAATAAAGATACTCTACCTCTAAGTTATTCCGATTTGTCTACGTTTACCTAGGAAGAATAGGATAAATTTAAGCGTTTAGGCGTACGCTTAGACTCGGTAGGGAAGGAGTAGGCGATAAGGCGCGTTATCGCGAAGTAGTAGACGAAAGCCCCTAAGCCTAATAAATAGGATTTAGAAGTAAACAACTACGAGTCTAAGGCTAGATCCGTTAAGTCCGATTAGGAGTTCGAGGAAGACGTTCCTCGAAGAGAAAATACGCTACGGTATTAGGACGCTAATACTAGTAAGCGTAAGTTATTTAATAGCTCTTTTATAGTAGTTATTCTATCTACGAATACGACGAAAAATTAAAGGTTAACTATATATTTAGGACCTTTTAGGAGCTTTAGGAGCCCCTATATATAAAAATTCTAAAAAATACAAAAAGAATTTTAGTCTATTAATTCTATACTCCTACCTACTAGTAGAGAATACCTTTTCCCTCTATATACTCTAACCTATAAATACTACCTAAAAATTCTAAAAAGACCCTTATAGCTACTTACTCTCGAAAAGAGATAGGTTAAAGAAGTCCTCCTTACCCCTATAAATATCCTCTAGCGACTAGCCCTAGCCCTAGATATACTAGCGAATACGCGCTAAATCGAAGGTAAGTATTACGGGGTAGGCTTCCTTAAAGCTATTCCTAGATTCTTAGTTAGGCGTGCCGGACTAGTAGCGATTCGCCTCCGATCCGCCCCCGCTTCGCTTATGATTCCTTCCCTACCGTATAAATATTATATTAGCCTCTTCTATAAGAAAGGGCGTCCTATCTTTTAGCTATAATTCTCTTTAAGAATTAGTCTCTATTCTTATTATAATATATTGCCTCTACCTTCTCTTAAGAGTTACCTATAGTATTTAGATAGTCGTATCTTACCTAATCGATAGGCTTACTATCCTACTAACTAGTTCGTAATAATTCTAATTCTTCGTTTTCGATTACCTAAGGTTACGATATCTCCCTAAACTCGATCCGTAGTCGAAAGGACCTAGTCTTAAAGCCGAAGTACTATCGGACTATAGCTAGCTATCGAGACCCTTTATAATATAAGTCTAATCCTAATTAACTAGGGCCTAGTCGATACCGACTAGTTAGATAAATACCTTAGACTTACCTAGGAGACTATCTAAAAGCTTAAATAATAGGTCGCTTTAAAGCGATATATCGTAGAACTTTATACTAAAGAAGCTATACTCGATAGCTAAACGAATCGCTCCTAAAACTATAACGATTCTAAATTTAATCGTAAAAATAAGTTTAAAATTAAGTTTAAAGATATCTTACGATTTAAAGTTATATTTAACCTTTAATAGCGATAAAACTAGCTACTAGACCTTATAACCGTCTTTATAGGCGTATTACGAAAATACTACTATAATAGTAGAAAAATTCTTCTTAGCGTCTTTTTTATAGATAAAACCTATCGGATAAGATAGTACTAATACGTTAGCGAATTAGTACCGAAGAATAAATATTACGCCGAAGGAACGTAGTCTTACTTTAAGGATTTTACCCTTACCTTTATTAAGAATACCGCTAACCTCTAAGCCGAAGTTCGAGTCTAACTCGAGAAGACCTTCTAGCGGTCCGACGAGAATCCGAGAGAGTTTTATACCTATCTCGATACCTTTAAATAATACTTTCCTTGCCCTTCGGAAATAGAAAAAAGCCTCTTTTTCTTCGCGAAACTTTAGTATTCGCTTTAGAATCTTATTAACCTCTATATCCTTAACCTCCTAAAGACTTAGGATAAGATAATTAATATCGTCTACTACTATTAGGAGATTCTATAGTCTAAAGAGAAATAAAAGCGTAAAGTCGACGATAAGGCCTCGAATTAGGGACTTTTTAAACATCGCTCCTAGGAGTCGTCCTATAGTTCCTACTTCTATCCTAAATCTAAAACCGATTACCTACGTAATCCTAAATACTCTTATAGACTAAACTAAGGCTAACGCTAGCTTTACTATAACTAAAATAGGGACCGACGCTATACTAATAATCTAAATAAGGAACCGATCCGAAACTATAATAATCTATCTTAACCTCGAGAAAAGAATCTTTTCGGACGAGATAGACGATACCTTATATACTTTAACTATAGTAGTAATAGCTATATATAATCTACTTACTCTTAGAGACGCGTCTATATAGGCGAAATCCTCTAAGGAAACGCTAATAAGTCGGAGTAGACTCTATATCTCCGACTCTTTATCCTTAAGTAGAGACTACCTACTATCTTTATATACTAATTTATATTCGAAATATAATCGAAATATACGTAGACCTTAATAGCTATACTAAGATTAATATTATTAGTTTTTAATTCGTTAAGATATATAAACTTTAGCTAGCTAAGCTATCTAAACCTTTTATTAAAGCTATTAATATATTCTTAATACCTATCTATAGCGTATAGAAGGTCCTAATTACTATAACTAATTCCTACGGAATAGTTAAATCCTTCGAACGCCTATATATCGCTATCGACTATAACCCTAACCTATAGGATAGTCCTATTCTTCTCTCTATAATAATACTTTAATATCTAAATATCTATCTTACGCTAGTATCTTACCTCTAGTAGTTTAAAGTATTATCTATTATAATAGAGAAACCCTATATCTTTGCTAAGCGTTCCTATAATCTAGCTTACGTCTTCGTAGCTATTAAACTACCTAAGGAAATCTAGATCCCTAAGGACGATAACGACGATTAACCTCCTTAGGACCTATCTAGAATCCCTACCGAATTATAGGAGTTTTATAATATTTTCTCTTACGAAAAGGTAGCGATTCTCTCTCTATTTAAGGATACTAATTATACTATCGAACTTATCGCTAACTAAACTTTTTTTTTTAGTCTAATCTACTCTCTCTTATAAAATAAACTAGTAGAACTACGTCGATATATCGACGAAAACCTAGAAAATAGGTATATCCGACTATTAAAGAGCCTAGTAGGTACTCCTATTCTCTTCGCCCTTAAGAAGGATAGTAGACTCCGATTATACGTTAATTACTATAGACTTAACTATATCTTAGTTAAGAATCGCTACCCTATCCTCTTTATTTCGGAGATACTTAACTATCTTATAGGTATAAAATAGTTTAGTAAGATCGATATTAAAGATATATATTATTAGATCCGTATCTAGGAAGATAATAAATAGAAAATAGCTTTCTATATATATTATAGCTACTTTAAATATATAGTTATACTATTTAGCCTTACTAATATACTAGCTACCTTCTAATTATATATTTATATAGTACTTTATAGCCTTCTCGATATCTTTATAGTAGCGTATCTAGATAACGTCTTAATCTTTTTACTAGGCTATAATACGTATACCGATTATATCTACTAAGTCCTTAAATAAATAAGATCTATAGATTTATACGTAAAATCTAGTAAATATATCTTCTACTAAGATTAGGTCGAATTCCTTAGCTTTATTATCTCCTCGAAAGGTATCTCGATAGATCTATAGTAGGTATCCGATATCCTTTCGTAGCTAATTCCCTATACCTTCCGAGATATTTAGGTATTCTTAGGATTCTATAACTTCTATCGGTATTTTATCCGAAATTACTCCGAGATTATACTCCTACTAATATCTCTAATAAAAAGGAGTAAGAATAGTAAGAAACCTAGGACCTTAGAGCTTATACCCCTAGAAATAGTAGCGTTTTACTATATTCTCGACGCCTTTAAGACTATATTACTACTCCGATATTTCGATCTAGAAAGACCTAGAAGAATTAAGACCGATATATCTAATTAGGCTATAGCTAGAATCTTCTCTTAGCCTAACGACGGAGGTATCTAGTATTCTATCGTATTTTAGTTAAAGAAGTTTAATAGTATAGAAATTAACTATAGTATACCGGATTAAGAGCTTTTCGCTATTATTTAGTCCTTTAAATACTAGCGTTACTACCTCGAAGGAAATACGTACCTTATTAAGGTTTTATCTAATTATTCTAATCTCTAGGCTTTTATAAAATAACTAAAACTTAATAGAAGATAAGCTAGATAGTACCTACTTTTGTCTACTTTTAATTTCTATATTAAATACTACTCTAGGAAGATAAATCCTATAGATAGCCTATTACGACGATAGGGCTCGGACTATAAAGACGCTCTTAGTATCGAGTTACTAGGCCTACTTTAGGACTAAATAATAAATAAATCGCGGCTATCTAATTAGCGGTATATAAGAGTCGAAGAATTAACTATAAAAAACTTAATATCGGCTAAGAGCTACGATAATAGTAAAGCCCCTACTATAGATATATATATCCTAGCTACGCTTCTAAGAGAGATCGCTACCGAATTAGCCTTAAATAGCAACTAGGAAGTAGGTTAGGTACGGCTAATCCCTATTAATAAGTTATATAACGCCTATATTGTTAAAAATGTCTACTAGGAAGAATCTAGAGACGAATTAAAAAATCTTATTAGGCGACTCTAGGGCGAAGACCTAGAGACTTAGTAGCGAAAGTATACTATTAGAGAAGTAAAGCCTAGGACTAAAGACTAGTTAATTAATTTAAAAAGGCTTATTCGATATAAGTACTATCTTTATATCCTAATAGGAAATAATTTAAGAATAAAATTAATAAATATCTATTATAATAACTCTCTTACTAGCTATTTTGGGTATAACCGAACGGCCGAGCTTCTTAAAAAGAAATACTATTAGGTAAATCTTAATTAAGACGTTAACGAATATATCTAGATATACCCTATCTATTAGGGTACTATAACGCTACGATATAAGCCTTATAGAAAGATAGATATACTTCTAATTCTAAAACGGCTATTCGCGGAGTTATCTATAGATTTTATTATAGGCCTACCCCTATCTATCTATTTAAATTAAACTATTAATAGAATTTTAATTATTATCGATAGGTTTACGAAATAGTCCTTTTTCTTCCCTATATCGACGACGATAACGGCTATAGACCTCGTATAATTATTCTATAATAATATTAATCTTCGGTATAGCCTACTAGAAAGTATTATTACTAACTATAGATCGCTTTTTACTAGTAAATTTTAGTCGGAATTATACTATATCTCTAGGGTTAAAATAAGGCTTTCGATAGTATTTTATCCCTAAACCGATAGCTAAATAGAACGGATAAACTAGGTCCTCGAATATTACCTTTACTATTTTATTAATACCGAATAACTTACCTAGCCGTAACTACTCTAGACGGTAGAATTCGTATATAATAACGCCGTTAATATAATAATAGGCTATTCTCTCTTTAAAGCTCTCTTAGGCTATTCGCTAGACTTTTACTATAGGATCGAGGTCGATCTTTCGGGGAGAAGTATCCTAGCTATAATAGCAAAAATTAAAAAGTTATAAGAAATTCGTAAAAGACTTACAAATTACTAGCGTAGTATTACCGAGTCGTAGGCGAAATATTATAACCTTTATTATAAACTACTTACCTTTAAGCGTAGAGACCTTATCGGATTATTAACTAAGAACCTAAAACTTAAAACGATACGAAAACTTAGCTCTTATTTTATTAGGCTATTTAGGGTACTTAATATAATTAGAAAATAGGTATATCGGTTAAGCCTACTAAGTTAATACGATCGAATTTATAATATTTTCTATATCTCTCTTTTAGAGCTATAGAAGAAACGCTCTAGGAATAGTACCGATTCGATACCGATACCTAAGTTTAACGATAATAACGAATATAAAGTTAAGGAAGTACGAGGCGAAAAACTCTTTAATAATAAACGATATTACCTAATTAAATAGAAGAGATAGCCCTCGGAATATAACTAATAGGTCCCTTATTACGATATAGCGAATATATAAGGTATAATCTAGCGATTTCTAAAGATATTAAAAAGTAAAAAATTATCCTAAATTAAGTATATAAACTAGAATTAACTACCGATACGCCCCTAATTTATCCCTAAAATATATATTTAAATACGCTTAATAAGACCGATAGGAGTATTATCTATAACTTCCTTAAATATAGCCTATACGATACTATCTAGTAGTATAACTATATCCCCTATAACTATCTCCCCTAACTAAACGTACCTAGCTATACGACCTAAGATAATAGTCTTAACGGAGGCTATAAAAACGTATTTAGTACTAGCCTACGACTACTAACTAAGGTCCCTAAGTAGCGTATATAGTAGGCGATTACTATAGTAGTTATCCTAGGCCTTAGAACGGTCCTAGATCGGAGGTATAACGAGGCTAGATAGCTTATAATAGCGCTAGGAATAAAACTCCTTATATATCTAATTCGTATTCTATAAGAAATATTAACGAAACCTAACCGAATTATAGCTTTATTACTTATAGAGACCTTCTTAGACGTCTTAGAATTACTAAAGAAGTAGGTACTATAGTAGGTTTTTATAAAGGCGTTAAAGGCGCCGATAAAGGCGGCCTACGCAAAAGCTACCTAAATCTAATATAATTCGGCCTATCCTAATAATATATTCTCTATATTCTCCTACTAGAACTCCTCGGTAGTCTAGTATAAGAGCTTACTAATATCGTAGAGATCCCTAAGGATCCCTATTAGGGCCTATACTATATTAGTATAAGGAAGAGCTAAGAAAAAGGCGGCGAAATATACTAGAAAGTACTTATTACGCCTTTCGGAATACTACTAATATAGTACCGATTTAATAGCGTTAAGAACGTACTAGACCTCGAAAGGTAAGCCTTCTATAGGGTTAAAGCTAGCGGCGGTCGTACGAATATACGTTATATACTAAAAATATAAATATACTAACGGATTCGTATAGCGAGGGTAGCAACCTTTTAGTAAAACTACCCTAATTATCTAAGGGAACTTCTCGTTATTAGAAGCGTTAATAGACGTAGGACCCTCGTCTTCTTTCCTATCTTTATACTCTTTAGTCTCGTTAAGCGAAGTAACGACCTCTCTAGCTTTAGTACTTATTTTAGCTAGGCAAAACGATAGCGAATAGTAATTAATACGAGGTAGAAGAATAGAAGAAATAGTAATAATACGTAGGGATATATAGTATTATAATAGATAAAAGAAAGATAGAGAAGAGAAGTAAGAGAACGTATATTATACCTACTAATTTAGGGTATATATTTTAATTTCTTTATTTACAAAATTATTATATAACCTACAACGCCTAGGGTTAGGCGTTAGGGAGAGGAAGCATAATTATTACGGAATAGGCTTCTTTAAAGCTATTCCCGGATTCTTTATTATACGTACCGTACTAATAGCGATTCGCCTCCGATCCGCCCTCGTTTCGCTTATAATTCCTTCCCTACCGTATAAACATTATATTAGCCTCTTCTATAAGAAAAGGCGTCCTATCCTTTAGCTATAATTCTCTTCAAGAATTAGTCTCTATTCTTATTATAATATATTGCCTCCGCCTCCTCTTAAGAGTCACCCGTAGTATTTAGACAGTCGTACCTTACCTAATCGATAGGCTTACTATCCTACCAACTAGTTCGTAATACTACGGTAGCAACGTATTTCCTTTTATATCTTTATGTATATTTTAGGGCGCTAGAAGTACGCCTAGGGTTTTCCTTTGTTTCCTTTTACTTTCTTTTGTTTCCTTTTACTTTCTTTTGTTTCCTTTTACTTTCTTTTGTTTCCTTTCGCGTCTATAGAATAGGGTATATTCAAACGTCTTTGTAGATATTTTTTTAGTATTTCTAGATATCCCTATACGTACTATTGTCCTTTGTTATAAGCTTTCGGCGGTTGCCGTTACGTCTAGGAGGACGTAGCGCGAACTTAAGGCCAAGTTCGTTTTAGGTAGGGGAGGATATAATCCTAGAACCTTATATACGTACCCTTACGGTTACGTTACCTAGTTTTCTGCCACGGTTACCGCCTTTAGGGTGCCCTTTTGATCCTCGGCCCCTACGTTTTACAATAGACACTCTTTTGCCTTAGATCTTAAGTATATAAAAGACTTATCCCGGGAGAATCTAGATCTTGGCAGATCGTGACGTAAAACATCCTTACGGCCGTAGTAGCTACGCTAGATCTAAGGTAGATCACTATCCATAGTTTCTTAGCGAATTTGCAGAGTTGTCTACATAGCGTAGGTCATATATGCTAGAGCCCTTTAGTCAATTGCATCGGGAGAGGGCGTAGTCTTATGGCCACTACTATAAAGCTAGGTAAACATACACAAGCCTTAAGGGTCTCTAGGAGATCAATGGCTTCTAGTACCGCTATCAGGTCTCCTAGGAACATGTTAGTCAGTCCATAGGAATATAGGTTGCCTTCTTAGGAGTGACAAGTCCCCTAGGAGCGGGTAAGCCTTTTCCTAGGATCTGCTAACTCCCCATAATACGCTTAGAGTGATAAGGGCCTCTCGGGTCACTCGGCGGATTCTCCCTACTATGCACGCCACACTCTCAGCATCTATATTTAGGTGCTTTTCAAATGGTTTATTTCAATAGTTACGGTAAAGATCCACAGAATATTGTCTTCCATTCATAGTCAGTGAATGAAATTATCAGTTATTTGTGATTATTGACCCACTTCCTAGATTCGTCCTTGATCTCAAACTCGATGATACGCTAAGCTTGCGACACTTATTGGAGAAAAAGTGGCTAAAGTTCTCCGGTGTCCCTGGGCCTTTCCTTAACATTTACGTCAAAAAGCCAGAGCGTATAACAAAAGCAATAAAGTCTGCTCGTTAAACATTATTCTAGTATTTGAATTAGCTCTAAACATGCATCACCCCCTAACCTATAAGGGGTATAGCGATGGCCGTATTTACGGTGTAATTTTTGCTACTTAGATCATAGAGTCCACGTAGTGAGCTTGTTACCGGCATAATTCAATAAAAGGATTTTAGAATTTGCTAATGCTTCGTAGCTAGGGATCGATGCAATCTAGCCTTAGTATATTTAACATACCGGAATGTTTTATAGCTCGCGAGGTATACCTTCGATAGCACCCGGCATCGCTCCTTGTATTCTTGAGTTAATAATGCCGACCTAGCCTTTGGCTTCTTCGGATATTCTAGGTATAGTTTTTACGTCGACCGGAGAAGCTTAAGTGATTTTCTTTGCTAGAGGGGCTCTTAGATTGCTTTAAGAGCCCGGAATAACGTTGTTTAACTACGTTTAGAGTTCTTTCGGGAAAAGTATTATAGATACGGTCCTATAGCCATTTTTGGCTGTCTCTTAGATCGAGCAAACGACGATCATCCTTAGGAGTCTACTTTTTACGCGTAGTAGTTTGCCGTGCTTATACGGTCGTAGCTTGTCGAATAGGATTCGCTATTGATAGGGTGCTTATTGCAATAATACTATATACGTACTACAATGTTTTACTTGCAAGTTGGATTACCGTAAGATTCTCTTTGAGAATATCGGCATCGGCAAGATTATTAGAGAACTTAGCCTCGATAGTACTTAGGCCGTAAAAACGTTTTATATACCTAATCGTATTCCCGAGCCCGACTAGATAATTGTCTATATAGTCCTCTTCGCTATGAAATAATGAACTTTCGGCTTCTAATTGACTCGTTCGTCTTCCTCGTGACTTAGTCGCATTGATAGTAGTTGAAGTCGGGTACCGGCGTCGTTTCGGGGAAGGGATACCTAGGTCCCCTAAGGCACGTTTCCTTCGACTTGGAGTAAACTGCATATAATCATCTTCAAAAACATCGAAGACCCTCGTTATTCTAGGTCTATCTAGGCTAGTTATAGATGCCGTACTACTAACTCGGGAGGAAGGATAAAGCGCAACCTCTTCGGGATAATTAGGGTAATTATCGGCGGCTGGTGTATTATCGGGATAGGCCTTAGGCGAAATAGGTCGAGAGAGCCGGTTAGTTTCCAATGCTAGGGATAATATATCAATCTAAACGCCTTAGAGCAAATCGTTAAAGATTTAACTTACCGAAGTTTAGTACTCTACTTTCTTCTTCTGGCATATTATTCTTCTAGCTATAGCCGCCTACTTCGTAGCTTTCTCTTAACGTGTTTAGTTGCTCTGTTATAACGATGGTCTGAGTTTCCGAACCAACCGAAGAGCACCTTCGCGGGGAATTCGTTGTTGGCTACTAGAAATTTTGATGATTTAGCGTTACCATAGTAAACGCAAGGATCTTTAGAGAAGAGTTGAAGTAGGAGATAGCGAAGTTGGAGTTAATAGGATATAGGGGAAAAAGGCCGCACGAAAGTAATCCTTAGGCTTTTTATATTCTAGGCGTCATTGTCTCTTTACCCCCGTTGCACTATGAAGCGAAATGTAAGAAGATCGGCAAAGTTTTCGGCCTAATAACTAATGTAGCATGGTAATAAGACTATATATGTTATCGGCATAGCTTCTCGACCCTTTACGGCGGCCAATTGAAACCCGTTCTATCTCGTAGTAGATTGACTAGAGGAAGCGTTCCTAGGAACACTAACATGATATAGACTGTCTAGGGGACTTCGTTTCCGAATTTATACTCGGACCGATAGTTGATGTCTCCGCTTTTCGTAGCACGGCGTATCGATGCAGTCGAGGCCCATGATAGGGAACCTAAGAATATTTGCCCAATAGAGGCAGTATTTGATGTTCCTAGGATCGAGCCAGCCTCGGACATAGAGATTTGAAGGCAATGAGGGCATTTGTGTTAGAGTCTATTAGATGGACGGCGGGATAGAGCCTATATTGTGAAGGAAAGAGTGGATGATGGGATGACTAACATCTCATACAAGTTGAAAGACTGGTTGATCAGCTGAAAGTTCGAAGACCAAGCCGAAAGTTACTACATATAGCACCGCGAAAATTACGTCATTTCCTAGCTCGGCTCCCAGGAGCACGAGTAGGCAGCAGTGCGGTTACTGTCGGAGCATGTGAAAGAACGGAGAGGTAGAATGAGATCGAATGGGCCGGTCGGCCTGAGCATTGGGGTAAGCGATCAGGCTGCTTAGGGAGTAAATCAGGGTCGCTCAGGGAGCAGCTCAGGGTTGCTCAGTGAGCAGCTCAGGGCGGCGGGGTGACTAACTCACCCTGTGCTCCGGGAGCCGATCACTTCCCGAGGCGGCAGTTTTACCGTCACCATTATTACTAACTAATCTTTTAAAAGGCTAGTTATTTAATCAGACGAAATTATAGAAATTTTGGTTTCAAGTGAAATATCAAATAATCTAGCCTACTAATTTTTACTATTTACTACTTTTAACCTTTGTCTTTATAAGCCTAAAATATTAATATGGCCTATATAACCGACCCTTGATATGTATAAACAAAGTCGTTTGGTATAATTACGTAGTAGGTAGGCTAAAAAGTAACAATATTACTCTATTAAGACCGATTAGGCGTAAATAACGGGGTTTTAAATATAGATGCTAGGTAAGGATATTTTCTACTATATAGTATAACATAGCACAAGATTGATAATAGCTAGGCGTGGTCAGAGATATTTCTGACCACGCTTGGCAGTAGTGATCGGCGGCAATCCTGACCACGCTCAACTGTAACCCGCGTTAGGGTAATGGGGTCGTGGGTTTTGGAAGGGCAAAGTCTCGCACTGCCTCCTGTTTTGAGCCAAGGCAGGATTGTCTTGCATTGCAGATCTATTCACAGCGAATGAGTTGGCACCAATAGGAACCCTATACATCTTAGCGCGGGCTATACGCGGGCCAAAATGCAAGCTAGTTGCAAGCTTGACCATGCTATCCACAACCACCCCGCTCCCGAACCGAGCGTACAAGCGCCAAGACGGGGCGGTCTGTGAGGCTGACATGAGACCCTGACGCTGCTTCTTTAAAATACTGCAGACGCAGTTGCGATGTTTTTTTCGTTTGAGATTCGGATTGCGATGGTCGATTCTTCGTTCGAGTATGACACCCGAGAACGATACCCCAGATGCCTCCACGGAGGACAGCACGGCTGTCGCTCATGAGTCTGAATTATTGTTACAATCCACTCGTCCTACTCGCTGTGTCTCTGGAGCTGGAAGCAGTGCGCGAAGCCGTTCGGGAAGTACAGTATCCAGTGTTCATACCGACAACGTCAGCGAAAGGGTCCATTCCCCGCATCCAGACAATATCGAAACACCAACGAGGGCTTGGACAACGAGCTGGGCACCCTATACCTTCAGCAATTTATATCTCGCAATCTCGAGCTTGGTAGCCTTTGGACTTTGCCTTACTACATTCTTGCTATGGTGGAGATCATCGACAAACTATGGTCTCGGGCCAGACGGTGGCTCTTCAGTTCTCTTATTTGGCTGGAGATACAGCCCTACCTTGATTGCCGTGCTCTACGTTCAGATGACCACCGTTCTATTCGAAGACGTCAAACGCACTGAACCCTTTGCTCGATTGTCTCGACCTCAGGGAGCAAAAGCATCAACAAGCATTCTCAAGGCCCCGGGCGCATGGTGGAACGCGCTATATGACGGTTTCGCAAAGAAAAATGGCTCTCGCAGTTGGATTCTCTTCGTTGCAGCAATTCTCAATATCTTTGGCTTCATGGCGATCTCGCCTCTCTCGTCTGCCTTTCTTATTTCCGAGGATGTGGTCGTTCCCAAGACTACGGCCTTCACCAGCCTTTCTCCGATAACAGATTCCAACTTTCGACTTGACGCCGATCGCTTTGCGTATTTTCGGACCATCGCGCACTTGCTACAAAACGTATCCACCTCACCCTGGATTACGGATGAGTATACTTTGCTTCCATTCTGGCCAACCGATATGCCAAGCGCCGTCACTTCGCTGCCAGTGAGCTCATCTCAAAAGTGGCAAGCAGAGACAGCAGTGTTCAAGACCGACCTGAGCTGTACTGAGATGTCGCTTGAATCTCAAAGTACTGGAAACACAACACACGAGAATAACCGCTTCTCACGATCATTCATTTGGTCATCTCCGGATGGGTGTACCTACGGAGTATCAGCATCAGATGATGCCTTTGTAATGGGTGGTGGCAGCTGGTCCAATACTTCCACCTTTTACAGTGCAGAGAGCATCCTCAATCCAGAAACGGCAGAACATAGTGCCCCATCCGTGACAAACTCTACGGCCGAATGCCAAAACAAAGAGGTCATCTTCGTGTACGAACCATCCAAGTCAGCGGCCGAAAGTGGCCCATCGGGAGCTCGCTACGCAGCCTATTTATGTGATACCAACTATTACATGGCTCACGTCTCCACGTCCATCACTCTTGACGGGGTTGAGCCGGAATTTTCTTTCGATGAAGCTGAGTTCGAACGGAAGAAGGTCTTGATTCCGGACAGTTTTTTGAATACAACCCAGTTTGCTGATCTGATGCTGAATCCGGATTGGCCAACCTATATGTACTCGGTGTTTTCGTCGCGGAAAATAGGACTGGGGGGCCCATCTATTCTTCTGGGTGCTCTCTACGATTACGACGTTTCATCTATGGTCTCTGGCCTAAAGGTGAATGGTCTGGATTTGGTTCAGTTAGCGGCCAAAATAAAGCATCGTTTCTTTGGAGAGGTGCTACAATCGTCTTTGAGCCAGCAGGGTGCCTCGCAAAGAGCTCCCATTAATGGGCATGTGTATGCCATTGAAACCCGAATAGTGGTACAAACCGGCGTTGCAATCGCTCTAGGGGTCCTGTTAGCCGTCTCTTTTTGCCTCGTGCTCGTCATTTGGTGGCTTTCTCGGCAACAGCGGAGACCCTTAAATCTACAAGCGAACCCGATGACTACTATGGGTGTGGCCTTCCTGTTGACACATAATGACCACGCCGTCTCTGTCTTCCGAAGATTCAGACAGCCGTCTCATAGTGATCTTCGCGAGAAGCTAAGCAGAGAATGGTTTCACACAAACACTGATGGACTAGTACGGGCCAGTGCCGTTGATAACGTACACCACGACCACGACTTCTCTCAATCAGAAAGTGGAACTCCAAGATTATTTCGGCTCCCCGCCCTAATCCCACTGGTGATGGCTCTTATAGCATTGGTCGTGGGGATTGCAGTGCTTTTTCATTACTCTGTGACCACTGGGTTATATGAAAAAGCATTCGTCTGGCAAGTTCAATTATCTTCTATCAACCGGGGCCTGTCACCGGTGGCTCCATTCGCAATAATTCCGACTCTATTCGCGACTGGTATCGGCCTGTGGTGGGGAGCCATTGATGATAACTTCCGTCGCCTTCAACCATTTCTTGCAATGTCGTGCAACGAGCCTCCACCTTTCTCAAGAGGCCCTGGTATATCATACCAGTCATCCTTTTGGCTATGGGCATGTGCAAAAGCCTCTCTCAACAAGCATTGGCTACTTGCTCTCGTCACACTTGGAAGCACTCTCTCGCCAATATGTAGGTCAATACCCGATTATCTCGGACTCTCACTAATATCCACTTTGAAGTCACCACGTCGATGTCTGCCTTGTTTGAACTCGGACCAGGGATTGTTTCCCACCCCGTAACACTCAATCGTACATTAGAGATCCGTGACACTCCACTCAAAGTTGACGTTGGCTTTGATCTTCACGATTATCTCTCCACGAATTGGATGTACACGTCCACCATCCAGCTATCCATGAACGGGTCTCAGCCCAGCTGGAGCAAAAATGGTTGGAGCTTTGTGCCCATCGAAATGAACAATATTGACCTCTCGAATCATCTCGAATCAAATCTACAGGTCAATGCATCCCAGCTCAACGTCTCTCTCACCACGCCTGCCTTGCGAGCCCGCATTGAATGCAGCCCGCCTCCAGCGGAAGGGATTGCGAATATATCAAACTGGCTCACGCCCGAGAATATTAGCGACCCCACAGTTTGGAACAGCAGCACCATACCCCACGGCATCGGAGAAGTATACAAGTTGGGAAAGCTCTCCGCATCCATAGAGGATCCAGGAGCAGAATTTTCCAATCTGATCTGTCCCTACGCGCCTTCTAGAAACACAACCATCGAAGGCCACGACCAGGGATGGGACGAGGGATGTACATCCGTGATTCCTAACTATTATGAGATCAGATGCTGCAAAAACGAAAGCAGCAACGACTGGGATCCCAATGCAGCTGTTGGGTATTGGACCATCAACAAAGATCTGGGTCAGAACTTCACCGCCAAATGGGTCCGCGGCAGCTCAGTGTCAGGGATCAAGAAAATTCCTCTAAAAGGCTATTTGTATGCCGAGGAGCTTTACTTCGCATTCCCCGAGCCACCTTCAATGATGCTGATGAATTGCAAACCCATCATTGAATCCGCCACTGCAGACATCAGCGTGAACCCAAGAGATGGTAGTATCCAGACATTCCGCATCACCGACACACCCAAGGAGGTTCCAAATGCATTTTCAACGGGTCCTTCTGGAACCAAAGAGGGCTGTACGGACTTCGAACACAACTGCTACTATGCAATAGAGGGGTGAGTTACACTTGCTACAAAAACAAATCCACTTAGGAATGATTAGAATGATTAATTAATATCTACAGCGTCGGCATATTATTCATGGAATCCACACTCGCGGCATCCAGCAGATACACCAGCGACGGCCAATACGAAGATCTAAGCGACAACACATTCAACATCCGCGACGAAGTAAACGGTCTGAATCTGGATTTCATGACATACTCCATGTACGAAATGGCACATGAAGACCCAACTGCGCTTTTCAACCCAGATACATTCAACGCGCTCGCCCAAAAGACTTTCTCAACCTTCTTCCAGCATTTCATTAGCAATAACAACTCTTTGGCAACCGGTGGTGGCTGGGGCTATCAGAAACTCAACACGAGTCTTCCTAAGGATCAGACGGTGGAAGCGATTCTATCACGGCGTGTGGAAGTACTCAAGATGAATTCCGTTGCTGTGTGGCTTAGTATTGGTATCTTATGCTGGTTGATTCTCACTACCATCGTGGTGGTCTTGCAGAGACGGTATTTTGGTCTCGTTCGCAATGTGGAGTCGCTGGGCGATGTGCTTGTTTTGATTGCGGGTAGCACGAATCTACTTCAGGTTGTGCGGGATATTCAGGATGGTCATCTTACCAAATCTGAGTACGAGGATCGCTTGACACGGTTGGGCTGGTTTATTGATGGAGAGGGTGACTTGAGATGGGGTATTGAGATGGTGAAGCCCTATGGAACTGGGTCGGTGAAGTGGGTTTCTGAGCCTCGGTTCTCGAAGGAGGATGGGTCGAAAACGTGGATGTTGTCTGATGAGGAGACGAATGTTGAGAGTACATAGACTTGCACAGACGAGATCTCAGTGGGACGTCTTTCCCTGAAGAGTATGGAGTAGAAAAGGTGTCCCTGGAGAAATAGAAGGTGGCTAATAATGCTTGTGCTGCTAAGATGGAGGGTCGTTTCCAACATTAACTCCATGAGTTCTCACATTCTACAAATGAGGAAATACAGATAATAATACATATGATACACCTGGGCATCTTTCATGAGAAATTACGATGACACCATTGAATAAACTCATTCAGACTTCCCATGTCATCCGTGGCAGTACTATCCAGGTATGGAAAGTTGATTTCACTCTGCTCCGCAACCTCCAACGTCGCCTTTAACAGCCACCAGAGCTCCTCGGCATGTTTCGGATAGCCAAGATGTAGATATTGGTCGTCGCCCAGGGAGCCAATAACGGAATCCCAGATTCGCTTCCAGTTCTCAGCTGCAAGGCGGATTTTATCAGCCTTTAAATATGGAAGTAAGCCTGCTCTGGTCTGAAAGGCGAGGGAATTGATGGCTGTTTTGTCAGTATCAGGGTTGGTCCACTTCTAACATAAAGTGAGTCACATACCATATATCAAAATCAACAAATGTTCTGCCGATATCGAGAGACTCCATGAGATCGGGGCTGTTTTGGGGATTTCGAGTAATTGTGTGGCCACCTCCCACAAAGGAGGGAGGGGAAGTTCTGTTGAGTGTTTTGCGGCAATCTTACTGAAGGCGGACGCACTTTCAGCTTCCCATAAATCGGCACTCCACGGGAAGTTGCAGTCCATCTCAAAAATAGATATTGCAGGGTGATTCTTGAGACAGACGGTAAGGAATCCGTCCGCAAGAAAAGCCCAGGAAGCAATCCTGGGAGATAATCAGCAATACGTCCTCATAGTAAGGTTCATCTGATAAATGACATACCGTAGACACATCTCTTCAGCCACCAAGTTCCTCCAAGTAAGATCATCGCAAACGTTGGGTATAGTACTCCGCTTGAGTTGGAAGATACCCAGTGACCTGACAGTCGATACCAAACATGGATGGCGGATGATACGAATGCGGCGTCTGGTACTCAGGTCGTCGCGTGCAAATTGAAGCATTTCAATAATAAGCGCGCTTTGTAGTGTTTGCACAGTGGGTAGGAGATTTGCCGGATCCATGGGTGATGGGACCATAGCCAGGTGTGAAACCTGCCGAAAGATATATTCCTCCGCGACATCGACGACCCAAGACGATGAAGATGCAGTTGTATCGTCCATGGTGGTGCTATATGCTGCACCAGCAAGAAATATTGCAAGTAAAAGGGGATTTGCAACCGTGCCGGGATCAAAACTGGGAGAATGGACGATAGGTAGGTGCCAATGGAAGGCATGAAAGAACACAGATATAAATGCCGAGATGTTGGACACTCCGAAAACAGCTGTAAGCTGCATAATGTCGAACTCGGGGGTTTCACTGCCTAAACCCATAGACTTGGACGTGTCGATCAACTCTGACGTAATTTCCGTCAATTGGTTGGAAAGTTTCGATGGAAAAAGAGTGCCGGAGAGATAATCGGAGAGGAAGCCCTCGTCCCCGGATAAAGTATTCGATGGATATTCACCAAACCCAAGAAAGGCTGACAACGGGTTGCTGGGAATGAGTGCATCTTCAATGTGAGAATATAGCGTCGCGAGGTTTCTTGGCGGGGAATGTTTCCCGGTCTCTCCAATTGCAAGTCTATCCTTTTGAACCGATGGATGGGCAAAGTGATGAAGGAAAGAAAATGGCCCATCGCGTCTTGCTGATGGTTGAGAGGGTATTGTAGGTGGTGCAGGCGAGGCAGCCTCAGAGCGTGTCGGCCCTGGAGAAGGCGATGGTTGGGCTGCGAAAGTGCAAAGTTTCCCAAGAGACGAACAACGTGAACATGGCGATTTCTTGTCACAGGCTGCTTTTGCCTCGAAACACGAGTCGCACGACTGGCGTTTCCTCCCTGCTTTCCCAGCTTCTGGCGCGGGCTGGTTGTGTTTCTTAGCACATGCCTTGGCATGTCTTCGGGTGACCTCTCTGTAGATGTGAGAGATGTAATGTGGAGAAAGAGGTACCGTGTTCTTACGTTTTCAAGAATGATTTCCCGCAGAATGGACAGCTTGAGGATAGCTGCTGGTTATCTAGTACCTGGTCAGCTTTGCAACTCGGTGGTCAAGGTTTTCCAGACTCACGCGTAGCCTCATGGCGAATTAGATGTGTCTTTCTTTGATAACTCTTATCGCAATGCGGACATTGAAACATGACGAGAGACCGGGGAATAAAACCAATTGGGTTGTTGGAATTGTAGGAAAGAACTGGTAGGGAAAACCCGGAAGTCTACAAGGCGGTCGGAATTCACCCACCCGATAGGAAGACCATCTTGTTCAATATTTAACCCTTTTTATTCTATGTATGATTATTATTATTATTATTATTATTACAGTGTCAAGTGGAATGAATGACCTCCGAAGCCATATCCATTACTCCGTTTTCCCCACAATCTTCGTTGCGCCATGATTGTCCATGTAGGCGGCCCCATGGCTTTCCATGAAGCTATCACCTTTGGGCTTGCGATAGGTACCTCCCAGACGATCCCACAACGTGAGATATTGGCCGTAGTTATAGTTGAAGTAGAGGTGATGCATGGTATGACAAGAAGCATCGTTGATCACCTTGGACCAAGTCACGTACTCGGCATCGTCTAGACAGCGTCAGAAACAAGGCCATCATGGTGTATAGTGGAAGGGACTTACGAATCAACACTGTCCACATCGTAACGAACATGAACAGTCCGAGGTAGGCCACCTTCTGCAACGGAAAGACGAAGGGAAAAACATGGTAAGGCAGACTTTGAGCCCATCCGTCTAACGGGTGGAAAGCATAACTGGCGAACGGGGTCGGAACCACCCACTTGTGGTGAGGCTTATGCAGCCAACGGTAGAGGCGAGGGTGATGCTCCCATCGATGGATCCAGTAAATGCCACTGTCAGTGAAAAGAATGAAGGCCGGGTACTGAAGCAAGGTCCATAAGGAAAATGGAGCTTCACTGGCAAAGTCATAGAGTTTTGACCATCCCCGGACTTCAGCGAGGAAAAAGGGGACCGTGAGAGCGGACATGACCGGAATGGAGGACAAGGCGTGCTTGATTTCTTGTTGCATCTGGTTTTTAAGATATCGTGGGTGTCGTTCTAAGGTTTTGTCGTATAGTGTGTGATACATGATGTAGCTGCCACCGAGGTAGAGTATTGTTGCAAATGCCCTGTTATGGCACCAGGCCTTGATTAGTTTCTCCCAAGTTGCTGCAGACCTCGGGGAGTACTCACCATGCAAGCAAAAATAACGTCAGTGTCTGTCTGGCCATATTGTCGCGCCTCCATTGGCTCGCCTCGGCCCATTTTGACGGTTGTAGAGGATAATAGACATTGACATGCTGATTCAAGAGAGGATCGGCAACACCCTTTTGACCTGCAGAGTCAGGAAGGGCCCAGGCATAGAACCGATCGAGCACGAATGTGTCGAGAAGATCTAGAATAACGTCCATGATGGTGGGAGGGTGTGGAAACTCCAAAGAGGGTGACTGATTGGACTTTATATCAGGGGAGCAGGGGATTCCCTACATTACATTCATTTCGTAGATCGCCACATCGTACCCACATGGCGGAGTATCCCTACCACGGAGAGTCGGCATTCACCTACATCCATGATCAGGCCACTGGAATTCAGATGATTGCTCACTTTAAAAAGGGATAAATCATATGCCCTTATTTGGTTGAATGTACGACATGTTAAACTGGACGACCGTCCGGGGTAGCGTTAGATCTCCGCGGGGAAAGATCAAGAGACAAAAATTGAAAGCCAGAGCTGAGCAAGACCTGGGACAGCGACTGACATCTTGGAGAATTCTATAGCTTCATAATTGGCGCTAGAAGAATAGAAAGATAGAAGAGTCGGTCGAGTCGCCAGGTTCATCAGCTATGTCACAGGCTCAGTTACGAGGTCGAAACCAAGACGTACCAACGAATGGAGTACCATTGTAGAGAGTAACTAAGCTGGGGAAGGAAAGAGAGCAAGATAAGAGAACTATAAATAGAAAATGGATGATGTATGCAGTCCTAGATTCATTAGTGCCTTATTATGTAGGCATCAATAGCTGTTAAAAGGCGGTGAGGGTGAGGCCTTCTGACAGGCAGTACCTCACCGCCTCCCGTTTCGTTTGTCTGCTCCTATATAGCTGCAGTTTGTGCTCGATAGCTTTCTTCTTCCTTCAAGACTTTTCCCCTTTGATTCTCTGCCTGAGTACCCTAGTTCTCAGTTGTCTAGTCTCCTCAAGAATAACCTTGGAATGCCTTGGGTGCATAATCCATGTGACTAGTGGTTCATCCTTGACTATTTGCCCCGGCGAGCAAGTTGCCATCTGCGGTATATCTGGCAGTGGCAAGACATCCTTTATCCTCGCAGTCGAGATATAAATTTATTTACCCTGTCCTGCAGTGTGGTCCAGTCTCGGATCAACTTGGTTAGCCACCTGTTCTTGACATTGCTAACTAACCCATGTTGTTACGTAACATCTGCTGTTATGGTCTGATGGGATGATGGAAGATCGTCCATTCCAAACTAGGAAAACTGTCAACTAACTACCTGCGGTGCTTAGTCACCCGCGTGTGACAACTGCCGGTCGCGGGAAAAACGCAGCCTCCTGGCTGTGAACAATGGAACGCACGAGAAAATGAAAACATTCAAAATCAAATAGAACTTGGAAAAAAGCACTTGGAAAAAACGGGATAAAGAATACTCGGAATGAACCCGATAAAGTGATTAATCATCCTGGGCAAGGGAGGCGTCCTCATCGCGCACCGCGCGCATCGCACTAAGCACCCCATGAGGTCCATCCCGTGGAACGTTGACCGGCTCGTCGAGCCTGGCGTAGAACGGATCATTTTCTCCAGACGTTGTGATGTTGGATGAGGGATCCCTTACGACCGCCGTGTCTGAGCTTGGAGCCAGACGCTGTCTACCCGCTGGGTAACAAAGAGATGGTTGTTCAACAGCGGCGGCTTGAGTAGCAGTAGCGGTAGCAGATTGAGTAGTGACTGTGGGGTCGGGGCTTGGAGTGCTTGGGGCCGACGGGAACATCTGATCCCAGATCAACTCGTACCTGTTTCGGAGTAGACCGGTCACTTTAGTCGGAAAAGAGGCCTTGTGGATGCCTCCGACGACGGTTTTTTCCAAGTCCTCGACTTCAGCGCGCAACTCGTTCTCTTCTTCCTGTAGCGGGCGCACCTGCTGCAATCTTTCTCTGACAACAGCCAGGCGTCGATGGGTTACTTCGGCGTGATCCAAAGTCTTTGCGATCTCGACGTAGTCGTTGTCTATCATCTGGCGGAGCATAGTGTCCAAAGCCTGTTGGCCTGGGGATAGAGAGCTGTTGCTTGGCATAGTTCGAGCAGTAGGCTTGGAAATGGTGGATGTATGAGTAGTGGACCTATGAGTAGGCTTGGAAATGGTAGATCTATGAGCCGGACTCGGCGAACTGAGGTATTCGATGTCACTGCCGTCATCATCGTCCTCGAGAGTTGTGGATTGCAGTTTGGCGCGCTTCGTATGTGGTTTAGGTTGTTCGTCGCGGCTGTCCGGGTCCAACAGTGTCGGCTTGGAAGTCACGTAATATGGGCGCTCAGTCAGGGTCTGATAAGACTGTAGAAGGTTGAATCTTCTGCAGTTTGTCTTTGTAAAACAGAACGCTCCAAGCTCTCCGGAACATTTTGGTGACCATGACTCAAAGTCGCAAAGGCGAGTAAGCTGAAACGGCTGATTGTGGGTTCCCTCGGCAAGGAAAATGCTCCAGTGGTGATGCATATCACTTCCGATGTCAAGCTTCTTCCCTTTCGCTTCTTCTCCCCACTTCGTCTGGTAGCGCCCTGCATGATCGTGGAGCTGGCGGACGATCGTTCTTGGAACTGGTCCGTTTCCAAGTTCGCCAGCATCGTGGGCGTAGTCTTCGCCCAAAACAACAGGACCGACCGTAAAGTAAGGTTTTCTCTTGAGGACCTTATCATCCTTCCCCTCCAGGAGGTAGCCGTGGCTCGCAGCGGCTTTCAAACCGATCAAGGCGTAGTACCCCTTCCAAACTGGTGCGCAGGGCACACCGTGGAAATCAATACGTGGGGCGGGGTCTTGCGGAACCCGGCTTGCTCTGATCTGTCCGTTGCCGTCCCATACGCCTCTGTATTCCTTGAGCTTGTCTTGGGTGAGTTCCTTCATTGCTGCATATACCAGTTCATCACTTAGCATGACGTTCTTGTCGTCTGGGAGGACCAGATCGCCATGGGCATCACGCTCGAACTTTGTGTACAGCGAAAATTTGGCGAGGTGATTGGGAGAGACCGTAGCCTTCTTCGTGAGGGCAAGTTCAACCTGGTTGTGGTCAGGCGTCCAGAGCGGGCGGTTTAACTTGGCCTCGGCTGCGGCATCTCGCTTGGAAGCGAAGAAGGAGTCCCACTCGGGGATTTTAGCACGCGCGGCGAGGACCATATCAGTTGAAGTCTTGGACGGTGAACTCTTGGACGGTGTGTCCGGGTCCTTTCTGCGGGCTCGGGTGCCCTTGGCTGGGGAATCGGCCATGTTGGTTCGAAGTGAGAGAAGCGAACGTCAAAGAAATCCCAAAAGAGACTAGGGAATATGCGTGTAAAAGGTGGAGAGGGGTGCTCGAAGTGAGAGAAACGAGAATCTCAAATTCGTGGACGATGGGAGTGCTCGGAAGTGAGAGACACGTCGCAAACAGCCCGAGAGATGCTAAACGATGGCCAGAATAGGAGGACGGAATGAAAGAGGGGATACGCGAAGTGAAGTAGTTGTACGATCAAGAAAGAAAGTTGTAGGGATAAAGGACAACGAGTACGGGGTGGAGCACGAGGCTTGTAAACAAGGAGAGGTGTGAAAGCGATATTAAGGTTTGCAGACAAAGAAATGTGTTAAAGTGAAATTGAAGTGTAAAGGGAAACGAGAAGCAAAAAATAGGAAGGAAGAAATGCTAGTTAATGGGGAGCCTGGCGGCTCTCAAATTCTCGGATAGCTTCGTCGCATCCGATGCAATCCTCCTCCTTGACCCACTCATCTCGCTTGGAAGTCTGGCCCTTCCAGCGAATCAAGTATTTAGTTAGCTTGGCACGAGTGCCATCTCGGCGCGGACGACCAGGCGCGTTGACCACCTTTTTCGCCAAGATATAGTCGACTTCGAAAACCTCATCGTGCGGGAACCTTTGATCGTCTGTCGGTAGGTGATCCTCAGAGTAATCTACTCTATGCCAGGGGTCCTCGTCCTAGGGCGCAGGTTCCAAGTGAGCGATGCTCACTACGGGGTGGACCTTCGAACCTTCGGGGAAATCCAAGCGGTAGGCGAGGCGGCCGATCCTCTCAAGAATCGTGAAACGCCCAGCATATTTCTGTGCGAGAACTGTAGGCAGCACTCGGTTCGCCTGAGACTGGTAGCCGTCTCCAAGCTTCAGATAGACTTGATCGCCTGGTTCGAAGTGGATCGGCCTATGCTTTCGATCATACTGAGCCTTCATCTTCATTGCGGCCCAAGCGATCGAATGCTCCGCGTCAGCGCGCATCGCGAGAACTGGGCTTGGAGATTGTCTAAGAAGGCTCCATGGCTGTCGTAGTTCCATGCCGTAGAGCAACTGATAGGGTGAATACCCAGTAGAAACGCTCAAGGAACCATTTAAGGTTGCTTGGAGAGCAGGAAGGTGGTCCGTCCACTCCACACCTGGATGGGTGGCAATGGCGTAGCGCAAAGCCACTTCAAGGGTCTGATTAGAACGCTCAGATTGTCCGTCTGTCTGGGGATGGTAAGCTGCAGAAAAAAGCAGCCTAGTATGAATCAACTGAAATAGCTGACGCCAGAAACCTTGGACAAATTTGGGGTCGCGATCACTAATGATCGCGGTAGGGATTCCCCAATTTGCTGTCCACCAGTATGCCAGGGCTGTCTCCGCCCATTGCTCGCCGGTCCACGTGTCATAACCAGCGAGGACACCAATTAACTTTGTGAATTTATCCGTCATGGACATAGCGGTGTTAAACCCGTCCTGCGTGCTTGGCAAGCTGAGGATGAAATCCACAGTGATAGTGTGGAATGGAATAGGCGGCGTGATCATCGGCTTAAGGGAGCCGTAGGGACGGTGCCTGCGAATTCGATATTCCAAGCAGGCCGGACAATGTTCAATGTACTTCTTTAGAAGTTTCGCTCCTTTGTAGAAAGTGATCCCACGAAGCTTGTTCTAAGCGCGGTCGAACCCTTGATGCATTTGGTTGTCGTGAACGAGCTGGAAAATTTCCTCCGTCATAGACTGAGGAAGGCATAGGCTGTCCTCGCCAAGCGAGTTGCGGAAGAAGAGTAGACTATCGGAATCTATGTGATAAGGAAGCTTGGGTAAGACTGGATCCGGTGTGGGATTCTGCAATGTCTGAATCAATACGGACCACCGATGGTCCTAGGCGTAGCCAGCGATGATTCGTGCCCTCGTGTCGTCGCTCACTTGGAGCACGGAGACAGTGAGCTGGTAGGCTGTTGGGAGTTCGATGACGTAAGGAGCCTGGAGGTCATCCAGGTTGTCCGAGTCAGCCGGCCGTGTTGGCTTGGAACAGGGAAGCCTGGAAAGTGCGTCTACGACACGATTCGATTTGCCAGGCCGGTGAAAAACCTTTAATCTGAACTGCTGAATGAACTGGGACGCGCGTACCAAACGTAAATTCTGTCGTTCCAAGCTAGTGGAAGAAAGACTCGTAGCTGTGGCGATTGCCACCGTTCCACTGTGATCGGTGTAGACTATCGCCGGCAAGTCTGCTAGGCAAGCTTCGATGAGGTGTCTTACTTTCTTCAGAACCCAACATAGGCCGGAAACCTCCAGCTCCGTTGGCCAATAGTTTCTCTCCGGGTTAGAGAGAAGACGGCTCAGAAACATGATCGGCTGTACTTGATTGGTGGAGGGTGGCTTGGAAAGATCTGTATGAGAGCCTGTGACGTGGTAGAGAACAGCGCCGTGTCCACTTTCTTTGGAACTGTCGACGTCAACGTAAATCTGGCGAGATTTATCATGATGGACAAGCCACAAAGGATTCTCAAACTCGGCTTAGAGCGTCTGAAAAGCTCTCATTTCGCTTTCAGTGGGTTCGTTAAGCTGAGATCTCTCGCTCCAAGCTCTCCGGGGTGCTCCCTTCATAGGGCTCCCCTTAAGTAGCGCTGTCTTCCTGGCTTGGAGTGGTTCGGCCTTGTAAGCATACCCTCTGATGTAGTGGCGCAAGTCACCGGTCATTCCAAGGTAAGTTTCGAGCTGCTTATATGTCCTTGGAAATAAGAGAGACCGGATAGCTTTCACTTTCTCGTCGGTCGTAGTTATTCCGAGTGAATCGATGTTTTTTCCAAGCAATGTGAGGCTCGGGAACCCGATACGGGCTTTCTTGGGGTCCAAGGTGATGTTATATTCCTGTAGCTTGGAGAAAAGGAGGTGCAAATGCTGGATATGCTCCTCCAAGGCGTCGGAAACAGCGAAAACGTCGTCGACGTAAGTACGACACCATTCTCGAAAAGCGCGGAGAATGTCGTCTATCTGTCGTTGTACATAAGCAATCGAATTGGAGTTGCCCATTGCGACCACATGAAGAATCTCCTGACCGCGATGTGAGATAATAGCTTGGTGTCTATCGTAGTCAGGATGAATGCGCCATTGATAGAAGAACTTAGCGGCGTCAACGATTGTGATGAAACGTTTTCCGCGGGCCATAGCGATAATGTCGTCCTGCGCGGGTAGTAGGTACAGATCTGGAACCAGGTTTTTGTTGGTTGGACGGTTGTCGACGACTGCGCGGCCTACCCTTTTCAGCTTAGAAACCCCGTTCTTATCTATTCTTGTAACCCATTTCCAAACGACGAAGACGGGGTTGACACCTTGGACTTCGTGTGTAGCAAAAGACATCTTGCCTTGCGCATGAAGCGCGTCGAAGGCTTCGTCAATGACTTTCTGGCTCTCCGGTGGCTGCCTGTAAACCTAACAACGCTGTGGCTTGGAGTCTGGAATGACGGGCAGCCTCATCCACCGATCCTGCGGGATGTTCACAACTCTAGGATCAGACCATATGTCGTAAGCCTCGCAAACTTGGCGGAGTGTATCGGCGACTTCTGGCGTGCCGTAAATAATGATGCCATTAGGAAGAACTGTCTCAAGATTTGGCTGCTTGGAATATTCAGTCGTAGTTGGCGAGACCGACTCCATTGAACGTAGGGAGAGAGCTTGATGAACCTTTAGGCTTGTCGATTCATGGGGACTGTGCTGAGTGGCCTGTGTTGCGAGCTCTGTCGCTCCAGACGTTACCTGGTAAGCGGAAGTATAATCCGCCTCAAGAACCTTTCCAATCCTGTCTCTCTTTCGGATTACTTGGACTTTGTCCGTCTCGTTGACGGCGTCGACGTAAGAGAACTGTGCGTCGACCACCTGGCTAGGTACAACTAGCTTGGAACGGGGAAGAAGTGGTTCGAAAATGAAGTCGCGATCGTTTGGTAGTGCGGTCTTGACCTGAACCGGAACTCGGGCTCTCTGACGCGGCGGAATCTCGACCTTGCTCAGAGCATACACCGGTCGTGTGTCAACGTGGTTCGGCTTAGCGTAGAGTGCAATTGGAAATGTGAGCCCATCACACGACTCCACAATAGCCCGAGAACGTGGAAAGTCTAGGACTACGCCTTCGGGTCCCATGACGTCCATTCCAATTAGCAACTTCGCACGTAGGTCCTCAACGACGTGCGCTTCGAATTGAATCCGTGCCGCTGCGCGTTGACCGTTTACCTGTCCGACACAGAACATGTCGATCACAACATACTCACTAGAGAGGTGCTGTGAACCAATCCCGTTTACTGGGATTGGAGGTGTGATTTGGTGCCTAGAGCAAGGAAGCGAAGTGGCGAGCTTGGAGTCAATCAATGTCATGACACACCCCGAGTCTAAACAGTAGGTGGTGATCTTATCTAAGCTGGTAAGACCTATCGTTGCGGTGGCATATCGCCACGAGCGGAAAGCGTAGCCGGGCATGTGAGAGGGTTGAACAGCGGAATTAAAGATTGGCATCGACTCTGCGAAATTTGCCACAACGTTAGTTGAAATATCTGCTGCCGCTTGCGGCTTGCAGTCCTGGAGATGTTCGTGAAGCTTTGAATTGGAAGTGAAGACCTGTAGACAGTTGAGACAGGTGACTGTTGGTTCAGATGCGACCACCATCTGAGCGCTAGGAACCCCGTCTTCAAGCTTGGGTTCTCGTTCCTCGGCGGACTCTGGCGGAACGTCGTACGGGTCCTCTATGTAGTAGTCCCCGTCTGGCTCTGGCTCAGCTTGGAAGTCTTGGAATGCGTCGTAAAAACTTCCTTCGAAGTCGTCGTTCTGGGAATCGTCGACGTCAGCTTGATAAGCTCTTTGAGCACGGTATTGGTTCCAAGGAGCCGGTCTAGTCTGGGACGGACGTCTACCTCGGTACGAAGGATTGCGAGCTTGGAAGTTGCCGCGGGCTTGGTAATTACCTCTGGTCTGGGGTTCCCACTGACGCGGGGAGTACGTATTTTGTGCTTGGATAGGTGGGGGTCTCTGAGGCCGTTGCTGGCTGTTATAGCCCTGTCCTTGATACCCGGAAGTCTGGCGTGGATAAGCCGCTTCCTGAATGTGATTAGGGGTGGTGGGTTGGTAGCCGCCGCGTGTTGGGGGCGCTTGGTAGCCCTGTTGGTAACCCTGTTGGCGCTGCTAGTAGCCTTGGTAGCCTTGAGGCTGATGCTGCTGGTAGCCCTGATACTGGGGGTAGTTGTAGGACTCCCTTTGACTTTGGTAACCCCGTCCACCACGACTTTGGGGACGGTCACGATTAGGTCGGGGTGCTTGGAATCCTTGCATAGATTGGTACCGTGTAGACCGGTTTGCAAGGTCTTTCCAATCCTGGTAACGTGCGTCAAGCGACTCCATGAACTTGGCGAGGGTAGTGGTCTCAGTAGGTTCGTCAATGTCCCGGCGTAGGGAGGGGTCGATGTTCTGACGAATTCTCAACAACTGATCCAACGTCGCGGTATAACCCGTCGACTTGAGGAGTCGAAGCATCCCTTGGGCATATTCTCGTGGTGTGCGACCGGTACGTACGTCATTCCACGTGTAAACATGGGTGTCTAGCTCGAGCAACGCATCAGTGCGATTGGGTTTAAACCGCTTAGTCATCATGGCGAACCAGCCGGATTCCAAGCTGACCTCGTTCATAAGACGCTTCTCGTCAGAAGTGAGCTCTTGCGAATACCATCGTAACGCATCTGCTTTTAGGCAACTATGAATATTGGCTCTGACGACTGCCTCCGACTTAAGCATCACGAGGTCCCTCATCCTGTCAATAAACGTATGAACGTCTGAGTAATAACTGATATTCTGGATCGTGTCCATGCCATCTCTGAAGCGCTTGGAGGGGTCAAAGAAACCGATGTCAGCGGCTTTCCAAGTAGTATCATTGGTTGCTAACTAGCCAGCTGGCCCTTGGGGGCTAGGCGGGCCCTGGTTTCCTCGAAGGTTCTGTAGTAGATCTGGGTTTTCACGGAGCGCCTCCCTTAGCATCGCTTGGAAAACACCCTGCTCCAGCGAGGGTGAGCGGGCAGCTTCAGCGCCCTGGGGACGGGCAGCTTCAGTGCCCTCGGGAGCGGGCTGAGCCATGTTGTTGTGAGAATGTGAGAGTTGCTCGAAGTAAGAACGCTGACGCTTAGGGAACGTAGGGACTGGTTCGTCTCGTTCAACTGACGGAAGCGGTTCGTCCGGGACCGGTGCTTCGACGCTTGGAATCTGATTCCTCTCGGATACTAAAGCTTGGAACTGTGGCTGCGACCTAGTAGTCGCCTGTCTTTGGACACGACTTTGACGTTTAGGCGCCCTTACTGCGGTGGTGGGCATGTGAGGGTGTGCTGGGGCTGGGGCTCGTGGAGTCCCGACTTGAGCTTGAGCTTGAGTGCCAGGGGCAGGTTCCTTAGAAACTGGAATATCGCTGTCCTGAGCTGGAGTAGAGAGTATGGAGGACACCGAAGATGCTCTGCTCGACGCTCTCGTCATGGAGCGTCCAAGCGAGTGGGGCCCGGAGGCACGGTTAATGCAATTTCAACAGTTTGGTTAGTCATCAACCACGTGATTCTTGCCTTTACTTGGCGGATGCTTCTTAGTTTACATAGAATCAGACTTAGTTTGACTTGACTCCCATCACCCTCCTTTCGAAAATGGACCGGTCAGACCGGGGTCCAATCTTTCTGGTACGTGCCTCTTCGCTCGGCGGAAGGAGTGCTGCGGCAAAGCAAGAACGCCTTAGACAAACAATCACACAATTACGGAGCTGGTATGTTTGGCAATATGGGCCAATCACAGGGCCGTCCCTTGAGATGACCGTTGTCCAATCAGCTCAGATTGGGCTCCGTCCGGTCTATCACTCTCAGCTTGCATCTTTCTTGTCCGCGCATCCCAATCACAATTTCAACATTGTTATTACCGGTTTCAATGGGCTCCTGACATCCGTGGATGGCATGATCGAGATTTTTGGCGACCGACCCGGTTTGGGCCTTACTATGTTCCACCTTGGGTCGAATCAGTTCGTCGAGATTGATATTCATGCCATAATCCAGATCTGGCAGGCCTACAAGACCCTGGACCCTGTGGCCACAGAGTTCCTTTCCCAGTTGAATGAGGGCGCTCGCCACCGAATGGAGCTATCAGATGCCTTTAGGAGAAGGAATCTGGTACATAGGAATCAGATTAGATTTGTTGCTCCCAACCATGACACGGATCATTCCTCGTTTACAGCAGACCTCATGAATCATTCCCCGCTTACAGCTCCCAACCATGACCCGGATCATTCCTCGTTTACAACACACAATCAGAACAGTTCTGATCCATCATACCACCTCATGGATCATTCACCAGTTACAGCACACAACCAGAGCGGTTCTGATCCATCATACCACCTCATGGATCATTCACCAGTTACAGCACACAACGAGATCAGTTCTGATCCATCATACCACCTCATGGATCATTCACCAGTTACAGCACACAACGAGATCAGTTCTGATCCATCATACCACCTCATGGATCATTCACCAGTTACAGCACACAACGAGATCAGTTCTGATCCATCATACCACCCCATAGATCATTCCCCAGATGCTACCGGAGCGACCGCTAATGGACTTGGTGATCTCAGCCTCGATGGAGCCGGCTGGAGCGGACGAAAGCCGAAGGCGTGTGATTACTGTCACAAGCGCAAGGTGGGTAATCAAGTCAGACTATAATAGACTTGACCAACTAACTTGATGGATAGAAACGTTGTACTCATGAACTTGACGAAACCAACGCGAGACCTGATCATACCACCGAACATGCTGCCGCTGCTATACCTAGTCATACCACCGATGAGGATTTTACAGCCACACTGATTTCCCAGTGGCAGTGTGGAGCCTGTGATATGCTGTGTCAAAATAAGGCCGGTCTCGTCCGTCATATTACCACCAAGCACGTTGGTGACCCGACGGCGACGCCACTATTCTTGAAAGAGCCCACAGTTATCACTAGAACATATCTGGCAGGCTGTGGGAAGCTGTTTCCCGATGTACATGAGGGGGAGAAACATCTTGTTAAAGCCCACTCAGACAATCAGCTTATTGTGATACTCCGGTCGGACGGTTCCAATTGTCCCCATAGATGTCCTACCTGTGGCTCTCGTTTCCGACTTCCGTCGTCGCTGAACGGGCACATCAAGCGCCGTCATCGCCGTGATGGATGAAGCTTAATTCCCACCTATTATGCTGCCCTATATTATATCAGATATCATCTGTTCCATTTTGGTACATTAATTACCCAACTACCCCCATTAATTAACTGATAATCCGTCGCATATCCATCTCTCAGTTTCCCTGTAGACACCGGTAGTGCATAGACTGAATTAGGGACTCCAGATACCACTCCGGTACGGCCTCCCATGCCTGCTGAATACTTACACGTAGTTTGTCCAGTTCCATGTCCCCCGGTCCTGTTGTTATAATTACCTAAAGAAAAAGAAGAAAATACATGGTGGTCTGGCCTCGGTTCTGTTTTCCGGGACAAAAAAAAATTACGATACGTTCCCCGCGCTTCTTCGCCGATCTCGACCCCAGCGTACGACATCCCCCCAATGAACACGTGAAATGTATCCATGAAATTGATTATTCTGAGTCGCATAGCCAATTGACGAGATCCGCACCGGCACCTATCGACAGCTCTTTCACCCCGAACAACTGATCAGTGGCAAGGAGGATGCTGCCAACAACTGTATGTCTGTGTAAATAAAGGTGCATGAGCGGCGCTAATGCAATGCAGACGCTCGGGGCCACTACACAGTTGGGAAAGAGATGGTGGATGAAGTTGTTGAGCGTGTGCGCCACGTAGCAGGTATGTATACAGTGTTTTGATCTGTATATTTCACCGGCTAACTCTCCCCCAGACAACTGCTCGTCCCTGCAAGGCTTCCTAGTCTTCCACTCCTTTGGCGGCGGCACGGGCTCGGGCTTCGGCTCTCTGTTACTCGAGAAACTAGCCTATGAGTACGGCAAGAAGGCCAAGCTGGAATTCTCGGTCTACCCATCTCCCCGCGTGTCGACCGCCGTCGTGGAGCCATACAACGCAGTACTATCTACCCACAGCACTATCGAGCATGCCGACTGCACTTTTCTAGTCGACAATGAAGCTGTCTACGATATCTGTCGGCGCAATCTAGAGATCCCCCGTCCTGACTACGAACACCTAAACCGCGTGATTGCCCAGGTGGTCAGCTCTATCACCTCGAGTATACGCTTCGACGGCGCTCTCAACATCGATTTGGCCGAGTTCCAGACCAACCTCGTGCCGTTCCCGCGTATTCACTTCCCATTGATCGCGTACGCACCGGTTATCTCTAGCAACCGCAGCTCGCACGAGAGCTTCAAGGTACAGGATCTTACTTACCTATGTACGTGATCCATTCCACCCTCGCCCACCCTCGCCCACATTAATTCTAACATTATTTAAGGTGCCGAACCTAGCAACCAGATGGTTGTCTGCGATCCCACCAAGGGCAAGTACATGGCTGTTACCCTAATGTACCGCGGCGATGTCGTGCCAAGCGACTGCAACAAAGCTGTGGCCGCGCTGAAGACCAAGCCCTCCTTCCAACTCGTCGATTGGTGTCCCACCGGATTCAAGCTGGGCGTTAACTTTTCGAAGCCTACGCGGGTTCCCGACAGTGCCATGGCCCCTGTTGATCGCTCTGTCAGCATGCTCTCCAACACAACGGCCATCGCCGAGGCCTGGAGTCGACTGGATCATAAGTTCGACCTCATGTACTCCAAGCGCGCATTTGTGCACTGGTATGTGGGTGAGGGCATGGAGGAAGGCGAGTTCAGTGAGGCGCGGGAGGACCTCGCAGCTCTGGAAAAGGATTACGAGGAAGTCGCTGGGGACTCGGACAAACTAGAGGATGCGGCTGAGTACTAGGTTGGGCTGTCTTTCGTTCCTTTAAGCCATTCTTTACGCTGTTTAAACATACGCGCACTACGAAATCCCTTCAGTTCTGCATTCCCAGCGTTACGTCGGCACATTTGTCGATGACTTTGAAATTCAACGATGATTCTTTCTTTAAATTAATTACCCTGAAATTCAAATTAATCCCTTGTAGCAATTGAACGCCGCCCGAATGCCCGAGTCTATCTGACCGATATGCAAGTATAGGTATGTTTCTCAATCCAAGGCAGCCAACTCCGTCTCCTGTAGCAATTTCAAAACCCTTTCGTAGGTCCACATGGTTACGGCGCTCGCCGGCGCCGCTTTGAACAAGCTGACTGTCAACCCACGGTATAACCCTCGCACGCCGTGTGCGCGCAAAATCATAGTGATAGTCCTGACGACACCTTTGTATTCCGGAATATTGCGATGCACATAGCGCGTGCGAGTCGGGCCCTGCACCTGTAACCGCTTCCTCACCAGATCCAGTGGAAAGACACCGGTTTTGGCGAGTACACTAGCCACAACGCCCGCCGCAGCATCATTCGTGCCGAAAGGCAGAGAATCCAAGTGTGACATAGTCGGCCTCAGCCCCTCATATGCAGTAAAGAATAATCCCATGTATGGTACGATCTGCACCACGGCCGCGGAGCATCCGCGGAAGAAACCCGCCGGGCCTTCATGTTTCGCAATATCCTTGATGGAGCCGAACAGCGAGCGATAGATGCGTTCGCGACCTTGCGCTGCAAACCGTGTGCGTAGGAGATCGAGGGGGTATGTAGCGGTCGTAGCAAGACCGCCCGCGACGGCACCGGAGACGAATGATTCACCGGGGGGAGGGAGGCGATAGGGTAGTTGAGCCAGCGCTTGAGTTGTGGCACGATATGCGGTAAATTGAATTGCACCGTAGCAGACATACATCAGCTCGGCGGGGACATTGCCTTTCCAGAGGCCCTGAAGAATGCTGTTAGCTTATCTCCCTACCGGCTTGGCTCATATGACGTACCATGACGCCCTCTTCCCGCGCAATTGCTCTTAACGTGGGCAATGTGCCTTTGTAGACAGGTCCGACAACTGACTGGTGTGAGACCGGGTCGGACAGGGAGTGTATTTGCAGCTGTAGGCGAATCTTGACAACGTCCAGTGGCGCAATGCAGAAGCGTGAGATTAGACCCGCGGTTCCGCCAGCGAGCACGACCTGGCGCTTGGTACCTTCGTCTTTGAGATGTTCACCACCGGCAGACATTTTGAGATGGTTGTTAAGAAGTCATTAGTGATTATGGGGTGGAATCTCTATTTGTTTGTTGATTTTTCCTTGGGGCAAATGTAATGGAGCTGTTTTCGGAAATCGCCGCTTGCGGGTAAAAATGGGTCTGGACCGCGGTGGCGTTGGTGCCTGAGTGCCTGAGTGCCTGAGTGCCTTGGCGCCTGAGGGATGCGGCATTAAGGCACGAAGGCACCAGTCACACGGGCCTCGGCTTACGGTTTACGATGAAAACGGGCCAACGGGAGCTTAGCGGTAATTTAAAGGCGATCCGGGGTCATCAAATGTGCCTTTCCTGCTCTTGTCGCGCTTTTTCCCTTTGCTTATCTCCTCTGTGCGTGGTATTCCTGCAATGCGCCGGTTCCCTCCGATTGCCCTTCGGCGACTGTCACGGGTCATGGCTGGCCCTGCCCCAAGGACTTTCGTCACGTCGAGTACACGGCGCAATGTCCCACCTTCTCCGAAAGCGCGCCTCGCCAGTGAAACACCTACAGCTAGTGGAGTGCCTAGCCAGGTGCCTTTCCTTCCTCAAGTTGGGAAGGAAGAAGTGTTTGACCGCGATGACGAGGAGGTGACTGTCAAAACGTTCCAGCATCCAAAGGCCCGTCGCGACGAAGAGCACTTGACCAAAGTGGAAACTATCTCGCCCGCAAGAGTTTATCTCGACGAGTACCAGTTGTCCCTGACCAAAGACAGGGAACGGGTTATATCTCTTCCTTATTACTATCTCCGAGACCTATGCAAGTGTCCGCAATGCGTGGATCCGCACTCGAAACAGCGCTCGTTCCGCACCCACGATATAAAGACCCATATTCACCCACGGCGAGTAACCTGGAATGGCAAGTTTTTGGAGATCCAGTGGAACAATGATATTGAAGGGTACGGCCCAGAGCACACCTCTCGCTGGCCGTATTTCTATCTCCGGAAGCCCATTATCAACACCCACGACACCACCCATCCCTACACGAAACCCTTCCTTTGGGACGCGGCAACGATGGAAAAGTACCAGCATTGGATTTCATATGACGACTACATGTATGGCGACAAACAGTTTACCCGTGCCATGCAAAATTTGGCCCGAATGGGACTTATCTTTATCAAGGATATCCCTCCGTCGCGTGAGATGGTGGAAAAGATCGCTACGCGAATGGGCCCGCTGCGGAACTCCTTCTACGGTCCAACATGGGATGTGCGCACAGTGCCACAGGCAAAGAATGTGGCCTACACCAACCAGCACCTCGGGTTTCACATGGACCTGCTGTATATGAATGAGCCACCAGGCTATCAGCTCTTGCATTGTCTGGAGAACTCATGTGAGGGCGGCGAATCACTATTTTCAGATGCATTCAACGTCGCAGAGAATATGAGACGTACGAACCACGCACATTACAGGTTCCTGACAACAAGGCAACTTGGCTATGAGTATGTGCATGAGGACTCAATCTACCACAACACCTGGCCCGTATTCGAGCTTGACCCAAAGACAAAGGCGCTGCTGAACGTCAACTATTCGCCGCCATTCCAGTCTGCAATTCCCACCTGGGAAACACCCGACGGCAAAAAGCAAGGCCTCGGCCAAGGCCTCAACTTATACAAATTATTCAGACGAGCCATGCGCAACTTTACGACTCAACTCGAGTCTGAGGATTCTGTTTTCCAATTGAAGCTCAACCCTGGCGAGTGCGTCATCTTTGCCAATCGTCGGGTGGTCCATGCGCGCAATAAGTTCAATACGACGAATGGTTCGCGCTGGCTTGCCGGTGCCTATGTCGACCAAGATGCGTTGCTGTCTCGCTTTGCTGTTACCAGGAAGAATGATTTGCCAGCTTGGATTGAAAGTGACCCCCAGGTTGTCCACAACATAATGCCTAGAATGGCTTAGAAGGGGTCGGACGGTTGAGTAGTTCTCCGTGAATTGTTTCATAGACCAAGTGGGGTTCCACTGGGCATACATTGCACATACTGCCTAGGTACCTAGTACATAGATTCACGCGAATGGAATGGAAGAGATAGAATTCCATAGGTTCCAAGCTTGAACTAGCACACCTCAAGTATACAAAAATCATCTTGGACGACCCTCACTACATTCTCCCAACATCCCATGTCTCTGCAAACCAGTCCATCTACATGCCAAGAGCTATACAAGGAAAAACGTTTATTCATCACGATATATTTTCAGGCATCCAGCCCCAGCGTCATGGGTATCATGCAAGGACCAATCCTTTTAAGCCGCGGGCTGGCTAACCGAGTACTGCGCCATGAAGTTGGGATCGGCATTGATCTCTTCGCGGACCTGGAGCAGACGGTTAGCAACCATACCACGCAATTGGACGAAGAGAGACTTACAATATCCAATCCACCAACCAGTTCACCGTCAACCCACAATTGGGGGAAAGTGGGCCAGTCGGCAAACTCCTTCAGACCTTGCCGGACATCCTCATCGGCCAAGATATTGAAGAAACCATACTTGATGCCACGCTCACGCAGAATACCAACCAACTGCCGACTGAAACCGCACTGGGGTGAACTGGGTGTACCCTTCATGAACAACATAACGGGGGCGGCTTTGACCAGCTCGGTTAGACGGGCGACGAGGGCCTCCCTCGACTGCTCGGGGGTAAAAGCCGGGGCAGACGAAACGGCGATAGCATTGGCACCCGGGCCAGCGGGGGCTCCAGACGCGACGGGAGGCTGAGTAGCCATCGCGGGGCCATCCTCACGGGGCACAGCGGAGAGGGGCGGGGGAATGGATCTATTGGCACCGTCTGCGGGGGCGTTGCCGGCATGACGCTCGAGAGCATCGCGGACCTTGATAGGGTCGGAACCACTAATAGACTCGAGGACCTGACCACTGCGCAGGAGAACGACAAACGGCACGGCGGAGACGTCGTATTCCTCTGAGATGTCCGGCAGCTCTTCCGCGTTGATGCTGACGAACGAGATAATCGGCGGGGCAGCGGCGGGGTACTGGGAGGCAAGGGCGGAGAGGACAGTACGCATTTGCGCGCAGGGCGCAGCCCATGGCGTGTGGAAGTAGAGGACGACCAGCGCCGAGGGCGAGAGCGAGGCCAGGTGCGACGAGAAGTCGGCCTCGGAGGTGATTTCGGTGAGCGCCGACATGGTGGAGTGTCTGTGGAGGAAAGCTTGGAGGGGAGAGGGAGAAGAGAGGGAGAAGAGAGGGAGAAGAGAGGGAGAAGTAGAGATCAAGAGAGGTGATCAAGCAAGAGCGCTATACAGAACTCGAGCTAGATGAAAGGAAAATAGCGACAATAACGTCCGGGAAGAGAGCTATCGTGTCCAATCGAGGGGAATGAAGATTGATGGCGTGACGAAGGCGAATTTTCTGGGCGATCGCTGTTATCAGATTCGTATTGATGTATTGTTTCCCGGTAACGACTCGTATTTGGGACCGCGAGTTTCAATACCTTATCGTTATCGCGACGTGAATTGAAACTTTCCATGTTCGTGATTTTCGATCCGTCGCTTTGACCCAGCTCTCTCAATCATGGCCGGTGACAACAAACGCAAGCGCCTGGACGAGGATCCTGAGCCCGTCGCCGAGGTTGTGAGCAATGGGTTCGGCGTCGCTGAAACCCTTTCGCGCCTTCAGGGTGTCTGTCCCACGGAGTCCGTTGACGCTAAGAGCCCGGAAGATGCGCAGCGTCACAAGTCGAAGAAGAAGCGCGTGGATGGTGCAAAGACCAAGTATCCGGACATTACATATGCGGATGGGAAGATGCAGTCCTCGATTCGCATCGCGGACCTACAGGGTCTAGTCCTTTACTGCTTCGCAGACGGTATCGCACCCCAATGGATTTCTGTCAAACACTCTGGGCACATGCGCAAGGCAGTTGTTCTCATGGTTCCTGGCTTGGAAATTGGAATGTTCGATGGCACGATTTCTTTAGAGCCTCTTGAGACTATGGAGGAGCAAACAACCGACAAGTTCGAAGAAGCAGACCAGTCACCCGAAGACAGTAATACCACCGACTTCCAGCGATGGAAACAAGGCCTTCCACCCCCAGATCGATCGCATATCTTCAATCCTCGACCTCTTTCCTCCGAATCTCTCCCCGCGCCCCTGCGCCCGCTGGCTGAGATGTTCCCGCACGTCTGGCCTGTGAAAGCCCCAGGTGACAGCAAATACAACAAGGTGCATTCACCGTTACAAGCAATTCTATTATCATCACTTCCCAGGTCCAAGGACGGCGATTCGAAGCACAAGGGTCCGCGGGCAGCTAAAATTGAGAAGGGCTTTGTGGTTAAGCGAACACCCATTACAACTTTCATCCACTCTGTTCTCGAGCTGGAAGAAAGCGAATACCCCTTACATCCCGCATTTTTCACCACAGATCAAGAGAAGGCATCTCACACCGAGACTCGCCGCCGCAATGGTCAGACTGCAGAGAATGGATGGGTCGATACCAACGTTCCGAGCCTGGAGGCCGGAGACGTGCCAGACGCTGAGATTGAAAAGGGCAGCATGACTGCTGGCAAGGATGTATTGGCCATTGACTGTGAAATGGTCAAGACGGAAGGCGACAACTTCGAGCTCGCTCGAATTAGTATCGTCAATTGGGGCGGCGAGGTCGTCCTTGATGAGCTGGTGAAACCATCGCGCGCCGTGGTTGATTATCTCACAATGTTCTCGGGTATGACCGAGGAGAGGCTTAGGAATGTAACCACCACGATCGGTGATATCCAAAAGCGGCTGAAGGAGCTCATCACCCCTCGCACCGTGCTGATTGGACATTCCCTCAACTCCGACCTGACTGCACTTCGTCTCACCCATCCGTTCATTGTGGACACTACGATCATCTACCCACACCCGCGTGGGCCACCTCTAAAGTGCGGCCTGAAGTGGCTCTCGCAGAAATACCTCGGCCGAGAGATCCAAAAAGGGACCGGCGGTCACAGCTCGATTGAGGATGCTCGGGCCGTGCTCGACCTTGTCAAGCTGAAATGTGAGAAGGGCGAGCGCTGGGGTACCAGCGATGCCTCAAATGAAAGCATTTTCCGGCGACTCGGACGGTCCGTCAAACCGGGCAGGAATCCAGGTGAAGGACGAACGGGCGCAGTGGTGGACTGGGGCAATCCCGAACGTGGCTATGGATCGCAGGCGACAGTCGCGATTGGGTGCCGTGATGACGAGGATGTTGTCAAGGGCGTTTCAGCTGCCATTAACGGCGATGAGTCTAACCCGTCTATCCCAGGCGGCGGTGTTGACTTTGTATGGGCACGTCTCCGCAACCTCGAGCTGCTGCGCGGCTGGTGTACCCGCGTCCCGGATGCCGCCAATGCCAACGAATCTACGACCGTGCCTCAAGTAGAATCTTCCAATGATTCAAATACAACACTCGAGGGCCTCAAGGAAGCCGTTACCCGCACGGTGTCCGATATCTCTCGCATCTACGAATCGTTACCTCCCTGCACCATGTTCATTGTGTATTCCGGTACTGGCGACCCTCGAGAGGTTACCCGACTCCAGGCGATGCACAAGACTTATCGCGAAGAGTTCAACTCACGCAAGCCATGGGATGAGCTGACTGTGAAGTGGACCGATACTGAGGAGCAGGCACTGAAGAAGGCTTGCGAGCGAGCCCGCGAAGGATGTGGATTTATGTGTGTTAAATAGGTTCATGATACCTCCTGATCTTGGTCACTGAGAACGTTAATGGAAACAATGATCTCTACATAGTCCAAACTCGTTACAAAATATTGCTTCATACAATGATTACCAGGCAGATACTGAGAACGGTCAGTTGAGCGGAACTGGAAATAATGACTGGTCTCGTCTCCCGCGCTATTCAGGCTGTTGATCGATACGTTACGATCAGAAGGCGGTGAGCCCAGATTGTCCGGTGGTATCAGACCGCCTATTGTTTCGGTTAGTCAGCTCCCGGCCTTATCTTCCCCGCCGTCCACGAGTCACGAGTCAGTTAAATAGCTGCAATTCGTGCTCTTTAATTTCTTTCCTTCTTTAACACTTTTCCAATGGTTTCGCTTCTTCAGCGGTCCTAGTTCCAGTCTTTCTAGGCCTGTTCAATAGTCACGTCATCTACCTCGGTCACCAACAAGCATCTTATTCAGAACAAGATGCCGTCTTATCTGGGCTCGCGGTTTCGCGTCGTAATCGATCAGATAATTCAGCTTTGTAACTCTAGCTTTTCTTGTAGATGATTAATAACATGGTAAACATGTCTACAAAGTTCTATGTTCACGTTAGTCGTGGATCAACATCCACATCCGGAAGAGTTGCCCTTGCCCCACTAAGCGGATGTCACAGGGCGTGTGGTTTTTAAGAGTCCTACAAAAGACTTAAAACGACTTTCTTGCTGGCACTTCTTCACTCAATCCAAGCTGAGCTTCTACTGCCACAAATATGGAGGACTTTGAGATTTCTTCTCGAAACAGTATCTCCGATCACCATGATGCAAATTTACCACCGGTCGACAGAGGCAAGCATGCCTACCTGTTCCTCGCCGCCTGTTTTATATTCGAGGCTTTGATATGGGGTATGACCATCTCCGAATCCTTTCATGAAAGAGTATTAATTCGATCTTCCGCAGGATTCACTTTCTCGTATGGAATCTTCCAAGATTACTACAGTACACATGAACCATTCAAGAGTTCGGGAGACATCGCCGTCATCGGCACCTGTGCAATGGTCAGTCAAGAGTCCCGTACAATTGTCTCGGCCCGCTGCTAACACACTAATAGGGACTTTCGTACATGCTGCTTCCCGTAGTCTTCATTCTGCTTCAAGCACTTCCCCGCATGAAACTATGGGCCGCGCCAATCGGATTTATCATTATGTGCCTGGCTCTTTCTATGAGCTCATTTGCCAGCAACACTGGACACCTTATTATCTCCCAAGGCGTTGCATACGGCATTGGAGCCAGTCTGGCTTATGCACCGACCATCGTTTTCATGGATGACTGGTTCGTGCAAAAAAGAGGGCTAGCCTTTGGGATTATGTGGGTAAGTATTTCCGGCCTACAATCAGATATGATTATCCCATACTGATCTCTCGTCACAGGCTGGAACCGGCCTTTCGGGAGTCATTCTCCCCTTTGTCATGCAATGGCTCCTCAACACCTATGGTCACCAAACCGCTCTACGTGTCTGGTCAATCGTCCTGATAATCATGGGTGGTCCGCTCCTTTTCTATGTTCGCCCTCGTCAACCGATTTCCCGATCTTCTCGCACCCGACCATTTGATTTCCGCTTCCTATGGGACGCGACATTCTTGATCTACGAAGCTGGCAACATCCTCGAAGCGATGGGCTACTTCCTCCCGACCATTTACTTACCCTCATACGCACGAAGCCTAGGCGCAAGCAGTCTCGAAGCCACGCTGACAGTTATGCTGTTTAATCTTGCCTCCGTGTTCGGCTGCGTGATTATGGGTTCACTAGTTGACAGATACCACGCCACCACCTGCATCCTGATGTCCACTATCGGCAGTACCATTGCCGTCTTTCTGGTCTGGGGATTTTCAGTCAGCCTGGCTCCGTTGTACATTTTCTGCATTTTCTACGGACTCTTTGCTGGCTCTTTTAGCTCTACCTGGCCGGCAGTTATCAGCGAGATCAAGAAGAAGAACACCTATGTGGAGCCTAGTATTATCTTCGGTGTTCTGTCGACAGGCAGGGGAATCGGGAATATTGTCAGTGGTCCGCTTAGCGAGGCTTTGCTTGATCATCGTTCTTGGCGGGGTATGGCTGCAAAGGCCTACGGTTCGGGCTACGGTCCTCTGATCGTTTTCACTGGCGTTTCTGCTCTTCTGGGAGGACTCGGCGTGGTTGCGAGGTCATCTAAACGTTTGAGCTGAAGAAAGGCTTCGTTTTATAGCTATTTTATGCTTAAGTTGTCTGCACATATTCGCGTTATGTGACTGTTGGACCACGGATATTTCGGGTGGAAGGTTACTTGATACACGGAACAAAATAAGATCGATGTTTTTATTAAATAGCTTCCTTCTAATCTTATTTCAGGTACCAGACCTAGGCATCTGATGCCAGTAGGGACGATTATGGAGTAGGTATCGATGCAATCATGACATTTATCTAGTTCCTGGTTTATATTATACACTTAGTCCCATAGACGATTTGGAGTAATTGATCAAGTCAATTTTGATCAATTGTCTACTCCTAGCTCATAAAGGAGTCTTATCTTCAAGGCTCCCGAGGTCTTCCCGAGTACCAGATACCATAAAATCCTTCCATCTCAGAGAAACAGTTTGTGACACACCCGTGAACACCTATTGGTTGGGCTCAGTCAAGTTTCCAATTCTATTGATACAGTTGCTCCGCTTCTGAACAACATTCAGTTCCACAGAAGCACCTGGGCAATGCCCACATCCAATCTCACTACTGTACACATATGCAGGAAACAGAAGACAAACTTCGCTTTCCTGAACATTCCAATATAATCCGCGCTCATCGCGATTCTTTCGCCTCCATGGCCTCCTCGTGCTGCATAGCCATCTTAGTCATGACGTCCCGCGCCGCGACCTTGGCTTTGCGCTGCTCTTCCAATGCGTGCTGTGCAGTGCCGTTCGTGACAGTGTTGTGATCTCCGTCTGCGGCGTTGCTAGGAATATCGCCATTCGTCCGTACATCGCTGTTGGCCGCATTCTCCGTTGATTCCTGGGCAGCCTGGCCCGTATCGCCTCCTTCGGTTTCACCCTTTGATACTGAAGGGCCCACGGAGTGTGAACGCACACTGCGCCGAGGACGGCCACGAGATCTGGGAACAATAGTCGGGCTTGATGTAGAGGCAGAGGCGTCATTCGGTTTGCCGACCTCGTGTTGGGCTGAGGATGTGGCTTGAAGGTTAGAATGACTGATAGACTTCCTAGGCCGCCCTCTTTTCCTCTCGGGGTTGGGCGCCTCCCCTATTGGTTGAGTGAGTCGCTGTCGCTTAGCTGGACTCTGCTCTGGGTTGATGAAAGCCCCTTGCTGGGTACTTGACGTGGCACTTTCATTCTGCTGGCCGCCTTCTATGCGCAGTGGAGGCGATCCGGAGAATGACAGAACATTTCTCGGGCCATCGGTGATGTCATGGGAGTCGTTGAGTGGAACCCTGGCTGGGTGAATAGGCAGTTCTGAAAGTGAGAGGTCATCCATCATTTCCTCTTCATCGAATGAATCTGCAATCTGATGAGTTCGTCCATTCGAAAACGCGTCAGGCCAGGCGCGCTTCCGTCCCGCCTGCAGCAATGCCGGGCTCTTCACTGCTGGCAGCGGGCTGCCCATTTGGGATCTGTAATGGTCTGCGGGTCTCTGGTCTTCCATGAACCGATTCTTCAACTTCAACGCCTCGATCTCCAGCTTCAATTTTTCAATCTCCTCCGACTTGGACTTCAGCTCCTTCAAAACCGTAGCGATCATGTCGAATCCGGGCCCGCTGTTAGGTCCATTATCTCCCATATGTCGATTCGGGCCATTCAGTTCGATGCGGAGGGAAGTAAACGAGTGCTTCAAGTCGTTCATGGTGTCCTGTAGGTTGTTCACCGAGCTTGAGATTTGATCAATACTCCGTCCTTGGTGTTGCATTTGTTGTTGCATCGATGGATCCAGAGAATAAAAGTCCTGAGAACCAGCAGGCACTAAGGCTCCTTCTTGCATAAAGTTGCGTTCTCGGCGAGGGGGGTCTTTCGGGGCGGGGCACAGGCGCTCGAGTGCGCCATCTTTGAAGACTGGTTCGGCCGTCCGCATGGTTACAATTTCCCTGAACGACACCTTGGACATTTTCCAAATGATATTCAGCCTGTCGCGAGTTAGCGCGTGGAATCATAGCACATCTGATCATGCCACTTACCCATTATCCAGACCGGAGAGAACGCCTAGTTTCTGCTGACACAACTTGCAAGATATCTCTTGGATAATGCGGCCCCGCAAAATATTCATATCAGATGTCTGGGGAATCTGTTTGCGCTCCGAAGAAACGGAGATGCGGTGAAGGTTAACACTTTGCCATGCTGCCGCAATGGAATATGAATTGGACAACTTGGCCCATTCGTTCTCCAGCACGGCCAGCGAGCTAGAGCAGCGAAGACACTGGGTGAGAATCGCAGGTCTCGTAAGACTGGCAAGATCCATTTTCTGCAATGCGACAAAGGAGCTCTGAGCAATGAAGATCCACCGAGGATTCACATCGTAAGGTGATGAGTCAGGAGCCCAGTCCATCAGCAGCCACTAAGCCCGATTCGGCTATCGATAAGGCTGTCAGAAACTACGTCATTGCAAGGGTGCACGTTTACCTCCGATGTAGTACAGTTCACCGGTCTCATCCCAGGCCGTGTATCTGATAGCACATCATGGCCTGACTAACTATATCAGAAGAAGACTCAGTTGTGTCACACAACTGGCGACTATTCCTCGAAGTCACGTGATGGGTGTTCCCCGCGTATTTATCTCCGACGGTCCAGTGTTGGCTAGCACGAACCCATGAGTCGCTCACTACGCTCCTTAGCGCGGCCCCTCGTGCCCTTCCGACCACTTGCCCCGCTTCCCTGGGTGTCTATCACGCAAAAATTCCCCAAGGCGCAGCTCAACACAGATGCGATGGCGCATACCTCTGCTCCTGATGGCCAGCTCAGTACTTGGCATGGCGCTGGAGCTGCCGAGTTTGATTTGCGCAGTATGGCAACTCCTAGGAACGACTGCTCTGCAATATGCTCACATCCGCTATCCTAGGCGACACAATGACCAAGCCGACCCCGTCCATGCTCAACGCAATCTGCCAAACGACCTTGTTAGACGACGTCTTCAATGAGGACCCTACAACCAACAAATTACAAAGCTATGTGGCGGAGATCACTAAGCATGAGGATGCCCTCCTGGTCCTGTCAGGTACAATGGGTAACCAAGTCGCCATTCGCTCGCACCTGGCCCAGCCGCCGCATGCTGTCTTGTGCGACCATCGATCTCACATCATTTGCTATGAGGCTGGGGGTGTGAGCGCCTGGACCGGAGCCACGGTCCAGACTGTGATACCCAAAAATGGCGTTCATTTGACCCTCGAGGATATCCAAAAGCACGCTGTCCTCGATGATGATATCCACCACTGTCCTACCAAGCTGATCAGTTTGGAGAATACCCTGGATGGTATGATTATGCCCCTGAGTGAAGCTCGTCGTATTGTTGAATGGGCCCATGCGAATGACATCAAGGTACACTTGGATGGTGCAAGACTATGGGAGGCTGTAGTGTCAGGCGCCGGTGGTCTGGCTGAATACGCAAGTCTCTTCGACAGTGTTAGTCTGTGCTTCTCCAAGGGGCTTGGAGCACCAATTGGCAGTATCATCGTTGGCTCCGCGGCTTTTATCAAGAAGGCCCGCTGGTTCCGCAAGTCTATTGGCGGTGGTGCCCGCCAGACCGGTGTTTTTGCTGCCGCTGCCCGAGTGGCCCTGGACGAAACTTTCGGAACAGACAATCACGGCCAGACTGGCAAGCTTCCCGCCACCCATGCAAAGGCTAAGGAGGTCGCAGACCTCTGGACTAGTCGAGGAGGCAAGCTGCAGTATCCCGTTCACACCAACATGGTTTGGCTGGATCTGGAGGCGTCTGGCTTGGGACCCAACGATCTGACGGTCATTGGAGAGGAGAAAGGCTTGAGGTTACTCGGAGGGCGAATAGTCGTTCACCACCGTAAGTGATTGTGCGATTATCCGCAATGACTCCGTAAGCTGACCTATCACAGAGGTGTCCGACGAGGCGATTTCGCGCCTCGAGCAGGTGTTTGACGTTGCCATGAAAGGGGAGTATCGGCGCAGCGAAGATACAAGTAAGCCTTATGGCAGCAGCAAACAATAGTCGAAGTAGATTACTTTGTCAACAATGGCCTTTGTACATAGACAAGACAACAAGAAATAAGATTCAAGATCGAATCCATGGAAAGCGAGACGATCGGCCAATCACGGGACTAGAACCTGCTGAGTCATCCCAGGTACACCGTGGCTGCCTGAGGCGACATGAGATGTGCGGCTCGCGCCTTTGTTCATCCTGTTCCTCGGACGACGACCTTGCAGTCTCTGTCTCGGATCCCCCCTTTGGTCCACTGCGTCAATTATCGGCCGTGGATGGACTTAGAGGGTGTCTGCAAAGCTGTGTAAGTTGACTCCAGTCCAGTCGCTCAGTCTGGAAATTGAGGTCTAAACAGTGGATGTCAACATTAATGAATGTATGAAGATCAGCTACTGACTCTTCACTTCAATCTCTACAGAAATATCCCGCTATCCTTCCAATCCTATACAATCACCGGTATCCCTCAGATCGGACGATTCCAATGAACCGTATCGCTGCATAGCTTCACCCTAGCCTAGCCCTCTTACGCAGTCGCCTGCCCACGGACCTTGAATGTCTACTTGCCGGAGGATTTCGTGATACGCTATTGTCTCCTTTGCTGGGGCGACTGAGAGATTTTGCAAAATCTCTCGACAGGCCATAGCTGCCGTAGGTGTATACCTGGGAAGTTCCAACATCAAGGGAAACACGTCCACCCCACATCCACGCCTCATCAAGCATCAGTCAAGCCTTCCACATTTTGTTAATAACATTTGGGACACATGCAACTTTCGTCCTATACTGGATTTTCTCTCTCACTTCCTGTGTTGTTCCTTTGTCGTTGCTAACCTGGGTGAATTACCCGGTTACCGTTTCGTCCGAATCCGCACCCTTCCAAGGTATATATGCTCTGTCCCCTCGGGCTTCCAACTCAGTTAACTCATAGGCCTATAGGCCCATCCGTGTATCCTTCCCCCTGTTATGCAAAAGATTTTGAACCATCCAGCACATATCTGTCACTAGTAGTTTGCTTGCTTTCTCCTTCATCTTAGCACCTGCATCTGCATCTGCATTCACTCTTCTTCAACATGGAAGCGACACAAGAACTGACTCAGCCATGTGCTGACCCCCGCCGAATGGGACTGGACAACTCCGGGCTTCAAGAGCAGGACCTGGCCGACATCATCTGTATCCTCCATCCGAACTCACACGCTGCTCACAATGCGGTCGCAGCAACTGCGGGCTTGGGCGACCAGCACATTCTCCAGAAAGATATCTTGCAGATGCAGACCTCAGACACTGCAGCGCTGGACATAGCGTTGAGACTGTCCTCAGATGTCCACGATCTTACCGCCGGCTTTTGCTTTGGTCGCAACAGGACACGCTGTGATGTCCTTTTGACAGTCGACGATGGAGCCAAGAAAGTTTCCAACACTCACTTTCGAATCTATCTGACTGGCGATGGCATCATTATGCTTCAAGACACATCAACCAACGGCACCCTCGTAGACAACTGTCGCCTTCGCAAAAGCCAGAAGGAAAACAGCCGCATGCTCACCAACGGCTCTGTCATACAGGTTGTGACGGGCAACCAGGGCTCAGATGAGGTTCGATTTGTGGTGCGCATTCCATCGCGTGAAGGGCTCGCCGTGCAATACACACAGAATATCCTTCGATACTTTGAGCGAGTCCAGCAGGCAGTCACTGCTGCTGGTCATCATAAGACTCGCCCTGGACCACCGCCTGCCCTCTCGTGGTCGGTGGCTAATACACATGGTATGCATTGGACAGGCGCCCCGACATACAATGTGACCGGGCAGATTGGCAAGGGCGCATTCGCTACCGTGTACAAGCTTGCCACCAAGCAGCACGGAGCAATTTTTGCAGCGAAGGAATTGGACAAGCGGCGCTTCATGAAGAACGGCATACTGGATCAGAAGGTCGATAATGAAATGAAGATTATGAGGGACCTGAATCATGTGAGTGTTCATTCGAAACCGCATAACTTATCGCTCGTGATGCTAACAACCCCTCCAGCCGAACATCGTTCAATACATTGATCAGCACGAGCACGACCGATGGATCTACATCATCATGGAATACGTTCCCGGGGGCGAGTTATCGACATACCTGTCAAGTCACGGCAAGATTCCCGAAGAGATGGTGAGGACGATTGCTCGCCAGCTTCTTCGCGCGCTGCACTATTGCCACAAACGCCGAATCACCCATCGCGATATCAAGCCTGACAACATTCTGATCGCATCCCTGGATCCGCTCCGAGTGAAATTGTCCGACTTTGGGCTATCAAAAGTGACGCAGGAAGAGAGCTTCCTCAAAACATTCTGTGGCACGCTGCTGTATTGTGCGCCCGAGGTGTATCCTGACTATGAGACTTATCGGCGCGGCGAGCTTAGGAAGCGACGCCGTGTTGGAGACCCGTGAGTCCTCCCTGTCGTAGATGCTTTGCTTTGCTAATGATGATCATGATAATAGACCGCCGAAGACATCTCCATACAGCCAGTCAGTCGATATGTGGTCACTCGGCGCGGTACTCTTCCACGTTCTCTCCGGTGTGCCACCGTACACAGGCCGCGCCGAAGATCGAGGTGTACACATGCTTCGCAATATCATGGAGTCCGAAGCGGATTTCGAGGTCCTGCGCCGTGCAGGGGTTTCTGAATCCGGTATCGACTTTGTCGCCCAACTCCTTAACAGAGATCCATTTTCTCGTCCGACGGAGAAGGAATGCTTCCAACATCCATGGATTTCCGAGGTGCCTGATGTGGACGAGTATGAAGACGACGGCCTCCTCACTGAACCCCACGAAGGTCTTTCAGTCATTGGCGAGGCTGAGGAGGAACTCGATGCTTCACAGCTGTCCATTAGGGATGATCAAGCGTACACGTATGGCGAAGCGGAACAGACGAGCAGTAATGAGGCGCTCGCCAAGAAACCACGCATTGAATACATTCCAAGTGATGTTCGGTACCCCTCGCTTCCCAATGTTGAGAGTTTTCAAGATGGTCAAATTGTTGCCGAGCACCACACCAGACGACTCTTCGGTGAAGTCACTGCGTCCGCCCTGCGCAGCTCTCATTTACTGGGCAACACCGGTTCTTGGAATGACGAGTCTGACCTCGAAGGCTTTGCTTCTTCTGGTGAGTCGATAAGTGATGCGCGCAGCGTCTATTCGGTCATTTCTCTCCCGGAACACCCATTCGGCGGCGTCGCACCCAGCTTAATGGGCGCAGAGAAGCTCGTTGGACGGCTGAACATGAATTCCTCGCATCCTCCCCTCTTCCCTCAGACGGGCTCGGTTAACGTGACTCCGACGGGGCAGACCAGCCCTGGACAAACCAAGGACCCCGCAATAGCAGGTAGTATGTGCCGTGAGCATGCCCCATCCAGTGACAACGTGGACATCACCCCCAAGGCACAAACACGTCAACTCTCTCGACGTATCGCGACAGACATGCCCAAGATTGGCAGTGAGCGATCCACTACCAACGCCGCGCAGCGCATTCCCCACGATCCCACTTCACCTCCGGAAGCGCCCCTCGACATGGGGTTCGACCCCGAACTTGCAACCACCCTCGACGCTCAGACCGGCCAGGCCATCATGGAGCAACTCCGCGCGGCCGAGATCGAAGCATCCGAGCCGATTGTTCACCGACCTGACCCGATCGCCATCCCTCCCAGTTTGTCCACCGAAGATTTCGCCAAACCACCGAAACTTTTTGGTAGACTGAAGAGCACCCCAGGCTCAATCTTCGATCTTACCATCCGACTTGAAAGGCGACTGACATCATGGGGTCGTGGTGCATCAGCCACATTCCAACACCCCGACCCTATGGACGTCCGTATCCCCGCATACGCGCTCGAAATCACATTCTGGAAGAAAGGCCTGGAGCGCGATATTGCTGAAGGAAAAGACTGGACGCAGGAACCTGGCGTGTATGCCATTCTCTCAACCAAGACACGCAAATGCATTTGGGTCAACGGAGTTGAGCTACGCAGGAGCGGGCCGGAGGGCCTGCAGTTCGGTAATCTGTACAATGGGGATATCATCACGATCTACAGAAACAAGGACGCCTATTTGGAGCTACAGTGCGAATTCTATCACGGCGATAGTGCGCAGCCCCGACCGGCGCATGAGCCCGGCTTCGTGGTTCGCAAGGCGCTACTTGGCAAGTCTGATGGGGCTAACCGGATGTCTGTTCGGACGAACCAGAAGGAAGCCAAAGAATAAGCGTTGAATAGATTGATAGTATGAATCGCAATGAAAGCTATGAGATCGCATATTTAGGTGTGAGACTGAGGTGGTATAGGCCATGTGCCTCCACAATGTGGTTGTAGTTTCCGCATGCGGCGAGTCGATATGTAGATGTAGATTATTACATGGGTAGCTCATTCTAGTAAATCGGGATTGGTATTCCACATTAAGCTAAGTAGTTTATTAAGAGTAAATAATTGAATGAACGAGTCCATTTCGAACAAATGGCCTCCTGGTGTCACCTCGACTGCATCCGGTGTCCGTCCCCATTAACCTCAACCCACCGTTCAGCCTCATCTTTTTCGAGATCCTGGTCTGTGCGAGTCGGGGATGGAACCACCTTGAATAGCTCGATCCGTCGACAATCCTCTAATCTTGATCTTAATTTCCGCCTCCCCCTTTTCCTCGTCATCCTGACTTCAGCGGGAATTCGCTCAACCTCAAATCACAGCAATTAGTCCGTCTTCCTACACTCCTCGAAACTTCCCCATCGCCTCGCTCCCATCACCACCCGATCACCACATGTCCCTGTCGAGATCACCCTCTCCCCACCCGGGCGGAGGGTGGTCCAGCCCGGGCCTCACACCTGGTAGTGGTTCCTCGACTCCGCGCGGCTATTCGCCTTCGCCCGCTTCGCTGGCTCCCGGGATTTCATGGGCTGCCGCGAAAGCCAAACGTGACGAGGTGCACGGATACCCTTCATTCTCGACGCGCAACTCGGGCTTCTTTTCCCGCCAGAAACGCCGGATTTCAGCGCGACTGCCCAGCTTTCGAGGGAAGCATGGCTACGTGGACTCATATGGACACGCACACCGTGCTCATGGTCGGCCCTTTGGGATACTATTACGGCGGGGCCGGTCTCGTTTCTTCTTTGGGCTTTTTTTGCTGTGGATAGGATACCTGTGCTTTTGGTCCAGTGAGTGGCAACATACAGCGATCTTTCATCTCATTCTAACTCCATTCTCTAGCACTTGTTCATATATACCGACGGTCGCCGCTCGGCGGAGGACGCAAATTCGTGATCATCCTGGGCTCGAACGTAGAGGGCGGCGTGATGGAGTGGAAAGGCGCGCGCGAGTGGGCAATCGAGCGCAACAGCATCTGGAACAAACAGCAATACGCGAAGCGATGGGGTTACGAACTCGAGGTCGCCAACATGCTGGCCAAGAAGCGATATTCGCACGAATGGCGCGAGAGTTGGGAGAAGAGCGATATGATCCGCGATGCCATGCGCAAGTACCCGCAAGCCGAGTGGTTCTGGTGGCTTGATTTGAATAGCTGGATCATGGAGTACGACACATCACTGCAGAGTCATATCTTTAATCACCTGGACCGTGTCTACCGTGACATCAACGAGTACAACCCCATGAACATCACACACCCCTTGTCGGAGTTCTATCTGGATGACCTTGGTCGCGCCCTAGAGGGTGATGGAAACCCAGATTCTCTCAATATGCTACTAACACAGGACTGTGCCGGATTCAATCTAGGATCTTTCTTCTTACGACGATCCCTCTGGACAGACCGACTTCTTGATTCATGGTGGGACCCCGTCATGTACGAACAAATGCACATGAACTGGGAACATAAAGAACAAGATGCCTTCGAATACATCTACCAAAGCCAACCATGGGTGCGAAGCAGCGTGGGTTTCCTTCCCCAGCGCAGCATCAACTCCTTCCCACCAGGCGCCTGCGGCGAGAACAACCCGACGATCCACTACCAAGAAAAAGACCGAGACATGGTGGTGAACATGGCAGGATGTATGTTTGGTCGTGATTGCTGGTCCGAGATCCACGACTTCCGTGAGCTGAGCAATAAATTGAACTGGAGTCTCTGGGCGCAGCTCGTGGATAGCTGGCGCGGCGGGTATAAATCGGCTGCCGACGCGGATGATGCGGACGGGCAGTAGTCTTGTGCTTATTTTCTCTTTCTGGTTATGGTTCACGCTTTCCATGCATTCTAGACGGCAGCGCATTGTATGAATAAAATTGGTAATCGTGTATATTGGGAGTTGGGCTGGACATGAGATGGTTGGAGTTGGACATGTTATTGAATACAAATACTACTTGAACCTTCCTTCGTCTTCATACAGGATCCATCATTGAATAGAAATATAGAACCAAGTCTATCCTATTCCCCAATTACACTCAAACTCGTCAACTTGAAGTATACAGGTCACATGACCCATACAAAACTGCACTTCCAGTCTCCCCAGTCCGCCCTACACCCACCGCCCAACCCTCACCCAATCACCACCCAGCTAATCCAACCACTTCACATCGGACTCGACCGCAAAGCAACCTAGGAAGACCAGACCCTCTCCGCCCTCAATCCACCACACAAGTCCGGGCCACCGTCCCACCGTCCACCCTCGCAACTCAAAAACACCACAATGCCGACCCCGGAGTCCGCAGCCTTCCTGGCCAAGAAGCCCACCGTGCCCCCGAGCTACGAGGGCGTCGACTTCGAAGACAACGTCGCCCTCCACAACACCCGCGATGCCGTTATCCGCGAACAATGGGTACGCAGCATGATGTCCCGTCTAGTGGGCGAGGAGCTGGGCAAGTGCTATGCGCGCGAGGGCGTGAACCACCTTGAGAAATGCGGTGTGTTGCGGGGTGAGTTTTGATACTTCTTTCTCTGGTTCTGGCCCGGTCCGGTCCATTGAGTTATTGTGCTGGAGGAATTATGGAATTGGGTATGGTGTTTTCAGCTTGGTCACTAACAGGTGTTTAGAAAAATACTTCGAGCTTCTCGGCGAGCGTAAGGTTAAGGGATACCTGGGCCAGGAGAAGAACTATTTTGAGAAGTCTGCTTAAACGAAGATTGAATGTCGTGGTGGGATTGGACTTCCTGGTCTCTGTCGATGTGCTGGATCATAGATGCTTCGGACATGGCGGATGACCTGTACGGATTTGAAGGGTTCTTGCGATTGTGATTGTCCTACGGCCCCAAGGATGAGGGAGTTGATTGCTCCCTTTTGTACTGTATATATACGATATCATTGTCTGGTCAATTTCAATTTTCTTTGAAGACTCTGTTTGCAGTCAATGATGCTACGGAGTGACGGAGCTGAAGTTATGGTTCAATGAGCTCTTAATTCGTACTGGGGTATGTACTGGAGCATGGACTGGTTACACTCCCTGCAAAGCATGAATGAATGTCCGACTGTAATTCACAGATCATGTTGGGTATATCAGTAGTATGCGCTCGAAGCAGTCTCGATCCGATCAGGGAAGCCACCTGGTGGTCCTCGTCCCTCGGCCGGCAGAGCATCCTCGTCGCTGTCATCGGGATCGCTTCCAAAGTGCAATTGATTCTCATCTGGCGGGGCCCGCATACGCGCCAGTTGATCCTCTTCTAACGAGGGAGGCTTGTACGGTGCCGGGGGTTGATGGATATCTCGGCCAGAGGGAATGTTGGTTAGCAAGGAGGCTGGTGGCGGGATGAGTTGGGTGTTCATCTGGGATGATTCAGTAATTGGAACGAAAGCTAAAGGAAGTCAAAAGCAAGTAAAGCTCACCGTATCATTCATGCGCACCCACTTCGTCTCCAGCATGTCAATGACTCGACCCTCCTCATCTCGGCCAGCATCGTCTCCAGGTGCCAGAGGCCCCTTGTCGCTGCGTCCTCCACCGGCATCCTTGCCAATCTTCTTCTCTTCGCGACGTTCGGTCCATTCACGTTTCAATCGTGAGAACCCACCCTTGGATTTTTCGCCAGCTTCATCCGAACCCGTGGATAACGAACCCGCGCCTCCACGAAGCGCGAGTGCAGTTCGCGCACCACGTAGCCATGCAATGCCCTCGCCGACTTTACCAGCCAGCTCAGCATCCACACCGAAGAAGCGGCAGCCACGAGCGCGTGCTACTCTTTCAAGTACATTAGCATATCGAATGACCTCTTCATCCACACGACAAGTCCGCCCAGCTGAAGATCCAACAGCACCAAGTCCCGCAGCAGCCTGGCTGGCATATTCTGCAGCACGAGTACACAGCCTCGCAAACACGAGTGCGCGAACCTTGGGGATTTCCGGCGCGCGAACCATCCACTCCTTATCATTTGGATTCCGCGACTGGATACACGCCGCAATATAAGCATCATCCTTCAAAACAGCCAACAGCGTAGCTTCTGCCAGCGCCAACTTGGCCAGCGCCGACTGTGTCGAGGCGTCAATATCTGGCACGTTAGACGATGTAGCCGCCGCAAAAGCAGGCGAAGATGCAACCGAATCATGCACGGAGCTGGCCTGTAGCAAATACTTTGTCGCGGTCTGCATAGCAGTAGTGCGCTGCTCTGCTGTAGGCGTCGTCGACGCGTAGAGAGACTCCAAGACTCCCATCCGCGCCAGTCGGCTCAGTACGTAGCCAAGTGTGGTAAGGGTGAATGCGATCTCGAAGTCGATGCCTCGACCAGCGATGCGGCCGCCCCGAGCGCGGACGGCCTTTCTTCCGGAGATGGAAGATCCTAAAGTCAACGCATTGCCAGCGGATAGAGTGGGTTTCCAGGCAGACTCGATCTCCGCGCACAGCGTTATCTCGATCGTTTCCCCGGATGGGAGTCTCTCTGCAAAGACGTTGCCACCAGAGGCCGGGGGATCATTTGCGAGTGGTCGGCTGCCGAGAACGTGTGATATCATGAATAGGCACGGGATGTAATCGTTCAATGCGGACAGGACCGTTGTGAGGTGGGCGTCCTGTCGCACGCCGCGGGGTAGGCGCTTGTGGGCCTTGAGGGCGAGGCGGAGGGCATGGCGAGCGGTAGAGGCAGCTTGGGGGAGCGATGGATGAGTAGATGAGGATATGAAGGACTGAAAAGACAATGGAGAGGTAGTTGGTAGAGTAAAGGCGTAGACCATGTTGAAGCGCGGGGAGTTGGAGAAGTAAAGCGGGCCTGATGTCACCGATAGTCAAGGAGCAACTTGAAGCGAGTTTACTTGGCAAAAGGCGCGTATTTTGTGATCTTTTTTCTTGGCTCAAGTTTGTATTCTTTTTTGTATTTCCGTACTACTCTATCACCTGCAGATAACTGGAGTTGTAAAGCTCTGCAGTGTCTGCACGCGAAAACAAGCTTGATCCCGAATAACTAGGTATACGACGCCCACCATCTCTTGTCCTAGACATGACTATACCACCTCTTCCCCTGCCACTGCAAAAACACCGTTGGGATAAAGCTGGCACCCATAATCAAAGCTGTCACCACACCAGAACTAGCGGCGATGCCGACGCTCTCGAACATGGAGGTAAACCTTAACATCCATTAGTAGGCATCCGTGCCACGAAAAAGGGATCAACTCACCAGAAAGGCCCAATGAATCCCCAAGTAGAGCGCACAAAGTTAATAAAAACACCCACACTACCCGAATCCTGCGGATATGTATCAACAGCATAGGTAGTCAAGACGGTAGTAACGACCTGGTTTCCAAATGCAGCAATACCCGTGCCAACCACAGGCACAACAGTCCATTTACCAGTTTCAGCCTGCTCCGTACAGACCAGAAACACAACACTACCAGCAATAGCCAATAGGAACCCAATATAGCTCAACCACAACCGATACTCAGGCGCAGGCTTGTGGCCGATGCGTCGTGCACGGGCATTCATCCACATATCAGACATGAAACCGCCCAATTGTTCACCAAGAAGGGAACCAATAATCAGACCCAGAAACTGCAGACCAAGCTGCTGGGCATTGAGCTCAAACTTGCTCTGGAGCAGTTGGGGCACTTCGACCGAGTTCAAGACTGAGCAGAAGAGGAATACCATGGAGTATGCGATGGCTGCAATGAGCACGGGGATGTTGGTAAAGAGTGTCAGTGGGTGCGTGAATTCGGTCCACTTGATCGGAGTCGGGTCGATTCGACGGAAGGACATGTACTGGCGCTTGAAAACAGACTGAGCCTGGACATCGGCCCCGACATAGCGGGTTTCAGGGCCGAAGAAGATGTATAAAATGAACTGGACGGCATTCGTCTGGAGAAAGAAAAAGTCAATTTTCAGAGTATTGCTGAGGTGGAAAAGTTCGTTTCTTACGATGGCCAAGGCCCAGTAGATCCAGCGATAACCGACTCTCTGAGCGACAAACCCGAAGATAAATGGTCCCGTTGGAACTCCCAATGTCACCATGACAGTCCAAATACCCATGTATCGCGCTCGCTCGTGTCTGAAGAACGTTTCCGTGACGACTCCGCTGCCGATAGCCATAGCAGGGGAAATGAAAAATGCCACCAATGCACGGCAGGCTGCCATGGATGCATAGTCGGTACTCTTTGCGCACCCGATGTTACAGACGCAACTCAAGATCAACGATAGAAGAAAGATGGGGCGGCGTCCAAATCGATGAGAAAGCGGCTTCCAGAACAACGGGGCTCCACCCAGTATGGCAATCTGGAGGGAGGTCAGGTATGATACGCGCTGAAGTGAAACCCCGACATCTTCGGCTATGTCTTCGTAGGCACAAATAATTGCAGCCGCTGTAAAGGTGCCCATGCAGGCATGGAAAGCGACCAGACTCAGGTTGGCCGTTTTCTAGCATGCTGTCAGCAACATGTACATCGAGGATTCTATTCTATCAGCTCACCCTCCATAGCGGCCAGTTGTATGGATCCGCAGGGTCCATACTGGGAATGGGATCAAGATCGAGGGTGCCATGTCGCTCAACCAGGTAGGCCTTGTGTGACTCGGAGAGGAACCTGGTTGGGTCGGCATTCTCACCTAGACCCTTTTCCTCAACATAGTCTGCACTTAGTTTGGGAGGCGTTGCTCCGGGGAGCTCATGATCTGTCGAAGCCATAACTGAGAATAGTTGAAGGAAGTATCAGGCCACGGTGATGATACAGAAAGGCAGCAGCGGAGGATCGCAAACAAATGGGGTTTCAGGGTCCCGCGTAGGAGTTGCGGCAGTTTCTGGCAGGTCACTCCGGGGGTAACTGAGTTTAACTCAGTTCTGGGGTCGCTCAGACTCAATGAGTGGGCCTGATTGGGGAAATAAAGCGGGGACTGGGGCAAGACTTCACTCCGATGACCGTTTCTGGAGTCGACAAAGACGGCATGCACTCAAACGTGGGTGTGGGGATTCTTCCGGTAGTTACACTTTGCCGGAGAACGGGGAACTGGACCGATGGAGACCCGAGCTGTCAGATATGCGGGAATGCATGCTTTCTTACTGGACGTTCGGAAATGTCCCGGTGATCCACCACTGACCGAGATGCCTCTCTCAGAGCCAACTGCCGATGAATAATCCCGAGTTGATGGTGTGCCAATAGGCGAGTCGGCCAAGCGTTGGCGTTGTGATTGACTTTGCTTATTCCGTGGTTCACCCTTGCTTTATCCAACCCCGGACTCGTGGGGGAAATCCGGGGCACCACGAGGCGTCACCCACACCTGCAGTATACACTGCATATATCCTTGAATAACCTCCCGCACTTGAACCTTTTCCCTTTTGCAGTGCTCATCTCTCGCCGCTTTTGACCACTGCCCAGGTGAGTAGAAGCTCACCTCAATGAAATATAACTTGGTGATCTTTCCACTCTTCGGAGTAACTACATAGCACCTATTACCCTGTCAAGAAATGACCGGCATTACCAATATGACTATCGATTCTGGTTATTCAGATCTCGCTGGACGTTAAATGCATAGTAGAGTCCATCTAACGAACTGATCATTCTCATTTCGTACTCCTGTCGCTGTTACCACCTCTTTACTACCGCCTGTGATATAGTCAAGGCTGCTGTAACTAGTCAACACTTCAATGGCACCGAGGTGGTGCATCTACAGTCGCGCACACGAGCATAAAATACTGGTCTATCAAAAACAGGTAGGTGTAGGAGTAAAGTGCAGGAGAGCAGTGAGAAATTTCCACGGCGACCTGAGAATGAAGGCATCAGGGAAGTTTCCAGCTTTACAAACGCTTTATCCCTGATGAGAAATAGCATCTGTCCATCTCGACCAATGAGAGAGCTTGCATGGAAACTCCCGGTGTACTGTGGGGTATTGAGCTCAAATTTCCCAAATAGGAAACATTGAAGCTATTCCATGTGAATGGGGTTCCCCCCAAGGCATAAATAAGACCCTTCTCTCTCAGTTTCTCCCTCTCTCTTTCTCTTTCTCTCTCCGTACATGTCCGTTCCTCGTCCCTCCCTGTTACCAGGGGGTAAGAACCTGCCTCTCATCAGCTTACGGCCCGACCGCCATGGCGGCCTATGGTGTTGAGGTAGCTCGTTCCGTCAAATGCAATACCGTCGCCCAGCTAGCAGAGAGACGACTTGTGCGAGGACACCGAAAGGCTTTGTGGGGCGATTAGGGACTCGTGCATTTAAGAGCTTCTGGGAGGAGTTTCTGAAGCCAGATCGGAAAGTTGCTTGCGATCAGTAAGGTTTGGTGGATGATCTCCGTTCAAGACGATGCAAATGACAGGCTGTGCATGCATGTTCGAGGATTTCACGACCGACTGGCACGAAGTGAGTTGAAGAGACATGTACCGCTTGGTACCAGAGATCGCGGCAAGGCACTCGATACGCGTTTTTTAGTATCTTGTGTCCCCTGTCGTCAGAGGGTGTTACAGAACGTCAAATCTGGAGCTTGTTGTATTGTGGCGGGTTGGCAACAACTTCAGGTCAATCAGTGCAGCAGGTTCCAAGTACCACCTTGTCTGTGCCCTTTAACAAATATTTTGCTCCCCAACTTGATTGTCTGGCTTGTACTCGCAATCAAACCCTTTTTTTTTCATCAACTGACCGGCTTGTCCGTTCATTTGGAGAAGAAGATCTCTATCTTTTGGACTTTGGCATACCGACTGCCTTGAGGCATGCTCCGTCAACTCATGTGTCTGACAACAATTGTGAGTTCACTCCTTCCATTCATTTTTTACAAGACGAACTGATGAACTCGCGTTGATGATTATGCAACAGATAGTACCGCTTTTCGAGGCTGTCTATATTAGCATTGAAGGTCTCGAAATCCACCTTCCCCTCTCTTCATCATTACGGTATGCATGGACTTCTCCCAGGTGGCTTTAGCCTCTATACTTATACAGTCCGAGGGCATCATGATCGAGTGTTCTGAAGAAGAGGGGGTATGCTCTGAGCTGGCTCCATCAATATGCAGACTACATCCTTTGGAGCTGCTTGTTGTGCGAATGGCCTCTGACAGGACACTCCGGTGATGAGCGCGGCCCTTCTCTTGACGTATAGATAGCCGTGTGGGGCATATACTTCAGGCTCTGTTCTATGATAGGCTGAACGAAGCAGAGGTTCTCGCTGATTGGACACTGGGGAATTGATGGAAACACAGAACTTTGTCATCACAAACATGAATACTAGTCCTACGTATGTTAATGAGTACGTGGGAACCTTAGAAATAGGAATTACACATCCCAATTGATCGATTCTGTGATTTATTTTCAGAGATCTCAGTAAATTGCAACCTGCACATGCCATAACTATGTATAGACTCGAGGGATGCGGCACATAGATTAGACGCCAATCTGTTGTATCCTTTTGCCCTCCCGATGGCCCTCGATTTCACACGAGTCTGCCCTTGAAAGAGATGCTGCCAGGCCCCTTGCGGGCAACATTTTCTCAATCCATTTCGAAGCGGTGGTGGCCCTTGCAGGTGATTTGGCGCCGAGAGAGGGGATTCGGCCGGTGTTGGGTTTCATCTTCTGTGAGGTCGAATGGGGTGACTGTTGAGACCTCTGCGTATATCTGTACTCCAAGGCTGTCCGCCTTGATTGAGAAGCAAATAAAGTCCCGCGATAGTCATTGGGCCAACAGGAAAGATCTTGTGTCTGGGTCCCGCTGTGGTGGTTGGATGGTTGGATGGTTGGGTGATTGGATGGGGTTGAGAAACCGAGACCAGGCGTTCTTCACACTTCCATGTCATCGCCATGCGCTGAAATGTTGCTTGGCGCACTGCTGACACCAGATGTGTCGCTAGCCGGACTGTGTAGTGTTCGAGATCGGACCTGCACACTCCATTCGTGGATGCTGGGAGCGCCGCCCTCGATAATCAGAGGAGTTTCTTCAGCGTGCTTGCCGAGCACTGTACCAGCATACCGGGACTCTTCACCAGTCTTGCTGTGCTTTTTCTTAAGAGCCGTCAGGTAATCCTCCTTTTCAACTGCATCGGGGTCGATCATGTCGCCCTCGCTAGGGACAAAGCCTGCAATGCGCCGGATCTCGCGATGTGCAGGGCCAGTTATCCAACCAATGAGCGAGTTGAGCCCGCGCAAGTCCTCTTCGCCTTCCCATTCTTCCTCCCATTCCCGCAGCTGTGGCCGTAGAGCGCCGGCATCTTGAAGCGCTTGGTAAATGTCTTCGAGGACTGGAGACGGGTCGTCAGGGTGAGCATTGGCGGCATGCGCAGCGGTGGAGGAGGCGAGAATCATGAGGTATCTTCCAGTCAGGTCTGTCAGTGTCTCTAAGACGGATGGGCGCGTTGAATGGAAGCCCTGGGCGCGGAGGATTTGGATGATGGGAGGGCGAAGGAGAGCATTGTGAAGATTGTGAGCAGACATGACGATCAAAGGTATCTGATCATATGCCGAAACTGCACTGGCTGGAGGGGATGAAGGATAGCGAAAGGCCAGTCAGTGAACGACGTGAGGCGTAGCTGGTGAAAAGGTGATGGGGAGAAGTCGATGTTGCAGCTTGCGAGGATCAAAAGCGGAGCGGAGAATTCGGGCTGCCGCGTCTTTGCGTCCTGCGACCTCCTTCCACCTTTCCCAACTCACCCTCGCCGTTCGCTCGCTCAAACAGGACGCATATTTCACTGCAAGCGACGTGACCTTCATCCGACGTCATGTCCGAGGCTCCGCGACCGACTCTCAAGCTCAAGTTCACCAAGAAACCGCCACCCCCGGCCGAGCCTGAACCGGCACCAGCACCAGCACCTGCTGAGCCCTCTCACCCAAAGCTCACTCTGAAGATCGGTCGCAAACCTCAAGCTCCGATTGACGAAATCGAGGAGAAGCCCAAAAAGAAGAAGCCGTCGAAGAAACGCCCTGCCGAGAATGCTGCGCAACCAGAACCCGCGACTATCCAACAAGGCCCCAAGCGGCTCAAGCTGAACCCATCCAAAAAGCCTGGACTCCAGTCGATCCGTATAAAAAACAAGGGTGTTGTTCCCCCCCGACCGGTCGGTGTGGGTTACGACTCAGAGGCTTCGGACACCGAAATCGATCCGGCTATCGAAGAGCAGTTTATCCTACGAATGCTACCGGGTGAGGACTGCGAGTATCTACGCCAAACAATCAACGAACGCAGATTTGACAGGTCAGAGTTCTCATTCAAGCCGCTCACTCGAGAGGGAAGACGCGCCATCTTGAAGATTCGAGACAAACAATATGCCGCGTCCTTGGTAGATCTCCCTTGTATTATCGAGGGCATGAAGAGCTGGGATCGTCGTGGATGGTACAAGTCAGCGGATATCTGCCAAATGCTTCTGGTGTTGGGACCTGTTGCGAATGATCAAGAGGCCTTGGAATATCCTATTCCTCCAGAGGTCGACCGTGCGGATGACAAGACATTACAATATCCTCACGGTCTCGCACCTCCATTGCACTGGGTTCGCAAGCGGCGTTTCCGGGACCGGGTCAGCACGCGCACCATCGAACAAGTGGAGAAGGCAGTGGAGGACCTGGTAGCACAAGACGAGACATCCGTCTTCCCGCCTCGGTTTGAGTTGGTGGACAGCACGTCTCTGAACCGCGCCGAAGGCTTCGTGCAAAGCGGAGAGTACGACGAGGAATATGACGAGTACCAGGATGCAGAGGGCGATGCAGACGACATGTTTGACGACCTCGAGGACGACCTCGCCGCTGAGATGGAGGCGGCCCTGGCTGCTGGAGACGACGAACCTTCAGCTATGCCCACCGAGCAACCAGGGACACCGTCAGCGAAACCGTCAACTCCAGCCGAAGCACCCACGCCTGCTGGTGAATCCTCCGACGATAGCGACGAGTCGGATGTTGGTGACGATCTCGATGATGAGCAGCTGGAGCAGCAGCGACAGATGCAGCAACACCGCGAAGAAATTGCCGAACTGGAGGCTCTCATTCGCACCGAGACTGCAACCTGGGAAAGAGTGCAGAACAACATTCTCCGGAATAAGATGGGCCGACGAATCCAGGAACTTAAGAAGGATCTGGAGCTCAAAAAGGTTTCCATTGGAATTTCCGGCGATGCTGATATGTGATTGACTATGCATTGATCAGAGCTTCTACTTGATCTTTATAATATCTTGCAGTAGGAATGGCAGGATCTTTAATGAATTGATGATTCAACATTCACACGTTCCATTTGTGTATTCGATGCAATTCTCGAAAAATACAAGACCTTGAATCATCCTCAGTGACTACTCACCACTGGATCCCCCGTTGCCTTCTTGACAGCCTCCGCCGCATCCACATTCTCATTCCGCTGCAACTTCTGTTGTCTAACAGCCTCCCTCTCCGCAACATCATTATCCGGAGGCGCAGGACTCCGTCCTACCCTGTCACCCAGTACCCGATCATGTTCAGCCCGTTTCTGATCCATCCCAGCTGCCAGATCCGGTTGATCTCCAAACCCAGGATGACCAGGCCCACCAGGCGCGCCGACAGGACCCGCATGTGCACCAGCTTGAGCGCGACGCTGTCCCATACCCTTATGTTCCACAGAGTCGGCAATGTATCCCTCCGACGGCTGTTGTTCAACCCCGTATTCCAAGTCCACCGCATGGTTTTGCGTTTCGCGTTGTTCCTGTCTGTGTTGCTCCTCCAGACGAGCTCGAGCTTCGTCGTTGGCTGGTCTTGAACTCGCGCCGCGTGTGATTGAAGGGACTGCGTCTCCGTATTGATATGTTTGAGCCCCTGGCTCGTGTTGCTCTTGTGGGTTGCGCTCGACGGGGTTGGAAGCTTGCTCGTAGGCTGCTTGCTTGGGTGGTTCTGAGGGCTGTGTGGCCTTTGCGGTCTGCGATCGAGTCTGGCGGGGCTCCATCTTGTAATTGGGAGCTTTTTTATCAGAGTATTGTAGGTAACGTGTGAGTTGTGCTTGTGTGAAACAGTTGGTTATGGGAGAAGTATGTTCGCATGGAGTTTTGAGATGTATTGATGCATGACGTCAGGGCCAATGTACGTCAGGCCTGAGAGCCGGTTTCTGGGGATACTTTCTGCGATAATCGAAATGATTTAAACTACAGTATTAATTGATAAATGCAAATGTCTTATTCGGCAGAGTGGTCAATTATTCTTGGATTTATATTGCAGATTATTATTTGGGGGAGAAGTGGCGCGACGTCCATTGTAGGGACTATGAAGCTTTCCTATCCATATCCCCTCCTGCAGCACATGATCCTCCAAAAACAACTGAAAATTCAATAATCCTCCCTTTCTAAGTATTCTTCTTCTTACACACACCATCCTCCTCATTTTCCCTTCTAATAAAACAGTTTTTTAGATCCAGCATATTGCTATGGGCATATCACCGTCACAGTGTTCGATCGCCAGGCATTTCCTACCGAACGTCCAGTATTACAGACACAACTCAAAATCGGCGGGAAAATAATGAGGCAGCTCCAAATTCTTGACAAAGTAAGATCCGCGGGAACTACTCGGAAAAGGGCGAGTGCAAGAGGTCGGCAGTACAAAGGAAAGACCAGTTGGGCTCAGAACCGTGCCCACGAACGACTATGCAAAGAGCCATCAAGGCCGGTATTAAGTAGGACTGCATCAATGATGCCTGCCTCGATCATCAGGCATCGGTACTTTCATGGCTATGTATAGGCATCTTTCTAGTTCTGGTTCGCTTTCTTCTTCTTCTTCCCTCCAGCTTAGTGATTCTTCGTCATCGCTACTACGAATGCATCTCGTTGATTCTTCATCATGATCTGGCTACGTATCTGAGCATCATGACAAAGCGTACGACAATGAAGCGTCGGTTGAATGCCGTCGCCTTGATTGAGATCAAGGAAAAACGGGTCCAAGCAGTTGGGTTTAGGAAAGACAGAGAGTACCTTGTAAATGAGCATGGGACATGGGCTGGGTTTATGGACCCACGGCTTTCCCATATCACCTAAACTGGATCCACCTCGGGATCCTCAAACAGGACGCCCCATAACAAAGGAGAAACCTCCTCTAGGCTTCCTAGCGATGGCACTTAAACAGGACGTCCGATCATCACATAATAGAGATCAAGAGGCAGACAGGGCTGTCGTTAAAGATGTTGTCGGAAGCGGTGAGCCCCATGACGGGCAGTCTCTCACCGCCCCCGCGTTTGCCAGCCCTCATATAGCTGAGGGGTGCGCCAGATAGCTTCTTTCCATGATCATGAGTTTTTCCCCTCCTGATTCCCCGGAGGGCCGGAGGGGAATCCTCCGGGAGTAGGCTAGTTTCTGTCCTTCCCAGCCCTCTCGACAGATGTTATCAGTTTCGGCTATGTACATCGTAGCCCTTAGGGACCTACACCGCCTTGGTGGAGGCGGAAGGACGTCCCTTACTGCCCGTCCTAAGGCATCGTCATTGGACCGAGGCTCACATGCGGGATTACAATACCGACTCCCGAGTGTGCCATGAGCCCCATATATTAATTAACTTCCTTCCCATTCGAGCTCTTAAAAAGAGTTACACATATCACAATGTCTACCCTGTTCACCGTCCCGATTGCCTCCACGGGAGGCTCTATAGTCTGCACCAATCCGACAGCCGCCCATGGCCAAGAGCAGCAAAACATCTACGTACTCACATTTACCTCACCCAAAGACAATCGGATAACCCCGACATTCATCGACGCGCTAGTGCTTGCGCTAGACATTATTGAACATCGATACCCAAAGGGTGTCGTTGTTACCACGAGCGGCATCGCCAAGTTCTACAGCAACGGTCTGGATCTGGATGTTGCCCAAAGCACAGAAGGATTCCTTGACCAGTGGCTATGGAAACTATTCCGTCGCTTCCTCACGTAAGCTTCTACTGGCCATTCTAAACTAGAAACAAGCTAAAACCGATCCAGATACCCCATGCCGACTGTGTGTTTGCTGAATGGCCATGCATTTGCAGCGGGCTTCATGCTCGCCATGTACCACGACTACCGGATCCAGAATCCCGACAAGGGCTTCCTTTGCATCAACGAGCTGGAATTCGGAGTTCCTCTCCAAACACCCATGATGTCCATTTTCCGCGAGAAGCTCCCTCCAACCACCTTCCGGGATGTGGTTCTAGGGGGGCATCGATTTGGTGGGAAGGCCGCGCTTCAGGCGGGTATTGTTGATGGGCTTGGTGGACTTGATGAAGTCGTTGGGTTAATCCGCGATCGTAAGCTGTTGACCAAGGCTGAGACTGGCATTTATGGTACCATGAAAGAGGAGATGTATTCGGGGGTTCTCAATGGTCTTGATGATCATGCAGGTAACATGGCATGGCGGGAGAGGGTGGAGGAGAAGAACGAGCTGCTGCGAAGTAAAGCTCTGCGGGATGTGGAGGAATTCGAGAAGGGGAGCAAAGCGAAGCTTTGAGCTATGATTTGCGTATATCCCTTTTTTGCATAGATCTTCAATCCATTCTTGTATATACAGCTTCTTACATTATACTCAACCTTGAGGGTTTCGCAGACAGTTCTTTGCTGGTACTGAACCTATGAAAACTGCGGTATTTTCCATTCACGAGAATCTTGGAGGTCATTCGATGCATCCATGCCGTTCAGGTTCACACCAATGCTACCTTTCATCGCTTACGCCTCGACAATCCAATTTGACTGGGCTCGATCAACTCCAAGGGCTATTCTACCAGCTTGATTTCGAAGACTTAGATGCTTGAGCGCTCATGAAACCTAAAGTAAGCTGCATAAATTGTGCATGCGAGCTGTTTCCGGTACTCCGTAGAGCTGAGAGAATAAGCATGGAACACAAGATGGTCAAAATAGCAATTTGGATCGCTGAACCGATCAGATAAACAAGAAAACGAGAAAGCTAGATTGCATTTACCAGGGCCTCGAAGTATAATCTTTAGCGCCTTACTTCGTACTCCCGCGCCATTTCAATTCAAGATATATGATCGGAGATTGCGAATTACAACCATCCAAGAACAAACCAAAACATTATGAGACAATATCCTCAACTTAGCCCAGGGCGTCAGATCAAGATGCATGGCTAACAATCTAGTCCACGCACCATAGCCGTGTAACATGTAGCGTGCTGACAAGCGCTTTTAGCCCGTGGAATTCTCACCCAGTCCAATCTTCCACGTCCAGAAAAAGCAAAATCCTCGCCAACAGGGGAATCGTTCCGGGCGATTAGAAATTCGCCGTTCGGAGGGCCATTATGACTGGCTTCGAACGTGAAGATCCTCGAGCATATCAAAATATTTTCGCCGAGTTTCTGGGCTGAAGATGAGTCTGGCCATGGAGATCTATAGGGAAGAGGGAAATATAAAAGGGTGTGAGTTTCCAAGACTGTTCTGTTCATCAAGCATTCAGCTCTTCAAATTCTCCAGATCACCTCGAGTCCAATTCCCTCCGGTGAGTGCGGTCTTGCTCTTCAGACGGTCCAGGCTAATTAACGGACTAGTTCGAGTCGCTCACTCAACTCCGTCAATATGCGGATGAACTACTTCTTTGCCCTTCTTGGGCTGGCTGGTGCTACCATTGCTGCTCCTGTGGCTGGTTAGTGAAAGTTGAGCCTATATTCAACGTACCATACCTCTAACAGGTCCCTAGGTACCGACTCTGCTGATACTGGTATCGGCTCTGGTCTCGGCGGCGGCGGCGGTGGAGGAGGAGGCTTTGGTGGTAGCTTGGGCGACGGCTTTGGTGTTGGCGGAGGCTTTGGTGCAGGTGCAGGTGCAGGTGCAGGTGCCGGTGCCGGTGCCGGTGCTGGAGAAGGTGCTGGCCTCGGCAGTGGTGAAGGTGGTGGTCTCGGCGGTGGTGCTGGTGAAGGTGGTGGTCTCGGCGGTGGTGCTGGAGGAGGTGGTGGCCTCGGCGGCGGTTCTGGCCTCGGCGGCGGTTCTGGCCTCGGCGGTGGCTCTGGCCTCGGCGGTGGAGAAGGTGGTGGCCTCGGCGGTGGTGCTGGTGAAGGTGGTGGTCTCGGCGGTGGTGCTGGTCTTGGAGCTGGAGAAGGTGGTGGCCTCGGTGGTTGGTGATAGGTGCACCTATATGATGAACTAAACCTAGGACTTGACCAGAGAAGGCAGATAGAACATGCAGGATCTTTTGGAGACATCTCTAATTGGAGTTTCTCATAATAGGTACATGACGTCGTAAGGAATATACAATATTGCTCAAAGGAGCACGTTCATGATCATGATTTCTTGGTCTTGCTGGGCCGGGCCAGCCGTGCGGGAGTCTGCAACTGATCAACCAACGGTCGATAAGGCGAGGCCAGTACATGCTCTGGTGCAGATTCTCGTCTTGGCTCTCCGGCATAGGGCCGACGCAATTGCTCCTCATGCATGCGGTCTAGCGGTTCTCCAACCACCTGGTACTTGGCCCAGTTGATGGGCGGCATTCGAACAATGTTCTGGGGAGGTGGTATGCGGCCAAATCTTGATGTAGGCGATTGGTCACCCTCTGCTTGCTTTGCTCCCTCTGTGCTATCCTCATCTATCTCCCTTTCATCGTCATCTGCGTCGTCTGAAAACTGGATCACAGCCCCGCGATCCTCGGTGCGCAACCGTCCCGCTGCCAACTCGCGCGCAAAGCCCTCAGGGTCCGCGGCGGCAGCCTCTTTCATGCGCTCCAATGATTTCAAATCGCGCAGGCTTTGCTGTTTCTGCATCTGCAATATTGATATGGCAGAGCGCAGTGCAATGGCGTCGGGGTTCTCGCTCTCGGAGATAGGGACGGGTGGCGGTTCAGGCTTGAAGACTGCTGGAGTTGCTGGGGGACGTGGAGGTTGATAGCCAAAAATTTCTGGTGGAACACGACTTGTTGGCGATGGCGACAAAGGGGGTGGTACTATTGTTGCATTGTTGGACGCGACGGGGTCGAGGTGCGCGAACACCGGTGTCACCGGGGAATAAGGTGGGCGGGGCGGAGTGCCTGGTCGATCATCCTGGATCGAGGCTTCACGGCCATCTGGTGCAGTTGTAGGGGTAGGCACAGAGTGCATGGTGAAAGAGGACATGACAAAATGCCAGTCGCGGGTATCAAAGGCCTGGCGCAGTGTCTAGAGGCCAGGTGCAAAATCAGAATCCAAGGCTGTGTTCCAGTGGTTCTGAGGCTGCGGGAAGTGACGACAACGGTCTTTTGGGTGGAGTATGTGAAGAAGAGCGAACCATCTACACCGAGTGGTTGTCAGAATTAGTTACCACCCCTTGGTGAAGGATTAAGCAAGTCACGAGGCAAATTCCCGATTTGGTTGAATGAGGAATCTCCCGTTTCAAGGTGGCGTTCAGTTCGGATGTTCCTGTGGCGACTTGAGGCTCTGCCAGGAACCACTTTCGACTGTAGCCACAACACAATAAGCATCAAACAAGCATCAATGGACACAGTCCTTTTCTTCGATAAAGACAGGGTATGAATATTGAGATTTGAAAACGGCGCGATGATCCCTGTCCAGCAGAAGTATAGGCGCTCCCGTACCTGATCAGGTACTGATTCGGAGTCGTGGATGAAACATCTGACACACCTTCTCTAGGGCAACTATGAGAGAGACAGTCTCTCACAGAATGGCGAGAGATTCAGGTCCTAGGAATCAAAGAAAGTGTTGACGGAGCCATTGTCGCCTCAAACGAAAACACTCCAATACGCGAGACCGTTGACCGCCCAGTTGACGGGCTCACCGCCTCCAAAATTTTATGATCAGGCCACTGCTTGTTGGCTTTACGCTGCTCATACAAGCAAAATGAAGCGCACGACAGAGGAGAGACCGTCAATCGACGGCAATGGACTGCCCGAGTCCAAAAAGCGCGCTCTTTCTAGCGAGGAAGCTGCTGCGCGCTTCCGCGACGGCTTGTTCGACCCCGCGGAGCAGAAGCAATACACCGATTCCTATGCTAAATCGAGCCCGTATGTATTTCTGTGGCACCAAATACTTCAATTCCTCTGATACTAATATCTTTCGAAACTATAGTTACTACCACGGCGTCATTCACCCTCTAATCGAGGACTCCCTGCTACGATCCGTCCGCGAGGAGATCCAAGAACACCTCCACTTCACCGAGAAGGAAACTGATATCTACAAGATCTTCCAGTCGGGTGATTTGGCCAACTTGGATGGCCTCGATGACTCCTCTTTGTCCAAGCTGCCGTCACTGCTTAAGCTGCGCGATGCCATGTACTCGGCGCGTTTTCGCGAGTTTTTGTCCTCTGTGACCGGCTCCGGCAAGCTCAGTGGAAAGAAAACCGACATGGCCATCAACATCTATACCGAGGGATGCCACCTTTTGTGTCACGACGATGTCATTGGCAGCCGTCGACTGAGCTATATTCTCTACCTTACCGACCCCGACACCCCGTGGCAAGCCGAGTGGGGTGGTGCCCTGCGTCTCTACCCTACTAAGACCGAGAAGGACGCCAAGGGTGAGGATGTCAAGGTCCCCAGCCCGGATTTCAGTCTTTCCATTCCACCCGCCTTCAACCAACTGAGCTTCTTCACCGTTCAGCCGGGCGAGAGTTTCCACGATGTCGAAGAAGTGTACCACCACCGCGAGGGCGAGGACAAGTCCAAGAAGCGGGTGCGTATGGCTATCAGTGGATGGTTCCACATTCCCCAGGAGGGCGAGGATGGATACGAGGAGGGATTAGAGGAGAAGCTAGCCGAACGCAGCAGTCTCGCACAGTTGCAGGGCCGTGGCGATATCTACGATCTGCCCCAGCCACGGCCTGTGCCTTGGGAAGAGCCCGAGGTGCAGGGCAAGGGAAAGGGCAAAGTTGAAGAGCAAGCTGAGGGCAACGAGTTTACCGAGTCTGACCTCGAGTTCTTGGTGCAGTACCTTGCGCCGTCCTACTTGACTCCCGACATTGCGGAGGAGATGTCGGATACCTTTGCGAGCGAATCTTCGCTTAGTCTCGAGCGTTTCCTCCATGAAAAGTTTGCTTCTCGGGTCAGCGCATATATCGAGGAGCAGGAGAGGCAGAAGCTGCCCGCTTCTGCTCAAGAAATCCAGGATCAGACTGAGTGGACTGTCGCTCGGCCACCACACAAGCACCGCTATCTCTATCAGCAGTTCTCTCCCGAGGACAGGAGCAACCCTATTAAGGAGTTGCTGAATGTACTTTTCCCTTCTCAGCCCTTCCGCAAGTGGCTGGCACTTATCACTGGCGTGGATCATCTCAAAAGCCACAACCTGCTTGCCCGCCGGTTCCGCCGTGGTGCAGACTATACCCTTGCCAGTGGATACGATGGTGAGGAACCACGATTAGAGTTCACGCTTAGCCTTACCCCGACAACTGGGTGGGAGAAGGAAGGAGACGAGGAGGAGGATGAGGCCGATGAGAACGGAGAGTCAAAGCCCTCCGAACCTAAGGACAAGACCGACGGCGAGACTGCTGAGCATCCCTCCGTGGGTGGCTACGAAATCTACATGGCCGGTGACGAAGAGGAAGACGACGACGAAGACGAGGAGAACGCAGACCAAGTCCTCGGGCCTAATAAGAAGAAGGCTGATCCCGCCATCTACCGAGCTTCTGGAGACGATGATGATGGGATCCTCTTCAGCACGCAGGCCGGTTGGAACAGACTGAGTATTGTCCTTCGGGACAGCGGTACTCTGAAGTTTGTCAAGTACGTCAGCGCCAATGCCAAGGGTGACCGGTGGGATATCACCGGTGAGGTTGGCGTTGAATTTGAGGACGACGATGAAGATGACGATGAGGATGAAGAATGAACACACGCAGGGCGGAATTTTGTTATTTAGCAATTGGCACAATCAAAAGTTTGTAGATACTATTACAACTTGTTCATCATGGTCTCTGTGAATCAATAACATCAGTAGCTCGCCGAGTGGGCATCTCCTTCATCAGATTCAAGTTCCCCTGCAGAGCCTGTGTCTTCTGGAACCGCGCACGGGAATCAGAACCAGCACGATCCACTCGGTCTGTCGTGTTGCTACGAGTCACGTCAAGTTCGATCCACGTGCTGCCGGCTTCCTCGATTGTGGGGTTTCTTTTGTGCATTTGTTGTGTTGCGGGCTGTTGCTATTATTTTTGGCCAGAACGTAGGGCTGCCGGCGATTGCTGTTCCTAGACCGGAGGACGCACCCGTTACGAGCTATGTTGAGCCAGAGTGGGTTGGATGCTTGTAGTATATCGTGGGACTAGATCAGAGATTTGGGTGTTGGGAGCAGCCAGGCTTGGAAGGCGTGGTTATCGAGTTTCAAGAGGAAATGAGGCCTATACATATGCAGAGCTGTCAGATCAGATCCTCGGGTTTAGACTATGTGGTCAGATGCTTACTGTCGAAGGATATGGAGATAGAGCGGATTAGTGAGAGTAAAGCTTTAACTCCGCTCAACTCTTGAGGAACCATCAGATAGTAGCTGTTCAAGCTGATGAGGATGAGTCTAATCACCTACAAGATTTGCTATATTTTGGGCCTTTCAGGGTGTAACTGCAGTTTCGAAGTGCGTAAGGCATCACTCCCGGGGTCTCTAAAGGCCAGGAGTTCAAGGCAGCCAAGGTATATACCTACGAAACTCCTAAATATTCTCCAGTGAACCAGGGTATGCCGAGTTTGTATCACAGGCGCGGCACAGCAGTGTATAACAAAAATAACTACCTAGGTAAGCCTCTACGCCCATGTCTATGTCCCGGTGACGAGTCGCAAATCATCAGTGCAGAAACCAAACTCACCACTGGCTCCCAATCTATCCGGGCACCGACCGAAGATCAACTTGAAACCCAGGGTGCAGTGAAAACCGCATGCCCACAGGAGTCTAGAAACAGTGAGAACCCTCAAAGATCTGCATCTAGGCACAACAACAGCACGACAATTGCAAACATGTCGTAACCCCTCACATCCCAAACACACAATCTCCACAGCGCCTACAGAACGGACAGGACACAAATCTCATAGGCGGGAAACGACATCAAGGCCGGCGGCAATTGAAACCCGTGAAACAACGGTAAATCATAATCACGTTCGGCCACTGGGGTGGGGTACAATCAATTATTGGGGTGTCTAGTGAACAATCGCGAGGACAATATGGTTGAATGTAGGGTAGGGATGCACATGGGTCAGACAGGACCAGTGAGGAGCAGCGTGGAAGGATTCCGAAATCTCAAACATGTCTCTTATCAAGGTTCCTGGGGTCCGGACAGGGTACAATGACACGCGAGGCACAGGGGCAAAAGGACCACCACGTAGTCAAGGGGTCATGAGAAAGGGAGGATATAGCATGGGAATGATCAGCCTGATGCACGACTCCCCAGCATCGGGGAGAAAGGGCCGCGAAGATCAACGCGACACAAGACCCGGGTGATTGGGGATAAGGATGGCAGTAGGACAGCTAAATCATGTGAAATGGGAAAAGCCTTTTTCTTCACGGCGCGTGTTCAGAAGGCGAGACTATTGGGGAGGGCAGCAAGGACTCGCCCACGATACGGGAGCGTGGGTGCTTCGTGGCTTCATGACTTCATGAGCGCATGGTCCTTGGGCCACACTATTAGCATAGCTAACTCTATTTCGAAATGCCATCCCTAGGAGGCCTTTGGATAGAGTCGCATTGCAAATTCCAAGTGCGTAGAGGTTAAGGTATAGCCATGAGCACGGCTGGTCCCGGTATGGAAGGCTGCTACGGTGTCAAAGACGACGTATGTACGCGTGTCGATCGGTCGATCTCCCAAGTCAGAAACATTCTGCAAGGCTACGGGAGCCATGTGGCAAGTGTTCAAAGTACGGAGCACTCTGTACAGTACTAAGTACTAGTGTCTGTATGACTTGTACGGTGGAGTCCTGGGTACGTATCTGCACAATGGCAACAGGTCTGAAGGTGAAACACCGAGACAGCCACAGACGCTGAAGTGGCGATGCAGGGCTGATCCAAGTCCTTTTTTAGCAGAGCGGATATTGTTGCCTACGGAGACAGTCATACCGTTCACCTGTACACAGTGTAAAGTTCGGTGGAGCCGTGGCAAACTGCGATCGATCTCCCGGGCAGCAAAGCCCGAGATCGAATCGACACATCGAAACGGACCAGCCAGCCACCGTGTAAAATACCGAGGGCAGGATAAATGGATGAGTGAATCGGGGGTGCTAAGTAGGGTTTAGAAAGGCCGAAAAAGGCCGAGAAGGGCAGGGGAAGGGGTGGCTGCCGCCAGGTTCGACTCCGAAAGAGCTCAGACAGCAAACCGTAGATAGATCGCAGAATAAGCTCTGGTATCGCGCCAAGAGACACGTCGCACAGGCTCCGAGCGCGAAAGGGGAGGAGGACCAGAGAGTGACTAGTAGGCGCGCGGGTCTCCAACGAGACCGAGCTGCGCGTAGCCAGGCTTCTCGAGTAACCGACTGTTACGGACAGGGGCAGGGCATTCCGGTCCCAGGGTCAAGCTTCTGAGGTCAAGCCGACCCGCAGGCGCCGAATGGGGGACCGTGGTGTCACGGCTTGGCGGGCGATTTGGTTCTGCGCGAGCTGTCAGTATCCGGGGTGGTACGAATCAGACGGTAGCCAGTATAGCATCCCGTGCCCTATACCTATACCCTATAGCTTCATTATCATCGGACTATAAGCAGGAAGTGTGCTCCAAGGCCAAGTGCGATGCATTTGCCATGTGTGTGGCACAGCACGTTGGGTATCGAGTACCGGTACTTGTTTCACCGAATACAATACTCGGGCAGCTCAAGTATCTGATACATGACACCCCTGCAGAACATGCTGCCATGTGTCTAACGTCGATGGGGTTTAGCGTGTGCCGGACATGCAGCCGCCATTCCCCCCGATATTGGTGTTTGTCTCCTACTTTGGATCATCCACACTATCCATGCTGCAAGGAGTCCCTCTCTTCCCAGAGGTCGATCATTCGCCACGTGAAAGGGTGAGTCTGAGAGTATGTGGTAACTATTTCACATTACACGGTGGCCGCCACCGGTCCCTAGAATAGAAATAAACAAAAAAAAGGGTAGGCAATCGCGAGGTATCTAGGTATTGGCGGGTCGCACCAAACTCAACCACGTTCGGCCAGCATCGTGACGTGAAGACTTTGGTGGTGATGTAATAGAGGAGGTGGAATAAACGTGGCTCCTTGCATTGAAGGGGAAGCAGAGAGCGAATACCACATTTCTACTAGAATGTTCACTAGCACCGCTACCGGAGTACCTATTCTCCCCCCTCCTCTTAAATCTACCTCGACCTCTATCTCCTGAGCTACCTGGTACTTCCGAGTACGGACTATATCAAAACTGCATAAAATCCTAACGGGCGGCTGCTCGGGATACGGGACGGTCCCGTTAGCAACCCAGGTGGAAATGTAACTTTGAGGGGATTCACCCTTGCCTCTCTTCTCCCCAGGGTCAGCCTCGTGGCACACAGGTGGAGCTGTGTTGCAGTAGCGCAGCTCCGGGTCTTGGCGCATGGTTACAATACATTCCAATTGTTTGTCTTTTTGTTTCATCATTTATTACTTTTCAGATCGTTAGTATATTATATTATATTATAGTCCATACTATAGTAATATCATATGTATCTCATACTGTAGGATCGGGCGAGAGATCTACAAGGTAGTATACATACGCCGAAAAGAGGAGATCATCGTCTTCTTTTCTTCAACCGTTGCACTTCTCCACTCACCTTTTTCTCTGACTATTTCTGATTCTGATTTCAGATTGTCTGACTTTGAGCCGTGTTCCCCAAAAGGGTTTCCAGCTTTCCACCCCAAGTTCACGAAATCAAAGTTGTGCCACGTTCTGATGCTCCCTTGCGCTCCGTCATTACCGTACGCTTACCCGGTAGTTCTTCCTTCTTCCCCGGTCTAAAAGTCAATAACTGAAATAATACAAATAGGGAAAATAAAAAAAGGAAAAACGAGAAACGAGAAACGAAAAAGAAAAGGAAAAGAAAGAAAAAAGAAAAAGACAACTGGGACTCGACCCTAAATCTCGGCGATCGGGTACAATCCGCTCTAAACTCTCACCCTTTAGCGTGAGATCGTCTTTCCCCCTCCTTCTGTATTCCCCTGCACTCTCTTTCTTATCTTACCCTACTGTGTCTACTTTGCTTCTCTTCTCTTCTCTTTTTTTTTTTTTTTTGATATACCTGTACCCTTTCGCTGTCGTTACCTCCTTCACTCACCCCCCAATTGCTTCCGGCGAAAAGAACATGCGATAAGTGTGGAGCTACCTCCATCGCTTTCTGAGACCTACTCTTCCTCAAACCCCCCCAAGAGTCCCGTAACACTCATTTCACCATGGGCTCGGTCGCTCATCGGCCATGGGAGTCGGTCTCGGGTCCTCAAACACCCGCCGCTTCGAACCAGACTCTGCCGTCCATATCCACCCTCACCGCGAACATGAACGGCGTGAACCCGTCAGAGAAATCGCCCGGCAATTCGTCGCTAAACACGATTGAACGGGACTCGGGGAATTGGTCGATGCCTCAAAGCACAAGTAGGATGACTCCTCCCGGGGCACATGAGGGGCGGCGGGCTGACCCTGTAGGATCCTCTACCTACTCGACCACGACCAATGGCACCGGCAACAACTATCCCTCCCTCACCTTCTTGACCTCTTCTTCACAACCCTCGCCCAACCGAAATCACCCTGCTCCAGCTCCAGACCGCTCGCCCTACGCCCATGACCAATCTACCACCCCTTCCTCGGCCGGTACACAACAGCCTTCGCCCAGCTTCAATACTTCTCAGCCCAATGGCGCGCTGCCCTCGATCAATCAGAATTACGACGCCCCGTCTCATCGGGGCAGCGTGACCGAGGTATCCGAATCACGCCGTAGCTCGATCGACAGCCGCATGAACCAGGGGATCAGTTCGCTGGCCATCAACCCGGCGTCGCCCTACCACAGCACCAATGCGTCGCAGTCTTCGATCGTGTCCAGTCTGCAGCGGGAGCGAGGGATTACCACCGACATGAATTCTTACCGGGGACCGCGCTACTCCGGCTCCGGGGCCAGTCAGCCTCTGTCCCCCTTGGGACCTCGCCCGGGCGAGCCCCGAAACTTTGCAGCAGGCCGCAGCGCACCCCCCATTTCTTCGAATCCGCGGTCAGAGATCTATAACGCCGAGGCACCCACGGCGGGTATGGCGTACGCCTTCCCCGACCCCGTTGTGGCGCGGTCCAGCTCTATCTCGTCCAATGAGAACACCAATCCCTCATTCTCCCGGAAAGGCAGCATGGCGGAGTCGCTCAGCAGCATGTATTCCGAGTCGCGGATGCCGCGTGGACAGCATGGTCAGTCTTCTAACCCTTTATCTCCTCGTCTGACGCTCGTGCTCACCAAATATTTCAGAACTGCCGCAAAACGTACACCACCATTCGCTGCAGCACAAGCAGGTCCGAGAGCTGATTGGGGAAGCGGACGGTAGCAACACGCCGTACAGCCGAACCCCCGAATTGCGCGTCACACATAAGCTCGCCGAGCGCAAGCGACGAAGCGAGATGAAAGACTGCTTTGAGGCCCTGCGCATGCGTCTTCCGCAGGCTCAGAACAACAAGTCCAGCAAATGGGAGACACTCAGCCGGGCTATTGATTATATCACCACGCTCGAGAAATCGCTCAACCAGACACGGCGAGAGAACTCTCTCATGCGCACCCAGCTCGAAGAGATGCAAGCGCAACTGAACCAACAACAGGCCAATGGGCCGTCACGGACCCCTTCGATCTTCGAGCACCACATGTCGGCCACCCCGACCAACGGTCAAGGGCCTGTATTTGGCGGATTCGGGAACGGGTCCAACATGGCCCAGGAACAGCCTCGCACCCTCCCGCCGCTGATGAATGGATCTGGGGCCCCGATGCAGGGGATCCAGTATACCGACGAGCGACGGTAGGGACTTTTGCCCATGGCCTCGTGCCATGGATGAGAAACGACTAGTCATGCCGCGATACATACCCGCGAAATGTCCGCGACTTCTTTTCACATTGTCATCCTATATATCCCCTGTTTTAGATACGGACTTTACTGTTTCCCGCGGGCGCCGAGTGACGTGCCTTCTCTGTGTCCGGGAGTGGTTGCCTTTTTTTCTGTTTTCTTTTCGCCATCGATCATACCCGCAGTCGCTCTGATGTTTATTTTATACTTTTCTTCTGTCTTCTTTTCGGGGCTCGCCCTGATATCATCGGTCCGACTGCATGTTCACATTTGGGAGGTAAATGGGAAACGGGATTATCGATTATTGGCATGTGCGAACGATGGTGTTTTTTTCTGTACCAAATATCCAAAAGCGAGAGTTGCACGGAGTGTGCTGTTCGTATACAAATGAATATCTGACGAGGCCTCGGCCCGTCCATTGCTTGGTCATTTACTTCAAACTGTGCCATAGTAAAAGGGTAAATCCATAATGTAATGAGCAAGCAAAGCACCTGGACACTTTAGCTTAAAAGCAAGCTCGTTAGTTACTGCAGATCTACAATAAAGTCCAGTCTATTTTGAGAGTCCAAACTTCGACATGATTGGCTCTTGTAAGCGCCAGCCCACCACGGCGCGTAACGCCAGCCTCAAACCGCACTTGCATCTAAAGAAACACTTGGCTGGTGATCTCTTCTCATATGAACCAATAGAGGCGCTGAAAATGAAGGCTATCGGGCTGCATTGTCTGGGATGTCTGCAGAAAATGAGCTTGGGGAGGAGTGATTGGACAGTGAGACTACGGAATGAGATCACCCAAGCTTCGTGCAGCAGCAGAAGCTGGGTTGGCTTTCATTTATGAGCATGGAAGATGCCGAGTCAGAGCTTTCTTCTGCATCTTTCTTTTCACATTGCTATTTCTGTTTCTTCAGGCATCGATTTCAGTCTTTGTTTGGCCTCGTTCTGCATGAGTGAATGACGGTGTTTCATTGAATGCATTGTTTCAGGCGTCACTCTTAACTGTTATTAATAACTCGCTCTTTGACGCAAGTCTCCTGCACTTTGATCTCCTCACCTCATAGTATGTCGACATCATCAACACTGCTGGGGTCCCGCTAAACCCGCGCAGTTCTCCACTGAAATATCGCCATGGCCTCGAAGCGGCAAAAGCCACATCCAGAGCTGCAAGTTCCAGTCCCGACATTCCCACTCTCGTCACCGATCAGCGAGGAAATTTCGAGTCCATCTTGCTCATCGGCAGAGGATCGCGAGTTGGAGCGGACCAGACCCTTTGATTACTTGGTCAAAGCAACACGACAGAAACTCGAGACGAGATCTGGAAGTGGACGAGATGGACTCAGATCGCCCAACCTCTCACATCGAGATAGAAATGTACCGGACTCTCCTCGCACCCCGAGGTTGAGTATGCGAGGCATCACAAAGAAGAAGAAGAACGCAGCCAAAATAGTTGGACTCAACGTGGTCACGGACTTTACAGTCGGAACTGCGGCCGAGTCCAACAGCAACTCAGATGCTCCAGCGGCTGCACCATTTGTGGACTTGAACGACTTGAAGCTATTGTCAAAAGCACGAGAGAAGGAGCGTTTTGCACGAAAGTTCAAAACCGCTGAAAGGAGGAACTTGGATACTGCGCCGGCTGCTTCATCACGCGGTTTCCAACAACTTCCCGAGACGGTAGAGTCGAATCACAACCCATTCATAGACCCAACCCTTGAAAACCCCTTCAACAGACACGATCATGGCCTCTCACCCTCGGACCGCCATGTCATGATCGGCCTGGCAGTGCCGCGCCATGAATCCTCGGATCGGACAAGAGATCTCGACAGTGCAGGCGATCAACATACACCTCTCACCCCATCGATCATTGTCACTCCAGCCCGCGAAGATGCACCTTGGTCCACGTCCAGTCCGGAGATGTTACGGCCCCGAGCCGCATCCAGTGTTTACTCCCAGCCGACACCCCTTCCTTGGGCAAGCGAGACTGATATCCCTCCCGTCCCTGTAATCCCAGTACAGCACTCCGCTGAGTCAAAGTCTAAATTTGGGCCTTATTTCCTGAATGCTCATGCTATTGCTGCGGGACGAGAACAGAAGCGACGGTCTGTTTCTGCGGATACGATTATTGAGGATGATAGCCCGGAACAAGAGCATTCCCACTCTCGCACAATAGACGATGACCGAGCGCCTTTAACAAAACAGGGACTGGGTGTTGATACAGAAGCGAGACCGCAGTCCCAGGGATGGTGGACGTATTTGCTGTCTCCCCTGCTCGGCAAGAAATCACCTTTGAGTCCGGACTTCCCTCGCCAAAACCCTTCATCCCCGGCAACTACAAAAGGAAAAGAAAGAGAGTGGTGGGAGAAGAAGGAGGTCTCATGTTTCTCACCCGAGACTCCAGACACGACGATGACGGAGTGGTGGAATGATGATAAAGATAAAGATCCGAAGAGTCCGGGCGACATTGAGCAGTCTCGCTCGCTTGGAGTAGACGATGATACTGCGTTTATTTCCAGAACAAACAGGCAAACCACTTCATCTTTCATGCTTGGTGGTCGATCTATCCAAGGCGAAGCAGCTGAGTATTACCAGGCATGTGCACATGAGCTGTTCAGCAAAACGCCTTACTTTGAGTGCTACAATCATGTCTGTTCTATTACACCAGCTGCTGTCATTACAAGTCGTCAACGTGAGGCGGACGCAACGGGCGATAGAGGTTTGGTTTTTGCTGGGGCCGATATACAGGATAGCGGCGTTCCAGGAGTCCAGGAAAAGGCGAATGGAGAGACAGGTACAGCTCCGGGTCTACTCATTGATGTAGGCTCCCCAAACTCCGAAGGCCCAAAGTATGTCGGCCATGATAAGAGTGCATCCCCGACGTCGAGTCCCGATTCTGATGGCTGGACCTCCATTTCTGATGACCATGAGAAGGGCCTACCGGAACCGTCAAAGGATGTACCCAGGGATGTAGCTCCTGAGCCTCAACCCGTGCCTGTGCCTATGTCAGAGCCTACTCCTGCGCCTGCTGTTCAGGGACCAGCTTCCCCGCCGCTGGAGATGCCCAGACAGCTGACGCCTGCCCCGGTCACGACTCCTGCTCCTGCTCCTGCTCCTGTTCCTGTTCCTGTTCCTGTTCCACCGCAGGTTATCAACAATTACCATTATCCACCCGCCCCAGCCCCAATTCAGCCGCAAACTGCTACAGTGGAGAGAGCGATGCCTCAATATGTTCCGGTTTTCCCTCCACATAATGGTATGCCAGAGCCGCAGCCTATGCCCCAGGAACCAGTGTCTGATGGATCCAAGGCACCTCATGTACCACAACCCCAACTGAGTCCATCAGTATGGCCATGGCAAAAGGGAAGCGTCCAAGAGCCACCCCATGAACCAGAAGCCCAAGTGCGCGGGATGTCACCTCTAGACTCCACGCCTATTTCTCCAGCATTTCAACGCGCCGCTGGTGGACCGGGTTCCATCCCATTGTCTGAAGTGAATGCTCCAGCACCCGCTTATACACAGTACCCGCGAGATGCTCCCCTTCCGCCGCGATATGACCTGCACCCGGCTCCAGGAGCAGGTATCCTGAATCCCACTGGGATGCCGGGTCCAGGAGAGACACGGCGTCGCAGACTCGAGCGTGAAGATGCTGCTGGAAGAAAACTTGGAGGCTTATGGCGCGGACGAGGATGCTTCAGCAACAAGGGCTGCTTCGGACGTCCAGGACGCGAAGGCCGACTCAAGCGGAGATGGTACTTTGCCATTTGTTCTATCTTTTCGATCATTGTTATTCTGGCCATCGTCCTTGCTATCACATTGACGCACAAGGGAGACACGACACTCGTTCAATCTGCATGGCTCAATTTGACGGGCTATCCGCCCATGCCAACAGGGATTGCGACAATCGCTGGTTCAGAAACACAGAGTGCAAAGTCCACCTGCATCAGCCCATCTACGCTCTGGAGCTGTTCCCTGCCGCACGACCAGCAGTCTGGAAACAAGCCTTACTCGGCAGATAACCCTAGCTTCCGCGTCGAGATCCGATTCCGTAATGGAACGTACGACAACGGCACCGATACCATCAACTCGACTTCGGCGCGCAAGTTCCGAAGAGGCGAGAGCAGTCTGTTTACACCTGATCCGGATGCACCAAGCATTGCAGACCAGGCTTTCATCGGTAACACAACAGACGGCAACTCAGTCCCATACGCCGGCGAAGAAACACCATTCTACATGTCCATCCTCTCACCCATCCACCTGTCCTCAACAAGCCTCTTCCGCCGCTCCAGCGGAACCATCACCACCACCAACCTAACAAAAATCATCCCTGCACCTGACGAGAACTCCGACGGCACCGCCGCAGCCGCAGAACTCTATCCACTTCTCGATTCGCAGCCCGTGCGCCTCTACAACCGCGGCCAATCAGACGAGCACTACGGTTTCTACACCTACTACGACAAATCAATATTCCTTGCATCGCGCGCCGCCCTAGACGGAAGCGTAGTAGACACCGACCCAAACGACCAAAACGGCGGCGTCAGCAAATCCACCGCCAAAGTACGCTGTACCTGGTCCCAAACCCGCTTCCTCGTTCAAATCTGGACTCAACCCGGCAAAATGGGCTACAATCTCCTCTCCCCAACCAACACATCATCCGCAATGCCCACTTCTACGTCCACAGCAACGTCGTCCTCTTCCGCCACGGACTATACCAGACCCGGTTCATTCCCATACCCGGTTACCATAACCGTGGATCGACACGGCGGTGAAGCAGATAAGAAACTGGTCTATTGCTACGCCATTGAGGACGGACATTACAATATCACGGATCGGAAGTTGCAGGCTGAATACCGGGGTGTTGGTGGGACATGGATCAATCCTGCGAATGGCGATGATGTGAAAGCAGATTCGATGGGAGGTATTGACGGGGGAACTGGGGGGTGTGGGTGTCAGTGGGTGAATTGGATATCTACTTTGTAATTTGTGGTAGTCGTGATTCTGTTGCATATGGGTGGCTATCTTTTTATGACGTTCAAAAGGTTTCGAGGGTTTGGGTAAATCAAAATCAAAATCAAAATGTACTTTTCACTTGGATGCAGAGCTACCTTACACTTGACAGATTGCGTCAGCAAAAACACAATATTGTCATTGGCTCCGCTCAGCCTCAAACACATGCTGATTTCATATTGACTTTCGTGTGGCCCAGGAACTGTGAGGCGTATGAACGTCCAGATTATTGCCCATATCCCGATGTTACACTGATATCCAAAGCTTCCTCAGAGATTACCATATTTCTACGGTGAGTTCCTCTAGATCTAGTACCAAATGGTGTTTCCCTGAACCCAAGCCCGTTAAACAGCTTCTTGGGTTGCTACGTACTATTTATAGTACATAGTGGCTTTAGGTTGCATTTGCCACAAGTGTAGAATAAAGTTTGAGTCACGATATCATGACTTTTCTTTTCCAAGTAAGAGGAACCTTGCAAGAGTAGCGAATATCCTACAGAAACCACTGATCTCAGGAAATCTCACAAGTAGTTAATTATCAAGACCAGAAATTGAAAGCGAGTGCCCATCCAATTTTTTTTTTTTTTCTTTTTTTCTTTTTTCGTTTTTCGAATTATAATTAAATGTATTAGATCGGTATATATCCCAGTACAGACACCTCGATCTAGAACCTAAACGCCATTCACCCAATGATCCTGTCTCTCAATCTCCCATTATCCACATTCAAACCAACAATGAGCAGCAGTCATTAATCAATCAGAAAAGACGATAGACAACAGGAAGAAGGAGACAGGATCGAAGTGAAGTAAAAAACACCCATCAAATCAAAAAGCACAACTATTCATAGACGACGCCCTCTTATAGGAGGAAGAGAGCACCGTAGGCAACGCTGCCAAGAGCAGCACCGGCCATGGGGACAGTGACCTTGGCGCCGGGGTTGGAGGGAACGTAGCCGGAGGAGCTGGGGCTGGCACCGCTTCCAGAGCTGGAGCCGGAGCCGCTGCCAGAGCTGGAGCCGGAGCCGCTGCCAGAGCTGGAGCCAGAGCCGCTGCCAGAGCCGCTGCCAGAGCCGCTGCCAGAGCCGCTGCCAGAGCCGACGCCGGAGCCGCTGCCAGAGCCGCTGCCAGAGCCGACGCCGGAGCCGCTGCCAGAGCCGCTGCTAGAGCTGGGGCTAGCGCCGGAGCCGGAGCCGGAGCCGGAGCTGGAGCCGGAACCGCTGCCGCCGCCAATACCGCCAATACCGCCAGCACCGCCAGCACCGCCAGCACCGCCGGAGGGGGTGGAGGTGGGGACGACGACGGGGATGGTGCTGCTGTGGCACACGCCACCGGGGCAGTGGATGCTGGTGGAGGTGACGGTGACGGTGCTGTTGTGGCCGGGGACACCAGTCACGATGGGGGCAGTGCCAGTGCCAACAGCCTTAGCAGCACCCTTGCCGTGGTGGGCAGCAGGCTCGTGCTGCTTGAAGGCACCAGCCTGGACGCCAGCAGCGAGGGCAATGATAGCAACGGGAGAGAACTTCATTTTGAGTGGAGCTGAAGCGAGAGTGCTCAACGAATGACGCTATAAGATGATTAGCCTTGCTATAAAGCTGACTTCAAGAGAACCACATACCTAGAGTAATTGGATGGGATGGGAATATCGAGGGAAGAAAACCGAAACTTTGATCCCGGCGAGGAGCCCATACTTATAGTTCATCGAGATGTCCAAATCCGGCCATGTTGGACGAGTTATGCGAAATGAATGATGACATGTAACGACGTAGGGCGAAAAACTTTTCTCTTGCATGTTCCTCTCGATGATTCTCTGTGCCTCAGCGACCTTGACTGGAGCCTTGGTAGAGGTGTGGGGACGAGATTTGCGTGTCATGAGTTTCCGCATCCGGGGGTGGATACCTCAATGTCGCACCCGGTAACCGGCCGAGTAGGATCGTGCAAAGCTTGGTATAGACCCATCAAGACCGACAAGCGTCATGATTCTCGCCGATCTGTGAGTGCAGTGAGGCTGAAAACCGTTGATGAGGGCAGCTGTTGGTCACGTGATATCTGTTTTCCAAAGAGGAAGGTGGTGGATCGAATGCGGAAGGCAGCTTCAACCCCCTTGGTTATTATGCGGAAAGTCGAGCTTCGCCATCACTGCATCACTGCACACACTGGAATTCTTCGCCGATCGTGCAATGAATGCATAGACAATGATGCTTTTTCCCTTCGAAAAGCTGCGATCGCAATGGGTCGCTTTCGGAGACACCTTCGATGTTAGCTTGAGAAAATGCGGAATGCGTAAACCCAGAACAATGGGCAGAGAAGACTCTGTCAGTTGAAGTGTTCTCACATGCGGCGTATACATTAATAGTAACCCAAGGACAGCTGTCTAGCGGTACGGAGTTCTACCACTGGACATGTGGTATCGTTGGTATCGTCGCATGAGCATCGACTGCCGCATGTATAAAGAGACACGGGACTCCAAGTGCTACAAGGCAATCTGGCATATTATCCCACATCTCATCAAAAGTGTACTACCAAGTAGTCTTACCTTAGCTTCGACCTCGGACAAAGAAGTGCAGCCATGTGGTGTCGAGGGTTGATGCCATTGTTGCCCTACCCTAAGGCATCAAGGTGTCATAACCTGTTGATGGAGTACCGAACTCTAGTCGTACACGTCGTTAATGAATGCAATCCAATATCTCTAGCTGTTGATGCCCGTCCATAGCTTGCCCGACCGTGCAAGACATGTGCCCTTGGCAAGACCGCGTAGAAGATACCCCGTGCGATGCGGACGATCCACAGGCCACCAAGACCGGAGCATTCATACATATCGATATCAGCCCTATCCCATACTGCATCCGGAAAAGGAAATCAGTCTGCGTCGGTGGCTTCAGCCGTGCTCAGAAAACAATGCCAAGCGATCTGATAGCTGCAACGTTAATCGCTTATCCCTAGGAATGCTGAAGCTGGAATGTTAAACCGTCAACCCCAGATTGCGTGTTCAGCCAAAGAATGTAGACAATCTGATGCCGCATACGGTCAGTGCGTGTGCTCTGCTTCCAGATTGGAGCGGATTGCTAGTCTGTCGTCGTCTTCGAAAGACTTGAAAGCGGAACGCTCGTTGATTGACTGTGTCTGTGTCCATGGTTCTCATGCCAGTGTCTGATCATCCAAGCCATGTAGTGCTTGTCAGGTCTTTGAAGTGATGAATGCAAAGCCACACGATCGGTTTCGAAGCACAAGCCTTTGAAATTCTTGAAAGAATGAGCTCTATAATCATGCCGTCGCACCCACACTCCTTTTCGTGGCTTTCGTTGTGTTGAGCGGTCGAATGTAGTGTCTGCTCTATTGTGTACTCTGCTGCGTGCTCTGCGGCGTGCTCGCCGCCTAGGGAGACCGTAACTCCATGTGGCATTCCTAGGCGTCAAGCACACATCAGAGCATGCAGTAGACCACGCAGGATGCAATATTCGACCCCTCAACGCAACGAGAGTCACGAAAAGCGGTGCGGGTGCGACAGTATGGTTATCTTCTGCGGCGTTGTGATGCTCTAGTTGTATGGGAAGGACGGTGGCAAGCCATAGAATACAATGAGGAATTAGTTGCTCTCCCGGACCCCCACCTTCTCTAGTGTTTCCATCCCCTTCCACCTGATAAATTAGGTATCTACCCCTATTTAGGCTTAATGTAACAATTTACGTAGTAAATTCTACACGCTTTATCTATTGCTTCTAACTCCTTCCGCAACTACCAAATACATATGTCGTACGATTTTTTGTATGACCCACATCTATAGCTCGTCATAGTATTTCGTGTCAGACCTTTCCTCGTTGGGGTCAGTGGGGAACTTCAAGAGACCGGCCATTTTGGAAAACTCTATGTTAAAGGATACTCTCTAGATTTGAACGTCCAGTCATCGATGGGGCTTGAAGCAGAGCGGCGCAGAGCATTCAACCGACATCTAGTGCCCAACACGCAAGTTCCCGAATACGAACAATTAAGGACATGAATATCGCAAGACCTCAGGGTATCTATCAACAAACCGACACTAAATTAAATCAAAAGCAAGTAATATCCTGCATTATTGTTCCTGTGGGTGGTTGTCCTTCACAGAGGACAACATCTCGCTGGCCCAGTGCTTCCACTCTTCGAATTTATCCCTTAGAGGACCCCACCACGTCGATACCTTCTCGTCCTCATTGTCGGGATCGGCGTCAGGCGATGGCTCGGGTGGTGCTTCAGACACTGGCGAGGTGGGCTCTGGAGGTGCCGCTGTTGTTGACGACTGCTCTGGTGGATCGGGTGGACGCTCTAGACTCGGCGCGTCCTCATCAGAATGAAGGCCAACTGGCCGCAGGGGGAGACGCAGGGTTCCATTGTTAGGAAGGGGGTCGATTCCCAGAGAGTCACAAAGGATATTATAGACCTCAATATTTTCTAGTTCGAGTTAGCTCATGCAGGTGCACCAAGTGAGAGCGTGAACTTACGGAAGACTTCGAGGCGACTGTTAGGTGTGTGAGGGAAGGCCGGGCCACGGGCGATAAAGATTGCTCGCATTAACGGGTGTTCGTGGTCATAGCCATGAATACCTCGCGGGTGGTAGACCTCGCCCGTCTTCAGGGCCTCCTCCGCATCGAACTCCGGGCGCTCGACAATCGCCCAGCCTGTCTTCGGGATCACCCACAGCGGCGCAATGCGGTCATTGTTCGAAAAGTGATAGCGCTCAGGCATGGTCTCCTTCGTGTAGATCTCAACCGCGTGTTCATATTCAGAGGCCACCTTTTCCAACTGCTCCTGCAAAACTGACAGGTCTTCCGGTCGCTTGGGGTGAAGACCGCGGGATGGCCATCCATCAATATTCTCGATAAGATTCATGTCGATCAAATCGGCGAGCTGAACAAGCCGCTCGTTGGATGTTGTGGCCATACCGTGGTCCGAGACGACCACAATGTTGACCAGGTCGGTGAGATTGCGGCTTTCCAAACCCGCGACGATCCCCGCCACCATCTCATCTGCATGGGCAATGGTGCCTCGAATTTCGGTACTGTTGGGCCCGTAGTTGTGACCATCCCTGTCCACATCAGGCACATAGGCGGCGATGAATTGAGGTCGCTCTGGTACCAGGTGTGATACATCCTCTGCGCCAGGAAGATCCAAAAGCTCAAGAACGCGATTCACTTTGCGCGACAAAGCTTCCGATCCATTATATTTATCCACGTAGGCCGGTTCTTTATCCCCAATATGGGCCTCAGAACCCGGCCACATGTGTATACCACTTCTAACACCTTGCTTTTCTGCGGTCACCCACAGTGGCTCTGCATTCCACCACTTTGGCTGCATGCTAATAGATGTGTGGGTATTGATGAACTCCTCCCCCAAAGTCGGGTCCCAAAAGGTGTTTCCGACGATACCATGACTCTCTGGGTACAGCCCAGTCACCAATGTAAAATGGTTTGGAAACGTCACGCTTGGGAAGCTAGGGTTCATATACTGCGGGGAGACACCATTGGCGACGAGCGAGTTGAGTGCCGGCGTCAAACCTCGGTCGAGGAAATCAGCACGGAACCCATCTAGCGAGACCAAGATAGTCGTAGGACCGAAGAGCGCAGTGCCGTTCGAAAGCAGTCTTCGGGGATTGGCGTGCGCAGCTCTGAAACCAGCGGATGCTTTGTATGCTCCCAATAGAAGGATGAAGAAGAGAACGGCGACGATGGTAAAAATAAACAAATATTTAGTCCATGATGGTTTGGCTGGCTGGAGGACAAGCAAAGATCAGTCGGGTACAACGAAACCGATGGGGCTTTCAAAGACCTACCGTTTCATAGAGATAATCCTCCTTTGCGTCCAGATCGGAAGACGAGCCACTGACGAGGGAGTCATCGGCATTGAGTCCTTCTTCCATCTCATACATCAGCTCTCCCTCCTCACTAACTCTTTCCCGACGGCGTGCTTCCTGTCGCGCTCGTCGCCGTTCCTTTTTCCCAATCCGCACATTTCCTCCACTCGGGCTGAACATTCTGCGCAGACCATGGGCGGGGCCACGCCTGATCAACAACTTCTCCATTTCTTCCTCTTCCTCTAAGACTGCCCGGTCGTGGCTGGCAAGCTCCAGGGTGCTGCGGGGATGTCGAAGAAATTCGTCATCTTCAGAGTCGGAGTCCTGCTCGGACGGCGATCGTAATGAGGCCGCATCATTATCATAGTTGGCCGGTGATAAGAGAGAAGGACTTGTAGGGGTTCGCATGGCGGGCGCATCAGCCGCGACGAGACATTGAAGCTTGAAAGTCGGAGTTGGAGACGAGGCAAAAGGGAGATCGGCGCGGGAGACCCGCCAAGACTCCGTCAGCAGCTTATGCTTGCCGTACAGAGTAGACTTGTGTAAACATCATACTAGGGCTTTGGCCACTAGCTGTTATTTATATCTGGTAGATGTTAGCTCTTAAAGCCTGAGTTTTACTGGGTTAGGTATTCGTTGAATACTATGCGAGATTGTTTTGCCATCATTCTCATTCAGATGTTTGTATAGTGTAATTCAGCTTTATATTAGAAGTGATGACGAAAAAATATCCTTGGAGCCTAAACAGAATTCGGAGTTGCTACCTATAAAGTACTATTTCCTTCAGAGGGATAGAGCTGACTATAGGAATTAGGAATTTTGGAGTACGAGCACCTAGCCAGGTACAATGTATCACCACTTGCGGACAAAGGTGTTATTTGCCTATTATGCGTAAAATGGCACGGATTAACATCAACCACCCAAGTGGTCGAGCAGTAACTCGGCTATTCACATCTTCCTTGGTCTAGTGGTCATGATTTCCGCTTGTCATTAACACTGATAAGCGCGGGAGACCGGGGTTCGATTCCCCGAGGGAGAGAACTTTTTTGCATTTTGACCTAACCATCAGTGCCCAATCGATGCGGCATTAAGTAGTTAGTTTTCTTAGTGCTTACTTCGTAATTTTTTGGAACTTTCTACATACTATCGCCAACATCCTACTTTTACCAGTGACAACTCACCGCTAGGTAAATGACTCAATACTAGGCTGCAGGCTGCAGGTGCCTACGCCAGCTATGCAGGAAACCCGTGCGTGCCCACACTCTTCGCGTTCGGGATCCTATTTAGGAAGTTAGGGTGACAATCAATGGATGAGGCTCAACGGTTTAACAATGTTATAAATTCCTGCTCCCACATCTGCCATCGATAATAGCAATTGTCGCTCGTCTAGCTTTCTATATCTACCTTCTCTACTTCTACCTCAATTTCTCCGCCCATTGGAAACCTTTCTACTTCCGCCTCAGATCCACCTTCATTCTTCGTCCAATCGTTCCATTCATGGTCTCTGCCAACAATGGCCTCCAACCAGTCAGAACCCTCGTTAACGAGGACGTCTTTTTCCCCGTCTGACACAGCGATGCTGGAGGCTTTGGTGCCAGGATATACCCTCATCTCACGTTTCCTTCTCTCATATCTTCAAATCGATCCTGCTGCCTACCTGCAGTACTTTATCGCATTGGCCGTGCTTGGAGCATCTCTACGGTATATTTACAACCTTGCATCGGGATTCTTGCAGCAGCACCTTGTCTCCTATGCCGAAATTCGACTTGACGATGAACTGTTTAATCATGTCATGTGGTGGATGTCGCGGCAAACTTTCATGCAGCGTACCAATCACTTCGTCGCTGGTGTCAAGACGAATGGCTACTGGACCGAGGATAGCGGCTCTGATGAGGAGGACTCTGAGGATGACTCTGACACCGATGACTTTGACACTGACGACTCTGTGGATGACGAGATGGAAAGCGAGCCTCCAGCGAAAGTGGTAGCCCGAAAAAAGTACAAGCCGTTGCGATTCACTCCATCACAGGGCCGCCATTTCTTCTGGTACAAGGGCCGACCAATGCTGCTGGAGCGGCAACAACATAGCAACACTTCACGTTGGGCACTCTACAATGAGCGACTGTTCTTATCATGTCTTGGACGCAATTCATCCCTCATTAGGGAGCTCATCGACGAGGCGAGCAAGGAGTTCCAGAACCGCGACGGCATTAAGACTATCATCTATCGTGCCCAGCGATATTCGAGAGGCGATTCATTCAATTGGGTTCGCTGTATGGCAAGATCACCTCGTCCATTGTCCACTGTTATCCTTGATGAAAATGAAAAACAAACATTGATCAAAGACATGAGAAGATATTTGCGCAACCGCACTCGACGATGGCACTCTAATCGAGGAATTGCCTATAAACGTGGATACTTGCTCCATGGGCCTCCGGGCACCGGCAAAACAAGTCTATGTTTCGCTGCTGCAGGTGAACTCGGACTGCCACTCTACCTTCTCACGCTTAATTCCAACGCTCTTGACGAGGACAACCTGTACACATTGTTTTCCGAATTGCCTAACAAGTGTATTGTCCTGATCGAAGACGTGGACACCGCTGGAATCACCCACAGTCGGGGTAAAACTGTCACCAATAAACCCAAGGGCAGTGAGGCTCTAGCTCAAGATACCGAGGATACCTCAGCGGAGAACGATCCTCCTCTCGACAATTCCCAGAAAGACGGTATCACGCTTTCGGGCCTGCTGAACGTCATCGACGGTGTTGCCTCGAGCGAGGGCCGCATTCTTGTCATGACTACGAACCATGCCGATAGACTCGACGAGGCCCTTGTCCGAATTGGCCGTGTGGATATGCAAGTGTTCCTTGGATACGCTACACAAGAAAACATCAAAGATCTCTTCACATCCATCTATATGCCAATGGAGGGTGACATTTCTAACAATGATAAAGCCAAAATCACGACAAACTGGATGAATGGCCATAATGTTGAGAAAGAGAGAAACAAGCTGGAGAGGAAAGAGAGGAAACAGCGAGAATATCGCCACCGCGTTGAATCTCTGCGCTTTCGAATCCGCCCTCTGGCGGTTGAATTTGCCTCTATTGTTCCAAGCGGGATCTTCACTGCTGCTGAGATTCAAGGTTATCTTCTCAATCATATAGATGATCCTGAGCTGGCTATTAAAGGTGCAGAAACTTGGGCCAAGGAACTGCAAGAGAGCAAGCGTGCTCGTGAGGAAAAATCTACCTAGTACTTGATCATGAATACCCAGATACAAAACGACCTAATGAAAATTTGACATTACATCCATCTCCACTCAAACTCAAACATATCGAAAACACAAGATTTAGGGTCTGAACTGCCCACCTAGGGAGATGGTAAAATAAATTCCTGCTTCTGCCAACATTGCTCAAAAACTGCTATAAAACCCGAGCAAGAGATCCGAAACGAGTGTATAGGGGGTATATAACAAGTCAAACCAATCAAAATAAACACAAAAAACCAGAGTATTGCTCAAAGAATAGTTGCAGTCCTTCCACTGAGATTAACATGCGCATAATACATGCACCGCTTCTCCTTCGAGTCATCACAGAACCCATGGAAAAGCATCCGATCTCCACACCCACAAACCGTCCCTCCTCCAGGCGATATAAGATCATTACCAGTCTTTAACAACTCAACATTCGTCTTCGTATACGGACCAGTAATACTAGTCGCAGTAGCCCATCGCACGTCATAAGCAGGATCAGTATAACAATGCGTTGAATAGAACAGGAAATAAGTTCCGCCACGCAACACCAAACTCGGCGCTTCAACCAGTGGCCCATCACCATCAAGCGTGCTACGGTCGAGAATCTGCACCGCATCGCCAATGGGAGTTACACCGTCAGCTTGAACCTTTTGCAGCATAATAGGCGTGGAGACTAGAGGCGGGTTGCCATTGTTGCAGTCACCGCCGTGGCCAATGCTGTTACCGTCGACTTTGAACGTGACGTATCGAGTACCATCTGAATCTTTGAATCCTGCTGGATCAATAGATCCGCCCTGATCCAGTCTGCAGGATAATGGCGTGTCATTGGGGACGTATGGTCCTGTAGGGTTTTCCGCAATGGCGGTGCCCACGCAGTGGTGTCTAAGGTCTGATTTGGCTTCACCGGAATAGTACATCACGTACTTTCCGTCATCCTGGATGTTTTTAGTGATTTTGTTCTTTTGAAGATATTCTGGGAACTTACACGCAAGATCACATCTGGGGCGTAGTGGTCTTTATCTGTCTCCCAAGAGGAAAGCGTAGGTAGGGCTTCGATATCCAATAGAGTCCAGGATGAAAAATCCTCCGAGGAAGCAACCTGTATACGCTTGCCATTTCCGTTCGTGGCAAATGCGTACCATTTACCATCAGCAGCTCTAAGGAAGCTCGGGTCTGGGAAGTCTGTGTCCAGGCCCATCGAGACGCCCTTGGTACGCCTTGGTAGGAGAGGCGAGCTAAGGACTGCCGGGAGCAACGCTAGGGTGAATACCACCCACGTGAAGGGGGATAGAGAAGAGAGCTGCATTGCTACTTAGACCCAGGACCGTTGACGTGGAAAGGTATGAAAAAGCTGTGCTTATTGATAGACACCAAAGAGGAGGAAGAGTAAATCTTATATGTACAGCCCATCAGCACCAGATCCAGTCCCAGCGTCGCTACCAGCTTGGCAAGAGAGGGATATATGTCCCAGCCCAAGAAACATCCTAAACAGCAGCACGCCTGACATGGGCATTCATCAGGTGCATCGAGATGCGGGAGGGACTAAAATCAGCGATCCACTCATGCCGGCGCTCGTGCTCCTGCCCATGCTTGTGGGCAAGGGCGGATCCAATGCTCGGTCTGCGCGCTATAGAATTAGTGCAAGCTTAAGAAAGCGGGGAGGTAAGTGCATGGCAAGGCAAGATCCAAGACTCGGTCATGCAGATCGAATAGATCGTGAGGTATAGCATAGGCTATTTCCGAAAAGGGCTAGGTATCATGGGATAAATGTGATGCTAGTGGGGCTTGGTGTGGGATCATGGTGGAGACTGTTTTGTACTTGTCGGTTCTTTGTGTTAGTTTTAGTTTTAGTTTTGAGTGTGTTAGCTGGACTAAATCTCCGAGTGAAAGAACACGGTGTCGGATGCGGCTGTGGTTGGCTGCTGGCATAACGAGATTGGATGCAAGATGCGACGGATCTAGTCCACTTTAGCTGTGGGATGTGGGCACAAAGGGTAAAATAAGGCAGGTTGATCCTCCGAGGATTCAGAGTTTATCTGGATGTGGGGTGTGGAATGTGCGGATGGATCTCTGATTGATGCTGTTCCCGAGTCTCGGCTTAATACGGTAAAGCACATGGGAGACAGTGAATAGGGATGTCTGTAAGACGCAGATCATCACGTTCCAATACTTTTCTCGCTTTGGGCATGTTTTAGAGAAAATGGACCAACCTGTCTAGATGAAAGAAGTAGAGAGCTAGCTAGATGTATGCAAGGGTGAGATGTGGACCGCCCCTCGCTCTGAAAAAATGCTGGAGAGCTTAGAGATAGATGCCCTAACAAGGTAATGTCAAGTACGGCACAGCCTGCAGCCCAGACATACACATACCAAAGCAGTCTTGGAGGGCGTCCTAGCAACTAGTCTGTCATCCGGTTGGGCATCCTCGGAATACGTTGCATGCCATAGGCTGAAAACCAAGCCACCACAGGAACCATTTCTTATGAGATACTACGGTTGCACAGGGCGCGTGGTTATTCCGACTGCTTGGATTGTGCTGGCATGACATGGTGGCTGAGGCACGTGGACGTGTTACTTGCCACAAGGTTGCCAGGGTCGTACAAGCCTCAATAGTATCCTATAGATGGCCTTTGGAAACCTCATATAGATCCGTCTACTCGCATACACGAGTCTCGGCCCTTGGTTCCATTGGTTTGCCAACCGGCCTCCTCCATAACGCACCATAGACTCCTGTTTGGGCCAGAGATGAACCCAACCGTAAGAAATGCGACGTCTGTTTTGGGTCGCAAAGCTTAAGATATTTCCTGGGGATACCGATGGAAACGAGTAGCTGAGGATGCTCGGTTGGCGTCGGAGGTAAAGTCTCACGCGATATTCGCTTTGACAAACTTCATCAAGAGAACTGTGACTAGAGAGATCCCCCGGCACACCACGTTTTGATCGACACGTTTGATAGCCAAAAGGTTCCCGACAGACCCTGATTGGAGGTACCGAGTTGAGCCTGACCGAGGCTTTTTTTTTGGATCTTACCCCGCATGATGACTTTGCTGCTGAGAGGCCGGGGAAGGTCAGTGCCGACCAGTCGGTGAAAGAAGTTCTCGAATTATAGCGAAATGATGTCACGGGTCGCGCTGTGCCGAAGTAGTGCATCTCGGATCGGCGGCTCGCATGACAGGGGTTCGCAATGACAACACGGTGAGACCCGGGATCGCGCAAAGGTCATTTGACTTTGGCTTGAATTTGGTTCGGTAAGGGAGAAACCTCGGAAGGGGAAGATTGTAGTTCAACGTGATGTGCAGTGAAAGGCGAAAAGGATGACTGTCCGGGTGTCATTCGAGTAACTAGTCGCACCGTGAGAAAATGTAGAGCATAGAAATCTCCCTGAGATCCATCTGTGGTCTATTGACAATACTATCTAAGCTTTTACCATAGTTAGTCTATCTAGGATAATCTTATGCATCTTCCCAACCATCAAAAGAGTAGGCCACAGTGGAAGAGCGGTGCTAAACAGGACAATTTACTGACATATAGAGGAATATTTCCCCAACTCTTGAGCTCGTACCCCCCTCGCTGGTGTGACTACGGCCATAGTCATCTTGGTAGCTATATACGCGTTGACGACTGTGATTTTCTACATTCCCCACGCATCACTGGCGAGTGTGATCATCCATGCAGTCGGCGATCTGATCGTTGCCCCGAATACACTTTACCAATTCCGGCGTATCTCACCCCCAGATGCTGTCATCTTTGCCGTGGGTCTAGTGGTCGCTATCACAAACACGGTCCCCAACAGTATCTACGCCACTGTTTGCTTATCAATTGCCGTTCTGGTCTTCCGTCATGCAAAGGCCCCAGGACACTCCCTCGGTCAAATCTGGATCGGTGGACAGAAACAACGACCGCTATTTCTACCAATGGATGATCCCGATGCTTATCCCGATATGAAGCCGGAGAACCCACGACCAGGTGTTTTCATCTATCGGTTCTCAGAAGGCTTCAACTATCCCAATGCCAGCCATTATACAGAGGCAATGGTGCAGTCGATTTTTAAAAGGACACGTCGGACAAATGCACATGCTCATGTCACCAAGGGCGACCGCCCATGGAATGACCCCGAACCAGGGAGGAAAGCGAACAGTGGAGAAGAAGATCTACCTTTACTACGAGCCGTCATATTGGACTTTTCGGCAGTTAATAATGTTGACGTAACCAGCGTGCAGAATCTGGTTGATGTGCGCAATCTGTTGAATCTTCGTGCTGCGCCCGTGGAAGTGCAATTTCATTTTGGCCACGTTCGAAATAGATGGACCAAGCGCGCGCTCGCAGCAGCGGGCTTTGGCTATCCAACCTCTTGCACAGCAATGCCCGTCATAGATGGCAAAGATGTTGAAGTTTCTGGGATTCAAGAGTGTGGGCATCGCCACGATGTGGAAATTGGTAAGGAGGCTATTCCATGCAAAAGAGCCGAGCAGTGGGTTGAGTCTGAGAAGAACACATGCAATGAGACATCGCGCTCAGTGGAGAGTGCTAATCGACCATTCTTTCACGCTGATCTGATGAGTGCATTGGAAACCGTGGATGCATATTTATCCACGAATCCAGCGTAGGCAGTTGAGAGGCTCAAACATTACCTCATATTCAAATTCCAAACACTTAAGATCCAGCTCATTTCTATTCACATGGAGATATCTCATCACAGAACTATAGCCACACCCAAGGCCATCCCAGCGGCAAGAACCCCACATACAGTACCCAATCCATCCCACGTAGTCGGTCGCGATGCAATCCTTGATGCCGCGTTCGACGTAGCTGCCGCAGTCCCAGCAGCCTTAACATTAGATTGATGATGCACAAGTGTGATCACCAGCATAACAGAGACACCAACGAGTGAAGACTGTCTCGACTCATCGAAAGTGAACGTTCTGATTTCCGTAATGGGATATGTAGCCGTGACTTCGTTCACTAGGTCCGTAACAGTCGCCCCATCCCACGTTTGTGTCTTGGTGGCCAGAATACCGGAGGTGCTTAGAGACTTGTCAGTATTACGGGCGGCAATACCGACAGTCGCCCATCCAGAAGAACAGTACAGTCCTGGAGAGAAGTATGCCCGTTGGAGGATATCCGCGGGGTTAGGGTCTGCTGTTGTGGGCTTGACAGTGCCTGTCGGGATGCAATCATAATAACCGATTGTCGAGCATTGTTCCGAATGTTCCAAGGCAGTAAGAGTGCTGTTATAGCCAATAAACCCGATCATCAGGTTGCTTTGGGTAGAGCAACTTGTCGGGGCCGTAAATGTGGTTGTGAGTGCGCCCCAGTTGTTGAAGGTGTATCCTTCGATGGTGGTGATACTAGGCATGGTTGAGGTTGCTGTAGAGTTTGGAAATAATTTGGTAAATCAAAGGAAATGAAAGAAAGCAGAAATAAGGCAGTCATGGCTAATAGAGAAAGGTGCGTAGCTTCGCCCTCGTGGCGTATTAAGAACCACTCAAAGAGAACCACGTTCATGTGAGGCTTATAGTGCTTATCTCCAAATAGAGACTGTCATCTGACCCATTTCTACCCCAGAGTAAGCCCCACGGGGTAAGCAAAAAGATCCAGGATTGCATTGGCTGGTTTTACGGGTTCAGCTTTGTGGCTTGGTCCTCGCTTTGCTAAACTGATCTTAGCGTTCACTAACTAATGCGTGCTCACTGAGCAAAAGCTAGCGACGACAAAGCCGAAATGGATTGGCTGGAAAGGTACGAGGTATAGACCTCAGACTTCAAGAAACTTCATCGTCTTTTAACACTTCATTGCAGTCTGTACAAGCTCAAGTGTATAAATTGAAATTGGTATCCTAACGCCAATATAACACCTCTTCAATGCATCATTATCATAAACAAATCGTACAAAGATCATCACCGCATAAGCAACCACGTCTCAAAAGGCACACTCTTAGCCTTCTGCTTCCCATCGCGACCCGCCGAAAAAAGAACAGGCTCGAAATCAGACACAGACGCATATTGCTGAATCAAATGGCGCCAATAGCACGACTCCGCAGCAGGAGTAAGATACCGATCCCGAAAAGTGCGAACCGCATTATCAGCAATACGCTCCGCCACCCGCGGATTATCAATCAAATAATCGATCTTGCGCGATAAATCCTTAAAGTCCTGGTCGACCTCGATATAGTTCGCCTCAGGGCCAGAGGAAACCATCGCAGCATGGTGAGCCTCTTTCCAAACAAGCGGGTGCGAGATGACGACGGAGCGACAGTTGAGAAGATACTTCCCTCTACCGGAGAAACTGCGTCCCTCGGTATGAGCAAGAAACATGTATCGACAGTGATCTTCAATAGGGAGAAGATTAAACCGGATATCATTTTCATCATCCCAATCAATAACACGCACACTAGCCCAACTCTTCCCAACCGCCGCCTTGAGCAGTTTACTGCGTACAGCAGGGTTCGTAGCAAGACTACCTCGCCACACAAGCTGTTTCTTTTTATCTTCAAACGGGATGCCCGGGATAAAAGTCCCGTCGGGCGCGACTTCACCTTGGTCGATGGCTGCAATGCGACGACGCACTTCGTGGTACGGCCCGATCTGCACTTCGGGCCAGGCCCAGTATCCGAAGTCCGGCATTAGCCAGACAGAGCCGTCCCCATCACGCTTGGAGTAGGACCAGATGGGGCCTTGGCCGGTTGGGTTTGGGGCAAAGTCTTCAGTTGTGAAGATGAATTCGATGCTGGGGAGGAGGTGTCGGTCTGGGAAGGCTGATAAAGCGCGCTGGAGGGAGTGGAGGGTTGCGCGGGCTCGAGACGCGGTGACGGGCATTGCGCCAAAATCGACAATGTAGAGCTGAAGTGGATATTGTTAGAGTTGCTGCTTATATACCAGGTACATGTCGATGTCCAACTCACTTCCCCGCGATCGATAATCGCGCGTACCATACCATCCTCAACCTCACGCGAGTCCAGATCTTTGTAAGAGATAGGGGATTCGCGCCTTAGGCCTGCAGACTTGTCGATTTCAAGAAACAGCTTCGGAAATGCGCTGCGGCACTGCTCATCCGAGAGCCCGTGATTCTGTCCATCCCGCTCGACTCTAAACTCCCAGGTATTATTACTACCGTTCTGTGGGGTAATGGATGTCGAACATTCTGATTGGGCCGGCCGATGAGCTTTGAGAATGTAGCGAGAAGTTGTGTCGCGTGATCGGTGGGCGAAGAAGAGGAATGTGAGGATGAAGAGCGAGATAATACCGCCGGTGGCCAGGAAGCGGAATGAGGGTCTTTGGGCGAACATTCTGGCGTCGAGGAGATCACTTCTCGCAGTCAATCCAATTGTTTACGCTAGCATGTCTCGTTCCATTGATTATGCGCGGTTCTTCCGTGAAAAGATGGTGGTGAGGTCGATGTTGTCAACGTTGATTGTTTCCACGGCAACGGGGCGTCACGTCACACGTCGATATGTACCACGATATCACGATACAAGGTCCAATCAAGTAAGACGCACTAGAATCAGATCTGGAAAAGACTAAGGGGTAGAAGTATGTGAGTGAATAATTTGCAGATAGTATAGAACCGAGAGGGCCACCCTTCGCAAATCAGAGAGCACCGTTGAATCTAGGTCCCAACGATATCGAACTATGCACAGGGAGGGAGAGCGCCATATCCAGTTGATATATTCAAGGGGTATCTCAACGTTGTAAAATTATGTATGGGGAGAAAAGCAAAAGAAATGGCTCCAGGCCCCGTAGATATCGTCAAACACATGGAGGCGCCGTACATCATCGCTCGTCGCCGCTGGCTGCCGCACTGGCGCTGTTACTGCTGAAGTAGCTTTCATCGATCTTGAGAATCCATTCGACTTTCTGCGCCTCAGTGCGCGTGGCAAAGAGGTATGTGTTTTGGGTTCCGTAGACGGCAAAGATGTTGGGTCGTCCTCTGGCAGATAGCGAACGGTCATTTCCGGCGCCGGACCCGTCGAGCAGGCGAGCAAAGTCGGGGGCGTGGTCCACTCGGGAGTTGCGCAGGTTGATCGCGTTGATTTCATCTCCCTCGGGGACGGAGTAGACGTGGAGATACGGCCGGCGGAGCTCCACGAACCGGCGGACCCAGATGCTGTTAGTGTCGTCCGGGGTAAGCACGTAACCCGTTTTCAGAACAGAGGGATTCTTAGGCAGGGTCTGAATAGTGGCCACAAAGCGAGGCTTGAGCGACGATTTGTCCGAAACAGTGCCAGTGCGGTTGGTCTTGTTTTTGGCAGCGCCGTCTGTTGGTGGATCGGTGTTGCTTCGAACCAGGATAACCTCGGTCGGGTCCTTTTTAGTCGACCACAGGCCAACATACTTCTGGAGAAGTTTGGACTTGCGCTCGTTGAGATCCTGATTGCGCATTGTCATCGACCGCCCACCACTTTTGGGGGCCGATGCCATCAGGCTGTAGGCACTAAGAGCTCCACGAGCGGCATGCAGCTCAGCCACGCGGTATCGCCGCTTGCGGGCCGCAATGTAGTCTCGAACCAGCGACACTTTACGAGGAGCCCAAGCTGTCAGTAACTCCTCGCCTTTGACATAGTCGTTCTGGGTATTCATCCGCCAGAGGTCAGCAGCTCGCTTGGCCGAAATCGGTCGAATAACCAACGAGTACATGCGAGTTGTCGAGTGCACGACCCGGTTTGAACTCCAGAGCTGCTTAAACATTGATTGCTGACGGACGTAGGTACGCCCAAGAATTTGGAGCGTTTGATCGACTTCAAAAACAACTGGAGTCTGAAGGCGAGAAGATATAAGATCCCAGCGAACTGTCACTTGCACTCGGTACTTGTCCGCAGTCACCCTGTCGAGGAGAAGCGAGCCGTGCAAACTGGAATCCCATTGGCCCACAATTGTGACATTCGAGGTTCCATCGGCATTGTCCTTGACCATCGGCTCCTGCGAGAACTTCAGGGGGACATCCGGAGTTTGAAGATCCTGGTCAGGAATTTTGCCCCATGGATCAAGAAGCCGAACGGAACCAACGCGGGCATTCGTGACATCATCCCAAGGAAGGCTTTCAGTCGAGCTGTAAGTGAGATTGATCGAGACACGACGCTGCAGGCCTTGGTGGAGTTGGTAAGTGCCAGGATCGAGGGGACTGCTTTGAACAACTTCAACCGGGGTATATTCGCCCGACTCCGCAAGCTCCAAGATCTGAATTCGAGCAAAGACGTCATGTCTTTCCTCGGAATAAAACTCGGATTCTGCAATTCTAGGCGCAGTACGTTTCTTTGGCGTCATCTCTGCCGAGTCGCGCATATCATCCCAGCTCAGAAGCTTGTCCATATGCACGGAGGTGACACGAGCATAGACGCACACCTTGAGTGCAGCGGTTCGTGGGCTCGAGAGCGGCAGGCTCATGCTGTGCACGCTTTCAAATCGAACAGGACTTTCCTCGAATCCATTGATCATCTGTGTCGTGGTTGCGCCTCCCTCCTCGGAAATACCGGGCATGAAAAGCTGCGCATGGACATCAGAGCCTTCCCACTCGGCAAACCCGACCATGTCCCGCATGACAACATTGAACTTCAGGGTTGACGAAGGTGCCTGGGCGGAAGACGGTTCAAGAGACAGCCGCATAATTCCAACGACACTCTGCGTGTAAGGGGAAGTGATTTCGACGGAGAAGTCTTGCACCCGGGTCTCAAAAACGGCGGTCAATGGAATATCAGCGTCTCCAACAAGAGAATATTGCGGCGAGCAAGACTCTGAGAAGGGATTTTCAAGTTTGAAGTGTTGGATATAGTCTGGACGATCAATATATTGGTGGAGCTGGCGCATAGACTGAATGCGGCGCTGGAGTTTCTCAATTGACCACAGGTGGATCACAGACTGCTTGTAATCGATAACCCTGACCGCGACGCAAGGTTTCTTGGCTTCTTCAAGCACGACGTCCTCATCGCCCGAAATTCCGTTCAGCACAAGGTCATAGGATGAAGCCATGTTGTGACCATGATCCACAATGGCAAATTGGAAGACCACGTTCTTATCCATGATTTGGCTCATGACCTGCGCCTCCTTCAAAAGGGACGCATGTTGCAGGATCTTCTCGGCCATGCGGACATAATTGCGTTGGGACCAATGCCGGAAAATAGACTCCGCAATCTCAAGCTCGCGCTCGTCCAATTTAGCAAAGCCGTTCTCGTAGATCTGGGGAATCGGCTTGCCCATGTCACGCATTTGGGTCTCGAAGTTTTCTTTTTGTTGCCTCAATTGCTGCTCAAATTCATCTTTGGCGGAGCGGAGTGCGTCTTCCATCTGCTGCTTCTCGATTCGAATCTCGTTCGGGTCTGGATTCGAAGCGGTTTCTGCATGTTTCAGCTTGTCTTGAAACTCCTCCTTTTGGCGATCCAGTTGACGCTGCATATCCTGGCGAACCGTTTTGAGAGAAACGCCATTTGCTCCGTCATCATCGTCGTTTTGTCGCGGTGTGCCGGGCATCGTAATGGCCGTGTCCAGAGAGAAATTGTCGATAGTCCCATTAGACATGTATTTGTCACGCACGGGGAACGAATTGAGCGAATCCGAGTCTTCCTCATTATCTGGAAGACCACGGCGTACTGCTCGAGCCTTTTGCACATCCTCGAATAGAGTATCAAGCTCGTCATCCGGCATATTGGAGATATGATCAGGCCCTAGCATGGCACTAGCAGCTTCCCTTCGAGCAAGGAACCAGTCTGATTCGCGGCCACGCTGTGACGACATCGGAGAATCCGCTCTGCTCGAATCACCATCGACTTCGGACCCAGCCTTACTGAGGTTCCGGTCGTGGGTTTTGTTCGGTGCAGGCGAACCTAGTTGGCTGGTGGTCACAGAGTGCCGCAATAGACTTTGCTCCACGCGTTCGGCGCGAGCCTCTTGGGGATGGTTGAATCGGAAGATGTGGAAATCTCCAAGGATGATACGGAAACCACTCTTCAATCGTGTAGGCTTGTCAATCCGCATACCATTGACCATCACAGCAGCGCCTTCTGTGGGAACGAGCGTCACAACATTATCCACGCTCTCGAACGTGCAATGCCTTTCAAGGATCTTGGAGCCATTCAGTCGGATCTCAACGTTGTTTCCTTGGTCCATATGCCCCACGGTCGTAGTGCCGGGTTTGATATTGTAGACCAAACACTCTGCCAACAGGGGATCATCGCTAAGGTTAACTAAATGAGGCATCTTCTTTGGAGTGCTCAATCCAATGAATCCCTTTTCGATGTTGATACCAAGTTCTTCGAGGGCTGCTTCACGCTCCTTGTGAATGAGTTCTGTGTTTTGCAGCTTCTCCTCCCATGTTTGATTCAGGTCTTTGTAAAGCTTCTCACTTTGGTTGAGCTGTTCCACAATCTCGGCCTTACTGACCTTGGTGACGGTACCGTCTGCTTGTGCAATAGAGACCATCTGCTGCTCCAACGGTGTATCGGGTGGATAGTATTCTTCTGCAGGCATAGCACCGGCGGCACCACCAGCACCTCCTGCTGCGCCGCCTCCGAGCTTCGAGCGCAGTTGTGCCAATTCCTCCTTGAGCTCGCGGATCATACGAGCATTGGGGTCCTCGTTCACGACGGCGTGGTTCTTGATTCGCTTGGCTGAGTCGGCATAGCGCAAAGTGCCCAGTGTCTCCTCAAAATTGATGTCTGCAGGAGAGATGGCAGCAATCATTGAGGTCATGGAGTTACCTCCTAGTGAGTCCTTCAACAGCCACGTGAGTACGGAGTCCCGGTACGGGACCATGGATGCAGCCTTCTTCTTCCCAGCTGCACTCTTGCCCGCAGAGACATCAGCCAGAGCAGCGATGACACGGCCCAGCGTCGATAGGGAGCGGTTAATCTCTGCACCCTCTTTTAACCGCGCACCGGTGGCACCGGTGGAATTCGCTCTTTCCGAACCTGCCAAATCCACCAAACTGATCTTCGAAACCTTCTCAGTATCCATTGAAGTCTCCGCATCGTGTCGTTTTTGGGTGAGGGTCAATGTGAACACGGCATGGGAACGACTGGAGGTTTCGTTCATGTTGGTTGCCGCCACCGTTCTTGCCTTGTTTCCCTCGTCCATCAAGTTTTCAATCTCTTCGAAAGAACGAACCACCAATTTGGCCAGATCCTCCACATATGGACCGGTTGACGGGTGCTCACGGACTTTGAGGTTGCCCTTATTTGACGGGTTGAGCAGGTCGCGCACGCGTTCATTGTAAATTTCCAGATAGGACACCTCGACTGTGCAATTGAGGCTTTTATCTTGTTGGATTCCGGCGATGCGTTCGAACATGGACTGACAAATGCGCGGGATCACACCGTACTCCTTGCCGTATCCCATCATGGAGTACGACTTGCCCGAACCAGTCTGACCGTACGCGAAGATACAGTTGTTATATCCACCAAAGGCATTGTCCAACAGTGGAGAGCCCAAGTCATCGAAGAGGTTATCCTGGCCAGCATAATTCTCGGCATTCTTGTCGAAAGACCAGTATGAACGATCGAAGGCGAAAACTTTCGGTCCGGTTTCACCCTTGGAGCCCTTTCGCGACGATTGAGTTTCCATACCCGGCGGTGCGTTAAGCACCGTCTGGGCACCTTTCATCTGCACGATACATTTTGCGCCGCGTTCGATTTCTGGAGATTGGCGGGATGCCAAGTCAGTGGCCGTGTTGTATTTTCAAGTCTGTCCAACTCACCTCTACTGTTAAAAGGCCGCACCCGCACCACGACCTTGATGTTACCTCCGCCTCCTGGAGCCATCTTGTTCTCTACCCCATACACCAGGGGTAATCACGGCTCGGCTTCTGGAAACAGTCGATTTCGCAAAGGTCACACAAGCGGTGACGGGGATACACCGATGCGCAAGCTCCGCGAGGAGCGCGGCTTGAGGCGAAGTCGCAAAGAGGTGGGCACGGGGTCACTGGAGGCCGTGTATCTGGTACTGTATCGCAGGGAGCCGGGGAACGGTGGGTGTCAACAAAGACGTCATGTACCGAATATTGATCACGTCCGCGGAGTGTGGGGTGGGCCGACAGGGATGCCAAAATCGTGGCGGTCAAAATTTCCGATCGTCGAGATCGAGTTCGAGAGGAAAATAAAGGCTTGACACACCAAGAACTAACCGCGCTTGTCAAGGCCACTCACTGTTCATGCGGAAAAGCCACCCTTCGGGGCGCGGGACCCCTTGCTGAATAAGCGATGCCCCGAGCTGGGCGAGAGCGCGGTTGTGATATGTAAACTCTAGAATGATGGTTAACTACAGAATTTGTGTGCAAATGATTTGATGGTTTCTTTTTCACCTACCCAGGTAGTGGTCTGTACCATGGAAGGCACATATTGTAGAGTATGTCTAAAATTCGCATCGGTCTAGCCCGCTCGCAGGAATGTGCCATGGTCTACTAGGGCTGCCACCGAGGTGATCTTAGGGAGGGAGTTTTCCAAGGTAACTGGAGGTCTGTTGGAGGGTAGCTAGATACCTCATTACAAGACTCGATTTTTATCTTGTTGGTTTCTTTGAATACCTCAGCACAGCATTTTCTGTTTCATATTGCCCGGTACCGAGCGGCTCCGCAGTAGATATATATCCACTTCTGGGACCCCCGATGTCATGCCGTTGGACTCAAGAGCTCCTTGAATAAATCTTGAGTGAGTGGTAAAGGCTTGGAATCAACAGAAGATTGTCACTCGCTCTGTTCCTCTACATATTTATCTACCTAGACACTCAGATGGCTAACTGAGCTCGACTCGCTTGAAGCGGTCAAGCTTCCACACGTGGGGTTCGCCCGAAGATCGGACCCATCGAGCGCATCAACGCTGAATGGCCCATCTCCCAGCTAAAGTTGACGGCCCAGGGCGGAAATGCACGTGGAGGCTGACAGCTCAAGCAGATCAACTACTTCTATCTACTTACTTTGGTACGGTTACGGTCTATAATATGGAGTACGGGAAGGTCTCGGGCAGCAACCGGAGCCATTCCGCCGTTGGAGCCCAGCCACCTCGGTGAGCAGAAGGGTGACCGCCAGATGAGATACGAGATGCAAGACACCCAGACATCAGGCATCAGTCATCAGACATCGGACTCAGATATTCCGGCTGGGGCCTCCTCGACATCACGGCACTGGCACTTGCGTCATACCTAGCACGACTGAGACAGCATGGGTATGGGACGGACAGATCCGGCAGGGTGCGAAACTGGGCTGAATTGTAAAGGGAGATCGCCGCCCATTTATCATTGAGGAAATCACAATCATCACAACCCATCACAATGAACATGGGGTCAGCACCGGATCACACCTGGTAAAGGCGGCGTGGATTCCTTGGTGTGATGGGACCCGAAGTGGAGGACAGTGCCCGAAGCGGAGAGAGGGCCGAGGCAGATCCTGTAGGGAATTGCACAAAGAGGGAAAATATGATGAACATAGGAGTGAGCGTGAGCTCTAAGACAGCCGAGAAGTCAAAGAATCGTCTCATGATAAAACCTCGTACATGTACAGAAGGTAGCGGTATAAAACTAGGGCGATCGAGTCATTTAGTGCACTGCTCACCGCTCGGTTGCACATGACTTGCCCGGATGCCGGATTCTGGGATTCTGTCGATACCATGACCGTACTGTGACGGTTGTATCGGTCCCAAAAGGTCCCAAAATCCACCTGCCGAGAAAGAACAGAGACGGGAGATACCCAATAATACGTAGCCCCACAGGGTCCACCCAACTCTGATACGCCATAATACACAGGGCGGCAACGCGTCGGCCAGTCATTCAGCTGGAAGCGGTACAAAATGCCCCATCTCCCCCTTTCGACTTTTCTTTCTCCCCCTCTGCCCATTCTCGTTGGTTGCCCGCCGCTTTCCAGTTCATCTGCCCTCCAACCATCGCACAGAGCTGGCCACCCTTACTTCCTTTAAACAGCTCATTCGCCCACATTTTGTCCCCATTGAACTGAGCCCAATCATCTTCGCTGCTGTCCTCGTCCTGATCTAGGACTTAGGTATTCTACCTATCTAGAAAGGTATGGTGAACACGACCGTCTTTCCTCGTGCAATTGCAATTGCTATACTTTAATATCAGTTCTACTATGATCTCTATCTGATCGAGCAATTTACAATATCGCCCTGCTTTCTACCCTCTCTGTTTTTTGCACATTCCCCATTCCTGTCGTGTAAACAGCCACGCGTTTTTATCTCGGGTCTGCCCGGACCATTGAACACTGGAGTCGCCGCACAGAACTCCTCTCTCGTTGGCTTCCCCTCTTCCCCTCTCTCCAGTCATTTTACTTTGGTCCTCTGTTCTGTTCTGGGATTGGGAGGCCCTTTATCCACGGACTTTACCCCGTTGTGCCCTGTCCATCCCATCTACGGTAATTGCGGTTCCCCCACCCCCTCCAATCCCACGTTGCGCGCTTTTAGTGCCCGCTCGTGGCAAAACAACGCGCTCTGGGCCACTACCCATTCATTGCCCATAGCCCATTGCCCACTGCCTACTGCCCTCGGGTTCGCATGCAAAGCGGCTGCCCGGTGTTTCATCCTTGGCGCATCATATGGTCATTGGCTCTCGACACTGTTTTATGCGCGCGCGACTGTTTCTATTTTGTGTTCCAGCCCTACTCCGCTGCACGCGTCCTTGACATCATTACTCGTGGGTAGCTGCATCTCTAACAAATGTCATCTAGACTTTTTGCGATCTTGATTCGCTTTCACCCTTTCATTTCAGAATCCGTCCTGCTCCTGCAGAAACAGGCTATCGACAAGGTATGTTGTCCCAGCTGCATCTCCCCAACTCCTGTGCCAACGCATACATTGCGCGCTCCCCGCCTTGCCCGGCCTAACCCGCTTGGGTATCCAGCGGGCCACTCAATGCCATCAGCCCCTCCAAATGGCCAGCACATCGCGATGGATCTTCCAGAATGGTAGACTGACACTTCGCAGTCCTGATTCGTGGACTTCGGCAAGGCGCGCTCTGACTTTCGAGGCGCAATCAGTCCCGCTAGTCTGAACCCCGGTGGGAAACTGGACGAGCAAGAACGCCTCTGGTGACCGAGGTTGCCTGCCGTGTCTGATATACTCCCCAAGTAGCTGTCGGGGGTGGAATCGGCATCATCATCATTAACGCCCTGGCTTGTTGCCAACGCATCGCATTTCTAGTCGCGCGGTGACCCCCGGTCCTGCTGCATCATAGCCCAACCACGTTACACCCGAGGGCGGGCACATACCGATTTGCACAAAAGAGCCAAACCCTCCGCAGTGTGGGTGTTCATGATTCCTTTCACAGGTTGATTCTTCAACGTGAACGATCCATTATACTGGCCCTGCAGTGATTTAAGGTATGCGCCCAGTCTCCAATACCCGCGCTGTGCCCCATAGGTCACCCCACCCTTCTCGAATCCAGTGACCGTATCGCCCTGCGCTTTGCTGACGCTATGCCCCTACTGCAGACTATCATCTCCCACTTGTCGAATCATTGGGGCCCCACGCTGACTGACGGGTGCCTATCTCTCTTCTGTACACGCCTGGGTAATATCGACCCAGCACTGTCTGCCAAACATATTTCGGTAATCCACCTCGATTTTCTTTCACCTGCGTCGCGCATCCAATCCACTTGCGCCGCTGAAGCTTCTCGTCTTCTGATTGGCTTGGGTTTGATCCCTCCATCACGCTACTGCCCTGCTGTGTGACGGAACTATCCCCGTCGCAAGCTTCGTTCAACATGGAGTATCCTCCGCAGTACCAACAGCCTCATGGCCAACATCCTCATGCCCCTTCACATATCCCCGGTCCTTACCAAACTGGCCCCTCGAACCCTGGTGCCCCCGTCGGTTCCATGACCTCGCCCAGCAATGCTCAAGCACCTATGCAACAGACACATCCCGGTCACCAGGCCGGGGGGTCGCAACAACACTACCAGCAACCACAGAATGCGCCTGGCACTGTTCACCAGCAGATGAATTTCCCCCAGGGTTATGGTGCCCCTGTTCCCATGCCGCAGTCGTACGGAATCTCTCCCACCCAGGCCGCCGCGATGGCTACTGCCGCCGCATCAGGGCAGTTCTACCCGCTCCATCAGGACTCCATGGCTGGACAAATGGCCCAGGGTCCGCGAGGCTCGCCGCGCATGGCTGGTATGCACATGAAGGCGGAGCGTAATCCTCGATCGCCGCCTCAAATGCCCGGGCAGATGCCTCCCATGGGTTCACAGGTCCAGATACCAGGTCAGCGCCGAATGAGCCATGTTGGAAGTCCCGGTGTCCAGAGCTCCCAGCCAGTGATGAGCCACGTCGGCCGACCGTCCATCGCTGGTCCGATGACCGCTGCGCCGGTCCAGCCGAACCACCCTTCCCCGGAAATGGTGGCCAGCACCAACCAGGAAGAGTCACCGCTCTACGTCAACGCCAAACAGTTTCACCGAATCCTCAAACGCCGGGTTGCGCGACAGAAGCTTGAGGAGCAGCTGCGGCTGACCTCGAAGGGTCGCAAGCCATACCTGCACGAGTCGCGACACAACCACGCCATGCGCCGACCCCGTGGCCCCGGTGGTCGGTTCTTGACTGCCGATGAAGTGGCCGCGATGGAGAAGAAGGCAGCTGATGGCGAGGATATTGGTGATCTCGGCAAGATCGAGAACGGCTCTGGTCATAAGCGCAAGTCAAGCGAGGTCAACGACGACCACATCAACTCGAAGAAGACCAAGACCAGCGCTAGCGCTGACGGGAGTGAGCAAGAATCTGCTGAGCCTTCTGACGAGGATGGTTGAATGCCGATTCACCTTGGGTCACCATTCGAATATGACTCCGAGTTGGTGATATCTTTTTCCTTTGTTTTCCCTTTTGTCGTCACGGCTTTATGGATGGATGCTTTTTTGGACGTTTTCTTTTATCTAGCGAGCGATGTGTACGGATCCCCCTTTACCTTCTTATATTGTCTGCTTGACTGTTATCCTTTACTCTTACCCCTGATGTCTGTTTATAGCTTATGCTGGGACGATATTCTTTTTGCCTCTGTTTCGAAGTACTCCGCTCAAGGGTTCTGACAGTTTTTGGAAGCATTGCCTATACCTGCCAAGACCGTTCGCATACCACTCTACGGTGTGTTCCGACGAGTCCCAGAAGAAAGCTCCCCCCAGGACCCGCTGCCACATGGCCAGGTATCCGCAGAGACCTTTGTCGTTTTGTGTATATCGAGCGACAGTACAGCGCCACTCCGGCTTTGCGTCTGTTTCTATTATGCCCCTCCCCTGCACCTTTTCATTATTTCAAGGTTATTCCCCTCTCAATGGTTCAATAGTTCTGGTTTACAGTGTTCTTCTTCTCCAGGTGTCTTTTATTTTGTGTTTTAAGGGTTCCGGGGTTGGAAATTAGAGACGGTCTCCATCACTGGAAAAACAGATCACATTGATTGGGTTGAGAAAGACTGGTTGTTTTTCTCGTTTTCTTTTTTCATATGGATATGAATTCAATTTGTCACTGCCTATTCCACGGAATGAAGATATTGTCGTTATCACTTTCACTTACCGCCGATTTATGATTTCTAAGGTCGCTGTACTAGCGCTTGCAAGCTCAACAACTATGATACTCAAAAGCTAAGCGGCTACTGTCAAGACTCTTTAATGTAGATAATCGTCCTTAAAAAGCTTCTTCCTTGATGGACCTCGGTATTATCTTTTGGGTGCGGATACTCCTACCTCCCTCCTTCAGGTATCCGCACCTATTTAGGTTTAGTGCAAAATCTTCTTGGCGAGGCTTGGCAAAGCCTATACCGCTTTGCTTACCGCTTCTAACTACACGATTGTTGTACACTATTTTTGCCTATTTTTCAAGCTAGTTGGTCAGACGCGCGAGACCGAGCGACAGGGATTACCCCCGGCTCCTTCTGGGCATACAACCCTCCTTTTCACCACTCCCAGCCATTCCGTAATTGGATATCGCCCGCCTCGATTGGAATGTGCTTGGCATGCATCGATGAGACTAGGACTAAGGAAAACATCGCGAAGTTTTCGTCTTCCCATTCCCTGTCTGCCTGGTCGATGAGGGAAGCCCGGCGAAAACCGCATATTTTGCTGCGTGTCATTAGCTTGAGATTACAAGGGATAGATAGAGTAGAGCGTACACATCATTTGTGGTCTTGTCGAGTATGATCTTCGATGGGGTCGCCATAGACGGGTGGTACCCCAACCTCAGAACTTCCCTAAAATCCAGTTAGCTCTAAGCACGAACTTTAATCAAGATGTTCCGTAACCAACATACATATAGGCTTTTTTGAAGTTATCACGGATAACTTCTCGCTGGTTGTAAGGAAGGCCCCAGAAGTACTGGCTATCAAGGGAATTTCCTGGGACCTTTTCCCATACAAGGTAAATGATATATCCGCCGGGGACAAGGTCATCTGCGTCTTGCGTGTCGAGTTGATATCCAAAGAGTTTGGGGGTAGCAGTGCACCTATTCTCCGTGAAAGCCTTCAAGGCATCTAGCTCTATATGTCTACGTTCGGAGGCTTGTGACCGCCGAACGCTCAACTTAGCAAATTCAGTGCCAGCCACAGGAATCTGTTTGTAAATACGCATAAAGGCGGACATATTCTCGTTCCCGGCAAGGCGACAAATATATTTTCCAACAGTAAATGCAGGGCCCAAACGATCGTCGACATCATCTTGGGTAAGCGAAACCGGATCCTCCCTCAGCTTTTCTGTGATGATCCACTCCCGAGATGGGTAAAAAGTAGCGTACATAGGACCTGGGCAATGTGTAGTAATATGTTCACCAATCATCCCATGAAGGAATTTCAGTTCGGCCATAGTGACGTGTAAGGAGAATGGAAAGTGCAAGAAGGTCGGAGGGGAAGATAGAAATGCCAACGCCGCTAGGTCAAGTGATTTAAAGTTAAATCCAAGTTTGGAGTCGGCGTGCTGACCTATCGTTTCTATAAGATTCCATGTAAACAGAATCCTGCAAACAGAACCATCAATGCATCATCATAGATGTATCCATCCATCTTATCTACATCTATAGTGCATCTATCTAGTTAGCAGTGCATCGATGTCGACATACATAAAACCATATATACGTCTATAATCTAAGTCTTTTATTGCCTTGAGTTACTCTTCCTCTCTAATTGCGCTAAGATTTCGAACCCCTCTTTCTTTCTATTGCTTTCGCATTTAGGGCACAATTCAATATAGCCATGACTAGCTTATCCGTTATCTAACTTCTCTTTGCCTTCTACGTCGCTCTTTCTCTCTAACCCATTTATTGCGCTAATATTTTATAACTCTTTTTATTTCTTGCTGTCCTATTCAGCATTTAGTATATTCTAGTAAAGTCTTTATATACCCTACGTACATAGGGTGATAAAATGATCGATATAGTGAAGAATAATTATGTTACTTTAATTCTGAAGCTGAGATTTTGTAGATGATGACGCCGGGCCCTGAAAACCAGGCTGTGCCAAGCTTTGTGGTCGTGGAGTATATCGCCGCAATTCTCTAATAATACGTAACTCATATAAGTCCGAGTCCACTGACGAATGAAAGACCGTTCTCGACCCGCACATACGTTAGCACCCGTGGATCCTGCAAAACAGCGCAATGAGAGTATCATAAATCTAAAACAAGAGGACGATCAATATATCAGATGCCCTACGAAGCCAGCCGTAAATGGGTCGCATCAGACCTGCACAAGGAAAACCATAACTCCATCCCATGCAAAAGAACCCGACACCCTAAACAGCCTCCCAATCCATCCCCTCAACCATAAACCTCCAATCCGCCTCCGAATCCATATCTTCGTCCTCTTCACCAGGCCGTCTACAAAGATCCACATGCTCCCTAGCCCGCACATAAGCTTCCTCAAGCCCGTTAAAAATCCCCGACAAAATATCCTCAAAATCAAACGCCGCCAACGGTAACACCTCTTTCTTCTCAAAAGGATCATTTTCTCTCTCTTCTTGTGTCATGTCCGCCGTTTTCCACCTATTCCGCAGTTCTTTCGCTTTGCGCAGGAGGTAATGCACTCTCCCCGAGCCCAAGATAGGCGTTAGAGGAGTTGTTTCTTGTTCCAGGGCCCGGAGGACATTGGCATGGTACCGATGAATGGTGGGCAAGTTAGAGAAGCCGTTTATTCCAGGACCGCGGGATGAAACGGCGATATTGAAGACGCCCAATAGATGGACGATAGCGCGTTCGAGGAGGGCGTAGTATTCGTGGAAATCGATCTTGAACATGATCTCCGCTTGCGACACGTCTGTGTCTGAGACGTCCATGCCATTGGCGTGTAGGGTTGCTAGGCGGTATCCTTCTGCCAGGAAGGGGAGTTTCCACCGGAGACGAGCGACGATTTTCATGAAGCGGTTCAGCTCTTCGGATGGTGGGAGGAGGGTGGTGTTTGTGCTTCTTGGGCCGGACGGGGTGCCATTGGGGGCCGGGGTGGATCGGATGCGGTTTTCGGAGCGTGGGCGGCGGATGGTGTGGTCATGGTTGTATTGGTATGCTGAGCTCGCGCTAGGCGCCCAGCGCGAGCTGAGAAGGTCGGACATTGGCGTGTTGAGGTTTGCTTGGGGTGTGGCGTAGGTAATTTACCTTTGCACGGACCAATTGGGGCTCTGCGGGGAATGATTTCTGGGATCTATGTGAGCGAGTCGGTGATGTTAGTTGGGGATTTTGGTGTTTGGCGAGTTAATATAATGCGAGTGAGAGATAGTAGGTAAATTGATGGAATATGATGGTTCTGATGCACTTAAAACCTGAGGGATGGAAGTATAGGGCGATACCGTGGGCTGTTCTTCTTTCATGACGTCCTTGTTAACTGTGCTGTAGTCCACTTTCCCTCTACTGCAATGATCCACAGAATCCCTACGGGTGTCTAGCAAGCTCAAATCCGTCAGAAAGAGATAGCTCGAATCAGGAAGCAGTTATATATAGAATTGTACAAGCAAACATATATCTTCCTTAAAAACCTAGATCTCCAACCCGAAGACAGATCCTCAGAACATGAGCCCTTCTAGCCAATCCTTGACAAACGATAATATAACCGTCCTTAGAGATGGACCTATCAATAGAGCAAAGGTTTTTACAAGTATTACCCTCTCTTTTGAAAAAAGCAGCACGCCCTGTTGACGTTTGTCGAACTCTTGACGTTTGTCGAAATTCTTCTATCCTATCGGTAGTAGAAGGAAGGCATATTATGACTAGCATAAGCTATAAAAAATGTGCTCTTGGTAGTGATTAAGTCTATTTGTATCCAATTGGCTCTCGATCGACTAGAAATCTTCAAACTTGGAGCTATTCTATTTATGCAACATAGATAAGGATTGTGACTCTAGTATATTATCAGCCCTGGGCAAGTCTTTTTCTGTTCTTTTACTCCGGGGTTCATGTCCGGATATTTAAGTAACTCCACTGAAAGTCAATTGATTATCTCCTGGACTCGTTATTCGCCGTTCGTGGTGAATTCCGGCCCGTCTCTCGCCTCTTCCTGACTTACCGTCCAATTCTGCATGAATGTAGCAGCCGTCTGGTCCTGATTAGCCTAGATTCTCATCCATTCTAAGTAGTTTTGATTGCTAAGTCAAAGCTTATTCTTCGAGCTGTGGACTACCGATGTTTGCAGGAAGGCAATATGGAGAACCCGCATCTTATGCAGGTAACCACGAGCTAAGGAAGTATCTGCTTCCAAGCGAGCTAAAACCACTTTTCCGACCAGGCTAGGCTTGATCCCGGTGATACTTGTCGCTTCGCTTGAGACAGTCTCAACAGTCTCGTTGGTCAGCGGTTTGACTCGGATATTCCACACCGAAACTTTGCATCCTCACCTTCTTTGCCTTTCCCACCTCTCCCATATCCCTATCATAGACAAATCACTTTCAATATCCTAAGCAACATCAAGGCTATTTTCAGGCCTTGTGATTGTTGCACTCAAGTCCCGTGACGGGAGGTTGTCCGTGCACCCCGCTAACCCAATCTAGCTAGCGTATCTCCAGCTCTCTCCAACATCGCCTCGTCTCACGCTCGACTTCGCGCCGGGTTGAGCTGTTCCCCCTGTCGATTACAACTACCATCTTGAGGGTTTCTTGTAGGTGGCCGACCCTTTTCTCTCTTTGATCTCTGCTGCCTCTGCCTTTTCTGCTCCCTTGTGCCCCCGTTGTCGCTATCAGCTCACCCCTATCTGGACATTCCATGCGGTCTGCCCAGCTTCGTCTTCTCTTTCTACCCCCCTACCTCCCCTCCCATCTGAGCCCGTGATGGTGTCGCTTTGCACTGTCATACAGTTTTGTGGCTCTTCGTGACTCTCCTGCTTGACACTGGCCTTGGCCAGCGATCTATCTCAAATCTCTCTTTCTTCGCACCACCCGCCGCGTCTCCACGGCGATGGGGGTGCACCTGAGCTCTAGGGCCACGGGCTCAATTGCGGCTTCTTTTTGCTCTTCTTCATACCCCTCATCACATTATCTCTTCTGTTTCCCGTGAACTTCCTCCAACGTCACCCATCGCTCTGTCGCTCTGCAAGCTTCTTGATCCTATATTGACGATGCCGAACTCTTAGCTTCCTGCTCGACCTGCGATAACGTGCCCGAGAGCATCGGACAGCCGTACTTGCCGTCTGACCACCAGGGCTCAGTCCTTGGAACCTCATCGCGGACTTCCCTGCAGCACGTGCTGTGACTTACCGAATATTATCGGTACCGGCTCACCATGGATTCATACGGGGGGTATTCCCCGGGTTCCAAACGGGAGGGGGAATCATTTTCAGGAAGAGTTACAGGAGAAAATCACCGACGTCGCTCGCCGCGTATGCCATTCAATAGACCCCCAACAGAGAGAGAGAGCCCCGTTGCTTACTGGATGCCAGCCTCACAAGATCGCCGCCGCGCCCGTGGCCGTTCCCGCTCTCCTATGATTGATCGCTACGAACCCTCAGACCGCCGTTCCCGAGAAGACTTCTACAACAGCTCTCGCGACCATGCCGCTCGGGAGCGCGAAGACCGCCGACGTGTCCCATCACCAAGTGTCGCTAACATCGACCGCTACGTGCCGGGCCAGGACAGCGGCAAGCGCCCTTTGCCGACAAACCCGCTTCCCAATCCTCTCAGCCTTGAATTCCAGGTCGGCTTCACTTGGTTCGCCGAATGGTGGAAAAACGAGCAACGCGTTCATGAAGAGGAGGAGCGTACTAAGTATGGTCGCGGCCGATCAGATCGTATCAAGGGGGAGCGCGAAGCACGCGAGGATAAAGAGCGACAGAGAGCAGAGATCCAGGCTGCCTATGACACATACAAGGTGGATGTTCAGATCAAACTGGCGCGGCAATTCGTGCAGCAGCACCAGAACGAGGAGTGGTTTAAAGAGCGCTACATTCCTGAAGTGCGGGACCCATTGCGCACTCGTATCATGAACTTTCGCCGAGGTGCATATGAGCAATGGGAGCGTGATTTGAACGGAGGATTGTTCGATGAGTTCACCCTGGAGGGAATCTACAAGAGCGAGAGTGACGGCGCCGGAGGTGTCATCGAGAAAGAAGAAGGCGAGACCACTGCTGTCGGGGAGACTCTTGGGGTTCTAGACTTGCTTCCTGCCCGCGGAGGAGAGCTTCGGGATGATGCCTTGTCTCAGCCTGCTCTGCTGATCAAGACCTTGGCACCGAATGTAAGCCGAGAAAAGATTGAAGAGTTCTGCAAGGAGCACCTTAGAGAAAGTGATGGAGGATTTAAGTGGCTCAGTTTGAGCGATCCCAATCCCACCAAGAAGTTCCACCGCATGGGCTGGATCATGCTGCATCCTTCAGCGGAGGCGGAAAATGTTGTGGACCGAGGAGACGGCCGCGAGGAAGAAGGCGAGGACATGGATCGCGACCGCAATGGCGGTGTGACTGTCAACACAGCCGAGAGAGCTCTCGAGGCCGTCAACGACAAGACTATTCACGATGCTGTTCATGGCGACTTTGTCTGCCATGTGGGTGTTCATGTGCCTCCGTCGCAGCCCCGCAAGAAGGCCCTCTGGGATCTGTTTTCCTCTCCGGAGAGAATTGAGCGAGACCTCGAACTCGCTAAACGTCTGGTCTCCAAGCTGGATTCCGAGATGGGTGGATATGTGGATGGCTTCTCCAAAATCGAAGAGCGGATCGAGGACCTGCGCGGTAAAGGTTGGCTGCAGCCCCCCGTGACTGGTCCTGTTAGCGCCAAGAAGCATCAAAACGGATACGATGAAGCGGATCTCGACCAAGGCGAGATGGAGGAGGGCGAGGAGAAAGAAGCAACGGAGGAAGATGAGGTGGACGACGAGGAATTGCTGGCCAAGAAGAAGAAGCTCGACTTGATAGTGGAGTACCTCCGCCGAGTCTACAACTTCTGCTTTTTCTGTGTCTTTGAGTCTGACTCCATCCACGAGCTTGGCCGCAAGTGCCCGGGTGGTCATCTTCGCCGTCCTCGCTCTGGCCTTTCCAAACAGGCCAAGGAGGTGGCCAGAGCCAGCGCTCTAGGTGATGCTTTCCCATGCAAGAAAAACGAGCCGAGCGAAGATGGAGAAGAACGGAGCTCTCCAATTCAGGAGAAACGGCCACAACGACTCAACAAGTCTGAACAACAGTTGCAACGTGCCTTCAACTGGGTGAAGACCTTTGAGGACAAGTTGTTGCAAATCCTGGAGCCAGAGAATGTCGATTTGTACAAATTGGGCGGTAAGCCTGTGGACCAGGCACTGGAGGAGGAATTGTCCAAGTACGTGAAGCAAGAGGATGACTCCCGCTTCCGCTGCAAGGTCCCCGAGTGCGCGAAACTCTTCAAGGCAGAGACCTTCTGGCGCAAGCACATCGAGAAACGTCACACCAAGTGGCTTGACAATATCCGGCGCGAGGTAAGTGTTTTTTCTCTTGCCTTCTTTCAACCTATCAGAAACTAACTTTTCGTTGCAGCTCGAGCTTGTGAATACTTATGTTCTGGACCCTGCGCGCGTTCCCCCAGGCCGATCCGACGCGAGCAGCAATGGGCACTTCTCCCTTGTACCTGGCCAAGGCCAAGGTGGCGCTCCACGTGGATTCAGCCTCTCCAACATGCCCCCATACGCCGGTGCCCTACCCGGCGGGTTCCCCGGCCCTGGCATGCATGGCCTCCCTGGCGCACCAGCCTGGGGCGGCAACGGTATGGGCGATGGTCATCGTCTGCACCAGCCAGGAGCCATGCGCCGCATGGCAAACCGGCACAACCACCGATCCGGCCCATACGATCGTCACCGCTTCAACAATAGCGGCCGACTCAGCCCTGTTCGCATGAACATGTACGGTCCCGGCGGTCGGCTTCCTCCGCCAGGCATGGCAATCCCGCCTGGACACCCTGCGGCTCACATGGTGCCGCCAAACCCCTTCCCCGACGAGATGGGTGCCGGCGGTGGCTCCCAGGCTATGCCTCCACGTGAGGCTGTGCAGGGTCGCAGCCTGAAAAGTTACGAAGACCTCGACGCAGTCGGCGGCTCCGGCGGCGGTGAGCTGAATTACTAGTTGGCATTGCATTTTCATTTCTTCGCATTTGCCATTGAAATTCCCAACAACTGTTCTCAATCGGCGTGGGCGGCGCAACGGGCAAGGATGGATAGGAATTTGTTGCGCCCTTTTTCCCTCTTCATATCGGTGTCATATTCTTTTATTTCGTGGATCTCTCGGGGCTGAAGCATGCTTTACCTCACCTCAGTGGATGGTGCTTGTTGTTGGTCCTGAGTAGGCTTTGCCGGGTTCCATGCACTTTTAGCATGTACAATATCTTCATCGACCATCATTGGAAAATGAACGACGTTATTATCATGGGAAGTATCTGCGTAGGGACTAAGTCTATGGGCTAGTTATCTGCATCATTCTGGGTATCTTTTTTGTTATGGCATCTGAATAACCACCTCCTCTTTCGAATCCATCCACTTCGCTTCCAACCCCCTTATCCTGCGCTCACTCGCCAGGAACAAGAGCAAATAAACATGCATAGCGACCTCCCCCCAAGCATAAACCTTAAGTAGAACACCCTCCGACTCATCTTCAGGGGCGTGATCCAAAAAACACCACACCCCCCAACCAGCCCGCGCCTCCCCGATAAACTCGACCAAAAATCTCCAGAACCTCGCAAACAATTCCCTATTCCAGGAACGCGCGCGATTAGTCCCAGTAGCGTCCGCACCAAGCGGGTCCGGATGAATGCAGATCTGCACGGCCCAATACCCACGCTCCAATTTGTCCAAGTCCCGCGTCTGGCGAACAGGTCTATATGTACGCGCCGGATTCAAGCGCTCAACAAGCATGGATAGAGTCGGGGTGACATGGGTCGTGAAGGGAGCAGTGGATATAGGTGGTGGAGGGGGACGGAGTTCTACGGGAAGCGAGAGGGTCGTATTTCTGTTCTGCTGTTTCGGAGATAAGCGTTGTGCAGGCACAGAAGGACTGCATATTTCCGTGCGTCGGCGTCTGGGTTCTCGACCTGGTTCTGGCTCCGGCTGAGAATCGGGAATGACGCTGATGATACTATCGAGGGAATCGGAATCGCCCCTCGAATTTGGATCTCCGGGTCTAGTTTGGATCGTCGCGGACGCGGATGCGGACTGGGATGCAGGTGGGACGTTTGCTTCTTGGGCCTCTTGCATCATGGTGCGGATGGCGGCCACTTGGGCGAGGTAGCGCGCATCATCACTGGCGCTGGATGGGGCGGAGACGTGGACGAGGATCTGATTCATGGGGCCATGATAGGACTAGCTTGATCGGGGGTTGATCGGGCTGAAATGGAGATGATGTATTTGTCACAATGTGGTGAGGAGGCAACTATTGATTTTTTGGCTTGGCGGGTCGCGTAGTGAAGTATGAGATGAAGATGAAGTATGGTAAGAGGTAAGAAGTATGAGAAGAAAGAGGTATGGAATATGGAATCAGAAGTATGGAATACTGGTACAGTAGACCAACCGGAACCAAGTCAGGATCCATTTCGCGTTTAATTTATTCGACTTGATAGTCCAGTCTTTTATTAGTCTGGATCCTTAAATTCTAAATCCTAAATTCTGGACTTCTCGAATTCACGGAATAACACTGTTTCACCCACGACCGTTTAGTGCCAAGAATCAGCCCGTTCACCCGCGATCTCATTTACTTTGTTTCATCCGATCTGAACTTCTTCCTTTGTTCTTGAACTTACACTTACTGGGTAATTTCATCCCTTTCATCATGGCTGGCGGTGTCTACCCTATGGACCAGATGCATCATCTTCCTGGTAAGTGCCTTTGCGACCGTGGACATCGTGGATATGGATCTCTTGATCTCTTGATCTCTTGATCTCTTGATCTCCGCAACGCCCGTTGTTCAGCATCCCCTATCCTGAAACTCTGCTCTCCCCGTCCATTACCACGTTCTCTCCTGGCTGACATGCTTGCGCCGGGCCGTCCTGCACGGGAGGCCCGGTGCGATCCGGTACAGAACAACCCCCAACTCCAACAAAAGGGGCTGGATTTGGCACGGAGTTCTTCAAGCTCTTTGGAACCCAGCCCAAAAAGACCGCCACTCGAGGTGCGCTGAACCCGGCATAATATCGATTTCTTCTTTAACTCTCCCCAGATGGCCAAGCCCCGAAACGTCGAGGCCCCAAGCCCGACAGCAAACCCGCCCTAACTCGCCGACAAGAACTGAACCGTCAGGCCCAGAGGTACTGAGCGCAATCGTAATTGACCGCACGGCCGACTGACAATCCGCAGGACCCATCGCGAACGAAAGGAACAGTATATGCGAGCCCTCGAGACCGAGGTGTCGCGGTTACGGGAAGCCTACACCAATGAGATCTCCGACGCGAACGTCACGATTCGGAAACAGAAGGAAATGCTGCTGTCGGCGCAAGATGAGAATGAAATTCTCAAGGAAATTCTCATCGCCCACGGACTTCAATACGGGGAGGAGCTGGAGCAGCGCCGGTCGGAGCGCGCCGCGATTCGGCACCAATCAAGCCCAGTGGCAGCCAGCAGCACTGGCTCGCAGACGGCCGGTTTCGCACACTCCGCAAGCCAGCAGAACATAACGCCTGGCACATCCATTTCAACAGGCATGAGCCCCAAGATGACCGGTATGGACCATCCTGAGGTGTCCCCACCGGTGGCGTTCGCGCCGCAGCAGGTCTACCACTCTAGCCCGGCCGACTACATCGGGTCCATGGATCGCTCGGCATGCCAGATGGACCAGATGGCCGATTCACCAGTGCCAGCCATGCGCGGGGTTTTTGAAACCGATCCCCAGCTCCAGGTGGACTTTATCCTGACGTACGTCATCACCTTCTACCCTCGGAGCATCAACTAACCATATACACCTGATCCAGACTAGAAGGACCATGTCGTGAACACACAGACTATCTCTGCCGACGCTCAGCAAACGAAGCCGATGACGAAGACATGCCCTTCTCCGGCCACGCATTGATGGCAACCTGTCCACCACCCAGTTACATCAACCGCACAACCCCCGAACAGACATACCCACACAAGACCTACGACCTTCCGCTCGCCAATTTAGGCACGCTACTGAACCTGAGTCGCCAGCTCGTGACAGACGGTCAGATCACGCCGATCATGGCACTGCAATGTCTCAAGAACCACGAGCTTTACCACACCCTCAGCCGTGACGACGTCAAGATCATCATCGAAACCCTCAACACCAAAGTCCGCTGCTACGGCTTCGGTGCCGTCGTCGAAGACTTCGAGCTCATGGACTGCCTGAGCAGCGTGGTCGGCGCCAAGGTCGACGCCGGAGTCTCGCGCATCGACGACGACTCCATGTATGCGTGAGTCCGTGCCAGCTCGAGATTACGATCCAAATGAACATGGTTTGCGCGTGTTAAGGAGTGACTCGGTATGGCTCTGAGCTACCTGTCTGGTTCTTATTTGATCTTTTCCCTTTTCCTCTTCTCACTACCACTTCTACTACTTTCCTTATATATCCTCTGGATTTTTTTTCTTGTTTCTCTTTATTCTCTTTTCCATCTGGAGATGTATATACTGGAAACGGTCCTTTCTGAGCGTGGACCCGCGGTGTTTTCTTTTGTCTTTTCTCTTCTCCAATCTTGGCCCTGTGAAAGGGCGGTCTTCCACATACCTTTATTACTGTGATATATTTGACGTTTGTCTACTGGGTAAATTGATCCGACTCTTACTTCATGGCATATGTAGACTGCTAATCCAGACCACTTTACGTTTGTTTACGTGGAATCTGGACATGTAATCCAGGTATGTAGATGGCAACACCATGGATCACTGGCCAGAAATGTCCAGGTGACTCTGGAGCTTTCGCCCAAGCTGACAATGACTGCACAAACCTTCTACCTAGTTCATTCCTTTTCCAACTGGAATGGAGTAAAGTGACTCACTTCCAAGAGAGTTTACTTGAATCCCAGAGACCTCATTGACCATTATCGAAAGAGTATACAAGAGTATCTCGTGACCCACGACTAGAACGACGAGTTATATATACAAGGCTACGAAACAAAGGTTCTCCGTGATATCATCGGAAAGAGCAGAACTACTACCCCCAAGCCTATGCACCCATAAGCCGATATTTAATGCTCAGTCTAACACCGTAATGCTAGAACTGTGGCACGGAGAGGACTCTATCACGTGCGATACACACAAAGGTAGCTATTTAGTGCCGGGTGCATAGGTACAGGATGACTTAGATTGTAACGTCTCGATGGAAAGAGGGTTGCAAAACGGTACTCTCCCCACCGAGGTGCTTGCACCAAGCTCAAAGGTATTTGTGGATCAGTCTAGCGTGGTATTATGTGACATTGCTCTTATAACTATAAATGATCTTGGTTGCCTACAAGGGCAGAACGCATCTCTGCCTTAGGCTGCGATAGGATACAGCTTAAGGGGTGTATTTGATGGGCCAGTCATCGAGCATGGATTTCAGACCTTACGGTCTACAGTCAAGGTAATCGGCTTCGTTATTTGTAGATGGAGTTGCTTTAGTCATGGGCGAGCACCTGTCTGAGTTGGACTTGATGAACTGAGATGCGAGACATGGATCAGGCCAGCACTCGGACATGAGGTACGTTACCGATTGAAAGGTACTTGGACAGGGACGACTACGAGGAAAAGTAGTAGAAAAGTCATAATGAGATCGTCACTCTTATCAAACTTTTGCGCATATGCACAGCCAAAGAAAAAAAACAGACACAGAATCTAACAGATATAATCCATGGATATCTACTCATCAGCTTCATCCGACTTCTCCTCCTGAGCCTCCTCAGCCTCGGCCTCATCGTCCTCCTCAAAGGTAGTGGCAGGGACGCGGTACAGACGCAGGACGGACTTGTTGGGGTCCTTGATGAGGACATACTTCTTAACGGCGTCAGCGGGCTCCTCGGAATCCAGGGTACGGATACGGTCCACAACGGTGCGGACAATGCCCCATCCATTGCCCAGGTTCAAGTTCATCTGGGTGGCGAACTCCTTGGGCTTGTAGCCCGCAACGCCCAGAATGACGTGGCCGGCAGCGGAGCGCGGGTTGGCGCGAGACACGAAGCCCAGCTTCATGCCATCGGCCTTGGCCAAGATGGCCTGGGTGGTCCAGCGAGCGAGCTTGCTGGAGTTGTTCTTCATCTCGGTGGCGAGGACGGCACCACGCTGCGAGACAAGCTTGGTGCGCCAGTCGAGGGCACCGCCGGAGCCGGGGGCCTTGGGGTCGAACTCGTTCAGGGCCTTGATGACCAGCTGCTGGTCGGGGCCACCGGTGGGGTTCTTCATCACGGCATCGACCTCGGTACGGACGATCAGCTGGAGGGGCTCTTCGTCGCGCTCGAGGGAGAGGTCGAAGCGGCGGTACTTGTAGCCCTTGGAGGCGAGGGGCTCGGTCTCCTCGGCCTCGTTGTAGAAGGGGTTGGGCTGCGCAAAGGCGACCTTAGACTGGTCGGACTCGGTCACAGTCTGCAGAGCGAAGTTGTGGTTGATAAACGTAGCTTCCATGGCCAGAGCGCTGGGAGTGTTGATCTGGTCCAGCTTGCCCGAGGCCTCGGCAATCTCGAGAGGGGCATCGTAGGCGTTCTCGTTAACGGTGACGAGGTCGATAGAGGCACCAGCACGCTTGTCAAGGTAAATCTTGTCGCCCTGGTGGACAATGACAATATCCCACGAGTACACACTCCGGGTAGCGCACATGAGCATGGAGAGAATATCCGAGGTAGCGAAAACGGTGGCCTCGTCCTTCTCGGCCAGCTCGTGGATGACGGGGTCCTGGGAGGTGGTAACATTGTAGGCGGCGCGGTCGAGGCTCTGCAGACGGCGCTCGTTGCCCTTGACAGGTGCGCGGTCGTACGAGCGGTCGTAGTAGTGCAGGAAACCGTAAGAGTCGAGGTCCTCGCCCTCGGGAGTCTCGAGGTTCAACTTGGACAGGCGGCTAAAGTCAACCTCCTCCAGCATCTGCCACTCAGGGCGAATGTTAACCGAAGGCTCACGGGTGCGCTGGGGCTTGTCGTAGTCCTTCCATCCGAAGCGGCGGCCACCGCGGCCACCACGGCCACCCCTGTTGTCATAGAAGCGGTCATTGCCACGGCCACCACCGGCACGCTGGAAACCACCACGGCCACCACCACGCTGAGCCATACCGCCGCGCTGGCCACGGCCACGGAAAACGGTGCCGCCGCCGCGGCCGAATGTGCGCTTGGTCGATGTGCGAGTGTTGTCGACAACGGAGAAAGAAGACTCATCTTCAGCAGCAGCAATAGTGAACAGGTTGGAGGTACCGGCACCGTACACCTGCTGGTCTATAGAGATGAAAAAAGTGTCAATGCGGGTTCATATATCGGTCGCCGGAGAGACAAAGAAAAAAGTCGCAAAAGTCATAGATTCGATACTTACCACGGAAGTTCCGGTTGTACTGCTGGCGACCCTGACGGTCACCAGTCTTGGATTCGGCAGTCCAGTCGGCCATGCGACCCAACTTGTCGCCCTTGGAGAAGGGAGCGTAGGGCACGCCGTTGAGCATGTTGTCACCTCCAGTGACGGGACCCCAAGAGTCCTCGGTCGGGAGGGCAGCCACCAGATCAGCGATAGAAGTCGGAGCCATTTTGAATGTTGTGAATGGGCACCGAGAGAGTGTTGGCGTGGGGGTGTGGATTATCGGCGGGAGTTTTTTGTGTCGCGAGACTGTGGCTGGTGCTCACCGCCCAAGCCACATCCTATATCACGTGACGGTATAAAGACCAAAGCCATTTTCTAGACTTCAATGCTTTCAACTTTCTTCCTTTGATAATTGATGGCTTATTTGTTTCGCTTTCCGTTTTGCTTTTGGCGATATGTGCTCCAGAGGAATGGATGGTGTTGAACCGGACATCCGGAACTGTCCCGAGGTCTCAGCTGGTGCCCAATTTTCAGTCTTCGACAGTCTGGTACCGAGATAGCCTGATAGCCTCCCTTTAGATCCTTTCATGTGGACAGCTCTTTTTTAGGAAGCACTTATCAAGATTGTACGTCATGACGATACTACACGAAGATCGGAAAGTCCCAAGACAATGGATGCACATGGCTAGAAAATCGACCCGAGAGATTTAATAGTGCCTGGACCGGAGGTTACCACAACCTCGGGACGAGAAAGATGAAGAGTATCGGTGGACAATCAGGAGTGCCAGGCTTATCATGACAACACAAGTCCAGATAGGCATTAGCTCCGACTTGGCGATGTTATGTCGCATGCACTCATGACACGTTGATGTATGCGTAAACAACCGAGGTTGACTGCACAAAGTTCACTAAGCGTTATACTTCTGCATTATTAAACGGTAATCCGTCATCATCCAATAGGTCTATCGGAGAGATCCTTTTCTGATCAGCCTCTTGGCAAGTGGCGGAGATTTGACCCGACAAGATCCACTGATAAGGAGCTTTCCGGATCTAGGAACATGAGAAGACGAACCGAACTGTTGTCTGCTGTACCCCGCAGACTATTGGCTCCAGACAGGGTTCCTGGAGAATTCTGAGATCATAATTCGAATTGATCGACCGCCAAGATGGTTCGCTCAGAGGACCACGCCGATCTCGCAGGACGTTGTCTATGGAACCGGTTCTCCACCCGGCATACTCATGTTCCTGCGTTCCCTGTTCCTACGCTTCGTATACTTATTTTTGGTCCGGCCTCAACGTGTCTCTCCGAACGACCCCGGCCGGTGATCCTATCTAGAGTTTTTGCAGATCATTGTCCATCGCAATGAATATCTTGTTAGGTAACGCGTACAGCTTACACTTGGATAACTCGAGAACCAAACTGGCTGATAAGGGGTTATAGAGAGTAATCTGTGAGATATTGAGAAATCTACAGAGCCTTAGAGAGCCTGGTCGAGGAATCTATATAAGGGCAGAAAAACCCTGCAATCCAAGGTCTATCAGATCACGATCCAATTCTCTCTCAATCACAACAAAAGCTCAATTCCTCTATCACTCATCCCTATATAAACAACCCGACTTTAAACCACACCATCATGCGCCTCACCCTCATCTCCGTTTTCTCTCTTGCCAGCGCCGGCCTGGTGGCCGCCCTCCCTGACAGGGCTTCTCTCGTCGCCCGCAGCAACAGCACCGAGTCCAATGTGTCCTCAGCTGCTGCTGCTCTAAAGGGCAACAAAGTCGAGAACGAATCCGAGACATCTGATTGTGTTGGCTCGCTGCTCTGCTGCGGCTCCCTCACCACCCCTCTCGACCACATCGTCGACCCCATCCTGGCTGACCTCGGCATCGACGCCGCAAACCTTGTTGGCTCGATTGGTCTGCTGTGTATGTTATAATGAATGACGATTGCTTTGGGTGAATACTAACATGGTAGTATAGGTGACCCCTACGAGGCCAGCTCTTGCTCCTCTGCTCCTCAGTGCTGCACCGAGGCCAACCTTCTGGTATATCTATCCCAACTACCCCATCAGAAATTGAGATCCTTTCTAACTATTTTTAGGGTGGCACGCTTGCTCTCGGATGCTCGGCCTTGAAGCAGTAATCTGACTTCACATGAAGTTGAACGGTATACACCGCGCGAGGAGACACCTTGGTATCTTCCATGGATATACATCCTTTTAAAGAGCAGTGCCTCAACTTTTCCGGCACTCTCATGTAAATATTTTAATAGAAACTTCCGAACACTCCCTAGGTTCAACACGACTCCAAATGACCGTAAATTGTTGAGCTTCCGTCGATTGTTAGGAACGATGATTTGTACTGTTGACGTATGGCATGTTGGGCCATACTGATGCCTCAGGGTTGAGGCATCCTTCGGGTCGGCATATCCCGCGCTCCGACTTTGCAATGTTTCTGGTCCTATTCATGACCAGTCTGGATCAATGCGGCTGCGCGTATCTGACTCAAAGCGGTTGAGCACATTCCTGTGAGGTACCGTCGGGAGGACCTAAGACCGAGTAGCGGTCAAGTTTGTTTCAGTGCTGCGTTACTCAGAAACTGACTCCAGAAAGTCGGGGATAAATATCCCCATCATGTCACTAGAAGGAATCATCCGAATTCAATCAAGTCAAGCTACGTATAGTTTTTCACTCAGATTTTCTGATCCTGCTTCTCCCCAATCATTCCATCTTCAGGCCTGTTTTCTCAACATGTACGACCTCTGTCGTTGACAACAGTGATAAAGAATACAGTCATAATAATGGTAGCGGGTGCGTACTCCAGGAACTCCGGGTGGCAACCACTCTCCCAACACACGAACCTGAGATCCTTTTGTCTTCCACCCTAATCCCCCTCGCAGAGAAGTCTCCATCGGTTGAACCGGCCGCTCCTATACAGAATAGGCGACTAGTATCTTCACTAAATGAATATCTACATCATTGCATCTCTTAGAACGTGGCGTAGTCAATACTGACCTTGAACATAAACTTGGAAAAATTACTTTCCAACACCTCGATAATGGGAACTCCCATTTCCTTTCTATTTGACGCTATCAAAATACAATAGCAATTATCATAAATGATATGTTCTGCAATACGGAAACCCCTAACGGTGCAGCCTTAGCCAGGCAGCAGTATTCCCGAACAATAAGCTCGTGTCCGCATCCCCACTTTCCGAGCCACCTTTATAGTCGGACACATTCCCTAAACCCAACCTTGTCTATCACACGACATATCTCTAAACAGCAGACATGGAAAAAGCATCACATAAAGACCTCTCTCCCGAGTCCGGGACTACCACACCAGGCGACGACAACACCATCACACGCTGCAGCCTACGAAACAGCGCCATCACCACATCCTGCGCGGAGCGCTGCACCTTCGAAGACTGCATATTGACACAAGTACGCTCGGCCCACCGGTCAACAGGGCGTAAATCACACTTCTATAATGCCCGCTCTCTCGATCGCAGCGACTTCGTCGATAGTGTTATCCGCGACCGGAGCTCCGTGCGCCGAAGTACAGTGACAGCTTCGACAATACGCGACGCGAGCGTATTGAAGCGGAGCACAGTTTCCGGATCGACTGTTTCAAACGCACAGGTAGAGAGATCTGGCTTGGATGATTGTGACGTTGAGAACTGTATGATCTCGCGGTCGGAGTTTAAGGGGATGATTCTGAAGTACGGGGTCTGGAAGAGGGGTCGACTTGTGGGTGCGATTGGGAATAAAGAGCCCATAATGATTAAGAAAGACAGTCCCGAGGCAGTGGTGAGTTTTCCTTCCAATTAATATTAGGATACAGTGACATTGACTTTTTTAGCAACTTGTGGCTCTGTCTGCTTCTGTTCCTACGGTTCCGGACATAGGTCCTAAGCCTCGAGTTTCTTCTGATAAGAAACTCCCTTACTATGATGACTCGGACTTTAGTATGAATAGTGATAACTCGGAAGGTTATTTGGATGATTTACCGCCACCTTACAAGGTGTGATTTACACTTGTCTAATGATATGGGCGAGGAAACTGTGGAGGGTGCGTATAGTTACAACTACCTACCCTGAATCATGTTGATGGAGCATCGTCACAGCTATAGTGTACTACAGTACCTAGTACGTCTTTTGTCTAGTTTCAACCGATCGTTTATATCGCTTATAAGGGTTCTCTAACAGTAAGGCCTACTCGGAGGGAGAAACGAATTCATATAGATCTACTTTGGGTCAATAGATATATTCCTAACCAAAGTAGAACTAGGGAGGTGGATATTTGTATATATTCCGAGTTGATAACTAGTAGCATTGTTCGCCCTAGACCGATCCGATATTCGGCAAGCGGTTCGAGAGATTTAATCAACGCTAAACATCCTCGATTACGAGATAATATAGGCGATCTCAACTTTTTTGTATAGCGCTCGGCTTGTAGCATAAGGTATGTCTAGATACCCTGAGCGTCCTAGTGGATGCGAAGTGGGAATGATGCCTGACGAGCAAAGCGCTCGAAACAATAAGGTTGTGGAGCTCGGATCTCGCTCGGTGATCAGGACATAAAGGGTAGATTCTCGACATAAACTCGACTCAAAACTTCGAAGCTAGGGAACGAATTAAAAGTTATACATAGTCTCCCTATCCTATGCTGCAGAGAGAAGTCACCCTAATTTCCCATCTATCTGACGCAACCACAGTTTGCGATCGAATCGTTGTTCCAACAAGGCATTTGCATCGCCAGCATACATGAATGTTTTCCCAGACACTTCGGCAGGCTCTTCATTGTCCATAAAATAAATCAAGCAGGGGGCCTCTTTGTAAGCCTTCGTTTCATAATAAGCAAGCTTCTTCGCTTCTTCTTCGGTTTGCACCATACACGCGTATCCCAAAACCTCCTGGCCCGACTCCCCATCGATCAAGGTAGGATAGTCGCCCCATTTCGCGACCGCGTACCCGATGACCTTGGCTTTCCGCATTTGGGGCTCTTCCACTAGGTCTAGTATTCGTTTGAGGGTTGCGGGTGCTGTCAATGTCCCGTAGAAAAAGTAATAGGTCGGATATTCGGGAGGGAACTCGAATACTTCGTTCTCGATGTTGGTAAGATAGTCGGATGGTGCGGAGCGTAACACCACCTCGTATGGGGTTAACCCCTCGTTTCGCATCCAAGTATCTGGACAGTCGATGTCTTTTTGCCTCTCTTGATCTTGTGGCATGTTAATACAGAGAGAGTTTGAAGGCTTTCGGTGGACTATGAGAGACAAGATTTGGAGAGAGTGAGAGAAGCGAAAGCGTTAAGTGCAGGAGGATAGATTGTGACGAGGGTAACCTAGTGTTGCGTTGCACTTCGCAGTAACATAATACCGGCCACGGCCACCGTGTACGAGACAATATTTATTCGACCTTGCTTTGTGGCTACAGGTGAATTTGAGCAAACGAGTGATCCAAAGATTTCTCGTTGTAGGTGCATGATATTCATGTTAAGCGTCCCGCGCAGTAGGTAGTTGGGACATATACTAAACAGACAACAACACGTAAATACCATCCAAAACAGCCACTATGACACTATTCGCTGGTGGAGCCGGCCACAACATATTGTTTCTCCGTCTTGAGCTGACTGAGGGTACTTTCACTCAACTTCAAAGTGTCAGCAACGATCTGGCGTGGTGTAGACGCGATCCACTGCCCAAGGGCCATATCTAGGGAAGAGTCAGCCAACAACGCTTGGCAATCAGAGCCGGGTATCAACATACCAGTGAACTGGGGTGCCTTAAGCACTTCAACAAATATCAGGTCTTCGTCACCAGTGTTCTCAATATAGTGACTATTGGACTGCGGGAAATAAGCAATGTCTCCAGCACGATAGTCAAAGGTCGTCGCATCCTCCGGAGCCGTGAACAAAGTTGCTCGGCCCTGTCCCTTGACGAAGAAAGTCCACTCGTCACTAGTGGGATGCCAGTGAATCTCACGCATACCACCAGGGTGCACAGTGACGAGGGCGGCGGAGAAGTTGCTGGCAACGGGGAATGTCTGGGGATCGATGATCTTGACAGATCCACCGGCGACTTCGTGAGCGGGCTGCTCGGAGAAATGATAGGAGTAGCTCCGTGTGCGAGGGACGAGCCCGGATGCTGTAGTTACGTTTTGCTTCTCAATGTCCTTTGGTGCTGGTGTGCCCTTGAAAATGTAGAGCTCATCATCGGGAATTTTGTCGAGTGCTGCGATGGAGGTTCCTAGGTTTTTGGCTAGGACCGATTTCGGAGTGTGGAGGAAGACTTCCGTGGCGAGGAAAGTGTTGTCCTCGTTGAAGTCACCCTGGTCAAAGACAAGGAGGAATTCAACGCCCTCATCCAAGGCTTGAATAGAGTGGGGAATGCCGCTGATGTGTGTTAATTTGACTGACGGTGCTGGAATTAACCGCAGGCGAACTTACGGAGGGAAAAACCAAACGTCTCCTGCTTGCAAATCATCGATGAACGTCTCTCCGTTTTCGTTCACAGCCTACAGAAACCCGTTAACTCTGCCTCGGGATTCAAGGCGAGGTAGTTGCAAATACCTGGATTCTGCATGAACCGTTCAGCACAAGGGACCATTCGCTCGCGACGTGCCAATGAAGTTCTCGGTAGCCGGCAGGCTCAAGTCGCATGTCAACACCGGCCATTTCAGTGGCGTCTGGCATCATCACAGTATTTTCCTGACGAGCCCAGCCCGCATTATCGAGTCCAAGCCTTGAAACAATTAGTGACGTTGAATCAAAGACAATAAAAGTGCTTTACCTGGTATGACTCAGTCCTGTTATCACAGTTAGCATCCGTTGGCATTTCTTTTCGAAGATTAAACACACCTAGAGGCCATTGTGCATTGATAGTTTGGCCATTATCGGTACCAGGAGGTGCCAGTTTGTCACTATTGATTCGATCGTAGTAATAGTTCCCTTGTTTGCGAATGAGTAAGTGTATTCCAAGATACTATTATCAGGGACATACGAGGACCCGGATCATCACTGCCTGTAGAACCTCGGATTGGTTGAGGGTTCTCAACGTTCTCAAAATCGAGATAACTCCCAATGTCGGGGTCCTCCTTCTGTCCTGGCAACAGACTATACTTGATGTCCGGCTTCGATCCGGTGGCAACGTTTTCAGTAGCCGAATATCCAACTAGAGCCTCGGTTCCTCTCAGTGGAGCGTTGCTGTTCCTGCGAGCGGGCGCTGCACCAGCAGGCAGAAGGAGAGTAGGGAGCAGGTACAAAGCTCGTGCCAATAATTCGAGCTTCATACTGAAAAGTCTGCATGAAAAACCAAGGGAATCTGACGAGGTGAATTGTTCAAGCTGCAATTGAGTTCTGAAAGTTTCCTGGCAATGCTGCTGTGGACTTCTTTATAGAGGCCCTCATCCAGAAATTGCCACCAGTCAGACGCATCCGGATCACGGCATAAAAACTTCCCCTCACCCGACATACTACTACTCGGAGATTGCCTTGGTGGGAATGGAGAGTTATTCCCCTCACCATAGGGCTGCATATCTCTCGCAGCTCGGCAGCTACGCTTACTCGCCAGTTCTAATGTTAGGACGGACCGAGCCAAGCGGGGACACAAGGATGCCACGGAGGATGTTATTAATCGGGAATAGGAAGAGTCTATCATGCACCAATTGCCCACCAAAAGTCATCTTGAAGCTTGGAAACGAAAACGGCTGCAGTGCAACAACCGATGTGCAGAGATGGCGCATCCGAATTCCGGAATCTGAGAACGATGCTGCCTGATAGATCGCTTCAACTCGACCAAGGAATTTCGACCCCTCAATGACTATCCCCACATTCGAGAGAGCGGGGAGACGGCTAAGGCAGAACTTGATTTCAGGATACTTTCCAATTCTCCAATGACTTGAACGACAGGTTGGGTGTGGAACCATCTCAATAACTACCGTGCTGTGAGTGAAGGAAGCCCCACCGAGTACCCTGGTGGATTTACGGACAAGTCGGCACAAGTCATAAGTTAAGCAGATGAGCTTAATGGTCGACCGAGTCTAGGGAAGGAGTGATCAGTGAGTGTTTCCAAAATTAGCGACCCGGGAATTGTACCGTCCGAGCTAAGCTTCAAGCCAAGCCTAACTGGAGCCACCTGCAGAATCAAGGAATCATCTACCTTGACTCTCGGGATATCAGTGGTACGTTGGAGATTTGCGGTGGAGCCCCAGGAAAATGACTGGAATCCGACTCCGCATTCCGTCATCGTTTTCGTTCAAGCTCTCCGAGAGAGTGGAGTAGGAGGAGTTACATCGACAAGGTGATACGCGTGTTAAATATAGAAGAGGCGGCCGACGCCCCTGCGACCCCGCGCGACCTACATTGGGAGTTTAGGTTATTGCGGTATGACTGAATTGCTTAGCGTGCACAAAGACAGCCATGGACCATAGACGCTACTTAAAAGCTTGTATCTCCGAGGCTACACGAGAACGAAATGGATTGCTTAATAGGGCCCTCCCTGGATGATCGTCGTCCCGTTCTTAGGCATGTTAGTATCCACTTTAAATCAGTACGAATGAGCGAATGGCGCCTTAGGTCCGTTTGAGGTGTACTGCGTTGACGACCGCATTGTTTAGACATGCAATATTCAGCCGAGTGGCCGGCCAAATTGTAAATTTTATTGTGGATCAAGGTGAGCGGTTTCCTTTTCCATTCTGAAGAGGTCGAGTAGTGCTAAGCGGGTTTTATTTTTGCAACATGTTGGATAACCTCCAAGTATATTCAAGCTTCTTTGGGTATCGCTGTAACAAAATCATTGTAAAAGATCATCATATGGGATTCTTACGAGCAAGACAGACTGGGAAGCCTGCAAAAAATCCGCGTACAGCACATTGAAGACGTCTGACCTTCGTGACGGATGTCTTGGATGGTCCCACGTCCGTAGCTCATCAGAAACGCCCGATTCTAGCAACTTCTGGCCTAGTATCGATCCCTTTAGCCAGTTTTCGGCTTCATCGGTAGGTCCTTGCTAGACATCTGGACGTGGGGCCATCCAGTCAATCAGTTGTGAAGATCAGATGTTTTCAAGGAATTGTACGCGGTTCATTGCACACTTCCCAGTTTAACTTGTTTGTAAGACGGATCTCCCATTTCTACATGGAGAATTCGGAGGCTTTTGGTAAGTTTGCGGCTTGGTTGGCAACTGATTCTGTTAGTACGTCCTCCCAGGTCTGCCTAGGCTGCTGCTCAGCCATGTTGGCGATGATAGAGATTCTTCTTTACTTGCTAGGATGCTGTAACCCTTTGACCAGCGATGATAAATCAGAGGTCATAACCTACTGATAATGATGCAGCCTTCTGCAAGTGCATGTAAATGCGTGGGAACTGATAAAATATTGATGGATAATGATGTAAATCAATAAAAGAAGGAGCTCATAACCTCTTGGGACGACTAGGCAAACTAAAGACTAGGCCTCCTCAGGCAGGAAAAATCAAGGGAGAAAAGTCTTGAAGAAGAAATTAACGGGCGCGAAACTACAGCTATAAGGAGCTGGCAAACAGACACGAGAGACGGTGAGATACTGCCTGATATAAAGACCTCACCGCCCTTTGACCGATATCCTCTCCCATCCCGTGTGCCAAACCAATCTCTCTTACTCCGTACCGTCTGCCACTTACCCCCCCTTGACTTTTATCGTAATAGACTTGATTAGAGCAGCATCTCTAGGGTCAGCTACTTGCCACACCTAGGTACAGGCCCACTCTATGCTTGTGCATGGCGCATCACATTGATTGAACTAGGTACAAACATTACCGTATACATTTTATTGAGTATATGTCTCAGACGATCCTCGGCACCTACATGTAGGCCTTTTGCCGTAGGGAATTTCCAACACATTCCCCCGGAGCCTAGTAATATCCAAAATATCTCTCGACGTTTGGTCAGAGATATGTTTCAATTCTAAGTGCTTGAAGCCATATTCGAGTATTTACCGCTCAAGGAAGGCCAACAAGATGTATTAGCCAGTATACTTATGAAACCGCCCGGGTGGCAGATTATTCGTGAGGCTCATTGACGGATACGACTCTTCCAGTATGAACTTTGTAAGCCACCATTGAGTGGAGGGCATCTGTGGATGAATCAGCCGACGGATAATTTTTATCCATGAGCTGGAATAACAAGCATCAAACAACCCAATACAGAAAATGCCACCAAATTAGTAGGAAAAGTGCAATAACTAGTTAGTGAAAAGAATCCATTGAGAACAATCTATTAGCGGCAAATAGCGCCGCAAATTAACTGGACGAATGCCATCACCTTTTACCCATTCAACCCTCACAGCCTCCCTTACAGTCTAATAAGTCCGCCAAGTCCACAGTGTCAATATCGAAAACCAAAAGAACAACCGAGTCTAATGGTCGCGTACTGAATGAAGCCCAAGCCACTACGATGCTGAATGCGGGGTAGCCAAGGCCCTAGTGTTGTTGCCCGACGAATCATGAAATCATCCCCTGAGCGCACCCATGGAGAGTGATGACGCCCTGAGTATAAGATGCGCTGTGATAGGCTACCCGGTACTGCCTAGGCCGAATGGGTGGGGTAGGTTCTGCACCAATTTCATTTGAGGATCGGGCTGGACTAGACACTTGAGGTCAATTAAGACTTGGCCCTGGCTGGTTGACTTGCGGTGAATCATACAGGCAGGCTATTGATGTTTGAGAGGGTCTTAGTATACGCTGGGGGTTAAATTTCTTACTAATGGTCTATACTAGGATCGTTTTCGCAAATTGCGACTCACTAAGGGCAGGGCACCATTCGGTGGCTGTCAAAGGGTATCGTGCCATTTGGTCATGATATATTACTCCCGGTACTTGAGCGGCGGCCATGACCGCCCTTCAACATTACGGATATGGCAAGGGGTCGGTGTAATTCTTACCAATCGGTTCTTAAATCAAAAGGATCGTTCATTGTGATAGTAAACATGAGAACATGAGCGAGGGTAAAAGTAGCCCTAGAGCTCCAGAACTGTCTTGCCAAAAATCTTAAGTAAAAGGAAAGGCCCTGCCTAAGCATTCATCCTCCGATGCATTCCATAACCAGTACGGGATCGAGATGAGTATATGTCGAGGTAGTGAAAGGGTTGTTGAAAGGGGTAGGTAGAGTAGATGAATCAAAGTGGTAGAGGTGTGTCGAGGCCGATTCAAAGAAAGACTTTCACTGAAGCCGTCTATCTGATGCGTTTCATGTAGCGCATGGTGAGGTAGATGGCTGCCAGGCTTGTGTAGACGCCTCCACCAGCAGTCGCCCAGACGGGCCTGTGGACGCTAAAGGAGGTGCGAAGGAGGTGGCCCTCTTTCTTTGGCCTCTCACCTGCATGGTGTCAGCTTAGTGTTCGGGGATATTTTTCTTGATGAAAGATGATGGAATGCGATGGATGATAGGACATACCCTGCTGGAACAGTCTTTGGCGGAGGTTATTGATACCCTGCCTCGAGCGAACAGGGAGTTGCTGCAGCTGAGCAAGCAGAGGACCGACAGGTGCAGACATATTGGATTTATGTTGATATGGATGGACTTGTGATAGGAAGACTTAATTTCTTGATGATCGTGATAAGGTCAGAGTTGAGAGGAGAGAGGAGAGTTGTACAACAAAGGAGAAAGGAGATGTACCCTTAGATGCTTTATAGCGGAAGATCATCTGACAAGTAATTGCGGGGTTAAAAGTGGCAATAGGTGACATTCAGGGCATCCCTGCACTGATGACAACACGTAGAGTTTCAGCTTGCTCCATGTCTGACCAGGGGATTTCGACTGTATAGAATAACCTGACAGTTCAGAGGCACCGTAAATGATGCTAGAGCTTTCTCAGCTACAACTTAAATCAGTTATCCAGCTTTTTAAGAGCACTGGTGATCCTGGATTGTCTGTGAAGAAATGGGACGATGGTCGCGTTGATGACCAGGGATGCCTAGGATAGCCTTCAATGGCTCTCGTAGCGTTTTCCTCCGCATACATAGCGTAACTTTTGCTACAATGATTGGCCCGAGCACCGCATTGCCTCAAATATACAGGTTATATGTAAAAGTTATGACACAAAGACAAGCGACCAAGGAGGCGGAGATGATCAGAAGTTGTTTTCGCTTCTCCTGAGATCATGCCATCGAGGACAAGCATAGATTGTGAATTTGTATTCGACAGTGTACCATTCTAGTGTACCACATGTAGAGTATAAGAGGCCATATACATGTTACTATTCCCAAAACTCCAGAAAATGAAGGAATAGGTGGATAGAGTAGGGTAAATACCGGAAGTACGGGAGACTCCACAGTGGAATTTGGGAAAATCTGGGGTTGGGATCCACTCAAGCTTAGCTAGAGCAGACCTCGTCTTCTTTACTCTTACTTTCCTTTTATAAGTAAGAAAATAGTGACGGCAAACAACTTCAATTCTCAGCTAAGACTAACAGTGCCATCACCTCACTGTTATCTCACAACTAACAAAATCAATCTTCGTAGGGCATCACTCCTGCATCACGTGCACAAACTGCACATCTTCACAGCACTTCCATACCACCCCACGAACCACCCAACTACAGCACGGCGCTGCGCACATCTACACCACGACCACCTCGTCATATTTGAGGCTTTCCTCCAGCCTTATGACGTGCATCGTACTGAGGCTTTTCCACACTAGCCCTACGATGCATTGTTGGGGTCGGGCACGCAGTTGTTGGCACAGTGCCGGAACTGTAGCCGGGGACGGAACGTGGGCAGATGCCCCAAAAACCACACCACCCAGGGATGGTTATCATTGGGACCGTATTGATCGAGATCAATAGGGCCCCCGGCCGACGTGGTTTGGTACGAAGCTGGATCTGTCATATCCAGCTCGTGACCATTCCGACGCGTCGGACCGTTGAAAACCTCACCTGGATAGGAGATCGAGGGGAAGCCATAGTGGTATTCCGCCATCCACGCCATCCACAATTCGCGAGTCAGGCCATCTCTCACCCAGGCCCCGACTTGCAAATCCCACCGACCCACATTGTCACGGAAACCGTCGAAGAAAGCAACGGTATCCTGGCCCTGCTCGTGGAAAGAACCCCTGGTCAGATGGAAGTAATCCATGATGAGGTTGCTGTCCCAGGGATCGACGAGCTGGATTTGCTCGTCGCCCACGAGCCCGAAAAGACCGGATCGCCGTGCTTCGACGACGGTGACGTGAATGACCACGATCTTCAACACGAAGATTGGGTCTTGCCAGGGTACGGCGGGGCCACTAGCCAGCACGTGTTGGTAGTGGTGCTGAGAGCATCTTGGCCAAGGGTTCACACTGGCAGCGAAGACGGCGGTATTGGCGGCGAGGTATCCGTATAATACTATACGGGCACGCAGTGCAGACCACGCCGATCTGCTCTCCCAGTAAGGACTGTGGTAGAGCAGGACCGTGTCCTTTGCTTTGTCGAACCAGGTGAGACGCGCATTGGGAAAGACTAGTGGGTGAATGGCCCAGAACCAGAGTGGTACTGGGATGGTGGGGCGGGGAAGGCTATCGGCACGCTCCATGTCGGACTTCAGGGTGCAGTAATCGAATGCTACCTTTCGAGCTTCCTTGCAGACACTCGCAATGGCGGGAGGTGAGTTGTTGGCCCTCGACGTCCAGCGGAAGGTGCACTCTGTGGGATTCACGGCAAAATCGGGCTTGTTCAATTCAACGGCTCGATGGGGCAACGCCTCGATCCAGATCATCACGCGGAGCTCCTCTGGCAACCAGGCAAACTGGTGGAAACGATTCTCTAATCCCCAAGTATTGGTTTCACCCCGCGGCTGAAAATCTATGTCAGAAATGCACAGTCAAAGCACGGGTACGAGCTACTCACAGGTAGGCGACGGTGCTTGCGAGAGGGCCGCCATACGGCCCGGAGAGACTGCCGTGGTGCGACTGCGGTGGAGATGAGAAAGCGCACCCATACTCCCACAACGCGAAGCAAAGGCTAGAGAAACAAGTCAGCCACTTACAGTACAAGCATGAGTGAATAATACTCACAGTCCCGATGAAGTGGATATTGATGAAGGCAACCAGCGTGACCAGATGGAATTGGATCGGCTGGATAACCAAGTCAGCCATGCATTCCCAGAGAATGGATAAAGAGTACTTACAGTCGGGCCATCGGGAAAGTTGCAATAGGCCACGAACGTGGCCAGAATGAGCTGCAAGATCTGAGCAAAAAAGGTCAGTCATATGTGGTCATCAGAATGGACAGGATACTCACAGTCTCGAAGACCCTATTGCGTTGGATGACCATCCACACAACCCTCAAACATCGCAGGGACTGAACAATTGAGTCAGCAATGCATGGTTAAACGAATGGGTACAAGATACTCACAAGTAGGACAAGTGCGACGTGACGAGAGTCACGGAGGGCCACCCAGGCGGCCATGAGGAAGGGCAACAGCTGAACACCCAGTCAGCCATGAACGGTCAATGAACGAAGAAGGTACTCACACTTGCCATAGGAGGGAGTCGGAATGACTCCATTGAGAGGACAGAAGAGTCGCAACGACCAGCCCAGTCAGCTATGCACGGCCAAGGAGGGTTGGGTCAGAGTACTCACGACGATATTGGATGGGAGAAGGGGAGAGGGTTGAAGCAGGAAAGCTACAGCAAAGGTACTGTGGCCGAAGAACAGGGACAGCGAGACCAGCAACAGAAGAACAGCGACGACAGCAACAGGACAGCGATGACAGGAACAGAGCAACGTCGACAGCAACGGAGCAGTGATGACTAGACAGCACAAGAGCAAAAGTTGCAAGAAGATACGAAGAGGTAAGAAGGTGAGAGTGAGAAGGGAAGTGGGCGAGGGAATGTTTTGAAAGATGGAAGTGATGGATAAGAAGAACGCCAGCCCTCTATATTACCGCCCAAATAACAGGCTTCAATTGCCTGAACCCAATCACTTTCAAATTGATTACTTTATAATGCATCAGGTCAGTTTATTAACAAAACAGAATCATTCTGACATTCAGATACTCGAGCTGCACATTCCATACTCGAAAAAGCAGTCTGTTACTCGATACCGAAGACTGACAGTGCTCGATTGATCCGCTGCATCATTATGAAGGTATCCAAACAGTCAAAAAGCATGCTAACCTATCTACAGTACGTAAAATCTGGTTCTTGGATGCTGATCAGCTTGCTCAAGCTCCGGAGATGTACTAGAAGCAGATTGGAAATGCCGCGCGCCCCCGGGCTTCCAGGTGAGCTTTGCTGGCCCATGAAAAGCGTAGGATACACAATGATATGGCTCACGAACATCACGTACCAAGGTAATAATTCTAGACCACTCATTCATATTGACCGCAAGAAACAGAACGCATGTAGTTGTCCAGTCCCTCCAGTATCGAAGTTCTTGCCCGTTTTTGACCTCGCGACGGCGAGGTCGAGGCCAGGGGTATCACCGAGGACGAGGTAGATGCCAAGGACCAAACTTCATCAACCGCAAACAGATATCCAGTTGATCAAGGTGCAGAAAAGGAAAGATAGAATCTAGAACAGAAGGCATGTCGTTAGAACTATAGCGCACGTGATCGTCCGAACCCTGGCTGAACTTACCAAAGACCGGCATTCAAAGCGGAAAGTGGCGGGAAACAAAGCGAACCAGGCGAGTGGAGTGAGCCCTTCGGGCCCCAAGACGTCTGCGAAGGCTAGAGCAGAAGACATGTCGTTAGAAGTATAACGCAGGTGATTGTCCAAACCCTGGCTAAACTTACCAAAGACCGGCCGGCATTCAAAGGGGAAAGTGACGAAAATTCGAGCGATTCAGGTAAGTGAAGTGAGCCCCTGGAGGCTCAGATGTCCGCAGAGGCTAGAGCAGAAGGTAACCAAAGACGCACTTAATGGATGGGGTAATGGATCCATCATTAGTTGTACACGCAGAAGGTCATCAATGATACTGAAGCTACGAATACCCTGATTTTACGTACGAAGATGATGAGTTTATCAATTTGATTCTTAGCTTGTAAGCTGGAAGTAATAGAAAACTGAGCAGACAGGCGAGTGAAGTGAGGCCCCCGGCCCCCAAGACGTCTGTGAAGGCTAGAAGTAGAAGACATGTCGTTAGAACTATAGCGCACGTGACCGACCGAACCCTGGATGAACTTACAGAAGACTGCTCCGTACCTAAGTACGTCGAGCTGCTGAGAGGTGGGTGGACAGGTTGCGGTGACGTGTCATATGTCCATCGAGCAACGGGTCTTGGATGAACCATCGTTCGATCTCCAGGCGCAGCAGGTAGGGACCCCGGTAAAGGAGGGCGTCGTATTCCTCGTCGTCAGAGCCATCCTCATGCTGTCTCCGTGGATCATACTCCCGGCATGGCACAAGGTGACATCGCAGCATGACCCTACCAGAGGTGTTGTAGTTGCGTCGACCAACTCTGGTCAGCTGGATGTCGTAGATTCTGTTAAGGTTGTCCAGAAGCCGCCACTGGAAGGATTCAGCGTCGTCGGTGTAGGTGTAACCCCATAGGTCTAGGTGAGCTTCAGGGGAATCATTGTTTAACATGCGGAAAATCACAGATGCCAAACCCATCATATGAGACATCGTGAATGCAGGTGTTCCGACAGATTTGTTTGGCAAGGAGGAATCACCAGAGACGTGATTCAGAGCGATTGGGTATCAGGTATGTATGCAGACGCAGTTGGAGCAATCGTAAATGCAAGAGAGGAATCAAACAGAGTGAAAGTGCATTGCGTGAATGATGAGGGGAAGTGAAAGAGTGAATCAGATGATATGAATAGCGTCAAATGGGAGGGTAATGCGCAGAACCCGAGAACTTCCAATAAGCGGGTCCGAACCGATTGGGACGACCACACGCAAAAACTCGACATAGAGGAGATAGTAATAACGTTCGTGATATGTATGCCTATCAGCTAACAATATGTACATCTGCCTCACAATGATAATTTATTGCATATCTATCAAGTTCGGGTTGATACCACGAGGGACTCGACAGATACTGCGCGCATCATCGGACATTGTATTGAAAAGAACTTGGCGGACTTCCTTCCCAACCTGCTCAATTGAATCCATTGCCCAGAGAACATCTAGATGCTCATATTCATCAATAATCTTCGAGTGGACAACCCTGACGTTGGGTTCACAACCGTCATCAAATCGATTCAAGAGCTTTCGGCCATCGACCAGCGCATCTGAGCCACCAATCCAGAGTGCAAAGGGTGGCACCTGAGGGCTGAACCAGGCCTTGTCGCCACGGGAGCCTAGGCACGGATCACTAGGGTCATCGCCATGATCAACCCTTGTTTCTTCAGCAGAATCTTCCATGGTGGAAAGTATACACTTATGCTTGGCAAAGCTTTCGCAGCCAAGCCACCAGCGCATAGCCTCAGAGCTGACATAGACGGGAGCGAATTGAAACATGCGATGTCGAAGATCACGATCCCAGCGCGCATCAGACCAGCCGAAGAGGAACGAAAAGACCCAATACGCAAGGGTACCGTATATCCTCGGATGCAGCACGCGCTGTACGGTAACCATGAATGGGATGAAGGAATGGATACCGAAGACGAGGCGAAACATTCTAGGGGACAAAAGCTGCATGAAGCGGAAGTATGACCTGCTAACGAGAGGTCCTGCATAAGCGGCCGGGGCGAGAGCACAGAAGACGGAAATGCGCTCTCCTAGCTCGGGCCGATGCTCCTTGGCCAGCGCAACAAATGTTTGGGTTGTGCCCTGCGAGTGACACACCAGACCCAGCTTTTCGAATCCCGTTTCATAGAGGACGCGGGATGTGAGGGCCGCCAAATCAAGGGTGCCCAGGTGTCGGATATCCCACGACCACATCCGTGGATCGGAGGGCGACAGGCTCGTGTGCTCAGGGTTCTTCCCGCAGCGATTATTTCCGAGCCAAACGTCATACCCAGATTTGCAGAGATAGAATGCAAGACTATCGTCATCATTGGTGCAATAAGTGCCAGCACTTTGAAGCAGTCCGTGTATCAACAGAACAGGATATCGCCGATTGGACTGGGAAGAATTGGGTCTTTTCTTCGAATCGAATACGACAGGTCCACGCTCACGTCTTTGCTCCGGGGACAAAGGCGCATATTCCTGGGGGTTGTAGACATGCCACAGCGTGATAATGAACCCGTCCTCGGTCTGCACACGGAACGTCTCTAAATCCAGACCGACTCTTCTGGCGTAGTAGGCGACATCACACATGAACCGATCCTTTCCTCCTTCGAGCGGCGGACACTCGTCTAGATCTTGACCTTGTTCTTCATCCACATACTTCTTTTGCTCCCGAATGTGCCATTTTATATCCGAATTCGCCCTGGATAATCTGCGCGTCTCCTCCTCTGCGTAGAATATCCTACTTGAAGCCGGATTCTTGCCTTTCAACCGCGATATCGTGTCCGGAATTGCGCTGCCGACTGCGCAAGCCAATGCGCCGATAAATATGACCGCAAGGAAGGTAAGCGAAAGGAAAGAGGAGATGATCCGAGTCGCATAACATCGGATATGTCGAGCGAATGTCGGAGGACCATAGGACGGTAACGGAGGAAATAGTGGGTGTTGGCTGGACTCCACCGGCAGGACTAGTTCGCATGTACGGCTATGCTTTACAGCTATAGACACCCGATCCGTTGCAGCCTCTTTTTCTTTGAGCTTGCATGTGCAGATTCCTTTATGCTCATGCTTTAAGAAAGAGGTCATTTCAGGGATTGTGGAGCAAATATGGTCGGTTTGGAAGTCGTATGTCCCCGCAGATGATGCGGAGCGGGTTCGTAAGGGTATGGGGACCGACATGGGAAGGAAATGGGATTAAAAAGCTGGCATTGATCCAGTAAGGTACATCATGAAGCCTTAGCGGAGGGAATATAATAAGTTCGAAGTATAAGAGGAATGTTCTCCGTATCGACAAGGAAGTTACTCCCGCAAAGGCCGAGGTTCCCGCTTGGGCCAGGGATAGTCACATGATATGAGACCAGCCAATCAACGATAAGGCTAAAATTAGCCTTTGGCATACACTGGACGAAAACAACTACCTAAATACATGGAAACAAATTTACTATATACAGCGGCGAAAGTGCATTTGGTGCTAGAAAGAGAAGGAAAAAGCACCCAAAGAGGGATTTATGTCTGAAACAAAGAAAAGTGTCGCGGATGTACAAACAAAGCTAATTGCTGGCGTCCGCTCCAAATCTTGCAAATGGTAAAGTGTATACATAGACCAGACATTGTCCTCCTTATCTGCGTTCTGTGCTTTCTTAATATCATGATTGTCTGAGCTATGTATATTTGAGACTATTCATAGGCTTAAAAGAAAATCATGTCATAACTCCATCAAAGCAACCCACCCATTAAACCGCCATCTTAGTATCAATACTCTCATAATGAGTGGCATGTTCACCACTCCGCTTCTCATTCGCCTCACTCTCCAACTGAGCAAGCGTACCATCCTTAACATCACCAGCAACATCCCTCACATCAGTATAATTCACCGAAGGCACAAAACCAACAGACTTCCACGCAAAAGGCACCTTGGCGTAAAGCTCATCAACCTGCTCAAGCGACAACCCCTTGGTCTCATAAATGCAAGTATAAACGAAAATAGCACAGATGAAGCAGAACCCACCCCAGATAAAGAACACCTTGGACTGGAGGTTGGCGTTTCCAGGTCCATCGTTCACCATGTAGGGGGTAGCGTAGGCAATAGCCCAGTTCAGAAGCCAGTTGGTTGCGGTGGTAATGGAGAGACACTTGGCGCGAGCCTTGAGGGGGAATAGTTCACCGGTGACAACCCAGGCGACTGGACCCCAGGAACAGGCGAAGAAGAAGATGTAGATACAGACGAAGGCGATTAGGACTTTGTTGGCGACCGTTGAGCTGGTAGCTGTGCCGACGATGGCAACGATGAGTTGGGAGATGCACATGCCGACGGCGCCGAAGAGGAGGAGGGGGCGACGGCCCCATTTCTCAACCATGTATAGGCCTGGGAAGGTGGAGACGACGTTGATGATGCTTGTGATGAGGGTGATTACGAAGGAGTTCTGGATTCCCGAGTTTTGGAAGAAGGTTGTACCGTAGTAGACTGGTACATATTAGTATAGGCTATTGAGAGTTAGGGATGGAAGAGGGTCACGTACAGATGAAGTTGACACCAGCGAGTTGCTGAAGGCCCTGGATGGCACAGCCGGTGGCGAGACGCTTTCCAATAGAACCCTTCAAGATCTCGAGGTAAGATGCCTTACCGAGACGGAGTTCGAACTCGTGATTGGCCTGGATCTCAGCCAGCTCCGCTACAAGCACGGCGTCGTTGAGATCAACACGACGGAGACGTGCAAGAGATTTGGAAGCTTCCTCATGCCTATTCTGCTTGACGAGGAAGCGAGGAGTCTCAGGAAGCACGATCATACCAGCAATCAAGATGATAGCCCATGCAAACTGGACAGCGACGGGGATACGGTAGCAGCCAGTATCCATGCGATCCTTAGTGGCGTTGTTTACAATGGCGGCCAGAAGGAGACCGATCGTGATAGCCAGTTGGTAGGCACCGACAATAGTACCACGGATCCATTTGGGGGCCGTCTCAGACTGGTAAAGGGGGATAGTGGCCGACAAAAGACCAACGCCCAGACCAGCGAAGAAGCGGCCGGCAACGAACAAGGGGATGGATGTAGCTGCAGTCTGCAGGATGACACCGAAGACGAAGACAAAGGAGTCGATAATCATACCGATCCGACGGCCGAAGTAGTCTGCAATAGGGGCGGCAAACAGGGCACCGAAGAAAGTACCTGCGGAGAGCAGGGAGACGATCATGGAGGATTGGGAGGAGGTCACGTCGGGGAGATTGTCTTTGGGGTTGGTATAGCCTGTTGAGAACAGTTCTCGCCAGTATTTCATGGCTAGAATACCACTGATGGTGCCGGTATCATATCTAAGATCCATTAGACTTGCTTCACGACAAACAATCGTGGTATATCACACACCCGAAGAGAACACCGCCAAATGCAACGAACAGGCCAATGATAATGGCCGGCACCGCCGAGCCAGTGGCATCATCCGGTTTCTTAAGAGCGAAGCCCATTGCAAAGGGTCGAGTCGAACTGAAGAGGGAAGGTAGAGAAGATTGAAGAGAGTAGATAGGGTGGTCAAAAGCGACCAAGAAGTAGATAGCTGCACAGCAGACCCGAAGAAGCGAATATAGAGACAAAAGCAAAGACACAAAACAACCAGGGGGCCACGAGCACCTTATGTACTCGCCACAAAAGACGAAAGGCTTCCCGTAGTCCGAAATTAGCAAATGCCAACCCTCCCATACCCCGAGAAAACCCCATGCGCTTGAGACGCACAACATGGGAATTTGGTGTGGAGAAAGCCGCGGAGCCTGGCTGAAGGACCAGTTGCGGCGATTGGGCTAAGTTCTAAATCTTGGCCCAAACCGTGGACGCCACAATAATTCGCAAAGGGGGCTTAAGTACTAGGATCGGCGATGGCGAAGACATTTCACTTTGCATTCAGGGCAAGATCCTTGGGTTATCCCTTTCGGACAGATAGTGTCAAGCTGATAAAAACCATGTGGTCAATATTCGTGTGGCTGAGGCTGCAAACGGGGATATGGGATATTTTTGGGTGTTGGTATAGAGTGCGGATGTAGTTAGGGCAGGCCGCATCGGGGAATACACAAACGGGGATCCCCTTGGGAACTTGAAAATTCCATCATTGACGAAGTCTATTATTAGTGGGTGACAATAGTAATCTAAAACCGATTAGAGGCTTCTAGAGACTTCCTTGGTGTATGTGGAAGGACCGCATAACAGGGAAGAGGTAAAGCTCGCCATCTCCAGATTTTCACTCTCCACACCCCAGAGTCGTGTTTCCTCCCCAGAATTTGCATGTCACCTGAATATTCCACTGCGGGTCCCTCAACATTGACCAACCATATGAGGAAGGTCTGAGAGAGGAAATGTCGAGGGAGATGCCGGCCAGGGAACCTTGCGATTTCCATTGTGTACATATCCACTCGGACTCGGCGAAATCTGTCAGAGGTACAATCCGATACGAAATGTAGAGAACGCCCTCATCTTCGCTCTTTCAGTTGTATCAACGCCTAGCTTAGCCCACCACATGAGTCCGGAGTACACACTTCATCTTCATTTGCTGCAGAATATTCGCGTGCTTCTGTCTCGGGCAACACGACCCCAGCCCGGACTTGCAGCACCGGCCCGTGTTCAGGCTTGGCTTAAGCCTAAATACCCAGTGGCGGGGTTTTCCCGTGGCGCGGATTGGACCAGCTACCCGATGGCACTCCGAGATTTTCCCGCTCTCGGCGAATTACCGTAAGCCTGTGCCAGGAATAGAGCAAATTTTCTGGGTGGCTGTTTTTTGGGCCGATGTCTCGGCCTTCACAGAATGCAATGCGGTCTGGATTGCAAGAGGGGATCACGGGATTACTACTTCTCCACGTTGGTCGGTGGAATGATCGTCTATTATCTATACACTATACTCGCTGGACCGCAGGCTACCAGCGCCAGATCAGAAAGAAATACACGGGCAAAACGACCAGGGCGACAGTCCGGATGGACTGGATGAATTCGCGGCCGATCAACGACGTATTTTGCCAGAGGCCCGCTGCCCGTGTGGGCCGGTACATTGCCTTGTCTTTTAGGTTCGGCGAGCCGACATCGTCGCGACCTGGACCCCGATAAGTATCGTGGGGAGATTTGGCGCCGGGGTAGCGGGGGGCTACGAATCCACCGCGGCTGGCGAGGCCGTCTGGAGGGGAGAGGGTTGAGCTGGACGTACCGGAGGCCTGGTACTGGTGTCGCGGATGATAGGCGCGGCGTTCGGTGAGAGGGAGCACGGAGCCGTTTGAGGTGGTCTCCGGGGCGAAGAGGACGGAGTAGATGGAGCTGGTGAATAGAACGACAATGCTAAGGCCAAGAATGACGGCGTAGTGGATGAAAATGCCTAACTGGTCGGGGAGCAGACAGAGGTGGTTTTGGATGGTGGGTTGGGTTCCTCTCAGGGCTGATTCGCCCGTCTGAGGGTCTATTGGGTTCCAGAGACTGGTAAGCACGAAGCCTGGGCGCTTGACTCCCATTGCCCATGATATACTTTTGACGGTAATCTCATTCGGCGAGCCGTTGAACTCGCGGTGTGAGACTTCGCAGTAGTCGTGATCATCGCCAGAGTAAACTTGCACAACGTTCGGCCCTGCCTTGGAGACCAACTCCGTTGAGATGGTCGGCGTCAGCACATTCTGGTACTGATAACCCCCGGCAATTGTCAGCGAGTTTGGCTCGTCTTCTTCCAGACCCGGGGCAGAAGGTGGTGAGCGTTCTCGAAGCGGGCCGCATGGGGTTGCGGCCTTGCGGTAGAGAGGAACATGCGTAAGAACGATGGTAGGGAACCCAGCGCTCTCTGGCTTGGGATTATCACGGATCACGTCCTCTACTGCATCCACAACGCGATGCTCGAACTTGACTGGCTCCGACTTGCTCTGGAGCACCTGCAGTTCCTCGGTTTCCGCCTTGGCCTTGTAGGATGACATCCGATTGAGGAAATCATCTGCGTCTTTCCAGATCGGCCAAGGGTTATCCTTGCCATTGCCATTGCCACTGGAGCTGGAGCTACCCGTGACAGGGTCCGGCTGGTCCCTCGCACTCAACGATAGGGTATCCACCGACACAAAAGTATGATTCCCAATGACATCGACACGATTGCTTTCGCCAAAGTAGGCCTGGAATCGCTGTCGAACCGGCTCCTGGATTCCATTTCCAAATCCCAGATCATGGTTACCCGGTAGGCTAGCAATCAATTTGCGACCCCTACCATCCAATGGCGCGTATTGCTGATTCAACCAGGGGGTTAAGAAGATCTTCATAAACCGTCCGTACTCCTTTCTCCAAAACTTGTCGCTGAATTTCTTGTAGCGTTCCTCGGGACTGGTGGTCGTGCTCGTGGCCCATTCTCTACCTCCGTCGAAAAGGTCACCGAGGAATAACACTGAATCGGGTACCAAGTTCTTTTGTATATGTGAAAAGGAGCGTCGCATGTATTGATCAGTGTATTGGACCGTCAATGCGGAGAGTGGCCAAGGGCGACCAGGGTATGTATGGGGATCGACGAGCTGGGGATCAGCGATGAAGGCGACACGATGCGGCGTTGCGCCTAGGGGCTGGACAAAAACCACTATAAGCATTGCATCACGGATGATCCGAGTCAAGACTCACCCAAGTCTCCCAAGCCTCCCAAGCACAAGCATCTATACTCTCTTGAAACGCCGTCCTCTCGCCCCACCGCAGCGTAAAGAGCCAAAGCAAGATGACAGCACCTGGAACCGAAAAAAGGCGCCTCAGCACCGATCTTGCCAAATGTAGAGCCTCATCCCTACTTCGCGGTCTGCTCGACCTTACGGTAGCAACACCCTCCTCGATCCACTGCTTCGCTGCAGGTAACACGCGGTTGCAAGCCTGATTAACAAGACCTGCAGATGATGAAGGAATCGAATTGAATGAAGGAAGGGAAGAAGCGCCCGTGGTGCGTGAGTAGGCGTAGCTCATCGTTGGCTGGATGTTGGCTAGGCCCCGTACGACACGGGTAGTGGAAAATCAGCGGAAGGAGTGACGCTGCATGCTCTAAAGATGGAAATAGAGAGAAGGTGAAGGAGGGGAGAAAAGGTAGAGTCGAAAAAAGGGTCATAAAGCATGGCGTGTCGCAAATGCGGGAACAAGGGGTTTCTGTCATGTCGTGTCGATCCCCGGACATCTAGGGTCACGTGGGACAGAGAGTAAAAATAAACTCGACTGAGAAGGCGTTTAATTAGAGTGAGACAGTCGCTTTTTAAGTTATCACGGTCTGAAAAGAACGCATATGGTCTAGATCATTCATTAGTAGTGACTACAATTGTCATTATTTAAGGATACAGTCCGAATCTTAGATCGGACCGAGTGGTGGATTAAGGATAGGTAAAAATACATGCACGCGGATATCAAAAGGAAACAAATGCCCCACGCAAAGACCGAACCGAATGCCATGCCATCAATCATCTCAAAAAGACCTGTCCACCGGGAAGAGCGCCTCTTCTAGAAAACCGGACCATTGAAATCGGGCGCAAGACGGGAACCACGAGGAACAAGCAGGTAGAGGTAAGGAGAAAACACGGTGTAGTAACAGCAGAATAGGTCCAGGTAATGAAAACATCAATCAAGTCGGCTTTTTGGGACAGCACTGGCCTCTCCGGCCGCAGTTGTCGTCGCATTCCAAGAGACAGGCCTGGGGATCACTCTGCAAGCTAGCCGCACGACTCGGTGGGTTGGCATCGGCGGAAGATGAAGCCTGAGTCAGGTTCTGGGTGTCCTCCGTCTCGCCGTCGGGGGCAAACTCGGGTTGGATAGTTGAGGAGTGAATACCATAGGCATGGAGGCACCGCCGGACCTGTCGCGCAAGGTTCATGTATCGCTCCGAGCCCTCTCCCTTGATCTCGGTGTCGACCTGGATGTGGATTGATGCGACGATTTTGGTGTCGCTCAGCTGCCACACGTGGAGGTGGTGAGAACCAAGAATACCGGGTAGCCCCTCAATGTCCTCTTTAATATGATCAATGCTCATACCCGGCGGTACGGCCTGCAGGAGGATACGGGATGCGGCCTTGCAAAGGGGAATAGCAGACGCCAGAATAATGACCGTAATCACGAGTGATATACCAGGGTCCACATAGAATCGCCATGTATAGTCAGTCAACCAGATGATCAGTGCGGACACAATCACACCGATATTCCCCAAGGCATCTCCCATGACATGGAGGAAGACACCGCGCATGTTGAGGTCGTGGCCGTGACCGCCTTTATGGCCCTTCGGCTTTGGCTGGGCGTGGTTGTGGCCCTTGTGGATGTCCTCCTCATTGTTGGGCACCTTGAAAGGACCGTCATGCTCATCGGTGTAGTTCGAGGCACGATCACGGTGGCGCAGGAGGCCGGACTGCTCGTTGGGGCCTTCACCGTCTCGGCTGTCAGAGTCCGAGGACTGTTCATTTTCGAATGCCCCACGACCAGCAGCAATGATATCCTGTCGCATAGTCGCCGGATGTGCATATATGTCCTCCACGTTTGTGATGCCGCGTCCGGTCGAGGTGCTGAACCTCCGAGGGCCACGAGCGGATTCAGGTTTACGGCGCTTGCGTGAGAGGGGAGATGTGGGTTCGGTGATAGGATGGCCAAGATTGGGCTTGGGTGAGCTCGCCCGACGGCCAGCTCCAGCCACGTTCTCGGGCACGGTAGACACAGGGCTTCCTCGGTCGTCCGCAATGCTCGGGTCGCTATGTGTGCGACCTCTGTATCCCTGCTCCACATCCTCATCCTCGCCGTGTGCATGGTCGTGATGGTGACCGTGGCCACCGCCGCCGCCGCCGCCGCCGCCGTGGGAGTGGTCGTGAAAGAGGACCAAGCCCAAGATATTGGAAAAGAGCCCGAAGCAACCGACGATGCAGACCAGCTTCGGATTCTGGACTTCCTGAGGCTCCACCAGACGTTGAATCGCCTCCAAAAATATCGACATGCAAAGAGCGACTAGGAAAACACCGTTGACAAGGGCACCGAGAGTTTCTGCGCGTTGCCACTATATCCAAACATGCACTGTCAGCGCGCATCCCTGCGGGGTTCGAATCCGGCCAACTTACACCGTATGTGTACATTTTCGAGCTGGTCTCTTGATTGGCGACTTTAACGGCCCATAGTCCGACGCACAGTGAGATGACATCATTAAGCTGTTTGTATTGTAGTATGTTAGAAGATCGGGTCGAGAGAAGCGTATAGGGTTTCAGGTTCGGGCAAGGCACGTACCATGTGGAAGGAATCGGCGACAAGGGCAAGCGAGTGGACGGCATAGCCTAGGGGCGACAGGGGTCAGCAAAGCTCATCGCAGCCCCAGACGGAGTGAGATAGTCCATACCGGTGATCAACTCCAACAGAAAGAAGGCTATGTCGATGACAAGCAGGATAATAATCCTGTTCGTCTTGGAGAGACCCATTGTGGGCGTTGTTAGCTTGCGGCGCGCTCCAAGGCGCAAGAGTCCGAAGCAAGAGATCGAATAATGGGTGAAACAGCACCAGGCAGTCACCAGGTGAAAACGACTCGTTTGAGTGGAAGGTACTTGAAAAGTTGGCGACGCAATCGATAGCACCAGTGGAGGAGAAATGATGCCAGTGGAGCCGATTGCATAGCCGTTTATGCCGGGCGGAAGAGTCTCCGGCCTGAGTGGCGTCACTTTTTCCCCCTTCTAGCTGCTATTTTATACGCTGGAAGTTCTTCCAAGTTTTATGAAACAGTGATGGTGGCGGGATTTTGAAAGGATATAAACTGTTATCTATAAACTTTCCCTTTTATTGCTTGCAGATCATCTACGTCGCAGTCTTTGTATGGTGAAAGGTGAAAGCCACAGATACCCCACCCATGCAGCCGGAGCGCCGTGATCGGCCAGCCCTACTCCATACTCGTGAACGATACGTGGGCCTAGGCTTCTTTCTTTCAGTGGGGAATTCATAGCCTAGTGGGCTTTTACCTTTACTTTACATCACAATATCATGGCGATGATAGAATAGTCTGTACCACGTACTACCTCGATTGTCAAAGTGTATGACCATCTCACTGAATGCCCGCATAATGGAACAGCAACCTAATTCGGTATCTCTATGGTTGGTCGGCAATCTCCATAAAGGCGCAGTATTTTCCTCCATGTAGGACAAAAGTACCTATGAATATAGTTCTGCCTCAACGACAAACCCAGGGATCTAGGAAGGCCTACACCTCTTAGCAGCTTTCGCCCTACATGTTCTCCCTCTGTTATTACCAGTCATCAGTATTGCAGCGTACACCAGCAACTACAGTGGTCGGATATATGATATTATTGTACGTCAACTCATATGAAACCACCTTGTGTCCCTGCGAAACCGGATATTAAGCCAGGTTACTGCAAGGTATGTATACTCGGACCAGGCCGGTTCTGAATAGCCTCATGCATGCAGGAGCGGCGGTTCGGATGAAAGAGATATCAAAACATCTTGATACGTCAAGGGCATTGCAACCGTGCCATCAAACCTCAACTAATTGGACATCAATCTGTGGCATCCAAAAATATACATTACCTACGCAACGCCCCCAGTAGCCCTTGCAAAGTGAATTTATCGACTTGATTCCCGAGGTTAGACGAAATGGTGCACAGTTCTCTTTCTCTCTGCGAACAAGGTCAAAAGCCGGCTTACAGGAAGCACCAAAGAAGGAAAGGAGAGATAGGGCTCCAATTATGGAGAGGCCAACACAGTTGGCAATAAGAAGACATGCAACCTTTTGGTTGTCTAAAGCAGGGATGGCTACAGGTCAATCTTTTTCATGAGATTGATACCAAGACAAATGAGGTCTTTTCAGATGGAGGGTATTTGCGCATCCGGAGGTCATCGATCCTAATGACTCTGAACAAAAACTCGCGGATAACCCGGATAGGCGCCCTCTAAGTACTTCATGGGATTTTATGCGTATCGAGTCTGTTGTCCGATATAGTGATTACTATTTGGTCTGGTTCAATCTTTAAGTGGAAATCAAGTATCAGCTTCCTTCCTCTCGCTCTATGCTAATTGGGTTATGCATTGTGTAGGGGAACGGGATGTGATTCTGCACTCGAACTGAGCTTATCTCGCAAAATATTAAATGTATCCTAGATCGTTCTGGCGTATCATCTTTATATCTCAAAAGCCGAGACCCAAGGAGCTCCAGCTGTCATTTCCGTGAGAAAAGTTGGTGGCCCTAATGATTGAAGATATCCCGCTACTGTTGATGTATAGGCTTTTGAGCCTTGGCGCAACAACCGGGAAGAATCACGGTAACCGAATCAAAGCGAGCTATCTTTGGGGAAAAAAATATATGATCCTATAAAGGCCCTTGTTTTCTTGGACAACGTGAGAAACATACCGTTCTCTCTACCTAGGTTCTCTCCACCGCCTAGGTATTACTGGAGAGCCCGTGGTTCTAGTTGGAGGACCATGGCCCACCTGGGCACTCCACACAGCTTCCCGATCTGGCAGTTCGGACTCGAAACGCTTGGCATTGTGTCTCTAGCCACTCTATATAAAAATGACCGCCACTAATGTTCCGGATTATTATTATAAAGCAGCTGGACTTTCAGTTACTGACCGTATTGGGAAGCCAAGGGTAGAGTGGCCGCGATGACGCAGAAATTTCAGTTCTAGTGTGAAGTAGCATTGGAATACAAATGGCTTTTAAGCCGGGACACCAGACTTATAGTTGACTCCTAACTTTCGATGACTGTAGTCTACAATTACAATGTCGTCGGCCGCAAGTCAAGCGGCGTCCACGCCGGAGTTGTCCAACATGGCAACACATCCAGAGCCCACGGACAATAACACAAATGAGCCTGATCTGGAGAAGCTGGGCAGAGAGCGCCCATCCCACTTCTCCAGTCGATGGTCGGAGCTGGCTTTCTGCTTCTCCATTGTAATGTCGCAGATCTTAGCAGTGTGTTTCCTCCCATCCCGCCACATCGCCACCGGACTAACATCTCCAGGAATTCTACATCACAGGATCCAACCTTCTACTCCCGACCCTTGTCACAGAGTTGGGTATCCCAGAGGCGTCTATCACATGGCCGACGACCGCCCTCTCTCTCGTTGTCTGTGCCACGCTCCTCGTCTTCGGTCGCTTGACAGACATGTATGGAGGGTACCTCCTCTACAATGCCGGGGCTATCTGGCTTACCATCTCCTCTATCCTCGCCGGTGTCTCGACAACATGGCTTATGCTAGTCATCTGTCGTGCACTGCAAGGCTTGGCTCTTGGAGCCCTCCTCCCATCCGGGATGATGATCCTCGGTAGCACATATCGCCCAGGTCCTCGGAAGAACCTGGTCTTCAGCATGTACGGTGCATGTGCTGCTTTAGGATTTTTTGCTGGCTTCTTCATCTCTGGAATCTGTGGTCAGTTTCTGACCTGGAGGTGGTATTTCTACATTGGCGCAATCCTGTCGGCCATCATGGCTGCCTCGTCGATTTTCTCCGTTCCACGCGACTACTACGAGAAGAAAGAGCTTGGGATTTGTATGGACTGGCCTGGCTTTGCTCTTTCAATCACGGGTACCACACTTTTTGTATTCGCGATTGCTGATAGCTCATACGCACCAGAAGGGTGGAAGACACCGTACATTATTGTCTTCTTTGTTTTGGGAGTCATTTTGCTGGGATTGATGGCTTATGTTGAAGGATGGGTTGTTCGCAATCCTCTCCTTCCGGGTGACATTTTCCAAGTGAAACATATGACAGCGCTTGTCATTGCCTTGTTGTTGCTATACGGAAGCTTGGGGATTTTCCTCCTCTATGGAGTTCTATAGTAAGTCCGGTTCCCTCAGCTACTTTGACACATCTACTGATTACATGCCAGCATGTCCGATTTTATGGGCGCATCACCTCTCCAAATCGTTGCCTGGACTGCTCCAATGGGCGTCGGAGGCTTGATTCTCTCCGGAACTGGTGGGTTCATCCTACATAAAGTATCCGGCACCCTCTTGATGCTCGTATCTTGTCTCGGATATGTGGGCTCTGGGCTGCTCTTCGCAGTAATCCCCACCGGTGGAAATTACTGGGCATACATCTTCCCGGCTATGATCTGCGGCACAATTGCCATTGATATCAGCTTCAACATCGCCAATATCTTCATCACGACCAGCTTGCCCGAGGCGAGACAAGGACTTGCGGGCGCACTCATTTACTGCACTATGCATTTAGGAATTGCCGTCATGCTTGGCTTTGCGGATATTGTTCAGACTCAGACAGAGCATCTTGGCGTTCGGGAAAGCTACAAGGTTGTGTTCTATTTCCAGACGGGCTTGGCTATTGTTGGGTTGCTTGTTGTTCTCTTCTTCGTGAGAATTCGTCACGCAAAGAGTGAGCTGACAGCAGACGAAGTCCGGGATATGGCGCCACGGGAAATGACGACCAGGGAGAGTGAGGTGGCTTGAAGGTGAAATGTACATATTACGACTGAGGAAGAGATGAAATGCATAGCGAGTCCTTTCTAGCGACGGCAACAATTAAGTTGCCGAATTCTTCATCCTTAAAGGCGAAAAGCCCCCGATATTACCACTATCCCAACCCCGGGGTCCTAGTCCTGAGCCCTGCAAAGTGCTTGGTGTTTATCATGAACGGTGATTTGTCCCGCATTCCCGTAGACAACTCGTGATGACGAGCTGCCCTACTGTATCTTGCATTCCTCGGATATCTGTACTTAAAGATCCTTCAGCGCCTAACAAAGATAAAAAGCGTCATTGCAAGGGCATGCATACGACTTGCTTGATACGGCGGAAAGTTAGAGGCGGTGAGATTATTAGACCGGCATGAAGTGACCGCCGTATACAACTGATAGCTTTCCTTTACGATACTTCATTGGACCCTTGTCAATTCTCTGTAATGACATCCGACCGTGCGGTTTATGACAATCTCCACTCTCTACCCTTTTATGCTCAACTCCCAATTCTCCCGGTCCAAGTCTTGCAGCCCTTATATCACTTGTCAATACCTCAGTTTAAATTGAGTTAACTCGATCACTTCACTTTAATTTCTCCTGTTCCTTTCTCCCCTAATCTACTAGTCGGGGCCCAGAGGAAGATCCGACGGTCTCTCGTACAGTGGCTTGACCGTAGTTTTCAGTCATCTCAACTTGAGCTTGCCGGTTATAGAGCGGCTCAGAGAACAGACACCAGAGACCAATGGCTAGATTTCCACGACTAGTATGATTCATTTGCTGTTGAGGGTATCGATATCTATGCGCTATAGTACAATGTGATCTCTCAGGCTGCCTTAAGCTCTAATATCGATCTATATCGTAAGTCGGGTTTTCAGGTTGCTGGTCCCTGGAGCCGCAACCGGCATGGCTGGCCCTCTAGACAGTCACAGAAAGACCTGATGTCTTTTAGTACGTAAGGCTTCAATATCTCAATCAGCTTCGACAGAGGCAGCCAATCCAAAGTGCCATGGATTGTCTGAACCGGATGCCCACTGTACAGAACGCGAGCGTAAAGTTGATCGCGCTTGTCTTCGATTTCCCTGAAAAGTATTAGCGAAACTTCCAAGTCATGGGACACCAGCTCATAGACACTCACCAGATTTCGAAGGCAATGTTTGAAGCCATTGCCGGCCACCGGAGACCATTGATCCCCAAAGCTCCCAAGATGGGACCGATGTCACCATCGTGAATGAAGATATGAGTATAATCGATACTGGACGCCCTATTCTGCACGGCCTGCAATCGAATGATAATCTCGCGGATGAAAAGACCCTCGACCACTTGGATATACTCGGTGACGAACGGATTGGTGCGCCAGTAATAGTTCCATTCCCAATCACCGGCCCGGAAAACCTCTTCTGCCATGTCCATAGTCACACATGCAGATGAGTTCGAGGTACTACACGGCAGTTTGTAGCCATTGCAAAGTCGAGCCTGGAAGTTATCGGCGAAGTGGTCAAAAGTAGTCTGCCAGGAACTCGCCGTGGCGCCCAGCATAGAACCAAACTTCGAACGCAGATCTCGGGTGACAGCAAGGTGTTGTTTCCACTCATCGGTCAACTGAATCCTACTCAGTGTCGAGCTGACGGCGGGGCAAGAGTATCCCTCGTTGACGGTATCCACTGAAGATACCATTTGATGCAGAGGCAATGCACCCTTGTACTCAGGCCAGATGCCTCGGAGAACCGCGCCGGCCGAGCCTTGGGTCAAAGCAGAGCTGCTGGAGCGGAACCAGACACGGTTGTTTGGCTGGTCAGGAATGAGACCGAGCTTTTTGCCGTAGACGGACCACAGGTCCTTGCCATGCTGGTACCCATCCTGGACACCGCCGATGGTGAGCTGCGGGTACTGGCAGGTCCCGTTTACACCGGGAGTGAAAGGGTTTGATGGATCCTGGTACGTTTGGCCGTACATTGCCATCGGCTGCATTACACCGTCGGCGCTGGGGCCGGCGTAGAGATACGGGCGCACATTGTCGCAGTGGTAAGCTTGGTTCTGTGAGATAAATGAGCGCGGTTCAATAATTCGAAACAGTTTGGCTTACCTCACCACCAGGCAAGATATTGTATGGAGTGCGTCTCTGGTGACGCTGCAGATACTCGAGATAAACAAGTTCTCCTTTTACGGAGCCATTGGCGATAGGCTTCGGGAGGTTATACTCGTGGATGCGCGGGTGTGGCATTGAGCAGTAATCATAGGTGCCGTAAGGAGTCCCACCGGTAGGGCCATTAGTCGGCGCCTTGTAGATGCCACCATATGTTCCAATTGAGCTGTTGGAAATATATGAGGTCTGGTTGAGAGTGGGCGGGTAGAAAGTGTCCAAGGGGCTCAGGCCGAGGACGGGCCCCACAGCCCCAAGAACGAGGGCAGAGATGATGCCATGCATAGCAAAGTGAGGATGGAAATGAGGCCCCCAGGCGGTCCAGTAAAGACTGAAGTTTCCTTGACTCTATAGTGCGTGTAGTCGAATATAACTACCGTGTCGAGGAGGGAGCTAGATCGATTTGCTTAGATCTCCACTGGGAAGCAGCCAGTCGGCACTTCGGCTTCACTCCACGTGGGGACAGCCACTTTCGCGGATGAATGCGGAGAATCGGGGCTGAGACCCGTTTGGCACTACATTCGACGAAGAAGGTGGCAACGAGTCGTCGGATGTGGTCCGAAAGTCAGGGAGACGTATCCGAGCGTAAACGATGCGCCTTGCAACATCGACGCAATGACCCTTCCATTCCCAACACCGCCTCGGAATACTCTGACATTTTTTTGCAATCAGCTCAATTGCTTTCTTTCCAGTGTTCCTGAAAATGTCGGGCGCGTCCATTGCGCTGGCCATGGTGGCCGCATGGTCCTCGCCCGTCCAGTCCTCTTTACTGGCCTCATTTGCTCTAGGGACGATGGTACTCGGTCACGCGGCATCTGTCTGGGCCGTATATAAAAGGGACAGGAAACGAGGATACTGGATGAGAGACTACGGCGATTACACCCTACTTGCACACATAAACATCCCTGGCAGCGAGGATAGCGCGACATGGAACTACATGCAGGATACTCAAGACTTTCTTTGAGGCATAATTGATATGCTCAATATGGGAATCAGACCCTGCTGCCAGACACTGCTACTCTACATGATGTACTCTTTAGCTTCTACAAGTGGCTCCAGGATCACCCCTCTGAGACCTTGTTTCTGTCTTTCCAGTACAAAGGGCAACATTAAAGTATGCGTCGAACAATGCAGCGCTGCATATCAAGCTCTACAATACATCAACCTCCGAAGTAGTCTGACAGTACTTTGTGCTGAGGAAGGACTGGGTACTGGATCAATTGCCCGAGTTCTACACGAACTCCTTACGTGATCTTCCATCCTCACCGAACCTGTGGGCTAAGTAGTCCATGTATTATTCTCCATGCAACGAGAAGACACAGCTCACCGCATACATCGGAGGCTATTATCAACCACAACGGCTGAGAGATCTAGTGGAAGTACAATGCTACAGAAAAATACATTTTCAAGGCGGCTTATCAGTACCCCGATAGCATGTTCTGGACCTGGGCATCAAGCGAGGACACGGACACTGTACCGCCAGAATGTAAGTAAGATTAGGTAAAGCAGTGTTAACCTAGAAAGCGCAAGTCGTACCTCGGTGCAGAAATTGCTTAGGCCGCACGGGATCAATGAGAAAGCAAGATGTTGGCCCAAATTTGAGGACGGTACCATGGAAGGGTCCAGTAAGGCTGACCTCGGGATCCACAGTGGAAAAGCCGGGAAGCCGATCACCTCTGACATCATTAGCCCGCCCGCGCCCAGCTAGCTATAGAATTTTCACAACTTGCCGAACTTTTACAGTCAAACAAAAAAGCCTCTTTTAGGTAGCTTGCTTGTGGCTGGTTATCCGACTATCAGCTATATAAACCCGAACCTGAGCCTCCCAACCTCGACCCTCTTCAACCCACTCTGCCGACCTCCCGATCCGCGAACCATGCCAGCAGCGGCCGACGCTGCACAGCCGCCCTCCACGCAGAATGGAGACCATCGCGAGGAAGACTGGCCGGAGGATGTTAGCCAGCCCTCCACTAGGAGAGAAGACCGAATGCAATTTAGTGGCGATGGGCTAAATACTGGTGTTCGGGTGCTAAGTAGGAGTCCTAGAATCCTACAGATAGATTCGCACCGTATAGAATGCTAACAGTATAACCCACACAGGCGACGGTCGACTCGATATCAAAATCAACGAGCATAAACCCAACCTAGTAGGACTTTTGAACCAAATACAGGCCGCGGCATTACCGTCGGAGCTCGACCGTATCAGTTCGAGGGCGACCTTGCCAAAGGGCGACGGAAAGCACTTCCCATTAAGGCTCAATGTTGTCATTCAAGTCATCGGATCTCGGGGTGATATCCAGCCATTTGTTGCGCTGGGGAAGGAGCTCAAGAAGCATGGACACCGGGTACGGCTGGCCACTCACCTGGCATTCCGAGAATTTGTTCTCGACGGCGGTTTGGAGTTTTTCAACATCGGAGGCGACCCCGAAGAATTGATGGCCTTCATGGTGAAAAACCGCGGCCTTTTGCCAAGTGTCAACACGATCCGGAGTGGAGCCATCCAAAAACGTCGAAGGGAGATGAAGCAGATCATCGAAGGGTGCTGGAGATCGTGTTTTGAAATGGGCGACGGGACACAGATGCACCAGATCAAGGACGATCCTTTCAGTGATTCCGTCGATTATCGGAGACGTCCATTTGTTGCGGATGTAATTATCGCTAACCCTCCCAGTCTGGCGCACATCCATTGTGCACAGAGACTGGGGATACCGTTGCATATCATGTTTACGTGAGCCTAACACTTCTGACCGTCATAGTACCATATGCTTATTGTCTCCAGGATGCCATGGTCGCCCACTCAGTCTTTCCCGCACCCATTGGCCATTCTCAATCAGCAAGGGTGCAAACCGACAGTTGCAAACTTCGTTTCCTACGCTATTGTTGACATGATGGTATGGGAAGGCCTCGGGGATCTTGTGAATAAATTCCGCAAGAATGTACTAGCTCTCGACCCATTGGACAGTATCACCGCGCCGAGCTTGTTACACCGATTGCAGATTCCGTGTTCTTATCTCTGGTAAGATTTCAAATTTGCCGATACGTGAGAGACTTTACTAACCTGTCCATTTTCCATAGGTCTCCAGCCGTCCTTCCAAAACCAAAGGATTGGGGCGAAAATATCGATATCTGCGGATTCAGCTTCCTTCCCGCAAAGCCAAACTACACGCCATCGAATGAAATTAAAAATTTCCTAGACGCAGGACCCATGCCGATATATATTGGATTCGGCTCAATTGTTGTCGACGACCCAATTAAGTTGACCAAGATCGTATACGGGGCAGTCCAAAAGACGGGCCAACGTGCGATCGTGTCAAGAGGCTGGGGCAATCTGGGAATCGAGGATGTTGAGATCCCGGACAATACTTTGGTCATCGGAAGCTGCCCCCACGACTGGCTTTTCCGACAAGTGTCATGTGTGATCCACCATGGCGGTGCCGGCACAACAGCAGCAGGTCTAGCACTTGGATGTCCAACCATCATCGTTCCATTTTTCGGAGACCAGGAATTCTGGGGACGGATAGTTGCAAAAGCAGGGGCAGGTCCTGTTCCGATTCCGCATAAGGAGTTGACGGTGGACAAACTGAGTACTGCAATCGAAATAGCTCTCAGGGATACAACAAAAGAAAGGGCACAAGAGATCTCGAAGAAGATGGAGAATGAGTCGGGAACAGTGGAGGCGGCTTACAGCTTCCATCGCCAGCTTGACCTGAAGCCTTTGCGATGCGCGATTTGTCCTAATCGCCCTGCTGCATGGCATGTCAAGCATACTGAAATCGGCCTGAGCGCGTTCGCGGCATCGATTTTGGTTGAAATGGAAAGATTAAGACCCGACCAACTTGTTCTGTAAGTGGCTATCACTTTTGTGAGCGGAGAGCAGGATACTGACCTGTTTGATAGGAACCGCCCGATGGAATACGACACCTATCGCGATCCCGTCGGGCCACTCAGCGCCAGCGCACAGGTCCTTTTTGGGGCCATTTCGAACTTTGTGATCGGGCTCGCGGATATTCCAACCGAGGTGCTTCTTGATATTGTCTCAGCTGGGAAGGCATTGGGTCACAAGCATCCGATTCACCTTGACCCTCGCCTCAACTGGCACTCAAATAACGAAGACGAACTTGCCGGTGAAGCGGATTCGGAGAAACGAAATGATCAGCAGAAAGAAGGAAATTTAGAAGAACCCGTCAGTAGCTCGCCCAACGAGTCTACCAACCAGTCTACCAACGGGGCTGTCGATCAGCCCTTGGATGGAACTGGCCGGGACAGCCATAGCGACGATGGTAGTGGCAGTGATGGCAGCAGTTCGAAGTCCAGTGACGCATCCCCCGTATCTGCCGTCGATCGGGTACGAAGTCTTCGAATGGAGAAGTCAGAAACGATGAGCAGTCAGGTCGCGCCCTCCAAGCCTCCTACTTTCCTCAGCAAGGTTGGCAACCGTGGAGGAAGGATGTCCAAGAGATTCGCCAACTTTGTGATTTGGCTTCCGACAGATCTCTCTCTCAGTATGTCGAAGGGCTTCCATAATGCGCCCAAGATATATCACGACGTAACGGTGAAGTCCACTCCTAAGGTCTATGGTATTCGGAGCGGCTTCAGGGCTGCTGGCCAGGTACGCTCCACTCTCACGTCTATTTCTCACATCCTACTGACATGACTGCAGGAATTACGCGATGGGTTCTATTACGGCGTCACCGGTCTAGTCACTCAGCCTCGGCTCGGATACAAGCAGAAAGGCACGAAGGGAATGATGAAGGGGGTGGGCAAAGGTCTCGGTGGTGTGTTACTAAAGCCACCAGCCGGTATGTATTCCCTTCCATTGTTTCAACCGTGCGTAAGCTAACGCATAATAGGTCTTTGGGGACTAGCTGGATATCCTCTGAGTGGAGTTCGCCGTAACCTGCTAGATTCACTAGGCAAGACGCAAGAAAACCGCATTGTGGCGTCACGCATTACCCAAGGACACGAGGAGATGCGGGCATCATCCGCCGAAGACAGAGCGGAGGTCGTCAGGAAGTGGACCGCCCTGGAGGAAAAGCTTGACAAGGAAAAGCGGCGCTATCGTCGCTCACGCTCGCGCTCGCAGTCGCGCGCGCACCCACACGCCTGTACTATGGGATCGCCACATAAAGTAACAGTCTCGTAATCATCTCATGTATATACCCTTCAACATATTAATTATATACCATACAATATATTCCATTGGTTCCTGATTCATAACACCTCGCGTATGAACGGAATAGCGTACCACTGAATCGTAAGATCATGTGAGTGGGTAGACGGGAGGAGGAAGGCCTATCAATTGCCTGATTCGACTCAACTTTTAGCCACCTCTTGTCAAATCGGATGAAACGCCTGGCATTTCATCGGTTACTCAGCAAAGGAGTGTGAGACGAGATGAGAAATCGGGGATACGCCGATGTATATGCCGATATCCAGTCCGGGGAGAACCCCGGCCACCCCAGAAATACCCCGGACCCCAATTTCCCCGGTGGGGTTGCACTGGGGTATAAATCCACACTCCCCTTGAACTGAGTGAGCACCGTCATTCTCCAAAATGCGGTCCACACAATCACCGACATTCATCGGCCTCAAAGGCCAAAACCTCATCTATGCCGTTACACTATGCTGTTCATTCGGCTTTCTCCTCTTCGGCTATGATCTGGGTTTCATGGGCGGATTGACCACGTCTCCCACCTTCCTAGGCACGTTCGGAAACCCCGAAGCCTCACTCCTCGCCTTTCTAGTGTCATCGTACGAAGTCGGCGCCATGATGGGCGCACTATTCCAATTTCTGAACGGAGATCGATTCGGTCGAAAACCCAATAACATGGCCGGAGCAGTGATCGTTTCAATCGGTGCAACACTACAAGCTTCCAGTTTCTCGCTGGCTCAGTTTCTCGTCGGTCGCGTTGTCGGTGGATTCGGACTGGGTATGATGACGACTGTGATTCCCATCTGGCTCTCCGAATGCAGTATGCCGAAATCTCGAGGACGGATGATGGCCATGCAACTTTCAAACTTGATCGTTGGGCTTATTCTGGCGAATTGGCTTGATTACGGTCTTGATAAATATGCTGGCTCGATACAGTGGCGATTCCCTTGTGCTTTCCAGATCGTGTTTTGTATGATCGTTCTCTGTTTCATGCCTTTCCTTCCCGAGTCGCCTCGCTACTTGTGCACAAAAGGGGAGACGGAGGCTGCGAAGATCTCATTGGCTGCGCTACGAGCTGGATACCCCGATGATCCGGAAGTTATGGAGGAATACAGGGAAATCGAATACGCGATTGCGGTCGAAAAGGAGGAAGCGGGCTCCTGGGCCGACGTGTTCAAAGACAATGGCATCAGCGGTTTTTCACGAGTAGCGATTGGATTCGCGGCGAACTTTTTCCAGCAACTGTCCGGGTGCAATGTGATGTCGTCGCTTGGTCCGTATGTCTTCCAGGACTCGATTGGAATGTCACGCAACAATGCGATGCTCGTCGCCGGAGGTCTGCAGGTGTTTTATTTCCTAAGCAGCTTGATTCCGTGGTTGATAATTGACCGAGTTGGACGACGCAAGTTGTTCATGATCGGGTCTACGGGTATGGGGGTTTGTATGCTATGCTCTGCGATCTTCGTGGGCATCGGAACGACGAATCTCGGGTACGCGGCTGCAGTCATGCTTTATCTATTCCAAACGTTCTTCACTTTGGGATGGCAGTCCAATATGTGGATTTACCCCAGCGAACTGCTACCCTTGAAGCTCAGAGGTCGAGGTGCTGCGCTGGCTGTGGTCTCGCAGTGGCTGTTCACATTCCTGGTTGTCGAGATCACTCCGCCGATGATTACCAATATTGGATTCAGGAGCTACATCGTCTTTGCGGTGATTAACTTTGCGACTGTGCCGTTAGTATACTTCACCTTCCCGGAGACTAGGCAGATGCCACTTGAGGCGATTGATCTCTTCTTTGCCGACCGTGATGGCAAGCGGCCCTCCATTTGGCGTGTCGTTCGAGACTCTGTGAACCCAGACTTTGTCGAGGGTGTCAAGCTACAACTTGAGGAAAGAGTCAGAAACAGAGTGGACTTAAGTGAGAAACTTTCTGAGAAGGCAGAGGATTTCGAAGTGGAAGATGCATGATTTATTACATGATGGAACATATTTTGTGTATAGAAGGTCACGGACTCCCTCTTATTTAGCGATCTGTTACTTCAGGGTGGCAACGAGAAATTATACAACCTTGAATCGCTGTACTAGTGTTGTTCAATTACCCGGAATCAGGCTATATGCATATCAGCCTAATTCCAGACTGTTGAGAAAACAGGCCTGAAGATGGAATGATTGGGGAGAAGCAGGATCAGAAAATCAGAGTAAAAACTGTACGTAGCTTAACTTGAGTAAATTCGGATGATTCCTTCTAGTGACATGATGGGGATATTTATCCCCGACTTTCTGGAGTCGTTTTCTGAGTAACGCAGCACTGAAACAAACTTGACCGCTACTTGGTCTCAGGTCCTCCCGACGGTACCTCACAGTAATGTGCTCAACCGCTTTGAGTCAGATACGCGTAGCCGCCTTGATCCAGACTGATCATGAATAGGACCAGACACGGAAAAGGTCGGAGTGCGAGATATGCCGACCCGAAGGATGCCTCAACCCTGAGGCATCAGTATGGCTCAACATGCCACACGTCAACACAGACATCCTACATCCTTAATGACGAGGTACTCGGCTGAAGTCCGAGTGTTTTCTACCAGCCGGAACCTTATTCATTGGATACCTTTCTAAAGTGCTTGGCGAGGCTTAGTAGCCCGTGCGAAGTCTTGTTTATGTACCTCCGCACTTTATACCCTCGGCCTCGGCGAAATCTCCGATGGTTGGAAACCATGGAGGGACCCCTGTACTTGGGACGCGAAGTCTTTCTGGCAAGAAAGAAGTCTTTCTAGCAAGAATACCTGATACATTTTCGCTGAACTTTAGGCGATCATGGCTTTGGTCAGATATGCACAGTACTTAACAGTGCTAAACCTGATATTCCATTCCTATCGTTCTACTACCGACCTCTCAGAACCCTAAAACTGGAGCCGCTTGTTGGAAAAAGTCTCGCTATCGCTTGGCGAGATCTCACTAAACAACGTCGCCTTCAGGAACACCATTCCAGGAAACTTTGGTGTCTTGGTGAATGCTGGACTGCACAATATCATAAGATATTATCCATTTCTGGTGTAGAGATCTAACATACCTTCCACAGTTAGAACAGAAATACCGCTGGTAAGAATCTAATTAGCAGCGAATCAAACCACCTCATGAGAAACACAAGGTAGTACCTGAATCACGTTTCCACTAGCAGTGTTTCTGTCTTCAAATATCTTCAACGCTTCTGTAGGGCATTCCACGGTCATATCGTTTTCTGAGATGAAGTAGTTGACGGAGTATGCTGGAAATAGTGAGAACCAGAATCTATAGTAATTGACGTGGCAGCCTGACCTCCACCGGCTCTTTTGCAATTGTCACTATATTCATCGTGTTAGTGCAGCATCACCCTGCAAAGCAGGACCCTTGAAAGGAGTTGAAGCCTACCAGTGGCATAGAACGGAATGGGGGGGGGGGGGGTTGTTGCGGAAGCGTGATGCGAACGCTCTCGCAATTACAATGGCCTGTATAGCTCATAGTAAAGACAGTCAATTTTGATATAGCTAGTCAAAAAGGTTCGAAAAATAGGCTCCCTGCGCACACTCAATTCATCTTGAAATCTTCTTTTCGATGGATGGTTGTCTCACTAAGTTTTGCGGAAGCGGTGACGTAATCCTTAGCAACAGCAATCGCCGCTTTGAAAAATGTCTACATGAGAAGTACTATTTAGATACTATCTAGACAAGCTTCAGGTGAGTGAAGAGAACTCCTCATCTGGATGGCATGCATGCTATCTTGGGAGAAGTCATTGAGAGCAAGGACATTCTTCGCAAGATGGACAGCCCTGGAGCAAGAGTTTGGACCAGTCAGGCCATATCGATGGCATCATCAGCTCGATCGCAGATTCTTGAACAGTATAACAATTCTCTGCTCACTTTCCGAATGTCGGGTCAGATGAAGAATGATATCTGGCCGTCCATTGAGTACTTGCAACTCGTATATTCAGGTATAACGTGTGGAGATCGGCGAATTAGATCTGCCAATCACTGAGCCTGCCTTCGCTGTTCCATGAGAACACCTAACGGGATATCATCTTCGTCGTAGAATTCCACATCCTCATCGACCCCAAAGTCTCGTAGGCGCTCCCCATCAGCATTTCGCCATGACTCTTCACCGTCGTCCGAGTCATCGCCATAAATAGGTCCAGGCTGGCGCTCATCATCGCTTTCATTTTTATCAAGTTGCTGGACTCGGTCATGGAACCGCTTGCGCCTTTGGACATTTGAAAATGGCCGGCGGCGGTTCATGTCCTGCAACTGGCGGCGGTTGAATGCTTCGACCTCTTCCCTAGCAGACGCGTGGGTCTGAATTCCCGGCGACTCGGTTGCAGAAGGCTTCGTTGCCGGGAAAGGAATTCGATCGGGGTCGGGTGGTGGCCAAGTCACACCCGGGCCTGGAAAACTGGTCAGAAACTGAGAGAGAGTATGCGTTGTAGTTGTCGGGATACCCTCAAAGTCATTGATTGGAAACTCCCAACCAGAATTGCGGTCAGGGGTTGCCGCAAATGGCCAGAACCAGCTGAATATCTGCGAGGAGGATTAGTCCGGTTCGACCATATAAGAGTAATATAGACTAACGTTGATGGTTCCTCCCATTGCTTGGCTTATATTGGAGAATATCCCAATATCATATGGAAACTCCTGTTTCCTAATTCGGATTTTTTGTCCTCCGGGTCCTTCCAGATAGCCACCAAGGACACGGGCTCGGCGTACGAGGGTTTCGTGTCTCTCGATCTCCCAGGACTCGATAGTTGTGACATTGAACAAAACCGAATACAAAGTGCGGAGGAGAAGGATGAAAAGTGCCAGCACTGTGATGCTGTTGACAACAAAGAGAAGAAACAGGTGAGAAAGCTGGCCCACACTGGGACCAAGATACTAATTGGAAGTCAGCATTTGCGCCAGTCCAGGGTGCCACGAAGCAGTCAACTCACACTGGGCAAGTTTCGGTTACCCCAGACAATAGATGCGCGTTCCCAGATCAGGGTCTCCAAGTAGCCCATACCAACCACGGCATAGAACAAGAAGCGGAAAAAGTGCGGGAAAGTAAAATGAGACACGCAATTTGATGTCCATGGGCAGTGGTGGTCCATCTTGGGGATACATCTGAGAAAATGTCAGCAAATATCCAATCACAAACTTGATACATTCCAACCTCTTGCAAGTCTTGCAATGATGCGCGCGCGGTGGCTTGTACGCCTCACATCTACGGCACCATCGCTGCCGACGAGTGGCATGGGCCTTCTCCTCTGGACTGGTATTGGCAGACTTTTGACTTGCCGGCAGTCGGCCAGGATCTACATAGCAAGATCGGAAATAGCAAACCCAGATGCACAGGGCGAAGATATTGATCTTCCAGACTTCATCCTTCCGGAGTGGCACAGACTCGAAGTGAAGGAAGAAGTACTGGGACGTGTACGCAAGAAAACCGATTAGGATGCTGACGGCTGGAATGGCCAGTCGTGATATTTGAAAGTCATCGCCGAACATTTCCGCGTCCGTAAAATCGCTCAAAGAGAGGAAGAGCTGTGGCAGAAATGTTGTTGATCGAACGCCAAGACCTTGGAGATGATGACTAAGCGGATTAACATCGGCCGCGATCGGTCACATTTGATCTTCTTATCATCAACACTTCGTCAGGTATTGCCGATCAGACCGAATTGAACTCGGATATAATATATATCCACTTGCTTGATCGAATGGTGAATTTTAGAGCCATGAAAAGCTGATCTGAGGTCGGCAGAATGCCAATTCAGGCACTTCCCCGGGCCACAGTCCGCGCGATTGGCTCTACATCTGTCATCTCTGATCCCTGCTCCGTGGTCAAGGAGCTCGTAGAAAATGCCCTGGATGCATCTGCAACATCACTGCAGGTTGATATCTCACAGGACAGCTTCACTGCGATCCAGCTCAAAGACAATGGCCGTGGCATTCCAACTGAAGATCATCCGAATGTCTGCAAACACACGTTCACCAGCAAAATCCAAACTGTGGATGACTTGAAACATATTGGCGGCACCTCATTTGGCTTCCGCGGTGAGGCTTTGGCGAGCGTGGCGGAAATGTCGGGCGGCGTCACCATCAGCACACGATCCGCTTCAGAGACTATCGGCACATGTATTAAGTATGCAAGAGATGGCGAGCTTTCGAGGTATGTTGGACAAAAATACGGCGTCACCTGATTCGGACGTAAGCTCATGCATTTGGTAGCTCTGTACGCACGTCTCATCCAGTTGGGACGACACTGCGTATAAATGACTTTCTCAAGTTTAACCCGGTTCGCAGGCGAATAGCGCTCAAAGAGGCGACAAGAACTCTGACAAAGGTTAAGAAGCTTCTTCAAGCATATGCCTTTGCTCACCCATCCAAGAGATTCTCGATTAAAGTGCTCGGGGCGAAGAATGAGAACAACAACTGGATGTATGTTCCAAGTCTCGATGCACAAATTGCCGATGCTGCCATGAAGATTGTCGGGAGAGATGTGTCGTCCTGTTGTGTTGTGAAAAAGTTTGTCTCTGAGTCTTTGGAGGGAAGTGGCTACGAGCTGTCCGCTTTCCTTCCCAAAGCAGATGCAGGTATGCAAGCTCCAGGTGCCCTTTGAAGATGATGGGTTAACCAATATAGATATTACCAAGGCGAATAAACAGGGACAGTTCTTCAGCGTTGATTCCCGGCCTTTATCCACGAGTAGGGGGATTGGCCAAGACGTCGCTAAATTGTTCAAATCCTATGTCCGCGCGGCTGCATCACGAAATGAAGCGGCAAAGTCAGTCACCGATCCGTTCCTGTGCCTTCAGTTGAAGTGTCCAAGGGGAGCGTACGATGTGAACATCGAACCTGGCAAAGATGACGTGTTGTTTGGGGACCGCGAACTTGTACTCGGCATGATGGAAAGTCTCTTTCGCGACCATTACGGACCATTGCCAGATGCTCAGAAAGCGAGTCCAAAGAAGACACAGAAACCACCGTCAGCTAGCGTCCATAGGGACAGTGGGTTTGATATTCTCATGTCTAGAACACGCCGTGAAATCCCTTCTAGTCGACCTGGGCCTCCGGAAATCACCATCGGCATCGCTCCTGCAAGCCCCCTCTCTCAACGAATTGATCAGTTTTCTGGTCCTTTATCGCCTGACTATTCTCGCGCTGGCAAGTGTCCAAACGCTACTAGCGTTCGTGCTGCCAACGCAGAAGACGGAGGCTCGCGTTCCATCAATCCCTGGTCTATTTCGCGAATCAATGCTTCCTTCCAAACTCCACAGAGGCAGCATTTTCCTCAGTCAAGCAGTTCTCAGACTGGTATCCGAACACCTCAACATGACAACAGGCAGCAGGATGACCCATCAAGATCCGTCTACCACTCACCTCCCGAGAGTCCAGAGTTGACAAGCTCTTCAGCTCTTAGGCCCGCATCAATCTCTCCAGTAGCACGCAAAAGCCGATCACGGCTAATGTCAGAATCATCGCCTCAGATGGACTCTATCTTGAGCAACGCCCGCAAGTCAGCACGGCAACGGGACAAAGAGCGATACGGTAATGGTGCGCTTGACACTTTGTTCCAACGAACGACGGGTCCTTCATTGGCTCAGGGTTCTCCACAGCCTACGACTGAGCAGGACGTTCCTATTCCTACATTGTCCGAGCTTGCGCAAGAGGGGTTCCAACCCCAATCTGGAGACGGTTTCAGCAATCGTGTTGTTGATTTAGAAATTCGTGAGCCACGAGTTGACGAGTCTCAGGGTTCAGAGTCCCAAGTATCCCCTGGGCACGTTGGGAGCCTGCCTCTGGGTCAGAGTCAAGAACACCAAGGCTCCATAAATAGTGGCCGAGGCTTTCCAGTCCTAGAAAACTGGGCTGCGAGTCTTCATAAAGATGCCAACGCCGACACAAGTCAGGATTTAGAATGGGCGCTCGACTTCGAAACGCGCAAGAGAGAGGTGAACCAGAGGAACCGAACACGCTCAGGTGGTCGCGATGGTCAGCAGAACAGTCACCATAGTGCTTCCGCTGGACCATCACCCCACAAAAACAGGTATCTCGCAGCAAAAGCGGCATTGGCAGCTGAAATCCCTTCCGTGGTCGGGTCCGTTTTGAAAACATCACTCTCTCCGCACGATCCCAGGGCCTACTTCATGCATCATCGAAGCCAATCGGAGCTTGACAAGGCATCCGAGGGAAGTACCAAACTACGGCGCCTGCACACGAGTCGTCTACCGTTTGAATCCACCCCGCAAGAACATGATACCCACGATATCTGCCTCCCCTTGTCCTCCGACTTGTCACTTATATCTAAGAGCTTCAATTTGACGCGCCGAAACGACGGGTATATTCAGTCCGGCAAAGAGGCCGATATATTTTCTGAGTCTGATAAGGAATCTGTTCTTTCATTCTGGAATGACCGCTTGATCGCCATCATCAAGCAAGGATACAAGACCAGCGATGAATCACAAAGTCTCGAATCCAAAATTGATGTTGCTTCTACCATGAGACAGCATTCGAATCAATTTCACGCCAATTGAATGATATAGGTTACCAGGGGCTATGTATTATTCTCTATATATTTCTTCTCGTGTGCTTTTACCTGCTCACTGCTGCGGTGGAGTTGCCTTTGTATCGAACTATACCCAATGTTTATTTTGCAACATTTGTTATTCAAATCTGCTTCCAATGTTGTTAGCGATTCATTGTTCCTCTCATATCATATTACTTCCGATCTGCTCTACCTATTCCCTGGCCTCAGTTATATCCTGTCTTCAAGTCTATATAAGATTCACAACATAAATACCTAGGTAGAGGGATGACGTACGCGCGGAATCATTTTTAAGGACAAGACGACCTAGTAAACAGAAGACCCCAAAAAGCCTGTTCTTGACAGGCTATTCCTCGGCCCGATTATGGACCCCAATAGATCTTCAGAGTCAGGTCGTTAGGTCGTTGAGGTAAGGTTGGAAACTTGATCTGTTACATAATAGTGACATCAACAACATAGGGATAATCCGCCTCGCGTTAAAGAGGGCTCAGATCTCGGGAAAACCAGCCAGCATCGACAATTCCAATGTTCTAATCAACTTCTTGGGCACTGCAATGGCAGCTTACGATTTGTTCGATCGGCATACCGATCGGCTTCGGACACCGTCGGGAAGAGTCGCGTCACCCACCTTCACAATGACTACCGCAGACGTCGGAATCCTCAAATCAACACTTCTACCCTCTATCGGGCTCTATTCCGGCCTCTCACTTGCAACCTTCGCAGCCGCGAAGACCACAGACCGAGTTGAACTCAAAGACTGGCTATGGCCCTCCGGTCAAGTCTTGAATGCGTGGTGGAGCGCCATTGGGCGACACATGTGCGAAAGCGGAATCTCCTTCTCAGACGCCTGGTCAGGACTCCCCTGGACTGAAAAGGTTCTTCTTGGTAGCGTGAGTCTCTGGGGAACGCGACTCTTTGCACGAATCGTGGGCAGGTCTCTTGTTCGCGGCAAAGACGATTCGCGCTATGACGCGGTGAAGCAAGAGCGTGGATTCTGGAAAACCGCGCTATTCACGACTTTCTTGCCAGAGGCTTTATTCCTCAGCGTGATTTCGCTGCCTTTTACCGTGCCGTTCTCTATGGGTGATACTACACTTTCACTGCGTACGGATTACCAGAATACAGTGCGGGCGTTCGGCGCTGGGTTGTTCAGTGCTGGCTTTGCGTTGGAGGTTATGGCCGATACGCAGCTTGAACTGCATCGCCAAGAACGAGATGATCTGTGTCGACATGGTGTGTGGAGCATTGTGCGCCATCCTAAGTGAGTTGCCCTATTCTAACGCACTCGAAGATATCGTACTGATACCCTGTTCAGTTACTTGGGAGACACTCTCGTCCATCTCTCATTTGCAGTTCTCAACTTTGCGGACTCATTTAATCCGATTGTGCTACTCGGCCCCGTTGCTAACTATGTTTTCCTTCGCTTCGTAGGCGGCGACAAGCAGACGGAGGAGAGTCAGGAAGTCCGCTACCAGGTGAATGACCCGACTAAATATCAGCAGATGCGGGAATGGCGTCAGGAGAACAATAGCTTCTGGCCTTCTGTGCGCGACCTGGCAAATCCTTGGGCTTTGGCCGTTGCGGGCTGTGGTTTGATCGGTGTGGTCGTTGAGGAAGTCCTGAGGACAACTTATGTGATGTGATGAAAGGGATCCTAAAGGTTACTGACAGGGTGCTGTCATATTCAATCCATTCCATTGATTCGATCAAATGTTACTTTACTCTCTTGTAAGCATTCGTTAACGGCTGTCTCTTGGCCATATTCTCCATGTTCGGATTGTCTGAGATATGGAGCCCCCATATATGTAGAGCCACATGGCATCTCCACACAGGATGCACATGATGTCCACACGGACCAAGGCCCTGAAAGGAAAAGATAGGCTAGAAGAACAACATCCGATGCACCTACTGAGAGCTATAAAACTAAACACAAAAGCAGCTTGGCAAGCAGAAGTGGAAGCGGTGAGATACTGCCGGTGCTAAGGTCTCGCCGCCTTCCGACAGCACTCGAACTAGCGAATCTCTGCAGTAACTGAGTGCCGCATCATAGATAATGTCTAGCCTTGTACCCGACCAAGTTCATCTGATTCCTAATTACAAGCCCAGCTAATTAATTAACTAACCAACCAACTAATTTTGCAACATGGGCCATAGCGCGATCCCAAACCAAACACAGATCGCGCATAATGTAAACAACGCGATGAAAGCGGGCCATGACTTGGACCGTTCTGCCGTCACGCTTTTCTGCAAACTGCTCTGATAAGACGCCAGGGTCTACATTGCACTGGAAAATACAGAGCTGTAGCCAATCGCTGAGGAGTGGACCTGCCTATCCCGAAGCGGTTCATCCACTCCATCTCACATCTGCAGGATGCCAATCTCAATCAGCAGGAACTCTGATCCCTCGACATACTGGCAGGATGGTTAACTCTTTCTGGTGATGGAACAGCAACCGACTCCATCGAGTATCCCCTGAATCGGAGGATTTTTCAGTCTTGGCTATACCGTGGCATCGATCGACACGCCTCCCTGTGTCTGAATCACGATCAAGGGCCGTGATTCCCCAATCTTCGGAACCCGCCCACCCGTTCTTGACTGCTTCGCACGAGCGCGTCCGTGCAGATCCCATCTGCCTTTAAGCCACGGTCATATTCAACACCCATTGAGGATCATCATTTTTCGGCTTGCCCACCCATAAACTTCCGCCCGCGTGCGCGGGTCACCGCTGGACATCCGCTCACTACGCTTCCGACCTGTCATAATCCAGATGCTGCCCTTAGCACCCGCCAACCAGTCCGACCCTGCAGGGTATATCCACTCAATTAAACTATTCCAGTATTCCTCATGCTCATCATCATGGTTCTCAATGCGCTGAAAACTCCCTTAGCTTTGCTTGAGGCGTCTCCCAAACTACACTAAGCTCGGTTTCATCTGCACCTGTGCGGGTAGTACACGCGAGAGACATAGGCTGGATGGGTCCACCGGCTGTTGATTACAGTTACAAATGTAGAGACGTCCCTCTCCCTCTTCGACGTATTGAGACCCGTCTTGTCTACCTGGTGCCTGACCATATATACAACTATGCCGGAAGGATCGCACGACCGAGGCATCTTGCGGCGCGTGATTGAGGCCGCCCTCTTCCGCGAAGACAATCACTACCCACCCATGGCTGCCCATGCCGCCGCTGCTGCCGAGCGTAATCGGACGCCGGATTTGGAAGCGGGAAAACGCTTCACTCTTCCGGTCAATGACCCGGATCACCTCATCCCGCCAAACGATAAACTCTTGATCTTCCGCGCCTTGACCGGTATCGACAGCGTCCCTGCTCTCACGTCTGGTGGGCATTTACTCCGTACTGCGCCCAACGTCGGCATCTATACACGCGTCGTGAACAACGAGACCAAATCCGCGCGAGCCTACGTCTTTTTCCACTGGATGATCAACACATGCCTGGGTATCCAAATCATCGTGGCCGCCGCAGTGACTGCCCTCGGAGCAGCCACCGGTCCCCACTCCGCCGTCACAGCATTTGGCGCAATCAACACCATCATGGCTGGTATCCTGACCTATCTCCGCGGCTCGGGACTTCCAGATCGTCTAAAGGCCTACCAGAACAAGTGGAAAAATATCCGGGAGTACATCGAGCAACGCGAACGTGAGTTTTGTCTGATTGGCTGTGATCTCGATGTACAAGAGGAAGTCTTCATAGTGGAGAGCATGTACCAGAGCGTCAAGTCGGAAATGGAAACGGCCAAGAGTTCTGGCGAGGCCAAGCCTCAGCAGCCAGAGGACCCACGCATTCGTCGCTCTTTGCTCCCATGTTCGCACGAACTGTGTGGACATCGAGCTCCTTCGGTGCCAGTCAATCGCTCCGAGGCCCAGTCTCGCCATATTCATGAAGACGAGCCTGTCAGTTCAATTACTGTTCCTGAGCGGACGGCGGAGAAGCCCGAGAAGCTCTAGCCTTGGAATGTGTTCAATCCTCGCTTTCAACACCACAGGCGACCTACGGTGGTTGACTGGGCATTATCAAACTTCAATCGGGAAACCCTCCGATGTCACAATATCTCTGGGTGACCTGGCTCTCCATACGCCATGAATTGGCACTCCATGTTTGATTGCAAATAATCAGAAACCCGTTGAATCCAGGCAGCGTTTCTACAGGCCATAGCCTATGGATCTATGATGCCCACGGATTCTATTTTTAATTTCATAATGCTGATAATGTTATAATGTCTATAATTAAATCTGAAAAAAGCTTTAACTCTTCACAGCAGTGGAAATCTGCCCCGAACGTATATCACTAAATGATTGCACCAATTTTGATCCAAAGTAGAACTCGAACAGTGACCCAATGGAAACGAGAAAAAAGAAGACAGAAAATATCAAAGCCATTCAAAAAAATAGAAAAACCACCGAGACAAGTAAACAAAAATTGAGTTCATCCGCGATTTCTAAACCACACTTCACCCGGACTCGACTACCGCCCGAACAGCCCTTCTCGGCACCGGAAACCCACAACCACAAGCGCAAGCCTCTTCAAAATTTACACCATCCACCACCGAAACCGAGACCAAGCTCACCAAACCCTAAAATGGCCTTCGAAGTAGAACCAGCCAGTCCATCAGACGCACCGCAAATGGCACGCGTCTTCCTGGCCGCCTTCTCAGACGACTTCAACAAAACAATGCTCCCGCGCACAGAGGACGTACGCGCCTGGGTAACAGGGCACCTCGTCGGCGGAAGCGGCGCAAAGAACCACGAAGTATTTCTGAAAATAAACGATGCCGAAGGCAAAATAGTCGCGTTCGCGAAATGGGCTCTGCCGAATGCAGGTCCAGATCCCGATCCAATTCCAGATTCCAAGGAGGTTTCATGGCCCGTGAGCAGCGACGCTGAGCTTTGCGACAGATTCTTTGGGACTATGGAGCGTTATCATCATGAGCTTATGGGGGAGAGGAGGCATTATTGTATGTTGTCTTTGCTTCTTTCTTACCTTTCTCTGCTCTTTATCAGCTTTTGATAGTTATTTCCTGTGTCCCTGGTGTGTGGCTAACGCATGCAGATCTCGAGATTCTCGGTGTCGACCCAGCCTATCAAGGGTATGGATTGGGGTCCAAGTTATTGAAATGGGGGCTTTCTCGTGCTGATGAAGAAGGCGTTGAGGTTTACCTTTGTAGTTCGCCAGAGGGGAGACGGGTATATGAGAAATATGGCTTTGAGGGCAAGATTCCATTCTCGCTGTTTCCAGGGCGTGAACATTTGTTTATGATTCGTCCGATTCGGAAGTGACTTAGATATGTTTCTTATATTGACGTTAACCGTAGCTTAAGTATATACTATTCTCGAGATCTTATATATTTCAAAGAAGTATCGAGGTCGTTAGGTACCCTATAATATTTATTATACATGAAGAAAATATGATATTAGCTTTATAGCTTTTTTGATTAGATTTAGCTTTATTTAGCTCCTAGTTATTGATGTAAATCTGAAACTCCGTGACTCCACGACTCCAAGACTTCGGCCCCTTCGAGTATTCAATACATTCTGTTAACCTCGGAGCTTGGCAACCCTAGACGTTTTATGTAATTCCCGCCGACCTTAGGTAGTAGGGTTAACCGATCAAGATAAAGGAAGAGATAGGTTTGAATTCGTTACGTTTTCGATGGTTTTATGCTTTGCGGGCATATCGATCAAATTGATATGGTTAATATAGGCGCATAAAGCTGATTCCTGCGTTGTATTAAGCCTGCAATTAATAGGTAGCCTGTCAAAGAGACAAGCAACTCCCTGTGGGCGTTATCGGAGCCCGTAGTACAACACACGCGATATTGACGTGCTAACGCGCTTATATTACGCGCTGATTGGGTTTTAGACGCGCATATAGCAGCCTGAATACGTATCTCAATGCTACTATTCAGTTTAGACATAGTGATGTTGGATAGGAAAAACAAGATAGTCAAGAAATTTGAGTGGGTTTTGCACATGGCTAGTTCTTTGTACATGGGGAGACATTCTCTGTGCGATGGTCCGTTATAAATAGCAATCTATGAAAGGGGCCAGGTGGGCAAAGCTTCGGACAAAATGATAAAACTGCGTTATTGCTTTTCTAGAGTTTAATATTAGAAGGAGAATACCTTTCGCCTTCCAACTGTCCATCGACAACATCTTCCGAAGCGAAGCATCACTTTTAAGAGCCAATATTCAAGTCCAACTGACTTCTTCCAATCCCAAATCTACTTCATCAAATAACATCATCATGCCTGCCCGCAAAGCCATCATTGCTGTTACCTCCAAAGGCCTCACCCTGCCGCAAAGCGAGGAAACTGTCGGCATCATCATCACAAAAGTATTGCACCCATACATAGACCTTGTGGACGCAGGGTTTGAAGTCGACCTCATCTCCGAAACAGGGAGCTACACAGTAACCTCATCATGCATCGATCTGACGCGTGGCGAAGACCTGAAGATCTGGAACGATGTGAACAGCGAGTTCCGCAAGAAGCTGGACAACATGCCCAAGGCCTCCGAGGTTGACGGGTCCCAGTATGGCCTGTTCTATGCATCACAGAGCCTACCTCAAGTAAGCGACTATGAAACGTCCAGTGGTTTGCAGAAGATCGCTCTGCAGATCTGGGTCAATGGTAGCGTTATTGCAGCTGTCTGCGACGGTGCCGAGCCCTTTATCAATATGATTGACCCGTCGACTGGGAAGCCTATTACCACGAGGAAGATTGCCATTAAGGCTAAGTATGTTATGATGAATGAGGCGTTTGCTGCGGATCCGAATGGTAGCCATAAAGGTAAGTCATTTACTCAATATCTTCCAATACTGAGCTTGTGCTAACTTTATTTCCAGGGAAGCGTGAAGTCGACACTTTTTGGGTTATTAATGAACGACTTATCACCGGTTCGGGCCGTTGCACTGCTACTTGTGCTATAATGGCTGCACTCGATGCATTCGACAAGCTCTAGATAGTGTAGAGTGAATACACTGGTTGCATTCTCACCAAAGAGATAGAGAAGGAGGAGAGTGCTATTGCTTATTGCTTATTGCTTATCTATCACTTGTTTTGTCTCGGTTTCTTGTCTTTTCTCTCATCATTTATTGCCTTCATGTTTCCGAAAGATGCACCCTGGTCAGAGAATCGGGATTATGATGAATTCAACGACAGAGCAAATCAAGTACAAAACAAAGTCAAGCATAAAGCAGATCATGGGAAGCTTTCATCTCGTCCAGTTATTGCTGTAGTGATGCTGATGTTGAGATGGACAGCCGATGGTACCTCATCATGTCTCATATGCCATGAAGTCTATCCCTACACGCCAGCGTTTCTATTTGGACCCCAACGCATTATCTTCATTTTTGTGTGGGGCCAAGTTTCCATAAGCGCGAAACAATATGCCCAGTTACCAGAAACTTCCGTTCAGCGGAAAGACATACTCCGCCAACAACCCACCCGAGATGGCGGCACCAGTCATCCAGAAGCCCTGCGAAAACCACGACCAGCAGCTCGCCGGGTCCTTGAGATCAACCAAAAACACCATCGCCCCGACAGAAAGGAAACATCCGCCCACCGTAACGGAATAGAAGGCCAGGCTCATGTTGGCGTAATACCCGCAGGCAAAGAGGCATGCACTCATACCCAGGTACAAGACGATCAGAAACAGACGCGCATAGTTCTGGAGGAGAACCGCAGTGCTTTTCACGCCGACCTTCAGATCGTCCTCCAGATCCTGATGGGCATAGACCGTGTCAAAGATGATCACCCACAGAATGGAGGCCATCAACAGGGACAGGGTCGATTCGTCCATCCACGGTTCGGACACCCCCATAGCCGAGCTTCCAATCATGATCCCCCATGTCAGACAGAGTCCCAACACCACCTGTGGGAAGTGGGTATGTCGCTTGGCATAGGGGTAGTATGTGGTCCCCAGGATGGTGGGCACGGTAGCCAGACTAGTACCGTTGGGAAGGAGCAGGAGGAAGAATGCGGCGGCGACGGCTTGGATGCAGGTGAAAATGAATGCGGCGCGGGGGGTAATAGCTCCACGAGGAATGGGGCGTGTGCAAGTGCGGGTGACTAGTTTGTCAACGGGAGCATCTATGAGGTCGTTCCAGGCGTGGCTGGCGTTGTTGCAGAAAAAGCTCCCACCCAGCAGGATGAGGGAGACACGCAAAACATCTTCGACGGAAGATTGTCGGACGCTGGCAGCGTGGAATACACCAAAGAAATGCGGAAAGAAGATGATGAAGAAGGCGGCTGGGGGACTCAGACGACAGAGCTGGATGTACGGGACAAAGGAAGAAGGAAGGTAGTCCACCCATCCACCGGCATGAATACCACCGTATTGTGTGGAAAGAGAGGACTTAGGCTTGCAGTTGGCTATGCCATTGGGCTTCTGTGCTACTTCCATGGTGAGGTCGATAGACAAGGTGGCACTCCAGTAAAAGGGAGGTGAAGGGAAAGCTCTACTAACCCGCGGACAGATAGCGTGATTGAGAGCAGGAGAAGAGAGATGGGACACGGTAGATCTCTCAATGGCATTGCGCTGGCAAATTTGTACCCAGGAGGAGTCCCCGATGACACTGCTGTCGTGGGATCTATACCGGGCAAATCTAGATGGGGGCTCGGCTGAGCACGGTATCTGACCAACGAACAGTATCCTTCATCGTGGCCTTTTAGTAACAAGATTCGTACCTTGGACCCAAAGCTGAGGATGGATGAGGTGCCATCGAAGTATACAGATCTATGAGAAGTCGTTTCAAACGTGAAATTCCGATACCGAACGGTCTTGGTACGAGAGTGTATGGGTTTGGTCGATTTGATCTGCAAGTCAGATTTTAGCCAAAGGCTGAAACAGTACTTTTGAGGGAAAACGAACTGCGCCATCATCATATCGCATCTACCTGGCTGGATGTATGTCATGGCCCGGATCCACTCAGGTAGCTGAATGTTCAGCAATAACCTATCGCCTACTCTGCATCGCCAACACCCAGGTTATCCTCGTATAAGCGGGATCTCACTATCACTATCTTCGACTAGCAAAGTCGGCAGGAAGTGAAATTGTAATGGGTGGAGAGGGTTACATCGGCAATATACAACGCACGAGAAGGAATCTGTCCGTTTCCCGGAGAAAAAGGCACGTCTCAAGCGAGTTCAACAGGAGATACCCACATTACATCCTGCAAAGCGCCTCATTGTTTGCTCTTGGAGGTGACAGAGATTGTTGCAAAGATGATATTGCCAGAGTCTGTCTCGACCAGCAATCCCACCGTCATCACAGTGGTCATTGTAGCATGCATTGGTACGGTGGTGTACTGGGTGTTTCAAAGGGCATATCCACGGCCACTTCCCGGCATCCCGTATAACTACCATGCGACCAAGACCATTATGGGCGACCTGGCCGAGTTAGGGAAGAGGCAAAAAGACATGCAGGGAATGCGCCCGTGGTTCCTCGAGCAGGCGCGCCGTCACAACTCGGCCATCACCCAGATCTTCCTCGGGCCGTTTGCGAAGCCAGCGATTCTGCTCTCAGATTATCGCGAGGTGAATGACATCCTGAGCCATCGCGACGCGGTTGATTTCAAACGAGGGAAAAAAGTGGACGTGTTCAGTGGTATCCTTCCTCATGCGCACCCGGCCATGGAAACCTTCGATCCACGTTTCAAAGAGAGTCGTAATCTCGTCCGAGACTTGATGGCGCCTTCGTTTCTTCATACCGTGAGACTATTTCTTCCTAAGCCTCTCCAGAAAGCCCGGACTAACGGATGACAGGTGAACGCACCTCATACCTATGTGGTGGCCTGCAACCTGCTGGACTTGTGGCGACTCAAAGCCCGATTAGCCAACGGACGCCCATTCGACGTCGTCAATGACATCGTCGAATTTTCCTTCGACTCTATCCTGAGCGCAGCGACAGGATTAGGCCCAGAAGGAGGAGATATCAAACGGCAACTATCATACCTGGAAGAAATCGGCACTTGCATCTTCCAGCCCGACAGTATCATAGGTGAAGTGATGGTATTCCCATCGGCAGGGACATCCACCAAACTGGCTGCCCTCACAGTGAATGAGGAATCCCTCTGGAAGGGCTTCTACATGCCCTGGCCTCGTCTCTACCACGCCATCAACAACCTGCGGCCCTCGGTCAGACATGCAGGCCAGACTCTAAGAGGGTACATTGAATCTCAAATTACCAGAGCCATTCCACGGTTGACCCAGGGCAGCGGGCCGGAATGTGCTCTTGACTATGTCATTGGACGCGAGATCAAGGCCGCACAACAAGCCGGCCGTGAGCCAATGCTGGATGATCCGCGGATCCGGGATGAGATCTGTGGGTATCTGATTGCCGGCCATGATACATCGACGGGGTCCTTTATCTGGCTGATGCGCATGCTTCTGTCCCATCCGGAGGAACAGACCAAGATTCGTGAGAACCTGCGAGAGACATATCCTACCGCATGGGCCGAACGACGTCTACCGACGGCGGCGGAGTTGATCAAACACGCCCCCTACCTGGACGCCTTCTTGGAGGAGGTGCTGCGATTGAACTGCCCAGTCGTGACGATCATGGTTCAAACCAGAATGGATACCGTTGTGTTGGGTCACGCTGTCCCCCGTGATACCCAGGTGTTTTTGAACCTGACCGGCCCATCGCTCAATATGCCATCCGTGTCAATCGACGAGACCAGTCGTAGCAAGACGTCGCAGAAGCATAAGCCGGCTCGCCAGAATTGGGATAACCTCAATCCCGAGGCTTTCTGTCCTGAACGCTGGCTTCGAAAGGACGCGGAGGGGAAATGGGTCTTCGATGCGGCCAGTGGTCCAACCCTCGCATTCAGTGCAGGCAACCGAGGATGCTGGGGAAAGCGTCTGGGACAGTTGGAACTACGAATTGTTTTCACGATTCTGATCTGGTCAGCAAAGTTGGATGTCCCCAAGAAACACGTTTCATGGGAAACGTACGATTCATTGGTCACGGCGCCGAAGAAATGCCTGATGTCTTTGACAGAGCTTTAGTAGATACATTCTATGTAAATATAGATGATGCTGATTACTATTCTAGACAGACTCTCCATAAACCGCCAAGTGTATTGAGAGATTAGAGGCTATTTCTTCCCCTAGATCTCCATCAGTCCATCAATCGAGAGATGTTAACATCGTCCCATAGCGGACACAGCCAATTCTCGAAACGTTCACTCCCAGCCACGCCCGTGTTAGATGCCCTGAGAGGCTTCACCTCCTGAGACTTCCAATATTGAGGTCGGTGCGCGCCAAAGTCAAAGTTGCGCCAGGGATTATCGGTGCTGTCATCAGCAACAAACCCACATTGCAGGACGTTGTCCCCGATGATCAGTCCACCGGGACGCAATAGACGGTGAGGCATACCGGCTGGGATCGTTTCAAGATCGTATCAAGGTCGAACGGATAGCCGGACTTTTGAGCATCGACGAAGATGATATCGTACCGCTCGGAGGGAGCGAGCGTTGCGAGGCTACGTGAAAAGCCATTTTTTCAGTACAAGAACAGATGAATATACAGCCTATTGGTAGGAGGTCACTCGCTCGCCGACATTCTCGTTGGGATAGCGGGCTGGGACCGATTCCTTCGGATATGTAGGCTATATACGGCTGCTTTTAAAGCTACCCTGGACCTTTTGACTGGTCAGCGCCTACGAACTATATACGGCACACTCAGCATTCCTGAACACTATCACAACACTACCCCAACATAGCACACGGTTGCACCGCTATCTCTGCTGAAGCAATGTATAAACCACATCACCCTCTATAGGCACACGAGCAGTCTCTCTTCAAATACCGTATCGTCGTATGAACAACGAATTACCCAACTGTAGCCTGGCTTCACATGTACCATTAAGGCATCCAGGATTGTAACATGGGGGCGGGAAGATGGATGAATCGTCACTCGTGGCGTTGTTGTCGATATTACTCGGATATTACCAGATTGACTCCACTGGCCAATGCCCGGCGGATGTGCTCCTTTGTCAAGCGAGATAACTCAAGGCTAATCTCACAATCGACCGTGAGATCTATTGACCAGGCTGTTAATAAGGTCTAGACCGTCGGCGATACCCGATCCTTCCCGCAGTGGCCCGCGTAAGGCCCACGCGATGGCCTATACGATTGGGTACGTAGATCCCGAGATAATGTCAGACTCGGTTCGATCGCCATCAGACGGATACGGTCCGGATCGGCCATGAGAAAGTAGGTTATTATTAGCGACCGACGGGCCGATGGATAGGGCGGGGTAAATGATTTCGCGGGTATCGTAGACGGTCTAGACCCTGTAAACAGCCTCGTCAATGGATTTTTGGATTTTTCGGTCGATTATGGAATTATGGAATCGGCCTTGGGTTATCTCGCTTGGCAAAGGAGCAATATCGACAACAACGCCACGAGTGACGATTCACGGATCTTCCCGCCCCCACGTTACATTCCTGGATGTTTCAAAGGTACAAGGTGAAGCCAGGCTACAGCCTCATACCAACTACAGTAGAGATAGGGCGAGCGGGTTGCGAGCGAGCTGTCTCTGGGTAGTGATGGCGGAGGTGACACCCGATATGGGCTCTTGGAGGAAGCCTAGTGGATAAGCGTAGCCCATTGAGTGACTGGACTTAAACCTTTTCTGCAGCCGGTCTCTTGATGTTGGAGACGCCCATTCTCAGGTTAGGAGAACATAGGAACAAGACATTGCAATCATGGCACCCTCCGATGCAGATAAAATGGTGTATTCGGACTCCGACGCGCGGGTCGAGGTGTGAGTATCGTTACTATCCCATTCACGACTCAACTAAGATTATTATATTTTGCATAGTCTAAAGAATGCCGTGAGCGGACGCCTCATTCACCATCCTGAACGCTCCTTTGCCCTCGAAGTCACCCTCGACTTGGTGAAGGGGGCCGATTTCTTCTGTCACAAACCGCCCATGCACTTCCACGTTCAAAAAGAATATATCGAATCTATCCAAGGCAGTCTGGGGCTGGAGATTGACGGCCGGGAAGTGGTGCTAACACCAGGTGATGGGCCTTACAGCATCAAGCCGTACAAAGGCCATCGATCGTATCCTCTTTCGCTGGATCGTCAAGAAGATGGCAATACGGTGGTCAAGTTCCTGTTATCGGGTGAGAAGACCGACAGCATGTTTGAACTGAGCCCGGTTTTCTTTGAGAATTGGTACCGGTATCAGGATGATGTGGTTGTTAACGGGGCTAAGATTGACCTGATCCAGCTGTTTAGCGTATGTCCTACTTCCATTCCTATCCCTTGAATGCTTCGGTTTCATGTCTGACTCATGAATACAGACATTTGACGCTGGTGGAACGTACATCTCCCTCCCGTGGTGGGTTCCTTTTGGGCAGACCGTCTCACGCACTATGGGCCTCGTCGTGGGACGATGGGTGGGCGGTTCACTGGGCTATCAGCCTTTCTATCGTAAATGGACATCGGATTGGGCTTTGGCTTGCCAAAAGATGGAATCTTCATTCTTTCAACGGCGATTTGCCGATCGCTCGAAAGAAACGGATACATATAGCAATTGATTCATGTAATTTCATGAGATAGTCCTCCTCAAATTACTCTACATGTCTTCAATCACAAAGTAAACTATCCGCTCCTGTAATTGTTGCTATCTACTCCGAAATGGTCTTGAGTATCTTGTCCACATTTGCAAAGGCTAGTTCTTCCTTGGTCTCCTTCCAGAGCTGTTCCGAGATCTTCTTTCCCTCTGCGGTGTAGACGATCGGTGCCAACCTGTAAACGGTTTTAGTGATAACTTTAATCATGGTACATATAGAGGCAACTCACGGCACAATTTTCTGAAAGGAGAGGAACTCGCCATGCGTCTCCTGGCCATGTTTGACGGCTGCATCGGTGATCATTCGGGCTCCAACAGCAGCGGTATTGGCGAGCCGGCGCATCACGACTTTTGCGATGGCTCCAGAGAAAGTCTTGTCATGCTCACGGTTGAACTCGGAATCGTGAACAGAGCCCGGCGACGCAGCATTGATGACCACCACAGAAGGCGGGACAATAGAGGCCAAATATGACAGGAAGAACTGCCCCAGCAGCTTGGAGACCATCATCCGATCCAGAGGGTCTACCTTAGCATTCTTATGGTCGAGCGATGCCAGCAGCGGAAAGCTTTTTTTCTCCTTGAAGGCCGTCCATGCAGCGACCTCCGATGAGACAATCGTAATCCGACTCGGACCCCCTTGCGCGGCGCGTTTTTCCTTAACCACCGGGAGTAGTAGAATCGTCAGCAGGGCTGTCGAGAGATAATTGACCTGAATCATCTCATCATGGCCCGTTTTTGGGTTAAAGACGCGTGTCGCGTTGGCGATGCCAATGTTCAGCACGACGATATCCAACCGGGGGAGGCTCTTGGTGCGCTCCGCAAAGGCGATGACAGAGTCATAGTCGGACTGATCAAGTTTCCAGACCTCGATGCTATCGTCGGACAGATTCCGGCCAGCAGATAACTTCTTCTTCGCCGTCTGACCTCTCTCTTCACTGCGGACGGCAAGAATGAGCTTGCTCAGTCCCAGGTCGAGGAGCTGCCGGCTGGTCTCCAGGCCCACCCCCGTGTTGGATCCGGTCACCAAGGCAGTCTTGCCCGCGAGGCTGACTCCCTGGACCGGGACGGGCTTGACGGTGAGCTGATTGTAGAAGAAGCGAGGCACGCTGGCCTGCTTTTCCGGGGTCACGTCGAGTTTGGTTCCCATTTCTTCAGTTGATTTGGTGAGATATCAAAGGAGGCCCGGTAAGGTGGGGAAGAAAGGGGGGGGGTGGAATGGTTGTACTGTGTGGAATGGAAGAGTATCTATTGGCTGCGATTAGTCTCTTTGATTGACACGCGGGTCGATCTGCCCTAATCGACAATAGGAAGGAGCCATGCACGTCAGATTATAGTTCGCTCCTTTAAGGCGAACTCTATCTTCGGGTAATTTAGCCCCCATCACGTAACAGCCTTGCCGGATGTGCGATTCGGGGCCTGGTCAGAGCTATTGTCCAATCCAGACCGTAAGATGCTATCGCGACAAGTATATAGCGGCGTGGCCGTCCGGTACCCATCTCGCAGGCATTCCGAGAGGGGTTCAACCACTATCGGTTACTTACAGAGAGCATGAAGCTGCTGAGTGTCCTGATTGGAGTGTCTGCAGCAGGGGCTCTAGCAGCCTCCATAAGCGATGTCACTAAATTCTCCTCCTTTGCGCAGAGCCTCGGGCTGTCCACTGCCGATACCCGTACCCTGGCGGCGCAGTATGCAAAGGCTGGGGACCCCGTTGCTATTTTGAACATTGCGTGCTTGACTGCCCAGGGCGTTCTTGGCACCCAGAATGTTGATACATCGCCCCTCAACCAGACTACTGTGGATGCGAATTGGTAGGATGGTATCACTTTGACCTGGGTATGTTTGGGCTTCTTGTTGACCACACCGTGTAGGTCCGAATCATGCGTCGCAGAGCCTCACTGCATCATTCAGCCCGAGGAAGCCCAGGATGTTTCCACCGCGGTCAAAGTCATCAATTTCTTCCAGGTGAAATTTGCAGTGCGCAGTGGCGGACACTCGCCGAACCCCGGCTGGTCGAGCGTCGGTAGCCAAGGTATCCTGCTCGATTTGTCTCGGTTGAACTCTGTCAGCCTGTCGGCCAATGGCCAGATAGCGAGTGTCGGTCCGGGTCTTCGCTGGGGCGAAGTTGATAAGGCATTAGACGCTGAGAAGGCCGTGGTGATCGGGGGGAGGCTGCCCACGGTGGGTGTCGGTGGTCTGATTCTCGGAGGTACGTTACGAAGATGTCTTTATTTATGGACCGAAAGAAGTGTCTAACAAGAAATTACAGGAGGATACCACCACATGTCTAATCGCTTTGGCCTGGCAGCAGACAACGTGAAGAATTTCGAGGTTGTTCTGGCAAATGGAACCATTGTCAACGCCAATGCGAAGCTGAACAATGATCTATTCTGGGCCCTCAAGGGCGGTGGCCCCAACTATGGCATCGTCTCTCGTTATGATCTTAACACCGTGCCGGTCTACGAGATTTGGGGGAAAATGATGATTTACGCCCCCAATCAAGCCGGCGCCGTTCTGGATGCCTTTACGGAGTGGCAGCTCAACGGAGCCTCGGATGTCAAATCGACCGTGGCCCTAGACATCTCCTTGACGTCTATAGTCATTGGGCTTGTTTACTCCGAGCCAGCCGACAATCCCAGTGCGTTTGCGTCATTCTATGATCTGGAACCGCTGGCGACTCCCGTCCCAGCGATGAACACCACATTTGTCGTCATTGATCAACTCTTGGGATCCGCTTTTCCTGTTTCGAGGGGTCGGTAAGTGATTATTCAAATCACTCTTCTTCTTTAGATAGGACTAATTCATCTCGAGACACGACTATCGCGGCTGCAGTACCCGCATCGACGCCAACTTGACCCGGGATGTCTACAACTACTGGCTGGAGAAGGCCCAGGCAGCTCACCAGACCATCGGGGTCAACCAGACATTTTCTCTTCAATATGTGGGAGAGAACCTCATCCAGAAAGGGATTGAGAATGGTGGAAACGCCCTGAATATCCGATCCGGTCCCCAGCAATGTAAGACTCGTTGCCCTCTCCTGATACGGAGACGTTCTAATGTCGGCTACAGGGTGGACTACCATCGTGGACTGGGAGAATGAGGCTGATGACGAGGCCGCCCGATCCGTTTCCATCGAGACGACAAAGTACTGGCAGAAACTGGCCAAGGAGCGTGGGCTGGATGTGTCCTTTACGTACATGAACGACGCCTCCCGTGACCAGAATCCCCTGGCATCCTATGGGGCGACGAATGTGAAGAAGCTGAAGGCAACTGCCAAGAAATATGACCCCACGCAGATGCTCCAGGAGTTGCAGAACAATGGGTTTCTGCTCTCGAAGGTGTAGGAGGAGGTCCGGTCCGTCTCAGTCTACGCTATCGTCTAGGAGTAATTACACCGACATTATTGGTTAGATGTGTAAATCTAGGAACATATTTACTGAAAGATCAACCAATCGCTTTTCCCTTCTGCCTACTCTATAGTTAGGTAACAGCATTGCCCAAGCGATAGTGGAGACGCCGACGGATCCAGCCTTGGCTTCGTTCTGTGCCTCGTATTGAACCAGGTGGAACCGTAATCTAAATGGTCAGGGATCCCACGCGCCCTCAGCAACAGGGGGCTGAGATTGATGTGAAAGGTTTATCGGGAAGTGGGCCAATGCATGATAACGTTGCAGTTACATTGCTAGCCATAGACCCCTGTCGAGATGTAAGCCGTAGTGTTGAACTACGGCAATGCATGGGTACCGCATTGCATATGCATCTATTCCAGGATTTTTCCGTGATAAAAACAGATAATTATGGTGCACTGGCCAGATACAATGTGAATATGGTCTTCATGATGAATCCCAATTGAATCGTTGGGCTTCTTTCGGTGTTGTTTCCTCTTTCTTGGCCATAAGTACCTTATCCATTATGGACACCCTTTATATCCTTGCTGCGCATGTAGCAGAGCGGCCGACTATCCTTATTGCTGTCGCCTTAGTCGTGCTGTTATCAGGGCTTCTGCGGCTATCCTCCCGGGGAAAGCAGCCGCCATATCTCAAAGAGAGAATTCCATATGTCACCAACACCATTCAGTATCTGACAGACGTGGGGACATTTTTGAATCGAGTAACGTAGGTTCCATACATTCATTTTGTCCTTCTTCCCCCGAAGTCAGCAGTATGGTCTGACAAAATTCAGAACAACGTTGGAAGAAACCAAGAGCAACATAGTCAAATTCCATGTCGGACCGATACCAGCATACATAGTCACCGGCACAAAGAACGTGCAAACAGTGTTCGGTTCCCCGAATATTCTGGACGGCAATTTCCTCCAGCTCATGTTGATGGAACGTCACTGGGGAATGTCTAAAGAAGAAATCGCTATGTTCGCAAACGATAAATCCGGTCGACTTAAGACCCCAGCCCCAGGAACCGAGAACACCCCAGCGGAGAAGAGATTCTGGCGCGGTCACGACCATCTATACGCGGAGTATCTCAGTAACCGCACATATGCGGATGCTCTGGCCGACTCATTCTACCGTCTGTTCTCAGAGAGTCTCAATCAGCAGTCGACGACGGAATGGGACACCGTCAACCTGTTCGAGATGCTAAAGACCTCTATGGCCAAAAGTGCCATTATCTCGCTGTTTGGTTCACGGATCATCGATCTAAATCCCGGCTTCATTGACTGTTACTGGGAGTTTGACGAGATTGCCGGGACTCTCGTCTGGGGACTTCCTAAGTTCCTGCAGCGACGATCGGTAGCGATAAAAGATCGTCTACACACTATGACGAGGAAGCACATCGATTCCGCGTGGGAACACTTTGACTGGAAGGGTCCCGATGCAGAGTCCAAGTGGGAACCGCATTTCGGATCTCGTTTGTCTCGGGAGACTGCAAGGTGGTTGCGTGAAGGGGGTTTCTCAAACCAGGCAGCCGCCGGACACACGTTGGCCTCAATATTTGGGTGAGAGCCTGTCGTGATATCGGAGAGTTCAATTGCGAAATGCGCTAACGTCAATCAGCCTCAACGGCAACACAGTCCCTGTCACTACATGGGCGATGATTGAGCTAATCAAAGACCGAACTCTCTTTGAAGCTGTGCGCACAGAAGCCATGGGAGCCTATATCACAGATCCCACCAGCGGAGCTAGACGGATAGACGTACAAAAGCTTATTAATCTCCCTTTGCTGCAGTCTCTCTACATTGAGATCATGCGACTGCATGTCTCTTTCAACGTGACACGCAAGGTTATGCAGCCCATCCAGGTAGACGGATATATGATTGAGAAAGGGGCCCTACTGCAGACCTGCTCACAGATTGCACACTATGAGGACGCTGTTTGGGCCACGCCAGAACATCCTGCCTCGGATTTCTGGGCCTGGAGACATGTTCAATATGTAGATTCGCGAGATGAGTTAGCCGGGGAGACTATCTGCCGGCCTCGATTTGCCATGAAGGGTAGACCAAGCTCATTCTTTCCATACGGTACGTTTTTCTGTTTCTATCCTACGATACCAGAACTATCGCTAACGGGTCTGTGCTAGGCGGCGGATATGTGATGTGCCCAGGGCGGCATTTTGCCAAGCAGGAAATTATGCTGGCCATTGCAGTGCTGGTGACTAAATTTGACATTGAGTTTGTTGAATGGGTGGACTCTACTGGGAAGCCGTCGGAGAGGCCGGCTCAGGATGATTCCAAATTTGCTGGCTTCATCGCCATGTCTCCGGACCGGGAGATGAGGATTCGGTGGAAAAGACGGTGGTAGTATAATGATAGGGACTTGCGACATACTGCTTCAAGTAGCGTGGTCGAGCCCATTATGTGGAAGCTAACTCATGTTCCACATTTTCATACTAGAAATTGAATGCTGTGGCCGGCTAGGTATACGTCGCGTACATCTAAACCGAACAAATAATAAGATCTCGGTCGGCATGTACGCCGATTCCATGTTGCAGCTAATATTAGGGATCCCAGGGTATTCTGACTCGGTGCCCAAGAGCCCTGCTGAATTCTTTGTGTATAACATGCCTACCTCCCAGTAGTATCTCCACTGCACAAACTTTTCTCTATTGCAATTTCCTTTAGCTAGCACTCATAACACTATTGTAACTATAGGGTGGTAGCTCGTAAGGTCATAGCCTAGAGGTCGCTATATAGATAATACTAGAGCTAATCTAGGAAGGACTAGGACCTAATTAGCTCGCGGGGCTAGCGGAGCTAGAGGTCGCTACGAGACTTTTTAGGTCGCTATATAACTTTTACTAGTTTCAACCGATTGGCCTAAAAATGTAAACCATAAGACGACAATATATAGGAGTGGGATAGCCTACCACACGTCTTGTTGCCTCTGTGCAATCACCTTCTGTTTTATTATCATGCTGCTAAACTAAAGGCGGTCCAATCGAGGTCCTTGGGCAACATCTTCGTCTGAGGCATACTAAATATGCAGCATACTTGAAAACATTCTAGGAGACAGAAATAGCAGAGCTTCCAATATTGCACACCCTCTTATAAACAAAGACGTATCAAATCATAGAGCTATAAGGCTACATCCGGGCTTTATATGCTCTTGTCTATTCATCTGGTATACGTACCGAGTGTATGAAAGCGCACCTATATCTGTAACCACAGAAATGGCCCTAGAACAAACTGGGTATAGCCTGCCTAGAATGTCAAGGGACCAACGCGTAGCGCACAAAGACCCTTTGTATCTAAAGACTACGCACAACCACGGTCTTTCCCGTCACCGACAATCACTCCTTACCAAAGGAACTGATGATTTCACATCCCACCAAAAGAATAGAATCGGGCTGGCCAATCGCAAACCCAACCTGTGGGCGCCCGTAAAACAAGGGTTGAGCCGATCACCGGCTGACTGGCGGCGTCGGGACCCAATCGGGCCGATTCTTAGTATTCCAACTGTGCTGGGACTTGGTGATCCGAGATTTTATAGAGCTGTCTGGAGCGATTGTTGGTCCTGTTTCAAATTCCAATCGGAAGGGCCCATGCGAGGTGTGGAAGCCTTTCATATGACTATTTACATGCAGACCGTTCTTCCTACATTCTTGCTATAAGGTGGCAACCCTTCTCCTAATATCGGACTCATCTAGCCCTTCTTGTCGAATGCAATGGCGTCCAATCTATCCTCCCATGACTCCGAGAAGCAAGGGCCTTTCCGTTCCAGCAGGCCATCATCTACCTTGACCGTCGATGAAAAGGATGAGAAGTTTGCCCTGGGACGCAAAGGCATTCTCGTCGTCTTTACATTATGCGTTCTTACACTGATGGCTGCTCTCGACGGGACTTCACTATCCGTAGCCTTGCCAGTGGGTTATCCTTACGCCATTTATTTTACCATCTGTTGACCTTGAAAGACCATAGCACAAGACCTAAATGGAACGGCCATCGAGGCCTTTTGGAGTGGTACCTCATTCCTATTGAGTTCAACAGGTATGCCAAAACACACCTTACAAGTACATAACTCACACTGAGACAGTATTCCAACCAAGCTTCGCATCTCTATCCAACATCTTCGGCCGCAGACCAATGGTCCTCCTCGCTCTGGTCTTCTTCTGCGTGGGCGCCGTTATCTGTGCAATCGCAACCGATTTTACATACATGCTAATAGGCCGAACCATCCAAGGCGTCGGCGGCGGTGGAATTATCGCACTGGGTGAAGTCATCATCACCGATCTAATCCCCCTGCGCTGGCGTGGTCAATACTTTGGTATCTTGAGCGCGATGTGGAGCGTTGGATCCGTGACCGGTCCTATTCTTGGTGGTAGTTTTGCGGAGAAAGTCAGCTGGGTATGTCCAACAGAATCACCTCCAGAGCAAACCTAATATCAGTAGCGGTGGATCTTCTATATCAACTTCCCCTTCATTGGAATCGGCGGTCTATTGGTCATCGCGTTTCTGAACCTCAATACCATTCCCAGCTCACTGGTTGAAAAGCTTCGTCGCATCGACTATATCGGCACTGTTATCTTCGTTGGCAGTCTATCGTCGTTCCTGATCCCGTTGACCTGGGGTGGAGTCTCATACCCGTGGGATTCATGGCATACGCTTGTCCCGTTGACTATCGGCGCAGTTGGTCTTGCGTTCTTTGCATTCTACGAGTACCGTTTTGCAGCCGATCCCATTATTCCTCCGGTGATATTCCAGAACCGCACGGCAACGACCTCATTCATCAATAGCGTGCTGCAGGGTCTGATTTTGTGGTGCACGCTATATTACCTACCACTTTACTACGAAGCTGTCAAGGAGTACAGTCCTATTTTATCAGGAGTTGCTCTGTTTCCCGAGACGTTCACTGTTGCGCCTAGCGGGGTGATAGCGGGTATTCTCATTACTCTCACTGGGCATTATCGTTGGGCGATTTGGCTTGGATGGGTCGTTTCTACCATCGGTCTTGGTCTGATGTGTCTCATCAAGTCTACCACCAGTGTCATGGGCTGGATTCTTCTTAATATTGTTGCAGGTTTGGGGCTGGGGATTCTTTTCCCTTCTCTGGGATATGCTGTGCAAGCATCAGCAAAGCCGAAGAATCTCGCTATTGCAGTCGCTATGTTCAGTTTCTTCCGTGCTTTGGGACAAGCGATCGGAGTCGCTGTGGGTGGTGTGATTTTTCAGAATGAGATGTATAAGAATCTGCTCAAGTACCCGGCACTTGCTCCCATGGCCAACGCTTACAGTCAGGATGCTGCGGGATTGGTCCAGGTCATCAAGGGTATGGCGGATGGTGTGGACAAGGCGAATCTCAAGGATGCGTATACAGACAGTCTGCGCATTGTGTGGGCGGTTTGTTGTGCAATCTCTGGAGTGGCTCTGCTGTTCAGTTTGTTGACCGAGTCCTATGATTTGAACCAAGCGTTGGAGACCACCCAGGGTCTTCGTGGACTGAACGATGATGAGCCTACTGAAAAGGAGCTGGAGATGAAGACTGAACGGGATATTGAATCGACCGCTCCTATGGCATGGTGACATATGGCTGTAATGACTGATGAGACGTCTGGAATGTATAGTGCAGCTTAATTAATATTCAACCTTAATGACAATTCCTTCACATATACTCCGGTCTATACTGCGTGGCCTCATGGTCATTTTCCCCCTCAATGGCAAAACCAACTCCCCTTATCAAAGTCTTAATTCCCTGTCGTCTCTTCGCAGTCTCCCAAGCCTCAACAGTCTTCTCAAATGGCACGATCTTGGTAATCAATGACTTCAACTCAATCTTCCTCGTAAACGCCAACTCCAACGCCATCTTATAATCCCCCGGTCCATAGCGAAAACATCCCTTGACGTTAATCTCATTCTCTGAGACCGTCGAGATGGGGAAACTGACATTCCTCTGCCAAAGCCCCGTCTGCACAAACGAGCCCCCAACTCTAAGCGCATGAATGCCCATCTGGATGCACGTCTCCGCCCCAGTAGCCTCAACCGCAACATCGAAACCCACAACATCCGTCTTGGTAATATGCTCATTGCGATGCAGACCACGCAGACACTGGGCATTATCTTCTGGAGAAAGCGACTTGGTAGGAATAGCAGTAGAAAACGCCAACCGACCATTCGGAACGAACGAATGCGCAAAATCCAATCTATCCCGACTGGTATCCACAGCGGTAATCATACTCGCCCCGTATTCGCGCGCCACAGCCGCACAAAGGAGTCCAATCGTGCCAGCGCCGAAAACAACAACCTTATCACCGGGCTGCACGCCAACTTGTCTGACAGCATGTACAGCGACAGACAAGGGCTCAACCAGGACTGCTTCGTCCAGTCCGAAAGGCTTTCCCACGCTCTTGGGGATCTTGTAGCAGCAGTCAGCGGGTATCTTGAAATACTTCGACAGGGCGCCGTGGTTAGGCGGACTAGCAGCGAATTCCATCTGCGGACATAGATTGTACTTTCCCAGCTTGCAGCGACTACAAAGACGACATGCGCGGCCAGGTTCGATGGCGACGGGGTCTCCTGGTTGCAGGGTTGTCACTGCGGGGCCGATGGCGTGTACGACGCCAGAGGCTTCGTGGCCCATTACCAGGGGGTTTTCTGGAGAGACAAAACGCTTAATGCCTCCATGAGTCCAGAAATGGACCTGGTTGGGTTAGTAGGGATTGGTATTATGTCTGGGGTGGACGCGTACGTCACTTCCAGATACGCCGACGTAGGCGATGCGGATAATCACGTCGTAGGGGTCTTCGATTAGAGGTAGAGGCCGATCTTCGAAGCGGACATCTCCTGGGCCGTAGAGTAGACATGATGGGTTCTGCATCGCTGGTGTGGAGTTGACGGTTTGGAGCCAGTTGTTTACTGGCGATGAACCCTGGGTGGTTAACACTGATGCTTCCTCTGCCTGGGGCAGTAAATGTCCGATCATATTATTGAAGAGCGGTGTCAGAAGAGCAGGTACAGTAATAGACTTTCGAGTTTATTCAGGTGTGATCATGCTCGGATGGGAATACGAGAGATGGTAACGTCAAAGGAGATGAGTGGGGAAGAAGCACAGAGGGACAGAACCCCACTGTTTCCACTGCGGCTGGGAACCCCGGACTACGACAAACATGGAATACAACGAGATTAAAGGAACTAACGAAACCTTGAAATCATTGTAATCTGTCCACAGGAGATCCATCAAACTCCGTCCGAAAAATCCAACAGAAACAGGGGGTCATAACATCGTTGGAGGTAAACAGCACAGTAGACCAGCAGATATCAACCACGGCCCATCATACGCAGTCGCTCTTTGATCATATCCATCTCTTTATCCACATCCATCGCAGCTCTCTTGTCCGTCTTCTCGTGGTCTCCTTTCAATACAACTGATCGATACTCCCCGTCACCATCTGGAGCACCGACGGTCACCCAGACAAATTTAGTTCCGTGGCTTCCAGTCTGCGAACGCTCCTGGACGCCCTGCCAGAACATCTCAGGGGGTATGGAGTCATCCCCGGAGGTGGGATAATTGGATGGAGGACGACCGCCAAGCCGACCATGCTTGATCCACCCTTTCAGGACATCCTTGATGAAGCCGATCTTTTGGACAAAAGAATTGGCTTCCAGGATCTCGCGAATTCGGTCCTCGACCGCATTTGCCGAGTCACCATTGGCGATGTTCAGAAAGGTCGCTGCTTCATCGGAGGCCACAGCCCGAGTGTCAAATCCGGAGGGGTGCATCTTGCCCTTGGCGGAGAAGTAGCGGGCAGCCGAAGGCGAAAGATGGTAAAAGTCAACCCAGGGTGAAGAGCTGCGGGTACGACCGGGCGAGATGACGAGCTTGGTGTGATCGGGGAAGTTGAACTGGAAGGCACCATCACCAAAGCCCCAAATGCCAACGTTGCCGAGTCGCTGATAGAATTTGATGAACTGGGTGTTTGTACGGGTGGATAGTTCATCATTCAGACCCTCATCGCCATGGCGACCGAGGGATCCGATCATGTATTTGCCGAACTGGTCGACTAATTTGATGCGTTTAATCTTCTCGGCATCTGCTCTGTCGATTTCTGATCCGCCGTTTACGCGCAGCTTCATCACTCGTGGGCTCTTGGCATCAAACAGGGCTGGGGACACGTATGACCGGCGGATGCCACGACATCCTAGCAGATCATCGTCCTGGTTCTCGTAAAACTCAACTGGGTTGCCGTTGCGAGGGATCAGCTGGTCTGCCTCGGAGTACGGAATGCCTTTCCCTTCTTCGCTGTCAACACTGCGTGCCTTCCGACGAATGTGTTTTTCGCCGTCGCGCACCAGAACACTTGTAGCCGGTTGACCGTTCTCTCCTCGAAAAACACATCCCACGCTGCCATCGTCGAGAACGTAGCCAATCCCGTACCGGTTGGTGTAGTCGACCCACTTGATGACGTACGCATGGGGCTGTTTTCTCGAGCTGCCTCGACGCCGAGCAGGGGCGTGGTTGACCAGGTTCGACAACATTAGGCGGATATCAGTGTTCACGTCGTTGAGGGATGTCCCAGGCAGAAGATCGCATAGATCTTCCTTGTGGAAGAGCGGGCTCAGGCCAAGGCTAGAACGAGCCTTGTTCCCTGATGCTGTCTTGCTGTTTGAGCGGGAGATTCCGTGCGCAGTGGATGAGGACTTGGAGCTCTGATTTGAGGACGAGAACTCCCCGATCGGAATCTCCTTTTGTCGCTCTGCTCTCTCGGCAACAATTCGTGGGTCTTGTCGAGTTGATGATCGCAGAGGTGGCTGACGACCGTCCATTCTGCAATCGTCTGGTCGGACAGACGGCTTCACTTCAGGCATAGAAGGATAATAAGGCCCTTGTCCGGCAGCTTCCAGTCTTCGGGATTGAGAGCGGGTTTTGCCATAAGTGAGGCCAGATGGGGTACTGGTGGACTTTACTAATTGAGGTGCCATGTTCTCACGCAGGGTAGGGGCATTCGAAGCGGAAACCATTCTGCGTGTACGAATAGGGCGGTCGGCCAGGCCGCCTGGAAGTGCTTCGGCACTAGCAGCAGGCACTGGTTCGGACTCTCTGGGATCACGATACGCTCGGGAAGACGGTTCGGGCATGCCAGGAGGTTTACGAACCGAATCCATTCCTGGGCGAGCCTGTCGTCGAAGCGTTGCGGCATGGCTCTGCCCTTCCATTCTTCGTTGCTGTGCAGCTGCAAGAGCTGCATTGGTCCTGGTTGCTGCCATGGGATTGGGGCGAACAGACACACTGCGTTTGGATAAAATGCTACTATCCAGGGCAGACTCCTCTGTCCGAAGTGTCTTTCTCGAGGTATCCATCAAGCACCAGTCACCCTCATCATCATGTGGCCATCGATAAACAAAATCCTCCGGTAACGGGACGATTGGGCGCAGTCCTCTGGAATCCTCGGTTTCGCATTCGGAGTACGCTGATTTTGAGCAGTTCCTGCCCACAGACTTTCGAGCTGTTCCATCAGGTTTTCGTCCGACACCACACAAGGAATAGAAGGCGGCCTTGCAGGAATAGTACCGTTGACTGGGGTCATCCACCTGGTATACATATGCGCGCAACTTCTCATCCGAATCCAAGCCGTAACCACGGATCATAGCATCACCCCGCGGGGATGCATCCTTCAGCCAGACTGGCTTGTTGAAGCGACATGCGGGATCCAGTTGGCGAGGTATACAGCCATCATACATGTTGAAGAACGGGTGCTCGACAATGTCGTCAGGATCGGGACGCTCTTCGTCCACCAAGTTCAAGCAAGCGCTGACCAAGTCTTTGGCCTCATCTGGGATATAGTTGTTGTGCTCGGACTCCTTGGGCCAGACATAGGTGAGGCTTCGCACTTTCTTGTAGATCTCTTCTTGGGTTTTTGATTGGAAGGGCGGGTATCCAGTCAACATCGCAAAGCTGCTCACGCCATTAGCAGAGTCCAAAAAGGCCGAGCAATGTGTCTTACCAAATAACGCCGAGTGACCAGATATCCACCTTTTGGGTGTGTCCACCTTTGCTCTTGTCGAGTACTTCCGGTGCGATATAATTGGGAGTTCCACATAATGTGTTTCGTCGCTTCGCATCCTTGTCCGACAGAATAATCGCAGCCAGTCCAAAATCTCCAACCTTGATGTTCATGTTCTGGTCCAAAAACAGATTGCCCATCTTCAAGTCCCGGTGGGCGACAAACCGTTTGTGCAGGTACTTGACCGCCGCGCAGAGCTGAATCATGAAGCGTCGCACTTCTGGCAAGCTGAGACACCGTCGCTTTCGAACCATATCCATCACTGAGCCGTTCGGACATAGCTCAAGCACAACATATGTGCTTTGGCCAAATGCGAATGCGCGGAAGAATTGGACAATAAAGGGGTGACGCATCTTGGAATGGATCTGGAGCTCCGTTCGAAACTGTAATTGAAATTAGCGCGCTGGTTTTGAGGCCTGCTGGCGCAGCCAAACTCACTTTTTCTTCCATCTTTTTTTGCGGCATGTGCGACTTGACGACTTTCATTGCAAAAACGCGGTTATTGCGCGCAAGTGTGCCCTCGTAGCATACAGCAAATCCACCTTTCCCCAAGAATGCGCCAATTGTGTAGCGCTCCGAACCATCCTCGGGCTCAGTCACTATTGATGGTGGCGGGTCGGCATGGTTCTTGGATGTCGACGGTTTTGGCGCAGCAGCAGCAGCAGCATGTTTGTCGTGTCTATCGCCCATTTTCCGGGCCAATGCAGCCTTGGGCTTTATCATCTGATTTGTGCTGCGCGGTGAGAGGGCCTCCATTATGCGTTGAATTAACTTTTTGCGGTCGGCGGCAAATCAGGATAGTCGCAATATGTCTTCCGTATTATCGCAACCTCGAAAAGGGATATCAGGCGTAAAGGTCATGCATGAAAATAATCAAATATTAATCGGTGGTGCAAACGGGGGTATCAAGGTGCGGCAAGATTGGCATCCCTGTAGCAATCAGAGGTCAGTACCGCACTCCACCGTCGGCAAGCCGAGTCGGGGATGGCAATTGGAATTGAGGGAGGTAGGATGAAACACACCAAAATGCAAAGCGCTAAAGAAGAAAAATCTGTACAAAGCTCGCACAAACCGACAGGGCGCAAATCGACCGGGAGTTGGAGTGGGGAGAAGGAAGCCAAAGTGAAGTGTCGGGGTGTCGGGCCATAATAGTTCTCCCAATACGGAAATCGATAAACAGTGCTTTTTAAGTCACATGACTCCATGCTCAGTGCCCTCTTAGCAACCCGTTTTTGCCGATGGCCGAGCTTGAATATTTTCATTTCTCCTTATTATTAGATGACAAAGTAGGGATCTACTTGGTGGTCTATTGCGTCATCATCGAGGCTACAGTTGAGGCAGAAGTGGTGGTCGAATCTTAGAATGTCAAAATTCGTATATTTTGACTCGCATCTGTTGATACCCGAACTACTATTTGGCAATGAATTAACCCGAGTCCACATCGTTTCGCCACGCCCAATCTGACGTACATGAATATCGCTTGAACTAAATGAAACATTTGACGCTATACAATCAATTCACTAATCGTTATCGCAGCCTCCCTTCAGAGCTGTCAAAGTTTTCCGGGTTGTTGACTCGGGGGATACGTGACTGGCCTGCCTTCTCAACAGGGCTAACTTTTTCTGCATATTGCTTAGGAGGTGACTGCGCAGGCTCTGCTTGATGTATGTATACTATTTCAAGTATCGCCAACATTTCCATGGCTTGCTGTTTACATCTAGCTTGGCAACCGTCGATTGACAGAAGCATTGATAGAGTTAGTAGTTACCTACCACGCTAGCCCACAAAACTATACATAACTATCCCATGGTTTTCTATCAAGAGATTTCTCATCTTTAACAGGTTCCTCCAGAGAAATTCGCATATCCAGATAGAAGACAAGTTGGAATTCAAAGCTTGGAGCGAACAGAACGCATAGCAGATACACCCAGGTGTACTATGCTGGAAGACTGTTCAAATCCGCTAATAGGATTAATGAAATATGTAGCTAGTGAAGGCATTTACCAGCATGTTCTTTTAATCCTTTTTGCCGCCAAGTATAGCCCGGATTTTTCCCAGTTGCCGCTCTAGCACGTGTTGTTTGAATGCCACTTGTGAGCAAGACAATCAGAAGGTCATTCCCGAGGTCGACGAAACTTGAAAAACATATTTCCGAAATACCCTAGAAAATGCCGTTTGATCGACGCCTGGAAAGAGATTAGGCATGGTTCCTAAGCTTTTCGGAATAACTTCCAGGCTTGGCCCGATCAAGCACTGCTGACTCACCATCTAAGCCGCAGTGGGGACGGTGTTTCTAACAACGTCACGGCGAGGATTCACATCTGCATTTGACATGCTGGTCTTGCTCACCCGCTGCCTATAATGTCGCTAACACTTAAACTCTCATCCCTTGCTATTCGCACCCTCTCTAAGCCCATCGCCGTACGTTCAAACCATGCTTGGAATCCACGCCGGAGCTAAGCTGACAAGCTGCAGAACCAAATCAAGGCACAGGCGCGCGAACATGAACACTTCCGACGCCTCTGTGTATCAATGGCACAAGCCCTCCATCGCTTCGACATGCGTCTCCGATTAGGATCCATCCGTGACACCAGTGCCTCTCAACGACGAGCCGCTGCCGAGGCGGAGCTGAAGAAGCACACCCCGACATCCCCCACAGCGAAGACACAAGAGGAGACCAAGGCTGAAGAGGAAGCCATTGTTAAAGCTAAGGCGGCGGCGGAAGAATCAGCGAAGCCTCGCCACTACCGCATCCGACCCTTATCCGAATCCAAAGCCATCGAGTCTGGCGCAAACTTTATCAGTGAAACCTTCTTGTTTATGGTCGCTGGCGGATTAATCTTATTCGAATCATGGAGATCTCGTCGCAAGGAAAGCACGCGCAGAGGTGACGTCGAGGAGCGATTGGCTGTGCTCGAGCAATCGGAGAAGATTGCGGTCCAGTCATTGGTAGCGCTGGAGAAGGAACTGCTGGCGATCAAGGCCAAGCATGGCGAACTGCCAAAGACAGCACATCGGATATTGCCTCGCGAAGTGTGGGATCTTGAACCAGAACTGAAAGAGCCGGAAGTCGAGGAGACTTGGTGGTCCAAAGCCATGTCTTATTTGTCCTTTGGGCAGAGTGCCTCCAGCACTTCGCAGACAGTACCTGCAGACCAAATCTCAGCAACGGATTCCAAGGAAAACGGACAGCCGGCTGGGCAACCGGCAGCACCACCGGCAGGCCAGAACCAATCCTCTGCGACCAAGAGTTCATAAGACGATTGCTCACCAATCGAACATGTTTTTGTATGCATTGCTAGCGATTGTGGTTGATTATTGATTCAAGGCATTCTGCCGGGCTACCTTGTTGCTCTTGCAAAGTCTGGGTTATACCCTGTTCCTGACACCAGTCAACACCTCTCTTATTGTCAATACCTGTTTGATAGAGTCGCCCCTCCTTGGACAGCGCCTTGTGATACCCTCCACTCATCCTTCGCAAATAGATCTCTTTCTGTACATACTCCTAGTCCGCAACTTATCGAATCTAGATTATTGCATAGTATAGTACACATGGCAGGAGAGGAGCAATACAATGACGTGGGGCTGTTGACATCTGCTACCGTGAGAATTATGGACCCTCAGCAGTGACGACACATTAATATTGGCGCCTAACGAGAGCAGAAAAAGCAAAAGACCCCACGCAAGGGCGCTTACGAACCCCCGGGCGTTCTTACATATGCCCAATGACGTCGATGCTACTATTTTTGACCCGCTCCAGCCACAGTTGAGTTCTTTTGAGTACGGAGTACATAGGTAACTAGAAACGCAAGACTTTATTTATATAATCTAGTGGGTAGCCATTGATAGTCTATAGATGAGAGCAGAGAGTACATAGAATGAAATGCCGAATCACCCGAGAACCAAAGCACAATTCGCCCCTGAGGCAACAGCGGAGACTCCGGTGTGGCGCAGGCCCAAAGTGTTTGGTGGGTTTGCGCGTTGTACGTAAGTCGGCCTTCCGCTTTCCCTAGAGAGATCGACACCCTGGTCTCCTGTGCTTGACTCTTGCAATTCCCTTCGGTCCAGGCTTACTTTCGTTTTACTTGGTGTACCTCATATTCGTCGCCTGGGCGCGAAACACAGAGAGGTCGACATAACATGGTGAGTGAATGCATCTCCAATAATAACGATCGGAGCGGGGAGAGGCTAACCATTCCTCGTGCTTAGGGTCAATCACGACGCCCCGTAGGCGGGGAGAAGAAGAGTCGCTTTGGGCGCAACAAAGCAGTCGCCGATGTGGGCGATGGCCGGCAGTCCGGCAAGCCCCAGGTCAAGAAGGCCGCCTTCGAGACCTCCAAGAAGAAGGAGATCGGTGTCTCCGACCTTACCCTGCTTAGCAAGATCTCCAACGAAGCTATCAACGAGAACTTGAAGCTCCGTTTCCAACATGGCGAGATTTATGTAAGGGAGTGCCGTCGCATGCGGACTGCGGGGTTGCGGTGCGCGGACCAGAGCATGGGCTAACGATGTCATACCAGACCTATATCGGACATGTGCTGGTCTCTGTCAACCCGTTCCAAGACTGTAAGTGGTCTCAGCGAGGTCTCAGTAGATGGATCAGGTCACTAACATGCGATTCCCTACAGTGGGCATCTACACCGACAAGGTGCTCGAGTCCTACCGCGGCAAGAACCGTCTCGAAGTCCCTCCCCATGTATTCGCAGTCGCCGAATCGTCTTACTACAATATGAAGTCCTACAAGGACAACCAGTGCGTAATCATTTCGGGAGAGTCCGGTGCCGGAAAGACAGAGGCCGCCAAGCGGATCATGCAATACATCGCCAGTGTCTCGGGCGGCAGCGACTCATCAATTCAGCAAACAAAGGACATGGTGCTTGCCACGAACCCTCTGCTGGAGTCATTCGGAAACGCCAAAACTTTGCGCAACAACAACTCGTCGCGATTCGGCAAGTACCTGGAGCTGGAGTTCAACGCCCATGGCGAGCCGGTGGGTGCCAACATTACAAACTACCTGCTGGAGAAGTCTCGGGTCGTGGGCCAGATTGTGAACGAGCGAAACTTCCACATCTTTTACCAATTCACCAAGGGCGCCTCGCAGAAATACCGCGACAACTTCGGCGTCCAGCAACCGCAATCCTACCTCTACACGAGCCGTTCGAAGTGTTTCGACGTCCCCGGAGTCGACGATGTCGCCGAATTCCAGGATACCCTTGATGCGATGAAGATGATTGGAATGACCGAGGCGGAGCAGGATAATGTCTTCCGCATGTTGGCTGCTATCTTGTGGATCGGCAATGTTCAGTTCAGCGAGGATGACTCGGGCAATGCTTCCATTGTAGATCAGTCGGTGGTGGACTTTGTCGCATACCTGTTGGAGGTGGAATCCGCCCAGGTCAACAAGGCCCTGACAATTCGTCTGATGGAGACCTCGCGTGGAGGTCGCCGGGGTTCTGTCTACGAGGTGCCGCTTAACACTGTTCAGGCCTCGGCTGTCCGGGATGCTCTGTCCAAGGCGATTTATTTTAACTTGTTTGACTGGATCGTGGAACGGGTTAACCAGTCCCTGACTGCTCGGAGCTCTATTGCCAACTCAATTGGCATTCTGGATATCTACGGATTCGAGATTTTCGAAAAGAACTCTTTCGAGCAGCTCTGCATCAACTATGTTAATGAAAAGTTGCAACAGATCTTCATTCAGTTGACGCTGAAGGCGGAACAGGATGAGTATGCTCGCGAGCAGATCAAATGGACACCGATCAAGTACTTCGACAACAAGGTGGTGTGCTCGCTGATCGAGGACAAGCGGCCGCCTGGTGTCTTTGCTGCGCTGAACGATGCCTGCGCGACCGCGCACGCCGATTCTAGTGCCGCCGACAACACCTTTGTTGGAAGGCTGAACTTCCTTGCTCAGAACCCCAACTTCGAAGGCCGTCAGGGCCAATTCATTATCAAGCACTATGCTGGTGATGTGAGCTATGCAGTTGAGGGCATGACGGATAAGAACAAGGATCAGTTGCTGAAGGACTTGCTGAACTTGGCCGGATCCAGCAGTAACCCATTCGTTCATACTCTCTTCCCCAACCAGGTGAACCAGGATGACAAGCGACGGCCGCCCACCGCAGGTGACAAGATCAAGGCATCTGCCAATGATCTTGTTGCTACTTTGATGAAGGCGCAGCCCTCGTACATTCGAACCATCAAGCCTAACGACAACAAGGCTCCCAAAGAATACAACGAGGGTAATGTGTTGCATCAGATCAAGTACTTGGGTTTGCAGGAGAACGTGCGCATTCGTCGTGCCGGTTTTGCCTACCGTCAGACCTTTGACAAGTTTGTCGAGCGATTCTACTTGTTGTCGCCCAAGACCTCCTACGCCGGAGACTACACCTGGACTGGGGATGCAGAGTCTGGCGCCAAACAGATCCTGAAGGATACCAGTATTCCCGCGGAGGAATACCAGATGGGTATTTCCAAGGTCTTTGTTAAGACACCCGAGACCCTCTTTGCACTCGAGGCCATGCGAGACCGCTACTGGCACAACATGGCTACCCGGATTCAGCGTGCCTGGCGCAACTATCTCCGGTACCGCATCGAGTGTGCCATTCGTATCCAGCGCTTCTGGCGCCGCATGACCGGAGGAATGGAGTTGATCAAGGTGCGTGACCAGGGTCACAAAGTACTGCAGGGCCGCAAGGAGCGCCGGAGGATGAGTATTCTGGGCTCCCGTCGCTTCCTGGGTGACTACCTCGGTGTGGCAAACAATGGCGGACCCGGTGAGATGATTCGTAATGGTGCGAACATTAGCAGTAAGTCATCATATCTTTTTGCCAACGGGATCGCCCACTAAATGTTCTTAACAGGCTCGGAACAAGTTCTATTCTCCTGCCGTGGAGAGGTCTTGACGTCCAAGTTTGGTAGGTCCAGCAAACCGGCTCCTCGGATTATTGTCTTGGTAGGTTTACCGCTCTATCATTTCTTGGTCTCTCCCCTTACACTTTACAGACCAACCGTCATGTCTACATCGTGGCCCAGAGCATCGTCAACAATCAGCTTGTCATTGCGTCTGAACGCACTATCCCGATTGGCGCCATTAAGACTGTCAGCACTTCGAACCTGAAAGATGACTGGTTCTCGCTGGTTGTCGGTGCTCAGGAGCCCGACCCGCTGCTCAACTGTGTCTTCAAGACTGAGTTCTTCACCCACTTGTCAAATGCCCTGCATGGGTCTTTGAACTTGAAGATTGGCGAGACGTGAGTACTGCCCTAATATCCATATGGTCAGTTACTAACAGGAGGCAGCATTGAATACAACAAAAAGCCCGGCAAGCTGGCCACAGTCAAGGCCGTCAAAGATCCCCAAGCTGGCAATGCCGATTCCTACAAAAGTAGCACAATTCACACCAGCGCCGGCGAACCTGCCAGCTCCGTGTCCAGACCTACTCCACGGGGCAAGCAAGTTGCTGCCCGACCTGTCACCACGGGCAAACTGCTTCGACCTGGTGGTCCCGGTGGTGGTCCATCGAAACTGTCCGCTGCTGCTCGGAGACCTGCGCCTGCCGCGCAACCTCTGCCCCAGTCCACGCCAAAGCCCGCAGCTGCGCAACCGCGCATCGTCCCTCAGCCTGCTGCTGCTGCTGCTGCTGCTGCCGCCGCACACACTCGTAATGGATCTTCGAGTTCTATGAGAGGCCCACCGCCACCTCCCCCGTCTGCACCTCCTGCCTCGAAGAAGCCCACCGCCAGGGTCCTGTACGACTTTAACAGCGATCGTGCGAATGAGCTGTCCATCCGGACCGGCGAGATTGTGCAGATCGTCTCCAAGGAAGCAAACGGTGCGTTTAAATTCCAATGCCCTACCCATAGAAAAAGTGCTAATAACTCCAGGCTGGTGGCTATGCATGAACATCACAACCTCTACACAAGGCTGGGCTCCCGAGGCCTACCTCGAAGAGCAAGCAGCCGCTCCAGCGCCCAAACCCGTGCCTCCCCCGCCTCCCGCCGCGCCTCGTGCAACTCCCAGTCCGGTCCTCAACGGCGCATCCAGCGTTGCCGCCGCCAAGTCCAAGCCCGTCCCACCCGCACCCCCAGCCAAGCGGCCCAACATGGCTGGCCGTAAGCCTGCACCTCCGCCTGCACCTCGTGACAGCACCATGAGTATGAAATCAGGCGACTCGTCCGGTGCAAGCGGCCGCGGTACGCCAAACAGCGCCTCGAACGTCAGTTTGGCCGGTGGTCTTGCGGAAGCTTTGCGCGCGCGGCAGAGTGCGATGCAGGGAAAGAATGACGATGATGACGAGTGGTAGATACATACTCTAGAGGGGTAGATAGATGCGCAAGTCGGTAGTTGTTCCGTTTCTGCGCTTAGCGTTGCAATTGTCTTTTCTGTTTTTTGTTTTGTTTGCAGAAGAGACCCACGGTATGTGCATTCAGTCAGGCTTTGATGATGATAGTTTCATTCAGTCATTTTCAGTTTACTGGTTGTTGGATCATGGACTGGCGGGTTACCCTTTTACCCTCCCCTGCTTTTTCTGCAGAGTAGGTAGAGAGTCGAGTTTGGAGTATATAGCGTTCTGAATTGAGTCATTCGAGCCAAATTTTATCATAGGTCGTATTCCTGTCAATACATGATGCTACTCATACTCCACCATCCATAGGCATCATCCTTACTACCTCCGAGGTCGGTACTAGACTGACATGGGGATGAACGATATCGCTATAGCTTCGAACTCCTAAGAAAGGAACTTACTAGCCAGACCCATAAGACCACTAGGACCACCAGTTCCCATACCACCACCACCCTTCATGTACATTTTCAAAGCCATCTCAGCCGCATTGTTAATAGCAGACTGCTTATCGCCAGACTAACCACTCATTAGCATCAACCCAACCCATCAAGAACTCGAACTCACCATATTAGCCCCACTCCCCTCCTTCTCATCCCAAAGCTTGCCCGCCTGAGCCATAGCCAAACCAATCAACTTATTCTTATCCATACCCCCATCGTCACTGCCACCCCCAGTAAACATCTTCAACGCCTGCATAGCAGCACCCGTACCAACAGTACCAGAGTCATGAGTCTGGCCCCCCTCACCGGACCCATACATAGCCTGATGAGCTTTGACAGCATGTTTCTCGTCGATATCGCCGTTGGCAGCGGACGACGCACGACCCTGGATGAAGGACAGCGCGTTGGAGAATAGGTCGCTGTTGCCGGAGTCATGGTGGGATGCGTGCTGGGCTGCGGAGAAGTCGTCGCCGCCGGAGTAGGGTTCGCGGCCTTCGTAGCGGGTGTCGCGGTACTCCTGGTTCTGAGAGCCGTAGCCCTGGTTCTCGGAGCGGCCTGAGAAGTCGTTGGATTGGTCGTAGTAGTTGTTGCTGGAGCCGCCGCCGCCGTATTCGGAGCGGTCGTTAGAGTTGTAGCCGTAGGACATTATGGGTAACTAGGTTGGGTGATGGGTGAGGTGGTGAGGAAAGAAAGGTGATGTGATGAAGGAAGAGAAAAGGGGATGTGGAGGGTTATGTTGGCGGGGTATTGACGTTGTTTATGATTTGCCTTAGTCGGAGCGGGGCAGCTGAGCTGAGGTTCCACTTTTGATCTTTTTTGAGTCGGTTGAACCTGGTTATGTTATGCGTATGTGTATGTGTACAGAATAGTTAGGGGCTGGTGCGAGTCATTAATACTTGCATACTGGTGTTTATTCGTGTACCTAGTACTTATGCGTGACTGTGATCAACAACAATGCGTGGTGTTTACACGTATTGTGCCATATTGATTATTCTAGCCATTTACCTCCTGTACAGATTTTCCAAAATACGTATGTATCTGACTATTCCAGTCACAAGCGTGTATTAGGCATGATTCTGGGTAATTCAACAAAAACGAATATCCGACATAGCTATATTGACAACCTTCACTATTTCGGGACCTCGGGCCAAGCATCCACACCATCTAATAACACCATCCCCATTCCCGAATGAAGATGCGTCTCCATATGACAATGCAGAAGAAACGCACCAGGGTTCTCAACATGATACCGAATCGCAAGCCAAGCAACACCATTCGGTGCAGTGACAAAAGTATCCCGATAAACAGGAGTCTCCAAAAAGCTCTGCGGTGACTTATCCATAGCTTCTTCAATAGAGCTCCATGTAAAAGTGCCCGAATCCTTCCCAATCAAAAAAGCCTTATTAGAATGCTTATGAATAGGATGAGGCGGCTGAAGCTTCGTCGGCTCGGGAATAGCCAACTGGAACACGATATCCACCCACGTATCATTCCTGGTCTCGATCTTGAGCGAAGATTGTAACCCCGGCGCCTGTGGATTTAGAAGGGCAGGCTCCATTGCAGCGAGGTTTGCTGGAAGGAAAGAAGTTCCATCCAACGTCCATTCCCAAGATGAATTGATACGTCCAAGAGTCAAGAGATGGAAATCATCAGCCGTATGTGCGGGTAGAATGGCGGGATACGGTGGAAGACGAGTCGTGTTTAGCTCAATCACTTCGGCCGTTGTATTGACACCACCATAGTCGATGTAGGGTGTTGATTCCCGGTCGTTATCCTCACCCCCTTGGTACGTGATATTGGCAAAGCCAGAAATAACCTGATTGCCGTTCCCGGCTACACGCATCGTGTAGCTTGCATACTCTTTATCCAGCCTGATCATGACGGAGTATCGCTCGCCGTTGTAAATGGGTATTTCGTGGGCTAATTGGGGCTCAATGTAATGTCCATCAACCTCATAGACATACATTGGATGCTCGTCGATCGATACGGCAAGCGCTTTTAGACCAGCGGCGCTGATGAAATTGAAGCTGGCCCATCTTGCCTCGGGGTTGACTGTGAAAGAGGACATTAGGCCTTCGCTGGGCGTGCATCCGGAGTTCAAGTTGCCAGGGAGCTTTTCGGGGTGATGCTCCCAGTTGCCTTGTAATACGGGCAATAATGGATCGCACCTGGGGTTGTTAGATACTCGTCAGGAGTATGGATTGTGCTAGGAACTTACCCTTTGTCGGTTAGCGATCCGTTGATAACTGCTTTGATCTGTGGCGGTTGTAGACCAGTTAATTCAGCTGGATCCTTGCAATAGACTGAGCCTCTGCCGTTGACGAGGACACTGTCTGAGCAGCTAGTACAGTTATTATCATTACTCTGTAGCAGACATGGGGTCCTTACAAAATGTCGTATCCTGATTCTTGCAAAGCTTGCATGTATGCATCAGAGGTCAAATGGTCCCAGTCGGAGAGTATGATGATCTCGGCATTTTCTTCGGCTTTCGTCATTGCCTCGATATCATCAGGGTTGTCGGAAATCATTGAGAATGGCGAGTCACGGTCGGAGGAGGGTCTGTTCACAGTGTCAGAAATACCTCAATGAAGGAGAAGCGGACTTACCGAATACGTATAGCACCATACAAACCATCCATAATCCTAGACCTGTCATGGGAATGGTACCAGTACGTGCCATAGGTAGTGGCCTGCCATTTATATTGGTAGGTTTGACCAGGAAGGATAGCCCATTGTGATAATCCAGACACCCCGTCCGACCAGGGTGTACCCTTTTGTCTGAACGAATAGAATCAGCCATGTAAAGATACATCGAGAGTAAATGAGCCTCACTCAATGCCATGAAAGTGAACAGATGTATTGAAAGGCATATGATTAGTTACATCGATCTTCTCAAATCAGCACTTGGACACTTCATAGGACGGATATGAACAAACCGTGACTTCATCCCCTTCATCGAGGATTAAGGATGGCCCAGGGAACTGATTATTGATGAAGATCATATCCCTTTCAACGCCATTGGGAGCTCCTCTTTGCCACGTGAGGTCCAAGGAGAATTGGACCTGCGCGGCGGAAATAAGGGAGACTAACTCGACTATCGAAAGGAGCCATGTAGCGCGCGCCATTTCTTCAAGGTCGGAAGAACAAAAACTTCGTTAAGAAAGTTCGAGTTGTTCGAGATCGGAGGCGTTATTAAGACCGCGTTTTCTTCCTACATACTTGCCAAGCAAGGTAAGTTGTTTACATTCCTGGACTACCGGATGGGTCGAGACCTTGATGAAGAGAACCCTCAAATACCTTGGCTTGGTACAGGGAACGCTCCTCGATTTGCTACTCGGTGAACTTTCGCATTCGCACATTCATTTGGTGTGTGGCACAGCGCTGGAAGGGATTCATTCCCGAGGAGTCCGATTTAGCCTCGTGAGCCAAGTACATTCAGAAGGAGAGGAGGGATCGGGGGATTCGATCTGGGCGGAAATAGAAGGCCATACACGAGGACTTGCAAAGAAGAACGCGAATGAAGTGAAGCTAGTATACGTAATTACACTCTACTGCAGAAAATGACATAGTAAGACAGCCAACAACACCAAACCCAGGGTATCAGATGCAAAACAAAAATAAAAGCTACAGAATGAATGCACCATGTTGCTCATCCGTCAAATTGCGCAAAAATCTCAAGCTCCGCTCCCTCTCACTCAAAACACACCTATCGTCCCCATCCAACTCATCCTCACGCACCCACTCATTCGGCAGATCGGTCAACCCGAAGGCACTGCCCCATTGACAACGCTCATACTGCATGAACCCGCCAAAGTGGGGATCTGTATTCGCAACCCAAATAGAACCGCCATCAGGCGCATAATCAGCGCCGCCGATCTCGCCAAAGAAATCATGTACCTGACGGCTCTGAAAGAGCTGGGCATCGATGATGGAAATGCGGTCTGCAGGCTCACAGCAGAGGAGAGTGCGGGGACCACCGCCGACCGGGGAGAAGCGGAGCGAGCGGTAGCCGGCGACGTCGGAGTCGATGGTCTCGAGGGGCCTCCAAGTGCGCGCATCCCAGATGATGAGGGTTTTGTCCTGGTTGCTGGTGACGATATGGCGCATGTCAGGCGACCAGGCGCAGGCGAAACCGAAATCGCGATGGCCGCGTAGTGGGTGCACGGGCCGGCCTGTGTCGGCTTCGATTACCCATGCTTCGGGGGAGTCGCCGATCACCACGCGGAGACGGCTGTCTGGGGATGTGGCGGTGCAGTTGATCGGGCGCGAGAGTCCTTGATCGGAGATAAAGACGTTGGTTTCACAATCTAGTACGCGCAAGTGTCTGTCGTTTGAGGCAAAGACGCAGATGGGCGAGGGGCCGGTGCGGCTGGGGATGATGTCAACGTGGTTGGTAATACCATCGTTGAAGTCGGGTGTAACGAGGCCCTTCGCGCCGGAGCCTTCTGCACTGGATGAGCGTAATGCGTATTCTCCGCAGAACCCGCCTGCCATGGTGAGGCCGTATGCTGATTTCATGCTGGAAATCTTGACCGCAGCTAGAAATCCTGACTCTGGAGATGGTCGGGTGAGGTCGATGAGACATCGGATATCATCAAGTTCAGGAGTCCACGAGTGGACTTTTGATCGACTGGCAAAATGAACCGTGTTGTAGGCAGGCACCGACATCAAATTCCGGAGCTGGAAGTGCTCGATGGAAGCCGTGTGCGCTGTGTACATGGATTTTTCGCGAAAGTAAGTCTCATCCGCAGGAAGTTGTTCTGCACCTTCAATGCGCGAGTAATCGAGGTTGTGATATGATGTATACCAAGTGTCGCGAAGGTGACGAGCAGTAGAGCGCTTCACTTTCAAGATCTCTCTCCACGGAATCTGTTGAAGATCATAGAAATTGCGCTTGTAGGTAGGTGGTCGTTGGGTATTCAATGCCGATTTCCAATTCATCATCTTTGAGAGTGAACGGATCTGCGAAGGAGATCTGCCTTCTGCGTGGAAGCCATCGCAAAAGAGATTGGTCTGGATCATCCAGCGTTGGATGAACTCATCAATTGTAAGGTTCCGCTCATAAGCTTTATCAGTTAGCATTATTCATGTGATCAGCCAAGTGCAAGTGCATCATACTGGTTGTGTGGACGACAGTCTCAGGATGTAGCGCAGCAGCTTCGAGCTGGTCCCCATCAAGTGGGAATTGGCCCGCCTCTGTGTCCCCAGGTGCCTGTGGAAGGCTCGAACTGGTAGCATTGTAGTTTACTGTAGTGTAGAACTCATCGAGGTTAACTTCATCCATAATCGGAGACCCGGCGCGGGGATATGGTGTATGTCGTTGATGAAAGAATTCTTCCTCGTCTGGGTAGAATTGAATCAAATCTTCCAGGTCGTCATCTGACATGATCGATGGCGAGAGATGGTTCTCCTCAAAAATGAGGTCATAATCGAGAACCATACCTCTCGACACGTCACCATCTCCGCTATAGTAATTACTTTCGATGGTCGCAATAGCCTGCCAAGGCGCGGTGCGCTCAATCAGTTGCTGCACGGAAGTATCCAGGTTCACGTCACTAACATCGCTACCAGTCCGAGACCGAGGGGAGAAGATCACTGGCTCGACAGCCATATTCTCTGGATCGGAATGTGCGGTGAAGTTCATTCTCCCGATATTTGAGAATAAATGGCTGTTACCATGGAAGGGCCGCGACGTAGACGGATCTGGGGGCATTGCACTGCCGGTCATTGCGTTGACCACTTCGGACATCAGCAAGGAGCCGCTCTCCTCGTTGACAGCATTTGGGTACTGCGCGACGGCGGCGAGGGCCGCAACTCCAACATTGTGCAAGCGTTGATCTTCCTCGGAAGCCATAACATTCCTAGTCGCAGGACGAAGCATGCGTGAACTCATGATATCCATGCTCATGGCGAAAGGGTCATCACGCAAGGCAGGCGACCCGCCCCTGGAGGAATCTGACGAGATACTATTCATAACCCCGGGATTAGCCGACGGTTTTGACGGTCCACATGACCCATGACGCCTCTGAGATAATCCGATCGAAAGGTAAATCAGAGATAAACAGCGTGTCCAAAGCTGTCACTCCTCATCACCCGTCATAGGGAATCGAAGTCCCGCCGGGGAAAAATGCCGGGTAAAGGAAGGGCGCACAGCCGGCAGGACCGACAGTTGAGAAGAAGATGCCAGCCACGAGGTAACCCGAGGAAAAAGAGCAAATCAAAAATGATTGGCAGTGGCAGTTACACGAGCCTATGAGGGTAGCCGGGGACTTTTGTTCCGTGAATATGGATGCGTGATCCCGGGTTGTGCAGTTGATCCGTCGGCTGACTCGCGCCCGAAGTTTTCCACGCAGCGTGGCGTGATACCGCAGCACTTTATAGTGTCCTAGCTGCGGGCCGAACAGCAATTTCCCCAGAGCACGGTTGGCGTCGGCGATGAGATCAGAGCGCAGAGGCGTTGGTGCTGATGAGGGGGAGGGGAGAATTAATTCCCGGGAGACGTCAGGAGAGAAAAGACTTTGGCTGGGCCGTCTAAACCCCAAATGGAAGATGGGACTGGAGCACAGGCAGGCCGTTTTGTGGGGCACCGTGTCGGCTCTGATGCTCGAGCGCAGCAACGCGTAGACCAACGAAGTGATCTAATTCTAGGATCAAAACGAGGCTGATAAGCGGGATGCAAGATGACGAAAGGGGGAGAAGTGGGGATGGAATGGCCAAGCCACCTTTAACCGTAAGTGGCAGTGTACTCTGTACGAAGTAGGCAGGGCGCAATCAAAGTTAAGGGCAACCTTAGAACCTGCTGGAGTAGGTAGTTGAAGCCCAGGAAAGAAAGAAGTAAAAAGAGAAGTCTAAATAGAAATAGATAAGTTAGGAACGTCGTCGACAGTTGGAGTTGGCGTTCGAAGCCCAATTTTCCCGTTTTCCCGACTTTAGTCAGCACGCATCTGCACCGATCAGGAAATCCAATCAAAGGGAAAAGGACACACTTTACATCTACAAACGCGAGTCAAGTCAGATTCCCTGTAGGACCGGGTAGCGCTATTCCTCGTATGTGACCATCGAGGTTCAGATAGACGTAGTATAACTACCTAATTCTATTCTCTTCGTTACAATGATCCTAAGTCGAATCTCACCGGTTACCACGCCGCTGACATCTAACAGACAAGACTATACTCCTCCTCTACCCCATTGTCATCCTCTCTAAGCTGCGCATACTTAAGCGACCAATGGACTAGCTGGACCTTTTCAGGGAGTTATCTCAAAAAGTCGATATAACCTTGGCATCTCGCAATCACTAGGGCATTCTGTCTGCTTCCAGAGCCCTAGCAGAGGGGAAGGCAGCCAACTTACAGGATGGAACTACGATTTAGCCCTTTTCTAACCGAAAGCGACAACGATCAAACCATCCACAAACTAGGGGACTAATCTGTTTTTATTGTTAAGTATAGTCTGTAGACGACCGACAGGAAACTTTCTCTGGTTCGTTAAAGCATGCGACATAGAGCCGCTGATTATTCACATAACACATAGTTGACTAGTCTGGGACGGCCTGCACCAGAAACAAGAGGAGCGAATCGTGCTGTCTGGCCATAGTCCACATACTCCCATAGTCCAGGGCGGCAATGAGATCGCTACTGCTCACACTGATGCGGTAGCTTAATCGGCTGAGACTAGACATTGATAGGCCCATGGGCCTCTTGGCGGCCCATAATACTAAGGTATATAATTACTGAATATTATGTAGTAATTTTTGGTTTTTTAAGTAGTAAAATTACAGACTAAAGGTAATTAAAATAAGATAGAAAAGTGATTCAGATAAGACAGAAAAGTAATATTTATATCGCTTCATAGTCATCTAACACCCTCGGACGCTTTCTCACCCGACCAGAGGTCCGAATCTAGCTTTCTGGCATCAAAGAGACCAAATCATCATTACTCTCATCTACATCAGACAAAACACGCATTAGTCTCTTACTAGCCTAAATAGAAGATAGCCTAGAAACCTCCTTATCTACCTTATCCTCCTTAGTATTACTAATCAGCTTAAAACCTTTTATTTCCTTAGAAGGTTTATCTAATTTACCTTCCTTATAGATAGGTAGAGCTCGGATGAAAGCTAGCTACTCATCTTCCATCTTAAACCTAGTTATACATTTATATATCATTAGGTCTTGGATAGTTAAAGAATTTAGACGACCCCTCCGATAATAACATATATCGCGGGCTAAATTAAATAGTCTTTCTATACCGGCACTAGTAGTAGGGATAGAGAAGATATCCTATGCTATACGTACTAAGGTAGGAAACTTAGCCTTATGCTCTTTCCAGAACTAACGAGGGCTAGTTAGGACCAAACCTAATAGTGAAACTAAAGAGATTAGACCAAAAGACTAGAAGTAAGAGCAAAGGGTAGATAGAAGTAAGAGCAAAGGGCAGACAGAAATAAGAGAAAAGGGTAGACAGAAATAAGAGAAAAATAAGAATAGAAGCTTACCTCCTTATAGAAATCTCGTTAATTCATCCTGATCCTAGGTAGATTGAGGGTTTCGTCTAATTATTTGATCAAACTTAGTTTGGGTAGAGGCCTAGGGTTTCGAAATTATATAACCCTCTATTTGATATAGTTTTATCCGGGCTTTAAAGGATCTTAGATATAAAGAAGCATAGTCTTTATTCTTCTAATATAGGCCAAAAAAGAACTATAATTTATGCTTAGGGGCAATAATTATGCTATACGCATAGATATCACTAAGTACTAGATTATCTATTTTTGTAACGTATTCGGTAAGCGAGTAACGTATGTAAGCGAGTGACGCACCCAACCTAAAACGCGTCTATAAAAAACCACTTAACCAATTCAACGACCTACTATGCCACTAATTCGCTCCTAAACCCCTCAAAACCGAATATATCAAGAGGGTAGGGTCTTATTAGCTATATTAGCTATAAAGAATCAAGAAATTACCGCTATTCGTAAAGTAGCGCGTCGATTTAAAGTCCCCGAACCTACCTTACGCCGCCGCCTCCGAGGCGTCTCTTATCGCGCGTCTTTACGCGCAACTAGCTATAAATTGACCGAATTTGAAGAAGAAACGATTCGGAGATAGATTATCTTACTTAATAAACGTAGAGTAGCCCCTCGGCCTACTACCGTACGAGAAACTACGAATCTTCTTCTTAAAGCCTACGGAACTACCCCGGTTTAGACGGTCGGGGAAAAATAGGTTTACAACTTTATGAAAAGATATTCCGAACTATTAAGCCGATTCTCGAGACGCTATAATTACGAACGTACGAAATACGAAGACCTAAAAGTTATTAAGGAATAGTTTACGCTTATACAAAAAACTATTATCGAGAACGGCATCGATTCGGACGATATTCATAACTTTAACGAGACCGGTTTCGCGATAGGATTAACTACAACCGCAAAAGTAATTACGAGGGCTAAATACTATAGTCGGCGAGTAGTTTTATAACCTAGAAATCGCGAGTAGGTAACTAGTATCGAGTATACGAATACTTTAGGTTAGGCGCTTCCTCCGTATATTATCTTTAAGGGCAAAGTTTTTATCGAATCTTAGTTCGATAACCTTCCGGATAATTAGAGATTCGAAGTAAGCCTAAACGGATAGACCTCTAACGAAATTAGGCTTCGATAGCTTAAAAAATACTTTATTCTATCGACTTCTTTACGGTTAAAGGGACGGTATCGGCTTTTAGTCCTCGACGATTATAGAAGCTATTTAACCCTAAGGTTCGACTAAATCTACGAAGAAAACAATATTATTCTAATCTATATACCTACGTACTCCTCGTATCTTTTATAGCCGCTCGATATCGGCTATTTTACGATATTAAAGTAGTCGTACGGTCGGATAGTCTAAACAAAGATACGTCTTAGGATTAACTATATCGACAAGCTTAATTTTCTCGAGGCGTATCTATCCGCCCGAATTAAGGTATATAAACTAGAGACTATTAAAAATAGTTTCGCTACCGCCGGTTTAGTCCCTTTCTACCCCGATAAGGTACTCTCGAAGCTTAATATTCGTCTTCGAACCCTAATACCCCCCCTAACCTAGGGTAGTAAATTAAGCTAGAATTTTATACTAAAAACCCCTTCTACCGAGAAAGAAGTACGTCGATAGGCTTCGTCAATTAAAGCTCTACTTTGTACGGGTTAACGAAGCCTACTAAGCCTATCGGATCGTACGTTAAATCAACTTGTTAAAGGCTTCTATCTCGTTCTATATAACGCTATACTTATAGCGAGAGAAAACAGTAAATTACGTACCGCTAATAAGAAGTAGAAGCAAAAGCGGACTCGGTCAACTAGGCATATAGCCTACGAAGGGGATCTCTCGGTTCGAGAGGCTCGTAAACTACGTACGGAGCCTACTAAAGCCCAAAATAATAGGTCTAGTAAGTAGGGTTCGGAGGGTTTATAGCCGCGTATACGGGGCTAGAGGGGATATAGAATATATAGGCGCCTAGGGCATAGAAGGGAGACGTATCTAGATAGAGAAGCTAGTTTAGTTTGATTAATTTTATGGTGTTTTGGTTAGGATAAATGTATTTGAATTTAGTAGATAGGGGTGGGTGCGTCACTCGCTTACATGCGTCACTCGCTTACCGAATACGTTATAGTACTCTCGAAGCTTAGTTATAGATAATTTAAGAGCTATACGTATCTATTTCTTCTACCTAGCCTAAAAGTAAAGGAAAAGTAAGTAAGACTAAAATAATATAGTTTTTCCTTACTTTTCCCTTACTTTTACCTCTTATTTCTATTACTCTAACTACTATTATACTAGTTAAAGTAATAGAAACAAGAGGTAAAAGTAAGGTAAAAGTAAAGAAAAACCGTAAGAGTAGAGAAGACTAACCTTTTTCCGGCTTAATTGCCGAATTAAACGTTTAAGGTATTTGAAAAGCAAATTGTATATATCGAAGATACTATAGATAGTAATATATTTAGTTTTAGTTTGAACTAAGGTAAAATTAAAGAATAGCTTAGTTAGATAGAGAAGGTAATCAATCTAACGCTATTTATCTGAATTAATTATAAACCGAGTAACCCTATAGGTCTTATAGTACTAATTAATATTAGATTGAAGCCGTTTAGCCCTTTGAAGTATTAGATAGGTAGAATTCTACCTTATACGAATATCCTATACTAGGACTAATATAGGCTAATTCGTCTAGAGTTTTAGGAAGTTCTCCCTTCTCTATAGGTTTATATTGATAAAGATAGCAAGATTACGAACCTTATTAAGGGTATTCGTAATATTAAGCTTTCTAGATCTCTACTTAGCGGCCTAATTAAGCTCTTCTATCTAAACTATTTCTATAGTATTATTCTAAGGGTTTCCTCCTATCTTACTAAGTAGCTACTTTATACTAAGCTAAAGTATATAGGCGAGGCAAGGAATTCGGATAAATAGTATATTTAGATAACTAGCCTAGATACTAGTAATTATAGTTTAGTTATTTAACGTATTATCCGTAGTAATAGCTATAATACGGTCTATAATTTAATACTTTCAAAGGGTATTAGTAAGGACTAAACCAAGATTTAGACTAGTATATATGCCTTCTAGAGGGTTAAATCCTAGTAGTACTTCCCGATAGTCCTAATTCTAGTTAAGAAAATAACTAGTAATAGCTATAAATACTTGCTAAAAGGGTAACGTCTAGCAATCTAGACTAATAGAGAGCTTAGCATAAGATAGGAGCATCCGAAGGATATTTTTCTATTGGTCTTCAACTATAGTTTGTAGTCGTCGTTATATTATACGACTACTAGGAAAGTTTAGGACGAAAGGTATTAATTGGCTAAGTAGGCGTAGAAGCTTTCGGAATTACTCGCTCTTAATTATAGAGAAGGATAGATTTAGGCTAGTCAATATGTCTAAAAGCTACTACTACGACTACTTATCTAATAAAGGTTGGGATAAATAACTAGGTTGGAATAGCTAGTAAGAGAATACTAGGTTAGATATCATATATTTTCCTCTTACTTTGCTCTTACTTTTTTCTCTCTAGTAAATATACCTTCTTCTATATTGACTGCTAAATATCTAGTTGTTTTCCTTTGGATTTTTGATAGCTTCTATTGGTCTTATACCTACGTAAAGTATTTATCCTATATATTGATAGATAACCAAATATAACACTATATTGTTTGTATATAACCTTAGGCTATCTAGTCTAGATATTTACAATCTAATTAAATAATAACTATATATCTAACTTATAGCCCTTTCTATCCCAATAAATATACTTTGCTTTAGATAATATCCTATACTAGGTTATAAGCCACTATTCAATAAAATTAGCCTTAGTTATTTCTGTCTAAAGTGCCTACTATTACGTCCGACCTCTAGTACGTTGAATAGAGGATAGTAGTAGTAGTAGTAGTATAAGCTTAGTTGGTTAGCTTTCGGTTTGTTAGGTTTTAGTTGGTTCGGATAGTTCAAAGAAGGGATCGGATAGAAGGGTAGGATCAATACTATTACTATAGATAGATTGGCTTATATAGTCTAAAAGGTATACTATACTAGTTAAAAGTAAAGAGAAACTAAGAGAAAAGTAAGAGAAAAAGCTTAGATAAATAGTAGAGAAACTAAGATATAATAAAAAAGCTTAGATAAAAGGTAAGGTATCTAGACTACTAAGTAGGTCTAATTTACCTATCCTACTAGTTAAAAACTCTATATGCCTATAGGCCTATCTATAGGCCTATAGAATTCGCTAAGAGCTATACCTCCCAAAAATCTCTTAACTTTTCCTCTTAACTCTAACCTTTTTATCTTAACTATATACTATATACTAGTAATTAGGTATTTACAAGATAAATATAGATAAAAGACGCTATAGAAATTATATTAAATAATAAAATAAGCCTAAATAACTATAAATGATATATATTAAAATTAAAGGAAATAATATGGTAGTAGAGTCGCATATAATAAATATATATCTTCAAACTAAACCAATAATGTCTGCTACTACTTTTTAACCTTTACTTTTACTAGCCTAAAATATTAATACGACCGTAGAAACCGATACTTTAATATATATAAACAAATTTATTTCTTATAATTACCTAGTAGGTAACTAAAAAAAATAATATTACCTTATTCGGACCAAATAGGCGTAAATAACAGAATCTTTAGCTTAACCACTAATTCCTACGACTACTTTTTAACCTTTACCTCTACTAGCCTAAGATATTAATATAACTAATAAAATAAACCCTTAAATATATATAAATGAATTTGTTTCCTATAATTACATAGTAGTAGGCTAGAGAGTAGTGGTATTACCTAATGTAGACCAAAACACTCGTAAATAACAGACAGTTTTGCATAAAAATGAGGCCAAATCAGGCCGAAATCAGGCATTGATTTCGGCCCATGGGCGGCCCATGTCAATGTCTAGATACGATAGTATCTTAGACGTAGTAGATCTTAGATAGCTTATTACTAGCTAGGTTAAACTACTTATCCGCGAAACGTATATAGCTAAGGCACTAGAAATACCGATACTCTAACGGATCGGTAACAAAAGTGCGGATCTTCGAGGATATAGCGCTAGCGATAGTAGGTAGATCCCCCTTAGGGGTAGACGATTCCTTTGCTTTAGTTAGCCAGAACTATCTAGAATAGCTAGAGGATAGGTTAAGACTTATAGAACTTATAGTAATATTAATAATATAGAAGGATAAAGAAAAGGAAAAATTAAAGGGTATTAGTAAGGTTAAAGAACGCGTTCTTTATAAAAATTTTTCCTTCGAGTATATAATTTATTAATTTTCTTTGTTTATTACGATATTATATAATTTTACAACGCCTAGGGTTAGGCGTTCGGGGGAAAAGCATAATTATTATAGAATCGGTAGTTTTAAGGCTATTTAGAACTTTTAGAGATTATACGTAATCGGACCGCTGACGATTCTCTACCGGAGCCCTACCGAATCGCTCTATACTCGTTTACCCCTTACCGTATATTAGTTATGTTAGCTCTCCATGATAAAAGGGGGTATCCTATCTCTTCTAATATCTTCTTCTTCAAGAATTAGTCTCTATTCTTATCCTATTATTATTTATCTTATCCCTATCGTCCCTTCGTTAGGCGTCTCTTCTTACCTAACCGATAGGTCGACTATCCTGCCAAAGTAGTCTCCCATAACATACCCCCAGGGTAGGGTAGTAGGTTCTGCCCTAGGTCCTGCCCTAAGGGCAGGGTAGGGCACTACCCATAGGGCATGTCCTTAGGACCTTTTACACTCTAGCTGCTAGTATCCGGCTCTTAGGATAATATAATACGCCTCTAGGATACGGCGATAGGCGCGCTCTAAAAGACGTTTTAAGGCTATTTACATTATGTCTGTTCGGTTGCTTTCTCGCCCGACGGCCGGCTACTAGCGTCTAGCTCTTATGATAACATAGTACGTATCTAGGATATAGCGACGCGGGCGTTCTAGAAGACTATCGAGGCTAGGTTTTGGTAGGTCTAGTCAGTAACCTTCTTACCCGATGGCCGGCTTCTTGCCTCCCTAGTAGAATACGGCTCTAGGACTTAGGAATAGGCGCGCTATAGCATACCCTAAAGGGTTATTTATATTCGATTGTATTAGTGGCTTTCTCGCCTAATAATAGGTTGCTAGCTTCTGGCTCCTATGATTCGATAGTAAGGCTCTAGGACCCTATAATAGGTAAGCTCTAGCAGACGCTCGAGGGCTATTTATCTTTAGTTACGTCGATAGCCTTATCTTTAGTTACGTCGATAGCCTTTTTACACGACGGTTAGTTGCTAGCATCTAGCTCCTATGATCAGACAGTACGTTGGGATCCGGCAATAGGTATACTCTAGCGGCACCTTAAGGGTCATTTATACTCGGTTTAGTCGATAGCTTTCACGCCTAATAGCCGTTTCTTAGTGTCTTGATCTGATGATAGGATAGTACGATGCTAGGATATATCGATAGGTGCGCTACAACATATCCTCTGTTATGGGAGACTACTTTGGCAGGATAGTCGACCTGTCGGTCAGGTGAGAAGAGATGCCTAACGAAGGGACGATAGGGATAAGATAAATAATGGGATAATAACAGAGACTGATTCTTGAAGAAGAGGATATCAGAAAAGACAGGATGTCCCCTTTTATCATGGAGAGCTGACATAACCAATGTGCGGTGAGGGGTAAGCAAGTATAAAGCGATTCGGCAGGGCTCCGGTAGAGAATCGTGAGCGGTCCGATCACGCACAATCTCCAAAAGTTCTGAATAGCCTCAAAACAGCCGATTCTGTAACATCCTCGAAGGCTATGTAGGTTCTATTAAATCGGTAGTCTTCTCGCCTAATAGCTGGCGATTAGCATCTAGATCCGATGATCACATAGTACGGATTTAGGAACCAGCAATAGCGCACCAGCATATGTTTACGGGCTATTCTCATTCAATTGTGTCAGTAGCCTTCTCGCCCGACGGCCAGCTGCTAGCATCTGGCTCATATTCGACAGTAGGGCTCTAGAGCACAGCAACAGGCTCGCTTCAGCAGACTCTCAGAGGCAATTTAGACTGGGTGTGGTTAGTTGCCATTTCGCTCGACAATCGAATACTAGTATCTAGTTCTCAAGATAAGACTGTGCGACTCTGGGACATAGCAACCAGCACACTTCAGCAGACTATCGAAAGCCACCCAGGTTCAGTTCGGTCAGTAGCCCTTTCGCCCGATGGACGGCTTCTTGCCTCCGGCTTCTTGCCTCCGGCTGTGAGGACAATCTAGTGCGGCTCTAGAACTCGGCAACGGGCGCGCTGCAGCATACCCTAAATGGTCATTCAAATTCGGTTACATCGGTGGCTTTCTCGCCTGACGGCCGGCTGCTGGCGTCTGGCTCTTGGGATCGCACAGTGCGCCTCTGGGACATGGCAACAGCCTCACTCCAACAGACATGGGATTTTCAGGTTATAGTCACTGTTTTCGAATTCTCCCATGATGGTTCATACTTGCACACCAGCTTAGGCGGCATTGACACTCAGTTAGGATGTGCCATTTCCACATATAATTCGCCTCATGCAAACCTGGAAATCTCTGAAGATCATCGATGGATAAAATTGAATGGCGAAGAGGTTTTATGGCTACCTCCCGAGTCTCGACCTAGTTGCTTCAAGATCAAAGGGAGTAAGCTTGCCATAGGACAACAATCAGGGCAGGTTTCGTTCATCGACTTTTGTACATAACAGGCGTCAAAAGATTTATATTTCCCTCTGTTTCCATTTTCCAGATTTCTTATATCGAAAGGGAAACATCTTTTCACGAAAGAACGTAAAAAAGGGAAAATGTTCGGGACTCTATTCTGCACAGGAATATGCTACCAGGTTCTGGTACCTCGAATACTAATCGAGTAGCCGGTCCGTATGACCAGCTGGAGCGTTGTCACGTTCCAAGCTTGCATATCTGCGTGCGAGTGCTGTATAGAGTGAGATGGTGAAGAACGAAAGGACAACCGCAGGGATAAGGTGGGAATAGATGTTAACGTATTCGTTATGGAGATATATGAGGCTCGCGAATGATTTGCTAAAGGAGTTGGAGGAAGTTCGATAACCCGAAAGGATATATTGGTTGTCGCGTTGCCAAGAAGCTAGTTCGTCTTATTGTAATTGCATTTTCTAACACGGTTGTCTTGGTTTCGTAAGCTCCAAACTTTTGGCGAGTGAACCAACGCTGCCAACAAAAAGGACGACTAGCAAGTATGCTAATATAGGGACTTGCTGGGATATTTTGAGAGACAGGCACAATGGAAATCTCGACATGGCAAAACCTAGCTATTTATCTTAACCATTCACCCCTGACGTTATGGGAAAAGTGCTAAAATTTGTTTGTTGCCTAACGTGAACCGCAAGCGAGGGCCACACCTGCCCCAAAGACAGTTTGTTATAAAGTGCTGGAGAAATGACAGTGACGTCCCCATGATAATTTTTCGTGCTGTGACTGCTGTCTATATTTAGTCACATGATTGATGATCTCAAAGGGCGAAGTTGGTGTGTCAATTGTGTGTTTCGCGTGGATCCGTCACATGCTTCACTGGCAACCCAGAAACACGGGAATAACAAAGATAGAACAACAAAGTAACTAGTTAACTAGTTAGTTATGACATCAGCTTACGCTAAAATCCCCTGACTATCAGTTCATTGATATCCAGTTCCATGCTATTACCGTGATGAGTCCGGTCTGCACACGCACACTCTCTATCGACAAAGCAAGGTTAGGCCAAAGAGCGTTGCCTCAAGACAGTCTGGCTGTGGTATTGAAGCGCAATGGCGGGGACGCCAGACCCCACACATAACTTTTGGAAAACGTTCGACGTAGCTGCTATCTGAAGCTCTAGGCGCCCAAAAACTTGAATGACACGGGGTTTCTGCTCAACGGCTTGCAGCCAAGGCCAGTCTGATTTGCGTGGATGAAACTGGCGACTTGCTCATTATCTGGGTTGACCATAGAAGACAAGCTCCCCGCCTTCCGGTGCCCCGAGCCTGCGACCGCTGTCGCCTCGCGACAGGTTAACAAGCCCAAGTGTGGGCACAAAGAAAGGCCAACATCTGATAGGTCAGGCAGTCCAATCAGCGTGTTAGATACATTCAACCCTGAGCCGACTATCGGCGTACCAAACCAACTTCGAAAAGTGTGGCCGCCGGCGGGCGGCTAAGTTCGACCGCTCGAGGTGCCATGGGGCTTTCGAGTTTCAAAGAAGTGAAGACGCATATGTGCCTGATCAGATTTGTCATTCTTCCGAGTCATCTGGATATGATGGGCAAGACGCTGGGTGCCTTTTCCCTTGCTGTCTCAATCAAAAATCGCACCGTCTTTAAAAATATGGAGTGGATCTTGGTCATGCTACTATAGAGCACTCAAAGAGGAGAGGGAGCAACTTTGCAAGCCTCTGATGATGTGAACATTCCACCTCACATTGGTGCACCTTAGCCTTCTCCGAATTGCGGATGATTTTGGGACGCGTCGCCGCATGACACAACTGTCAAGGCTTGGATTCTGCTGAAGACAAGTCGAATTCAAGATTCAATAAATCGACACTGGTTTTTGCCGGTTTGAGAAATATAGGAGTTTTTATATTGAATGATATCGCTACTACATAGAAGAAGGTTGTGGAGAGCCATGAGAAAGAAGTGATTATGGACCAGGAGCCGATAGCTAGAGGAAATGGAAACACTGAAAGACCCGAACAGCGTGGACCGCCCTTCATGGCAGGCATCTCGGCATTCCGTGATATTTTTGATGACCAACACTGCTGCATTGACGTAACGATGACGTCAGGTACAAGGTTTGATTGGTGGCTCGAGAGGTCGGACTTTTGTCAATTTGCCACCCGAAGAACTGAACGTCATTTTGTGACTAGGTGAGCGCTGGTAGTACTGATCTGCACCTGGAGCGGTCTTTTGTTGAGAAAGATTTATCGGTTATAAGGAACTACTTCATATTGTAAAAATCCAAAGTCGTAGTTTGATTTCACTCGCGTCCACTTCGCATTCGCAGACCCGACCCCTAGTCAATTCCCTAGGTGGTTTCAAGTCATCATTGGCCTACGAGAAGAGCTTAGGGCTCTAAACGAAAGGTGTCCAGCTGCATCTACAGTGATGTGCTCATGCTCTCCTCATCCTGACCTATCCAATTGCACATTTTCCCGCAATACCAAAAGCATCAGCAGCAACGCAGGCCGGAAGCAGCTACATCTAGCGAAATCATGGATGGGAAGGATGAAGCAGGTAGAGGCAGACTCCAAAATGAGCTTGGACTTCCTGAAGGCTCAAAACAGTTGCAGCTGAACCAGGCTATATTTGACACATCTTCAGATGGTGAGCCGGAGCGAGACGAGACAGGAATTTGCCAAGAACAGGGACATGGAATGAGCATGTCACAAGCTCCACCTGGCGAACAAGACCCCAAACATAAACAGAAAGACGCGAGTTGCGGGCAGAAGGACCATAGGGAACGGGAAGTCACCGACCCTATTACACATCTGCCAGTCATGATACATGATTTTACAGCCCAGGATCTTCAGAATGCTCTTGCGAACATATCCCTGACTGGCAGCCAACAGCTACGATCAAGTGATATCGGAGGAAACCCGAAAAGCACGATCCAGCGAAATGGAACGACGGAGGGCGAAGAAGCGCATGCTGGGATGGAGCAATTATTTGCGCCAGGCCACGAGTATGCGAAAACTGAATTGATCAGGACATTCAGATTCGCTGTCAACGTCGGAATGGGAGTTGTTCTCTTGATCATGACACTGATCCTTTTTTTTGTTCATCTCTTCGACCTGAGCAAGGAGTTATCGAGTTCCAATGAAGTCAGCCGAAGACCACAGGCTGATGCCGTGTTGGCCACAATTACCTTGGAAGCAGTTGTATTTGTCTTCGGGGTCTGGTGGTTTCGCCATTGGGTAGAAAAAAAAGTTGATGGCTTCTGGGCGGACCAGGGGTGGAAAAGTGGGAGGCAGAGTGAAAAGGAGAAAGCAGACGCCCATACACCTGAGTCGACACAATGGCTGAATTCTCTCCTGGCGTCGATATGGCCGCTGGTGAATCCAGACCTTTTTGCCAGCTTGGCAGACACTCTCGAGGATTCCATGCAATCCAGTCTACCGAAACTGGTAAACATGATAAATGTTGAAGACCTAGGTCAAGGAAGCGAAGCACCTCGCATATTGGGGGTACGACGGATTCCATCTGACGCGAATGGCCGCTCGGTCTCAGGTAGTAAGACGTTCCATCGGGAAGGCGACTCCCATGGAAGCACTGAGTATGAAGAGAGCAACAGTCACCAGCAGAACGAGAAGCCCGGCGAGTACACCTCAGACGAGCCTCAAGAGGAACATGAACAGAACCTTATGAAAGTCGTGGAAGCCGAGGAAGGAGACTTTGTCAGTCTCGAGGTTGCCTTTGCATACAGAGCGAGGCCTGCTGGAAGAAACTTGAGTACGATGGCTAAAAATGCTCACCTCTTTCTGGCGATTTATTTACCGGCAGGTATACGCCTTCGTAAGTATTGCCCCTCTCTCATTCTGAGTCTTGTGGCACCTTGCTTGGCCGTAAGGGCGAAGGCTATTCAATGACATATTTGATAAAGTATAAACTGACGAACTCTTCTCTAGCCATCTGGGTTGAGATCCAAGGCATCGTGGGGATGCTCCGTCTTCGACTCCAACTCACACCCGATCCTCCCTTCCTCGCTCAAAGTACTTTTACTTTCATGGGTCAACCCAAGGTTAACCTATCCTGCGTGCCCGTATTCAAGCATGGGCTTAACATCATGAATCTCCCGATCATTTCCCGCTTCGTTCAGACATCGGTAGACGCCGCAATAGCCGACTATGTCGCTCCCAAGAGCTTGACGCTGGATCTCAAGCACATGATTATGGCCGAGGACTTTAAGAAAGACACAAGCGCTCACGGTGTGGTTGTCGTTCGGATCAAGCGGGCCGCGGGATTCACGGGAAGTGATACAGGCTTGTTCGGGATGAAGAAAGGGTCTGTTGATCCGTATGTCTCCATCAGTTGGACCAAGTTCGGAAAGTCTGTGTTCGCAACCAGGGTGATTGTGTCGGAAATGGAGCCGATCTGGGATGAGACTGGCTTTATTATCATCGGCCCCAAGGAATTGAATGCACAGGAAAGACTTAGTGAGACTTCTCTTACCCTTCCATTGTGTATTTCAGCACTAACATGTACTTTGACAGGGGTACAGCTATGGGACTCCCACCAGTCCGCAGCTGACGGTGATCTTGGCTTTATAGATATTGGGCTTAACGAGGTCATGCAAAGCCCCCGCACGAATGGAAAGATGTGGGATCGACGAGACAAGTTGCAAAAACTCAGTACCAAAGGCGATATGCCATGCATTCTGGATTGGAGTTTGGGTTATTTTTCGAAAATAACTTCACCAACTCAACTTGCACCAGAGACCGATGATCAAGTTGTTGAAAACGTCGATGATTTCAGGAACGAAAAGAAACTGCCAGAATCAAGGAAAGACGAATCCCAAGACATTGAACAACAGAAAGTGCAAGACCTCAAGGTAAAAACCATTGATCCGGGGTCAATTCTTCTTTTTACTCACTGATCCTCCGTAGGCCAGAAAAGATGAGATAATCATCTCATCTCCACCCTCCCCCGATTATCGCAGCGGCATATTTGCGATTCAGATTCATCAGATCCTTGGCCTGGGATTTAAGAAGGTGAAAAGGAACCAAGGGGACGGCGTTTGTGAAGACGATGACCAAGCAGAAGGTGATGACCTGCTCAGCACCTATTGCACCGTTATCTTGAATCACCAAAAGATTTTCAAGACACGGACAAAACCTAAAAGTGCAAAACCATCTGTGAGTCTTTTTTCTTTGCGGACCTATTCCGGTTGTCCCGTTTGCAGGATCTTTGCGACTATTGCATAGGGTAAAACCATCAGTATACTACTGATATTTGCCGTTTTGTCACATGAGCTTTACATCCTTGGGACAACGTTGTTATTATCTATTCACAGTATGATGTTGAAACTGACGCAAGAACAGTTCAACGTCGGAGCAGAACGATTCGTCCGTGACTGGCGGACAACAGAGGTGATACTTTCAGTGCGTGATCTTCGCATGCATGAACACGACCCTTTGGTCGGAATTGTTGTCTTGCCACTCGCAGAAATCTTCAAACAAAGATCTCAAATCAATGATTATTTCTCATTATCCGGCGGTATTGGTAAGTCTACCTTCATCCGACGTACATCCCTTCGACTAATTTACGGCTGTAGGGCGTGGTCGCGTTCGTATCTCGATGGTGTTCCGGTCGGTACAATTACAAGCACCCAGAGAACTCCTAGGTTGGGAATACGGCACTCTTCAGATAAGGTCCGATATCAACTCAAATGACTTGCCCAACATTTATAAGGGACTTGAATTGAAACTGCACACTTCATTGCAGAACGATCGAATGAGGGCACGGCTTGATGGCTGGAGTGGCCATCAAGGCCTGCCAGTTGAACTGGCAGTACAACGGCGTTACTGCTCCAGTCTTGTTGTTGAGTTTCTGGAAAACAATCATATCCACCATCATATCCACCATCATATCCCAGCATTCGCTATTCTGTGGCTAAAAGACCTACCCGATGAAGAGGAGAAGACGATGACCTTGCCAGTGTGGAAAGGTGATCTCAAGCGAGCAGAAGCTAACTGTGATCTGGAACATGGCGAGAAACTCGGTCACATAAGAGTGCATCTCAAATTCCGGCCCGGTATCGACGACCATCACAAGAAGCTCGCTTCTAAAGACAAGAATCTAGAGGACGTGTTGGAAGTCCTTGGTGTCGCGAATGATAACAAAATCAAGGTTTCTCTAGAGGAAGCTGCCTTCAACAACCATAATAACATCTCAAACTATGAGCATGGTCCATAAACTTGTCTGGCCTCAGATCGCTAGCCAGCAGCATGGAGGCAGGCTACATCGAACTACTCGTAAAGCTATGCAGTGGAAGGTCGGTCTATTCTCTGATATTGATGACGTTTAGAGCTAATTCTCATCAGAATGCCCACACAGAGCAAGTGGGCAAGACAAAGTCGAGGACACTGGATGCCGTATTACAAGTCATTCCAATATCACGAGCAGGATCATGATCGAGATAGACGCTTAAAGAGAAATATCACGAGCCATTTATTCCTTTCGCTATGGTTGTTACATTTTTAATCAATATTCTTTGAGAGACCAAACATGAAATCATCCTTTACAGAGATTAGACTTCAATAGTAGCTAAGACCCTTAATATATCTACCACGCTACTAATTGAATTACAATGTGGCTACAGGTACGGTAGAAGATATTAACGCGTTACTAACCATTCGAGCGCAAGATACGGCATTCGTTAATGAACCAATCGATAAAATGACGCAGGAACAAGCATACATACATCGGTATCTACTCATTCTCCATTTCGAACCAAAACGTCTTCTCCGAATTGCGGATGATTTTGGGACGCGTCGCCGCGTGACACAACTGTCAAGGCTTGGATTCTGCTGAAGACAAGTCGAATTCAAGATTCAATAGATCGACACTCTGCTTTTTGCCGGTTTGAGAAAATAGGACTTTTTGTATTAAATGATATCGCTACTACATCGTTGTGGGTGGGTGTGGAGAACCATGAGAAAGAAGTGATTATGGACCAGGAGCCGATAAATCGGGGTCTCCTAGAGGAAAACGAAACTCTGGATAGACCCGAATACCGTGAAACGCCCTTCATGGCAGGCATCTCGGCATTCCGCCCATCAATAACCGGCTTAGCTTTAGAACTTTCGGACTTTGCATGACAGACTAGACCCCTCTATCGGCCCTGCCGTCAACACTACCACCATGTTAACTTTTCAAACAAAGGAACAAATTGGGCTAACCATGAATAAAACATACATGCACTATTGTCTCATCCTGTATTGAACAACAACAGGACAGCATTATAAGCTGGAATACCTCATCGTCTAATACATATACGTACACAAAAAGAGAAACGCTCGATTACCATCCCCTGACGTGATATTCCCATGGCCCGTGATCTGTGGTATAGCTGGTCCATGAACCAATATTTGAAATATATTTATACTTTGCTTGGCTCTCGGCGTTCGATTCTGGGCTATCGCCTGATTCGATTGGGGCCATTTCCTTATGAGTTCCCTTGGGCCCTGGGTATTCTTGGAGATATTTCAAGTCGTGTGATGTATGTCGTTGCTTCCAGCAAGCGTTATTGGTCGGGGTTATTTGGTGACTCTCCCAGAGAAGGTGTCGACGATCTGAACCAGTCAGTTCGTCAGCAAGCATTTTACGACGGATGGCGCGCGGGGAGTCTGCGACCCGCGATGGTAGGGACGGCTTCACGATGATGGCCTTCGGTCGGAGTACGTTGGGACTCGTCCACGGTCGAGTTTTCTTGGTCATTTTCTGGAGGGGAGGCGGAAATGGACGGGCACTTTGGTGATATTAGACAGGGCCCTTGCAGCACGGGACTGGACCGAAAAGCATTTCCTTGCATCCTTCATGGATGGTTCATCATCATGGTGAGCATCGACTGCCGCGACACCAGATTGAGCTGGGAATCCACCCGCTGGAAAAGTTGTCCTTGTTTGTTACCACTGGACCTGTCGCTTTCAGAGTCCGAGTCCTCCCATTCGAAATCTTCGTTGTCCTCATCGTCCTTTTCGGTAATGTCCTTGTCCGAGCTGCATGCGCTCTTGGGATGTTGAATTGTGCTCAGTGGAACTTGATCCCTGAATGAGGCTATTTTTCCCCTATGGCTTGGGTGCCTGGTCTCTGATTTTGCCATCCCACTCTCTGTCGTGTTATCCTGAGGTGATTGCGCAGCTGTATATTCTTCGAAGGAACTCTCATCACCATCCCAGAAAGATCCGCCCAATGTAAATACTCCCGACCTTTTCTTGGGCGGCGAGTGCTTGGACCGAGTAGTTACCTGGGTGCGATTGGGGTTCTCTTGCGACCGGAACGAAGACGAGATGTGTGATGAGGAGAATCCACGAACGATGCTAGGCGACTTCTTTAATTCAGATCTGCACGGATCGATGTGGGAGGACAAGCGGCGGGTGCTGGACAGGGTAAGTGGTGCAGAAGCATTATCGCCTTCGCGGGCAAGAGTCGGCGATGACACATTAACTTCGTGGAGTTGCTGGTCCGGTCTGAGGGATTGGGGAACCTCTCTAGCGAGAGAAACAGATTGGGAGCCGAAAGTCGGGGAGTCATGCAGTGTTTGAATCTTGTCAAAGCATTCGTGGCCTACCGGATCGGTTGGACAAGTGATAATCATCATCTAGCAAGCGAGCAGACGAAGAGAATGCCCGGATCGAACAGGAGCAAAATAATCTTTTGGAAATATTGCCCCGAAAACGTTGAAGGACAGATGGACGTGGCCCATATTAATTAATAAATCTCAAAGCAGGTAACTAATTTCCTTTGTCTTTTACATCACTGCGGGGCAATCTAAGTCTTCGGTCTAGAATCTAGCCAAGAAACGTCGATTCTGACTCAGGAATAGGCTAGGGTCCGTGTCGGGCTAGGCTAGTTTAATAAATAATATCACTTGGGAGTCATGCAGTTTAGCGGATACCCGCCACTCCACCTGTTTGTTTAGTAAATCAGGGTCTCAACGGGACAGAAGAGATCTAGTGTTACGATACTAGCACCTCACTTCAGAACGACCCTTCAATAGCGGTCATCCCAAAACAAGCATCATCATCAATCAAGCCACTCATTGTGACTCTCTTACCATTACTAGCCTGTACTCCTTCCATACATTCCACATGATCCCTTTTCAGACAGTCTTCGTCATGTATCCTGGACGGGTCACATCCACACCCTTACGCCGATGAAATTCGAATTCTATTCGGCAATCTTGTGCTATATCTGGTTCTAGACTAGACTAGCTAACTCGGAATTATCATATAAGCCGTTAGCTTGCAATGATACCAATATGCGATATATGACTTCTCCAACATACCGTTTGGTTGATGGAATATTATGGCATGATAAAGATCGCGTCACCTATTGGCTAGATAACGGCATTCTTTCAGGGTTTCGGGCCTTATGAAGATCATGTGATGAAATGCTCGGTCCGACCCTTTATCCGGTTGGCCAATGATGTGGTCAGAAATATGATGTATAAAAAGTGCAGATATGAATGCACCATGAAAAAATGATCAGATTGATGATTTTTCTATCTAGTTTTCGGGGGCTTATTTATACGCATAAATGCAGAGAATCAGAAAGCAGAAAATAGGGGCCTTACGCCTTATCGACGATGATAAGACGCGGGGTTCAGCCAATGGCATGATATAGCCACATAGGGCAGAAATGAAGTAAATGCAGGTCGAAACGAAAGAGAATAAAAGATGCGGAAACAGATAACATCCATGTTGAACTGGATATGCCTACCGAATGCGGTTAGGCGATGGCGACTACTTGATTGGGTTAGGCCGGGATGACTGACGAATGATTGTACCGAATATTCTGATACATTCTAATCTTAGGACTTATATTACGTCATATATATGCAATCACATGTCAGCACGTGCTATTTCCTAGATTCAACAGAATAGGCCCGTAAGACACATAGAGCTTTGTTGGGAGGGAGATAGAGGGGGTGGGGGCGCTGGGACTATATCAGATGCAACCGTCCAACCTACTTATATTCATATCATAGGTACCTCAGTTAGATTGTTAAAAATCACTATGATCGGAACATCCACTGTTGAGTATTTCTTTATACGGATTTGCATCCTATTTCTTCACAACATTGCACCAGTCAGTATTTTATACAGTATTCATTTACTTACCGTTCAATGTTTTCACCCGCCAATTTATCTCGAACGCATACCCTACCCTATCCATATCTGGCTCACTGCAGAGGCCGTCTTCTTTGCCACTGTCTTTATACCACTCAAATATGCTCTCCACAATTCTCCTATCTGCCACAGACCTCTACCCGCGGAGTGCAGAGAGAGATTGTTTAGGGTTTGCAACGCGAATGTGCCAAGTGTGGAGAAATATTTGAGCCGGTGGCTTATGGTCTCAGAGGGGGAATGCATTAAGCGCGATAATGTGAAAGACTTCATCAGATGGGCATTTTTCAGACCTGGATATACATGGGAGCAAGACCAGGGGAACGAGGGAGAAGTCGAGACCTATACAGCGGAGATTGAGAAGTTGATTGGACGAAAATTGTCACCGGGAAGGACGGATATAAAAGGCCTTGGACAGCTTCTCAATGAAGCAGGCGGTTCACATCGGAGCCTGCTGTGGTACACTGTTAGTTATGTCTCTCTCTCTTCCTTGCCATGGAACCTTATCAGACTGACGTTCTAATTCATCTAGTGTATCTTCGTGGTGGACACAACAATGTATTGCAAGATGTTATACTACGGATTCCACTTCCATCGCACCACGCTTTCACGATTCTTTACCGTCTTCCCATTTCGCCCTCTCACGATACTTGCGGCCTCTCGATCACCGGCGCGACATCTTACATACTGGCATCGACGGCATACATCCAAGAAACAACTCCCGGTACTATTCATCCATGGTATCGGAGTTGGCCTTTACCCTTACACGAGCTTTCTTCGAGATCTCAACAGGGAGCTAAAGAAGGCAGGGACTACAGATGGTGAGGTTGGCATCATCGCCCTCGAGATCATGCCGGTAAGCTCTCGGATAACTCATCCAGCTCTGGAAAAAGATGTGATGATCATGGAGATCATGGAGATCATACGGTATCACGGATGGAGCAAATTCGTGCTTGTGTCTCACTCTTATGGCTCCATAATCGCTGCACACCTTCTCAAGTCCGATAAGTTTACTCGGCTCATCGGACCTACTGTCTTTGTTGATCCTGTCTCATTCCTCCTCCATCTGCCTGACGTGGCATACAACTTTATAGCCCGCCCGCCAGCGCGGGCCAATGAATACCAGCTTTGGTATTTCGGAAGTAAAGACATAGGAGTTGCACATACGTTAGCAAGGAGATTTTCCTGGATTGACAACATCATTTGGAAGGAGGATCTCGGTGTAAAGGGTGAAAAGAACCGAGAGGAGGGTAGGAATGTTACAGTTGTTTTGAGTGGTAAGGATTTGATTGTTGATGCCGAATCAGTGGGACAGTACTTGATAGGTGCATCGCCAGAAGTCTGGAAATCGGGGAAAGAAGCAACGCGAGCATGGAAACACAGGCCCTGGGTTGGGCATGGGCTTGAAGTGCTGTGGTATGAACAGTTGGATCATGCTCAGGTCTTTGATTTTGAGAATACTAGGCTGCCAGTCATTAAGGTGATCTCTTCGTATTCAGGCACAGGCTGAAATGTCTATCTTTTCTATATAGCGTTACTTTGCTATTTGTCCCGTCAAAAGAGCACCGTGGTTAACAAAGGCTGGTCCGTTATTATCGGCCGTTTCAAATAACGCTTTAGTTCACGCTCACCTTAAAGAATCCAGTATAGATCTATAGAGTTGCCAGCAGCCTCTGGTGCGACTGCGATGGGAAAAATAAAAGATAAAAGGTCTCTCGCTGAGCTCGAGGTTCTAGGGAGGTGGCGAGTGATGCGTAAGGTCAAATGCGGTGGCGCGAGCGATATTTGGTGATCGGTGCAGCGACTCCCCCGCGCTTGACCGTGGCTTGGCCGTGGGCCGCTTTGGGGAATGGGGAGAGCTGGATTTGCATGGCCATTCTTTGATTACTGCGCACACGATGGATATAGGTCTCCCAGTTGCAAACCGTCATGCATTCGACTTGGAAAAACTAGTTCAGGGCTTTAAAAGCTCGCTTATTTTGGACGAAATACAGAACCGATTCCATATCATTCGTTCTCAATTTCAGGCTCATCGGTCTGAGCAATAACATGTGTGAGCAAAAGGCGGAAGAGGTGAATCCTGCTGCAAATGCCGCGGCATTGCGTTGTTCCCTGGGTTATGACAATATCCGGGTATCCATTGGAGACGGAACACGATCCAGAACCACCACTGACAACTTTTAGTTTTGAATGGTAATGTAAATCAGACGAGAACAAAAGTATAAAAAACTCCAAATTCAGTCGGAGAGCAAGGATTCCGCGCTCCCGTCTGAAAAAGTCAATGGTGACTCCCACCAAAATGAACTAGACGGACCCTAAGCGGCTGTAAAACGTCGTCCGTGTCAATTCTCGCCTTGCCTGGCACAACAAACAAGGTCGATTCATCACTTCATTGAGAATCTTCAGGTGTTGCAAAATCAACAGCAAACGTTCGTTGTTCCTTTTACGAAGACTCTGTTCCAACAAGCCAGTAAATTAGATAGGTGAAAGCGCCTATATATTCTGAGGCTTCTAGGACTTTGATAGGGAGATGCCCCGCAATTAAAAGTTGCCGGTCAAACAGTTCTGAGTACTGGTTCTTTAATAGGGATTGAGTTTTGCGGAGAGTTTGTAATTGTTGCGACAGTTAAAAAGGTCTTTTGAGTCTCTAAATTGAACGCTGTGGCGATTTTTATTGCAAAAGAGAAACACAAAATTGCGGCTATTCTTTCCTACAAGAAAGCAAGAATTGATCGATCGGATGTGTATTCCTGAGGGGATAACGGAAAGTCCCTTGGCAGTTCGTCGGGAGTGGCTAAGCGCAAAATTCCCCTGGCGCGCTGTATAAGAAGTTACATCAAGACGAAATGTTTTTGGTCATTGGGAGACTCGCCTTCTAACCATCCCAATCTGAAAAGCCTTGATCCTTTCGATGGATACGACCGGTTCTCACTCTCCTTCAGCACGGCCCACCAAGAGAAGACGCCAGTCGTCGAAGACGAATGAGGAGTCAGGAGGGCCAGATGGCACCAATCAAGGGATATGCTCCTACCACCCCAAAGCAGCGTGCGGCGAAAAGGTGAGTGATTCTTGAAAACAACGTTCGGTCGGCTCTGATGAAGTTCTTAGATAGTTGTGACGGCAACAACCTGCTACCTTGCGAGTAAGCTGAAGCTCATGCTGCGCAAGAACCCTCTTCTTCCGTCAACAGCAATAGAACTTCTTGATCTCTACTTGTGTCTGGGAGTGCTATGTCATCAAGTCGGCTTCCCAAGATACGGTTAGAAGAGGAGCGCCGGCTTCTGCAGAGCTCAAATGATTGGCTGGCACGCGAGAACAACCGCCTTCATTAAGCCTGCACTAATCAAGCCCTGCTGCTGTGGGATCGACGCCAGGCCTTTGATTCGGTCCAACTGGGGTTTTCGAAATCCTGTAGAGCAGTGATAGACGCTCATATCAGACAAGTGAGTTGCCGTGATGTTGCCTCACTGGGGAGCTTGTGCGAGCTTAGCTATCTTCGTAATAGGGTCAATCCGACCTATATAGCACTATCTATGGCCACATATGCCGAAGCATGGCTAGTAGATAATAGGGGAATGTTTTCACAAATCCTACGGTACCGTACCAATCACTCTATAATAGTATGTTCTAGTTGGTAGTACTAGTTGATAGGACAACATAGCAATACGTTATACGTATAGCAAAGTCTATACTACCTACTCGCTACCTACATAGACTACTTTCGTACCTTCCGCTTATGATTACAAGACCTATCTATATATACCGTTGCAACCAAAACTGTTCTCATCGAATAGTTTGGTTAGACCTTTTAGCCTATGTAGTTAACGTCTAAGCAACGGCAGTCGGATCACACGCTTCTTCGTAGGATCCTCCTTAGTAGGAGTCTCGGGTTTATCATCTAACGAAGACTTATTATTAGTGTTATTATTAGACCCTTTATAATTATCGGCCTCTGCCTTAGCCTCGGTAGCCGACTTAGAATCGGAGCTAGACATAGATAATGCATTAGAGTCAGATTTATCCTTAAATTTATTATTAGACTTATGCTTAGATTTATCGTTAGATTTATCTAACCTAGTCCGTCTACGGGCCCCCGGATCTAAGCGGGCCAAAGAGCGAGAAGGCGAGCGGGATCGTAATCTTTTAGTAGGGCGAGTAGGTAAAGGAGACTTACTAGTACCCTAGGTTCCTAAGGGCGAAACTACTCAGAGGGCAATAGGCGTCTTATCAATATCATTGGGCTCGCCTATAGGCAAAGGGGCGCGGCTAGCGCTAGCGACCTTACGCTTACGCTTCTAAGGCCTAGAAGTACCGGTAGCAATAGTACCTATACGTAGGGTAGCGGCGGATATACTTCTAGTAGATTTAAGATCGGTTATAATTACTATCGGATAGAGCTACCTACGATAGGAGTAGTAGCCAACGAATTTGCCAACAATATAGAATAGCCGGTCTAGGTTTAGAGCCTACTTCTAGTTTTTGAACTTACTAGCGGTAGGCAAGAAGTAGACAACAATAAAAGCGACCTAATCGGGAAGAGTATCCGCCGTATTCGGGTCTATTATAAGGGATCAAACTAGATCTATGCTATCTACAGTTATCGCTTAAATATAAGAAGGATTCGTTAAAGAACAGAAATAGGATCGTAGGATTTAGGGGTCTTTATCCTAAGTATAGGGTACGTAACTTAGCGCGAATAATATCGCCCGGCCTTAGGCAACAAGGAATCTCGTGACTATACGAGAGTCCCATAACACCGCTCTTATGCTCGTTAGGATAAAATTCGAGTTCTATTCGGCAACGTTGTGCTAAATCTAGGTTCTAGGCTAGACTAACTAGCTTAGAATTACTATACGATCTATCGGCTTGCCATAATACCAATATACGATACGTGGCTTAAATCTCAAACATACCGTTTGGTTGATAGAATAGTATAGCACGATAAAGATCGCGTTACCTATTGGCTAGACATCGGGATTCCAATATTGGAAATATTACGTTATATATGCAATCGCATACTAGTATACGCAGTTTCCTAGACTCAATAGAAAAGGCTCTTAGAGCCACAAAGAGTTTTCTTAGGAGGGAGATAGAGGGGGCGGGGGCGCTAGGGCTACATCAGATGCAACAATCCAACCTATACATATTCATGTAATAGATACTATATTCTCTACCCGTCTGCTTTTCTATTCTGGCAAACTTATTCATTATACGTATATTATATAGTTAGACATTGTTAGAAATCACTATGATCGGAACATCCACTGTTGAGTATTTCTTTATTCCAATTTGTATCCTATTTCTTCACAAAATTTCACCAGTCAGTGCTTATACAGCGTTCATTTACTCGCCGTTCAATGATCTGCCAATTCATCTCGAACGCATACCCTACCCTATCCATGCCTATCTACCTGCAGAGGCAATCTTTTTCGCCACTGTCTTTATACCACTTAAATACGCTCTCTATCATTCTCCTACCTACGGCAGATCTCTACGTGCGGAGTGCAGAGAGAGATTGTTTAGGGCTTGCAACACGAATCTGGAGAAAATTGGAGTCAGTGGCTTATGGTCTCAGATCCTGAATGCATCTTGAAACGAAGGAAGGAAACCTTACAGCAAAGAGACCAATTTGCCAGTAAATAAAAGGAAAAGAACGAGAGGAGCGAAAGGAAAAGCAAAAGCCATGCTTATAATCAGATACTGGTAAGAGACCCGCTAGGAGTTCTTTCCTAGATTATTCAATAAATCAACTACCCCTTGGGGAATATTTCAACGTTCCCTTTATCCGCAATATGATGCTATGGGCGATCATGACGTTGCTCGAGTTCCTCGTTATGCTGCTTCACATCCTCCGGTATATCGCGCACATTACCATTATTATCGGCCATGGGAGATTGTTTGCCATTACTAAGTGTTGGATGCGCAAATTGAATAGTTCGTCTGTGGTTTGCCTGTTGACTTGTCGGTGGTCCATTGGTCATGGTTCTCGATGGCGGTTTCGCCTGCCGCGGCGGGCGACCTATGGGTGTATGTTCGCCGAGATAGGGAGTAAAGTGCTGAGCCACATAGTGGAATGATTGTAGCATGAGTTTGTAACCCGGATTGTAGTTGGATTATAAAGGCCATAGTGAGGAGGGGTGGGTAGATTGAAGGTTAGAAGGATACAACGACGTAGGATTGTAATTCTACCGCACGTGGTTGCAAAGTCGTGTTTCCATATCAGCTATTACTGCCTCTTACGGTGACGTATCCCGATGACATATAAGATCTGATTCGAAATCTTACCGAGCACGTAAGACCTGTAAACCTTCCTTGGGTTTCCTGTCTTGAAGCGATCTACTGGGCTGTGGATTCTGTAAGAGATGAACTCGCTACCTTTATGCATGTATAGCAAAGTGCGATTTTCTTTTCAACTCATTGCGAATCGTCTACATCCGGCTGTAGAAGGACCTCTCGGGGGCAAGTACGATTGACTGATTTGACATTGAGATGTCGCATTTGTTATGATATCATCACCCTTTCTCTGTCTTGGAAAAGTCAAGATTAAACCCTTGTCGTTCTATAATCAACTGTGCAGTAACATTTAGACGAATAGCCCTTTATCTAGCCTTTAACTTGCAATTCGTCACCCGTAATGCTAGTGATCAACCGTTCCCCTCGCTCCACCTACGTTCGAGGTCGCCCCAGCAGGATCGCCTCCGGCATAGGCTGATCTCCACAACGCTGGGCCAGAACAAGGGAACTTTTGACATGAAACCCGGGTTCGAAAACTTTTGGCTCAATCCCCACCGCCCAAACCTCATTTGCTTTCAATTCCTCCCCGGTCTGAGTTAGAATCCGGTTAGTGCAATTGGGGATCCCTTGATCCTTAACCTTTTACCTGCTGAGTGTTTCGTCTCAGACGCTTATAATAAGATGGCTAATCCAATTCCTTTCAGATGTTTTATGAATATTCCAGTAATTCATTCAATGCTTTGTGATCTAGTTCAAAAAGTTTACCTTCCTGCTTGGTCAATTGACAATTGATCTATCTCAACTGCATCCTCTTATCGCGAAAATGACCGCACTTCTCGAAACTCGGACTATGACAAACTTGTTTTCGAACACACTTGGAATACCAGCACCAGACGATCCGACGCCACTCTGGATCAATCCTTCGAACTTATCTCAAAGTGAGAAAGACACTGCGCCCCGTAGCCTCCACGAGCAAAAGTCCAAGACCGAAAAAGACCTTCACACAACCCGCGAATACAAGCCTCAGTCCCACCCTGCCTGAGGAAACCGCCGATCGTCAAAGCCGTACATCTCGCGCGACGACGTCAGCCCCAAAAAGAGCAGGACACCTTGAACGAAATCGCGTTGCTGCGATCAAGTGCCGCTTCAAGAAAAGGCAAGAGCACCGATAGCTCCAAAGCATCTTAGATGGTGAATGTGCAAAGCGGGAGACGCTATTAGCTGAGGTGAACGTGCTCAAAGAAGAGATCTGGCATATCAAAAATCGCGCATTTGAGCATGCAACAACATGCGACTCCCGGCAGATCAGCCTACAACTGGCGATGATGACCCAGAACAAGGCGCTTGGAGCAAATTCCGACGCACTGCAATGTCCATCGCCGACGTTTTCGGCTGGTACGTGGTCCGACGGGTTGGAAAATGTCGCAGATCCTGCACGAGATGATTTCTCTGACGGTCTGTTTGATAATTTCGTTGATGTGCCAAAACATCTAGCATGTTATGTACACAAGTAGCTCTCTCTCTCTACCTCTCTCATAATTAGCCTGGAGCGAGGCGTATAAGTAAATTTATGGTTTTATGTTGGTGGTGTCATCCAGATAACAAAAGTACCTGTAGCCCGCGATTAATTGGGACTCATCAAAGTGGCCAAATCCACAAATTGATCAAAGATAGGGACAAGATCAATGGCGTAATAGCAGGGCCGTAGAAAGCCACGTGGGAATTGATGGCCAATCATGATTGGTTGGAGGAAGTAATCCCTCGGTTCAGGTGGAGGGTTCCAAGCGTGTGGGGAGGATGACTGGGTGGGACATGACGCAATGATTGAACAGCGAGAACAGCCGTCCAATAAAACCGATGGTTCCCGGACACCCTGTGGGGCTTGTACGCAGCGAACTATGTTCGGCTGTGGCATGAATGTATCTTCCGAATGCTGCGAATAGATTATCTCGTTGTCAGTCCAGATCACCACAACTGCTGATGTCACATAAGCATTGCCGCCTCAGCACTCGAACTAGCACAATAGATCTCCCAAATCTTAGTTCACATTATAACATAATTCCTTGTCGGCCGTTACTGTCTGCATCTCTCTGTTCCTGATAATGCACCGTCCAGGATCATTAATCCTCGCCTCACGTTTCTTGCCAGACCCCTTTCTGCTATGTAAAGCTACATGTACTGATAATGTCTAAACCACCGAGCCAATCGTCAATCCCAGACCAGGATATGGCCCGATTTGCGCAAAAACCATCATGGGTGTGAATTTCGAAACAACCTCAAGGTGTGTTGAGCATGAGCAGGCAGCTCAGATATTCTTACTAATACCTTCAAAACCCCATAGATACAGTCAACTGCAGCCCGTTGGGGTCGGTATCTCGGGCCTAGTCTGGTAAGAGATATCCTTCAAGCTTCAATGACCCGTCCATTTGCTCATGAGTGGGTTTTAGTTTCGCGAAAGACCGAATCTCAAACCAGACTGTGGCTGTAAAAAAGCTCGCAGACCCTTTTATAACGGCCGCCGTTGCACAACACATGTTTCGTGAGATCGAACTATTGAAACAGCTTCAACATGAGAACGTTTGTGCCAAAGACCTTGGGATAGATCGTGCTAAAGACTGGGCAATGGACGCTGATCATATCAAACAGATCATCCATTTGAACGACATTTTTATCTCTCCCTCTGAAGAAATGTCAGTAGTCTTCGAAGCACCCCTTAGGCGGCGTCACTAATCACACCAACAGCTATCTCGTGACGGACTTAATGGCAACAGACCTTCACACACTTTTGAAAACGAAAAAAGTCGACAATCAATTCACTCAGTACTTCCTGTATCAAATTATGGTAAGTACAGAGGCACCAGTATCACTCGCCGGCATTGCTAATATCATGACTAGCGCGGCCTGAAGTACGTACATTCAGCCGGAGTTGTGCATCGCGATCTCAAACCAAGCAACATTCTGATTAATGAAAACTGCGATCTCAAAATTTGTGATTTCGGTCTCGCTCGCGTACATGAGAATCAGGTGACAGGATATGTCTCAACACGGTATTACAGAGCACCTGGGGTTATGCTCATATGGCGCCGATACAACGAAAAGGTTGACATATGGAGCGTTGGCTGCATATTCGCGGAAATGATCCTAGGTCGGCCAATATTCTCTGGAAAAGACCATGTTGATCAATTCTGCGTGATCACTGAATTACTCGGAAGTCCACCTGATAATGTGATTGCCAACGTGACCAGTTCCAATGTTTGTGCAGTCCCCGGCCTTGAGTCTCGGTCCAGCTTTCTGAGCAAAATATTTGCAGACTTTGGGATTTCTCCGCTCCTTGCCTAAGCGAGCCCGCAAACCATTAGGAAAGCTTATCCCCAGTGCCAACCTCAAAAGGTTAGCAGCCCTGTCTAGCTTACCTATTTCAACAAACTGACTAAAATCAGCTATCTTTCTGCTGGATAAGAAGCTTCAAATCGACCAAGACGAACGGTGCTCGGCTGCTGAGGGTCTCATGTCTCCATACCTTACACCGTATCATGATCCTAGTGACGAACCCCGTGGCAATGGAGACATTTGACTGGTCGCTCCTTGAAGCAGATCTCCCAGCTGATGCCTAGAAGACCATTGTGTATGCGGATGTACTGGGATATCCCGAGAACGCCTATGGCGGGCTCACATGACTGGCGCCCAGTTTGGACGGAATGGATTTCAGCTAAATTGTATCAACATGGCCGCGCGTGTGTCCGCCAAGAGAAGTTTCGATCTATGTACGAAGTCTTTTGCCCCATCTGCTTCTCATTCGTTTTGTACTGGCTGCTTCGGCTATAGCGTGTTTGAAATATTGTCTTGGTAGCTTCTGCTGCATCGTACTTGAAATTATCTGTGTTTCATTGAGTTCGTTCAGCCTTTGGCTCCACCCTCTTATTACTACGTCCTGCTCTTACATGCCTGTTGCCTGCTAATTGACCCTGTCTGTTTTCGCATTGGGGTGCTGTGTTCAGCAAACGTCACCTTGTTCGCTTAGATAGATTTTGCTTGTATAGGTACTGTAATTGTCAACGCTACTCTCCTTACGCGTTTTCGCTACCTCTGCAGGCTTAAACCAATACATCTCTGTTCGAATCGCTTTCTTTGTATTCTCTTGCTTCTATGGCCTTGCCCGTGCTCACTAGTACAACATGTTGCGACCTAGGCAGGGCTTGTCAAGATTACAGACGTCCCATGGGCATGTCGGCAAATTTTCGACCGGCTCGCTGCTTCACCTGTCGGTTGGCGGCTATACGATTCTGTTAAAATGCCGTTCTCTCGCTGGATCGACGTCATCACGCGAGACCCAGGGCTTGGATGATGAGTGTCTAGCAAGTGGGCTCTTGCATTCGTAACCTCCCCCTATATTGAAAGTCCATTTATCACGCACCGGTGGACTGTGGATCTTTCTCGCTTAGCAAAACGCAGGGACTATTGAGGCAGAATCGCGTTGGGTCTTCAAGCGGCGGTAGTATCCCACTCCGAAAGTTCGAATCGTCCGGACTCTTCGTCAGGATTAGTCATCCACATCACCTAAAACCCACATGCGTAACAACTAAGATATACCACCAAACTCTTAATCCCCGGGGCTGGACACTGCGCAGACCGGGCCACATAAAAGCTCGTTAGAAATAAATATCTAACAATGCAGCTATCGCGAAATATCAAAAACAGATCACTTCTGTTGTGAACCAATACAGCAATGATATTTCTACAATTATGGACTTGATCAATGCTAGTTTCCCGAAAACGTTGTTTTCGTTTCGGTACCTTTTTATTTGCAATACAGGAGAAGGGGAAGAGGGGGCGGAGAGGGGGGTGGTCAAACGTACGATTTTCCCCTTGCGCAGCAACTCTCGTGTTCTGATTGGCGGGTAATACAGCCGAGCCGAAGCGCGCTCTCAGACCGGAACAAGGCCCATTCGACCCAGAGTCCATGATACTCTCCTATCAATTCAGCTACCACCACGTTCCTGCCTACAATTTGAATGATCCTAGCACTCTTATCCGCCGTGCAGGCCCTGTCAGTGACACCATCGCATGAAATAAACAGCCTGATCTTCAAAAGATGATCAGCGAAAGGCATCACACACTATGGCCAGATATGAAAAGAGCCTTGGCATTACTGTGGAACCGACTGAAGTTGCGCACACCACCTTACAGGGTAAAACCACAATGACCGCCGTTCGGTTTCATGGTCGAGGTGATATCCGCCTTGACATAGTTGAAGAACCACAATGCGGAAAAGGCGACGTCAAGGTATTTATCCTTACTCGATCCAGGCTAGTAGACTGACCTGCCAGTGCAAAAGCCGGGAAAATAGCTGACGCTGAATTCTCCAGATAAGACCAGCTTATGTTGGAATCTGCGGGAGCGGTAAGCGAAGGTTCCAGCGGCATGCAAAGCAAACTGGGACACAACTGATGTTCGAAGATATACACGAATATACAGCTGGCCCTGTCCTCATCCCGCAAACACCTCATCCGATTACAGGCTCTAAAGCCCCGGTCACTATGGGCAATGAGTTTAGCGGCATTGTTGACGAAATAGGTGACGACGTAAAGCACGTCTCTCCAGGTCAGCGAGTGGTTGTCCGACCGACCATATTTGACAGAAGCTGTTCAACCTGCAAACAAGGCATCGAATACTGCTGCCAGAACATTGGGTTCATCGGTCTAAGTGGTAGGTGATTTTCAGTGCTTATATGACCCGCCAACCTCTGACATTACGAATCGAAGACTATGGTGGCGGTATGGCGTAGCACGTCGTCGCCCCTGTCGAGCACTTTTATCCTATCCCCGAAAATGTTTCGAAACAGCGGCTTTAATCGAGCCACTAGCGGTGGCTTGGCACGCCGTAAATGTCTCCCCTTTTAAAACCGGGGACAATGCCTTGGTCGTGGGCGGTGGCCCCATCGGCATCGGCGTCGTTCAAGTTCTTAAGTTGCAAGGTGCCAAGGAAATCGTAGTTGTCGAACTTGTGGAGAGCCGCAAGCAGCTTGCTAGAGACTTCGGCGCGACACGTGTCCTGGATCCTCGGGAAGTTGATGTTCCGGAAGCGATGCAGGAATTAACAAGTGGAATAGGGGCGGACGTTATCTTTGACACCGCAGGCGTCGAAAATGCGCTCAGCGGGGCAATACCAGCATGCCGCGTTCATGAAACAATTGTTAATATCGCGGTCTCGGAGAAACGGCCAGCAGTGCAGGTGAATAATTTGATGTATCAGGAAGTAAGGTACATTGGGGCAGCTTTATACGATGAGACATCCTTCCAAGATGTCATCAGGGCGCTAAGTTACGGTGAGATAATGTATTATTAGATACTGCATTGGGCCCGAACGCTAATTAATTTAAAGGGCAACTAAATCCAGCTAAAATGATAACTTCGAAGATAAAGCCGTATGAAGTAGTGGAAAAAGGATTTAAGGCTTTGCTTGAGCAACGAGATCGTCACTGCAAAATCCTGGTCGACGTTCAAACTGATCGGTGAATACGTTAATCCTTCCTTGTACTGACAGTCGTGAGACAATGATTTGAACGATGCTTCGGAGTTGATAGAAGAGATTTCGGGTTTAATTTGGTGCCGTGTACCGTACTCCTGCTCTCTTGTCTTCTGTATTTCTTGACTTTCGGCTACCTACGATTATAAATTTCGACAGTAGCTTAACCGCGCTCGCGGAAGACATTGAGCCAATCTACGGTATCGCAAGTTGCTTCGTCACCTGCCATCGGAGGTTGTTGTTGGCGGTCATCAGAATAGCCTGGGAATGATCTGCTTCGTCGCCATCGTCAACCGACTGGAGTTGAAGTCTTCTTGGCTCGACTCCCGAGCAGAACGACGGGATTCGACATCGACAGGCTTTACGAAGTAGTCATTCTTCTTGGGCTTGGGAGGGATGACTTCCTCACCGGTGAGGTGTTCAAGGGTATCATTCGCTTCGGCCGCACGCTCAAACCCACGTTCCCAACTGATAAAATTATTTTTGCTTCCGAGCTTGCGATGAGTGTCGACCTCGCCCATTTTGGAGTCAGTTGTCTGGGGTCTTGATCACTGACCACTTGTCCAATTCAAAACCTAGTTTAGAAAAAAAGACAGGCTCATAACGAGTTGAAACTCCGAACTGAGGTACAAGTCAATTGCGAGTGGTCAGGGCAAATACATTACAAATGCACAAATACTGTACTCTAATTAAACGTATGTTTGCTATTTTCAGCTAGGTCTAGAGTAAAATCATGACTTTCGGTGCGAAAGAGGCTGCCCGGTGATAACGCATTTCTCACGATAACGGTTTCCCCAGCTTACTGTTCACCTCGCGGCATCATCCAACACAACAATAGTATATTGATTCCTCACCTTCAACAAATAATACGGGATTATATTATAGTTTAGGAAATGTACCATGGCATCAAGAAAAAGCCAATCGCTAGCCCCCCAGGCAAGGATCAAAGAGTGTTTGTTCACTTTCTCTTCCACCATTTCTAAACGCCCTATTCACCCGTCTTGTGATTGTGTGGCCGATCATTACGGCGCTCTACCTCTTCGTTATGTTCCTTCACATCTTTCGGCAGATCCTCTCGTAGGTTGCCCTCAAAATCGGCGATGGGCGAGTGCTTGCCATCTTGAAGAGTTGAGTGAGCCTTATTGGAGGGTATCGGCTGTTCGGGTGAACCTTCCGTACCGCCGGAGTCCCGTTGGGCAGAGCGGTCCTCGGCCTTTGACTTGGAGGAATCATGGGCGTGTTTTCGGCGGCTGGGAAGGTCTAAGGCTTCTTGACGGAAGGAGAGGATAGAGGCCGGCGCCTGCAGTCGCGGTTGAAGTCGCAGTAGTGTCATTTTGGGTGATCGGGAGTACATGGATTCTGGGATAAGAAATGGTAAAGTATCCGAATGGACTTATACCTATGTAAGATACTCTTGCCATATATATTTATTGACAGGCGACCATTATTTCAGCATCCAAAATCAGGTTTCTAGAGCTTGGAGTGCGCAAAGTTATGCTGATCACGCAATACTCCTTCTATGACGTATATGTTGCCAAGGACGGGAAAATTGCGATTTGTTTTGGTTTACCAAAATTGCACACGGTCCACCGCCTAAAACACGGACAGTCGGGACTGATGTCGCATAGACCAACTTGAACGCTCGTTTGCGGTTAGCACGTCTTCTACACATAAAGCTATTTCGTGTTTTTCTTCATGTTATTTCTTTCGTGCTCGCAGGGGTAACTTCAAGGTAGGGGGTACAATAATAGCCGCTCTCGTTTCTATGGCATTTTGACTTATACCTTAGTTCGGAGTTTCAACTCGTTATGAGCCTGTCTTTTTTTCTAAACTAGGCTGAATTGGACAACTGGTCAGTACACGCGATCCTATACTATTGCATTCGCTGAACGCGACACAAAGTTTAATACAGGGTCTATGCGGAACAGTATTAAAACTTAAAACTTGATCTCCACCGGGGCATCAGAATGGCCGCCATCGCCGCAAACGTCTGGACTCGTCGCTTCGTAGATATCGGCAATCATGTCGCGGACGACATCGTCGTCAACCATGATCAGTGTGCCGTTCTTATTCACATGAATGATGCGGGTGACACGTGCTGGATCGAAGTTTTGCTTCTCGGAAATCTTCTTCACCAAATTCCAAACAGTACGCTCGGCCAGGTAGATTGCATGGTAGTAGTCGGGCAGACGCTCTCCCTTCCCCCAAAATCGAACATAAGAAACATGCGGCTGTGGAAAACATCAGCGCCAATAGTCACAATGTCCACTGTGGGTAACTTACTTGGCTTAGGGGGCCGCTCCATAGGTGGTCGGTATTCTGGGTTGATATCGACAGCCTTGATGGACTGCGGTGAGATATTTGTATCGTGCGACGTGATTTTCTGCACGATAGTGGGGTTCTTAGAACTAACCGGCTGACTCGGATGCGCCTGACGCAAATCTAACGAGACATTGCTACTGATCAACGAAGGAACCAAGGCCCCCATAGAGTGCGAACCATCGGTGTTTTGTCTCCTGGATGGTTTCTCCTTGACAAAGTCACCGTCGGTTGGTAGGCGAATTGGGTAAAGGTCAGGATCATCTTCCATGTCACCCCGGAGCGTCAGGACGCTCACAGTACGAGTGGATGACAACATGTCCTGCATCGTGGACAATTTGGCTAGCAAGTCATCCCGCAAGATCCTCTCTGGCGCCCCATCGTGTGAAATAGTAGACAAGGCACGCTTGTGCTTGGAACCATTTATAGACCGATCGGTCCTCTTGATGCTGGCCGTAGAATTGCTACTACGCTTGCGCTTGCCGAGTCCTCCACCCCCCAAGACGTTGATGCGTTCTCGAGTACACGTCTCATCGAACTCTTCACCCGCTTTCCGCGTTACGTAGATCCGTCGGTGATATTTCGACGTAACCCACGTTTCGTCAGTCCAAAGGATTTTATTCCATTGCTCTCGAGTCCAATTCACGTGCTCCGTAGCCCAGTCTAGCCGACGCGCCCGTGTACGTTCTGTAATCGGGGGTTTTTGGAGGGCTTTGCATCGATGATATCCGCGTTTTTTTGAGAGTTGCGTAGTGTAGTTTCGCTAACCTCTAGTTGGAGGTATTCGATAAGTATTTTGTACGACATCCGACGTGTTTCCTTCGAGGACGAAATAAAATCGATGATATCGTCTATCTTATCTACGGATAGCTTTGGGCGGGCGCCGGGTGGTTTGCGAGGTGAAGGTCGGTCCTGGGTGCATGCGGTTTGGACTTGGCGCTGCGTTATCCCTAACTCCGCCGCGATTTGGGGATATATAAGGCCCTAGGATCGTAGGATACGGGCCGAAAGCCGTTGATCTCGAGTAGCCCACGATCGAAATGGGCTAGGGGTAGCTATATTAGAAGAAAGAGTAGTAGAGACTGCATAATAGGGGGCAGTACGTATACGTAGTAAACAATAGGGGTATCATGAATCGATCATGTATAATGCTATAACCGTGCCTTCGCGCCCCACTCGCTTAGTCGTGACTAAGCGAGTGGGGCGCGAAGGCACGGTTAGTGGCTATACCGCTTTTATGGGTGGGGAAGTACCGCGCTAACAATCCCACCAGCGTCAACCTGCGTATTGAGACGTCGTGGTTGGCTGATGCCTTAAAACTCTTGCGCGTGGCTTGCAATGAAACAGGCAGAATAGCTCGGGTCTACCTGGAGTTATGTCCTATGCGGTCCGTTCTCAATCGGTATGCATAATTCTTCCGCAAGTTTTCCCAACATGGTTGAGGATGAAGGTCGGGATGCGCAGTCGAACTACCGACTGGCGCTGGAACGGGAATTCTATAAGTGCGACTGATCTTTGAAATGTCTTTAGTATGAAACAGTAGCTGACCTCTCGACTGCGGCAGGTACATCCCCAGCGACCATTCCACCTCGCATTTCGCCCCTTTCGATCCCGCCAGCCACAGTACCTTCATCCCACAGCCGTCACGAGATTCAGCTTTGACTTCCTTCGCCCAGCTGGGCACCACCCGCCTAGGGACCCAAAGGGCCTTGATCTCGCTCTTCGATCGTACCCACCAGTATGTCATAGCGGAGGCCACCCCGACCTTGAGTTTAGTTGGTGGTACTCTCCGAGATGATCGCGACCGACTACGACTGGGATGCTGCGTGCTCCCGAAAGAGAGCGGCTTTTGTCACCATGTCGAGCACTTGCCATCGTTAGGTTCCATAGATAATAGTGCGGCATTCGAGGATAGCGCCTTGGTCATTTCGGATGTGACTGCCGATGAGCGTTTCAGGCCTGGCAGGTTGGTTCATGCGTTATCTGACGTACGCTTTTATGCTGCTGTGCCTATCGTCAGTCCCCGGGGTTTTACGATCGGCGCGTATAGCATAATGGACAGCGAGGCGAGGGCGTCGGGTCTCCAAGAGCATTCTCTTCTATTCATGAAGGACATGGCTGCGACCATTATGGAGCATTTGGTGATGGTCGATTCTACACGCAAAAGCCGCCTGGCAGAACCAATGATTGCGGGCTTGGGAAGTTTTATCGAGGGCAAGTCTACTTTACGTGATTCATGGCGGGAGGCCAACACACAGTACGCTGCATCGGAGCATTCCGGAGAGCCGACAGAGGGTCAGTTGAACATTCAACAACAAGACATACAAGAATCTGCCAGGGGAACCGATGAGAAAACCCTTGTCTTTCGGGAGAATCTAAGAAGAGACGGTCACACTTCAAGGCGGCCATTCGATAACAGCAATAACCTAGCGGATCGCAGTCAAGGACCTCGGATGGAATCAACACAATCGGATACATCTATCCGAAGTGCGACTGCAGCCAATAATTTGCAAGAAAGCCCTCTTTCAACGAACATTGAAGTTGTCTTCTCACGAGCGGCAAACCTGATCAGGGAGTCAATTGGAGCGGAGGGAGTTATTTTTTTTGATGCGAATAGCGACCGCTTTGGTAGCCTTGTAGATCACATGAACAGCAGAGTGTCTGATTCTGGAGCAAAAGAATCAAGCGGTGACGAAAGCACTGATTCAGGATCTTCATCCAGGCGCAAGTGTGGGGAGCTTGACAGTACTTCCCTGTGTGCATGCTTGGGATTTGCGAGCTCGCGAGGGTCGAGTATCAATAATGACTCGCCAACTGACCGAGGAATTTTGATGCAAGAGCCCTTGTTAACAGCACTTCTTCAGCGATATCCTCGTGGGAAAATTTTCTCTTACAACGCTGAACGATTACTGTCGAACTACAGCGACGGCACCGCACAGAATGTGACCAACTCTGACCACGACAGTACAACCAATGATTCTTATCATAACGACAGGCGGCGCTCATCAAACAAAAAAAAAAGGAAGCCAACCCTTCAACGAGATGCCGACCACCTGATCAAAATATTCCCTGACGCCAGGAACATCCTTTTCTTGCCTGTCTGGGACTCGGAAAAACGCAGGTTTACTGCCGGGACACTGGTCTGGACGAATGACCCTCAGCGTATTTTCACACTTGAGAACGAGCTCGTGTACATTTCCGCTTTCACCAACAGTGTCATGGCCGAAATTCGTCGACTAGACATGGAGATGGCAGACAAAGCCAAAACCAAGGTGGTTCACAGCATTACACACGAGCTCCGAACCCCGCTTCATGGGATCCTAGGCACAGCGGACATTCTCGGTGACACGGCCATGAATTCCATGCAATATGAAATGATACACACAATTGAGTCATGTGGCCGCACCCTTCTGGATATTATCAACAATCTGCTTGATCTTAATTTCATCGACAAGTATCAGAAGGAACCATCTCACCTAAGTGGAAATCAAGGGGCGGAGCAGGTTGGCATGTCTTTCAGTTCGACAAAAGGAGGTCGCATGCAGAGTAAAGACCGCGGTGAGACGGCTTCATCCTCGCATGTCAAGCTGGATGAGGTGCTTGAGGAGGTTATCGGGTCCGTTTTCGCCGGATACAGCTTCTACACTCATCCCAACGCGCTGCCTCCGGCGTTGGCTGGTTCTTCTACGCGATCGGCTGGCCCAGCGAGCGCATTCGATCAGGTTGGCCCGAGTGCCAGCGAGATCACGATCATCTTCGACATCCAGCCAGAGACGGAATGGGATTTCCTCACACACGCCGGTGCTTGGCGCCGCATACTGATGAATATTTTCGGTAATGCGCTGAAGTATACATCTTCCGGCTATATTTATCTCGGTCTAGAGTCATCCAAAAGCCGCGCGCCCCGAAGCCACACGGGATCGATTACCGAAGCGCCCGGCGAGCAAGGTGATGAATATGATGTCACCCTTACCGTGAAGGACACAGGGAAAGGCATCGGACATGAATTCTTGCAAAATGATCTCTTCACCCCGTTTATGCAGGAGGATCCACTTGCATCCGGTAACGGGCTGGGGCTAAGCATCGTCCATGAGGCCGTTTGGTCCCTCGGGGGCTCGATTGAAATCAACTCTACCAAGGGAGTCGGCACTGAACTGTTGGTCCGGGTTCCGCTTATCCGCTTTCCCGGTAGATCAGCCGTTTCGTCGGACTCGTTGCTGAATACTCTGCAACATACTGAGGGGAAAACGATTGGCCTCTTAGGCTTCGGGTCGTTTCCTCGCTCTCAACGAGATACAGCGTTGTACTCGGCCTTGAAGCGATTGTGTTGCGAATGGTTTGGCCTGAAAGTGACTCTCGTATCTGCATTAGAGGGTGAAGGTGAACCTGTCGGCTTCGACTTTTACATAGCCGTTCAGACGGAGCTGGAAACTGAGGATATCGAGGGAAGAAAGCTTTTTGCCAGCTGTAAACATTTCGACGGCAATGGTTGCAGCTCACCGGTCGTAGTCATCTGCCAGTCTCCTAGGGAGACCCACAGCATGTTTGTTGCGGCCAAGAATCGGGGCGACGCCTCAAGCTTCGAGTTCATCAGTCAGCCTTGTGGGCCTCGAAAACTGAGCCGGGCGTTGGATCTGTGTATGAAACGGCGGCTCGAGCGACAGTCTGGCCGGCCTTCTTCTGACGAGATGACTCGCTGGGTGGAAATGCCAGAGTCCTCCCATTTGCCATTTGACGTTGATACCGGGGATTCGCCCGAAGAGAGGATGAAAATTAGGAAGCGATCGACGGCAGACGCAATCCCGAGTTCAGAGTTTCCAACTAATCGGCTTTCATCAATCGAACAAAGTCGAAGGTTAGATTCACCGGACAGTTCGCAACCCACGTCTTCTTCGAACGAGGGACAGAGGAACATAGATCTCCCTCGTCCATCCATCTTGTTAGTGGACGATAACGAACTAAATCTCCAGCTACTGTGTGCCTACTCGAAAAAAGGAAATTTTGAGTACATGACGGCTCGCAATGGGGCCGAGGCAGTCGCCACATATGAGGCCTACCCCGGCCAATTTCGGGTAATTATCCTTGGTATGTCCAAGCTCTTTCTCTTTCCTTCTTTCATCCGCTCCGTTGATTCAAATCCCCTTTACGCCTTGATGCTAATACTTGTGCTATCAGATATTACGATGCCGGTCATGGATGGCTTCGAGGCGGCCCGACAAATTCGCCGCCTCGAGGAAGAGCACCGGGCCGTATTGAGTGAGTCGGTACGACAGGCGTTGCCGCCCACAATCATCGCTGCTTTGACAGGGCTCCACAGCCCTGCTGCACAGAAAGAGGCTTTCGGTTCCGGAATCGACACTTTCCTCATCAAGCCGATCAAGCGAATGGATTTGTACGCCGTTCTGCAGCGGGTAAAAGAAAACCTGTAGCTACTGAAATTTCCTGGCCCAATAATTGATATAATGCGACCCAACGATTTAGCAGACCAGGGAAGAGTGCGTCTAGACAAAGGCTTTTTGTTTCAAGCTCTGCCGCAAAAAAAAGGTTGGCAATCATATTCCATCTGTACTTTCTTCCTACAATCGACTTCCATTAGTCTCATTGCATCTCCATCGCGTCTGTCAAGCCAGTGGACAGACACATTCACATATTGAATTTGCCCTGACTCAACAGATCACACCTGGCTCTGGCATATGGCTCTTCGTCTGTATACCAGAGAGCTATGTGCCGAATGTGATCTGTGTCAGACGTATGGGAGCTACCCAAAAATTCAGATTCAATTACCTAGCTATGATCAGTATTAAGTGATTCGTTCATTAAGTCCGGACCAGTTTCGTGAGTCGACCAGATTGCTCCCGGCGCCTACGACGAGGATGCACTCTGGCCAGTATTCTGATGCACAGAGACCCAGGATCGGATGGAAGACATTTGCTCGGTACCGTCGAAAGTCGTACCAGGCGGCTTCTGCACTTCGTTTCGCCCACAAATTGAAAGTGATCCCTGCTGCTCTTATGACGGGGTTGAGCTGGGTCGAACGAAGCCCCATGACGGAGCAGTCATGCCCTCCAAATGTGTCCGCGCAGTATGTCGCTGGCTGTTCTCTGGCATTGTCAATTTGACAGATTTGACCAATGAGTGGGAGGCCCAACGAGTGATTGGTTGTCAACGAAGACATGGAAATGAGGGCGTGGGCATCGAGGTAACACCGGTTTATCTAAAATAGGTAATAAACACATACCCAGCTTATACAATTATCCGGTATTAACGATACAATACCGAGGAACCAGGAAATATTCGACTTCCATATATGGATTAGTGCGTCTTGGCGTTAGGGTTTGAAAAGCAACCAAAGAGTATAGGTGGTGACACCGATTTCCGGAAGAAGTGTACTTAAAATACTATACAGTAGCGTTAATTTCTTCAATTGCGCTTAACTAAGTACTACAGGATCCGGAGAACCTCTAGCTCGTAGTTTAACATTAAACATTAAAAATAAGTCTTTTAAGGATAGATTATTGTACCTTACTAGTAAATCCAACTAGGCATATTTAGACGGTAGCTAATCAAACTACTTAGTAAGCTTATACTATGTTGTAGGAGCTAGACGGCCTTTCTCTAAAGTAGCAAACTCTTAAAATAGAGTACGAGAAAGATCGATCGATATTTTATTATAACCTATATATTTATCGACAACGGCTCTAGTATAAGTTATTCAATTACATTCGATATAAACTATTCGACTACAATCCGCTAGAGTTATAATTTTATAGGATAAAGTAAGTAGAGATTTCTTCTCCCTATTATTAATAGTAGCGCTCGGTCTCGAATTTTCCTTAGCGCTAAGAGTATAGAGTTGTTCCGACGAAGCTACGGTTGTTATAGGACTCTCGTATAGTCACGAGATTCCCTATACTTAGGATAAAGACCCCTAAATCCTACGATCCTATTTCTATTCTTTAACGAATCCTTCTTGTATTTAAGCGATAACTACAGATAGCACAAATCTAGTTTGATCCCTTACATACCCTTAGTCAAAGCCCCCTATATAGTACCTAGGTCGATGTCCTAAGAACAGCTAGTATATCTTTCCAGTCACCAAGATGTTATTGTTTCCAGTCCCTATGATAGTTAAAAATTCTCTTCTGCTTAATAGACATATAGCTAACAAACCCTTAGCACTCTCGCTAAAGGTCACCGAGGACCTTGATGATAGAATCATGCACTGGCAATACCAAGGAAAGTGGCTATCCCCCGACAACATGGCCCAGATGTGTGGTCCTAGATGAATTAATGAACAATAAGACTGTTCCAACCTCAAGGTTAGTTTACTGTCCAAGATTGACTCCGCTTTTGTTTTACTTTCCTCTCACCTTCTTCTTACCCAAACATTCGCTAGACCTTCGATATTTTTCTTGCGATGTGCATGATATTATAACGTCTGGCAACCCAACCTCTGGCTGGGCCATCAGCATCCGGACTGAGAAACAGTGGGGCTATGGGTCAGCTAAATGGGCTAACAAACACTACACATTAGTTGACAAGCCAGACTACGAGATATGGTACGAGGAGGTAGAGCAAACTGAGCTGCGCAAGCAGGTCCGCCATCAAGGGTATAAAGTACCCTCTGATACCTGTAAGGACGAGGGAAGAGGGTGAGGTAAGTTCTTTGACCCTTTTATACTATTCCAATACTGACTACTAACTAGTTAGATTGTTGCAAAGCTACTCGTGCCGCCCAGTGCGACCATTTTGAACTCTTCCAGCCAATGTCCCCCGAGCCAACGTGGTAGTCGTGGAAGCAAAGAGGTACTCAGCCGCGAAATGGCCTTATTCAGTGCTTGGCCTACATGGGTAAGGGTCCAAGTAAACTTCTACTATTGTTGTCTAATTCGTCCCAGGGCGTTGTACACAGGCTTCGAAAAGAAGCCGGCAAGCAAAACTGCACTGTGCATGGAGCCGAGTATCCGTGCCACGCGATCATGGCCACGACCAGAGTTTTACACTCAGCTTGGTTGGAAAAGGCAGAATACAGAGGCCTTACAGGCCCAGACGGTCGGCGAGTAGTCGGGGTTGAGTGCAAGCACTGCATGAAAGGGAAGGGGCCCATTTTAGGCTGCATCATGGTCCCTGAGATCGCCGCTCATATATCCGCATATATTTATTTACTTCAGGGCATTAAGTTCAAAGTGCAGCTTGATGTTGAGAATACAGGCTAGAGGAAGAAATGATGGATGATTATCAAATAAGCTTTTGGGAGAAACGTATGGGTAATGATACTGGATCAAATTCAGACTCCGCGGAGGCTGTCCGGCTTCAGCAGTCGCTGGGAAGCACACAAGGCTCGAGTACTCAATCTCAAGCTGAGCCAGGTGGAATGAAAACCATGCATTCTTGCGCCTTTCCACAATTCGTCCCGCCTGTGTCCGTTGACACAGTTGCGAGGGGTCGGGGTAAACGAAATCCATCCATCCATACTATACCACATAGACCCATAGTTTTTTGCAAAGAATCACATTTGGGGTTTAGTTCACTTGACAACGGAAATATACCAAATTTCCATTTTCCCCTCCGGGTCCATGACCAATCTCGAGAGAGAGATCAGTACGATTCAACCGAGCAAAGAAAGCCAAACAGTCCGTGCCTTTGTAATCATCGATACAATGCTTTCTCCGGCGTGACCATCACTGATCGAGTACCTGTATTCATGCTGATAGGGCTGCCGACACCGGAATTGCCTCTATCTCTCTAGTGTAGCGTTCATTGCTTCACTGATTGCTTTGCTCTCTCCACCACTATCAGTCTTGCTGAACAATGCCTTTGTAGACATAGCTAAACTTGCAATAGTGGGAAACTGGTTGTACCAGCACTTCCAAATCAGCTCGCCAATGATTGAATCATGATCCAAGACTGGAAACCGCATGTCTTGCAGCAAGTCCCTAAGTGCCAGACCGCGGTCACGCTGTTTGGCACTAAGTCGCTTGTCTCCGTATACTTCCATACCGTAATTGATGTAATAGTATATAGAACCAAGAGAAAACTGCTCAGTTCGAGGCCCTAGGAGACCGGCTGTGCAACTGGGCACTTGATAGTCTAGTTCGTCCTCCTTTAACTCTCTACCCCACGGCTCTTGACAAACCTCGAACGGTGTTCCAAATTACGCTGTGTTGTCGAAATCAGTTAATTTGATTCTGTCGCGGTCAAGGAGTATATTATCCGGTCGGAGATCACCATGGGCGAGTTGGAGCGTTTCAAGAAAGGCGATGGCCTGGGTAAGATCATCCATCCATGTTAGTCGTAGGTGGAGTGGCTCCAATTTATCCACACTGGTAACCACCCTGGTATTGCGGTCGAATGTGTGATTGTCTTGAATACGGAAAGCAAGCGACCCATCTATTCGCTGTGTCAATGGAGGTCTTCTAATCAGGGCTGTTAGGTGTATCACCTCTCATGTACTCAAGGAAGATTCCCTCTGGTGTGTGATCGAAACACTGCACAATAAATGCACAGACCGCTTGTCGGGATAGGATTTTGTAGATCTCAAGCTCTTTGCAAAACTGCTGCCTGGCAAAATCATCGTCTTTTGGAACTTTGACAACAGTACCAGGGTCGATCTGGTAGATGGAAGAGATGCCTCCCGACGCAATCAGAAACATACTCTGGAATTTCTTTTCTATCTCCATGGGTTCTGGGCTTCGGAGAGTGCGATGGTATCAGTAATGAAGTCTATATCATGCCCTTCTCAAGCAATAATATGAGAATCAGTGGAGGGTTGGACGAGAGAGAAAATCAGTGTGGTGGCCGGAAGCAGGAGAGTGAGAGGGAGGGAAGGGGCCGGGTTTGCGTAACGCAGTCAAAACGCTAAGCCTGGCGTCGTGCCTCTGCTGAGGAGTATTGCCGCGGCCGACCAGCACTTCATTGCTGCAATTAACGCGAGCGGTGCGTGGGCATTGACCCATACGGGCGATTTGCTTGGCTGTACACAATTGCCGCTACCTTTTACTTCCTCGGGCTAGCGGGAGTGTGTATCAAGGGCAACAATTTGAATGAAGGCCTATGTTGGCCGGTATTTGATGATTTTTCGTGACTTTTAATGATTTTTGGGCGTAGATTAAAATGTTTTGCTGCAGTCGCTGAAAGACCCAGCGGACATTATCTTGTCTAATAGGCGCATATGTTAGCTTCTCTGAGTGCTCATACAACTACGCCAACAGAAGTATACCCCACAAGCTCGAGGCAACAGCCAAGACCCGTCTTGTACAGTCGCATATCCGAATATCCACAATGCAGGAGACGCAGTACAGAGTAATTCACAAAGCCCAATGATCAGCGCTGGTCCACTAGGAAACGATTAGGCCGAACTGTGCCGTTGCAGGCATTAGCTCATCCATGTATATAGTATGTTGGAGAATCCCCCTACGGCAAAAAGCCTATGTAGGTGCCCGTTGAGTAGACATTGACATATAGACGGGCACGCCCATATGGGTAAGCCCATACCCGGCCCATGGGCTGGTAATAGGTCGGGACCCCCCGCCCGGAGGCGGGTAGGGGTGATCCTAGCCTGCCCGGCGGGGACCCGTATAATACCCGTATGACCCAAACTTAAAAGACCCACCGAGTATATGGATTAATGTAGGTTTAGGTAAATTACACCAAAAATACCACCTACGGAGGTTGTCAAATAAGAGAAAAAGAGGATTTCATTCAAGAAAGGCATCGAATTCTTTCTATTCTGTAAATTGATCTACGGCATAAAGGAATATACAGGACGGGCCTCTCCCCAACCTATCTGGCCTTGGACCGGGTTTCCTTGATGATTTCATTGACTATATTGTCAAGAACAATCTCACAAGTCTCATTGGCTTGCAAGTCCTTAGGTGCAGTGATGGCTCCATGTCAGAACTCATTCTCGATCACGCAACTGTCATGCTGGAATCGACTTATGTCAAAAACACTGTGCCGACCCGCATCGCATCACAGGCTGGAAATTCGAGGCGACCGGTGGTAGGCCGCGTGTTTGCTCCGCAAATGAAACCCATGCGGTTATGACCTCCGGCAATCACAAAGTCTTCAATGTAGGGAAGCCTCTTCCTAAACTGGAAAATGTCGACGATCTTAAAGAATGTCGACGATCTTAAAGCCGCTCTCGCTGTGGCTGGTGTTCTTTAATTTGTTCTGGCATAGACCTCCTTCGTTATTGAATCTCTCATCCCATTTCTTTTTTTCATCCTAGAACCCATAGTCTATGCTAAATCCGTAAACCTTGTAGCTGGATTAATTAACAGCCCATCCAGATTACGCATGTTATATGCTCCACTTGCATCGTCCTGAATAGGTACTGGCTCCGGCATATTCGCGAGACGACTTGTGAAGCCACGCGACAGCAGTAGTCCCACAATTCTTGCTGCTTTGATGACTCTGAAAGTCGCATTGCTCAACCCTCCAGCTTCCTTGCTGAACCTGCTCCAAAATATATTCTCCAAAGTGACATAATCGTCATACCGGACCCAGCCGTTCCTGAGATGAACCTTACTTATCAGTCGCTGGTGAGAGTAAAGGTTCAAGCCAAATGGCGCAATCTCTGCTTCGGCCCAATCAACCACCCCAACTAGATTGCAAGACAACTCGTTCACGATAATATTGCAGACACCAAAGTCTTTGTGCAGTAGCACCATGGGAAGAGAAAAAATGGACGGTAACGAGTTGAGAGACTTCTATTAATGGGCGGAAGCGACTAGGGAGAGAAGCAAATAACAAATTCAGCTCATTTTTGTATCGACGGTGTAGGTTGTCGCGGTACGTTTGATCAACATCTTGAGGCCCTTTCCACGAAAGAGCAAAGAACCTAAAAGGGCCCGTAATTAGCAATTTGGTGTATTTATAACGGGAATGCTAAGTATACTTCGCGATATCAGATACAAGAGTCTTGCGCCATGAAGAAAACTTAGGTGAGTTTTCGGGCACCTGACTGTTATGTGCAAGGATAAAATCCAAATAACTAATGCCCCTTACTCGGCTCATGACGTAGATGTAAAGGGGTTTTTAACTCTCAATAACTTCTCCAATCTGCCCCAAAAAGGCGACATAGGGTGCAAAGTGGCCGTAGATGCTTCGAGCGAGATTCGCAATCTCCATCCTTAGTTGGAGGGACCCAAGGCGAAACTGAACGACGAAGTCGGCATTGGGTCCGGCGTAGACGGTATAGCTGCATACACCTTGCACGGTCACGGGAACGACGTTGCCACCAAGATGCTCCCTCGCAAAAGTGTCACAGACTGAGCGAGTCGCTGCAGTCTTCTCGAAGAATTCAGCAATTTCTTGGTCAACAGAGTATGTGAGGTCACTGGTAGCCATGGTGGGCACAGGTTGCTATGTTCAACGATATGGATTAGGAACGAAGCAGGAGAACGTGGTTGGGGCAAGGTAGAAGAAGAGGTGTCTTTATATTATACCCCTGGTATTCGTAATTATGTTCGACTGGGTGTCAGGTGACAGAGCATCGACATTCGGAGGCCTGATGTGCCTGCCCGAGAGTTTGGTCACCATTTGCCGTTCCGGACAAACAGTTTACCTGACAAAAGCCTAAACTAAATAAAACAAAACTAACCTGATGTAGTAAATCAAATCACAGGTCCCTATATTACAGCAAGAGTCACGAAAATGGTGGAAGGCCAACAGGCTTGAATCTGCATTTATGGCTCAACCTGTAAACGCATTATGAGGAGATTTCTTGGGGGATATCCGGTATATCGCCTTCATGTGGCATCCGCAATTGCCCAGAATGTGCAAAACAAGCTAAATGGGAAATATACAATGTTTCGTTTTGCTTTGATCTAGATAACCTATCTTGTACATAAATTTATTCTAGTGTGAGAGACTCATTGGAGAATGGAATCAGGCAGGGTGTCAGATCTGGTGATTCCTGGAAGGTCTTGTCGAATGGCCACATGGGGCGACAAATACGCTGATGATCAAGGCGAGGAAGATCCTGGTCAACACCACCGGGCGTCAGAGCCAGCATCCAGTCAGTCGCCATATTGAAAAGTTCTGGCTCCAAATACCCAATCTTGACCATCACGATATCGACCGATCGAGGTTGGAGATTGAGATCGGTGAAATCTTTCTCGTGGTGGTAAGGTTTGCGAAGTCTGGTGATAATGACATACACGCTGCCGACCTGAAGCACCGCTTCAACTACAGCATCTCGATCTCCATGTTTGATCGCATGAACACGTCCTGTCATGCTTACTGGGCCTTCATGGATGTTATCCACCTGTGCACCAGCAGTGACGGTAACCGTGGCTCCTATGCCTACTTCGAGGATTTTCTCGATAGCTTGCGGTCCCGGAATGCTGGCGTAAATTACTTTAGGACCAGATGACTGCTGAAACTCGGGCCGCTCAAGCACTCTGGCGAGGCTCCAGGTAACGTCGCCCGCACCTCCAGCTGTAGGGTTGTCGCCAGAGTCCGAGATGAAGTAAGGTCGGGCTGTCGAGTTCAGAGCAGTGTCAATACACTGCGCGAGAGATCCAGTCGGTGCAACGAATTCGAATCTCTCACGACTATCCCAGAAGTAGTCTGCAAGCTTTCGAGCACCAGCATTGACCGCGTCGGTGTCCCATCCCGTCACCATCACGACCGCGTGGTTGCGAGGCTCATCGGCCCAGGCATATCCCACCCAGATAGCAGCATCTAGAACACCGGGCATCGATTCAACTTCGGGCACAAGGGCGTAAAGTCCCTTAGCGGGCTCTAATCGCGTGGATGTTTGTTCTCCTGGAAGCAAAATAGGTATCGGAACCCATGCTTTCAATGGACGGGCTGGTGATGAGCCCCCCGCAGTCAACAAGTTGACTAGGTTTCGACAGGCTCGCTCTTTGGTGTCCATCGCATCTTCATGGGGTGCCATGCGGTAGCAGGTAATGAGGTCTGTTTGGTGTGCCAGCTGCCGTGAGACATTTCCATGAAGATCCATTGATGCCGACACAATGACCTGCTCACCGATGACTCGTCTTACTCGACGGAGAAGTTCAGCCTCAGCATCGTCTAGGCCTTCCACGCACATCGCCCCATGGATATCGAACCAAAGCCCCTGTATAGAGGTTGAGTTGCATATCTCTGTCAACCGTGTGATAATTTCCGCAGCAAGCTCTTCGAATACATCTCGAGTGACAATTCCTCCGGGAAGGGCATGCCCGATGAGTGAGCCACGCCAGTCAGCCGCCTCGCCAAGGGGTGTACCAGGATGAATGAAGGTATACTTGTCGATGACCTCTTTACCGCGTCGAGGATGGAATGCAGGTGCGAGAGTACGGGCCGGAGAGAACCCGGAGGTTTCGCAGGCAAGTCCCGCAATGGCGATGACTGGACGGCCTGCCATTGTATGCCGTGGCTTCTTTGTGCGGCTTCTTGAAGTGAAAGAAGCTTGGGGATTATACATCTCTCTCTAAAAGTACACTCGACGCGGATGGGCCAAGGTTGCACCGAGGCTTGCGAAGCTTTCCCTTGATATGGCTTAGCGCGCTGGTAGATCCATGCAACGTCGCTTCGGGCCGCCCCCCCCCCCCCCCCCCCCCCCCCCCCCCGCTTGTCTATCGCCCGCGACTCGTATACAATAAGAACTCTGTATCCTAATACTTGTAGATCCAAGTATGCCTAAAGGAAAGTGTTGAACCCGGGGAGTCATAAGGTGACTCCGGTTCATGCGGTCGGGAGAAAGAAAGGCCGACCTTCGGATAGATGCCTTTTGTGTAAGGCATCGGTACGGCTGAATCGCCATACATCAACAGTGCCAAGGATCGTCTTAGACATATCTTTAACAAGGTACAGGGAACACCTAGCGGAACCAAAATCCAAAGAAACGATACATCAAAACCATTATATGCATTGAGCTTAAGCCTATTATTCTCATAGTATAAAAACCAGGACAGGTGCCTCTCGCTGTACGTTGAAACAGATAAAAAAGAACAAAAGTAGCTCAAATCAAACATATCTCGTCAGTTGTCAGCGCTGAATAACATCCTCAGTTTGAATGAAGTAACTGTTGGAAATGGAAAAAGTCATAATGCATAACGCCGGAGGTAGGTAGATGGCAGAATAAATCGCAGTGAATCATGGTCTTTGATAGTCGGAGTACGTATCGTAATGTGAGTAGCCGTTGCCCTGTGGCTGGGCCCAGCCGCTGTTGCGGAGACGTCGTTCTGCATGGTGTTAGTGGTGAGCAGTTAGGAGATGAGAAGTAGAACGGAAAAAAAGCAATACTTACCCTTTTCGAAATCACGCCACCGCTTCATGGTGATCTTTGTGCTGTCAAATTCGCCCTCGGTTCCGCCGTGACCTTTATCTTTTTCTCCGGCTGTCTTGCGTGTGTCTCCCCAGCTGAAGTCGTCGAATTTCCAGAATGCGTAGGTAGGGAGGACGAAGTTCCAGATTGGCAGTGAGAGTAGGTAGATCAGCATCCATAGGACGTAGACGAGGCGGTGGGCCGTCACGACGATCAATACACCGGGGAGACCCAAGATAAGGGCCAGCAGGACTAGAGGAATGACCTGCACGGGTTTCCGGACGATTGATGAAATAACAACGTAGAAAGTAAAGGCAATAGCAGCTGGTAGAACGAGGGTACCGATGAGTTCGATGAAGATGACGAACTGCATGCTGAAGCAGAAAGTACCACATAGATCGCGCACGAGCACCAATTCTAGCAGATTGTGGACGGTACTGTTAATCCAGCGGCGGCGCTGGGATAACAGGACCATGAATTTGTCGGGCACAACTGTCTTGCACACGGCCTGGGGCACGAATATTTGCTTGCGCTTGGGGAAGGTCTTGAGCATCAGAGTGGTCAGGTACCGATCTTCGCCGAGAAGCAAAAGGTTCTTCTTGTGCAATGTGTCGACCACGTTTTCGGAGTAGTGCTCGACAATGTCGGGGTTAGCCAGGATGGGTACCCAGTAGTTCTGACCACCCTTGGGCGCTTTGATGCGGTACATGGTGAAACAGCCTGGAAGGCAGGTTACACCACCGAACACGGATTCAAAGGACTTGGCTTGGTGGTGGGAAATGAAATATCTAAAGTGGCAATTAGTCTGTGTCGCCGTCAATGATGGGAGGGCACCTACTCGAATACTTGGATCATCGTCACCCAACTGTCTCTCTTGTTGGCAATCTTCGTCTCTCCACAAAGACCCATAATTTCCGGGTCCTTGACCATGGCCGAAATCATGTGCGTCAGACTATCCGGGAACACCTTGGTGTCGGCGTCAACCATGAGAACAACCTCGTAGAAATCTGGGGGAATGCCCGTAACATTCCACAATCCGTTAAACATCTCGAACTCGAGCTCCGTCATGCGTTCATCGAACATGACCTTCTGCAAAAAGGACATGAGAATGATCTGACTGTCTCGCTTGCCTCGGTTACCGGGCTTAGACACGGTCGCTTCGGCGGGAGTACCACACTTGACAATCATCATCATGGGGACGCGCTGCTGCCTGTCCGGCGGGATGACGGAGGTCTCGCCGTAGTCATAGAATCCGGTATACACCTTGGACATGTTGTGACGCTTTGAGCCCGTAGCCACAGCCACGTAGGAGAATGGCTGCACTTCTTCCGGAGGAACGACATGGTCTTTCATCATGCCAAGAACTATGTCGGGAGTCGAGAATTCTTCTCCTTTGCCTTTGATGATACCGTCGCAGATGACCAGAATGGTCTTGTGGCTGTTGGGGTAGTCGGTCATGGCAATGGAGTCCAGAGTCGACCGAATACCCTCTTCACCTTCGGAGTAACACGTTACCAGACAGAGCGCATGTGCCAATGGATAGCCGAAAGGCTGCCATTCCGGTGGAGGCTGAGGGACAACAGCTTCGTGGATAAATCCAGCAGGACCAAATCCCTCAGACTCTGGAGCCATCGTCGAGAGCCCCGGGTCTTGCTGTCCTGGGATCAAGCTTGTTCGACTGGCGGCTGGGTTCGTGCGGGGATCAACACTGAGAGTACCGCCACTGCTATTATGACTCATCTTGTACATTGTTCCGGTGGTCGTGGAGCCTGGCATAAGACGAGAAGTCGAATTTTGGCTTGCCATAGTGACAAATTGTGAAGGCTGTTTGCCACCTGCGCTGTTGACGTTATATGGACTGGAGAAGCGAGAAGTGGTGGGCAGGAAACTGGCCCGCTTGCTGACTGAAGGAACTGGAGGATCAGCGACACGAGGTCCAGGTCGGTAGATATCGTTGGACCAATCTTCGATCTGCTGATTGCGAGTCCTGGCATCAGAACTCATACTAGTCTTTTGCGCGGCGAATCGAGGCGCCAAGAACCACTGGAAGAGCAGGGCGAAAGCAAATTTGATAACAACAACAGACAAGATGAAGATTAGGGAGACATAGAGTACGACCTTGGATGCAATGCATCCCACGGTGTCGGTATCGATGCTGCCCACTTTGATGATCTGTTCCAAGCATTTTCCAATCTGCTTCTTATCGCCGCTCTGCAGGTAGTAAGTGAGATCGACACCTCGGACAGCCGGGTTTTCACGCAGGAAGTCGAATTCACTTGGGTATGAGACCTGCGATTTGTTGAGCCAGCGTAAGAGATCGAAATCCAGAACGTTGCCCGAGTACACGGCCAGGTTGCGGCTCTTGTTCTTGGTGTCCTCCCACGTGTAATACACATCTCCGGAACTGCTCAGAGAATAGAATGGATTCCGTGCACCTGCACTGGTATGACAGGCCCAACCAAGATAGTACGGGCTCGTCAAATTGGGCTCTGATGAGCCGTCCTGGTTGAAAGGTTGACAGGGGAAGTACCATCCGAGATCTCCCTTGGAGTTGGTCGGAACACCGCCGCCATCAACAGCGGTGATCAGACCCTTGCATGCACCGTTGACCTGCTGGAAGAAAAAGCTACCATCTTGACCGCCGTACTTGTGAGGCAGGTCATACAGCACATTGCTACCCGCGGGAATGCCCTCTGCTGGACCGTGTTTAGATCCAGTCAAGTCGTATGCTTCTCCATGGAAAATCATGTAGCCTGAGCTAACCTCATTCACCTTCAGACGCACCGGAGGTGTACCGCACACAGTAGCCGTGAAACCGAAAGTCAGGAAACCGACAAAGGCAGCGATCATGAGGATAAGACTGATCAAGCCGATCTTCTCTCGCCAAGCAGTTCGCTGTTCCTTCTGCGGCATGCCGAAGCATTTGAGCACAAAGTCCGGCACCAGGCAAGTGACAAGTGCACAATAAGTTGTCCAGAGATCTGGTGGCTGCCGTGCCGTTTCCAAAGTCTTCCGCCGCTGTTTTTCGTACACCGATGCGCTCCTAGAGACTCGCTGAGAAGACGACCTCTTCTTCTTTTTGGAGCGATGGCGGCTGGGCGCCCGGTCCATTGGTTTATTGATATTTCCAAAAATATGCTCCTTAGTCTTCATATCCATGCTGCGCGAGCTATTGGTCTCCGCCTCGCCGTCGCGATCAAGTAATGGGTCGTTTCCGGTTGCAGAAGGGTACGTGGGCATTTTATGCGATCGTTGACGATAATGGTAATCGCGATGTTCGCGGTCCACATGGCGTCGCTCCGGCTTGACCAGACTTTTCTTGCGTCTCACATCCCTGCCTCTTTCCATGCGCTCCTCATCTGTGTCAGCGCCCCTCCGGTGGCTGTGCGAGTGTCGGCGATGTCGGCGATGTGAAGAGGGGGAGGTTTGGGGATCATCGCTGTATGCGCCGGTTTCAATGTCTCGGCGACGATGGCGGCGCGAGGATTCACGGAAGGCGCTGCGCTCATCGCGCCGCGGCGAGGCCTTGCCCGGCCTCTGCGGCAAAGACATTGACTTTCTGGGCGGTTTCAGGTCAGTTGCAGTTCGATAATGGGGTGCGTCGTTGTCGCACTCACTATTAGAGAATTGCGGTCATGCAAAGAAGTTCAAAATTGTAGAGATTATGTGAAAGATGTGGTGTTGTGTCTATCAGCACATTGTCCTCGGCGATCAACAAGCCGCAGCGAGTCCGATATCCACAGGCAACGCGATGGGTGGTTTGGGGCTCTTCGAACGACGTTCTTGAAGATTGAAGATCTTGTCTAAAGATGAGACACCCGATCTCGATCGAGACAACGCAGAGTCCCGACTAGTCTGCGGGTTGCATGTACGGTCGGCCGGTGCAACGAAGGCCGGGGGTGGAGAATAAACAGAGTGAGGTCCACACCAGCGTCGAGCCCGAGAAACGAAAACGAGAAACGAGCGATGGGCAAAAAAACCCCACGAAATCAAAGAACAGCCTCTCGCATCAGAACAGCCAGATAAGTCGAGGAGATGTCCGTCACGGAAGAAAGTGAGACAAAGGCGATGGTGGGAGAGTCAGCGTCTCCAAGTCCGAGTCAAGGTAACCTTTGCCTAGAACCACCGTAGCATGAACCTGGAGTAACTAAGACTTCAAACCAAGGTCCCTAAGACGGCCTACAGCCTCTAAGATGGAAGTGAGCCCCCTAATAATAATCAACTTGTCGCTAGGGGCAATATGCTCGGTGTACGCAGTAACCCGCCCAATCAGCGCAGATAAAAATCTCAGCCCAAGCCCAAACTAAACCCAGAGTGGTTAACCCCTTTGTGTTCGCTGGACTGTGAGGGGAAGATTAAGCCGAGGGCTTACATTTTTTCTTTATTTTCTTTATTTTTTTCTTATCACGAGGCCTGCTATTTTTGGGGAAGCCTCATGATTATTGTTCGTAGCGGAGATAACTATTCTCGCTATGTGGGCACATGCACAATCTCGACTCTTTGTATCGCAAAAACCAATTCATAAATACATAGAACCTAACTAAATGTGCATTTGAGCTGCTAGTGCATCTCTCTAGCATCATTTATTGCCATTAGCAGAATGGACCGTGGTTGTACCTTGCTGCGATCATGTCGTTAGGTACCTCAACTCCGCGACCGGGTTCGAGCTATCATATCTTCACTAGCTACTCCGTAGAGCCACACCTGTTTTCGTAGAAAATAAGAAAATCAAAAGCCCTAGAAGAAATCAGCCTCCTTTAGTTCCTTATGACTTCATGGCTCCTGCTCCTGCGCTCGAGCATCGACATGAGATCGACGGGCGATCAGTGCAGCAATCTGCATCCCCAGGTTTTCCTAGATTATACGTTCATGTTATTCCCTAGGGCAGACCAATCACACAGTAAAATGTACGTCTTAGGGGTCAATGTATCCAAATTTGGACCATTTTCCAGCAAAGCCGACCGGAAAAATAGGAAATCACCGTCGGACCAAGGAGGCCTTCCAGTGCCTCTGTGATGTGCTATGCAGCCGTGGGAGTCATGGGAGACCACGTTCTTATGCTACCGTTCCATATTCGCCTCCAGGAAAAAGGGAAACAACTCCGACAGGGGTGCTAGCCACTTAGCCCATAAGAGGCTATTTCTGGCGACTTTGCTGCCCTGTGTTGCTATTGCAGAACTATGATAAAGGCTCCAAGATACTTGGTTCTCTTCTCATGATTTGACTGCTCTAGTTTACAATGCCCAGCCTATTACCCAGCAAGGAGATCTATTGAGGTCCACTCCCGCGCGAGTCCCAAAGTGCTAGTCCCGCAGGAACGGAAAACTCAATTTAACCCTTTTCCATGGGATCGCTCTATAGATGTGATTCCGTGGTGTCAGCCATTTCATCACCAAGTACCGGGGTGAGAATGGCGCGGTTTCACAGAATCGGGCACGTCGGGCTGCTAATACACCCAGCAAGTAACGTGCCGAGTTACTGGCACAATGAGAGAGAAAATGATCCAGGTTCCAGCGCATGGTCGGAAACACCGGAGAGTTCGTTTCCGCTAGTGAGCTGCAGTCAATTCCCCATTGCAACTAGCACGATGCACGGCCACTGTCCCCAGCGTCATCTTCACTGTCAGAGATCGCCTTCCGAGGTCCACCACTGAACGTATGCCATAGGGTGCAGCTCGGCTCTGAGATTGAGGGGTAGAAGAAAGGCCATGGAACCGAATGGAATCATTCTCGTATCCAAGTGAAGTGAAGGCCGATGTCTTCTTGGCCTCTAGATTCTCCTTAAACTGTAGGACTATGTCGAGTGAAGATTTGAATGCCTCCGTAGTGTTTATGCAGCATAATACCTCCGCATGCTTATATTAGCAGTGGCGATGTGGATCACGTCGTACAGGGGGTCGTGATCAGTCTCAGCTCCCGCGTTATACGGGGGTAAAGATGACTTTGGAGGGCGAGCCGAAAATAGCAAAGACATATAGCTCCACTCTACTCCATATGTCGCCTGACTTTCTTTTTCTTTTTGGTATCTTAATCCAGGCAGAATTTTACTATGTCATCTTGAAGACTTAAGTTAAGAGTCGTGAATGCCTCTAGGTACAGAGTATATCGTATGTGGCGAACAACAGAGTAATAGTGCAGCTCTCCCATCTTTATCAATCGCCAGGAACTAGTTAGCGACTGGCATTCGAAGTGGGGAGTGGAGGCGACTACTGATCTTTCGTTGGTTGAATCACTACCGTTGTTGCTAGACTCCGCGATCGCTCCCCTTCTCCTCGCTTCATCCAAAAGAATAGTCTTTCGCTCCCTAGGTTTTCGCCTTCGTTTTTGATTATTCTTGTGAGTAGCGCAGGGCAACGATATGCTATCGATCCATGATGAAACTAACGTACCAACCATGTAGCCTCAGTCTCGGTCCAAACTAGAGCTACTCAACCCCAACCTTGACCCTTCCATCTCCACAGCCCATTCAAACTCTCATTGGAAGGTCTCGACATCCGGTTCTCCATAGTGAGATAAAGAAGAGATCTGTTGTTGTTTTCTTGTCTCTATGTCGGCGCAATAACATCTCCCGATATCTCCGTTCTGCGGTCGCTAACTCCACATTCCACTCACTTTTTCTGGACTCTATTTCCACTCAAGCGGCCCCGACTGTCGTTACTCATTGCCACTACATAGCACAAAATGGCTGCTCACGTCGCAAGAGAACAGCCCATTCCATCTCCTCCTCCAGCTTACCTCAGATCTTCTCCTCCTTTCTCCTCCGACCAATCCACTCCTAGGACAACACCCCACAAACCCCAGAGATTGCAAATCACCCGCAAACCTTTGTCAGCGGAGTCTCCAGATTCGCCCGTCATTCAGCATTCACCACGATCACCTGTCAAGATAGACCACGGTGTGGAGCCGCCGCAAGCGTCCAGCGCCAGGGTCCAGATTCTACATAATGGGCGCCAGACACCCCAGATAGAGCTCCCTGAGTTTGCCTGGAATCCTTCCTACCCGCAGCGACGAGACTCAAATCAAACCTCACATCCTCTCCAACGGAATGCGTACGGCCATACCCCGACCAGCAGTGGCTCCTGGTCCGTGGTGGACAGCCAGAGCAAAGATGAGGCGAATGCCAATCCCAAGAAGAGCGCCTCGTCGCTTGAACAGGAGAGGCGAAACGATAATAGCTCCTCTCGCGGCAGCTTGGAAAGCGTCGCTCAGACCTCCGACAGCTTTGAACCTCTTCAGTACCATCACCAACAGCTTGAAAACTTACGGGCCGCGCGGGCGTCGACATCAGGAATGAACTTGGTAGACAATCCCTGGGCTTCGACCGGGAACTTGGCCGTGAGGAAATCGCATCTTTCTCGGCCGCTGTCACAGTATTCCTCACGGTCTGACCTCGGTGGTGGTAACCATCAACGCAATCTATCGGCGTCCCCATATCTATATGGCCGGTCCCCATCTCGCAACTCTACTGCATCTCCCGATACTCGCCCTCTCTCCGTCCTTGATCTTTTACATACATCCTACCCCCAGCCTGGTCCAACCGTGACCTCATTCGACAATTCACGCCTCCGGTCATCTGTGGGAAGTAACGCGTCGCTGCTTGACCACAAACAGACATTCGAGATGTACCTCGCGAACGTGAAGAAGACAGACGAACCAGCTGTGCAGTACGAGTTTGCAGTTTTCATGATCAATTCCATGCGCGAGATGCCAAATGTCGACCTGGAAGACTCAAACTCAATCACTCGCCAAAGGCTCTCCCGTGAGTCCAAGTCCATTCTCCAACGCCTCGCCGACCGGAACTACCCATTCGCGCAGTACTATCTCGCAGACGGCTATGCTTCCGGTCTATTCAACAAGGGCAAAGAAGACTATGATCGAGCTTTTCCTCTTTTCGTGGCCGCCAGTAAGCGCGGTCATGTCGAAGCCTGCTACCGCGCAGCACTGTGCTACGAATTTGGCTGGGGCTGCCGAGTAGACGGCGGGCGGGCGGTACAATTCTACCGCCAAGCCGCATCGAAAAACCACCCAGGCGCGATGTTGCGGATGGCCAAGGCGTGTCTGGCAGGCGACATGGGACTGGGAAAACGGTACCGAGAAGGCATCAAGTGGATGAAGCGGGCGACCGAATCTTCCGATGCGCAGTACAATTCTGCGCCCTATGAACTCGGCGTGATGCATGAGACCGGCTTTGGCGACGATGTGTTCCCGGATGCATCTTATGCAGCGCAACTCTTTACTAAGTCGGCTGAGTTGGGTCATGTCGAGGCGAACTACCGGTTGGGCGACGCGTATGAGCATGGAAAATTGAATTGTCCACGTGATCCTGCTTTGAGCATTCACTTTTACACTACTGCGGCGCAGAGTGGCCATCCTTTGGCTATGATGGCTCTTTGTGCCTGGTACCTGGTCGGAGCCGAGCCTATCCTCGAGAAGGACGAGAACGAGGCGTATGAATGGGCTGCGCGTGCAGCTGGTACTGGTCAGTCGCCTTGTTATTCTCACATTGCGGCCCTGGAGCTAACCTCTTACAGGTCTTGCGAAAGCCCAATACGCCGTCGGCTACTTCACCGAAATGGGCATCGGCTGCCGCCGTGACGCACTCGAAGCAAATGTGTGGTACGTCAAAGCAGCCGATCAAGGCGATGAGCGAGCGAAGCACCGTATCGCAACCATTAGAGCCGCAGCAGATGGAGCCAACCCAGTCATGACTGGCCGAAATAGCGGCCGGATGAGGAGACCGGATCTGAAAACACAAGGTGAGCACAATAGATCCATGGTGCTCGAAAGTAGCGCTGACCGGACCAAGAGAACGATAAACCTAAACAAAAACGCTTTGCCATCTTCTAAACTTTCGCTGCAACTCATCCAAACTCTTGCATTTGCATATACACCTTCCATGCATTCATGGGATAACCCCCGGTTATCTCTCATCTGCAATGATATCCCACCAAGTCACTATCACCCTTCATCTTGGTTCCAGGTTCTGTGTTTTCTGCATTATTCATATTCATAATCACGGCTGCATGTCTCGCTCGGGTTTACTCGTGGTTTACTACTTCGAGCGATCGATGTTTGTGTATAGCGCTCCTCTACTCTTATGCCTTGTTTTCTATTTACTTTGAGCCTTCTGGTACATGGAATCGGCCAGAAATTCGGGGATATATTATGATCTTAATGAAAATTTCGTTTCTCTGTGCTTGTTTGTAGTTGCGGATGTTCTTAGATATACCTATATAAGCACCTGGAAATGTTATTGAATAGACATTTCTGCTATTCCAGCCATTGAGATGGATCAACTTGACCAAACTTTGCTTCTAGGCTTTGTAGAATCCTCTCTATGTACCCAGCAAATGAATATAGGTATGGTACACTAGTTTAGATCAAAACATGGTCAAGGTCCCCACAGTAGCTTCTGCCTGGAAAGATCTCCACTTGGCGCTGTGTTGCCTGGCGTTGTTCAGGCAGCAGCCCCCAATTTCACCTGAATCCTCAGGCCAACACCAAGTCTCACTTCCATCTTGCCATTCAAAAGGCACTCTCTCCTCTTAATTCGCTCTTTCCATTTCTTGTTTCGATCTTTTCATAGCCTGCCCTGGTGCGTGTGCCACTGGCCCGTTGATCCCCTATCCATTCTAAAACCCATGGTCCCCTGAATCCCACACCTTTCAGCTCACACTTCGCCTGTCCATTTACTGTTGTTTCATCATTCGGCATAATGGCTCCACGGTCGTTCAAAAACTTCATCATTGCCGTCAGTGGAACATTTCCTGGCTATAAACAGGGTGAGCCCCGATCCAACCCCCGGAGGATTAACCCCACAAGGCTGATCGTCTGCACGTGGAAATGGACATGCCGCTGACGCTCATCCTGCAGCCGATGTGAAGGCCCTGGTTGAGAAGCAGGGAGCTACATTCTCCACTGCTGTGATTGATGAATGCACGCATCTAATTACAACACAAAAAGATGTGGACAAGAACACGACTAAATGTGGGTTTGGCCACCGCAACGCTGAGACTCGGCATTGACCGAATATCACAGATAAGGCTGCATGCGCAATCACCACCTGTCAGATTGTGTCCTTGAACTGGCTGCTCGAGTCTATTGAAGCCAATAAGCCACTTCCCAAGAAGACTTACGTTCTAGGCTCGGGCCAAAATGGGACTGATGTTCAGAAAGATACCAAGGAGACAAAAAGCGATAGCAAGGACACAAAAGTTGATGCTCAGAAGAGCACACAGAAAAACGGCCAAGACGGAATTTCTGCGAAGAAGCGCGACTCCACACAGGTTGATGGCGTTGAGGAAGACCCAAGCAAAAGGCAAAAAGATGCACAAAAGGCCGGCTTCAAAAGCCTCAACATCCCTGTCGATGAAGCTTTTCTTCGGGAGAGTGCCCATTCCGCAGGTGATTGAGACTTCTCTCTTTTATCTTCGCCCAGGAAACTAATCTTATCATATCCAGGCGCCCAGGTCTACATTGATGCTGATGATTTGATATGGGATGCCACTTTGAACCAAACCGTCGCTGCCCAAAACAACAACAAGTTCTACATCATCCAACTGCTTCGCGCCTCGCGCGGTAAAAAGTATTTCACCTGGACACGGTGGGGTCGCGTTGGCGAGTATGGTCAGTCAGCCTGTCTGGGAAGTGGGAGCCTGCAAGATGCGATTCGGCATTTTCAAGACAAGTTCAAGGCCAAATCTGGTCTGAAATGGGAGAACCGCCTCGATCCCCCGAAACCCAAGAAGTACACCTTTATTGAGCGAAACTACGAGGAGGACGATGGCGATGATGATGACAACGTGAAGGAAAAGAAGGAAGAGATTGAAGATTCAAAACCCGAAGTTGAGAGTGCTCTATCGAAGCCTCTCCAGAACCTCATGAGTTTTATCTTCAACCCGGCGCATTTTCTCTCCGCCATGGCATCCATGTCTTATGACGCGAAGAAACTGCCGCTGGGCAAGCTCTCCGACAGGACGCTCAAGAGCGGGTTCTCGATCCTAAAAGAGTTGTCTGAACTTATCGCGGATCCGAGTCTGGCAGGGTCCAAGTACGATACTGGATACGCAACCGCCACAGCGAATCTTAGCGATCAATATTTCACAATCATTCCACACGTCTTTGGTCGGAACCGCCCGCCCGTTCTTAACTCGAATGATCAGATCAAGAAGGAAGTTGAGCTCCTGGACGCATTGACTGACATGGATGTCGCCAACGAGATTATGAAGGATGCCAGAGAAGCTGATGAGATCAATCAACTTGACCGCCAATTCCAGAGCCTCGGAATGGAAGAGATGACTCGGCTTGATCATAAGTCCAGCGAGTTCAGTGAGCTCTCCGATTATCTGTCGAATTCGCGTGGCGCAACTCATAACCTACGATACCAAGTGATTGACATTTTCCGGATTGAGCGACGGGGCGAGAATGATCGTTTCAATTCATCTCCTTATGCCAAAATCAAGGGCAGCGATCGCCGACTTCTTTGGCACGGCTCTCGCAGCACCAACTTCGGTGGCATTCTGAGCCAGGGTCTTCGAATTGCACCACCCGAAGCTCCCGTGAACGGGTATATGTTTGGAAAGGGTGTTTATCTCGCAGATACATCGAGCAAGTCTGCCAACTACTGCTGCCCATACAACAGCGGTAACATGGGGTTGCTTCTTCTGTGCGATGCCGAGCTTGGTGACCCTATGCTGGAGCTTTTCAATAGCGACTACAATGCGGGCGAGAATGCCAAGAAGGAGGGCAAAATCGCAACACTCGGCCAAGGACAATGTATCCCTGCCGGATGGAAGGATGCCGGCTGCTTGAACCCGGCACTGAAGGGTGTCAAGATTCCAGACGTGGGCACCGGCACCTCGCGCAGGGACAACGCGTTCCTTCAATACAACGAGTACATTGTTTACGATGTTGCGCAGATTCGTCAGCGATATCTCTTTTACGTTAAAATGATGTGATTTGCCCGTCCTAATTATCATACTGCGGCATTTTATGGAGTCTTTGTGCACTGCAATGGAGTCTGTTCCAAACCCGAGTTTACGTCTTTTACGAATGTACTATTCTTGCACCAATTAGGAAGTCAATCAAAACTCGCTATTCAATATCGAAGAAAAGACCCTTAAGGCTATACTGCTAGCTCATAACCTGCTAGCCTCACACGCAAAACTATTTCAAACCCAACCATCCACATGTACATCATCTTTATAATAATCACCCCCTACACTCAGCCTCCGACAAAACATCCCCATAATCCAGATCCTTCTTAAAATTCACCGCCTCAGTATGCTTCTCACGACAAAGATCTTCAAATCCATCCCCATTATGCGGCAAGATACAGTAACTAGTACAAGCACACCACCTCCCCGAAGCAGCCTCACAGACCTCCCTATTATCCATGAACCCAATATGCTTGCAAGACCAAAGAGAATATTTCACTTGGTCGTCTTGTGTGCATGCAAAATAGACAGTCCCGTTGAATGCCACAGGATGGAAATCGCCGTCTTTGCATGTCATTGAGCATTGGTTGTTGCTGCCGCACTCTTGGTTGGACTTTAGGTACGCGGCGCTACTAGTCGCGAGTGTGAAAGGGAGGATCCATTGGAGATGCATATCTAAGATCTGAGTTAGATGATGTTAAGCGGAGTGGGGGACATGACTTGCCTGAAGATGCTTTAGATGTTTTGTAGACGTTTATGTGGGATGAATGTTTTGATGTTATGATGTTTCTATTGGAGACGTCTCGATTTTATAGTTGCTCTGGAACCTTCGCGATGACGAAATACAAATCCACCCCTTGAAAATCCGGGGTTACGGCAGTCAATGCAACCCCAGACTTGTTTCATCATTGGCTTAATGTCGTAGGTTGTCATCCCGCTAGTTTGATCTGCGCATCCATACTTGAAAGGTGTCTATATGAGAATGTCCGTCGACGGTGGTAAATGGATTGGTAATGTAGGGCTGAAACGCGATTATGCGGGGAATTGAAGCCGCGAGCTTAAACTTCCAAGCTATTTGATCGTCGACGAGTGGGAATTTAGTGTGGTTGGTAATAATCAAGGGATGATAGGGGCTTCCTTTGACGATCACTCGAAATATGCGCTGTAGGAAGGTTCTTGCCGATACCCGTGACATCATTTGCGGGAATGGGATTTGCTTTTACATTGCGTCTTCTGTTCAGTAGATATAATTGGGGGAGAAGCATTGCATCCATTTAAATTTCTAACGCATAGATGTTACATTGACCAATCCAAAATGCCAAATCTCAATATCAACCTTGTCACCCGGATAATCCCCAGAAGCTATACCCTTGTGAGAACGAGAAAAGATTAGAGACATTTCCAATAAGCCTTGAAGCTGATCCGCAGTTTGCAACAGCCGTTCGTGAGAACATCTGGAGAGGTCTATAGTCCAAAACTACACCGAGATTTGAACAGCTAACAGTGACAAAATGGATCCAGAATCACCGTCATCTAGGATTGAAAAGGTACCGCCTGATATTTTCAAGTCCCTGAAGGTCCCCATCAGCAGAGTTGGACTTCTCTTTTTCAACCCAACCAATGGTGTAACCTCCACCGAAATCAATCACGTATGCATCCTCATGGACATCGATGAGCACATTTGCAGCCTTTGCATCTCCCCAAATGATATCATGTGTATGTAGGTTTTCAAGTGTTTGCGAAATCTGATCCACCCATTTCTGTCGGAGGCCGGAAAATTTGGGATCATGCCCATCAACGCCACTGAGTGTAGCTCCATCACAATCAATGTACGATAATACCAACCCCATGACATACCCATCATCATCCTGAACCAGACTTTCCAGTTGAGATGTAAAAACTGGAGAGTCGAATTGAGCCATGCGGATCTTTGAATAAGTGAGAATCTCTCTGGCAGTAATACCTGCATCACCCCCATAGACCATCTTGAAGAAGCTAGGACGTGATTGCCCATGAATGAAAACTTTGCGAGGTATTCCTGGAAGTGCAGCTGAGGTTGCACTAATCGGTACCTGTGTGTCCCTGGGATGATAGACAGGGAAGAGCGAGTAGTCAACAGAAGATGGTAAACGGGCCCCGATGAGATGATGTTTCACATTTTTGGTGCTGCTGAGAAAAACGGGAACTAGGTTGCCTTCCACCACCTGCACAGTGTAGTGCAATTCTTCTGCAAACAGACAGTCCTTAAGTGTGTAGTTTCGGCTCGGGTCCAGGGGAGTAATTTCGTGAAAGATTGGCAGGAAGGGTTGCAAGATCCAATCGTGCATTTCTTCAAGGGGGTCTTCAAACTCCCAATCCGCCTCTAGTTCAGACGCATCAGGAATCCATTCTGGTTCTTGACGTTCAACCTGTCGAAGATATTCGGCCAGGAGGGCAGGGGAGCTTTCGAAGTTGGAAGTAAACAGATCGATTGTGAAGCGTTTGTTGGAGACATAGACATTCAACTGGGTGTCTTTGTTCATGCTACTTGACCTAAATGGACCGATATTGTAAATGGGCTGCTTCTGTGCCATGTTGGCTGTCGAAAATGTGTGGTAAATGAAAACTGAGGAGAGGGGTAAGAAGCTGGATAAGGGGAGAGCACGAGCGAGTGAAAGGTATAAGTCATGTGACAGCTAAGTGGTATTTGCATGAGGATGAGGGTTGCACTGTCTGGTTTGTTGACACATGCAGGGATGTCCTGGTCAGTAAGCCAATGAAAGGGTCACGATGTGGATCGACCGGACCCTATCGCTCGAGCAGAGCAGGTTGCAGCGCAACCACCGCTGAACCACTGCTGGGAACGTCATCAGGACTTGCTCTAGCAGCAAGGTCTTGTACTTGCCGCTAGAAGAGATGATGCCACCTTCATATACTGATTGAATCGGTTCCGCACTCAAAAGAATCACGGTATCACCTACGGTACATGGATAGCTTTTTCCTCCATTGTATGAGACCCCAATGACCCGTGCATTTCCCAGATGATTCAACTATCCTATCCCAAGTGAGTGGTTCGTCGCAGTGGATGGATAGGTTCCCCCAACCGCCTATCCCTGGCAAGATCTCGATGAAACGGAAAAAGACAATTATCACGGATTCCGCATCGTGATGTGCATCTTGGTCAAAGAGCATAATGTCTCTGAATTGATCATGGATAATTTCCAAGTTTCCACTGGACCCAAGGACACGATATTCGATAATCAATGCGAGGATAGAGTTCGCGACCTCGGACACGCCACATGCCGTACTGACATTGAGGGGAGCCATGTTCAGCTAACAACTGCCATGTTTCTTCACGGGCTCTGAGTTTTGGATTCTGGGCATATCAGTGCCTACATTGAGTACATTGAGTAGGAAAAAGTATATTCGGGCTTAGCCTATGGATCATTGAAACGATTTGTCAGTTTTGCGTTGCTAGGCGTGAGGACAAGGTACATAGAAGGGATCGGAGCCGAGATCGACGACTGCAAATCGGGCCGAAGTGTTGGAAACCGGGGTTATCTATTGACACCTAGGCTGAATATTGAAAATGATGCAATATAAGATCGAGTATTTCCGATATTCATCAGCCTTTCCAAAAAGCAGTTTCGACACTGTTCAAGCACGATTGAAGATCTATATCCACTTTTCAAAGCTCGCTCCACTTTTCTCTAATCCTATGAGAATATCAAAGCGAAGCGAATCGTCACTAGGAATATCGTCAAAGCCTGACTGTTCTGGGAATGTAAAGAGGATATACGCTTAATTCCAGCATCAAATAGATAGCTCAAACACTTCCAGAACCTAAGATGATAAGCTTATTCTAACCACAGCCCCATTATATGACAACATTATGACAATTTAGATCTCCAGTGACCCACCAGCAGCACATCGCTACCAAACAAGGAGACACCAGCAAAGCTCCCGGCCACAGTAATCCACCCCTCGCAGGAGGTTCGCACGCCAAGCACGAACCACAGCACGCCAAGAAGTTCCCCTATTATATTGCATCTGTCTTCAGGGGTTATCGGTGCCTTGTTTCGAGCCAAGTTGTATGTACTGTTGCACCGACTAGGCTACTCTTTCAGATTAATCTTGATAGCTCCACGGCAAGGTAGTCTACCATTGGCTTAGCATATGTGTTCATGCTACATATCAGGTTGTACTCCGTAGCCGATGCTATAATTATCAATTGATGCTGCCTAAACCTCGAATCTCGATGTTTCCCGCCAACCTTGTTGGGGCAGATCCAGCCTTATAACAAAGGATCAGTATTCATCTAGACTCTCTAACAATTAACTCAATGAAGTAGCTAACTTACATGAATCCAAGAATAAAAGACCCAAATAAACCACCAATCAAAAGTCCAAGATCTTCCCAGCTCCCCTGTTTCACATTGAAGCGATCCCCACCGACTCCACGGGTGGCGGTCACTGACCCATGCGTCGCAACATCAAGAATGCTATAAGACCTCCTAGTGACCTAACATTCCAGCTGTTGGTACCCGGTACTTCTATTTTGACTTCAAATCTAGTACGTACAATCTTTCTTTTACCCTACACCTCCAAAACCACATCCATAACTACAATCTATCCCTCTCCTATTCACAATCCCATCCCTTCATCCGAATCCGAATCTGAACCATTCTCCACTCATAAACACCTGCTAACAATATCCAGAATCCCTCCCGAAATACCCTCTACAATGCGCGCCTCCATCCTCATCCTCGGCTTCCTCACCAGCCTATCCTACGCTCTCCCCAAAGCCGACCAGACATGCCGCGAGGTAAACCATCCCTCAAAACACCCACTACCATACCAAATATCAATACTAACGAATCAGCCTACGCTATCCTGCAGCAAGATCGCAACCTGGGGCCAGCCAATGGCCTGCTGTTACCCGCTAATGTGCGCGACTGAAGGCAATAGCACTATCGGAGTAAGTCTAGGGTTGAAGATGGTTGGAATGGATGCTAATGGATTCGATGTAGACTTGTCCTCACCAGAACTAAGTGGGGTTGATGTGGGATTGTATTGCACATAGGGATTCGGTTGGAAGTTCTTCACTTGTACTTTATTCGTTCCTGGGTATATATCGAGGATATGACAATTATGGTCTGGTTTGCTATGTATGTTGTGGTAGAGGGGCGTGTCATAGTCTATAGGATACTTCAAAAAACTCGTATTTCGGTGTTGGATTATCTGGGAGACGAAGTAAGGTAGTAATGCTGGGATTAGCGATGACGCACTTCCTGGTTGGAGATGCAGGGCTGGTTCAATGGTGAGACATGCTGCAGGATTATACATTGTGCGGTTGGGTAGGGGAGGGGTTGGAGGTGCAGATGGCTGGGGTTGATCTTGTGCAGCTTATAAAGGCTTAGGATTGATGGATGGGATGGGATGCTGTCTGTATGGAATATATACGGTCGCATGGTTGATATTTGAAGCCTCGAGGGAAGACTCGTTTCTGTAGAGCGACGGAGATCGTAAAGCTTCAATTTAGATAACCTTGGAAAGCTGTGGCTTAATCAAATAGCAAACTGTACCCCGCGGTTAGATACAGATCCAGACGTTAGATATGGCAAGGACATCCCAGCAATTGCAAGGCCAACTGCGGCGGTAACACGCAGGACAATCAGCCTGGAGGCTCGAGTTACACATTGAAATGGTTACGGTGGTCCAAGCTGCTGTCTATACGAGATCAACACATAATGCCGAGATAGATACAACTACAACTACACATGCAGACAGTTCATAAAATGCGTCAATAAAATAGCCATATACAGACAAAAGCAGAGCAGAATAACAGATAGAAAAGTGGATACAGTCAGGTCAGTAGACAAACGTCGAATAAAATGAATATCTACCACGTAAACGTCCAAGATATCAGACAAGAGAAACAGAAAGTCAAGACGGAGCCCTCCACCCTCCGAGAAGACAGGCAAGGGACCGAGGTGAGAAAGAAAAAAGAACTCCTATTCCTCCTGTACAAGTTTTAAAGAAACACCCGCTTGGGCATGGCAAGTTTAGAACACATCGGCACAGCCCCAGTGCTGCTCGACGCCGAAGGAGCCAGGGGACTTCCACTCGTCGTTGGCGTAGGAGAAGAAGATGGACTTGGAGCCGATGGCCTTGGCAATGGATTGAACGGCGATCTTCTGCTCGGAGGCACCGGGGATGGCAGCACCGTTAGGAGAACCAGCGTTGGGCCAGCCGGTCTCAAGGTTGATGACGTCCTTGCCACAGATCTGCTGGAGGATCTTGTACTCGCTCAGAGCGAACTCACCGGCCTTCTCGGCGGTGGTCTGGGAGTTGAAGAAGGGATGGATGTTGGCACCGACGACGTCGACGGGGCTGCACAGGGCGGAAGTACCGTACTCCTGCCAGATGTCGATGGGCTCGGTGGTGGTGACATGGCCGGTGTAGCCGGCGCCGGAGAAGGCGGACTTGGCGGAGGAGATGAAGCCGGCCAGCTGGGTGGCAGAGACGTAGCCGCTGGAGATGGCCTCGTTACCGACGACGATCAGCTCGACCAAGTCCCACTGGGCCCACTTGTTGATGGCGTCAACCTGCTCCTGGGCGCCCGAGATACCGGAGGACTCAATGTAGACACCGACGATCATGTTCATGCCAAGGGACTTGCAGGCAGAGCCGATGTACTCGAGACTGTTGCAGTCGGTGGAGTAGACACGGGCCAGGTTGAAGCCCTTGTCCTTGATGGTCTGGATGTTCTTGGTGACCTCGTCCTGGGTCATGCAGTTGCCGCTCGCGGTGTAGGGAGAGAAGGTCATACCATACTGGCCGGCACCGGTCAGGCCGCTGCTGGTGGTACCAGTGCTGGTAGCCTGAGCAGCAGAGGTGGTGGTGCTGCTGCTGGTGGGAGCAACGCTGGTGGGAGCGACGCTAGTGGCAGCAACGCCGGCGGGCGAGGTGGCAACAGCGCTGGAAGAAGGCAGACCGGTGCTGGTGGAGAAGGGGCAGTAGTAGGTGGTATCAGTGCGGGTGGCAGTGATGGTGGTCTCGGGCTGGGTGTAGGTACCCGGGGTGATGGTCGAGGGAGTGGGGTAGACAATCGTGGTGCTGGAAGGCACGGAGGTGACGGTGCCAGGCACAACGGTGTAGGTACCGGCCACGGGGCAGGTGTAGGTGGTGTACTCGATGACACTGGTGACAGTGGTGCCAGTGGGCTTGACAGTGGCGTAGGGGCAGGTCACGACAGTGCCAGTCTCGACAACAGTGGTAACACCACCAATGGTGTGAGTGCCGCTGGGGACCTCGGTGCTAGTAGCACCGCAGACGGTGGTGGTGTCGGTCACGGTCATGGTGGTGGCCGGGATGGTGTAGGTACCAGTGGTGGAGAAGCTGGTAACACCATTGGTGGGCAACGACACGATGACGGTCGAGGTTGAGGGGGTCGCACTAGAGGTGGAGGTCGCAACGGCCGAGGGGGTCACAGTGAGAGTGCTAGTAGCAGTGCTGGTCGAGTGAACCGTGCTAGTCAGGGTCGAGGTCGACTCGGGGGTGGGAGTCGAGGTGGGAGTCGAAATAGGCACTAGGGTAGGCGAACCGTAGTAGGTAATGACCTTGGTGGTGCAGCCACAGGTCTGCTCAGCGCCGAGAGCGGGGACCGAGGAGGTGACGACCGAGCTGGATGAAGCATCACGGCGCTGGTGAAGAGCATCATGGCGACGGTGGAGGTGACTGTCGGCCATGGCAGATCCCACCACGGCCGCAGCCGCAAAGATTGAACCCTTCATAATGAGAATTCAGATTGCGTCCACACAAAGAATGAATGCCCGCTGAACGAGTGAAGCGGTGGTAGTTGGTAATATCAAGGAACGTGGAGTGAGAAAGTAAAGGAGAGGTGGGCACGCAAGGCCTTTTGTTGGAGACTTAGCGCTGGTGTGAAGGGGGGTGGGATGGAAGGGAAAAGGGGAGAAACGGGCAGAGAAAAGGGAGTTAGGCTCAGTAGTCTGCCTATATGGGGATCCACCGATCGCGATTTATTACGGGCTGTTCGTACGTGGTTGAAGTCTAGACGTGCGTTCAGGCACAGCTATATGATTGGACAAGTACCTACAGTCCCAGTGTATTCCCAGTGTTGGTTGGCCCGCACGGCTCGGGCAGGAGCGGGGATATTCTGTGTGTAAACAGCTATACGGTATCAATTTGGATAAATACGATTCAATTGTCAAAAATAGGCCTGTCTCAGTTTGGGAGACCCGGGACAAGACAGATACATTAGCTTAGCCCCTTACGGACCCCTGATACCTGTGTAGGGACCTAGGCTGTTTAATCTGTACTTTTTTTGAATTGTTATACTTGTAGAGGTTTGGAGACGTGAATGCCTAGGAACTAAGATCTAGAGCAGACAATCTCGTATCTCGTACCTTGGGTAATGGCTTGGGGAAGCGCTGAATTGTTTCAAGTAGAAAGAAAATCAGGAAATGAAGGTGCGCCATGTGGCTCTGATCTAATCTCAAAGAGGGAAGGTGGCAGCTTCTGTGGGTCTTGGCCTCACCTGTTATTGGTGACACGTCTGGCTTTAATTTCCGCCCTGCCGATCGCTATTCATTACCCAACTGGTAAATTTATTTACTTACATACACTACGCCATACACTCTGGTTTGCTCCTTTGTTATGATCTCGACTTGATCTCGTAAAATGCCTGGTTCCAGGCAATCATGACATAGTCCGTAGTGCCATTTTCAACCCTCCTATTGTAGCGACATTCATTAATTCGACCGTCTATGCTCCCCTTATACTCTGATAGTGTATACGCCCCTGATGATCATCGACTCGTCAGCACCGCTCCGATCCCTGCCGATCATTTGCAAAAGCATAAGACTTGCTGCGAACCAACCTCGAACCAACCTTGGGAAATCGACCCAGAGTCTGTGGCCCGTCCACCTTCTATTCAAGGCTTAGCATTTCTTTATATTATTTGACGTAGAAACTTGCCCACTCTGCCACTCTCCCACTCGCCATGGTGATCTCCGATGCGAACGTGGGAGGGGCACACCTCCAATCTGCCGGCGTTGATCACAATGCCACAACGGTCTAGATCCTGCTCTTCAATATTGAACAATAAAGCATCTACATACAGAGTACGGAGTACCAGACAGTTGTATATAGGAATTCACTACCGCAACGACCCGGGCAAAGCTACTAGGCTACTATATTACCACCATATGAAGCCACTCCGCCACGCCTCCTGAAATAATAATACCTCGCTAGTCTCGGCTCGATTATTTCCCGACATAACCGATCGAAGCCAATAATTGACTAGGACACATTGCGCAGCTTTCGCTATTTCCAAGGTTGTCTTCACAGTCTATGCGCCGTTAAAGACGTGTCCAAATATCCGTTTGCCATGTGGTCCGCAAATACCTGGGGCAAGGTATGTTCTGGAACGTGACATTTTCTGGGCAACAATGTGACCCCACCATACAGTTGGTCTCGACCACCAATCTATGGTGCGCCAAGCAGGACAGTCGATCTGAGCGCGTAACTTGTGGAATCGTGGAGGAGTGTTGCTGGTTGGGTCTAGGCTTGGCGAGAACCTGATTATGAGGCTATTCAGGGGTTGACAGGGGTGTCCCCAGAGTGCGGTATCGTTGGGTGTGGGGCCAAGTCCTCTTCTGTAGTCACCTCTAACGTGCCCAGTGTTTCGCCAATATGTTGACTATGTACGGGTAAAGCCACCAAATTGAATGTTCCTAGTTCTTCATTTCTACATTCCATGTCCATTCACGATCTTCCGGCTCGTACTATTGTCGGAGTCCCCTTCCATGATGCTTCGCATATTAGCAACGATATAGGTAGGGCTTTGATCTACTTCGGCCCCTTTGTAGCTCAAAATCGTCTGGATGAAACCCTGTATCGCCTAGAGGCTTAAGAAGGCACCATCAGAAGCCATGACATAGGCAACGAATGAACCTAGGAAACACTCGTATTTTTCCCTACATGCATCGCCCTCCTCAAGCTGAGGCTGTCTTCTTTGGCCTTGAAGCATGATTGCTAGAACATAGACTATCTAATCAGGAAGAAGAAGTCTTAACTAGTTAGTGTGATGAACCACTAGTCATGTGGCTTATGCACCAAGGCATAGATGCATGCCTACACCATAAGGCACCAACGGATCTGGGACTGCACAGAGACAGCCATTGCGTACACGACATCGTCGCTGCCTTGGTATGCACCGAGGAGCAGAGCCCATGCTGCTTGCAGTTTCTCTCTGGCGGCTGGTGAGGGAATGTCGAGCTTTCGAGAGCAATATGCCCCCTCGCTTTCGGCCGCCAGCGAGTTTGTAGGTGCTGGAAGTGGCTTTCAATACCGAACTGTGCTCCAAGGTAGACTTTCAAAAGGCCTCGCTAGCTGCCGCAGAGGTAATGTGCCGCTCGTCCAGCTCATGCCGCCGGTGTTGTTGCGTTGTCCAGAACCCCTCGAACAGGGCGACAAAGTCCTGCAAATCCGGAATCGACGACAGGACCTGAGGCGTCCCTCAACATTCCTGGACTATCCTACGTGTGTGCCTACGCGACCGGCTCTCTCTCACTTCCAGTTTCCTTCTTCTCCTCCTCGTCGCCCTCCTTTTGCTTCTCCTTGACCGGATTCCAGTTCATTCCCAAGGCTGCAACAAACCCTCGCGGAGCGGATTCATGAACATATTGTACGACATCGAAGTCGACACCGCTACGGCAAAGCTGATCGCAAAGCCTACGCCTACTAGTCCGAGGGGCATATCTTTTGCTGCGAGCGCTATCTACGTCGCTAACCACGGCTATGGGAACGATAGCCTAGTGCCTATGCCCAACAATACTTGCTACCCAATCTAGGCGGCATATATAGTCGAGGGTTGGAATATAGTCAAGAAGCCGAAGCCTATTGCCATTATGGCGGAGCCTAGTAATATTAGGGGTATATAGTACCCGATTGCGGAGAGGATAAAGCCCGAGCTCATAGCTACCACGGAGAGCCTAATGATTAAGAGGAGCAGCATTTGCCCCGATTTGGCGGCCGTCGCGCCCTTGATTGCTTGAAACCAGATCGGAAGCTATACGTATGATATGACGAGTGAGCGAGCCTATTCGATGAAGAATGTTATGCCAAGGGGGAACTCACGAAGTAGTCAATTACATTAAGCGCCGCGGAAGAGCAAAATGCATAAAGCATACATAGCCCTGCCGTCCGATTGAGAATGACCGAGCGGGGAATCATAGCCTCGTCTTTGCGGAGAGTCTCGTACGCCACGATCATGGCAATGCACTCCAGCCCCCCAACAGTGCTATTGAAGATTGGTCTCCAGCGCAACTGCACCGTATGCGAGCCAGCACTACATCGTCACGTCAGTTAGCCGACCATGTTGTAGTAAGAGTTCTCATACATCAGAACACCATTAAGAACCCCCGAAGCGCCACAGCTAGCAATCGCACGCCCAACGATAAAGGCAGCCGAATTAGGCAGCGGTAGAGACGATGGATCCGATTTCGAGAATTGCAACCGAGATGACCAGCAGCCATTTCACGCGGAACATAGTGTACAGTTTGCCGAACAGGAACTACGTTGAGCAGGTTGTTAATTGGTAGGCCGAGCTATACTAGCCGATGTCAGTAAGAGAGTAGAATTTATTGCTTATCGTTGGCGTTGCAGTGCCAACGATTGTGTTGTCCTAAACGCGCACCAAACTTGTTAGCAAAATGTTGCGACCTCGTTGAAGAGGAACATACAAGTCCTAGAATGAAGATGGCTAAGCCCATTGCGATGAAGACGGGGAGTTGCTGCCATAGGCGGAAATCGGTTTCCGAGTCTTGCTGCTCGGCTACTGTCTCTGCATTTTTTAAGGGAAACACTTTCTCGTTGTTTTCTGTAGTGGCGGTCATGGTTGAACCTAGGTCAACAGATGGATCGACTGTCTGTGGGAGGTAGAAGATTTCGGAAGTGTAAGTGAACAAGGATTGATTAGCTAACTAGTACAGTGGTGTTTTTTGAGATAGTTATCGCATGCTTACCGGTAGTATTGAATTCACATAACTCTTGCCGCATGTAACTAACGAAGTAAAATACGTGGCTATGTGATCTAATTGGGCGGATCCGTGCATTTCTCTGTCGGCCAAGGTAAGGGTCATTAGTTTGGGAGGGGAACCCTGTCAAAAGTCAGCGTAGTCAATGCGTGAAATATGAGACATTTCTTTTCTTCTATAAATATCCAGATCTGGGGATTTCTACAAGGGAAGAAAAAAATGTAGATATGGCCTTAAGGTAGACAAGCTGATGTGGAAAGATGCCTCTGAATTGGAATTCATGACCGAGATTTCACAGCTACTGGGGCATACAGAGTGGATTTAACTTGATAATTCCTGGCTCAAACCACTGGTGACCACTCTCTCCAGGTCGTGGCATGATATTATACTAGGCGTAAAGTATTGATTCTTTATACAGACCCCAATTCTGAGGGTTCAAGCAAGCGGCCGGTTTCTACTTGGCTGTGGGAATACCGGAGATCTACAAGACCACCGAATAAGAAATATGTACGCGCACCCAGGAAGAAACGCCAAGACTAACCGGTACCCAACACGACGCGTTATCTTCGGACGACTCCTCGACGGAGAGCGAGGACCTGCCACCATTGCCAAGATTGCATGGCCAGCAGAAAGGAAAACGCAAAGGCCGATGGTTTCATGGTTGTGTACCTAACTAAGAGCACTGACGTGTGGAGGCTCCTGGCCGATGGGTTCTTTATGCTGGAGAATCCGGCGTGACTAGCACCTTGGAATAGTAGTCTCCATTACTGAACTAGTGACACTTAGTACTTCATTTCATCCAGGGTAGGCTCTCCTATATCAGGTCCATTATCCTATCATCCTAGCGCCTAACTGCCGACGGCGCCTCGCCGGTCTCCAGGGTAAAGCACTAGTACCTGGACTCGGTTGGGCTTCGCGAGTCGACTTTTCTGGGATGATTTGGAGATGGTAAGATTTTCACCTAGAATTAGTTTGGTCGCTGACTTGATAGATTCACGGTGGGTCATACGCCTACCTGGGTTGATTACTGCTTGTTCTTTCCAATGTTTTTAGTTTTATGGCTCTGGATGATATGGCTGAGAATACTTCAGTTGAGGTTGATGTCTCTTTAGATGCCTCTGGAGTAAGAGTGAATGTTTCAGCTATTAAATGTTTGTATTACATTCGATACGTAGTGCTGAGTTTTAAGATTAGGATTTTTTGCCAATGTTGATTTCAAATATTTACCCTGTCAAGGCCATGATCTATAGTAAGACCCGCCGAATTGATCAGCGGAGCCAATCACAACGAAGGCGTTGGAAATGTGAAGCTACATTAGTACCAATGTGAGTGGACGGGACGGATAAATGAAGACTAAACCCAGGCCACTACTTGGTTACATCCAACATCAACGTTACTAACTACAAGATAGCAAATGTAATCACCAAACGATGGACGATGAATTGATAACCCGGACTAAAACGCCGATAATATGTACATTCAACAGCTGACACCAAATCCACGTATTTTATATATGACAATCTAGAGATTCATCATGGATCGCTTACTCCCAAGAGTCAATCTTCATAGTACCCTTCTCAGCGAAGTTCTGATGCATCTTGAAAGCCTGGAAAAGCATGTGCGGCTCATGGCCCATACCCTTGCGCAGGCACTCGAACTCAGCGCGGTCCAGGTAATCAGTGAGAATGGGGTAGTAATCGGGGTGGGAGCACTTCTTAATGATGACGCGGGCACGCTCACGAGGCGACAGGCCACGCACATCAGCAAGACCCTGCTCAGTAACGATGACGTCGAGATCGTGCTCGGTCTGATCGATGTGGGTGGCGAAGGGAACGATACAGCTGACACCGGTGGGGTCGGTCTTGCTGGGCCGGGTGGAGGGGGTGTGCATGATACTGTACTTGGAGTTGCGGAGGAAGTCGGCGGAGCCACCGAGGCCGTTAAGCATGCGAGAGCCCATGACGCAGGTGGAGTTGGCGTGGGCGTAGATGTCCACTTCGACGGGGGTGTTCATGCCGATGCAGCCGAGACGACGGATGATCTCGGGGGAGTTGGAGACTTGTTGGGAGCGGAGGAGCAGCTTGCCGGCGTAGCGCTCCCAGTTGTCGTAGAAGCGCTTGAAGCCGTCGGGGGAGAAGCGGATGGAGGTTGCGGTTGCGAAGTCCAGGTTACCGCTGTCGAAGAGGTCGAGGAAGGAGTCTTGCAGGACTTCGGTCCACACCTTGAGGTTGTGGAAGTCGGCGCCGCCCTTGGAAAGACCACCGACGACGGCGTTGGCGATGTTGCCGATACCGGACTGAATGGGGAGCAGGTTAGGGGGCAGACGGCCGTGCTTGACCTCGTGCTTGAGGAACTCGATCAGGTTGGTGGCGATCTGCTGCGAGGTCTCGTCCTCGGGGGAGTTGGGCTGAGTCTGGTCAGGGTAGTCGGACTCGACGATGGCGACGACCTTCTCGGGGTCGATGGGGATGTAAGAGGTTCCGATACGGTCCTCGGGAGCCATGATCAAGTATGGCTTACGGCCGGGAGGAAGATCAGACATCACGATATCGTGCAGACCCTCGAACGAGGGACTGGCGGTGTTGACCTCGATGATGACCTTGTCGGCCATCTGAATGAGTTCGGGTGAAGCACCCACGGAAGCACCGGGAATGATGCCACCATTCTCAGTGATGGCAGAAGCCTCGATAACCGCGACATCCAGCTTGTTGTTCGGTTTGTTCATAGTGTAGTAGCCCTAAAGCCCGGGTTAGCGTTGTTCCGCAACGGGTGGATCCCCGACGCTAAGATTCAAGACGTACATAGACCAAGTCCGAAGGGAACATGCTGAGATGCTTGTCGAAGAACTTGATATTGCCATTGTTGATTCCCTTTGCAATCTCTTTTCCGACCTGGTGGGGGGTGCGTCGCTCAATCATGTTCAGACGAGCCCAGCGGTTCTCCGTCTCCGCACCGGACGAGGCGCCCACGAAGAGGTTGTACTTCAGCTTGCCCTGCAGGTTGTTCTTTTCAACGTGGTCTGCCAGAGCAACGGGCACTTTCCTATTCAATCATTAACATCCGTATTTTCCAAGATTCGATATACCAAAGAGTTCTGAACATACTTGGGATAACCAACGCCCGTGAAACCGGACCAGCCGATGTACGAGCCATGAGGAAACAGATCAATCAGATCCTCAGCCTTGGCAAGCTTGTTCAGATACGAAGGCCGGCGAACACGGCTCTTCAGAAGTGCAGATGCAGCCATCTTGTCGATGGAAAAGGAATGAAAAGTCTAAAGGATAGAGGCGGAGGAAAGAGGGAAGAGGAAAAAGAGAAAAGGAGGGACGTCGGATAGAAATACCGTGAGCTAAAACCCCACGGGCAGATGTACTCCGTACGGTCACAAGGTTCCACAGAATCCCGGAAGAATGGAAAAGGTTTGCAGATTGGATTTGAATCTTTTCCAGCGTCGATAGTCTGCAATTCAAGAATTATACCATATGTAGGCCATTGAATAGGTCTAATGAATACATCTGCATCTTCTAGGGACCCCTATGAATCCCTAGATTCCTGAAAATGTCCGGAGACGGTCCCATCCCCCGAGTCTATGATACCCTGTGTTCATCTTGACGTCAGTTCGGCTCAATCTCGGTGGAGCTCGGGAATACTTCGCATTTCAAATTTTACAATCCTGTCTCGTCACTCTTGATCCTGTCAACCCCAGGAAAATCCCCCTGGGGCTCCAGAAGCTCCATAAATCCCCCAGAAACCATCACGTCAAAATCCTTCGCATGCAAGCAAGAACCCGACTGCCCCCGACCTTGATGTCCTGATGTATATAGCTCGGGGTTGACCCGCCCGGCCCGGCGGCGCACCAGTCCATCGTCTCGGACTGTATCGGTTAACGTTTTCGGCCACACGGAGACTTTGATCCAACCCTAAACCGGCACTCCGTATCGGTGCCAGGGGGAAGGGGGTTGGACCCCATCGGGGTTGGGGTTCGCCGATCAATGATCGACCTTGCTTGTCTATAATTACTCTAGTGTGTGCTAACCTATACGATGCTAGAGCTACGGCAAGCATAGTGTTGAATACCCGCAAAATTCTGGGCTAGAATACATTGAATACAGTACAAAAGGGGGGCTATGGCAAGATTAAGCAGGAATCCCCGGCTCCGGTCCACTCGTACCAGGCATCTGAACCAGAGTCCCAGACACACCGAGTACAAGAAAAGAAAAACGCACTGTGGTTTGTGCAAGTGCAAAAAGCAGAAATAAACAAACCGCGGAGATCATAGATCGAACCCAAAACCATTGCGGAAAAAGTAAACTGCAAAAAAAAAAAAAAAAAAAAAAAACAGAGAGAAACCGTAAGAACTCATAGTCGCAATTTCCTCGTATGATAGACGCCGTCCCGTTCTCAGCAGTAAATGCAATTCATCTTCTTCTCCCCCAATCCTCGTCATAATCACGCTTCCGTAGGCTCCGGCTCAGCATCGGCCATTTCAGTGTCTGCCGGCTCGCTCTTCTCGGTCACTTCCTTGTCTTCTTTGACGGAAGACTGCTCGGCGGGAGCGGGACTTTCCTTGGACAGCGTACCGTCTAGCCAAGAGCGGAACTGCTGGTTCGATTCGTCGACCTGGTCCTTGCTCAAGCCGCGCGCCCAGTTGGGGTTGTTGACGAACTTCTCGACAAAGCGATCGTGGCGCTTCTCGCGGAGAGCGGTCTTTTCCCTAGTCTGCTCTTCTTCTTTAGCCTTGACAGTCTCAGCGTCAGCGTCCTTGTCGACCACTGGGGCGGTGGAGCGCCAGAACCAGTCGTGGCTGGGAGGCTGGTAGAGGATCGTGTAGTTGTTGGCACAAATGCGGATGATCAGCCCGTCGTAGTGTTGGAGGCGCCGGTAATAGCGGTCGTACTCCTCATCCTCGTCGAGCTTGGTTGGAAGGCTGCGCTTCAAGAAGGGCATGCGCATCTCGGAGAATTGTACGCCTTCGGTCGGGTCGCGCATGGAGTAGGCGGTGACGTAGTATGACCAGCGGGCTTCAGGGCTGAGATCCTCGCTATCAAGCGTGGAGTCCTCGGCGGACATCACCTGGATGGTGACTCGATGCTCCGAAGGAATCTGTAGAACATTGTTAGCGGTGAACAGTTCCAGAAGTGAAGGAGTACCTACATAGGTGATGCGGTAGATATCGCCGTCCTTGACCAGTCTCTCCACCTGCTTGCGGTACTGGATCTCCTGGCGATGGCTTGTTTCCTCCTTCTCCCGCTCCCTGAAGAACAAGTTCGCAATATCCGAGCTGCGGTCTCGCGAGTCTCCAGTAAAGATAGAAGCCACAAACTTGGTGATGGACGAGAAGATACGCTCCAAGTTGTATAACAAGTAACCACTCTGCAAGTAGAAGCGGCGCAGTGTCTCCTCCAGGTGAATCTGGTCAATGTCGCCCTTGATGACCTCCTCGCACATGCGAACAATCTGCTTGTAGAGATTGGCTTTGAGACCAACATCGTAGAAGAAATCGGACGGGAAGCGATCAATGAGACACAACTCGTGCGCAGGCTTGGGCAGCATACCCCGGCGAACTTGCTCACGAGCGGCAGCTTCCTGCTGCTTGATCCGCAGCAGGCGAGAGTACAAGATCTCAAAGGTGCGCAAGAAGCACAAAATGTTTAGGTTGGAGTACATGTGATGCACCGTCTTCTTGTACTTCTCGTTGAGAGTGTACTCGCGCTCCAGGTTGAAGTTACCCTGGTCGGGATGCGACATCCACTTCAGCTCAGCAACGTCGAAAGCATCCTCCGACTCAGAAGCAGGCGCGGAAATGGCCCGTACATCGGGAGTGGGTTGCTGGCTAATGGCAGGAACATCATCCTTGGGCTGGCCATTGACGTTCCCGCTACCCTTCTCGACTCGGCGTTCCAGGGCCTCACGCAAGAGATCCAGCTTCTGCGTGTTGACAACCTTCCGGCTAGCGTTCGAGACGTCATCGGCACCAAAGTTATCTTCCAGCTCCTCAGCAGGAGTAGCGCCAATCGAGAGCTCATCCATGTAATCGAGGAAAGTCTCACGATCCAAGCCGAAGAAGGCAGGAATGAAATCCTTAACAAAGTTGATCAGACGCTGCGGATCAGCACCAAAGCCAGAGGTGGTCCGGTCCATGTACAGGCAGAGCAGGTGAGTGGTATCCAACAGGACATCCATATCCTTGAACTCCATCTGGCTCTGGTACTTGAGTGTTGGGAGACCGCTCTTCCGACGACTCTGGGTCTCTTCAAACTTGGACTGCAGATCCTGTTGAATGTTCTTAGCAATAAACAGTTTCTTGTCGGTCTGGCGGGTGGCAATAGCCTGATGATCGAGACTGCGCCAGTAGGCTCTCTGCATCTGCTCACGCCAGACCTTGTCCCACTCGCGCTGGCATGCCTTCCACTCCTCGAGCTTCTGCTTGAGGCGGTACAAGACAATGGGCAAGACCTGGCAGGGGCGCTCAAACATATCACGAATGATCTTTTCGCCACGCTGCCGGTCATAGACCTTCTTGATCACACGCTGGTAAATAGCCTCGCTCTGGCCACCAAGGCCGGGCGGCAATTTGAAGGTGGCACGCTCGGCTTCAGACATGTGAAGGAATTGTTGGACAATAGGTTCGATGAGCTGGATTGTGCGAGTGCAGGCTTCGATGTGGTGGTCATAGTCGTGACGATCCTCTTCAATGCGGTGCAGGGCATCTTCATACTGGTTCTTCCTGTGTGCAACGAAGCCAGAATCTTCTGAAGCCCAAGTAGGATGCGAAGCCCATTCATCGTTCAGGACCTCGTAGCAGAGCTGATCACGGCCGCTGCAGGGCTTTTGTCGCTCTCGCTTGGGAAGCAGACGATAACTGGGCCCTAAGGACCGACAGTGTGCAAGGTTCACCACACCGGACTCTGTCCTGGGCTTAGGGTCGATGGTCTTGTCTTCAGGCTCCTCGACATTCATGAAACGCTTGAACCAGCTCATCAACTCGGCATTGGAGCCAATGAAACCCTCGGCCCTCTTGACCAGAATGAAGCGGTCAATCAGATCGTTGGTGTATAGATTGCACAGCTTCAAGAAGTCGCTGAAGATTTGCTTGTTAGCGATGAACTTCTTGACCCGGTCGAAGAAAGCAATCTCCTCTTGGCTAGGAGTTGTCAACATGGTCGGCGGGACTGGCTCGGGGAGAGCTGGAATCAGCGTCGGCGAAACGTTGGGAATATCAGCACCGGATGGTCTGCCGTGGGTGTGCTTTTGTCTCTATAATATGAGTTAGTAGACTGATGCTAGACAGGGAACAGAGGTGCATGTGAAAGTAATCGAAAGAAAAGCGCGATTGTTGATAAAGTGACAAATGTAAAATAGCAGAGGGGAACAAACCTTGGAGAGGTTGCCAAACGAACCCGGCTGGCCACGGACTTGAGCATCAGGCATACGAGCGGCGTCAACGCCCGAAGGCGCGGACACAGACCCAGTGATACCAGGCGCGCCTCTGCGCTTCTTATTCTCTTTCCCGGAATCCTTCACATTGAACTGGCCCAGAGGAGGCATCTTGACATCACGGTTTGGCGTCTGCGAGGGGAAATCGCCAGGACCACCACGGAGGTCGCTGACGGGGATATTCTCTTGTGCTCGTTGCCGCTCAACCTGTCTAGCATGTGCAGCAGACTCCGGCAAAAACTGCTTGAAGTCTTCTAGTAGGTCAGGCGCAGTGTTGAACAGATGAGTGACCTGCGCGTAAACATCCTGGATAGGTTTTGACTCCCGCTGGTAGGTCTGCAGAATCTCCAGGAACTGCTTGTAGATCTCCGGGGCGCTGGAGAAGCGGTTCTTTATCTTGTTCACATAGCTAATCGCATGGTTAAACTCCACGGGTCCACGCTTGTTCAGATCAGCATGGCCACCCTGGAGCATACCACCAACACCTGCCAGGCTGTTCAAAGGCTGCGCCAAGCCAGCATTTTGGCCGCCGGGGACTTGCATCATACCAGGCCTTCCCATGCTAGAGGCCGCCGAAGCAGCACCTTGCAACTGAGCAACGCCACGGTGATCCTGCGGATGAGACAAAGCCGAGGCACCCTGAGCCTCTTGATTTTGATAGCCATAGTGAGGGTCCTGTGCAGGGCCTTGTCCGTCCTGCTGATACATACCCGGGCCCATCATCCGAGATCCAGGAGAGTATGATCCAGGAGCACCATGCTGCTGGCCCTGCTGCTGCTGGCCCTGCTGCCAACCGGGGCGTGGCTGGTCATAGTAATCATTGCGACCGTGAGGACCAAGTCCTCCGGATGGAGCTGTGGTTTCAGTAATAGTCTCAAAGGGCCGTCCTGCGCGAGGCATGCTCAGGGTGTTGGTGCCAGATGGTGTGGTAACACGAATGGCATCGGGGTTATCCTCGGTACCGCACTCAATGCGATATCCCGGAGGCAAAAACGTGTTGAATCCCTGAATCAGGGCCGGGTGACCGTTGAAGAGAGTCGACACCCGTTGAATCACACCCGGGGTATCAATCCTAACACAGATCAGACCAAAGCCGCAGAAGAATCAACAAACTAAAAAACTCACGCTTGACTCTTGAAATCCTTCATTATGTCCAAGAACCGGTTGTATACATCAGGTTGGTCGACAAATCGCACCTTGACCTGATCCAAATAGCTGAGGGCGTCCTGCATCGACAAACATGTGTTAGACCATTTTCCCAGAAATCCGGAGGGGGGCCAAAGACTGACATTCAGAATCGGCTGCTGGCCCTGGGCAAGGGCAGCGACATTTCCAGGAATTTGCTGTCCCTGTCCATTGTAGCCCATCATAGGTGGGCCACCTGGGTGCTGCATGTACGACCGTGGTGTACCCTCGCCATGCTGCGGCATCTGCGGGCCGAAGAGGGCCGGACCGCCGGAAGACTGCACATTACCCTGGGGACCATTGGGCGGGTTGTTACCTAGACTCGAGAGGAGACCATTCGGGCCGTGGATGGAATTCGGCACCTTCGAGGCGACCGGCTGGTGGAGGGGGATAGAGCCCGTGTGGCTCTGGACCGGGTGGTGTTCGCGCTGGCGTTCCATTTGCTGCCGCTCCATTTGTTCGCGCTCGCGCTGCTCACGCTCCCGGTGGGCCATCTCTTCCTGGCGCTGGCGCTCAAGGATCTCGCGCTCCCTGGAGTCCCGCTCGCGCTCGCGGTTCAGAGACTGGGGAGACGCATGTTGCATGGCCTGACCGATACCGGGGAGGGAATGACCAGAGCCGTGTGACGGGCCCGGTGGATGTTGTCCATAGGTCGGTTGGTGCGTAGCCCCGTGGCTCTGGCTCAATTCTGCCAGTCCGGGGAGGGAGTGTCCGCCCGATTGTCCGGCGGGATGGTAGGGACCTTCAACAGCATACCAAAGTCAGTATATATTTTTCCTGCATGAATAAATCCGGGAAACCGAGATTGTTCTTGACGTCTGTTTGGGAGGAATGCTAACCGCCTGGAGGGGGGAGGACTGGCCCAGAGGGTTGCGAGCCGGGGCCTTGATTCGGAGGATTTTGGCTGCAAAACAAACCGCGATATTAGCCTTGATATCATGCAATGAGTCGCGATTGAGCATACCTGAAAGACCCCAAGGGCCTCTGTTGGTTCATCTGATCCATGCCAGGGTGCGACGGAGGCCCACCAGCGGGAGAGTGCCAGCTATCGTTCCCAGAGTTCATGATCTGGTCATGAGCTTGGCGGCTAAAAGAAAAAGGGTATCGATATCCAATGTTGTATGGACGCTGGGTGGAAGGGGAAGAAGATTTGTGTCACAAGATTGGAGAAGACGAGCTCGCAGCTGTTTTTGTTTGGCGCGTTCTCTGAAACAGAGGTACAACACTCAAATGACAGTCATGTCACAGCATGCTCCACGCCCTGAGGAAAGCAAAAGAAGACAAGCCACAGTCACCACGATGATAAGACTAAGGGAGAGTGCGCGCAACCGATCGCGGGCTCAGCTGTGGAGGCTTTCCCGACCGACTCCCGCTAGTCCATATGCGGTAAGGCGTGCCCTGCCACGGGACTTGGTTATTCCGGTAATTGTGAGCTGTATGTGACGGTATTGGAGTCAATTGCCTCCGATGAGGAGCGTATTCTTGTAAAACCCTGTAATCTGGGAGGCGAATCATCCCTTCCGCCTTCGTCATAGCCCGCTTCCGCCGGCAGAAAAATCACAAAGGATCTGAGTGTCGGAGATTGCGTCCGTGGATATCGTAGACAGGGGCGAGCATACATTGAAGGCGAATGACAAACAATACCTTCGAGGTCTGTAGCTGATTTTATCAGACTGCGTCCATCATTGCTCCTTAGTAGTCAGATCAATGAACTCGGGTTTTTATCGTCCCAAGTAGTCAATAGCAAACAATACTAAGCAATGCTACCGTACGCCCCTTAGTACTGTAATCAAGGTCGAAATACCTCTCGACAAGATAGGTATAATTTTATGCAGAGAAGTAAAGAGCATACAGTCGAGGCCAAATGCTACAGCAGACTATAACAATAACAAACACGCCTCTAAGACAGGCCTAACATTCTCTATCATGAAGCGCCTCCGTACAACGCCTTCGGGGGTACCTAAGAAGCTGCATACAAACCAGACGATAATAAAAGGGGGAATCCAAACACAACCAGGGACGGAAAACTCGAAATGCTGCGGAGACCGCAGACAAGGCGAAGGGAAAGTGGTGAGATTATGGAACCTGTGGCATGCTGCTATGGCCATTATTTTTTTGTCAAGTGCGTTTTCTGTTGGTTTTTGTCTGATTCTCCCCTGATCAACCAATCCCAACCACCAGCCACCACGTCCCATCCCTAAGATGTGCCTGTTCATGGGAAATGCTTATGGTCTTTTGTGCGGAGCTCACAGGGCGGAGAAGACGAAGAGCTGTGGAATGGGTAAGCATAAAAATTCGAAGGTGTAAATCAGATGATAACTTACGTTGTTCGTAGCGGCAATGGCAATGCTGTCCTCGAAGGGGTGCCAGCTCATGTGCAGAATCTTCTTGTTGAAGTCGATCTGATCGGCATCCGTCTCCTTCTTCATGCGACTGCCGGGGCCAGCAGGGCTGCCGGACCTCGATCCGGCCTTCTTGCCGCCCTTGTTCATGGGAGTGGGCACACCGACCTTCTTCGCCTTGAACGCCGACTTGTCCGCCTGGAGCACAATCTCCGTATCCTTTTCTTCCTGCGTCGGGTAAATCATGAAGTTGTTGTTATAACTGCCGGTCATGACGTTCTCGGCGTCGCCGGAGAAGACAACCTCGAACTTGTCGAAGATGCTGTCGTTTTCGTAGGTGTCGCAGAGGCGCGGCCGTAAATGCTCGTGAATGGGAATGGTCTTCACCGGCTGGCGTTCCATGTTGACGTCCCAAATCTTCACGGTCAGATAGTCTCTGGACACAATGTACCGGCCGTCGTGTGAAAATCGAACATCGGAGATGGAGGATATGATCTCGGAAAAGAAGGAGCGCGAGGAAGCATCCTCTTCCTGTTCAAACACTGCAACAACAGTCAGTACAGAGCAGAATCAGTTGGGAACAGAATACATACACTTGGCGTGCTCGTCGCAAAGAGCGCGCTGCCGCATATCCGCAAGCTTGATGGTGCCCTTGGAGCTGGCGTACATGAACCAGTTACAGCTGACCGGATGGAACTCGGCCGCTGTGATGACTTCGGTCAGCTCCTCCATGTTGGCCGGCTTGATATCCACAATGTTGAAACTTTGGTCCTGGATGTTAAGGTTCCACAAGTTCACTCGAAGATCGTCGCTGCTGATAAAGGTCTCGCCATCGCTGTTCACTGAGATGCTATTTATATGGTAGGCGTGGGCATTTGCGTAGGTTCTCCGCGGGACGGCGGCAACAACGGTGTCATGGTGTGTCAAGCGTGGCAGCTTGAGGGCTGACGCATCCTTGAAGGCTCCTCGCGGTGCCCGAGCGATGCCACCACCACTCACAGCGCCGGCCGGGGTCATCTCGTTCGATAGATTGTTCTCGGCGACCACTTTCAACGACTTGTCGAACACCTTCCACAACTTTATGGTCTTGTCGTTGGTCGAGAGGAGGAAGTGTGATGCATTCTGTCGGCGACACCATTTTATCTTGTTGATCTTCTCTTCAATCTCTAACGATTTGAGGTAGTCGAACTCCGGCTCATGCGATTGAAACTCGGTGTGGAACTTATACTCGCAGGTTTTTTTCTGTATGGGTCATGCATGAGCGCTGCCCACCAAATTTTTGAGCTGGCTTCACTCACCGTCTCGTTCCGCTCAAACAGCACCACTCGTCCACCCTTGTCTCCTGTAGCCAAATAATTACCGGTATGGTCGAACTCCACGGTCGAGATGATGTCCGCTGGCAGGACAGGGTATGTCAGCTCAGATGCTCCGGATGGATCGCCCGGATAGGCGAGGACCGTACCTTCTGTGATATCTTCTACATCACCTTTATCTCCGAAGCATCTGCATGTGAGTCAGCACAAGCCTAGTAGCTCCACACGAAGACACGAAGCACAAGGCCGTCATGCCAGCCCCATTTACGGCAAGACTCACTGTGTGAACTTCCAGGTGGGTGTGCCTGGATCTCTGTCTACCATCTTTTCGTTCTAGAATCGTCCTTGCACTCAACGTGTGGACAAGGACGGATGCAGAAAGGCGAAAAGAAAAACCAGCTTGGCAAACGAATTTGTCTCGAGCTCTATTGTGGATGACGCAGAATCACTCGGACCGAACCGATGAGGAACTTTTGAACAGAGCGGAAATTGTCGGACAATAACGAGAACACGGCGGAGCTGAAACAACCACACGAGGAATGGCAAAAGCAATCGGTCGGCGATGTCCGATCGGAGATGGCGTGCGAGGGGTTTGACGCAGGTGATGGGAGGCGAGAGGAGGAGAGGGGGGAGAGGAGCAAGGCGAAGAGAATAAAGCAGCCCGGGTTGTCAAACTCTGCTGGAAGAGTCGATAGGGTCTCCGTATTTGGCGATGCTGAAAGGTCGGGGGGGGGGAGTTGTCGGGATGGAGGGGGTGGAAAGCAAAAGAGCCGGTGGAGGTTGTTATGAGTGGGCCCGCAGAGCTTGAGAGGGGATCATAGGAGGGGAAATCCTACGACTTGATATTTGACAAGCCAAATCCAACGTTGAGAGAGAGTGGGGATGAAAGTGAAGGAGGAGTCGTACAGGAAAGGAAAAAGAGGTAAAAGAGTCAAGGTGAGGCGGTGGTGGAAAGTTCGTTAAGGCCTCACTTTGTGCCCACCGAGCTGCACCGTTTTTCCAGTCTTCTACGATCGAGATCGGGGTCGAGATTGAGATCGATATGAAAGGTCCGTCAGATTTTCACCTTAATTTTACACATAGAAATCTGGACAGGGAAGAAGGACCATAGGAGAGAACGCTGACATCAACACTGTCCGCGACTGTAACATCGCCCGAAGCAGGTACTGCGTCCCTGCCTTGCGGGCAATGATAGGTGCTACCTAGGTATAGCCTATAGATAGATCAATTGAAGCTACTGAGATGATTTTTTAAATGCTAGATTGCTGTTTCCACCCGTTTTATTAACCCGTTCAGCCCAAATATGCTTGGTGCCCAGCATCCCCCACCTCTGTCGTCATCCTGTCGAGCCAGCCCTGCCCTGGTGCACTGGATGTATATGAACTTGTCCATGATGAGTTCCCGAGGTCTACTACGTTCTAGCAAATTGGTTGAGGTTTCTACCTAGGTATTGGGTCATTTGGCTACCTAGATATGGAGAATATCGGAACCACCTACACCCATGGACGCTGATTATATATCAACCTCGATCTCATCCATCTGCAACAATCAATCCCAAAAGCTGCATCTAAACCACCTCGTACATTGTCATCGCTCTAAACCCCTACTATAAACAAGACTGGACCCTTTCAAACCAACTCCACCTTATAGCCTGTCATACCTCCACATGCTCCCCTTCCTATTCCATCCGGCTCCATTAGACCGACGCCCACCGAAACCAAGACAATGGACCCTTCCGGAGCTCCAACCTCGAGAACCCTAACAATCCTCCCAATTCCATACCCTAAACTCCAAACCCCCAACCATCACCCCAAATGACCGACAACAACAAACCGGAGAACACGCGGGGTACCACACCTCACACCCGGGATGACGCCACAACCACCGACACACCCCAGCCCTCACTGGCAAGCCGAGTCCAAAGCTCCGCAGCCGGACTCGCCCGCGCATTCCAAGGCTCCACAGATGCCGCGCAAACACTAGCATCCGCGACGGAGGGCAAGGCCGCCGGACCGTCCAGAGCAGGAGCAGGAGCAGGAGCAGCACAAGGACACATCTCCGGATCCTTCGCGCCTCGCGCATCTGGCGCAAGAGCACCAGCTACCAGCTCATTCCGCTCATCCGACAACGCGTCCGAGTCGACGATACCAGCGCTGAATGAGGAGGACTTCCAATTCCAGTTCCAGCATCCACTCGACACAGATACAGATACAAGCCCGAGAACATACGAAATCCAAAACGAAACCGGATCCTGGAAAGGAAAACAACGCGCCCAAGACCCAGTACAACACTACAACACCGCCTGGGACCGCGCGCAACAACCCCACCCAAAAACACAGTACACGCCCTCCGCAAACGACGGCTCAGAAGTCGTCACCCTCCTCTCAGACCCCTCCTTCGATCCGAACACCGATCCCTATACCGAACCCGATCTCGAAATTGCCGAACCAGCACCTCTCACACCAGCCGAGATCGAAGCATTGGAGTCATTTCGGAAAGCCGTTGGATCCGAGTCCGTGCCAAGGGAACAAGGTCAGAAATTATCGGGGTCGAGCCTTGTACCGGATATAGATGCGTTTTTGGCGGATAGTGGTGGCATGTCGGATTTGAGTGTGAGGGATAGTGTGCTACAATATCTGCCTGGTGCGAGTGATTGGGTGGGTGTGCAGGAGAGGTATCATGATGAGGTGTGGGGGTATTTACGGCCTGCGTTGGAGGCTGCGAAGGTTGAGATGGAGGAGGGGAATGGGCAGGAGGGAGGGGTGGAGGGGCCTGCTGTTAGGAGGTTGAGGATGATTTTGAAGCATATGGGTTGAATATGTAGGTATCCTATCCTAGCACTGAGGGTTGATGTTTAGAGAAGGGTATACATTGAGCATGGGTACAGATTAGATGGAGTTGGTATGAGCCAGGCGAGATTCATACCTACCTTACCTAGTGCACTTAAGAGGTACAGCACTAGTTTTACTGATGCCGCATCTACAAGCTTACACAATCCTTGAGGCTAAGAATCTTAGTCAAATGAGTTCAATATGTTACAAAGACCAAAACATTAGAGAGCAGTCCCCGAGAGCCGCGCAGGCTTATATCATAACGTAAAACTTTCTTGGCATGCACATAGAAAAGAGCAAATAGGGGTATGTAGAAGAACAGAAGACGTTGGACCGACTACAGCTCCAGGCTGGGAGTCTGGCCCTGAACGCGGCCAATGACAATGTGGCCAGCGTACTTGGGGATGACCTCGTCGTCGTGGAGCATGGCGAATTCTATTAAGGGAATTAGCAATTTATTCAGATACTGTAGACACCCTAAGGATATGGGAAACTCACCCTCTGTAGCATCACGGCCCATAAAGTTGAACAGCGCGTTGGCACCGCCGGGGTGCTCGTCGAGCCAGTTGGTCACGTCGAGGACGACGCCCTTGACAGCGATCCAGAGGTCATCCTTCTTGTTGTGCTTGGCGACCTCCTCCATGCTGTACTCCTTCTCGGGGATCTTGAAGTTGGCCGGGTCGGGCTTGGACTGCGGAGCAGCCGGAGAGGCGCTGGAGGCGGGGGAGTCGACGGCCACAGATGACGCACCGGGCGCAGCAGCCACGGTGGGCAGAGACCCGTCGGCAGCACCGCCCCACTCGACGGAGATCTTGCCGGGAGTGGAGGGGTCGATGTGCAGGGAGATCTGGCCGAGACGCTGCTGGGCAGTGGAGCCACCGGCGATCAGCTTCTGGAACAGGTGCTGGCTGGCGGAGTCACCGGCGACACGGCCGTAGACGACGCAGCCCAGCAGGGACGAACCACCCAGACGGTTGGCGCCGTGGACGCCACCGGCCAGCTCACCGCAGGCGTACAGGCCGTCGAAGGGCTGCTTTTCGGAGTTGAGCACCTGGGAGTGCTCATTGATTTCGATACCACCCATGGTGAAGTGGAGGACGGGCTCCATGAGGGCGACGTGGAACTCGTCGTTAACATCGAAGGGCACGTTGTGGAAGAAGCGCTTGTTCCAGGGATCCTTCTTTTTGCCGTCGGCGATGAGGTTGTACTCGTCAAAGGTATTCTTAAGGGCAGCATCGCCGCAGCCAATCTCCTTGGCCAACTCCTTGCCGGTCATCTTCTTCATGAGGCCACGACCGGAGTAATGGCGAGTGTGGAAGTCGAGAACCTTGGAGGCCTTGCTGTTCAGCACCAGGCGGATGGGCCACTTGCCCTTCTCCTTCTCTTTCCACATTTGGCCGGACACGTAGTCACGGTGGCCCAGCTCGTCGGAGAAGCGCTGGCCGTCCGAGTTCAGCAGCAGACCACCCTCACCACGGAGGGCCTCGGCAGCCAGGAACTTGAACTTGGCGTCGGGATCCTTAGGGTCCACCAGACCGGTAGGGTGGACCTGGACCTTGTCCATGTCGATGCCGTTGGCACCAATCTCCATCAGCATCTTCTGGCCGTCACCAGTGGCGTGGGTGCCGTTGGTAGAGGACAGGCCGAAGGTATCGGGGCGGTGCTTCTTGAGCAGAGAGGTGTCGCCAAAGTCAGCGGCGTAACCACCGGTGGCCAGAATGACGATACCGTCGACGGACTTGGGCTCGCCGTTCAGAGTGTAGGTAACACCGGTGACGTTGTTGCCGTTCCTGTTAATGCCAGTGACATTGGCCTTCTTGACGATCTGGACACGGCCGGGCTCGGCATCGGCAAGTTCCTCAAGACGCTGCATCAAGGCATAGGTGATAGCCATACCGGGGAACTTGGCATCGTGACCACGGTGTGTGCGAGGTTGGCTGTGACCACCCAGACGGGAGACGAGAGTGAGGTCGAGGTTGAAGACATCCTGCAGCCACTCAACGGCGGAAGCGGACTTGTAGGTAAGGACCTTGATCAGGTCGGGGCGGGCCTTGTCCCGAGCCGACTTGAGGGTGTCCTCGTAGAACTGCTTGACGCTGTCTTGGATGCCGAGCTCGGTCTGGGTGCGAGTGAGTGCACCGTTAATGCCGGAAGTGGCCTTGGTGGAGTTACCACCGAAGAAGGCTAGGAATGGTCAGCGCGTGCATCAGGCTGCCGGGTGAATCAACATACCCTGCTTGTCCAGAACAAGGACATTGCCACCATTTAGGTAGACGGTGTGGGCGGCACTAAGGCCAGACACTGTAGAGTAAGGTCAGCCGAGATGCCGGGAGAGACGCGGGGATAAGAGCATCATACATCCACCACCGACCACAATGACTTGAGGTGCTGCCATGTTGAGTGATGTGTGGAAAAAAGGGTAAAGGATGAAGCAAAAGAGGAGAAAGGAGACGGGTGTGAGAGGTTCTTATGGGGGACCTGGGGAAGACCCAGCTCAGAACCCAGCTATCGGCCGAGGCACAAACGTGGGGGGAGGCAAAGTTCAAGGTTGGCTATTCTGGGTCCGATGGCAATAGTGGAGTACATTTATTAATTGCAGTGCACTGGTTTGCTCCGATTTGGCTGACTATGAAGGGAGAAACCTGGGGAAAAGAGAGTATCACATGTGCTATTCTCATGATCGTGCTACAACTACGGAGCATCTTCACATGCTATATGCTGCATCCTGCGTCATGGCTTCATTCCAGCTAGGGGGTTGTGGTAGCAACCAGAAAGAAAGGGCAGAGCTACAGCAAGTTTCCACTTTCTATCCAGGCATGGCCGAGGACTCTGAATTCCTCCCTGCAATACGGTACACTCGGGTTCTCGGTCTGAGGGCCGAAGCCGCTCTATCGTGAGCCTCGGAAGAAGCAGAATTGACCGAGTGCGACAGCTGTCAGACCCCTGCAACACGGGGACAATGGTACAATGTCACACCACAACCAGACCAAGATAAATACATACCTAGGTACCATCCTAGATACATAGAAGATAAAGAAAACGACTAGATATATATCTAATAGATCTAGTATCGAGTACATACGCCCTCAGACAATCCAGAGTCGCGATCTCACATTCGTAACAAAAGCAGTCGCCGACCGCTGACCTTTGGACACCGCTGATTGGTGGAAGAACTATATGGCGGATGAGGTAATCCGGGGATGGAACTTTCCCTAGTGGGACCAATGACGTCTTCTATGTGCATTCGTCAATTGCCGACGGAATTCTATTTCAGGTGAAAGAGGCCGAGTCTCAAAGTACAAAATGGCCTCATTTTCCCCTCTGTGATCGGGTCCATATTCACTGGAGTGGCTCTAGGTCACTACGAATGCTTGTGGTGCATTGGGCCAGGATTCCGGTTACGGGGTTAATGCATACCGAGCGATCTCGGCCGAGAAATGGCTGGGATCTACAACTACAAAAATTGGATATAGCCCTTGGGGTTTCAAAATCTCCAAAATTCGAGGGAACGATGAATATCTGATCGATTCATGAACACAATGGCTTTGTCCAGAACCCGCCGCGTTCAACTATGACCGTGGTTAAGAGCTGGAGTCTGGAGTATCAGACCGCTACAAGAGATCCCACCCATCTACGACCGAGTAACAAGCCAAAAAATGTTAGATCCATTTCGTCCATGGGTATATAACGCTATGTCTGCCAAACAGAAGCCCAAATCCAACGCTTTAAATACATCAACTCGTACAACGCCAAGCGCTTAATCCATCCAAGTCACACTCTTAGTCGACAAGAACTCATTCAACCCCTCCGCCGCATTAAACCTGCCCCAACCACTATTCTTCACACCGCCATGCGGAAGAACGGGCTCATCATGAATCGTCATACTATTAATATGAACGGCCCTAGACCAAATTAGCAACGAACAAACAAACGAAGTAAAAATAAGCTTACCCAGACTGGATCTTCTTGGCCATGGCCAAGCCCCTGCGCAGATCGGAGGTAAACACAGATGCCGACAGCCCGTACCCACTGCTATTAGCTAGGCGGATCGCCTCGCCCTCGGTATCGAATACCATGAACGCGGCCACCGAGGCAAATGCTTCTTCCTGCCACACGGCCATGTCTTCTTTCACGCCGCCCAGAATGACTGGGGCCAAGCGTACACCTGCGTCCTGTGAGACGTTAGTCTCAGCGGAGCCGGATATGAAGTGTGCGCCGGAGGCCACGGCGTTGAAGATGAGTGCTTCAACGCGGGCCTTGGAGGCGGTGTTGACCAGGGTTGGGGGCAGGGCCGAAGCGTCAGCACCAGCAGCGAGGGCAGTTTTCAGAGCTTCGGTAAAAGCCGCTGCGATGGAGGAGTGGACGAGGATGCGGTCGGTGGCCATGCAGATCTGGCCAGACTGGGTAAAGATAGTAACGTTAGACAAACCGAAGTATCAAATCTGAGGTGATATACTCACGTTCAAAAAGGCACCTGCAAGCACACCCTGCACTGCAGTCGACAAGTCGGCATCAGCACAGACAATGGAGCTATTCTTCCCGCCCAGCTCCATCAGACACGGCTTCAAGTTCTGGCCGCACGACCGCGCGACCTTGCGGCCTACCGCTGTGCTGCCGGTGAAATTGATCTTGCGCACGGCTGGGTGCTCGATCATGGCATTGACTACCTCCGCAGCATCTTGCGGGCGACAATGCAAAACGTTGAGGCAACCAGCGGGCAGACCGGCGTCTTCAAAGGCACGGCCAATGGCCCAGTAACAGCGCGGAGTCAAATCGGAAGACTTTAGGATCGTGGTGTTACCGGCAGCCAGGGCACAGGCAGCTGAACGAATGCCGAAGACATAAGGTGCGTTCCTGGAATGAATTAGTCCTGTACATAACTACATTGGATGTACAGATTGAAGGAATGAAAAAGGCATATGAACCTACCACGGTGCAATACCGAGAATAACACCCATCGGCTCTTTCAAGACCATTGCACTCTGACCCTCAGCCTCCACTATAGGAACACTCCCACAAATCGAGGTGATGCGTCCGGCGACATCGTGCAGCATGCGGATAGCTAGCGGCACGACGAAGCCTTGAGAAGCGCCTACATCGGCGCCCATCTCGGTGCGCATGTACTCAGCATTTTGCTCTAGGCGTTGTTCCAGCACTTCCGCCGCCTTGAGCAGGAGATCTCGTCTCACGGTAGGCTTCGTCTGCGACCACGCGTGAAAGGCAGCATCGGCGGCCTCAACCGCTCGAATGGCATCCTGCGGGGTGGCCGCGGCGGCGGACCAGCAGGTCTGGTTTTTGTAAGGGCTAACCACGTCGAAGGTGGCAGAGGGGAACTCCTCCTTGCCGTTGATGATTAAGGGTACTGTGGTTGCCATTGTGCCGGGGTGATTGTGTGAATACAAGAAGCAGAAGGTTGGGGAGCTAGAGATGGAGATGGAGATGGACCGAGGGCTGATTCCAAGGGTATCATAGGGTTATCTCTAACCCACGAGGGTAAACGAAGGATTGGCACAGTGGGCTGATCGAGAAGCATGAATCAGTTGTGAATGTGGGGTGAGGGGTGAGGTGGATCGTTACCCAGAACTAGGCATCGCATGTATCACTACAATTCCCCAACCCAGAGCCATGGAACGAAGGATCTCGCGGCTGAATTCCCGTGGGAGGCAGCTGAGCCCCTTAAGAGGAAAAGCCTAGGGATTTTCTAGTCTCACTTTATACTCATCCCATTGATCCTTGATGTCAGCAGGATGAGCATTTTGATTCTACTCCGTACGGAATACTATGTCCACTTACGGAGTCAGGCCCGAAGATATGCATAAGTAAGTCTAATTTTCCAATAGCCGGCCCCACATCATGGCATCCATCCGATTTTATCCAATTTTCTGCACTTATTTATCTGAGGCGTCGAGGATCCACTTTTCCCAGTCACTTTGAACCAACTTTAAATTAACGATATACGGAGTACATTGTAGTTGTTCGCTCGAGAGTTAAGTCTCCAGTGGTTCTATTTCTGTGCTCCAAGGCATCTTCATTGATAACATTCAGCAAGACTTATTATTTGAGCCTCCGATGACACCATCTCCCACATCCCCGCCAATCTGATAGAGTGCATATTTACTCCGTGGCATCGCCGAATCTTCCATCACGTATAGTAGTAGCCTGGGGCTCTACTACAGATCTATATTTCTGCATCCTTATTTAGAGCTTCTTGGGTGGGGAGATCCAAGAAAAGCCACTCCTAGGCCTCGGTTCCCAGAACATTTGCACTCATAGCTTTGGAAGACGTTAGTGACAGCGTCTTCATCTGCCGTGAACACTGGCTCCAAAGCCTACTACAGTTGTGTAGTCTTACATCACTCCCCCGTCCGACAATGTGGCGTCGATGGTCTTCGCAGGTTTGAGAAAGTGCCTCCAGAGGTTGGAGAGACAAGAAGGTGCCTGACCTTTATCCAAGTATCAACTCCACTGTAACTCTTATTCAGGGAGGAGTCCGTCAGCTCTAACAAGTTTTGTAGTCAAGTAATGTACTATGAATTCCTATAGAAACCCCTTCTGATACAAAATGGCAAAAACATTGATGGATAGATTTTCAACAAACCTTTATAAATGTATCAGTGGTTTTCTTAGTTGACTGTGTGTAGAGGAAGAGGCCAACTATGGGGCTCAGATTACCCTGAAACCAGCAAAGCCTAGCGATAGACTTACAATGGGGTCCGTTTTCCCTGGAGCTCTGGGCTTTCGATTTAACCTCTCACTCTTTCATCCCACACGATTTTCTCAGACATCCATCTTTCCCCGAAGGCCGTCACAACATCTACACTTCATCTTCGCCTTGCATCTCTTCCTTCTCTCCATCCAAGCTAATCTCAGACATCCATCTTTGCCCACAGGCTGTCACAACGTCTACACTTTCTCTTCCGTCTTGCAATTCTTCCTTCTTCTCTTCGAGGTTTATATGAGCTCACCGTCATGACCGACTCACAGGTCCATCCTTTACGGAAAATCCTGCTGGTGGTAACCACCGGAGGTTTCACCCATGCTGGTAAGTGTTGAATGAGGTCCTAGGCAGCGCATTCAAATATTACAGTCGCTACTGAGTCTTTAAATGACAGCTCCTGTGCTGGAAATTGGACGCGTACTCGCCGAGCGCGGTCATACCATCGAATTTGCAACCCTCGAAGGCCAAGAGGACTGGATCACAGAATATGATTTTGTGTCCAACCTCCATATCCTTGGCCCTGGATCAACCTCCGAGCAGCTCGCATGGGACATCTCCAAAGGTATTGGAAAAGCCATGACCTCCGAGTACCTTTGGACCTACCGCGGTCTCAAGAAGATCATGGACGACATGACCATGCGGCCAGCTATGATCATCGCAGAATTCTTTGTCGAGGCTGCCAACGATATCCACGTCCAGTACAATGTGCCGATAGCCATCATGAGGCCCAACCTGCCGCCGTTCCACCTACTTCGTTCCTACATCCCCGGCCAGCCTGGCCTCCAACTTCCAGGAGCTTTGATTTCTGAGAATACGTCCATGTGGCTGCGCATCAAAAACGAGATCAACTGCTTGCGCGATTTTCCGGCCATCTTTCGGGCGGCGAGGGGGATCAAGAAGATGCGCAATGATCACGGTATCTTCTTTCCCAACCACAAGCCCAAGAAACCGGATTATCTGACCTTGATCAACTCCTTCTATGGTCTACAACTTCTACACGATCTTCCACCTACCTGTGTTCCGATTGGGCCCCTCTTGAGTCCTAATTACCTCCCACTAGACGACCAACGCGGCTCCTTTTTGAGCAGGCGCAAATCTGTCTTGTACATTGCCCTTGGTACCTACAGTATCTTGCCCCTTGGGGACGCCGCTGCTATTACTCACGATGTCTTCTGCTTAATGGATAAGAAGTTGATAGACGGCATTATCTGGACAATGGCCAAGATTTGCCGAGAGGGTCTCAAGAAATTCCCCGTCGGAGTCAGCAAGACCGAGGTCATGTCTTATCTACTTGACAACAAACACCCGGACTTCCTCTTCAATTTCCCCGGCTCCCAACGTGCCATCCTTGCGCACAACTCCACCAAGCTTTGCTTCACCCACGGCGGTGTCTCCAGCGCCAATGAGGCCCTGTACCACTGCAAACCAGTGCTCATGATGGGAATATTCGACGATCAACTCACAAATTCCGCTCAACTGGTTGCCGGCGGCGCGGCTGAGTCTCTCAGCAAAACGGACGAGCTCTTTGACAAGGCCAAGAAGATCCTTTCTGAAGACAATGGATCATACCAGCATAACTTGCTACAGCTCAAGCGCTTTTCTGATATTGCTGCACATCGCAAATACCACGCTGCCGATCTGATTGAGCAGCTTATGTACAACAACGAGTTGCGGTTCAAGGACGGCAAAGAACTCCAGTCCATGCACCTACGGACTGCTGACATTTGCATCTCCGCATATGAAGCCAAGAACAGGGTTCTCAATGTGGCCAGCGAACCTGTACAGGCACTTGTACGGGCACATGGGTTGACGGCGATTATTCATGTGACCTGCTTTCCTGCACATTTTGTGTGGTCGGTCGTATCGAAATACTATCACCAGCCAGGCGTAGGCAATTTTCGTCTATGGCCGGGAGATGATGAATTATTTTTGGCAATGATTGTCACAATACTATGGTTTAGTCTTTTGCTTTGGTTTAATCGGACGAAATCCGCATGATGTGTTTTGTTGCTGTCTTATAGCTGGGTCATGGTCTGGGCTCCATGCAGGTCGTGGAGTAGATAAGAAGGGTTGATGGAGACAAAATGAATAGGCTTCTCTGGCCAAAGATGTTGTCAGTTGAACGGTAAAAATGGAGCCTGATTCAATACGGCATATCAAGTCAGGTCTTGAAGTCAAGGCGGGTGGGTTACGGGCTGCACACCTGGGCACTCAGAATGGAAAAGACTATTAGCAAACCGAAGAATAACTAATTGATTGAAACAACTACACGGGGTTAGAGAGAATTGAATTAACGCTCTTAGGAAAATTTCTTCCTCTATCATCTAGTATTGGGTTATGATTTTCAATTAGGGAGAGTCTGTGGTGCAGCGGTCTTCTGGACTATAGCGCTTCCCTAGTTGTACATACGAAAACAACATGGCTGAATTCACATGTGCCCTGATCTCCCTCGGGAGGCCGGCAGAAGTGATATATGTCTCTGGTTGAGTGTTGAGCACCAGTATGGAACAGCAATATTTGGAACCTCAAGTTGCCATAACAGGCAACTAATCTTTTTTTTAATAGCTGAACCTTAAACATCCTATAGTATTACTTATAGGTAGATCTCAAACGTTCTACTGTAGGTTTTAGGTACTATCAGAAGGTTATGATATGCCTATTTTGAGGTAGCAAAACTATCGCGAGGTTATTATGAACTTCTCTCGGACTCTAAAGGTACATCATACCCTGAAAGCACTAATGTATGTATCACCAGTTCGAATCTAGGAACTGACTTTTTAGTTACATTTTTCTATTATTTTTCTGATATGCTGTAACTCTACTAATAACGTGGACTACGCTTATTTTCCTCTTTCCGACGTTGGAACTATATCCGTGTTGATGCCTTAGGCAGAAAGGCTCCACAACTACTCCGTACGCTAAAGCATATTTTGTCCGGCAAAGTCTACTTAGGGTAGAAGAAGAGATATTCAAGGATACCAAATTCGTAGTTTACGAAGTTATGGAATATTTAGCTAGCATATCGCTGATGTAGCAAATTATTTGCATATCCTAAATGTGCCACACTTATCATATCCATCCTCCGTTCTCGAAGGAGACGATGCATTTCTATTTGAATTTTGTATGTGTTCCTCTAAAGGCTTACAAAATGAAGTGTAATGGGATGATGTAGTCATTGGAACAAAATCGCAAATCCTGGCGCCGATTACCGACGAAGCCCTCGCCCATTTTATCAGGATGCTTGCGCTGTCCGGTTCTTCCTTCCCTTTCAACTTGGCCCAAAAAGACCATTCACCGTAGCCTCGCTACAGCTTCAAGACTTTTCAAAGAGTAGCGTCCGTCAGAACCGACTCATATCAATGCTACGAGGGAACATTGATCCGGAATCTCAATGCCTAACGGTAGCATCTTAGCTAGTTTCTATTCGCCAACCTATAAATAAAGAGCTAAGATATGCCATCCTGGACTTAACTACTGGGTACACAGATGGGTATGCAAGTGACATCAATTCGTAGAGGTATCATAATATCAGATCTGGAATATCAATGCACCATCTGACTAGTAGCGAAATCCTAAACCGAGTTAGTGTAAACGCGAGTAAAGGAAATAATAATTCATACCGGGAACTGGTCAGTGATACTAGCTGCCACCCGTTCAACATCTTCAGCAAGCTCCTGCACACCTAGATCCCATTGGCGGAGATTGGCGCCAGTCGCGCCAGTCGACCCGACAGCCTCGGTGTCGAATGTGATTATTCCATCAATCTGATCAATTTGGCCGCTGAGACGGCCCTGTTCGACCATTTTGGCAGCGTAGTCTTGTGCCTTTTCGCCAGCGGACAATTCCGCGGAGCCCCGCAGACCCAAAATCGAGCCAAGCGCATCGACGGAGATGTTTACGTAGAGTTTACTTGCAGCGACAAGGTTGTGCTCGATAACTGCCTTGTCGAGCACAGTGGTGCCGTCGGCAGTGAGAGCGAGTTGGTGAGGCTGGAGTTTCTTCGAGAAAGCAGCAACCTCGTCGGCATTAAGGAGGCGGTCGAGGAACATCTTTTCAAGAATGGAGAACTCCTCTACCGATGAAGCACGGTCATCCTTGTACAAACGGGAGAGGGTACGCGAGCGCTGTGGGCCCGCAGGAGCCAGAACCGCGCAGCGGATGGCAGCCGACAAGGCCGTAAGTCGGTCTCCCTCGTCAACACCAGGAGCAAGACTGACATTGAAGTATTCCTGCGCAGCATCTAAGAACCGCCGACGAGCATCCAGAATCCTCGCTTGCGACAGCTGGAAGTATAGCTTGGCATCGTGGTCCTCGAGCTTGCTGGGCAGGTTCTTGATACGATTCAAGAAAGCCTCGGCGCTGGTTGTGTCGTCATCCTCCAGGTAATACCGCACGATACGGATCCAGAGTCGGGCCTTGGCCGCATCGGAGACCAACCGCTGGGAGCTATCGATATTGATACCCGACAGCGCTCGTGCCGCGGCAGTATACTCTTCCTCCGATTCGTAGGCCTCAGCCAAAATCTCACGGATCTGAGAGTCCTGTTCTTCCACCGATGTGGAGCGAGACTGAAGCAGCGTGACGGCGTGTTGACCGACTTTGATCTTGATGGTGGGGTCGAAGTTGCGCAGGACGGCGATGAAGGAATCGAGGAGGGGCCGTGTCGCGACGATGCTGACATCTTCGTTGAGAATTGAGTCGAGGTAGTAAACAATGTCTTGGGCGAGTTCGTCACCGGATGAGCTGGCCACGATATCATTGAGAAGGTCGTTGTACTGCTGGAGCTTGGTCTGTTGATGGGGCGTGGCTTCGATGGCCGCGAGGGCGGAGGTAACCTTCGGAGAAGCCATGATGAGTTGTGTAGCTGGAAGTGTCAGGGGAGACAGTGGAAGCCGTCGTCTGACAAGCTCCAGACTTCAAACACGGTGATGTCGGAGAGTGAGAAGTGGTGAGTTGGGGATGAGATGTCGGCTTATCGATAAGAAGGGCGGAGAACGGTCGAGTATGTATAAGGCCAAATCTTCGTGACAACACCTATTGGGAGAATACTAGGGAAAAGCAGAATAGCTTGTCCGCAGAGGCGAAAAACGTCAGTGAAGTCAATGCTTGTATCGAAATGACCAGATCCACTGCGTATTTAATGGTCTCCCAGGGCATTTACCAGTATACAATCACCGTCGTCACCGAGCTTTGACAACTTTTTTAGATACATGGGCCAATAGTCCCGGAAGGCCTAGAGCATTCTCTAAAGATCACGAGCTGCTGATTTATCGTCTACCGAGCTGAGTCCGCCTTGTGGTGAATGCATCGCTGTCCAGGTAGTGAAGTCATCCAAAGACCCAAAGAGCCGCCGCTCACCGCCCTGGCCGTTGATCCAGATCGGTAGTAGCTTCACCCGCCAGTGGCGCAACTCCAACTTCGATCTTTGTCGTCCCATACACCAGTCCTCGGTCTCTCCATACTTTTTCTCCAGGCGCATACACTTCACTTTTTGTTTTATCACATTACGACCGCATCCCCCGCCACCTTCCACCATCATGGCCCAAGTGAAGCCTGATCCGGATGCCATGTACATCAAAGAAGACCCGGACAGCAAAGACAGAACGCTCGCAGACCTGGACGATGATGATCTCTACGAAGACGCTGGCGATTTGGACTTCTCTATGGCAGCGCAAAATGTGTGGATGTCTCGTCTGCCCCGACAGCTGTGGGAGCACTGGTCGCAACTGGACGATGACGAGGAGATTGAGATCGGGACAATCAGGATAGAAGGGGACGCCAATGATCTCAAGCGGGTAGGATTCAAGTCATATCTTCAGCATAATATTCAGAATTCTGACATTCGTTTTCCCTTAAGGTCAGCTTGCGGCTTCACGAGCGCCCCGATAACCAAGACATCCCCAAAGACTACACTCTGCAACAACAAACGATCAACACCCTAAACGCCTCGCACATGACACAAAATACCTTTGTATTTACAGAAAAGGACATTCCCGGCGCGGAGAATCGAATGGCGACGTTTGGCGAGAACCGCTCGGCTTTGTACGAAGCCATGAAGCGCGAGGCTCGGAGAAGAGAGCAGGGCAAAAAATGGGAGCCATACGTGCGGAAGACAGTGCCGAGTACGTAACACCCATCCAGCAGTCTTTGAAATGCAGTCAACTTACACTGTCTAGAACACACGGCGCTTATCGGGCAGGTCAGTGAGGAGTTCAATTGCCTGCCAGTGGAAAACGAGGAATTCCGACGGATTTCGGAGAAGCGGGCCCTGGATGCTCTCAAGCCGAAGAAAGAGACTGTCTTCATCGACAAGATTCCCGGGAAATTCTTGCAGAATCGCCATGCTCTACCGGTGGAAAAGAACACCTTCGTGGTATGTTTTGCCCCGTCTATCCTCCAATCCACATCAGCTTACTTACATCTCTATAGCAAACTACAAGACCCTCCAAGGCCAAAGCACAGGAGAACAAGTCTACGCGTATGCCCCAGAACGAGCTGCTGGACCGCATTTTCGACTGCTTCCGCCAGTTCAAGTACTGGCCATTTAAGACTCTCAAGGCCAAGCTTCAACAGCCCGAGGCATATCTCAAGGAAACCCTGGAGATGGTTGCGCACTTGGTTAAATCCGGAGATTTTGCCATGACATGGGAGCTGAAGCCAGAGGCGCAGCAGAGCAACTACGCTATGATGGCGGCGTATGGAGATGCCAAAGCCGAATTGCCGCCCGGATTTGACGATGCCTCAGAAGATGACCCGACTGCATCTGGTCTTGACGACGTTCAGTTTGAGAACGTTTGAAAACGTTCCTTGAAATATCACCATTTGTACTAGATTAAACCATCACCATATTGCATATGCTGCGCGGCGCCCTTTTTGACTATTCTTTTGGAAAATACGAGATTGAATTTGACATATTTTGAGGATGTCCTGCATTTGTATCAGCCTTTCAAATTACCTAGACAAATGATCGACTATAAATAGATTTCGGCGCTAAGTGGCCTCTACATCTGGACAAAGATTGAGTGTGATAACTCAAGTCCCAACAAGAGAAACAAACGACAGAGCGTAGTAAAGCTGAAACGTAGTAAGGCTCACATGGAATGATCGATTTGAATCACATTCCTTTGATTTCCTCGTCTTCCAACGCCATTCGACCTTGACGCGCCGAGCCTGGGTCACGTGACGCGCCACCGGCGGTAAATGCGCGACACCGTCATCCACAGCTCTTTCTTTATCGAGCAGACCCTTCCCCTCTCCAACATAGCTCTTATTATCTGAAGTTTGGAAGCATTCACCTTTCATCTACTAACCCAAATTAACACCAACAAGCTCCCATGACAGAAAACGAGGATTTACTGGCCAAGATTGGTCAGCTCGCAGGTAACGCACTTGATCTCAGTTCTGTCTCAGCAGTGTTCTCACAAAGTGCAGGTCAAATCAACAGACATAAGACCCAGGGCAACCAGCCGTACCAGACCCCCTCGCATCACTCGCATTACGTGTCTCGTCATGCTCCTTCTCATCAAGGATGGGCTCCCTACACGCGAGGTAGAGGCCGCCGCCCTGCAGCTCCGCATCGGCACCGCACACTAGTTTTGAACAACGGAGGCTCGGGTGCAAACCTCAGTGGTACCTCTTCCCCCGGCCCCGCTAGTGACAACGATGGTGAAACGCGTCCGACACCGCCCCCGACCGGGTGGGTTGCAAAGCGCGATCGCCACATGCAGCTGATCAACTCAGCCGTCTATGACAGAGAAACTCAAGCCAGAACCAGGGCTATGGAGGAGACTCGCAAGCTTAAGGCACAAGAACGCACTCAACGGGAACAGGCAAAGGTGCTCCGGTACGCGCAAGGTTCTACAGTTTCAACACCTGCGAAACCATCTGCCGATCACCAGATTCTTGTCAATGATGTCCCATTCAAGATTATGAATGGAGGAAGCAAGCTAGTCCGAGTATCAAGTATGTGTCCCTCTCAGTCTCTATAATCATTGAGAATTGGCTTACCCTTCATAGATGACCCGAACAAAGCCAACACCACGCCGAAGCGAGTCACAGTGGCTGGCGTAGCCTTTGTGCGGAGCAAGAACGGCAACTTGCACCGCCTTGGAGCCATAACCTCGAAGAAGTCAGTCTACTACGTACGCCCACGGGACATCGTATTAACACCTCCCAGACAACCAACAGCTGTCAAGAAACGCGATGAACTGTGCAAGAGATTCACAACGACCGGTATATTGTTTTCCGACGGACCACCTCGCTCCGCCCACGCTCCTCGTCATATACTAACTCAACCTACCGCAGGAACATGCTACAAGGGACCATCATGTCTCTACATCCACGACCCCAGCAAAGTGGCAATATGCAAAGGCTTCCTCCAAACAGGCCAGTGCAGCGCCGGTGAGAGCTGCGATCTATCCCATGAGCCTTCACCCCATCGCTCCCCTACCTGTATGCATTTCCTTAGAGGCCGGTGCTCGAACCCTGAATGCCGCTACGCGCACATCCGGACCACACCCGGTGCGCCCGTATGCTGCGCCTTCGCAACCCTCGGATACTGCGAGAAAGGGGAGACCTGCGAAGAACGCCACGTGCACGAGTGTCCGGACTATGCCAATTCTGGCGTGTGCCACAAGAAACGTTGCAAGTTGCCCCATGTCGACCGCGCCGGTCAAATCCGCAAGGCTGCTGCTGCGGCGAAGACTGAGCGTGAAGACGAGTCTGATCTATCTAGCGAGGAAGAGGGGTATGACGCGATTGATTCTGACGATGTCGACTCGGACGAGTTCGACGATGAGCCTGAGCTGATTGGCGGCGTGGATAGCGGCGAAATGTCGCAGCAGCATGATTTCATCCACTTCTAGTTCGCCTGGCACTGTAGTCGTCGGATAGCATCTTCTCGTTTCTTCTTTTTTGGCCCTTGTATACACCTTATGCGGTTCTATGGATCCGTGATACCCCTGGACATGTTGAGCGCATTCGCCGAGAAAAAAAAAAGTATTTTTAGTACATACCTTCATCCCTATCTAACGTAATGGCTCCTGATGTATCGATTTGTAAAGACAAGCACGAGAGTCTTAGGTAGTCCTGCGCGAGCTCGGGATGTGATAGTGACGAACCTGCAGGAACCACGCCCTGCTGACTTTCAACGCATACCTGAAGACCTAACTAAACTGGAGACTCGTGTGACTGGACAACGGCTCGGGGATTCCATGCGTGGTGTCATCAGCAGCTGCCCAAATCGAGGCGAACTCTCCAGGTCCAGTCATCACATACAGTTGGGTGATGCAATAGGTGACCGTGCACGGAGTCCATATTCCTTTTTTTCATTGGGTCTCTTTTCGGGGGTCGTTGGGTAGATGGTTCGCGGGTGTGTATTGGGTTTAGATTTGAGTTACATGGATAAGGACTCAGATAGTATAGCGCTTGAGAGAAGTATGTCGGTATACCGGGGATATCACCTAAACTTCATTCGGAAATGACGACACTGTAATCCCCAGCGTGGAATCCAGGTCATAGATGGATAGCACAGAATATCTGAGAAGATGCATTAGCTACTAGTAATTCTCGAGTTCTGTACCCTAGTACACGCGACGCCGCAACTAGCGGAGTAGAACATCCACCGGCGCTAATATTTGTCAGCGATTGGCTATGGCGACCCCGCGGGCTATACTCATATGTATCATATATGCGACATGCTAATGGGTGACTTCTCTCCGAAGCTGTCGTCCAATTGCTGTCTTACCTTGACTGAAACAACCACATCTTCACTATTTAGTACTTTAATACTTTGGCATACTGTTTCCCCTCATTGACGCTACACTCTCCTCACGTCTAAACATGTTCAACAAGAAAAGATCTGACAGCATGCAGAGCAGACCCGGAGCAGCACCTAGGGCAACACCTACAACAACAGCCGGCCCCCACGGCCACAGAGAGTGGTACAAAGTCTCCACACCAGAGTACGACACAGTAGCCTACGATCCTCTGGACCCTCCCAAGCGATACCACACAGGTATCTTTGTTGAAACAAACACGGAGACTGGCGTAGGATCGCAATTCCATGTCACCGGCGACATCATCGCCAGAAACAGCATGCGGTTCGAAGTGATAGAAAACTATGTTCCTGCCACGACCCAGTATTTCCACAGAAACACAGAGATTAGATGGATTCGCGAAGCCGATTATCCGAGAATAAGAGGTATCTTGAAAGCCTTGCCCACACCGACCAAGACTTTTGGACCAGGGATCCAGCTCAATGGAATAAGATTACTTGGACAAAGGAGAACAGGGAGCTTTACGGGCTAAACGAGCAGCGACGGTCAATCATGAAGTGTAACGAGTGGACACATCAGCTTGCGATTCCGAAGTTGCGAAGCGAAGGAATTCTACATAGCTCAATTTGAAGCATCGGTTTCAATGTTGTGAAAATTTTGTAAATAGATTTGGAATTAGGATAGTTAGTTAACTGGTCAGTTAACTGGTCTATTGCTTTATTGTTATTATTATTATTTTCCTTCGTGGTTAAGGAAATACATCGATTTAATTTGTAAAAATAGCCAAGGTCCTTGTCAATAAGTTGCATCATGGCCATCTCGGCCGGCCATACTTGAACAGACTCCTGGACTCGCCAGGACCAGTCTTCATCCCACTCGAATGTAAGGGGGTAAGATGCACAAAAGTATTCCCAGAAGTCAGGAAACCAACCGGAATTCTCCCAATCGATCAGTACGACGTCAAATGATCGCCCATCTTGATCATGTGGGCGACTCGTATTCTCCACGACCATAATGTTCTTCTGCTGAACATCCCCATGCGTCAATGTGGGCCGGTGACCTTGAATGACGTGAGCAAGGTATTTTTCATAAAAGCGAGCCTTATAGTCTGGGTGATTATTGCGGTCAACCAAGGCTCTATAATTACCGACAATGGCCGCAACCAAGGTAGGTTCATCAGAGAAAGGCCCAAGAAATTTCTCATCGCCATGTTGGCTATAGAATAGGTAGTGAGGTAAGCCGCCCCCATCCAGGCCTCCGAAAAAGTCGGGCCATGGACACTCGGCCTTTCGCATAGCGTCGAATATTAATTGGAGTTTGGCGATAATGTCATCCTTCTCAGAGTCCGCCAACGATGACCAAATGGAATTCAGCTGCACTCCGGGAACGCGTTGCATGATTAAGAACAGTTTGTTAGAATCATAGTACATCGCGTACAATCGAGGAGCCGGAACTTCTGGGACGTGTCGTTCAAGGTAAACCAAAGCCTGGCCTTCCCAGGTGTTGATAGAACGACCATACTTCACAACAATCTCGTCATTCATAGCCACAATCTTGGAGGACGAGGTCTCCCACAGAATATTGGTGCAAGCGTAGATATCATCTGTTGTAGGTAGAGTAGGCAGAGGCTGGGAGTTCTCAAAGGGGATACCCACTGGTTTCCAAATTGTGAATAGAGCAGGAGTCAGCGGAGGTAATGTTGAAATATGAATGATTAAATGTGGCTAGCCTTGATATGACCTGCAACCCAGCTGAAGGAGTGTAGCGTGAATGTTCACCCTTGTCTTTCCATCAGATTTGTGTTGAAAACCTAGTTTGGGAAAGCTATGTGGGAATGTTCACGTGACATCCACTTGGTTGAGTGAACAGATAAACCCGCGTTGGGAACCGATGAGCAGCAAGATGAAAATATATACAGACGCCTCAGTGAGAAAGAGAGAAAGAGGTTGACATGTTTTACAAGATATTGTAATGTTAAGATTGACTCTTTCATTCTATAATCTCTAGAAGAAGACTTCAATAAGTATCCAATGACATTGTCGAATATAAGACTATATTATAGCCTCGGAGCTTCGTAGCCTACCGGAAGCCCTTCGTTTTAAGCACTTCAAGAACGTAAGCCTTGAATTCAATAAAATAAATAATAGCATCTTGCGAAGCATGAAAACAAAGAGCGGCACCCGTACAGCCTAGCTCTCGCCGTCTACAAAATCCACCTTAAATACTCGGCATTGGCCACCATCAAAGTGCTTAGCGAGAAGAGAAGCCTATTTATAGACTCGAAGTTGAGAGATGGCAAATGGAATTCCCTCTTCCCGAGAATGTTGCTGCTTCATGACCTACTTGAGGATATGGCCAGCCTTGAATGATGGAAATCCAAGCTGTAACGCGAATGGTTTTGCGGATGGGTGACTAGTTTTGTTTGGGGCAAAGGTAGAGTGCCAGGGCTTGGCAACTTTGGGTCATCACATATTACGTTCCTAATTACGCTAAACAATCGTTAACAAATGGCTGAGTAGTATAAAGCTCTGTAAACATAGAGGAAAAGCTCAAGTAACGTAAGAGACGAGGGCGATGAATTACAGACTTAACTTCAATAACACAAGGGATCTCTACTCGTTTCCCTCACATGAAAACACCGAGGCAGTAAACTACGAGTCACAAATCCAGGATGCCAAGATTATCAATCAACAGCCTTATGGGAAGCGGTCTACGAAGGAACACCTTCAACAACCCACTCTTGCCTCATCCGAATGCAAAGAATCCTCCCAGATACCAAGGGGAATAAGTGGAAACACCATCTCGAATGAGAACTGACCCAGGAACTCCTGTCCAAATAACAGCTCCTCCAAAAGCATGCAATCCCGGCTCGAACACTCAGACCCGGGCCCATAGTTATCATGCGCCCAATACAGCCGTACGGGCCGATCAGGCAGGGACCAAAGTGAGGCTGTCTCAGGTCGGCTTAACTGAGCGTTTCAGAGTAGTTGGGCAACGACAGAACGCGATCTGTTTTTTGCTCGGGTGGAGCGGCGGAAGACTTACAGGAGTGGGGACTTTTGTATAGGCGATCATGGTTCTTGAGTGAGTCATTCCAGCGGCTGGTTTTGACTATGGTGTTTTCAGAAGTGGGGATGTGGATAGGTCACGGAGTGTCGAATAATATGACGGAACTGTATACAAACAGTGCATGCGACACGACATGACTATACAAAACCAAAACAGACATCATGGAATATATCGTTATTCTACAATATCCCAAGTACCTAGTCTTAGGCTATTCAGCTCAGTCGTGACTAAGTCGGGAAAGTACCGATGCCGGACTAGATCTCAATTGGATAGAAGCGATTCATTCACCGCCAGATTCGCGGCTTAGGCTATGGAGAGACCGGCCTGGTGACAGGGCCTATCATGGTGATAGAATATAGCAGGGCTAAGTATAGGCGGCGAACGGACTCAGGGGCTAATGTAACTGGGTGCTGAGGGCAGAACCTTGGAGTGAATGTCAGAAGACAGGAATAGGCATCATTGATTCTACGATGAGCGGTAAGGGAGATGGTCTGGTAGATCAGAAGGATGACAGAAGCACTAGAACACTAGCTTGAGATATAGTGCTGGAGATACTACTGGAATGGGCGTTAGGATCAGAATACTATACTCTATGACCTCGGTACTCTACTGTACTATACTATCAAGGTGTGGAAGACACGGGATGTTATAATTGCAGCCCCCACAGTCGATCATACAATGCTATCCTAAAGGTTGCAAACGAGCCTGTCACTAGGAAATCCGGGGACTGGATTGGTGAGGGGAGCTGACAGGCGTCATTCGGAAGGGACAAGTGATCACTGATCACCGATCAGTGCAGGGCCGTGCATAGTCTGAACTTGGGAATTTGGGAACCGTGGAAGACCAAGTGGATCACGGGCGGGCCGCACCCGTTCCAAAATCTCGACGAGCAGGAATAGTAGAACCACCATCAACACCATCAAAACTATCATCATGAAGCCCAAACAGATCGTCACACCGAGTAGGAAACGATTGGAGGAAAGACATCGGAACAGCACAGACCAGACCGGGGAGGAGTTTCAGCCGAGCAGCGATAGCCTATCGATTATCGATAAGATCCAAGTGGGATGTGGGATGGTGGGATGTTTGGATAATAGGAGTTCCTAGTATACCAATTAGAATAAATACTATACTATTCTAAGGTTCTAGAAAATTAGGAAAAAGGATCGGGCTGGTATCAAAGGTACTTGTCGGGTCAGAAAAATAGGGAAAAAGTGATCAGATGCAGGCGTGCCCAAGATGAACAGAGCAGCCAATAGTGAGAACATACTGAGACTGGGGTGGGCTCAGTTTCCCGCGTAGACCGCCGTAGGTACACTATCTATGTATTGCAAGTACTAAAGGTACCTACGTCTCCACAGTACTTTCATTATATGACACTTTACTACTTTATCTCGTGCCGATGTACTCTGTGGAGTGCGCATGCGCCTACATAGCCTTGTCGTTTCCCCTCTCGGTCTCCCGATCTTGATCTCATCTACCTTCATTTCTATCTTCATTCTTCATCATCTTCTTCATCTTGTGTTCTTATCATCCACCCATAAAATCCTCTCCGCCCCACCTTTTTATTACCTACCCACACACCGCCTCTTTGCTTTCGCGATGGCAAGATATTCCCAGTTCGATTTCTACCAACAATCTCCATCATCACTAGACGTACCTGAAGAGGACGAGATGAATGTGCTGGATGATAAGATCCTCGATCCAAACTCCCCCGGGCTCTCCGATCCCCGCCGGTCATCCTACGACGCCCAAGACACCTTCTCACATCGGAATTCCGTCTGGTCCAACTACTCCCACGGCAGTTCAGACCAGTCAAGGCCATCATCTCATCTTGGCCATTCTCTTTTGGACTCATCTGGTGCACATTTCATGCCTGTCGATGGCCCCCAGTCCTATTCCCAACAACCATGGTCCGTGTCACGCACAGTGTCCGGCTCATGTACGCCTACCGCTTATGAGCAGTATCCGCAAGACACTGAGAATGCCTCTGTAGCACCCTTTTCGGGTGGTGCGGTAGGTCCTGTCGGTTCCATTCCAATGGGTGCCATGTCGTATCGCAACGGTATGGGCTTTCAGTCTGGTGGGGTTGCCATGTCCCCGCAGTCAAGCCAAGGTTGGATGCCGGCGCCGATGGATCTGGCAGATGCGGCCGTGCAGTCAAAATCTGCGTCGTATCGGAACGGGTCACCGTTGACGCTGAGACGAGATGGGATTCGCAAGAAGAATGCCCGTTTTGAGATCCCCGCCGAGCGGACCTTGAGTAATATCGACCACTTGATCAGCCAGTCGAGTAACGAGGAGGAGATCAAAGAGCTCAAACAGCAAAAGCGACTGTTGCGCAATCGACAGGCGGCGTGAGTTTATTACACTTTGATGAGTTATTCGTCTAGGCTAACCGGCGAATCATAGGTTGGATTCCCGTCAACGTAAGAAGCTTCACACCGAGAAGCTCGAAGAAGAGAAGAAGCACTTCGCCCATACAATCAACCACCTGGAGGATATGGTGCAGACTCTGCAAAAGAGAGAGGCAGACTTGATGCGCGAAAAGGGCGAGTGGATGGCCCAGCAGGGACAGATCACCCAGTACATCGAAGGTCTCCACATGGAAAAGGACGAAATGATTCGTGTGCACACTCTGGAAACAGCTGAATTGCGCAAGAAGAATAACATCCTGATGGAGACTGTTGAGAAGCTCGAGCGAGGCATCAAACCTGCGTTGGCGGATAACCATGCAGGCGAGTTCACCGGCTTTGAGAACCTCAGTATGGAAGGTCACCCATGGGAGGAGTTCACCATGGCCCACGGCCTCTCCATGTCAGAGCCAGTTCCTGCTACACAGCCCTCACAGGCTCTCGACAATGAGCGGGGAGCCGAAAAGCACCCGTTCAGCTGGAATGCTTTCTACATGTGCCTTCTCTTTGGTGCTTTCATCGCATCCAACAACACCTCGCTGCCCGATCGTTCTCTTCCCCAAATGTCTGAAGAGTACCGCGCCGAGTCTGCCAATGTCTTGAGAGCAGTGCTAGCTTCCTCCCCACCGGAGCTCACTCACCCTCTGACTCACGCAGCAGTATCGGCATCCGCCGGACCAAGTTCGACCACCATCGGTATGCAAATGGCCCGAATTGATCCTGCGCCGAGCGGGTCCTCTACGCTGGACGAGCTGCACGATACGCTAGTCATGCCGACCGAAGAGCAAGAACGTGCCCAGGTGTTCACCCTGAATGCTGACCAGTACAACTCCCTGACCAGCTTCGAGGACGACGACGCGGGGTTCAAGCCTCAGCAGCCCTCCAATCTGCAACAGGCCCTGGCAGCCATGCGCAATCACAATGCCGCACAGCAACGTATGCACGAAGCCTCGACCTCAGACGTTTACTCTCGCTCACTGATGTGGGAGCGTGTTCCGCAAAAGGTGATCCGGGACTTCCAGCGCATGGTCCAGGAATACGGCGTCGATCCCGTAAAGGAGGAGACAGTCGGCTTCCAGACAGCCTGAAACCTCCACAACTTCGACAGCTCTCATGATCTCTGTTACTTTTTCGTTACATTTCCTTCTTGTGTGGAGTCCTACTCCGGAAAATACAAAAACCGAGCCAGCGACGGCTCCACGAAGCGTGCTATAGACCACGCACCTTTCTTCATGCATGTTTTTCTTCTTTTCTTTTTCTTCTTTTTTTCTTTTTTACTTTCCTCAATATGTCCAACACTTCTTGTTCAGCGTTCTTATTGATTGTTAGCGATATGTTTTGCAGCGTGTTTGAATCATTAGCGTGGGAGGGGCATGTTTACCATATCATACGGACTTGGGGATATTTGGGCTCGGCACGGGACACGGGGCATGACATGAGAAATATGATATGTACAGACACAGGAGACCATGATTGACTTTTGCTGGGATATGCGATACGAGATATAAAGGCCCACTTCCACTGCTCTGCTTGTGGCCTTTTAGCATTTGTTTTCTTTTTCTTTCGGGCTGGATTGCTCGGTTTCTATCCCCCCTATTTTCTTCTGCTTCGAGCTACCTTGGAGGGCCGATATGATCCTGGCTCCCAAGGTAGCTTTTACTTTCATTGTGTGGGCAAGTACTAAACTCTTTGAACTGGCGGCGACGCCATGATGAAGTTACGATCTGGGCCCCTGGGCAACGCGATATGACTATAATCTACTATGATTGATCCTTTTTCTTATTGAATTGGCTGACGCGGTTTGCGTCTTCTTCGGCTTCTCTCCTTTTCTTTTCGGGTTCGCCCGAGCCGACTTGATATCTACCTTGGGTCTCTCCAGGCCATAATGACATTTCTATGTTTCTTCATGGGCATTTTTCACACTTTCTTGACTGTTATTATCACCTGCCTCTTTCAGTAATATCCCGTCCCAAAGGCAACAGTACTTGTAGGGCTTTATCCACATATAAATCTTAATTGAGGACCTTCGGGATAGCCATCACGATGGGCACACCCAACCATTTTACGCATATTACGATCCACTTCAAAGGCCCCAGTAAAAGCTTGGACCGATTTCAAGACGGTTTGACGTTGACCGGGCTAAATATCCCGTCTGGAACATGGTCTGCAGCGCGGCTACCATCGTCCAGGGCTACAACGGCTCGAACACCACCTGGGCATAAGGACCTTGGAATTCAATACGATAATGTTTACTTAAAAAAATCCAATCTTCTAGTTCGGCCGAGACAAACGATCCACCGATCTTACAAAAACGCCATCACATCAGAGGCCAAAAGTCATTCAAACAGAGCCACCACCTCCCAAGGTCCCCAATCAACGGAGATGCCCGAAATGAACAATATTCCCGATATAAAAAAAGAGTCAATGCCACCCATATCCACTCTATGTCCATCTTTCACTTCAATTTTATATCGGGATAATTTCAATCCCAGGTCATTCTTTAAGACCTACTATACAATCCAAAATGGCATTCGACCCACACAACGTCGACCTCACAACCGCCGATCCAGCAGAAATAGTCTGTTACCTAGACGCCGAAGGTAATGAATACGACGGCCGTCTGGGAGCTCGCATCTCCGCCATCTTCGTCATCTTCGTCGTCTCATCCGCCGCAACATTCTTCCCAGTGATCGCCAAGCGCACACCACGCCTCCGCATCCCGCTCTATGTCTACCTCTTCGCCAAATACTTCGGCGCAGGCGTCATCATCGCCACAGCCTTCATCCACCTCCTAGACCCCGCCTACAGCGAAATCGGCCCCGACTCCTGCGTCGGCCGGACCGGCCATTGGGCGGATTACTCATGGTGTCCCGCCATCGTCCTCACCTCGTTGATGATTATTTTCCTAATGGACTTTGGCGCCGAGCGCTGGGTTGAAGTCAAGTACGGAATTTGTCGCGAGGATCCAGAACCTATCATGGCATCCGGTGCTGAGGCTCAGCGTGTCAACTCGCACTCGAAAAACTCGGATAAACCAAAGGAACTCGAAAGCCAAAGCCAAACCTCCGACGACTTGATAATAGAGCGCAGCTTCAGACAACAGATCGCCGCATTCCTAATCCTCGAATTCGGCGTCATCTTCCACTCTGTGATCATCGGACTGAACCTCGGCGTTGCAGGCGACGAGTTCCCGACTCTATACCCCGTTCTCGTATTCCACCAATCATTCGAGGGACTTGGTATCGGTGCCAGAATGAGTTCTATCCCTTTTAAAAAGGGTAGCTGGTTACCGTGGTTCTTGTGTTCGGCTTATGGTTTAACTACTCCTATCGCCATCGCTATCGGGTTGGGTGTGCGTACTACGTATAACCCGGCCTCTTTCACTGCGAGTGTTGTCTCGGGTGTGCTTGATTCGGTCTCGGCTGGTATTCTTATTTATACTGGTCTTGTAGAGTTGCTTGCGAGGGATTTCCTGTTTGATCCGCATCGGACTCAGGATGATAAGAGGCTGACTTTTATGGTTGTTTCTTTGCTGCTTGGGGCGGGGATTATGGCTCTGTTGGGGAAGTGGGCCTAGTTAGTAAATGTGAGAGGGGATGTGGTTGTTGCTGGAATGTTTTTGATATGCTTGATACCGATACCTTGATATTCTTGATGGATAGACTAGCTTTGGGTGGATTGTATAGCATGATGGAATGGCTTGCTCTAGTACTTAGAACTTGTGGTACATAATAGCGGGAATGTGAATATTCCAAATGTCATGTATTTGTGGGCTTTTCAGTGTCTAGAAGGAATGATATACAGTGCACTACCGTTCTCACTCGTCATATTTTCAGGCCTGGTCATCTTCATCAAGCCGTCAGCTGATCGACTCTGCAAAGAAATCCGTCCTGGCTCCGGGAACCATTCAACTATGACTCCACAAAATCCTCAAACGCTCGAAACTCCCTCGATGCCAGCACAGACAAGGCAGAGGGCCTTTTGACCGGATCCGGCACCAACATAAGATGGAGAAGATCCCTTAACTGCAGCGGTATCTCCACCTTCCTTATCTCGTCAAAAGGTACGATCGCTTGCAGCTCAGGCACCTCTTCACCAAGACCTTTGGCAGTTTCTACTGCGGCTTTAAGGACATGACCATTAACCTCGTCAGGAGTGGGAATATCCCAGTGTGGAAAGAGTCGCTTGATCTTCGCCATACACCAAGCCTCATTAAGCAAAGGGTGAGGGCTATCCCATACGCCCAAAATGCCAGGTTCAATCCAGCAACGCAACATCGCGGCAACGGCCCAGACTTGTGATGGCTCCGTGCATGCTTTGTCTAGGAAGACTTCAGGGGCGCGCATGGCATGTGGCTGGCAATTTAAAAGACTGCCTACCGGAACCACTATAAGGATTAGAAAAGCACGTTTCATCGTATCAGATTTACTCACCTAGTCCCAGATCGCCCACTTTAGCAATAACACGCTCTGAATAGATGCCAGAAAGTAGGATATTAGCGGGTTTATAGTCTGGGTAATTAGCAAATGCAAAGGCCAACTCTTCAAGAATAGGTAGGTACTTTACCTGTATTCACATGTTTATGGCCCTCCAGGAAGATACAACTGGTTAGCGCTGCTCTTAGAAGAGATATAATGAGAGAGTAGGTGGACATGTCAGGCTGATATTTTACATCGGCAAGAGTAGTATCCAGCCATTCCAAAGCGATAGTGCCGCTGTCGATCACATCATATATTTTCCGGAAGCATTCGGTGGATGTGATACCAGAAAGGCGATAAGCAAGAATTTCACGGTCCATGTTTTTTATGGCAATTGCGTCACCAGGCGGAGCTACTTTGATCAAAGCCCTGGATGCCAAATCAGCCTCAGGATTTGGTTTAGATATGATTGGAGTGACCTAACGAACAACTTGGGAGCTTTGGGGGTGCGAGCATTCGAGCGTAAAACCTCGGCTGTCAAGACGGTAGAGGTGTGCGTGTTATCTCCCTTGATAGGGTTGATGATGCGGTAGTGCCAATGGGTGCCTTGGAGAATATCCCCGGGAGCAAGAGATGACATTGTTCTGCTTAGGGAGTTCCGTGCAGCAGGTAAAGCCGGACGACCGAGAAGGTACATGGTGGAAAGCCCAAGGAATAAGGATTATAAGATAGTGGTTCAGCGATGGGTACATAAACACAAGAGAGTGAGAGGTCATGGATAACAGCTTGGAGGATCCTGCAGCTCCTCCTTACTGACAATTGTTGGAATAAACCAAAGTTAAGTAATGACTCACCTTGTAGTTAGGCGTGGGAGAGGGCGAATTATTTTTTGAAAGGGCGGATGTGGACTAAAGGCGAACAAAGGAGCCTCCTGTGCTCAGTTTACTCACCAACCAAAAAGCGGCAAGAGTTCTGGAGTGAGTACTAAAGAGGCAAGGGAAAGCCAGGGTTTGCCAGACATTAATTATTAGTTATCCGGTACATATGCTTGTCAAACAGAGAGCTTTTAACTAGGCCTCTGGAATAGTCGATCGTTTCCCAAAATATTCTCTCCAGATAATTGAGACATCGACCTCGATAATAATAGACTCGAGAACCGCGAATATTCAGTTTTACAACAGTGTCACTAATCTACTCATAGGGTCCTCACTATAGCTTCGGTTGATCCTACCCCTGACCAACCTGAGCACCAGCACTTTCGCTCCAGGACTACAGGAAACAACCCTCGCTCACAACTGAACGGCCGCTGAATTTTGAGGAGATGGGTCCATGAAAATCTCGTCCCTGAAATGGCAAAGGACGAACCATCTCCACAATTATTTTCCCCGCGTCGTCTCCACATCGGGGCTCCGGAGTTCTCGGCTCTAGAAGTCTTGTAACTTCACTTTTTACTCAACCTCACTCCACTCACCTGGGCACTTGGATAGCGCAATTGCCGGAGACCTTACGCCATGGCATACAGCAGGTGATGCCTCCTGGTGCGGTCCGTATACCCGCGCGCTATCCTAGCCGAATTTTCCATCCCGATCCCGACCAGACTCGTCATGACGGGGAAGGACTTTAGCCCAGCTCCTAACCTAGGACTTTCATCTGTATGTCTAATCCGTTCCACCCAATGCCACGTGCACTAAATTGGCGCAGACTCTCCCCAAAAGCTCGAAACCATGGTGGAAAACACCTCATCTGCTGACCCTCAACGGCTACATCGCCTGCCTAGTCCTCTTCTCCAGCACAGTCGGATACGACATATCCCTCATGAACGGACTACAATCTCTACACCAATGGGAGACATTCATGCACCAGCCATCAGGCGCCTGGCTCGGCTTCATCAACGCCCTACAATCCCTCGGCGGCATGCTCTTCCAGCCCGTAGGCGCATGGTCCGCCAACCATCTAGGCCGAAAACGAACAGTGCTCATTGGGTACGTTTGGCTAGCGCTAGGCGTCAGCATGCAAGTCGGGGCCCCGAATGCGAAAATGTTCGTCGCGTCACGCATGTTCGTCGGTATTGCCGGGGCTTGGTTCCAAGCTGCTGTTATCCTGGTAACTGAGATTGCGTATCCGTCACATCGATCTTTTGTTACGGCTATTTATATGTGTCAATATTATGCTGGGTCCCTGTTGTCGGCTTGGATTGTGTTTGGAACCCGGGACCTCGCTAGTGATTGGGCTTGGCGGATTCCTTCGCTGATGCAGATTGCTTTTCCGTTGATAGCGCTCCCCGGGATATTGCTGGTTCCCGAGTCGCCTCGCTGGTTGATTCGGCAGGAGAGGGTGGAGGAGGCGAGGGGTATCTTGGTCCGGTTCCATGCTGGAGGAGATGAAGACTCTAAGCTCGTTGCTTTTGAGATGGATGAGATTACTCAGTCTATAATGCTTGAGCAAAGCGCAAGTGAAGGGTCTCGCTGGATTGACTGTCTCAAGACACCGGGTAACCGGTATCGCCTGTTTCTGAGTGTGTCGCTGGGGTTTTTTGCCCAATGGAATGGCGGGTGAGTTTCGTTGGAGATAAGTAAAGAACTAGCTAACGTCTTTCCCAGTGGTGTTGTCTCTTACTATCTCACCATGATCCTGGACACAATTGGCATCACCTCCGTGACAGAACAAGCTCTCATCAACGGCTTCCTCCAACTATGGAACCTAATAATGAGCATAGTCGGCGCTTGTCTCGTCGACCGAGTCGGCCGACGTGCGCTATTCCTAGCATCCACAATTATAATGCTAATCAGCTATATCATGATCACGGTACTTTCCGGCAGTTTCACTACATCAGATACAGCAGCCGTAGGAACGGCAGTTATCCCGTTCCTGTTCATCTACTACGCCGGCTACGACATTGCCTTCACCCCGCTAATATTTGCCTACCCAGCCGAGATCTGGACATTGTCTCTCCGTGCCAAGGGGGTGGCTATTGCGCAGATGGCAAACTATGGGGCACTGCTTTTCAACCAGTTCATCAACCCTATTGCTTTCGAGGCCATTTCTTGGAAGTATTATTTTGTATTTCTTGTCGTTTTGTTGGTGGTCTTGGTTACTGTCTACTATTATTACCCCGAGACGCACGGCTACTCGCTTGAGGAGATGGCAATTATCTTTGATGGAGAGTCGGCGCGTGTTACAGGTACAGCTCCGACGAAGGTGGAGATGCAAGTGAAATGCATTGGGAATATTGATAATACTGAGAATGAATGAAGAGTACTCCCACCCAATCCGTGCTGGATTGATTCTGTTTGGCGAAAACGAACTATTTCTCATGAGCCGTTCGCCAGATTTCTCTATCACTCATCTTCAACATACACATCAACGGAGGCTTTTCCCATATCAAGTAAGAGCGCTGTTGATCCCATTTCTTGCTGTTTTCATGAAGTTCCAGGTCAAAGCTCCAAAGCACCCGTGCGAGAATCACTCGTGACTCGCTAAATGCTAGTTCTCTCCCAATGCAATTCCTCGGTCCTACTGAGAATGGCTGGAGGACGTCCCGGTTATCGTTATAAAAAGGCGAAGATGGTTTGTCTCTGGCATCATCTAGCCAACGCTCGGGTATGAACTGGTCTGGAGCGTAGAAATTCATTGGTGACCGATATGCGGCATATTGGTGGACCCAGACTTTCGTCTGCTAAACATCAGCTATTGTTCGGTTGGAAAAAAAGGAGAATTTGTTGCTTACATTCGGGGGTATAACGTATCCTGAAATTGGAATTGGCTCAGGCCCAACAGTCATTCGCTGAAGTCCAGACGGCGCCGGCGGATACATTCGAAGTGCCTCCTTGAGACACGCGAACATGTATGGCAAATTTGCGGTGCCTGAGATTGTGATATCATGTTCAGTCTTCATAGCAGATCTTATCTCTCGAGTGATTTCTTCCATGGCGTACGGCGTTCGCAGCAGCCAGTAAGTAACTCCAGCAAGTAAAGAGGCTGTCGACTCACTGCCAGCAATAACCAAAACGTTAGAGTTGGCTTCTATTTCCTCGTCGGTGATATCCTTGCTTGGTTCCCCACGGCGCCGCAACATACTGCCAATAAAGTCTGTGCATTCTCTGTCACCTTGAAGCTGGAGACGTTTCCGAACAGTGGCTTTGCTAAATTCTATTTGCCTTTGTCGTGCCTTCATCAGACGCTTTGAACCGACGAAAAGAGACAATGTTCTGAATAAAAGCGGATAGGCATCCTTAACTTGCACAAGGACTATGCCTCGGGTTGCCTGGAAGATGGTCGATACCCATTAATGATAATCAGAAGATTCCAATCCTCCGAATGGTTCACCGAAAGCCAAATCTCCAAGTAAGTCAAACGTGGTCAAACTGTACCATTTTGCCATATCGGTTTCTGGAACGGGCGAGGCGGCGATGACTTTCAGTTTCTCGATCAAGAGGTCCACATATTTCCTGATTATGGGTTCCTGGGAGTGCAGGCCTTTTGCAGAAAAGGCATGTGACAAGGATTTGCGAAAGCGAGTGTGATCCGCATCGTTGGCGCTGATAATGTCGGACGGGTTACTGGTTGAATGCAGCACCTTTGGTAGTTGCCGGTGGCCATGACCGTATATGTCTTTCCATGCCTGGGAAGTGATGAAGGAGACTTCATTTGGGCCAAAGCGAACGACTTCGCCGTATTTTTTGTGGAAGTCATGCATTTTTGCCTCTAATTGACCTCTGGAAAGGGCAATGAAACGATTGATAGGAAATGCGATCCACATCTTGGGTCCGGGGATGTTGCGAAGTGGATGGAAGTAGACGGTCCAGATGATTTTGGAAAAGAAGAAAAAGAGTATGGCAAGTAGGGAAATTGATGATAACATGATTTAGACGGTTTTCTTCGACAATAGCAGAAAAGCCTAAAGATTTGGATAGACGTCGCTCGGCGCTGCCAGCTAAAGAGATGTAATATGTGTGTGCCAAATTGTGAGATCCAGGATGTACGAAGATAATATATGACTTTCCAAGGTCGTCCTATTTGCCGTCGATTTCTATCCCATGTTGCCATCGGAGCCGCCAATTCTACCATATAGTTGTAGATTGCTGAGTGGTTTCCAGAACTTGTTGGATTTTGAATTGTGGAGCCAACAACGGATCCGATGCCATCGGATCCGACGAGCACGGAGCCACGCCATGGCCAATGGGAACCAGTGATTATAACTTTGATCCCACAGATCTTTTAAATCAAAGTCTAAGACGAGCAAAGGCGCCAAAGAACCCCAAAAAGATTTAAGTGTCCAACTCCTTAAACACGTTACTCCGGCAACCCATCTATATACCCTTGGCTGTATTCTCATTGATCCAAGCCCTATATCTACAACATACGCCATTCCAGGAGTATCACCTACTCTGATATGTCCACTCCACCAACGCTAGTCTTCATCCCTGGCTCCTGGCATAAACCAACATGCTACGATAAAGTCACCAAGCTCCTCCAAGATCAGCACAACTTGAAATGCGTCTCGATAACTCTGCCTTCAACGACGGGAAACCCAGCCGCGACCTTCAAAGATGATCTCGATGCAGCACGCGAAGCTATATCGACTGAAACAACCCACGGACGTAACGTGGTAGTCGTTGCGCACTCCTACGGCGGCATGGTTGGCAATAGCGCTATCAAGGGATTCACGCCAGACCCCACAAGCCAAAACCAAACCTCGACAGGCTACGTTATCGGCTTAATCCTAATAGCCTCCGGGTTTACCCTCAGTGGAGTTGCCTTTATGGATCCTTTTCTCGGCCGTCCCCCTCCTTCCTGGCGTGTCAATAACGAGACCGGGTATGCCGAACTTGTCGCTCCTCCGCGCGAGTTATTCTATCACGACTTGCCTGCAGATGAGGCGGAATTATGGGTCTCTCAGCTTACTACCCAGAGTCTTAAAGCGTTGTTTGAGGGGAGGGGATACTCATACGCTGGTTGGAGAGATGTGCCTGCTTGGTATATTGGCACTGTCGAGGATCGGGGGTTGCCGGTGCTGGCGCAACGCATGACGGTGGGTATGGCGAGGGAAATGGGTTGTAGTGTGGAGCATAGGGAGTTGCAGTCGAGTCATTCGCCCTTTTTGAGTCAACCGGAAATGACAGTCAGGATTATGCTGGAGGCTGTTGATGCGTTTACGGGGAAGGGGAAGCCTGGGGGGGATGAATCTGCAACGAGTGTTCATGGTGCGATAGCAGTGCCGAAGGTGACACTCTGGCAGCCTTTCACGTGGTATAGATTTGGGCTTCCGTTGGCTTTTGGTCATGTTTTAGGAAGGTGTATACTTCTATTTGCCTGGGTGAGGAGCCTCGGGAGATCTAGGAGGTCTAGGAGTAATTAGTGTATTTTGGAATCAGCTCAATGGAGGCTCATAAAAAACCATAACACTTCCGTATAAATGCAATGTGTTCACTATGTCTTCACTAATAATAACCCAGTGACTCGAAGTCGTTAAACCTCGGAGATATTGCTCTTTGAAGACTCGTTAATACAGCCGCGGGCAATATTTAGTGCGGCTCTTCCCTGCGACAGACACCATACAGACATAGGTCTCCTCCTAAGAGATATGCGGGTAATATAGGAGTTATTTGTGATGAGATAGCGGCACTCGATAGATCTTGTTAAGGCTGCCACGGCAGCCTATCGATCCTGTTTAAACATTACGGACCAAGCTTAGTAGGGAGCGACGAATTTACACTACTGAATAGAGCGTATCCAACGACTCTCTGCATAAGTAGAAATCAAAATTACATAAATTGAGATTCAGTCATTTGCTGCTTAACGCAACGTCATTCGTACATAACATCACATCATGCAATATAGACACGTCAAACATGATCAATCTAGAACCCCACATCCCAGTAAAACAGCTGGCTCGAAAATGCAATAGTAAATGGCTTTAGATATGCAAACAGTTCCCTATTTCGGGTTATACTTTTCTTTCCAGATCCTAGCGGCTTTGTTAGCCAACCATCTCACCATATGAAAACCACGAGACAGAACATACCATGAATTCCCAACAGTCGGGCCTGAAGCCTCCTCGGCAAGTCTGAGATATTTGGCTGCCTTGAACTGTGACTCGGGGATCAGCAATGACTCAACCATCTTGAACGGTCTCTATAAGATACCTTGTCCTTCTTCCCACCAAATCCCTCCATATAGCACCAAGCAACTTGATCCATGGCATCAGTATCGCCCAGGTTGGCCGCCGTCTCGTAATACTGACGAGCCGCGACAGGGTCCTTGACCACGCCCCATCCATTGCGGAAACAATTCGCTAGCTCGAATATGGCGAGGACGAGTTCGCCTTTGGCGACGCCGCCTTTCTTAATTCCAGCGCGTAACGCCTCGGACTCAACAGCGGCTGAGTTTGATGCTGCGGCTGATAAGTAGGTCACAGCCCGTGTCTCGTCTTTGGCGCAGCCCCAGCCGTGTCTATACGAATTAGTGCGCTACACAAGAGTTAGGAGATGAGAGCCATACCGAAGGGCCAGTCCATACAAAACCTGACTGAGAGGGTTATTTGCACCGTTGGGATCAGCCAGTCGGCCAAACATTTGCGTTGATTTTTCCAGATCTAGGACATGATTAGTACCAGCCAAGAATAAATAATAATTTCAACTTACCTCCGAGCTCATGCAACCGAATCGCCTCTTGGATATTAGTCTACAACTAGTCAGCAACTCACCATAGAAACGTAAACGACCAAGCTTACATCATCCTGTGCACCTGTGACATTCTCGCGACTTGAACTCCTCGGCCTCCCCTGATCTACCCCTAACGCTAAATCCCCCTCCGACCCTCTCGGCGATAAGTGCCCAAACTGCGGGTTCTGCTGGACTAGCACTGTAGCCCGCCTCTCCCATTGCTCCTCGCGCTGCTCCTTATCACCCTGCTCATCTAAGATCTGCGGTAGGTCTGCAGGGATATTTACAGACGAATTGCGTGAGTTACTCCGGCTGCGCCGGCCATCCAGGTGCAGGAGGTGCGAGAGGCGGTGCTCGCGGGTACGGGGCGGAGACGGGCTAGAGACAGAGCCGGATCGGGAGGAGCGGTGGAGGAATGAGAAGCTGCGGCGAGGGCTGGAGAAGGATGGGTTGCTTTGTGCTGGGGAGATTGGTGAGATTGGGGCTGGGAATTCAGAATGGTGGGTTGGTGGTGTTATGATTTCTTGGCTGAGTGTGTCGGAGCGCATGAAGATGATCTCGGGTGTTGGCGGGGAGCTCGGGATTGGGTGTGGCACGTCTTTAGATGTGTTCTCTGCGCTCAGCTCATCGTGTTTGTGGAAGATGTTTCTTAGTGATGGCATCTTTGCACTGTCAGATTGGTGATATGCGATTTGATGTGATGCGATGCGAGGCAATGCAGTGTCCTGCGGAGGCGTGGGGATGAGATGAGCTCTGTGGAGCAAGACTAACTAGAGCGCTGAGCGGTTATTAAAGAGTGTCAAAGAGTGTCAATAAAAAGATGGGAGTCAAGAATAGAAACAGAGAAACGTTGGCGGGGCTGTGTAGCCGCTGAGACCCCGGTCCATGGGTCGGCTACGCTGAATGAAGCTTAGTTGGTTATGGAAAAGATAGGTTGACCTATAGTATGTATGGCCCGCCCTACAGTATCTAGTACAGACAGACAAGCATAATGACAACTGTATACGCGGGGTTCTATAGATAAGATGCATGTCCCACATGTGGCTTTCTGCATCGGTCCCTGCGTCCCTAGCGTGGCCATTTTGGGCTTTACCGGGTACTCCAACGCCCCAGAGTGGTCTAAGCTTACGTGACTACCGGAGATAATAAGGTACTTCTTATAATACGGAAGAATGGCTAAGAGTAGGTACTTCGTATCCGTTCCTTCTTACCAGCTATAGGCATTGATGGCATTGAGCCTTCACTACACAGCGACCAATAGGCCCGGTCACCACAGTGCAAAGAGGAGAAATCTTAGGACAAGTCAAGACCTTCGTATATAGTTGTAATCAAGTGGTATTGCAATTCTAACTCAGCAGATGCAACAAGCTCCTATAGTTTTGTACACAATGGCAACAGCCGACGGAGCCACCGGTGTCCATTTACTGAGCCTTGGCAGCCATGATGCCTGTTGACATTAGAACGAGCTCATTAAGCAGTTAGGGAAGATGGACACTCACGCTCAACATCGGAAACGCTCTGCTGGAGGATCTGCTGCAGAACCTTGGGGTTCTCAAGCTCCTTCTGGATCTTGCCAATGATGGTCTCGGCAAGCTCGCGCTGCTGGCGCTGCTTAACCTGGGCCTCGTAGCGGACCCAGGACTCGAGAACCTGCTTGGCCTCGGCGGCCAGAGCAGTGCGCTGCTCGAGCTCGTACGCCTTGGCCTCCAGCTGGGCGGTTTCCTGTAGAAATAAAGTCAGGCCACAATATTCGCCGGAATTAACATCCGAGTCAAAATGATCCTACCTTGGAAACGGCAAACAGCTGCTTGGTGACATCGACAACGCCGGACATCTGGGAGACAGTGTCAATGCGCTGCTGGACAGCGCTGGTGTGGTCGGTACGGGCAGCGTTCAGGATGTCCTTGTGCTTCTGCACCTGACCCTCAGCCCACTGGCGGTAAGCAGGGCCACCAAACTTGGCAACGGCGGTGAAGACGGAAAGCAGACAGAAGGCGGCGACGGTCTCCTCGTTCATCACGTAGAGCTCGTTGCTGATGGCGGCGATGGACAGACCGGCGGCGGCGGACAGGGTGGCGGTCTTGGACACCAGCGAGTTACCGGGAATGGAGTTCAGGATGGACTGAGCCTTCTTCTCGGGGGCCTCGGCGGGAACATTGGAGGCCGCACGGGTCGAGGTCAGGACAGAGACGGCAGGGACGCGGGCAGCGATGGTCGGCCGCAGCCGGGCGGCGCCTAAGGGGCAAAGTCAGCAACTGGAATGGAGCGATTCGAATTGCCGAGGTCAAGATGCAGCGTACCAACGGCACTCTTAGCAAGACGCGAAGCCATTGTTGGAGATGAGAGAGGTCTTGGATATGTGAGGTTGAACCGATGAGGAGACTTGAAGTCGGAACGGTTAGGACGGGCTTGCACATACTAACCCCTTATGGCCTAGCGCACTCTGGCGGAAAAACCTGGATCCGAGAATCGAAAAATCGCAGCCGAGAAAAAAGTTACCAAGTTCCGAGATCACGCCAGCGACTTTGTTTTTGCGCCCAAAATGCCTGCGCCAGTCGAGCTGTCCAGCTCTAAGAAGCGTAAAAGCTCCAAGAATGGTGCCCCTTCGTCCAAGCGCCGTGCAGTCGCTGAGGAGGACGGTTTCGCCGGGACCTTGTCTACTATTGAAAAGCTCGAGAACCAGATTGCGGAGTCGCGCAAATACTACAATAATATCGCGACCCTGATCTCGATGCTGAATATAGAAAAGTCGGCCAAGAAGCCCGAGCTTGCTGTGGCGGTGTCCCTATGCCGAGTGTTCAGCAGATTGATTGCGGCGGGCAACTTTGTTGATTCAAGCCGTGCGGCCGAGACCGAGAAGATTGTGGTGGCATGGCTGAAGGAACGGGCCTTGGAATACCAGCGGGCCTTGATGGCGATCATGCGTGAAGCTGATACAGCCTCTCAGGTCACTGCTCTGACCTTGGCCATGCGTCTTGTCAAAGAGCGCATTACACACATCCCAGGAGCAGAGCACAACATTTGGGCTACTCTGTTCAAGGATATCTTCGAGGCCGTCGTTGAGGCCCAGGATGGCCAGGACGTGCAGACGGAGTTTGTCACCAAGTTCGTGAATGAGTATGAGGACGTTAGATATCACTTTTTCGAGCAAGTATCGTAAGTATCAATCTCGGAAGGATTGTTCGCCAGTCACTAACTTCAAATAGCCAATACGCAGACCCCCGCCGAGACTCTGATATTCTCGAAACCCTCATCTCGCTTCTCTCGGCATGCGACGACGTCCCCGGCGAAGATCACAAATTCGAGAAATTCCTCGTTCAGCCCGAAGCCACCAGCAAGCGTATAATGTCTGTGAATGCGCACAAGAGGCGAGCACAGGAAGCATGGCTGGCCATCCTCCGGAACAATCTCTCGCAAGCGCAGAGGAAGTCCCTTCTGCGCATCATGGTGCACACTATCGAGCCGTGGTTCAGCCGACCAGAACTCTTGATGGACTTCTTGACGGACTCGTACAACGTGGGCGGCGCAACCTCTCTCCTCGCCCTGTCCGGTCTTTTCTACCTGATCCAACACAAGAACCTTGACTACCCTCAATTCTACACAAAACTCTACTCCCTCCTGGACGCGGACCTCCTCCACTCCAAGCACCGCTCCCGCTTCTTCCGTCTGCTGAATACCTTCCTCTCCTCCACCCATCTTCCAGCCTCCCTCATTGCCAGCTTCCTCAAGCGCCTCTCCCGCCTGGCGCTGAACGCTCCTCCGTCCGCCATCGTGGTTATTGTTCCGTTCATGTACAACCTGTTCAAGAGCCACCCCACCTGCACATTCATGATGCACCGCGAAATTCGCGACAAGGACCTCGCAGCCGATATCGAAGCTCGGGGCATGGACGACCCCTTCGATGAGTCCGAGTTGGATCCCCTGCATACCAATGCCGCTGAAAGCAGTTTGTGGGAGATTGAGACTCTCCAGTCGCACTACCACCCCAACGTTGCAGCAATTGCCCGGATCATCTCGGAGCAGTTCACGAAGCAGGCGTATAACTTGGAAGACTTCCTGGACCACACATACCAAGGCATGTTGCAAGGAGAGCTCGGCACGGGCGAGAAGCCGCTTAGGAAGCCACCCGTTGTGGAGTACCAAATTCCCAAGCGGATCTTCACAGATCGCATGTTGGAGGAAGACGGCGGGGTGGACTCTGGTCCGGGCAGCTTCATGCGCGGGCTATGGGACTTTTCCTAATTGTTGATTTTGCATATACTCCATGAGTTGAACTACATTGGCGTTTCAAGGACTTGTACAAAAATTCCATTGACCCGTGACATGCCTGCCATGAAAAAAAGTCTACCTAAGCTATCTACCCCGATGAAAGCAAACACAAAGGAATGAATAGGTCAGTAGCCCGATTCAACAAACCACATATTCACGTAACTCCCCATCCCGTCCTGTCATATTCACGTAACTGCCATAAAACTCGAAATGCACACAGCCTCCGGCCAGGATGTCCAGAAGAAAGGCCAATCTGTTCGCAAGAAGACCCATCGACCCTGTAACGCACGGTCTCGCATGACATCGGTCGTCATCCATCTGCAGGTCACTGTGAAGCATCCTGAGACCGGAAAACGTCGTACCGTCTTGCGTCGTGTTGTTCGAAACAGACCCATCCCGTTAGCGCTGCAAACCTAACCCAGTCTCGTCGTCTCCAATTGGTAATCCCCAATGGGCCGATACCCAGGCGCAATCACATAATACCGCCCATTGTGCACCAGAATAGTCTCTCTGCGAGGATGCATACGCGGATCATACTCGAAAAAGGGCAGAGGCAGAGGGTGCACCGGTGGCAAAGCAACAGCCGTCTGCTCATCAGCAAGAGTATGCGGATAATAATTGCAATCCACGTCCAGACTGAAAATGGCCCGCTTCATATCCGTCAACTTGTTCTCATCAATGGCCAGGCCTGTCGCATTCTGGATATGACGACGCATCTTCCGCATGATGCGCGCTGCCTTTCGACAACGCTCCTCGCAGTCCGAGCGAGCGTATTCCTCCATGAGTTGCAGCTCCCATCTGATCTGTGCCTCTGTTGCTGCGAGGCGGATGTTGTTCCGGATGATGTTTAGCATGGTGTGGAGCCGTGACGCAGTGTCGCGGAATAGGGGTTCTATTCTGCGCTGTGCTTGTCTGATGACACTCGCGAACAGTCGGACTGAACGATTGTCGTAGAGCATGCCCCAGAAGGAGAGAAAGCGGGCATAACCTACACGGGACCCGGTCAAACGGCTTAGTTCGAGCCCTGTTACCACGTTGTGGCAGTCAGCGATTGTGGCCAGTGCTGCGGCGCGACATGCTTCGAGTGACTCTCGGTGTGAAGCTAGCAGTTCGCGGCTTCTTTCAGCTGGATCACGGAGTGGGTTTGAGGAGTGAGATGATGTATTGTAGTAGCGCAGATGCCGGGTTGAGCTTGAAGATACGACTGGTGCGTCTGTTGATAGAAAGTTCCCGTAGCTTTGTGAAGATGTTTGTGAATATGCGGGGGATCCAGAAACTCCAGAGACCGAAGATGAGGTTGAATCTGGGTCAGTATCTGGTTCCGGAGTCTCAGACGTCTCTCGCTGGAATTCTGACATCGCTGTGCATAAAGAAGGTATTTGCTGAGTGTAAAATTCAATGAGAGACCTGATGATAGCAATAACAGCTGTGTTTGAATGAGTGTAATCGCGTGCTAAGTTGAAGCCATGAAGTTGGCGTAGAATTCAGTCGCGTAGTCGTGGAGTTGTAGTTGTTATTGAGGAAGCTGCTACCCAGGTTGACGTATTTCCACTGTACGGGAACTTCCGTTGCAAATAACGCCCCCATATTTCTGCCGTTGGATTGGCACCATTTCCACTGCTGATTGAATCGATAGAGGCGACATAGTATGGAATATATTCGTAGATCCTTGAGGGTCACGTGAGTCCATGGGTCACGTGTGAAGGGAATGTACAGACGAGGTAGGCGGTGAAGAATAGGTGGCAAAATCATGGACCCAAACTTATGAAAACCCACTGTGGACTGTCAACAGCCGCCCTTGCAGATTATATGATCACCCAAGCTCTGCCACCTCGTATCTTCAACGGCCATCCCTTGGTATGAAATTTTGGACCAGATCTGTCTTAAGAAATGTGCACAGAAATGCTTTGAGAAATGAACTAGCACGGTCTGCAGCCCTATACCTTGGTTCTGAGCCAAACAGTTCGGGAAGGGATGGCATGTTCCACCGAGCCATTCTACGACTATGATCTCTCATCACAATTGCGATTATACCGCCGACCGATGGTTATTTGGATGCCGTGAATCCGTCAATATGAAGATGCAGGTGCCGTTAGATGGACTGGAGTCTTTTATCACGACATGCATGAAAAGCCTCAATCAACCTTCCAAACGGGTATCCATTCTTATTCAATTACGAGGGAAGAATTCCTACTGTTTACTAAATGCATTCCCCAAACAATTAGCTTAGAATACCTCCCACACCACTAAGATGGTGCTTAACCAGCCCTGGAATGTCGCATTCCCTCCAGGCGTGATTTTAGCATCAACAGTGGAGTACCAACACTTGAAATTTTGCAGGGCTGGGCGAGATCACAGCGCTTGTGGTAAGAAGATAAGAATCGACGTGCGCCACCGGTATCCTGGCTTTCTGATCCTATCGGTCTTTACTCGTCGACAATTATCCACGGCACTAAACCTTCTACTTTCTTTAATATTCCGCTCTAGTTCATTCGCTCTTTTCTGCAACTATGCATTTCAACAGTGTCCTCGCCGTGTCTGCTTCTCTCTTTGCCCTGGGTCTCGCTGCTGACCCTTTGGCCTTCACCAGCTGGCCCAAGGATGTCCAGGCCGGCAAGCCCGTTACTTTGACATGGGCCGGTGCCGTTCCTGGCCAGGTACAATGAATACTGAACCCGTTCCATCTATAGTTGCTAATATCTATTAGCCTGTTACTTTGACTCTCCGTAAGGGAAATGCCGGTGACCTCAGCGATGTGGAGGTCATCACTGCCCAGGCCAAGGACGGCGCTTTTACCTGGACCCCCGGTGACAATGTTAAGGAGGGCGAGACATATGCCTTCCAGGTCAGCCAGGGAGACCAGCGCAACTACTCTGCCTTGTTAACGGCCGGTCCCAATGTTTCGTCTGCTTCAAACACGCAGAGTGGAATTTCTGCTTCAAACACGCAAACTGGAACTTCTGCTTCGGACATGCACACTGGAGCTTCTGCTACGGGTACATCGGCGACCAGCAGTTCCGATGCCACTTCCAGCGGTAGCAGCACCGGCGCTACCACCGATGCTCCTCAGACCACTGGTAGCTCCAGCAAGCCCCTGATCAGCTCTACCGCCTCGGGAACGCCCTCCAGCAGCCCGGCATCCACCACCGTTGTCAGCAGCACCATCACTGCCAATGGTCCCTTGATGACCGACGATGACACGCATGGAAAGAAGGTCGAAACCAAGGAAAGTGCCCAGAATGCTGCCTCCTCCCTTACGTACTCCATGGAGTTCATTGGTGGTGTCCTTGGTCTGCTGGTCTACCTGGTCCAGTAAATGTGTGAGGGTAAATTGGTTGGATGTATGGGCAAGTCACTCGTTTCTTTAAACCATCACCAAAACCTTCATGTATATACACCCGATACCCCCTCTCCTTGATAGGTGGCTTTTGGTTTAGGGCATTTAAAGGCTGGAGATAATGAGAGAATTTTATACCTAGTTCAAAGCGGTTTTCCTACCAACGGTGTTCAATGTGTTATGTGTTCTACTTATGATGTTAGTATTGTTTCACCGCCCGGCACGGGTGGAGTGATGTTCCTGGGGGAAAGTTAATAATTCGCGGATCCCGTGGAACTCAATTTCCCTTTAACATCACCTTTGTCACTGCTAATAACTATCCGCCCGCCTCAGTTGCTCCTTATTCCTCTGTTTTCTGCGAATCCGTCCACTATTCTATCAATGTTACGTTAAGCCCGAAATCCACCGGCGACATCATCGCGACCTCGGCGATGATTAAGCGCCGAAATAAAGCAACAACCACTCATTTGGCCCAGTTGCGATTTAACACTGGTATGAAATGGTCCCCGACATTTCCGATCTCTTGCCTTTCCCAGCGCTTCCTTCCCACCCCAGCCCACCTCTATTGTGTTTATGAAAATAGGAAGCTGCGGCCGTCACCATGGGGAGTCTGGGGCGTGCCATGCGGCGCTTTGCCTCGCGCCCCCGTCTCAATAGCCTCGCTGACTCAGTTTCTCTCATTTCTACAGAACCGCCGCAAGTGAATCTTCCCCATGTGGACACTCAATTGAACATGCACCAATTCAACGGCTTTTTCGAAGACGGCTCTACATCCGCCGATGGCCTCAGAGGTCGGTCTCATTCTATGTTTGTTACTCGAGCTTCGTGCTCATTCGACCTTATACAGATTCCCATAGTGCTACCTTCCCACCCTTGAATGCCCCTACTAGTCCGCCCTTGAACACCGAAGCTCCAACGGAATGGTCTGCCGTCGGCCACGCGGCTGCCACTGGCAAGTCCGGACGGGTCATTCATAACCTCCAGGATGAGATTGCCCGCCTGACCCGAGACTGCAGCTTGTACCGCTCACGCGCGGAGGAAAGACAACGGTCCAATGAAGCACTCAAGACCCAGGTCCAGAATATGACTGAGCGACTGCAAAACTTGGAGCAAGTCAACGAGACCAACCTCAATTCCATTGCGCGCAAAGACAGGAAGTTGGAGGAGCTACGCATCGAGCTGAACAACGAGCGCGCTAAGCGCCAGGACGCCGAGGCCAATGCCAGCAAGACCAACCAGACAATGCAAGAAGAGCGTGAAAACCACAACCGCGATCAGGCCAAGATGCAGGAAATTGCCAAATACCATGAAACACAGTACGAAGTGTTGGTGAGCACAACCAAGCGCGACAGGGCAGATCTCAACAAACGATTCAAGACACTCTACGCCGAGCTGAAGACTCTCGCAGAAGCACACAAAGCCCAGCTTGTGTCGTTTGACCGACTGGATGTTATCGCTGAGCAAAAGAATCGTGAAATCGATAATCTCAATGCGATAAATGAGAAACTGCAGGCTCGTCATGACGACTACAAGACAACAAAGGACCAAGGGCTCCGCGGCGAGATCGAACGCACTCACATCAATAATGATAGTATTGAGGACACTCTCGCTGCTATCAAGGAAACGCAAGCAGAAATGAGATGGGCGATTCATATGAACGACATAGAAAGAGAAAGAAAGGAGAGAAAGGAGAGAAAAGAGAAAGAAGGCAAATAATGACAAAGGTAATTCCTACCCTCCTTTAGCTTGCAACAATCCTAACCATTCTACTAGTCTTATCACTATCTTCATGACCTTTCATCGCCTATCTACACTCTCAAACACCGACATACATACTCCACCCATTTCATTCATATTTCCCATTCGCGTTGCATGGCGTTCGGAAGCGCAGATACCCATCGCAAAGTTCGGTCTTGTATTTTATTCCATGATTCGCAGGGACTACTAGTGCTAGGTAGCTTTCTAAATGCGACTATTTAATAACTCACCTTTATTGTCAGTTAATAATAGACGTTGACCGTATGGATAGTAAGACTAGATATCGCTGTCTACGAAAGTGTACCTTTCCTCGCTTCTCTTACTTTAAATACTCTCCTTACATCACCTAGGCGTCCTTCAACCCTCTCTTCCCATCTCCCTTTTCACACCATATACCCTTCCCCCTCTAACCACGCTACAACCTGGAGATTTGAATTGCATAGTTGCCCTTTGGACAACTCTTTCGTGAAAACCGTAGTGTGACTTTCTGCTCAGTTGCGAATATAGTAATATAAAAACAAACTGATAGAAGTGAGCGCTGACTTCCCGGTTGTACTGTAGACGGCGATTTTGGGGCTGAAAGGCATCCTTTCGACATTTTAAAATAATAAATCGCAGCAATCTGTTCGTTGTTGGAAACATCTATACATATATGCATTAAGCTCACTGGCGTAGCAGTCTGGGATAGTGAGGCTGGCCAGGGTCGTCCATGGAGTCAATCAAGGCTGCCACGCCGCGATTCAATCCCATGGTGACAGCACGGGCTGACCATTTCTCTACTGGTAGCTCTTCAACATTGGGAGCTCCCGTATCCTCCTCAATAAATTCCTTCAAGTTATCCAGTGGGATGACGATGTCCCCGACCTGGTGAGTGTAAGAAGCTCCCAGTGGCTTGTTCTCCAGAACAGCCGTCAGAATGCTATCGGCTGCATTCTTCACGTAGACAAAGTCCAGTGCGCCGCGTAGGTTCTTCATCACTGGCACCGCCTGCATCTTGCGCATATAGGCCATCAGTGCATTCATCCAATCGGTCTGTGCTGCGGCATTCTCATTGTCGGCACCCTCGCGAACAATGGTGGATGGTCGGTGAATCCATACATTGACACCATGCTGTCTTTGGAGCTCTTCCAGAAGGCGCTCGCTGACCCACTTAGCAGCGACATAGCCGTGAGAGCCATCAATGGGGGGATGGTGTGCTGCGACCGACACTTGGGGAAAGGACTCGTAGTTGCCAAACAGCGCGACACCCACGGTTGAGATATAATGGATAGGCACCTTGCGTGCCATGCACAGGGAGATCAGCTCCTTCGTCGACCCAGCATTAGCAGCCTTGATCTCGGGGTAGAACTTGAGATGCGACGTGTCAGCGCCGTTGTGGATCACCGCGTCCGCTTGGCTGAAGATCGCAATCGCGTCCTCCTCCGACAGACCGAGACGCGGTTGTTCGAGGTTACCCGAGAAGTATTGAACCCGGTCATCCAGGAGAAGTTCTTCGGATTGCAGGCGTTCCTCGAGGCGACGGACAGCAATGCAAAAAATCTTCTTGACCGACGCGTCTTCCAGCAGACGCAAGAGTAGGCTCCGACCCAGTAGGCCACTGACTCCGGTGAGCACAATCTTCTGTGGTCGCGCGACAGGGACGATTTCGGTCGCAATATTGGCTGCGTTGGGAAGAGCAATTTCAGCGTCCCAGTCAATCCGTATAGGTCCCTTCGTCGAGTGGGGGTCGGGAGTTGTTGGCGTTGTATATCCAGTTGAGCCGCCCCTAGACTCGCCTGGCGAACCATCGTGGTTGGAATCGGCAGACGATGAGCCTGTCTCGTCACTCTGAGGAACGACAGTAGGAGGAACAGGCTGTGAAGGAGCGTTGTTTGCCAGGGCTTCTTCGGTGGGTGCAGGGGCTTCGCCTCCAAGACCAGGAAGCAACGACGCGGGCGCCTGTTCAGCGACAAGCTCTGCCAATTCGGTCATGGTATCGTTGCCCATGATCTTGAGGACCGGGACGCTGACTTCAAAGTTCTTCAAGAACCAAGAACGAATGTCAACGGAAATCAGCGAGTCGAGACCGATGTCGCGGCTTCTCAAGGCCATCAGGTCCTCGTCAGCCGTGGTCATCTGCAAGACATTGCGCAGTTGCATTGCGAATCGACCTGCTCTCAGTTAGTAACACACTCATTGCTTCATTGTCGCTTTGCTTACCTTTGACTACTGCGAGGACTTCGCTGCGAGACTGGCAAGCGGCCAGCTGGTCCTGGACGGATGCGACGACTTCGTTGCCGGAGTCCGCTCCGTTCTTCTCGACCTGGTGGACGATGAAGTCCAGGAATGCCGGGTTGGAGTGCCACTTGGGCGTGTTCTCCGTGTCCGTTGCCGCAGGGATATCCAAGAGCCCAGTGGTGAGCTCGGCCTCGTCGCCAGAGCCAGGGCGGCCAGAATCGATACCCTCGGCGAACAGCTGATGGTAGTCTTGCTCGGACAGATGCATCAATGCCATCTTGGAGACTGTCAGGTCGAGCGCCTTGCTTGATTCTCTTTCCATGTAACCCGCTCCAATGATAGCACCCACGTTCAGGGCCGTGGCAGCAAGACCGCGCTTGCGACGCTGGGCTGCGAGACTGCACATGAAGGTATTCGCGGCAGCATAGTTAGCTTGACCCAGGTTTCCAATGACACAGTTTATGGAAGAGAATAGGATGAAGAAGTCCAAAGGCTCGTCTCTGAAAATGCGGTCGAGGTGAATGCTTCCGTGCACCTTCGGTCGGAACACGTCGCTCATCAGCTCATAGGACATGTTGCGGATCGAGACATCTCTCAGGACCATAGCTCCGTTAAGCACACCGGCAATCGGCGGCAGTGTCTCGCAAATAAACTGGTGGGCGGCACGGAGTGCAGGCTCGTTGGTCACATCGCAGGGAACAATGGTCACAGCGACTCCATTCCGCTTGTGCCCTGCGATCCAGTCAGGAGAAATATTGGGGTTACGGCTGGTCAGGACGAGGTATTTCGCGCCTCGTTCAATCATCCAGTCGACCAGAGAAACACCGAGAGCACCTGAGAGACCGCACAGCCAGTAGGTCTTGTCGCCCTTGAAGAAGACGACCGAGTCGAGCCGGCTGACGTGCACAGGATGAGTCTTGGAGAGAGTCCAGTCAATGACGGTTGCGGGATTGCCGGGGTTCAGACCCTCCAATAGATCAGTAATGCCGACTACCTGGGAAGTGGCATTGTTTTGCCTGTGGGCGAAGGCCTCCTGTTGAGCGTAGAACCAAGCACGGTGAAGAAGCTGCCCCAGGGCAGTACCGGCAGATGAAGAACCGCTCTCCCAGCCGAGGGGAGAGTACAGTGTGGACACATTCTCCTTGCGATGGTGCAACGGGAGGCTCGATGAAATGACCGAGGCATTCTCAGATGCCTCGATGGAGAGATCAACAAAGCAAGCCGTGTTGGCAGGCAGGATTTCCTCGATTTCCGACTGCGTCACATAAGGCTCGAGCTTAACCCACGACTCGGGAACGTTCGGGCGAGCGAAGTCAGCCACGAAGACGGTGCGTACATTCTTGCTCGTAGCGAGAGTAGCAATAGTACTGGCGAAGAGCTCCGTTGCATTCTGCACAACCAGCGTGTCGCCTTCCATTAGAGGATCTACCACGGCCATGGAAACGAGAGTTGCAGCCAGCGATGTTAAAAGCTCGCTGTCCGCCAAAGTGGACGTAGGCAACGGGATTGCAGACCCCTTGGAAACATTGACGACGGAGATGAGGGTCGGGACCAATGCCATGAAGCGTGTTTGACTCTGACGCTCAATTCCAAAGACCAGGAACTGGTGACCATATGAAGTCCGGAGCGCCGACAAGACAGAGTGAGTAACTTCAAGGCTGAGTCGGTCCCCAGGATGCTCCGCCGGACTTGCGCATCCTGGCAGCTCCTTCAGCTTCCATCCCTCGCGATCATTGTGCAAGGTGGCAGGAGTCTTCGTGATATCGGTCACATTGGTAATGGGCCGGCGAACCGAGTTATATCTGTCGTTTCGTTCCGCAATGTGTCGAAGTCGGGGAACGAGCTCTTCTCCCTTCGCATCAATAACAATCTCCGGCTCTAGGGGCCATGCAAACTGCTTCAAGTCGGCGGGCACCGGGCTGGTGGAGGCGTGGAAGCGGAGAACCTTCTCCGCGAGGTCCTGGGGCGTGAGCGTCTCGAGATTCGAGATGTCCACGTTCTGGAATCGCAGCGCAGGGGTTTCAAAGACTGCAGTACGAGCAAATCCAACTGTCATGTTGGAGAATGGCTCTTCGGAGAGACGGCCACTGGTGACCCAGAAAAGCCTCGTCGGGCAGGAAAACAGCGTCTTGAAGGCCATCCACTCGTCGGGTGTGAGGTCCTGGAAAACTGGCTTGTCAAGCTCAGAGAGACTGACGACGGTGGCGTCTTCATCCACCAGGCTGAAGTCAACCGCAGACAATGTTTCAAAGGTGTGGACTTGAGCAGAGTGGTTCTTGAGTGTGTCTGTAATTGATGCAACCAGAGGACGGGTCCTCTCTGTACTGCCTCCAACGACGACCAGGTTCTTGATAGGGTACTCAATGGCCGCAGAGCTCTGCGAGAGCACGTCTGGGTTCAACGGCTCCCGCAGGAAGTTGACTCTGTCATCGACGGCTTGGGCTGCGAAAACAGTCATCCCAAGGATGTCCTGGAAGGCCTGGGGAGCCGTTGAGTCGATTCCAGAGAATGCGCTAGCCTTCAGTAGTCTCTCCCATTCAGAGTACGAGACGAACGGCGAGAGAGGTCGGCCGGTATCTGCACCCAGCCACCAACCGGGTAGAGATCCGAAGATGAATCCTGCGCTGCCGTACGGTTGGCCGTTGTTGGTACCCTCTCCCACAACCAGGAGACCACCGGGCTTCAGCAGCTTGCGAATGTTTCTCATAGTAAGCTCGAGATCGGGAGTCGCGTGGATGACAAGGAACGCAACAACGACATCGCATGTTCCTTCCGCGTAGCCCTGAGTGACGGGATCCTGGCCGCAGTCGAATGTCTTGAAAACCATGCGATCCTTGTGCTCAGAGAACATCTCGGCAGCTCCCTCAAAGAAACCGCTGGAGACGTCAGTAAAGGTGTACGACAGGAACTTGTTGCTCAAGCCTTGAAGCACCCTTGTGGTAGCACCTCCTGTACCAGCACCGACTTCCAGGATGTTGAGATGAGGATATCGCTCTGCAAGCTGCGAGATGATCTTTCCTATCCATAGTCCAGCCTCGCGGGAGCCAAAGGCACCCTTGTAGTAATCGTCCAGGATGTTGCTGACACGCATTTCCTCCAGCATGTTGGTCTCGCCGCGGAGAACACGCGGCATCTGCTGTCCGACAAGGTGCATCATGCGATAGTCTATCAGGTCCGAGAGATGCGCCGTGGCCTGATGCAGTTCCTCCGGAGAGTCGCTCAGCCATTCCTTCTTGGCCACCTTGTGCTCTCCTTTCTGGATCAGTTCCACGATGTGGTGCGCGTAGTTCAGGTAGTTGCTGTGGGGACCCTCCTTTCTCAGCGGGGAGTCCACGGGCACCTCTGCATCGAGCTTGTTCAAATAATATGTCGAGATGCGCTCCAGTCCCTCCAGAACGTCCTGGTGATGCTTGGTCACGGTGGTGTCGCACGCAGCCAAATCGCCATCAAGGCGGTTCTTGACCCATTGGTACTTGGAGAAGACCTTGCGGTCGTCCTTCGCAGTGAGAGCACCAAGGGGCTTCAGCTCAACGCCCTGCATCTGGATAGCGGCGCACTCAGAGTTGTTGGTGTAAAGGCTGACGTCTCCTGAGAAACCGGCGGATTTGTTTCTGCCCAGTCTCGAATCCACTGAAATATCGGTCATGGACTGGCATAGTGCTGGGTTGACCCGGATGCTGCTCATGCTGGTGGGTAAGTGCATGTTCAGGAGCTGATCATCGTCTGGATAGCTGTATGCAAGGATGAGCGATTGTATACCACCGTCCAACTCAGCGGGATGCACCAGCAACGGGCGTCCGAAGGTATTCTCCCGCGGAACGGAGTTGACAGCACAGACGCTTGACCCGAGTTTCCTTCTAAGGGTGTGTAGGGACTTGAATGGTCCTTCAAAACCGTAACCCAGCGTAGCCAAGAAGGTATAGAATCGCTCGTTGTCCACAGAAATCATATGAGGTGGCCTGGCAGCCCGGTGCGGGAGTGTTCTCTCCGAAGATGGCCCAAAGACTATATGCAGCTCTGCCTCAGCCACCAGGTCAAGGTCTTCCCCTCCGAGACTGGCAGAGTACGTGAATTTGGCTTTGATGCGGTCGTTGCTGGGGCGCTGGATGTCGGCTATGGAGGCTTGGACTTCGATACCGGCATCATCGTGGCTGAAGGTGAGTGCCTGGTGGATGACAAAGTCCTTGAGCTCAAAGAGCCGAACATCGCGGTTAGCTGCAAGAACACGGGCACCCTCAAAGGCCGTGCAGACGTATCCGGCAGCAGGGAAGACCGTCTGGCTCTGAACTTGATGGCCCGAAGCCCACTCGATCTCACTGGCACGAAGCAGGTGCCCCCAGCTAAGGTGATGGGCCGCACTATCCGGCATCATGGTGCCCAGGAGCTGATTGAAGGGCTGGGTTTGGGCTTTGTGCTTCTTTGACGCCCGTGACTCGTGCCAGTAGGAGGCCTCATGGTTCCACTGGTAGCGTGGTAGTCCCTTGACCACGCGCAGGGACGACTTGTTGTCGTTCACCTCCTTCTCGAATCCAGTCAAGTCCAACTGCTCACCTCCCAGATGACACCACAGCGATCCGAGGCTGGACGCGAGACTCACAGTCGCATCCGTCCCGCGACTGAGAACGCCATAGTACGGGATGGACTTGCCCAGCTCTTGAATGGTCTGGCTTGCTGGACCCTTTAACGCTGGGTGTGGGCCAACTTCAAGGGCAACCTGGTACTCATCTGCTTCGAGGACCAGTTTCAGAGCTTGGTAGAATTGCACTGACCGGGCCACGCTGGCGCCCCAGTACTCGTCATCGAGGTTCATGTCCGTGGTGACCTCACGACCATAGACACTTGAGATCCAGAGGGGGGCATCTTTACCAGGCTCAAGTGCCTGGACACCAGCAGACTGGATCAGGGCGACATAGTCCGCGAGACGGCGCGAGACGTGGTTGGAGTGATAGGCACGGTCAACTCGCAGCTTTCGGTTGAACTTGTTCTCGTCATCAAGGATGAGCTTGAATTCGTCAATGGCATCTTCGTCACCGGAGATGGTCACACTCGACGAAGAGTTGACGGCGGCGACACAGACACGCCCAGCGAAGATCTCGTCTGCACACAGGGTTGCCGCGTCCTCTTCTGACATACCGGCTGCCAGCATGGCTCCCTTCTTGTCGGCACCATTGGGACTCTCCATCTTGGAGGCAAAGCGGCCACGGAAGTAGGCAACGCACATAGCGTCGCGAGCAGACAGGCGGCCAGCTGCATACGCCGCCGCCATTTCTCCCGATGAGTGGGCGACGATCGCATCGAACTGCACGCCCGCGAGCTTCAGGAGATCGACGAGCAGAAGCTGAACCACAGTGGAAAGGAAAGAAAAGGCACCCGTAAGCACGCGCGAGGAATCCGCAGCGGCACGTAGCTCCTCCTCCAGGGAGAAGTCTGGGCGGAGGTCCTCAGGGAGCTGCTCAAGACAGGTCTGCAGCTCTTGGATGATCTTTCTGGCAGTTTCTGATGTTTCAAGCAACTCAGCACCCATGCGAGCGTACTGCGCACCCTGGCCAGTGAATACGCCAAGGACCTTGCGACGCTTTCCGTCCGCCTGGGGTGCTGATACCCTGACTCCCAACTCCTCGGCCTTGGTCCCTTCGACTTCAGCCCGGATCTTTGTAGCGAGCTCATCAGCAGACAGAGCGGCAAAGGAGACTCTGTACGGGAAGGCGGAACGACGCTCTTGCAATGTGTATGCCAGGTCGCGCAGGTTGACGGCAGGATTGCTCTGGATGTGATCGGCATATGCGGACAGAGTATCACGAAGCGACTGGTGAGAGAGGGCAGAGAAGACAAAAGGAGTAAACTGGACAATCGCCCCCGAGTTTGTGACACCATTTTGCAGGTGTCGACGAGGCTCATAACTTTCGAGAATGGCATGGGCGTTAGTACCGCCAAACCCGAAGCTGTTCACACTGGCTCGTCGGGGCTGGCCAGCTTCGACTAATGGCCATGCTTTTGGTGCCTTGAGAATCTCAAGGTTCTTAGTAAACGGCGCGACCTTGTCGCTCAGGTTGTTTAACAGCATATTGGGAGGAACAACGGAGTGTTGAAGGGCCAGCGACGCCTTCAAAAGGGCAGCAAGACCCGCAGTGCCCTCAGTATGTCCGAGGATGGTCTTGATAGAGCCTACGTAGAGGGGCTCAGCAGCGACCCTAGTGCCGTATTGCTCATCGAAAAATGCCTTCGAGATAGCCTCAGCTTCAATCGGGTCTCCAGCCGGCGTTCCAGTTCCGTGAGCCTCGAAGAACTGCGGCCGATCATTGACCTTGGACAGGTCCAGGCCTGCCTTCTCGTAGGTGCTGCGAATCAGAGCCTGTTGGGCAGTGGCACTGGGCATCGTGATACCAGTGGTTGCTCCATCCTGGTTAACGCCGGTCTCTCGGATGATGCACTCGATGTCATCTCCATCCTCTATGGCTGCACTCAGCGTCTTGAGGACGCAGGCTGCCACACCGTCACCGCGGGCATATCCGTTAGCATCCTTGTCCCACATCTTACTGCGGCCTATATCGGGCAAGTCAGTTGCTTCGCTGCTTAGGATGGAATTCCCGAAGCCACTCACCGTCAGGGGACAACATTTTCAGCTTGCTTTCCATAACGTAGTTCTCGGGACCCAACAGAAGATTGGAGCCGCAAGCAAGGGCCACGCGAGATTCACCAGATCGCAGTGCCTGCGCTGCGAGGTGAACAGCAACAAGACTCGAGGAACAAGCAGTGTCGATGGTCATGGATGGCCCATGCCAGTTGAAGAAGTATGAGACCCGGTTGGACAGGATACTCCTCCCGATTCCGGTTGCTGCGTAGACGGGGGCAGTGTTCACTACACGCGGGCGTCAGCAAGAGTTATCCCTGCATGACCGCGCATACCTACAGTCTCGTAATAAGCTCGCCTCGTAGTCACCGCACATAAGACCAACATAGACAGCGGTGTCACTGCCCCTTAGCGAGTCAATCGTCAGGCCAGCCGACTCAAGGCCTTCGTAGACAGTCTCCATGAGTAGCCTCTGCTGAGGATCAATGGCCTTAGCTTCAACAGGCTTGATACCGAAGAACTGCGAATCGAAGGCGGCGACATCCTCTTCCAGCAGATATGAATGTTGAATATTGCTGTGCCCATGGTATGCAGAATCAGGGTGATAGTAGTTCTCCGCATTGAACCGACTCTTGGGAATCTCACTACGAACATCCCTAGGGTTGCTGAGGAGGTCCCAGAGCTTGGAGGGCGAGGAGACGCCCCCGGCAAAGCGACAAGCGCTTCCCACAATGGCAAGTGGCTCGTTGATCGGCATGTCTTCTGCCATGATGGGTAAGTGTAAGGGTGTCTCTCCAAAAGATAGTTGAATGGTAAAGGGGCACAAGTGTTGAACTTTGGAGGGTCTATCTAGTCACACTGTCAAGCAGCAGAGGCAGTCTTTAAAGTTGTATTGTAGGGCTTTTGTTCAGCTTGGAGACAAGGCTGAAAGCACCTTGAAGCTGCATGTTCTCTCTCTATCGCTTCCAGTAACAATCCAGGTAATATTACTCCGGTATGGAGGCCAGGCCCAAGCTCCATTTGGAAATTACCTACTCAGCGAAGATGATTGTGGCGGAGAAGCTCCTCCAAGGAACAAACACCGATTGTGGGGAGCTGAGCTGATTGGCAGGTATTGACCGAATTCGCGAAGCATTCGGTAATTTAACCTACCTCAGCCCCCGGGTATATTCAATATGCCCCGATGGCCCCGGAAGGATTGGGAGGCTCGGGAATACACATACTCGTTCAGGTTGCGGCCGAGCGGTAGTTCGTTGGCCTCGCTAAGCAAAGCTATCATCTCGTGCTAACTCAGTAGCTGGCTGGTATCTACTCACTGCCGGGCTAGTATCTACGAGTCTATCCGAGTTGGGTGTGTTTCAGCAGCAAAAGCATGATGGGCCCCAATGCATTCACAGAGTGTGTGCATCCCTATGCACTATGAGCCCTTCTGTTGCCGGTCGGTCCATATAGCCAGAGGATCTATTGCTTCGCCGAGCTCTGTGTGGCCTGCAAGCGAGAGCGAGGTTCCTGTAGATACCCCAGCAGACCTAAACTGATTACTAGGTGATAGTCCCTTCGTATCCGCCCTATTCCACCCTTTTACTTTTTTCTTAGTCTATGTTCATCTTCGTAATACTGACTGCGGTGAGTGTAGAGGACTGATAGCATAGACGCTCTCTAATCGCCTGGTATCGGATCTCAAGGGCTCAAACTGAATGCCTCTGTTATATTAGATTATATTTCACTCTATCATAGGATAAATTTTGCTGTTTAGCAAAAGCAGTAGGAAAGTAACATCATTTGCAGACCAGGTAGTCGGTCAGCAAACGGCAAAGAGAGTATAAGACCAAGTGCGGATGTCTATACTCCCAGTCATCCTTAGCTGTCATGCTAATGGAATTTATTCTCCCAAATTATTCCGTTTCCGGTTTGTTTTTCTTCCTGGTATCAACCCATCCCATCCCGAACGCGGCGACGAATCCAGCCAGAGACAGAGACATGAGCAAGTAGAACACCTTGTCAACACTGTTCGAGAACGCCAACAAGACACCCTGCAGCTCCGGACTCCCTGGAGGCACAAGGGCGCGCAGGGAGCTGGAGCTCGCACCGGCAGCGAGAGCAGCGTCTACCTTAACCGAAGGTGCGTGGGCCTGGATCTGCTTTACCAACTGCTGCGTGAAGATGACTTCGCCGACCACGACAAAGATGGCACCTGCAAAGTTCTGGCAGAAGATCATAAACGCAATTCCAACAGAGATTTTCTCCGGCGGCAGCAGATTCTGGATGGCAATAATTCCCTGGTGTCAACCGTCAGCGTTGAATTCTGGCCAGCATCTGGCCAGCGCTTTCATACCATTTGCATTCCAATACCGCGACCGCTTCCTAGCACAATCTGATAGCCGATCCACTTGGCCGTTGGTGTCGTCGGTGAGAACAGGGTCACAATGCCGTTTCCGACCGCGCTGATGGCACTCCCTGCCGCGGCGAAGGGCAGGTAATATCCCACCTTCTGGACCAAGACCCCGGACAGAATAACCGTGAGAAGCTGACTGAGAATTCCAGGCAGTGTATTCACTCCACTCATAGCGGGCCCGTACCCACGAACTCCCTGGAAATAGATGGGGAGATACTGAGCGGCCACGAGGATGGATGCGACCAGGGCTGCGCCGTTGATTGCGCTGGTATAGACAATCCGGTGGCTGACCATCGAAGGAGGGATCATGGCTCGATCACCCACCCGTCGCTCCCATAGCGCGAAGACGATAATCGTTACCCCGGCGCCGCAGAACAGACCGATGACCTGAGAACTATCCCATGGAAAGTCGTTACCGCCGTAGTAGAGAGCCAGCAGCACCATGATCGCGGCGGGTGCAAACAGGGTGAAACCGATGAGATCGAGTTCGGGGATGACCCGTCGTACAAGCGCAAATGTGAACCGAGGCTTTTCAGTGAGCTCAGGGACCTGGAGGAAGAGTAGGAGGATTGCGGTGACGGCACCGACGGGCAGGTTGATGTAGAAACACCATCGCCAAGTGGTATACTCGGTCAGGGCACCTCCGATCAATGGCCCGCAGACAATGCCGAGCTGGGAGACTGCACAACATTAGTAAGAAAAAAGCTCGGGGTCGTGATGCGTACGTACTTCCGAGATAGATTCCAGTGTAGACTGTGCCTCTATTAGCCATCGACATACCAGTCAAGCTAGAGTCGACTCACCAGGCCGTTTCTCCAAAGGTACAGCCCCTGCAATTATCGTCATGCCACCATTCAACAGACCAGAACTCCCAAGCCCAGCGACCGCTCTACCCCCGATCAGCATGGACGAGGAGTTTGCAACTCCACAGATGAGAGATCCCAGTTCGAACAGGCCGAAGAAGAACAGATATGTCCACTATCCATGACGGTCTGTTAGTGACTCGATCACGCTCCGGTACTTGGGATGCAAACCTTGGTGCTGAATGAGCTATATATCTTGCCCGACAGAGGTTGTAGTGCAGCACTGGATTATGTGAGTTGCAGTGTCCGGATGCGTGAATTGAAGGGAAGTCTTACCTGGCCAGTTGGTATGCTGCGGTATACCAACCGATATCATCAATGGAGTGGAATTGGCTTGTGATGTTGGGAATTGCCTAAGTCGCAATCCACGGTCAGTTTGACTTGAGCAGTCCACCTGTACGTGTCGACTTACCACACCAATGATGGAGCCATCGAGCAACATCAAAAAGGCTGACAATGTAACACTGGCTAAAATTGCAAATAGTTGAAGCCCGGTAATCTGCTGCCGATTCTGTTCACTGTCAGCTGAAGGATCCACCGGACTCTCAACATCGCCCTCCTTTTCGCCAGGTCCTGCTAGCTTTGTTTCACCAGCGTGAGTCTCGGTGATGCTAGGGCTCCGTTGAGCAGTTCGCGTAACTTCGTCCATTATTTTTAATGACTGCAAGATGACCACGGTTAACTAAATATGCTAGAGGGTGGTTGAAAAGGAGTCCAGCAAAAGGCCAGGGGTTGCGTGCCCAACATGTCTTTCTTTGTTCCTCAGTAAAGATGGCTGAGCCTTTACAAAGCAAATACGGCCGACCTATGATTTTGCGATTCGCAACTCAATCCTCCATAGCCTCGTAGGAGCGCCCGAAATTCCCGACTGTGTGGGCCAATCGGTTGTTCTGCGTAGGGCGATCGTGCTGCATAGTTTCCCAGCTGCGCCCTCTATCATGATCTGATGTGCACCAGGGCGGGTTTCGGGATCTTAAAGTCACGGTGTCTCCGACCCCACTTCCGGATGATCGTCCTGCGGGAGATCAAGTGGAAAAGTTTGACCTTTTTCACTAGAAATGGAAAGATTCCACCCAAATGATCTACGTCTATAGATGCCTCAAAGGATTCAACGACCTAGTCGTAAACCGCGACGGCGAAAGTTCTCTTGCATTGCTGTTGGCTACGCAACCGACCAAGGAATTAGTGGTGGTTCCTGCAATGAAGAGCTTCCCTTTTGTTGATCGCGGAACCATATTTGGTTAGTGTTCGATCAGCATCCTAAAAAGTGTATGTATTTCCAGAATTCCAAATCAAATTGGCTATCGCCGTTAGATGAGGGCCTTGCCGCTTCGCCATCAGGGGAAAGCTTGTTCTAGACCAGTCATTGCAGGTCTAATTGCAGGTCATGCATTCCGCGCACTCCCAAACCTTTTAGTGCTTACTGGGAAAACAAAGCAGAGAGGAGAGAGAAGGTTTTGGTTGGCTGTAGCTCCTCCCCTGATGAAGCAAATTGTGGATCCTTTACCCGCCAATTGCTATAATCCCTGCTCTTGGGTCTCGGGCTGAAACTGTTGTAGTTCAGAGATTGGTGTTTGTTCTAAGTAGAAACTGTGAAGGTTTATATACACAAGATGAACATCAGATTGATTTCCTATCAATCTGATCAATCAATCAGACTAATCTATACGGAACTTATTACGATATTGAAAGTCCGCCGTGAACTGAACGAGCCTTCTATATCCTAATCTGCTTAGCGTCCCCACCTGGGGCTACAGAAAGCGGCCGGGATCTCCCGTCGTGGCGGAGGGGAAAAAGCGATGGAAGCAACAATTCGATAATAACCCAAAATTAATTACAAAATACACGGTGAAAACGCAATATAGCACGGGTTTCTACAGAATCCTCACATTGAGGGAGAGGGGAGGGCTGAAGTAGTTTATTGAGTTGATGTTGATGTTCTATCTCCGATCGTGAATATGTTACGTCTATCGACATGATGCTGAATATGCTCAATACGCTCAATCGAACTCGTAAATACGCCGTATCGTCTCCTTCAATGATTCGATCACACCCAGGCCGCCTTTCTCTTCACCTGCCCTCTCAGTTTCAACTCGCATCAGTGTGGAAAACAGCAATTGGCCGCTTTGTCCACTGAACAAGCCGCTTTGCTTTTCTTTACTGCCGCCATTCCGCTTCCATGCGATACAGTACTCGTCAGGGAGGCCTAATAGCATTTCAATCGGCCGAAGCTGACGGCTCGTCAGACAGCAGAGCAGATGGCTGAGCATCTCCAGTCGCGGTGGAACGGCAATGCCCCCGAGATAGAGCTTTGGCGCCGATTGCAAGACGATATTGACTGCACCCGGGTTATGTGATGCTTGTTCAGTAAAACGGGAGAATATTGAATCATAGATGGAGAGGGTCAACATGTAGCAGGATAGGATCGTGAGGAGGTCCGCCATGCTTAACCGGGGGTGGATGGATGACAGCGGGCTGGCATTCTTCGACGCGTTGCTTCCCCCATCGCCTGCGATTGGGGTTTGAATAGAACAAAGCAACTGTGCAAATTCCGCTGATGTTTTGGCTATCTTCGCCAGTGAGTTATATTTTGAATCCACCTGGCTTGCGCTGGCCTCCGCATCATGGAGACATGTTATTCGCATGACCTTGGTCATGTCCCAGGGCATGGAATTCAGTGCAAAGAGTTGTTTCGAGAGCTCGCGTTGTAATAGAGAAAGATGGAGGCCGTGGTCAATGTTTTCTCCAAAAGGCTGCAACATCTCTGCTTCATTTTGCGCACACTTCTCATTTTCAAACTGCTCGTCGACGCTGGTGTCGGTGGCCAGGGTATTAAGGAATGTAGGAGTCGTAGATGGGACGAGTGGAGGAGGTGTGGACAGCGAGGATATGGAGTGCGCTGCGGTGACACCCTCCATGGGGAACCCTGAATCGACTGAGTCCCAGGGCACTGAGCATATTTCATAGTCGGTCTCTAATGAGCCAAAGTTGAACCAATCATCAACGGTGCCAAGGGACTGTACTGGTATGTCGACAGCGGGGAGAGGAGGATTTGTTTCGGCGCAGGTCGCTGGACCCGGGTCGGACTGCTGTGGTCGTGCATTATTGGGGTTTCGTGGACGGCCAGGACGTTTGGAGGAGCTGGTGATGCATTCCATCCGTGAACGCGCGCAACGAATGCATGAGTCGGTCGGATGGTCAGGGACTCGCAGGCATCGCAGCTTCTGCGTGCGACAGCGATCACAGGCAGCTCTCTTCTTTGGTGCTTGTGGTTCGGACATGTTCAATGACGCAGAGGTATTCCTGTGTGACTCCAAGATCTGGGAGTACGGGCCCTTTGATATGGACGTATATTCCTCGTAGCCATAGTGCGAAGAAGCCTTAGGATATTTAAGTGAATGCTATTGGCGACTACAATCCCACGTCGGTCATCTTACGGCCCCCAAAGCGACCTGGTTGGGCGGCCCCTTTCGCAGGATTCCTCTTATTCCTCTTACGACGTTGGGTGCATCAGAGCCACGAATAGCATAGTCCTAGGCCCTCTCTCATTGGTTGGAACCACTGTGGAAAGTGCAGTTGAGGGGAAGCGGCTACATATAGGCTGCGCTGCACGGCACTCATAGGCATCACGCCAGTTATGTTGGTGGAATCGGGCCGAGCCCTGCAGTTCCTATAATCTCGTTTAGATCATGTATACTAGTCTTGGATACCACCATTCTGGTCACGCATGGCTCGCCTTCTATCATGGACATCCTGCTGATCCCTAGGTTTGTGCGGATCGTCGCTGCATATGGCCATGCAGTGTTTGCTCAAATCAGCCTGCATCCTGCAGCAAATTAGATGAATCGTTGTTATCAACCATTCTGCAACGTTAGTTAGGCCTGGCCCCCAATCGCCTGGTCAGCCCCCTCAGGAATTGTCAGATCGTATGAGCGAGCCATGCAGAAGGAAACGTCTGATTGTTCTGCCACGGCTATCTGGGAGCTAAAATATTGGAGAGACTCGGTAAAGAAAAAAAAGAGTGGAGCGAAAGAGAGTCGAACAGAAGAGAATTCACCGGATTCGGTGCTGGCTGGTTGAAGAAAATGAAGCTAAAGAGAACTCGTAAAAACTCGGGACAAATTGGGCTGAAGGGCCGAAGGTGGGGAGGATGCAGCAAAATAGTGGTAACTGGGCGCTTCCACAAACTAAAGCAAAAGAATCCACATATCTACTGCTATTGCAACGGTTCCTCCCTCAGCTCCTTCTCAATCCGCTTCCAGACAACGTCACGCAGCGGCCCCTGTAGCCAATAGTTCCCTGCAGCATCCTTGCCCATGATGGGCATCAGATTACGCAGATCGAACTTGGTAGACCAGGCATTGAATTGCACCATGGACGCGAATCCTGGTTTCTCAGCGCGAGTCTCGCGGGCGAAGCCCTCTTTCACGATCGCTGCGGAGAAGTCCGTCTCGAAGTACTTGCCCTTCGTCCAGTTGGAATAACTCATCATCTCCATGGACGCGTCGCCGAATATGGGCCAGGTGTGTCCCTCCCTTGCCAGGGTCTGCTTCTTGACTGCTTGCAGCGCCTCGACCTGTTCGCGAGTCCCGCCTTCCATCATCGAGCGCCGAATCGCATACGCGGCGTAGCTCAACGGCTTCGTGAAGAAGTCGCGAACTGACAGGAACGTGTAGATCTCCGTCGCGGCATTTGAAATAAACGCTTTAGTGGACGGGAGACGGTCGTTGCCCAGCACCGAGGCCAGTGCGAATGCGTTCATGATGCGGACGGTCAGGTTGGAATTCCGGGGACAATGGCCGACAGCGAGGCGCGTGAACCAGGCTGTCAGGACGTCGTTATCACTCACAAACGCTTTGTCATTGCCCGTCTCTGCGCGGATCTCCTCGATGGCCTTCTTCCGCTGAGCAGCCAGGTAAGGTCCTGGGACGCATACGATGCGCGACGAGGTGCGGTATCGCCAGCCATCGTACACTTGATACAGAATAAAGAGCCATTTCCTCCACCCCGTCAATAATTTGGGGCCATACATGTATGGCTGGCTTGATGTCTCGCCGAATGTGGCCAATGGGTCACTGTCATAGCCATGGAACGGAGGGACCTCGTCGTCGCGGTCTTGCAGCACAAGCGCCCAGCATCGATATATTTGTGCCCCGCCCGTACCGTCAGTGAGCGTGTGCGGCAGGGAGATAGATACCAGAGTCGAGTCGGTAAAGGAGACAACATGGAGGCACAACTGGGGAACGTCCCTGGTGAGATAATCATGCAGCGTTTTCGGTGCCTCGGGGCTGCTTGTCAGTTCGTCAAAGTCGTTTGGATCGCCTACAACAGCAGGTCGTGCTGAAGCTCGAGGCAGTTTTGAAGACAGCGGGTGCTTGAGAACGGAAACGTTGTGCGAGACGTGGGACCAGGTTACTATCGGTCGCTTCTCATCGTAGCGCTCTGGGATGTGATACTCCAGCCGTCCGTTGTCCTGCCATTTTCACGACCTGTTAGAAGCTTTCCATTGTTACCTCCTTGGATGCACGTACATTGAGTCTCAAGCGCGCACCTATCTTGCGCCAGCCTGGCCGGTCTAGGAGTTTCTCAAAGGAGCTCTTCAGTTTCACCGGGTCAAGGACATCGTCAAAGCGATATGACAGAACCACAACAACACTGCGCAAGACTTCTGTATCGTCGGCAGCATTCAACGGTATAATCGTGTCTGTGGGATGTTTGGGAGGTGCTTCAGGAGCCTTGCTGCGGAACAGACCGAACATCTTTGTCGTATTTTGCGTAGGAGAGACACTCGTTGGCAATATACTATGGCAATCACCAAGTGCAAAACTCCACAAAGATCACGAACCTCTTCTGCGTCACGCCGAGCCAGCAGCACAGCTCGATCCAAGTAGGTATGCTGCAGATAGAAGAGCTTCAACAAACCCCGACCCGCAAGTCGGCAATTTTGGCAGGGGCCGGCAATATTGCGCGTGCTCCGATATCAGAATCTCTAGACTCTAGAACCATGTAGCCGGAGGCCGTGCAGAAACGGCCGATCGGTAGCTGGAAGACCGTCGTGATTGCAATATCTCATGTATGATTGCATCTCGAATCATCCTTACACAACCTTCCGAGTGTTTTTTTGGTAATTCAATGATCTAGGGGTGTGCTCATTGGATCGTTGCCCTGGTTGAAGTTGGAGACAAGTGACTTGACCTTGAGCTAAAAGCACCGTCGGTGTCGGCCACACATTGTAAACCCCTTATAGGCAAAAGTAGTGACCTGGAACCCTGCTTCGAATCCCCCTTGTCTGCGCGATAGTGATTCCACGAGGAAGCATCATGAATCTGCACCTGGACGAGAATCTGTCCACAATGGACAGCTTAATGCATCACTACGTCTTGATCGCAATCCTGGTAGCGAGCATCATTGCAATGGTGGTGTCTTCCTATGGACGCGAGCACCCGCTCTCCAAGGTCCCCCTTGTCACAGAGAAGTCTTTCTGGGACTTCACCGGAAAAAAGGCGAGGGATAACTTTGCAGCCAATGCTCGTGCCGTGATCAAACAGGGATTTGCCAAAGTAGGCGCATCGAAGCCGTTTCGCATTATCTCGGACCAGGGCGAAATGCTCATCTTGCCGCCGGCTCTGGCCCATGATATCCGCAATGTCGATGCACTCAGTCATGCCGAGTTTATGAAAGATGTATGTTTACGTCTGCCTGACGGTGGAGTGAATTAACGCGATGTGCAGACCACCTGTGCCGAAGTCCCCGGGTTCGAACCGTACTTGGAGTCCACGGGGACAACGTTGCTGACCGATATGACCAAGACGAAGTTGATGAGCGCAATGAGTATTTCGGTCCTGCTCCCATAAGTCGGAGAGACTTTGGCGCTGATTCTAGGTAGAATGGTTGACGACACCTCTATCCAATTCCGTCGCGAAGTCATGCAGAGACCTCTTCCCTGAAGACGATGGTATTATTACACCGGGCTGACACCTGAGAGACTCCTCACTAACACCGAGGACATTTTAGAGTGGCACGAAGTAGTGCTGAAAGACAAACTTCTTGACCTCATTGCACGGCTCTCATCGGTCATCTTTCTGGGGGAGGAGGAAATCCGCGAGGACCCTGCATGGCTGCGCATCACCAAGGAGTACACAGTCGACTCGTTCATTGCCTCGCACCAACTCCGGCCATATCCTAGATACCTCAGGCCGTTCATCGCACGATTTCTTCCCCAGGCGCAAAAGGTGCAAGCCCAACTCAGAGAGGCCGAAGCCATCATTACGCCGGTCATTGAGAGACGACGGGCTGAGAAAGCTGCATCGACGACAACAGTTGAGAGATATGATTCCATCGAGTGGCTCGAGCAGGTGGCAGAGGAGAAAGGAATTAAGTATTCGCCAGCCGCAATGCAACTCACTCTCGCACTGTCGGCCATCCATACCACAACGGACCTGCTCACGACCACCATGTACGAGATCTTGCAACACCCGGAGACTATTCAGCTACTGCGCGATGAGGTCGCCTCTGTGGTTGGAGATGGAAGACTGAAACATTCATCCCTTTACAATCTCAAGTTGATGGATAGCGTCATCAAAGAGGCCCAGAGGTTGAAGCCTGTTCTCTCCAGTAAGTCACTGCTATCAGTACGAACCGGTCAACAAAAACATATGGCTCTAACGCTACAAAGTCAACATGGTCCGAATGGCCACCGAGGATATCGACCTCCCAGACGGCTTAAACATTCCTCGAGGGACGCGACTAGGCGTCTCTAGCCATGCATCATGGGATCCGAAGGTCTTCCCTAACCCCGAGAAATTCGACCCATATCGGTTTGTGCGCCTGCGCGAGCAGCCCGGAGAGGAAAATGTGTGGCAGCTCACTACGACGCGTCCGGAACAGATCGCGTTTGGGCACGGCCAGCATGCCTGTCCGGGACGGTTTCTGGCGGCCAACGAAGTCAAGATTGCGCTCTGTCATCTCTTGCTTAAGTATGACTGGGAGTTGAGCTCGATCACGATGCCTACTGCTATTTCCCATGGGATTATGTTGGATTCGGACCCGACGGTGAAGGTTAACGTGCGTAGCCGTCAGTCCGAGGTAGTGCTCTAGAGGGAGGGATCGGTGTGGCTGTATACGTTCGGAATATTTTTCGGGGATGAAGGCGAGGTAGGATCTTACAGAATATATTGCTAGACACTGATGCAATCCAACGTATTTACCACGGTGCTCGTATTAAGTGTCGATAGGGCATGATCATTTGGGATCGGTCAGAAGAAAGGAAAATGCCCAGTATTGTATTCCCGAGTATGTACATTAGATGAGCGAATATAGGAGTCTGTCGTATCACAGGATATCCACATGCCCTAGTAAGGGAGGTTGGGTCGATGCTGAATCAGCCTGTCCTTGGCGGAAAAGTATCACCGCTTAGTTTGACAGACTCTATAAGGCAAGCTTTTGAAGCAAAAGTATTCTATCTCTAACAAGCGCTACAATCCCTTACACTCTGCACAGACGACCACTTCCATCGGTAAACCATGAATCGCTACCAACAGCAGTCCAGGCATAGAATCTATGCTCAGGGTCATACTTGCTTTTGATCTGGAGCAGACGATCGTAGTTATCGCCGTAGAGCTCTGTGATCCAGTCGCCCTTCCACCGCGCATCGATCTCGTTAAGGTATGTGCCGGACCCAGGGGTGGCCTCCTCGAGCCCCGGGATGAGGCGATCGACAAGCAAATCCTTCCGAGCCTGCATTTCCGCAGCGGTGATGTTCCAGTCCCAGTAGTTGACGACGTTGCAGGTTGCGATCGCATTGCGCCAGGCGGGCAAGACGGCATTTTCAGGATGTTCGACGTTACCCACGTTGAGGGCGTGACAGCCAAGTTCCAAATCCTCGCCATCCTCAATAAAAGCACGCAAGGCACTGACGATGACCTTTGTCTGAGTCGCGTTGTACATGGCGGCGCGTGGGATTAGACGGGATGCGAGCTGGACAGTCGCAGGCCCAGCACCCGCAATTCCGGGGCCAAACCTGCTAGAGAAGTATTGCAAGTAGTTTGGCGAGTCCGTGGGAGTGTAGGAGTATTGGATGCCGCGCTTTTCGATAGAATCCAGCCATGGCTGCAGCAAGCTCTTCACCTGGGTGCCATTCTGATCAGGGACGGTGATGGCGTACGCTTGGAAACCGGTCGAAGTGAGAGCAAAATCCCACGTATTCGGGCCAGCATCTACAAACTCAGGCAGAAAAGCCCACAGGTCCTCGATTGCACCCCAGTATTCTTCAGTATTGTCAGAGGTCAGATTGAAAAGCATAATTCCGCTGCCAATTGGACCATCCTGGAAGACCTTGGTGGTCATGCTCAGCACAACAGCAAAGGTGCCGGGACCACCGCCACTTAGAGCCCAGTACAGATCGGTGTTGTTAGATTGGCTGGCGATGAGATGCTCTCCTTGGGCCGTGACAACCTCCCATTCGAGGACCGCATCCGCTGCCATTCCGTAGGCGCCATTGAGCAGAGAATGTCCAGCGCCCGACGTGTATCCACCAGCAAGACCAACTGTCGGGCATGTTCCGCCCATAACCCGATAGCCTGCCTCGGCGACGACCTGGTAAACGTTGCCTGAAATGACACCGGCTCCGAGTTTGGCGGCGGGGCCGGTATACTCGGCACTCTCATACGAAGAGATGATCTCGGTCGTGTTCAAATGGTGTGTCCACAGGGAGAGCGCACCGGTTCCGGTCGACTTGCCAGCAAAGCTGTGATAGGTCGTTAGCAGTTACGTATAGAAAGCGTATAGAAGGAATCGTACTCGTGACCGGTATTTTTGATCACCAATCGGATATTTTTCTGGCGCGCGAATCTGATCCCTGCAACTACATCGTCTGCTCCGGTGACATTGATGGAGTAGTTGGCGTAGTTCCCCAGCTGGCAAGGCTGCGATGGCGAAGTAAACGGCACGCATGAATAGTTCTGTGTGCCTGGGTTCATGACTTCGGCTGCGTTGTTCAAACTATCGCAAAGTTAGAATAAAATCGAAGCTGTGTTGGAATGAGGACTTACAAGGTCCGGTCATCGAGCCATTCCGTCTTCAGTGCGGTGCACGCATCTTCATTGTAGGTGCCGAACGGCTCATGATGGCAGACGCTGGGAAGTGGAACCGTAGCCTTGAGCCTGCCGTGGACGGTGTTGTTAAGCGCGTTCCAAGCGGACGTGGACGGCCACTCTGGGTCTCCAGGGATCGCTCTGCAGGAGGCGGACTGGCGAGGAGCCACGCCCAGGGCCGGCGAGAGGAGGGACAGAGATAGGAGCAGGGGTTTGAATGACATGATGGTAGAGATAGCTGGGTGTCGCGTTGTCTATCGTATAGACAACTTGACTCAAAATATGTAGCTCTTTTCTTTTTCTCCAATCGAGGGCAGTGCATATCAGACCATTTGGGCCTAATTGGCAAATCGCCAGCTTATTTCCCAGAAAATTACCGATGCTAGCCTTCCCTGTCGGCACATTTGGCGCTGACAGGCGGAACTATTGTCGGGCGATTGGGGAAATTTGCCAATCATGGAGGTTCTTCTAGGATTTCATCCGGTCAGTTGAATATCTAACTCCCGATGCCTTGATATATTCCAAAATGGAAAAAAAGAAAAAGGGACCTCACGGCTTTGTCCATAGATCTATGAAATTGCTCCTCGACTCTTCTCATAGTCAATACAACCCCAAGTCCGTCCAAGATGGGTGAGTTAAACAACATTCCACAGCCTCCGGGCGTGCCCTTGTTCGGCAATCTTTTCGACATTGACATGGAATTGCCGCTCCAATCGCTGTATGACCTAGCGGACAAACATGGTAAGACGACCGAATATTGGGTATAAAGTCACAGGCTAAGGATACTAAAACCAAAGGCGAGATATACCGTATGCGCTTTCCGGGCCATACCTTCATCATCGCCTGTAGCTATGACATGGTCAATGAGTTCTGCAATGAAAAGCGCTTCCCGAAGACCATCTTTGCCCTCAAGGTGCGCATGAAATGGAGATCCCCGTTCAGACTCTAACATTTAGCACAGGAGATGAGACATGCGATGCACGATGGACTATTTACGGTAAGCGGACCATAAATGGCAGCTACGGATAACCTAACACATGGAAAGGCCATCGACGGAGAGGTAGAGCCAGCCTGGGCCATTGCGCACAGGATTCTCGTGCCTGCATTTGGACCCTCGTCCCTGCGACTTATGTTCGACGGAATGTATGACATTGCTAGTCAGATGGCTCTGAAATGGGCACGATATGGGAATGAGCCCATCACGGTGACCGACGACTTCACGCGACTGACTCTCGACACGATCGCGCTGTGCTCGATGGACTTTCGATTCAATAGTTATTACAAGGACGGGGTCCACCCATTCGTCGAAGCCATGAGCGACTTCTTGACTGAGAGCGGCAATAGAGCACGACGATTGCCCATCCCTTCGTTCTTTTACCGAGGAAAGGATAAGAAATTCTTCGCAGACATCGGGGTGATGAGACAAACAGCCAACGAAATCCTGCAGGAACGCAAGACCGAGAAAGATCTCGATACGCGTAAGGATCTGCTGTCTGCCATGCTGAACGGGGTCGACCCCAAGACTGGCCTGAAGATGACCGAAGACAGCATTCTCGATAATTTGATCACCTTCCTCATTGCAGGTCATGAAACAACATCGGGCATGCTGTCGTTCGCCATGTATCATCTCTTGAAACATCCGGAGACATATCGCAAGGCACAGCAGGAAGTGGACGAGATCTGTGGAAAGACGCCGATCAGGTTTGAGCAATTGTCAAAGCTCTCGTACATCTCAGCTGTATGTTATCGTTTGGAAACCTGAAGGCTGCAGTACTGACGCACTCTCGCCAGGTTCTCAGAGAGACACTGCGTCTCACGCCGCCTCTTCCTGTATTCAACGTGGCACCCAAGCGGGACGAAATAGTCGGAGGCAGATACGTGGTGAAAGAAGGCGAGCTGATCATCGTGCTCGTAGGATCGTCCCACCTCGATCCGAAGGTGTACGGTGCAGACGCCGAGCAGTTCAAGCCCGAGCGCATGCTGGAGGCCAACTTCGATCGCCTTAATAAAGAATTTCCCAACGCCTGGAAGCCATTTGGAAATGGCACACGAGGGTGCATAGGCCGCCCGTTCGCGTGGCAGGAAGCGCTGCTCGTCCTTGCGATGCTGTTGCAGAACTTCGACTTCGAATTCGAAAATCCAGACTATACGCTCACACTCAAGCAAACATTGACAGTCAAGCCGGCAGACTTGAAGGTCAAGGCAACTCCCCGCGATGGGTTGAGAGCGACAGAGCTGGGCCATAGGCTTGCTGGCACAACTGCTCCTCTGAAATCGAGGTCAGCCCAGGCTAGAAATGGGACTGCTGCTCCGTCAAAGGGTGAGCAAGGGAAACCGTTGACCATCTACTATGGCTCGAACAGCGGGACCTGCCAGTCGATGGCGGAACGTCTGGCCGCCGATGCTTTCTCGCATGGTTTCTCAGCCAGCGTGATAGATTTCGTTGACAATGCCACGGGTAGGCTTCCCAAGGACGAACCGGTGGCGATCATCACAGCTTCGTACGAGGGTCAGCCACCAGATAATGCTGGTCAGTTTGTGCAGTGGCTCGAGGACCTTGATGGGGAAAATCCTTTGCAAGGAGTTTCCTATGCCGTATTTGGTTGTGGCCACCACGATTGGGCCTCCACCTTTCATCGCATCCCCAGGCTTGTCGATTCCTCCATTGCAAAACATGGCGGGGTCCGAGTAGCCTCTCTTGGTCTCACCGATGTCGCGGCAGGTAATGAGATGACTGACTTTGAAGCCTGGGAAGACGACGTCTTCTGGCCAGCACTGAAAGCGAAGTACGGTGCCGCAGCCCCCGAAGGGCCATCTCTGAGCGTCGCGGTGACCAGTCCTCGCAAGTCAATCCTGCACCAAGACGTGAAAGAGGCTGCAGTCATAGCCACGACTATTCTGACAGCCGACGATGCGCCCGTCAGAAAACAATATATCGAGATCGAGCTGCCTTCAGACACGACTTACAAGACAGGCGACTATATTGCCGTGCTACCAGTCCAACCCCCGGATCAAGTCCATCGCGTTCTACGCCATTTCCAGTTACCATGGGATGCCCATCTCACCATCTCTGCTAAGTCAATGACCTTCCTCCCTGGCGGTGCCCCAATCCCTGCCGTTGACGTCTTTGGATCTTATGTGGAATTAGCTCAGCCCGCCACCAAGCGTAACATTATCCGTCTCATTGAGGGAGCTCGTGAGCCGGCTACAAAATCCAGGCTGGAGAATCTCCTCGCAGATGGTCACTACGCTGCTGAGGTTGTGGCTAAGCGTCTCTCGGTCCTGGACCTGCTCGAGAGCAACCCCCACATCGATCTTCCGATTTCTGATTTCCTCAGCCTGCTCCCTCCCATGCGCCCCAGACAATATAGCATAGGCTCTTCGCCCGTGTGGAGCCCGCATCGCGTTGTCCTTACTTATTCGGTGTTGGACGAAGCCCGTCTTGACGGAAAACGCCACGTTGGAGTGGCAACCAACTACCTGTCCAGTCTTCAAACAGGGGACGTGGTGCACGTCGCTGTCCGTCCATCTCAAGCTGCATTCCACCTACCAACCGATGCTGAAAATACCCCGATTATCATGGTCGCGGCTGGTACTGGCATCGCCCCTTTCCGAGGCTTCATTCAGGAACGGGCGGGAATGCAGGGAGCCGGACGCAAGATAGCGCCCGCCATGCTTTACTTTGGCTGTCGGGAGCCGGGCAAGGACGACTTGTACCGAAGTGAATTGGACCAGTGGGAAGCCGGTGGAGTGGTGTTTGTGCAAAGGGCATACAGTCGACAGGTGGAGGCCAGCGAAGGGTGTAGGCATGTCCAGGACCGATTGTGGAAGGACAAGGAGCATGTTATAAAACTCTGGAATCAAGGTGCTCTTGTCTATATTTGTGGTAGCCGAGCCGTCGGGGAGTCTGCTAAGGAGATGTTTATCGATATCTTGTGGGATGCGAAGAACCAGAGCGAGGACACGACAAGGGACAAGGTCAGCACCTGGTTTGAGGGCCTGAAGAATACACGCTACGCTGTCGATGTGTTTGATTAGTTGAGTCTGGACTCTCAACGTTCTAGCTATGGATTTGGGGTGCACAATTTGTCGGAATAAATACAGCTACTGCGCTTTTCCTGGAAGATGCGGCATACAACATGCCCTCCCTTCTGGCCAACTTCGCTAACTATGGGGGTTCCATGTGCGCGTCGTATAGCTAGCCTCCGAAAGGACGGCCAACCAATCCCATGTACGGACATTCACCCATTTTGGAGAGCCGGCCTTAGCCCTCACGCAGAGTATTTGCCTTTGCTTCTATCCCCTACACCTAAATCGAAGGGCAAATTGGCTGGAAACGGGGAAAGTAGCGAAGCAAGCACCACCAAACTGTCGGAACTAGAACTACACTAAAATGCCTTCTGAGTAGGTGTGCACCTTTTTAGTCGAGGCAGAATCCAGATGATTTATTCGTAACAATCTATCATTTCCCGAAGTTATTACTATTTTCGGGTTGCCCAAGCCATTCATGTACACACGCATTTATCATTTCCAACACATTGCAAAGACACTTTGTTAGAACCAGTCAGAGAGAAGAACTGTGTCAGTTGCAAAACCCCCCGATGCAATGATCGGAAGGAATTCAGCATAAATGGCCGGTCAGCAACAGCCCGGTTGTCGTGCGTCGGGATTTAGTGAGATGCCTCCTGGTACATTGTTCCAGCAGTCATCGGGAAATTCAGAAAAGACGGAAGAGGGTCCAGAGCCTAAAAGAAGTATCAGCAGGGCTGGTCGCGTGTCTCCATGTTTATAGCTTCGTTGATACCTCTCTACTGCACCCCGGTTATCGAACTCCCCCACTACCTTTAATCATGGCGACGGAGAAAAACCCCGACTGGAAGATAGTGGACTTGCAATGGGCTCCGGATCTGGGTCCGGTGCCTGTCCAGGATGTCATGAGGCCCACGCGAGAGTCTCAGGGAGAACAGGAAATGATCGCGAGAATGTGGGTGATGTGCGCCATCCAGATGCAAGACAAGCTCTGCGCTGCGAAATGCACGAAGCAACACTTTGAGCGCTATCGCTCCTGGCTGACAGCGGAGTACGAGCGCTTCAAGCAGCCTGGATACCCCCAAGTGCCGGATTCGCGCGAGCTGGTCGACATGAGCAATGACGCCCGCCTGGCTGCCATGAATAAATTGCGAGAGGGCGTCAAGGATACGTACATGTGGCCTGTGATTGAAGGGCCATGGCGAGTCTATAACAATGTTGTAGACATAGTCGAGGGGCGTGTCAAGTTGGTCAAGGTGCTCCTGCAGGATGGACTATTGGAGAAGTTCTACGACTGGGCCAACGGACTGTCCGAGGTGCGGCCTCTGTTCAATCGCATGGGCCGCAGCAATTCCAGTCTGCGCATTCTCGAGATAGGAGCCGGCACCGGCGGAACGACTGCTCGCGCCCTCGAGGGTCTGAAATCGGATGACGGGGAACCGCTGTATAGCAGCTACGTATTCACCGACATCTCGCCCCTGTTCTTCGACGCCGCCAGGCGCCGCTTTGAGGGATACAGCAACATCGAATACCGTGCCTTGGACATTTCGCGAAATGCCGTTGAACAAGGGTTCGAGGCGGGCGCGTATGATCTCGTCATAGCCTCGAATGTGAGTAAGAAATGAGTCGGTGCTATGTAGTTATACTGACGCTCTGGTACTGTTAGGTGCTGCACGCAACACCGTGCCTCGTTGACACGCTGAAGAATGTCCGCCTGTTATTGAAGCCCAATGGCTTTCTCTTCAATCAAGAACTCTCTCCCCGTAAGTATTCTACGGCCGATCTTGCTAGACCATTGGCTAATATCAACACAGCCGGCAAGTACGTCGATTTTATGGTGGTAAGCGCATTGTTCCTGACTTCAACATTCATAGTTGCTTACACGTGTAGGGCCTCTTGCCGGGATGGTGGTTAGGCGATGCAGACGGGCGCGCAGAAGGGCCATGCATCCCTCCTGAGGAATGGCATCGCCGCCTGGAGCAGGCAGGGTTCGAAGGACTGCACGCGGTGGGATTTGACAGTGATCCTCCTTACTACTACAATGCGAATATGATCGCTAGACCGGCTGTGAACGCGTAGGATAGATATCGGGTTAGGTTATCAAATGCAGGAGTCAGATATCTGATCAGATGCTGTCTATCAATTCTCACTTTCCAGGCCAACCATGTTCAAGCTATCCTTCCACAGTCTCGCCGCGTTGTCCTCATTCCAGATCCAAGGCTTCCAGCCCGGCCTGCAGAATTGGCCTTCGTGTGTAGCCTCGCGGGCCACCTGCACATCGTCCAGATACAGCCCTCCTTTACCCTCCAGCTCCTTGGCCACGGTCGCCCACACTTGAGTGGCCGCTCCTTGCATGACGTCCTTCTCGTATTGCGCCAACAGAGGCTCCATCTTGTAGTATTGTTCCCGGCGTGAGGCTGAAGTTCCAGGAAGGCCGCGGGAGATCTCGGTGTCCATGATGATGCCCGGATTGAGGCTTAGAGCATGCACGCCTCGGTCTCCATACCTGCGCTCAAACTCGTTGGCCATTAGTATACTCGCCGTCTTGCTGCGAGCGTATGCTTTGGATGGATCATAGCCCTCTCCGACGAGATTGTACTTGTCGGGGTCGATGTTGCTCGCTCGATGGCCCGCGCTAGAGACCACGACAAGTCGCGAATTGTACTCGGGTGTAGTGGAGGCAACCAGAGCTGGCGCAAGCAGTTGGACAAGGAGAAAAGTCGATAAATAGTTGATTGCGAATACAGCCTCGAAACCATCTTGCGTCTCCTTGACGGGAGATGCCACGATTCCCGCATTCGCCATCAGGACGTTCAGCTTTCCACCACTTCGCTTGAGAAATTCAACAGCACCTTCTCGGACACTCTCGAGCCTGCTTTGGTCCATCTGAATGACCTCGATGGGCGGGTAGTCGGGGTTGCTGGCTGAGATGTCGGCGGCCACTTTCTCACCCTTCGCGATGTCTCGTCCCATGATGAAAATTTTGGCGCCGGTTTTGTGCAGCACGCGCGCAGATTCAGCACCGAGACCGGCTGTGCCTCCGGTGATTAGGATCACTTTGTCGCTCCAGTGGGATCCCAGTGGGTCTTGATCGCGAAGCACCTGGTCGGCAGTGGGGCGGCCGTCTCCCCTGCCCTGGGGAGTGGAGACATGAAGGGCGGCATAACGGTCGAGGGCCATGTTAAAGAGATTCGCTGTGGAGAATGTTGGATAACCTATTGTCGTGCATGAATGGTACTACCTTTTTTAAGATACCTCTTCGCTCTGTATACCTCTGTATAAACTTGATTCCGATGTTATTCCCGAAATGCCCGAAACCCACCGAATAGGGGCTGATTGGATGCACGATTTCTTTGTTTGAGGCTGTTGGTAGTGAATCTCTTGCAGCCTGCTGAGAATTCTCCTGTGCAACCCATCTGGCTCTTATTGCTGCCCCCTATATCGGCAGTGAGCACAAAATGTCTGACTTCGACGCTCTCCTGGCCAACTACACCAGCAAGGAAACCCCCAAAGTCCACGGCGTCATCTGCAAATGCGTGGACAGGCACGGTATTTGCCCCACCCCCCACCTCGCCAAACGAGATCTCAGGCTGACTCTTCTAGGAAATGAAATCTACAGCAAAGTCGCAGGCTATGACTCTGTTCTGCCCGGTGCTTCTCCCCTCCGCGAAGATGTCGTCCTTAAAGTCGCCAGCGCCACCAAGCTCATCACCAGTATTGCCCTGTTGCAGTGTATCGACAAGGGCCTCATAGACCTGGACGAGCCTGTCACCAAGGTCCTCCCCGAGTTCGACCAGAAACAGATCCTCACTGATGTGTCCGGGTCGGACTTGGTCCTCGAGCCCAGCAAAACCCCGATCACTGCGCGACACCTTCTAACGCATACATCCGGGCTAGGCTATCCATTTACACACAGGCTGCTCCGACTGAGAGCGGAAGTTCGCAACCGGACCGGGGTGTCACCGTCTCTCCGTGTCACCGAACGATACGAGATGCCCTTGGTCTTTGAGCCGGGTACCGGGTGGCTATACGGGTGCAGTCTGGACTGGGCCGGCGTCATTGTGAGCCGACTGCACGGTGGCATTTCGCTGGAACAGTACTTCGTCGAGAACATATGGCAGCGGTTGGGTCTCTCTGAGCCGTTCCCGTGCTTCAACATCGCTCGCCATCCGGAGTACAATGCGAGGGTAATGGGAGGTGCGATACAGACACCAGAAGGTCGGCTCCAGCCAAAGGACCATTGGGCATTCGACAACCCCGAAGACCAGGACGGCGGCAGTGGACTTTCTTGTACTACAAAGGACTATGTCGCAGTGCTAGCCGACCTGGTTTCCGACTCGCCCAAGCTCCTTAAACCGGCGACTATAGCGGAGATGTTTACGCCTCAGCTTGAGGCCAAGTCGCCCGGCGTTCAGATGCTGTTGGGGCTGCGCCCAGCGTGGGATACTGTCTCTGGGCCGATCGCCGAGAATGCTATCAATCACGGCTTGGGGGGTGTATTGTGCATGGACGATGTGCCCGAGATAGACCAGCCGAAAGGCATGCTCGGATGGGGAGGAGCGTCGAATATCGTCTGGTGGGTGAACAGAGAGCTGCGCGTGGCTGGTTTCTTCGCCACTCAGCAGGCTCCGTTTGGCAATCCTGCGGTGACAAGGCTCGTAAACGCGTGGAAGAAGGACTTCTGGGCCCAATTCAAAACCATAGACCATGCATAGACTCGGAATACATTCTACCTACTCCTGTGGAATCCTCACAACAAGCTTCTGCCCTCGCACCTCCCCATTGCGTAGCATCTCCAGCCCCTCGATGATGGCCTCCCACCCTCCTGGCAACTCTCGCAACGGATGCGCCTTGAGTTGGCCTGACTCCATCAGCGCCTGAATCTCATTCGCCCACTGTATCCCGATCGCCATGAGTTTCTGATCCCCAAGCCTCGTGTAGGTAGAGTCTCCCAGCTTGATATCCACCCCGAGCACCTGGAATCCCATGACTTCTTTTACCTTGACGATGCGCCGAGTGCGCCAGGCGTCGGGACATTCCTCGAGACAGGCGTAGGTCCCGCTCGAGCGAGCCATTGCGCTGTAGCAGATAGCGGCTGATTCGGCGTCCGTGATGCAGTCAAGAATGCGACGGATGGGTTTTCCAGCGAGGGATTTGACGGTATCCACGCAATCTTTTGAGGTGTAGCAAGCTGTTGCCGAGGCTCCATACTTCATCGCGAGTTCTGATGACTGGTTGGAGGCAATCGCGATCGGAGTGTAGCCCATTCTGTTATTTTAACGTCCATCAACCAAATGTCAATGTTCGAATAGCATGAACGTCAAACTTACAGGTTTAACAGCTGGCAAGCCAAAGTGCCAGACGCCGTTCCACCCCCATAAACCAGTACAGGCTCCTTTGCTCGATGAGAAGGCTGGGTGGGAAGACCCTCTAGCCCCAGCGCATTGGGATCAGAGAAGGCTAGGGAGATGGTGGACCATCCAACACCGAGTGAGGCAGCTTCAAGGTCGCTCCAGCTATCGGGAACCCTGACAAGCAGTCGGGCGTCGACGACGCAGTACTGCGCAAACGATCCGTTGTCTGGATCCTCTGGGCTGTACGGAAACAGGGCACCGCAGACCCTCGTGCCTACAGGTAGGCGTGCCCCGGCTGAAGAGGACAATGATGTGCCGTTGCTGCTACTCTCAGTGACGATACCGCAGAAATCACAGCCCGCGATACTGTCGGGCATGTTGAAGTGCGTGACCATTTTGTGGTCATTGGGATTCAACGCCACGGCAAGCACCCGTACCAGCACATGGTGCTCCGATTTCACCTGAGGAACAGGCGCCGACCGATCAACTCGGAGGGGAAGACGTGCTGCAGACGTCTCTGACGTCTGCACAATGGCTGTTTGTATGGGCGACGACATTGTGTACTCTGGAGTCAATGAATGGAGATGAATACCACCACCAGATGATCTCGAACTTTATCGTCGACGCCATTACAAGCTCGCGGTATTTTAAAATGCCCGTCATACCATTCAAGCTCCGAGTCTCTGGAAACAATTACAGTGTGTCGGGGGAATAATGGCTGTTGCCGACTGGCACCGGCCATTACGCTGATTATTCTCCGAACGATCGGCGCAGCTGCTGGCAGTGCGCAGAGAGAGATACATAAAGTGGAAACAACAGTAGCCCGCATTATGAATGAGTGATTCAACAATGGATACTCAACTTGCCCTCCTGGTTTGGGGAATCACGGTATGCGTCACCCTGGCCATCGTCGTCCCCCGATGGATAGGAAACAACTCGAAAGAACCACCCTCTCTGGGGGGTTCGATGCTCTCCAACACATATCAGTATATGACGGATATGCATGGCTTCCTACAGCGCGTCGCGTAAGGTTAATCGATCACCAGCAGTGGTTTTGTCCTTGCTGACCAGTATAGCTCCGCACAGCGTAGTAGCAAGATCATCAAGTTCCGCCTGGGACCTAAGAAGATATACATGGTCTCTGGAGAGAAGAACATCCAGGCAATCAATCGCCCGTCACACAGCATCAGCCCGGATGTTTTCTTCCTCGAGGTTATGGCCAACGTCTGGGGTGCAAGCAAAGAGGAAGTGGGCAAATTCAAACAGGATCAATCTGGCCGCAGTAAAAACCCCGTTCCTGGGCACGACGTCAAGCCAGGCCAACCGCGACTGTGGCACGGGCAGCACCAAGTCTATTCGGAATATCTGCAGCGGACGGATCACGCAAATGCCTTGAGCAATAAGTATTTCCAGCTGTTCTCTGAGCGACTGACCAAACAGCCTCTGGGAGACTGGACAGAACTTCGGCTCAGCCACTTCTTCGAGAGCGACATGGCTGAAGCAGCGCTTGTGGCATTGATGGGCCCTCGCATTGTCGAGCTCAACCCGGGCTTCTGGCCGACGATGTGGGAATTCGCCCGTCTGGCACCGCGCCTCATGTGGGGTCTCCCTCGATGGGTGAATCCCAAGCCCTGGGAAATCCGCGAGCTCTTCCACGGAATGTGCCGTCGCTACGTGGACGCAGCCAAGAGGGAATTCGACTGGAATGGGCCAGATGTCGACGCCGGGTGGGAGCCTCATTATGGGTCAAGAATGGCACGGGAGCTGATCAGCTGGGCGGAGAAGACCCTGTCGCCAGAGACAACAGCGGGGATGGTCGCGACATTCATCTTCGGCACAAATGCAAACTCGGTCCCTATGTCAACATGGGCCATGATGGAACTGATCGCAGATCCAGAACTCTACCATGCGGTGCGGGAGGAGTGTCTGGCTGCGAGCACTCTCGACCCGGCGACAGGGGAGCGCGTATTCGACACCCAGAAGCTGCTCTCGATGCCCCTGCTGCAGTCAGTCTATATAGAGACGCTCCGTCTGCATGTATCGATTAACGTCACCCGCGAGGTCACTCAGCCGATCTCTCTCGATGGACATGTTCTCACTCCGGGATCGCTCATTCAAGCACCTAGTCAGATTGGCCAGTACAGCGAAGTCTGGGGTTGTGATGGACATCCAGCATCTCAGTTTTGGGCAGGCAGACATCTTAAGCACGACAGTGGCAGACCCGAATTCACAATGGCTGGTAGAACCGCCTCGTTTTTCCCATTCGGTATGTGTCGCAGCCGTACCGTACCCTCTCTGCAGAACTTAATTAACAATGGCCTTAGGTGGTGGTCCCTCGATCTGCCCCGGTCGTGTTTTCGCTAAGCAGGAGATCCTGATGACAGTGGCCGCTGTTGTCACCAGGTTTGAAATAGAACTGATAGAATGGACACATCCCGATGGATCCAAGTCCGACCGTCCGGCGCAGAACGATCAATCGTATATTGGGGCTGTTGGCATTCCCCCTGACCGAGACATGAAGGTCCGATGGAAGCGCTTATGGTAGATACTCGGTGTTATCTAAAAAGTGATGGTAGATTGGTAAGGGTTGAGCTGCTACCAACCCCCCTCCCTTGCCTTAGAAATTAAGTGTCGGCCTTTTCTGCCGCATAATCTAAGGCGCATTTTGGTTTTCATAGTAAAACTACGGTTGAAACCCTATTAGATCACTCATTTTCGTAGAATTAAGCCCTCGCTATACATCTCCGTTGAATATACGTTAATCATGATTATTTAGTACCCCGTGACCTCGCTAACTGCTCCGCCGTATCCATCTCTACGACCGCGACCGCGCTCCACGCCCCCCACGCCCTTTATGATCCCTACTACCCTCTATACCATGATACCCGGCCTATTACCCGCGACCGCGACCGGTAATTTAGGCGAAAATAGTGTGCAAAAATCGTAGATAGTTGCAGAAGGAGTTAGAAGCGGTAGCTAAGCGGTGTAGGATTTGCTAAGAAAATATTACACTAAACCTAAATAGGGAAGCGGGGTTGGTAGCAGCTCAACCCATTGGTAAATACGACAATTCATGTTTATGAACGCTAAGTCCCGGGGAGGTACGATGCGTACTTGTACTCGAGACTGAGAATACACTAAGTAGTAGCAGACTCTTCAGAAAGCTGGTTACTGATTCCTAAATCCACCTCGCAATTACCTGCGGACTAACAATAGCAAACGAGCCAAAACTGCCCACGTTCGTGAAATTCATATCTCCTTGCCGGTTCAGACCTTGAACTGTACCTGATGGACGTCGATAGCGCTTAACTCGCTGACAGTCTCCAAATCCTGAAGCTGGCCTTGCAACTTCGCGGTGATCAACTTGACAGCAGTGGCGCTGAGAGGCAGGCGCAGGGGAACCTTCTCGTTGCGGCTAGCCACCTTGTACAGTACATTGGCCACAGCACTGGGCTCAAAGCCAACACCGGCCTCGAGTCCCTTTTTTACGAAGGTCTCGAGCTGGCGAGCTGGCATGTCGGCGCCCGCGTACGCCTCGTGCGGCTGCGTGCGCTTCTTGCTCGTGGTTTCGAAGTTTGTCTTGACAGCGCTGGGTTCAACAATGCAGAAGTGGACTGGATGCGAAGTCAGTGGATTCTTCAAGACCAACGTTCTCTTGTATCTCGTTCTCATGCATCTACACGAGCGGGAAACCTACTGTTCCAGTCCGGATGCATTTCCCGGGCAACCGACTCGCTCCATCCCTCGACAGCAAACTTGCTTGCATGGTAGAAGGCATGGCCGGGGAAGGCGCAAATACCGGCCAGCGAGGAGATGTTGAATATCAGGCCACCGCGGTGGTCCTTTGACTGCCGCATCACTTCGATTGCCTTGAGAGTGACTCGAACAGTGCCGAAGAAGTTGGTTTCGAACTCATCATGCATTTCATGCTCTGTAACCGACTCGGTGTCACCGGACAGTGAATATCCGGCATTGTTGACGACAACGTCGATGTAATACTTGTCTCCGAAGTAGTCGGCGGCCGCCTTGAAGGCTGCGTTGACCGATGACGGATTGGTGACATCCATTGCAAGCTTCAGGATTGCTGGATTGTCGTCATCGAGGTAGGAGAGGCTGGAAGGGTCCCTGGCAGTTGCAATGAGACGATGGCCGGGCTGGGAGGCGACATGGCTTGCGATCGCGCGACCAATGCCGGTCGAGCACCCGGTGACTAGAATAGCAGTAGAGTCAATTTTCTATCCCGTTCTACACGGTGACTGAAAGAATGCCATACCGAACCATGTCGCGTCGGCTGAAAGTTGATAGGGCTTGGTGTTGACTGGGTTCATTGTTATGGTGTGTTGGATAATGTCGAATGGGTAGCAAATCGGTTCTACACACGAAAAGCTATATAGCCGACAGTTCTAGCCTCGCTAGTTGTGCTTGTTCCGACCGACCACAAGGTTCGGCAATATAATGTCGGAGGATTGCGAGTCGGGGATTTCGACCGGGAAAATGTATAGCGATCTCATGTCAGCAACATCTATGTATGAGTACTTGTAATAGCCAGTGCTTTATTGCGAGAGGACTGGTCTATAATACACTGGTTAACATCCCAACTCATGTCGATATCAGAAAGCCGATATTTGGGTCTTGCTCATATCGGTCGGAGAGCTTGCATTTCAGTGGATGCGATAGAGCTCGGGCAAAACTATGGCGACACTTGTAACGCGCCTTCTAGGTGCTCCTCTTCTAGTGCGAGTCACAAGGGAATCCCTTTAGCAGGTCCATCGCTCCCCCTCCAAAACCTTCTTCGACAAACGTCCTCATTCTCCACCGTCTCTCTGAACTGTGGGGAATGCGTCACGATATGATCCAGTCGCAAGTAAACATTCAATCATCAATCAACGTCAGCAACAACCTGCAATGTCGGGTCATTATGAGATCGATGGTGATGATATACGTCCACTGGATCGATGTCTAGATGAGCCCTAGCCCAGAGAGGATGACTCCGAGGACGTGAGCGAGCTAGTCTCTCAGTGTCGACCCAGCGAAACATTTTGTCAAGAAGGCCAAATACCGAAGTGAGATCGAGAATCTCATTAAATGCCAAGGTGGCTCTATACCGGGTCATCCACTCTCTTCGCATATCATCCAGCTTCTCGGCAGGTCTGCCGACGGGCAGCTCATTTTCGGGAAGCTATCATCTAGCGCACGCACTCTTGATCGCGTCTCCTCCTTGGCTGTTTACCAAAACTGGATTTTACAACTCATTGACGCCTTGGATATAACTTCACTCGATTGGCATCGTTCATCGTGACTGGCGCGCTGATAATCTTCTCTTTTCAGACGACAGAGCCCGCTTGGTTGTCTGCGATCTCATTTGTCTGACTCCTACATCAAGCTCACTGTTTTCTGGACAATTCGCAACCGCCAAGCTTCAGAAAGAGGCTCACATTGTTCATGACCTAAAGGCACAGCTTCTTATAGGTATGGAGGTCAGATTGTGCTCGATACCCATCGCCGCCAAGCCATCATCTACTCATGCGATAGAGCTTCCCCTATCTCAATCCAGGCTAAATCAAACCACGTCAACCGCCGCCCTGGGCAGTCTATGACAAGGTTACTGTGTCTCGGCCAATATCCCTGTGCGTGTCAAGACAAACTTGCTCGCGGTTTCGTCCTTGAACCTGCCACGTCTAAGCTCGACATCCCGCTCAGTTGGTCGAGCCAACATAGAGTATCTCCAAGCATACAACTTGACTACCGAACATTGTTTAGAAAAGATATAGAATAATCTCACATAAACTAGAGCAAGAAGTGACACGCGGTATACATACGTCAGCGGTTCCACCTCGTGGTTAGCGAATATGCAGATCTAAATTGAGTGCGTAACTAAAGTTTGAGTGCTTACAACCGGCAGCTCGTAACTTAGCGAATACCTAGTTAAGTAGGCCCAAAATTCTCATCTTCTTGATACCTAGATTGCCTAGCAGTGAAACACCCAAGCCATCAACTCAGTATCTTAAAGTAGTCCCGGTAGGCTTTGTTTTAACAGCCAATCGTCAAGAGCCAGTGGGGCCGCAAGAGGACTCCATGTACTTCGTATTCTTATTCCTACAGAACGAAGTAAATCAAATGAAGTAAACCAAACGAACCGAGGTGTACAAGCTGAAACAAACTATTTCTAGCTTCAAACTCGGGCTCATCCTTGGCGTAACCAGAAATACAATTTACATAGAGGCCCCGTTCTCAACTCTCGGCCCACGTGCTGATAGATATAGCTGGGATTGGCAGATCGTCGAAGATAAAAGGCCTCACCCTCACATCATCATTTAACTCCCTTTTATTCCCGGGATATTCTTTCAAGCCCTGTTGACCTTGGAGACAGGACCGTTATCTAAAAACTACTACCATGAACGCGAATCTCCTCGTCCTGGTGGTCCTGGTCCTGGTCGCGTTCACAAATGCCGCGGCTATTGATCTCTTATCGGTGTTTTTGACCTACGGGTCTTGTCTTCCTGGTATGTGTTACCCGAGTCGGGACTATTGGAGATGGAAACTAATGTTGGGAGTTGCAGAAGGATTGGAGTGTGAGCCTACGAGAAATTCCGAGGATTGCTGCGATGAGTTGCAGTGCTGGCCCGGGAATCCGCTTGGAGGGGCGTCGATAGGGTTTTATTGTACTGTGCCTGGGAAGAAGTCGGCATGGTAGGATTATGGAGCTTTTGTGCAGGCTATAAGTTTTTCATGTGATAGGAGTCTAACTTGGTTTTTGGTTGTTTTATTCACGGGGCACTGGAGCTTTTGATCTGTGGAGATGGTATCTGAAATAATGAAAGCATTTTCTCTATTCTATGTTAATGCGTCAGAAAGCTGCGTATGATAGAATCGCAATCATAACCATTTTCAGTCTTCTTCCTCCGGAGCATCGTCCACGCCTCGTAGCCACGCCCCACGGGCTTCGACAGCAGCCTTTCGCACGTCTCGCTTGGGGTCGTCCAGAACCGCGCGCAATGAGCGCAGAACTTTGCTCTTTTCAGGCAGAAGTGGGGAGATTGACGGTGGTGGATGTGTGGTGGACCCTGCGTCAGCGGGGATCTGCTTTGTAGCGAGGAGGTAAAGACATTTGAGAGCATCGGCACGAAGACGAGGTGTGTTTACTGCGCCCGATTCGGTCCTGGCCTGAGTGGTTTTGAGGAGTCTCTCGACGAGGCTATGGACGTGCCCGCACTGGTCGATCACGGCAACGCCGTTGTCGCGGATGATCACGGCCAGGGTGTCGAGTGTTGCGGCGCGGACGGCGACGGAGTCGAGCGTTTGAAGGTCTAATGATTGGAGGAGGAGTGGGAGGAGGGTTGGGAGCTCGGGCATGACTAGTGCCGTGGTGATGGTGGAGAGGATACCGGCGAGGGCGGTCAGATGGGCTGGTTTTATATGGTCTGATTTTGTCTGGATCTGGTCGGCGTTGCCGGCGATGTTGACTTCGCGGATGCGGGAGGAGATCATGGGGACAACGGTGGTGAAGACGCGCTGCTTCGACAGCAGACGGATTGTGGCTCCGTTCGTCGTAGAAAAGACATCGTCGTCACTAAGAAGGATGGAGAAACCGCGGGCAGTTGTAGCGCTGGTTTGCTGGTCTGGCGAGGAGAGCAGGCCCAGGAGTGAGGTGAGGATATGGGCGGTTGTCGGAGCGAGGCGAAGGACCAAGGCTTTTGAGAGCCAGAACACGGTGCGAATCGTGCCGGGGCTGAGAATTTCCTTCCCAGAAACCAGACCATCGAATGCCGTTTCGGCAAGGTGTAAATCCTGCTTGGAAAGGAACTTGTTGACAAGCAAGGCTAGGTGACGAAGGAAAGCGAGATGAGTAGCCGGCTCTGTCTCGTCAGATACAGACCGCGTCACTAGATCCTCAAGTAAACCAGAGAAATCAGTGGATGTATAGGGAATGAGGCTGCCGCAGTCCTTGGAAAGACCAGCGAGCAGGTAGGTTGACACAATCATTGTGCGCTCTTGGTCAGCGGTCGCGTTTTGTGAGAATGGCACAGGCGAAAATTCGCCCGGCGAAGCGAAGAGACTGTATATACTCTCAGCCACTTGTTCCTGCTTTTGATTCGATACCGATCGGACAAGGAGGTTGCACAGGCGACCAAGAGTATCGAGGATAGTAGCATCGTTGAGAACGCGGTTCTTTGCCTTTCCTGAGGCCGCTTCTGAAACGCTACGACAGAGACCAACCACGATCTTGTCAAAGTACAGGTCCACATTGGGATCCGCTTTCATATCTCTCTGCTGCATGACATAGAGAAGAGTCACCAGAATGGCCCGAGGGTATCCCACAGAACCAGGCTGCTCCTTTTGAAGCAGGATGGACAATTTGCTGAAGAGACGACGGAACAAAGTCTCAAAGATATCCCTTTCAACACTGATCTGGGCCAGAGTATCCAGAGTTGATAGATAGGTCGTATTTATGCCATCGTCCTCGTCCGGCAGGGTCGCCACAAAAGCAGGGAAGGTAATATCCATGATAAGCCGGGGCTTGTGTTTGGAGATCTCTGCAAGCGCAGCAATGGCTTCCTTTTTCAAGTCATCCCGACCAACTGATTCCTCTTTGAGGAGTATATCATCCAGATATTGCACGAAAAGACCGATTTCGTTGTCTTGGAAAAAGTCACGCAGGGTTGACAGGCGGAGGAATCCCTTCAATGCAGTAACCCGGAAGGAAACCTCCTCCTTTGAGGCACCCATCAAGGCTTGACCAAAGACATCCGAAAATTGATCCTTGAACTCGAGCAGCGGGTTTTCAAAAGCGACCTCGCCTCCACGGGTTGTCCACTCTCCAAAGAGAGTAATGGCAGACTCGAACAAAACAGATAATGTTTCCAAGAGAGCTCTTTGCTTGACAATGCCATCTGCTTCTTGGTAAATTGTGAAGATCGGAGCGATAACAGTTTGCACAAGGAGTGTAAAAGCAGGCACTGAAGAAGACGACAGTGATCCGAGAATCTGCTGTGCGGGTTTTGCCTGCTTCTGTTGAGGCTCTTGCAATTGCTCATTGCATTCTTTGATGATGGGTTTCAGATACTGCGCCAGTGGTAGTTGTTGTGAGATTTCGGTGACACCTTCTGACAGCCGCTGCGCAATTCCTTGCAGGGCCGTCAGGGACAACTCAGAGAGAAATTCTTCCTGGGCATTGAGGATTTCAAACTTCAGAACCTCCCAAATAGTGATTGAATATCGTGATACGGTGTCTGGATCATATGAGTGAATACAGGCAATCAAAGTATTGAGTGCATCTTTCTGCAAGGATATTAGATACAGCTTATCAACACGCGTCAAACAAGGAGCTTACCTTGACATTTGGGGAAGTCGAGTCCAGCTTATCGAGCAATGCCGGAATGGCCTGCGGAGCAAAACGTCTGTTTGAAGAAATGCAATCCTGCAGTCGACCCTTCAAATCTTGTGCAGTAATTCCATAAGGATCATTTGGTGGCGGCCGGAATGTGATCGGGAAGTAGTTATATACCGAGTCGAACAAGAGCTTCGCAAGTCAGTCATTGCATCCAAACTCAACCGTAGAGACTCTAACCTCGACGTGGTTTGTGACATCCCACTCCATCATGACTACCTTGAGAATGGAGAAGACCATCATCAGGTTCCGGGGGTCCTTCTCCCCGGTCATAAGATCAACGATGCCAACGAGAGATGTGTCACCCATTTCAAGAAGCGCTTTTCCAGGAATTAGTCTCATATCCTATTGAAAAAGGCGCAGGTAGAGAAGTAATGTCGCGAACTCACCCTTCCGATGATTCGACATCAAGTCATTGAGCAATTGGTAGACTTGGAATCTTTGTGACTGGGAGCGAGACTGTAGGTCCTGGAAATTGGAAAACAAGCTATAGAAAGGTTAGCACCGTCTCAAGGAACCATGTCCCATCTCTCTAATAGCACGACAAGGCCATAAGACCCAGCACACATATCAAGGTATACCTACGCTTGCACAGTCTCGGTGGCCATTTCCTTAGTAAACCGATCCAATGCCTGCAAAGTTTGCAAACCCGCAACCGCACCTCCATCTTCAATCCGATCACCGAAGAACATCGTCAGAACCTGGATCTGCTGTCTAGATAGGAACCGGGGCGAGAGCGACTTGATAACGGAGGTAAGGAAGGAGACCGCCTTTCCGCGCAGAATGGGGTCTTCATCATTGATATATTCGCCGAGCTGCTGCACAATTTCGATCAGGGTGGTTTTCTTGCTTTCGACATCTGTATAGCACTTCGGTTAGAGTCATCGTATGTTGTGAGTGCGGGGCGCGATTACCCTGGGCAGTGCTTTCGGCAATACGCTTGGCTTCTTCCTTGTCGTGTTCCACCACGAGCATAAACGTCTGCAGAGCCGACATGTTGCTAATTAACCGGCCAGACGAGCTAAAGCGAGCGACAGCAATGCGTGGAGAGCAATCTCCCCGCTGTCCAATTTCTTGTGGCTTATCGATAACCGTCAGGTGATCGGCCTCCCCACATCACGTGCGCCTTGCGTCATGGCCGGCGACGGTATACCTGCACTTGCAACGTACGATACATCCAAGATGAAAGTGTCTGGAGTCATCAAGTCTCTAGCTCTATTGTTTGCACTTACCAGCTCTACAGTTGCTCTGTGGGGACTATCTTCTCCCTTCAACCGTCGTCAACCCCTCCAAACTCTCCCAGATCAGCAATCAGTCATGGATAGGCTCGTCCCCGATTTCCTCAAGCCGCAGACTGTGATGCCGAACGAGGATTTATCAGGCCAAGCGAACGGGCCGATTATCTCAGATGTTCTTCCTAAGACCAAGGGAATCAACATCTTCGCCCAGCTGACCAGGGACTTCGAGCCGGTTGCTTCTCGCCTGAATGACCCATCGAAGAACATAACCGTCCTCGCGCCGCGTAACAGCGTTATCCATGCACTACCCCACAAGCCGTGGGAAAACCCAGCGGACTATAGCAAGTTCGGTGAAGTGGACGCATATGAGGGACAAGAGGGACAGGATCGAGCAAAGCGCAACCTGCAGAAGTTCGTGGAGGCCCACCTGATCCCTGCGAGCCCATGGAGAAACGGAGAAGAGATTGAGACTCTTGGAGGAGAGAAAATGAAATGGGAAAAGAAGGGCGATAAGATTTTCGTAAGTTCTTTGCTCGATTGACCACAGGTTCTTGATAGCTAATTGGTATCAGATTCAACCGGGCAACGTGGAAGTGGACAGTATTGCGGAGAAAGTATCCAACGGAGAAGTCTGGGTCTTGAACGATGTGATCAACTACCGTTGAATACAGTGTGGCTATAGTTAACGCGATAATGATTAGAGTTTATCCTGAAAACCCTTTTACATATTGTAGATTGATTCAGGTGACAACTCTTCAAGACAGCAAAGATTTTATTGTCTATCAGGGCCAGCAATGCCTTTTTCGGGCACATATATAGACCGACACTGGACATCAAAACCCCACCCAAAGATCAATTAGTTCACTGCAGGAAATTCTGCAGGACTCGCTCCTCGACGCCATCAAGAATGCAGAAGTGCTCCATGACCTCCAAGTTCTCCGCCTCACTCAAGTACAGCTTGTCGGGGTCCTGGCCAGGCTGCATGGGGTTCATCATAGCAGCGGGATTGGCCATACCCATCTGCTGAGCCATCTGGTTGGCAGCTAAAGAGAATATTAGCGATGCTGACCTACACCTTATTGAAGTAAAAAGCTCACCATTATCACTACCCAGAATAAAGCCAAACACAGACTGCAAGCCCATGAGGTTGAGGAAGTACCACGACAGACTGGACACCCATCTCACATCCAGATCCCGAGTCATGACACCGGACTGTAGCATTGACTTGAAGCGGATGGTCAAGGGGAATGGCAGTTTCACTGCAGCAATTAGCGGGGATTCCTGTAAAACACCTGGGAATGCACATACAGATCACGAAGCCCGAGAAAAATGCATTGATCCAGCTCATGATCAAGGTCTGGGGGATCATCATCATCATATTGCCCTTCAACATCCCCATCATAGCCTCCATTCCCTGAGGGTCAGTCATAGGGTTGGCTGGAGGCTGGCCACGGTTGTTGGGGTCCTTCAAAAACGCGCCACTACGGAAGCTCGAGACCATGTAGTTCTTCCGCGCCTCAAATGCTTCGCGGTCGAGGACGGCAGAGGCATGGTTACGGAGATTGACACCTCGGAGAAGGGCGTGACGTTCGCGCGACTCGGCGAGGCTGGAGGCTGACTTGGGGGGCGTGTTCATCAGGACAGTCGCATAGTGGCGTAGGATTCCGGTCAGAATCTATACGCCTGGGGATTAGTTTTGATGCCCGGCACGGTCCGGGAGCAATTGAGTCTAGCGATCATACCATAACCACAGTGATAGGGAATAGGATCCAATAACTGCAACATGGATTAGCTTGGTCTGCCCGCATGCTGTGGAGGGAATCTCACAAGAGAGCCGGATCCCGGAGGATGGTCTGCTCAACTCCTTGGACTGCCATGGCGAAGATGGACCAGTAAACCAGAAGAGAATGGCTGGTTCGGTGACAGAGAGACCCAGCGATATTTCCGGGTGCTGGTGCGGAGACGAAGATGATGAAGCCTGAAGGAGGCGGTTGAGAGCGGCGGCACGAGCTGTCATTGGCCCGTTAGCTCCAGCTTCAACGCAACTGTGTCCTCGCATAAACACGCCTTCGCCTTCACATTTCTACCAGCTCAACAAGACAGGAAGTGCAACTAGCACTGCCATTCTTGTACTCAACTTGCAGTCATGGCGTCCAACAAAGTGCCAGTCTATTCCACCAACGGTCAGTAGCCCTCGCTCTACTCCTTCGCACGTCCTGCGCACGTCCTGCGCACTCTCGAATCACCAATTACTCGGCCCTAGCTAACACGCATTCGGATTCAAGACCTCAAGTCAACTACTGACGATGCCCTCGCTCCCTACTTGGCCAACCTCCCCGCGCCCTACACCTTCGCGATAGACCATACCAAGAGCAATGTCCGCTTCCTGCTTGGATACAGCGCCGTCGCAATCGCAGGCTTCACATTCTATGCCGACCGCAAACTAGGCTGGGAAGCGACTACCTCGCCATGGATTATTGCCGCGGTCGCCTCGTATTTTATCCTCAACAGCGCGCTTACATTTTGGATTTGGGTCGTCGAGGCTGGTGAGGTGTTTAGTGGAAAGCGCAAGACCGGAGAATCCGTATGTGCATTTAAATAATGCCTATTGCTTTTCCCGGCCTGATCTACAGACACAGTGCTTACCGTTTCTACGAACAGATTTCGATTTCCTCGTCCGTCGTGAAGAATAGTGTCCCGTATAAGTTGCATGTGGTCTACAAGTCCCCCACCGGCAAGGTCCTTCAGGACAAGCGCTTCGAGGCACCCTTTACCAGGTGGTTCTCGAAAGAAGGCGTGTTCCACCCAGAGCCGTTCCGTCACTGGTTGGCTAGTGAGGTCGATGTGTTGAGGTTGGCAGCCAAGGAGAATGAGAAGAAGACTGGCGGTGTCGCTGTTGCTGTTGCTGTTCCATCGCCTGGCGAGAGCAGCAAAGATGGCAAGCGGAGAGGGTAGTATGTTTATGCCTTGGTTATTGAGGTTCTTATATGAGGCCTGGAGGTTCTTATGTGAGTCTCGGATTGATATTTGATTGAGGGGAAAAAGCATCTGATAATGCCAATTCGGAGTTACATAGCATAGTCATTGCGAAATTCACGATCATTAAGCCACTACTTGCATTTGGAAACTCGTCCCTTTCAAAGCTGACTATCTATTGCTCTGAGTGATTCTCACGGTCTTTGAGCCTGGATCACCGGGCTCTTACGTGGTATCATTATCATTCTGATACCTAGATATCTCAAGGGCTGTGATCATCGCCATGTAATAGCAGATCGAGTGTACTGAACGTTACTGGTTACATATAGCAAACCTGCTAATCTTCTCTAGCCGAAATCCTAACTCGAATGACAGCCTATATCAAGATATCCTTCGACCCATAGCAAATAAGGAATTTCCCCTCACTACTGCATAATCCGTCTGTTACTTGCGGTATGAGCCTTCCAACAAGATTATCCAAAGTGTAGAAGAAGACGGGAAATCTCCACAATATAGTCAAAAATGGGCTAAAAACAACAGTCTATACTAGAATTTTCACATGAAACGGCATCACATCCGTCAATTCGAACTCGATGGCTGCATTAAGCAGACTCGATAGTGCCAGGACGCTCTGTAGCCGCAGCAGGCTTGACATCATCTAACCGGCGGTTCTGGTTGAGTCTCTGTGAAATGGTCAGATGGCGAACGATAAGCTTTAGATGTAGGGGAACAAACCAGCAGGTTCCGGAGCAAGCAAACAATAGTAACCTTTCCGATCGAGGGAACAAAGATGGAGGCCTTCTCCTTGACCTCAGGGCCGAAGTTCTAGAAGAGCGATGTTAGATGAAGTCAAGCGAAGTCAAAGAGGTAACACCCACCTTCTCACTCGAAAAGTTGACACACACAGCACCCTCACGGAGCAGGCTGGTGTCAAACTTGTACTTATCACCAGGAACACCCGAGATAACAACATCGCAAAGCGGTGCAACGTCCTTCAGCGTAGCACCCTCCATCTCATGGATCTCATGACGGTGCTTCTTACGTCCCTCGCCACGAGTAAACTTCTGCACCCCGGTGATATCGACACTGTACACACAGGCGCCATCATTGGCCAGCAGCGCAGCAAGTGGGCGGCCGACAACCTCAGACCGGTTAACAACGCAGATAGTGTGGCCGAACAGACGGTTACCAGAAGGCAGGACGGAGTTGTAGATATTGAGGTACTCGAGGATCTTGACGATGGCCAGCGGGGTACAGGGCAGGATAGACTTTTGGCGCTTGGTCTCGGGGTCCAAGAAGCGGATGTTTTGGTACATGTTGAAGATGTAGCGGTGGCTAAGACCCTCGACATCTTTGTGGACGTCAACAATTTGCTGGAGGTATTGGTCCTGGCGGTTGTTGAAGATCGGGTAGTAGACGATGATGCCGTCGGCGTCGTTGTCGGCGTTGGCCGCTAGGATAGCTCCTTCGATGTCGTCGCGGGAGACCTCGCGGAGGGAATATTTGAAGCCACTATCAATGAAGAGGTTAGTCCGGTTGAATATTCTTCATAATTCTGTCTGCTATTCCGCCTAGAGCGATGTCGACGAGGGGCAAGTATGCATCATACATGCAACCCCACCACGCCTCGCGCAGAATCAAATGAGACCACGAATGAGGGTATAATGGACTCACTATTCCTCGCAGGTCTTCTGCGTCCACTGCGCATACATCAGAGCCGCAGGGTCATTGTTAGCCAAGAAGCCAACCAAGTGCGGCGGCTTTTCGAGAGTCTTGACGCCTTCTTGGACTTCGCTGAGCAAGCCATTGGCGACGTTCTTGGCCAGTATCACCTTGCAGGAGGCAGGAGCCGAGGCTGTAGTGGCTGACATGGTGACAGGCGTGTAGCTAGACGCAGAAATAGGGCAACTGGGCTCGCTGTCCTCGCGGGGTCTGGTACCTTTGGAGGGAAAAAGATTGTTCGCTTATCGATAAGAGATCGGGTGCCGCGTTCGGTCTTACATGCCGAGATCGCAGCCGGCATGCGACGGTATGCCCGGTAAACTGTGATGTGTCAATGGATAGGTTTCGATACGGATAGTAAACATGCATATTGATGAAAAATAGACATTGCATAGTGTGGCCGTGATATAAACCGTCTCGAGGACATGTATATAACGAAGAAGAGGGGTTGCATTGACCAGGAATTGACGACACAAGGGATCTGCCCGGGAACGGGACTATCTCGATCAAGAACTAAATATACGTTGAATTAGAGGTCCATTTATTGAGGAAGCTAATAGTAGAACTAATAGTAGAACTTTAGCTGCCTACTATAAACCCTTTCCGAGGTGTCCGTCTCTTACAAGGCTCAAAGCCTGCTAAACTGAGATATATCTTTATGGCGAATACTTGATCGTTGATTTGCCCGTTTAGCTCAGTGGTAGAGCGCCCCACTCGTACCAATTAATTGGAGAACATGGGGAGGTCGACGGATCAATCCCGTCAGTGGGCACTCACTTCTTTTTTGCTTTCCTTGTTTTCGCTTCTGCGAAGTCCAGCCTTTGTCTTTTTTGCTGCTAGTTTGACTATCTCACACAACACATTCGTTCACTCAAGTGAATCGGCATCTACAGGAAGAATGTGCCTACCTACTGACTTTTGACCACCTTACAAATTGCGAATAACGGCCACCAGGGAAAAAAACGGCACGCTTCCCAATGGCTACGTAGGCTGTTTCAAAAATAATAGATAGATTGTTTCTTCGACGTATTTAAAACGACTTTGAAGAGAAATGGAATAAAAAGATGTAGGAACAAGATTTGAAATGAGAGAAAAAGGTGTTGCAGCCCACGTACAATATCTCTGTTGTCCCCTGGAGTTGAGTTGATACGGTACATGTGCCCATATCACAAATCATATCGTAACTAACCAAGACAAGACTACAAACTACAATGGAGGTTGTCTTGAACAAAAGAGATAAATTGCGGATCCAATATGAAGAGATATAGAGACCAGACGGAAGAATGGCCCTCCCCCCATCTCGCGCCCTCCGATGCGCGGAAAAATCTAAACGTACAGGATATAATCACATTTTGGCGGCCCATAGATCAGCCGAGTCCCAATCGCAAGACCAGCAGCCAAAAGGCAACAATAACAGATTTACCCCGGACAAGTAGGACGTATGGTTTTACATCACTACATCCAGGGCGTAATCGTGAGAATTGGGCCTAGGGGCCGTCGGCACTGAGAGAAAGGGAACAAAACGAAATAATGGCCTCAAAATTGTACAAGCTATCTGGTCTATACACACAAGAGTCAGAGAAACAGAACGATCGCCAAAACGATTGTGATTAGTCGAAGGTTGTGTTCTCTAGCTCACCTATGCGTTGAAAGTCTTGTTGAAGGCGATGATGGTCTCCTTCAGCTTAGCCTCAGACTCCTTGCTGACCTGGCCCTCCTTCTCGATGGTCTCCTGGATCTCGGGGTGGCTGCTCTTCAGGTGAGCGAGGAGGTCGGCCTCCCAGGTAAGGATCTTGGGAACGGGGATGGAGTCAAGAAGACCGTTGACACCGGCGAAGATGAGGGGAACCATGTCGGAGACGGCCATGGGGGAGTACTGCTTCTGCTTGAGCAGCTCGGTCAGACGCTCACCACGGGCAAGAGTCTGCTTGGTGGAGGCATCCAGGTCGGAACCGAACTGGGCGAAGGCAGCGACCTCACGGTACTGAGCCAAGAACAGCTTCAGGGAACCGGCGACCTGCTTCATGGCCTTGACCTGGGCGGCGGAACCGACACGGGACACAGAGAGACCGACGTTAATGGCGGGACGGATACCCTTGTAGAACAGCTCGGACTCCAGGAAGATCTGGCCGTCAGTGATGGAAATGACGTTGGTGGGAATGTAGGCAGACACGTCACCACCTTGGGTCTCAATGATGGGCAGAGCAGTGAGGGAACCACCACCGTGGGTCTTGTTCATCTTGGCGGCACGCTCCAGCAGACGGGAGTGGAGGTAGAAGACGTCACCGGGGTAGGCCTCACGACCGGGGGGACGACGCAGAAGCAGGGACATCTGACGGTAGGCAACGGCCTGCTTGGACAGGTCATCGTAGATGATGACGGAGTGACGGCCGTTGTCACGGAACCACTCACCCATGGCGCAACCAGTGAAGGGAGCAATGTACTGCAGGGGAGCGGCCTCGGAGGCGGTGGCAGCAACGACGATGGAGTACTTCATGGCATCCTGCTCCTCGAGGGTCTTGACGAGCTGAGCGACGGTGGAACGCTTCTGGCCGACGGCAACGTAGATACAGTACAGCTTCTGGGTCTCGTCGCCGGAGCTGTTCCAGCGCTTCTGGTTGAGCATGGTGTCGAGAGCGACGGCAGTCTTACCGGTCTGACGGTCACCAATGATCAACTCACGCTGACCACGGCCGATGGGCACCATGGAGTCGACACACTTCATACCAGTCTGGACGGGCTGGTTGACGGACTGGCGGGGCAGAATGCCGGGGGCCTTGAGCTGGGCACGGCGCTTCTCCTTGGTGTTCAGGGGGCCCTTGCCGTCAATGGGGTTACCCAGAGCATCGACAACACGGCCGAGCAGCTCAGGGCCGACGGGGACATCGACCTGGGAGCAATCATTAGTATAAGCTGTGAAGGATTGGAGTGGATGGGATCCAAGATCAAAGATGGGTTTCCATCCACTTGGAGAAAGGGGAGCGACATACAATCTCGCCGGTACGCTTGACAGTCTCACCCTCCTTGACGAGACGGTCGGAACCGAAGAGCACAACACCGACCTGGCCGGCCTCGAGGTTCATGCACATACCCTTGACACCGGAGGCGAACCTGTTGTCATGTTAGATTACCGGTTTGGGAAATGCCAAGACATTGGGGTGCACGTACTCAACCAGCTCCTCAGCCTGGACGTTGGTCATACCGTGGACACGGGCGATACCATCACTGTTCAAAAGCTCGATTAGTCTCTAATTCATTGTATGGTCGTATGACGATTGTTTCGGGCGCATTTGGCGAGATTGTATCCGGCAATCGAATTTTTCTCATCCGACCCTAGCGGAATTGACGTACCCGACCGACAGAACACGACCGGTCTCGGCGAGACCGGCCTCCTCCTGAACACCACGGATGCGCTGCTCCAGAATAGAGGAGACCTCGGTAGGCTGGGCCTTGGCCTCGGAGGCGTAGGAACGGACCTGCTTGGAGGCGCCGGAGATGGGGCCGGGGACAGCCGCGCGGACCTGGGGATGAAAAACTTTGTCAGCGACGACCTCATGAGAATAAAAGTCGACCAGGCTATCCTCAATGGGTAGGCAGAGGGTTGGAAAGGGATCCGAGGACCAATCGAGCTTGGATTCGAGATGGAAGAGGTCGGAATGACGATGGACGAGGATGGCCAGGATGGGGATGGACTCACCGAGGCGACGCGGCCGGTGGCCTGGACGGCCGCAACGGAGCGGCTGGACTGCCGCAGAGCGTTCCTGAACATTGTGAAAGGGGTTCAGAGGATGGGAGGATGAATTCTCTGAAGGAGAGATGTAATTGGGGAGAGGAGATCGGGAAGAGAGGAGAAGGTGTGAGTGGGAAGGAGAGCTTTGTCGTCGGGGGGAGGCCAGGATTCTCAGGACTCGCGCTAAGCCCCTTCGGACACTGGCTTCTCCGATGTGGCCCGTCTCCACGCTGGCCATTTTCATGCTGCTACCCTGTGCCACACTCTACTATACATGTCTACTGTAATTTTTTATCCGGTGTCTTCCCTTTCTAGCTCTCTAATATGACTCCAAGAATTCCCATCCCTAATGGGTTGGGGCTGACTATTGTGGGCAAGCTGGCCTCCGAAGCGGGCCAGCCTTTTCCGTTTTTTTCTCTTCTCGGATCTGCGGGTTCCCTGGTCAAGTGATTCGCTTAGCTAATGTCTTTCGTCACGGCAACCGGAGCTGCGCTACAGCTCTGTATAACATGGAGTACTTTTGGACTCTGTTTAGCTATCTACTGTATCATGCCCTTATGATGGTTCGATTGTTCGAGTATTATTATTTGCTACCTCTATCTGCCATAGCAGACCATAACATGACCCATACGTCACATCCCTGCCGCAATACGCCCAAGGACGTGCCCTGGGCCGATAGCCGAGATGCACCTCGTGCCAATCCGCCAGATACTTGCCGTCATGACATATCATATCAATCAAGAGCTCTTAGGAAACTCCGTTTCAAGACATGAGAATGCACTCTTCCCGACCGTACGGAGTAGTCGAGTCAAAAACAAAGGCGGTCCAGTCCTCATCCATCCATTGCCGATCGCTCACTTCGCCTTGCCCTTTTGCTGCTGCTCCCGGCGGAACTTTGCAATCTCCTTCTCCACGTTCTTTTCGAACCGCTGCTTCAGCTCCGGGCGATACCCAAAGAAGAACAGGATCTCCATCCACACGAACAAAGGGGCAAGCAACAGAGCCTGGACGAGGTTGTCGAGCAATGCCGGAGCCCGTCCCTCGAATTTACCGTGTCCGACAAATTGCGCCAGCCAGCACACGATGTGAATACCCCCAGCCCAGTAGTTTACGATCATTCCGTAGTTTCCGAGGAGATAGTTTCCGCATGCTGCAGAGCCGATCACCAGCGGCGCGAGCAGGCCCCCTGCCACGGGTTCTAGGAGTATGTAGAAGATGGAGTAGATGAATGCCCCGATCGTTCCGGCATTAGCAGGGAGGTATTCGAGGGAGAGGGCATCGGAAGCGCTGAAGAGCGCTGGACAATTGCATGCCTAGAATCAATCGTTAATGATCGGTCTTGTGAAGAGGCCTTGACAGCTTACCAGGATGATTCCAGTGAACAGCAGTGCCGGAACACACGAAACGTGGATTGCAATGTTTACCTATGGTTGCATTAGTATATGCTTCCCATCACCCGTTGAAGGAGGGCACTGAGGGCTCCGTACAGGGTTGCTGTGATAAGCTCCATACTGCGGGAGTTAGCCATGGTCGCGGGTGTCGGGAGACTCGGAGACTCACAAAGATCAGCTGCTTTTCGAGGTTGAGGGCCATGTTGGAACGTTAGCTGATGGGACAGGGCAAGGGCAAGGGCAAGAGTGTGCTTGAAACAAATTGTTGACGGGTGGAGGCGTGAGGCTACATCATCAGGTATACGGTCGCGCTAAGTGGTACAATGCGTTGCCGTTGACTGTCATGTGCTTGGGCCGAGGGTGTTTCTGCGTGGTATGGACCACTCGGTACAGTGGTACTGACTGTAAGTTATCGTACTGCATTGAAACCACCGTCAATAGATTCAAATAACCTTGGAAATACAGTAGATGATAACTATCGAAATACTTATAGTAAACTTTAGTTTGCTCAACAATTGATGGACGGCCCTAAGCTACTCTCTGTTGACAATAGGTACAGTTGGGTCTGTTGAGACGCACATCCACGAATATCAGGAGAACACACTTCAATTATATTGAATCTTTCTGGTATAGACCGTGGGAGTAATAAAAAGAATGGAGACTTTTTACGATAACAGCTTTGAAATATAAGACTTGAATGTACAAATAAACATGCTCCATGGTCAAGGGACGAGAGTAGAAAATATATAGATGTGATGAGAACATACATTGTGTGAGATGGAATGCACCGACGACGACATACATACGCCCCAGCAAAAAAGTAATTGCAATCACAACCATGCAACCTAAAATCTCAATCGGAACCCAATTCCATGAGTAACTAACACATTATGCCCAGCTCTTCCATTGTTCGCAGGGTCACGTGCCGGACCCATCATGAGTCCCTCTTCGGCGAAGACAATCTCGGGCAGCCCTAGACAAGCGCGCAGCATCGGTGTATCTGCCTCATCTTTCCTGGCAGACACTGCGTCTTCTCCCGAGTGCCGTTCGTTTCCGATATCTGTGCGGTGCTTTCCTCCTGTTTTCACGCGCGCAGGCCATGACCTAGCTGTCCCAACAACGACCCTCGACCTCACTTGGCAGCATCCTTGCACTACCCCACAATCCGGTCCTTGAAGCTCAACACACCTGCTACTGCATAGAAAGGAGATCCTTGGATCTTGGGAGACATCCAGCAAGAGGCCTACTCTCCGCGGCGTCGTCGCCGATCCGCCTACCGACTGCCACTGCACATTGAAGCCGATCCGTTGATCACCGCAAAGATGTTTTTCCTCAAGGAAGAGACAAAGATCATTTCTCTGCACCCGTCTTATTTCGGACCTAATATGCGAGATTACCTGGTGGACCGACTCAACGAGGAGGAGGAAGGCCGGTGTACGGGTGACCACTTCGTGATCTGCGTGATGGACATGGTCGAAATTGGGGAAGGACGGGTAATTCCGTCTAATGGGAATGCCGAATACACTATCAAGTACCGTGCGATCATCTGGAAGCCATTCCGAGGAGAGACGGTATGTGCTGATGATCGGGCTTTGGGCTCTGGCTCTTAGTTCTGGTTTAGTTCTGGGTCTGTGAACGATATGCTGACAATGAGAATCATTAGGTCGATGCTGTCGTTACCTCTGTTAAGCCAACCGGAATTTTCACTCTGGCAGGACCCCTGTCTGTTTTCATTGCACGAAAGGTATGGACAATCAATCCACATTGGCACGAGTACTGTCACTGACTAGCCCAAAAGAACATTCCTAGTGATATAAAGTGGGAACCGAACACCGTACCTCCACAGTACACCGATCATGCAGACCAGGTGATTGAAAAAGGAACCAGCCTGCGTCTGAAAATTCTCGGCGTCAAGCCCGATGTGGCTGCGATTAACGCTATTGGCACGATCAAGGAGGATTACCTTGGGTAATGACATCCATTTACATTCATTCACGACCTGGATGCTAACAGATTTCTTCAACAGACCCCTGTAATGAGAAACGAGCCGCAACACATACCCAATCCTTTCACCCTACAATTTATGCACGAGGGAAGGCCGCCGAAGACGTAGCAGCAACTCTTCAGACAAAATGCTTCTGTGGAGACCAAAAAAGATATCTTGTCAAATTGGCGCTGCTGGGAGTTTACACAGATCATGATACTTCTCCGATCTATTGCGTGATTTTTGATCTAAGAGAGCGGAGCCAGAATAGGATGCACTTCCACAACTGTCCCTTTGGGCTGTGCTCGCGTTCCGTAATCTTGCTCACGTATGCATGCTTTTATCTTCTTTGACCCGACTCGGGAGAATGTCCCGTTCAGTCTACAGCGAGAAGATCGACCGAAACGTGAAGCAAGATATCGGCCATGGTTCATGGTTGCATATTTGCCGTGAAGGACATCGATATGTACAATATACAACTTTAAATTGACCCATTTTCAAGACATAGACTCCTTATATCTCGCAATAAGACCGCTAGGGCTACAAATATGGGAATACCTGCTTAACGTCACGTGAAAAGACACATATATACTCTGGCTCAATGGTCCAATCAATTTACAACAGGTTCCGCCTAGCAAAGCCCGAACTCTATTAGACGTTCTACCAAATAATAAGTTGCCCGAGCGACGAGCTAGGGTTAAGTAACCGTGGCTCTGCAACTGGGGCTCAGCTGGATATGAAACACTGGCGCGTTTTGCGGGTTCCCTGTGCACGCGTTCTATTTACTATATCCGTGTCATCCGTCAACTGTTGCCCACTCAGGTCACTACTCGCTATTGTAAGGAGTGGGCTATATATGTATATTAAAGGGATCTGATACGTCATGTCGCGTAGCTGCAGGAAAGCAGTAACACCTGCAGAGTTCGTAGTAGTTCTTCCGCCGTCTCTAGCTTCCCCTCGGCTTGTTTGTTTCATCTTCTCCTTCCCCTGATATCTTCCCGTCTTTTTGTTTCCTTCTCTCAATTTCCCTTGCATTGTCCGGAAACCCTGGGAAACTGTCAGTCATCATGACTTACCTCAAGGACAGCTACAAGAAGTTCTTGAACAACAGCGGAGATGCCCCACTGGCCGCTAATGTGACTCTGATTTATGTCCCCACGACCACGCGCATTGAGGGTGCCGACGCGGTCAAGAACCATGCGTCGCGTCAAGCGAGAATCGTCAAGAAGAAATCTGAGCAGGTCATCAGTGCTATCGAGAGCTCCGAAGCATTGTGCTTGGATATCGAGACCACCTTCGAGTTCGTCCAGGGCGGCGGTGCCTATCTGCCCGCCATGGACGATAATTTCCTGATGGATAGCGTCGCGACCATCCCCACGGTAAGTATTCCGATATCGCATTACCCCAGACTCTCCAAAAGTGCGATCGCATGCTAATGCAGAATCCTGCAGCTCCACATCGTCCACTTCAACACCCAAAACGAAATTCAGCAGGTTCGCATCTACTGGGACCAGGCCTCGCTCCTCAAGGAAGTCCAGGTCATCGGTAAGAGCGGTCGTACCTGGCCTATCCGCGATGGCAAAGATCAGACCCGTCTGCTCAGGGACGCCGCGTCTGCGAAATACGACACCCCTTCCCTAGCCCCATCCCAAGGCAATAACCTGCCTCCGCGACCTGCCTCGCCGGGCAAGCGACACATCAAGGATCCTTATGCCGCAGACTCCCTGTTCGATCTCTTGTCGCCCGACAAGGGCGAGGCCCCAACTTCGAGCGAAGTGGGAGCCCGCAAGCCCGCCAACACTGGCAAGAGACACACCAAAGGTCCCTATTCCGCCGGGTCCTTGACCGAGCTCATCTCGCCCAGCAAGCCGGACAACACCGCACCCGTGCGCCCCTATGGCGGTCCTCAGCCTACCGCACGTCAATACCATGATTTGTTTGTGGCAGATGGTGATGACGAGATTCCTGGCACGCCTTCCAAGGCTTCCAGGACTGCTTCGAAATTCCAGGGCAGTCGCATCTTCCAGGACGGCGACAAAGTCGAGGACCGTGCTTTTTACAAGAGTGATCCCAAGAAGTACGACCACTTCCAGATCGGCGCCGACAACGCCGACCTGGAAGTGAAGGAGGAGCCCAAGCGCGGCAAGTCGCGTCACCAGTCGCAGTGGGACTTTGGCGACTTCACCACTCCCGTGAAGCCCGCTGAACCCAAGCCTAAGCCTGCCGAGGAAGAGAGGGCCGAGTCTCCCCCAGCAAGGCCGGCTGTGCACAAGCCTCGCCGGGATGCCGATGTGCACTTTGATCTGACCGACGAGAGGATGGGTGGTGAGGACGACCGCATTATCAGCTCCTACGGAACCCGCGGCAACCGTCTGTATGAGAACCGTCTGTTTGGCGAAGATAACGATCCCACCCCCAAGTCAGCATCTCAAAATGAGCCTCTGGGCGTCACCGGCAACAACGCCAGCCGAAAGAACAATCTCGACGCCCACTGGCAGTTGTCCGATGTCTCTCCGGTGCCCAGCAAATCAGACAGCGAGAACGTAAAAACCATGACCGCTGACCGTGCCAAGTCAATCCAGCAAATGGGAGCATCCTGGGATCAAGACTATGATGTATCTCCCGAGCCCATCCGTCCCGCCACACACCTGCATGACCCCAAGGGACACAACCAGCCCCACTGGACCTACGGCGACGAAGAGTAAGCCCGGCTTCTACCAGCCAGGTCCAGATGAGGGATGTCTCATCACTACCATGACATCTCATACGGCCTATCTTAGTCACGAGGAATGTGTACCAATACCCTCAACAATCATAAAATTGCACTTGAAAAAAAGGCCAGAGGACAGGTTGTACTAGATGGATTTTCTGGCCTTGCTTCCTTTCTTGTCGCCCTTTTCTTTTTCTCTAGTCGTTGCGCCAGGTGTGCCTTATCTTTGAGAATATCTTTCTTTCTATGTACGCCTGCCTTGCTCATAGCATTATTGTTGCTATGAGTGAGCTGTTTTGTAAATGTAAATTTACTAAGTCATTTAGAAACTGTACATAGATATGCTCATTGTGGTAAGGACCTTACTGTAAAATGATCTTGAGATAATAGAAATCCAGGACAACCTGGCACGACTTGGCGCTAAAGCGATAGGCCATGATTGCGTCCTGATAATCGATCCTACCTGTCATATCGACAACTCATCGCCTGGAATCATGTCCACCCAAGACCAGGCTTTTGCTGCAGAACCTTATTAGGGTCGATTAACTGTAGTTTCTGCATGTTCGCACCGTAGTGAAACATTGACTCCGGGGGTCAGGCACTCGACACCAACTGCTACTCAATGCAAGCATCGCCCCTTTAGCAATGTTTCGATAGGAACTTGACCGGTGGCTGTTGTCGATACTATATTGCATCTCTGCTGGGATTTTCTCGGGCTCACAGAAAGATTCATCGATGCTTTTACATCAAGCACGCAGTTACCCTTAAGTACCTGACCCCCAGAGGGGTAAACGGATTTACTGTGTAGATACAGTGCAAACACCATAGGTAATCGATCAAATATGGTTCCACAGCAATAACATGGTATTGGGCGCCGTGATTCCGGGTGATGAGTTGTGGCCTTGAGGGCGATATGATAGATATGAGGGATGGTTATTGAAGTTGAAGTAATACGCGGGGGTTTTCGAGCAAGATGCGGAAGATGGGTGTGTGTAGGAAGAAGAAAATGAGGGGAAAAGTGAAGTGAAAGAACGTGCTCTTTATAACTGTTGTATTGTTTGATTTGACCATAACTTCTTGAATCACTCTTTGCCGCAAAGGACGTATGTGCCTTTGAAAAATGGCGAAGTAGGAGAGCCTATGCGTCTCAATAATCATCGTGGGTCCACCCTTACACCATTTCCTCCTGGCCCGGCAAAGCCTAGGGCAGCAGCCCAGCTAGTGCGGTACTTGGCATGATGCCTATCCACTCCATGGAGGGAGTTTAACGCCGAAAGATGGAACTAGTTGTCGTTCCTTGTTATGTACCCGAACACGAAGAACGATGTGTCGTTTCCGCGATTGCGTCCATCGGAGAATGTCGCCTAGACGTTGACATTGGGCATGTCCATTTGGGTATATGGTACCCAGCTATCGGGTTTGGCGTGTAGGTTTCGTTTTCTTCACAGGCTACCAGTGCCTTTGCTCCACAGCCTTTATAAATCGATCCATCAAGAAGAGGGCCAGATTTCTGCTCCGATCAAGGGAAGTTTTGCTTTCATCTCAGTAGTCTGAGATGTTATTTCTCTGCTAGAGAACGTACCAGCAGACAGTCATATATCGTCTGTCTTGCTGAGTTTCCTGCACCGGTTCGCCCTAAGTCCCAAATAGGCGACGTTGGCACCGTATAGGATGAGGGATCTACGTGGCTCTGAATGAAGGCTGAGATAATACGTAGGTGTAAGTGAGGTACAGATCAATCAACATCGCTTTGTACTCGAGATATGTCTATGAAGTTTAGATTTATCCTATCTAACAACAGACAAGCCAATAAACATAGAACAATGCAAAACATCTCGGAAAACAAAGTGAGAGTAGACTGAGGGCTAGATGACCAAAATCAAAAGCAAGGGAAAAGCAAGAGAAAAGTGATCAAAAAGTCATCAAAATACCAACTTGAATGCTCCTGCCATAGCAAACTACCTCGAGATCCCACCTTCCACACATCCTATGCCATCGCCAGTTCTATACCAGGCTCAAGCATCATCCATAGGGACCGATAGGTCACCCAACTTGATCCCTATCTCCTTATCTTGTTAATCTTTGTTCATCTTCCATTCTTTCTTATGAACTGAAAAGAGGCCCCCCAAAGCCAACCTAGATATAGAACATTGTGTTGGCAATCTTGGGGTGGAGTATCACCTCATTCTTATCCGGGCTGTGACCACCTTGATCACCCTCACCCTCCGTGCCAGCCATACTAGGAGCGGGAGTAGGATCGAAATGCTCACTGAGGTAGCAGCGGGCACGGGTACACACCAAATCGGCGTAGTACGCAGGAGGACAGACGCTGACAGCCTTAGTGGCTCGTCCGAAGAGGTAGCACAAGTTGTGCGTGAGTTGTTGCAGGACATCGGCAGCGCCAGGACCGGTTGTCTTGGCAGGGTTCGCGGGGTTGAAGATCTCGTCCCAGACGGTGAAGTAGTGGGCGGGACGCGCGGTTCCCTGCAGAGCGGAGTGAGCCTGGAGGTAGAAGTCCCAGTGGCGAGCTTCGGAGATGCCGCGGTCAACCACGGTGCCAGGCTGAGGGTTGTTGGACCTCTCGGCTTCCTGCGCATCTGAAGCGTAGAAGCGGGTGTTGTGCCGCTTGCCGACGATCACGATGGCCATACGCGGGAGGCCCTTCTTGGTGTCGGTGGCTGGGTACACGTCCCGGCAGGCCTTCTGCAGGAGAGGAAGCTCCTTGTCGATCACAGTATCGTATTGGCCCTCTGACACTCCATCACGGTAGACCACGATGTTCTCGGGCAAATTGCTCTTGTTGTTAGTACGCCAGCGTTGAATACAGGATTTGAGCAGAACATCCAGATCATCAACCATTTCCTGGCGAGCAGGTTGGATGCGGATTTCTGCTGGCCACTGTGCCAGGCCTGAGTCAACGGATGCGACGATGCCTGCTACACTAGGGGCGGAGCCTGCTGAGCCGGGCGATGGGTGAGTGACATCAAGTCCCACAAGCATGGTCTTGCCATCACCGAAGATGCCAAGATCTGAAGATCGCAGAGACTGGTTGGCACCGCCCATCTTGAGGTTGATCTTGAGACCGACATTGGCGCAGTATTGCAACGAAGCACCAACTTCGTTACGTTTCCTCTCTCCACCGAACTTTTCGGCCTGGACGTTGACATTCCTGACACCACATTTGACATCACAGACCAGCTTCATACAGTTGTACAGTGCCGTATCCCGGGCATAGAAGATACCCAGGACCAGCTGTGGTTGGTGCTGGCGTTGCAAGTCAAGCACAACTTTTTCAATAGTATCCGCGTCATTATTGCCGTTTAGTATGATGCGTTTTCCAGGCAGAGGGCCATTGGTGTTAATGCCCATGTCGATTAAAGACTTGGTGAGGTTCTTGAGACCCGCATTGAGATTCTCGTCTCTGATGCCGTACCGCTGCGAGCCAGGTGTATCAATGCACAGCCATGTCCAATTAGTCAGGGCTGCAGGCCTGGAGAACTTGATTTGTATCATATTCCAGCTGCCTTTGGAGGCCCTGATCTCTTTACGGGCACCATAGATGATTGATGGGGCATTCAGCACCCGACCCTGAACGGTAATGAGCTGGGGAGCCACGTTGATGCCGAAATTGGCCTAATATACGCTTAGCAGTTTTCACGTTTGACGTTACGGAGCAATCTTCTTACCAGAGTTTCATTGGGTGGCTGACCAATTCCCAACACGTTCACACCACTCGTCACGATGGCCTGGGCATTCTCCGCCGGGTTTCGCCTCATAACGGCGAATTTGAGCATGTTGGATGTCTGATTTGGCGACAACTTGCTGCCAACAGGCTGGCCAGGTGGGACCGCGCAAACATCAGCTGGCAGATAAGTGGGGTTCTCACGGTTGCCGACGTTGATGACAGGCATGTAGGGATCCACAGTAATGCCATACTCTGTGCACTCAGTTAGCGACCTTTACATCTTCTCTGCTGCACAACACAACGACGACATACCTTGCTTGAAGAACTGCTCCACAGTGATGTAACTGCCCGCTTGAGGCGGGCCAGCCTGGGGCTTCTTTCCTTTCTTGCCTTTGCCTGCCTGAGGCTCTGCACCTGGAACACTAGGACGAGGAGGAGGGCTCCGAGGGGTGAAGAAGAATTGGACGTCACGAGGACCAGCACCGTGCCGCTTCACCTGAGGCGGGTTGGGCAACTTTCTACCATCGCCCGGGCCAGCTAGCCCAGCAATAGTCTTGTAACGGGGCCGGGAGTTGCCATTTTTCGACTTGCGCTGGATGTGAGTGACATGGACCCGCATACGCTTCAAAAAGGCTTCCAGACGGTAGAGTTTGCGTCGTGAGGCGTCAGGTTCCCAGTCCGTGATCACCATGGGGAGAGGACCATCCTTGAAGCAGGCCACGTACTTGACCTGCACGTTGAGCAGGACACGGGCCGTGGCAGCACGCACACTGATGAAGAAACCGCGTAGCACATCAAGACCGTTGCCCAAGGTTGCCTTCTCCATGGTGTTCGGGTCTATGCTGAAGTGCTTGTTGGCGCCCACGGACACAATCGATGAGTCGGTCTTGGGGTGATGGCCCATGATAATGTTGAGAGCGGCGACGATCTCGGGCTTGGACTCCAGCATTGCACCGGCATTGGTCGAGGTGAGATAGTCGAGCAGGTCGGATGGGCTGATCTGGCCGGTAGGCTGGCAAATGACCCTGAACACGCGAGGGTTGTCAGAGTACTCCTCCTGGCCCTCGTCTTTGTACCGCACTTCATATTCCTTCTCCTCTTTGAGCAGTTCAACACAGGAGACTAGGGTGCTTCGATAGTCCGTTGCAATTTTGTTCTTGTTTGATGAGAAGTGTTCCTCCAGCAGCAGACGCACAATATGTCTAGCCTTTTTGCCCACGGGTGCCTTCTCCGCCTTACCCGGGCCATCGATGATTGAAACATGGTACCGGAACAGTTGGTTGCCAACGGAGGTCAAAGCAAGATAATTGGCAAAAAGGGTCACGGGTCTACCGGCCGTGCCGTATCCAGGCCGAGCCGGGTACTGGGGTTGGCCTGGAGACTTCAGTCGAGCCACGGCGAGGTTCTTGGCCAGGGTGTCTTCGAGCTTCTGGACATTCGCATCGGGTGCAGGGGTGGGCTTGCCCTCGCTGTAGGCAGTAGATGATTAAAACCACAGGTGAAATAGTAACGCGTAAACTAGAGGAGCTCACTTGAAGATTGTCGGGCCAGAACTGCCACCAAAGCCACCTCGTCCACGACCACGGAAATCACCTCCACCTCCACCTCCACCTCGACCCCAGTCACCTCCATAACCACCCCGGTAGTCACCTCGGAAGTCACCTCGGCCTCTGCCACCGTAGCCACCGCGGAAGTCACCTCGACCCCTGTCACCTCCGTGGCCACCACGGCCACGGTTAGAAGGGCGGTAGGGTAGGTCCATATCTCCTCTGCCACGGCCTCGTCCCCCACCACCACGATCACCGCGACCTCTCTGACCACGGTCACCACGGCCGCGGCCACGCGGGGTATCCGACATGATCCGGAAGTTTCAACAAATTTGGGTTGATGATCTGAAAATATTGAAGGAGGAAAGAGGAAGCTTCGTCGAAGATAAGAAGAAGCTCGAAAGGTGAAGTACGGAAGGTTGCGATGTGGAGGAACAAAGAAAATGGTCTCCTTAGTTATTTAATTTAGTCGCGTTGTCATATTAGTATCACTGCGTTTGCCTAAATCAAAGGACATCCCTGTACATGACGTGTTCCTTGTTTGCTGCTTTCATGCTGCACCTGAAATAGAACTAGTTATCAACTTAACTAACTACTGATTGGGGGTAAATATGACCCTTTTTTACCCAAACTTTGCGTGATTTTGGTTGTGGACGGGAAGATGTGGAGAAGGATACATACATAGAAATGCGGTGTAACTAAGTAGCCTATCGTAGCTTATCCAGAGTTCTTTATGCATACTGTACGTTCTCTGTATGGGCCCACCGCGGCTCCGTCGGACTTCAAAGAGTGAATACACAGCTTACGGAGTAGAAGCTGAATGGTGAGTCACCTATGCCTGTGCCTAGGCAATGGAAACCATCTGGCATTGCTCCGTATACATCTTGGTCTTTCAACATCCGGATCATCGCCAATATTGCTATGCTCAAAATGGTGAATCTAGGCTAAAGCCTTCATGGTATCCTGTCCAAAGCCGTCAGAAGATGCTTCCTCATGCAGTTATGTATCCTTCCATGGCCCCGCTTCGGGCATTGCATCCATATTTTGCAGGTCGAGGATGAGTAACCAATGATATTCTTCAAACAACTTAACCATAATAATTCTGGATACACGTCTCTCTTTAGCATGTTAAGCGCTAAAATAGGAAGAGAGAGCTGAGATGGGATGACTCACTAAAATACGAGAAGTGCGTGGTGAGATCATCAGCTAGAACCCAATCAAGGTGATAACGGAGATAGTGGATTAATCATCATCCACACCGCGGCAGCGTGGGAGGAAGCGTACGATCTCTATTTCATTCTCCTCTCCGTTACAAAGGGGACTAGCAACTCCTGCACGCTCGCCAAGTCCCTTCAATTGCTCTTTCGACACATTCCTCCTGCCCCGCGACTCAGCCTGGTCAGCCCCTCTTGACCTCCGCAAGCTGCAACGGCGTTCCATCAATTTTGCGCAATCCTTAGTCATTTCGCAAGACTTATCGCCAACTCACAAACCTGCAATCTCTTTGACGAACGCGCTTGAAGCTGCGCGACACTGCAAAGCCCGCCCGGGCAACGACTACGCGCATCGCATCGCAGCGCATACGCAGCTCTAATAAGGAGAAGGGAAAGATCGCCCTTCGAGACACTACACGAAGGACTCCGACTCTGAGCTTATTGCGGCCGAGGGAGCTGTCGGAACAAGCTCACCGAATGTCCGCGGACTGGACACTCCACTAAAGATAGTGCCTACAGACAGTCCTTTGCGACTCGCAGTGGGGCTGGAATTTACAGGCGCCCGCAAGTGCCCGCAAACGAGAGCTATCCTGAAACACCATTGAGACAAAAGAAAGAACAGCCTTGAATTCAATATGCCTAAAACGACGCTTACACCGTCCTCTACAACCTCGTCAAGCGCCGGTGCTCAGTCGCCCGAGTTTCGAGTCATTCGCAAACGAAACAGGGTGCCACTATCATGCGCACCTTGCCGCAACAGGAAGTGAGTATCCGAGATAGCATGCAATTCCCACCTTGGACTCCTGAATCTGACGGATCGCAGGCTGAAATGCAACCGCACCCACCCATGTGAAAACTGCACCAAACGAGGCGACGCGCCCTCCTGTTCTTACGCCCAGACCACTACCCGCAAGAAGAACTTGCCCCAGCAGACTACGCCCACTTCGCCAGATGATATGCAGAACCGCATTGATCGCTTAGAAGGCCTGGTTTTGTCGTTGATGACGAATGGCAGCCAGTCGGCGGGCCGAGCGGCGGCTCTGGCTACTATCTCTGCAGATAATAGCGCGGAAGAATCGGCAGGGCGTTCAAATGGAATTGACATTGACGAGGATGGCGAGGGTGGCCCGGAGGAGAGCGATACAGAGCAGGTGACTAAGTCCTTTGGAGTGATGAAAATGGACAACAACAAGTCCTATTACATCAGTGACGCTCACTGGGCCTCTGTATTGAATGATGTAAGTTTGCTTAGTCCCTGGGCCCTGGGGGTTGCGGTTAACCATTAGTGTAGATTTCCGAGGTACGGAATTTCTTCTCTACACATAAGCAGCAGTTCGAGGAACAAGCAGCCAAGGTCAAGGCAGCGCGTCCTGAAACCGATGTACCAGGGTCAACACTCCTGTTTGGTGTGATGAAGCCACTGAGTCGGGCGGAAATCATGGCCACCTTGCCGTCCAAGTACACGACGGACCTGCTTATTGCCCGGTACTTCAACAGCTACGACCCTGCAACTCACATCCTCCATGGCCCTACATTCCAAGCACAATACAACAAACACTGGGAGGACCCCAGTCAAACCGAGCTTGTGTGGATTGCCATGCTCTTCGCCATGATGCGACTGGCGATGTTATCATACTACCGCGAAGGCGACGAGCCGCCCGAGTTCCGGGGTAAGGCCATGGATATGGCTGGATCTTTCCGGAACTCGGTCGCGCAGTGTTTGACTCTGGCTGACTACACGAAATCGCACCCCTTCCTTATCGAGGCACTCGTGTTCCATTTACATGGTGACTACTCGCAGACACGGGAAGCAGATATCTCGGTGTGGGTTTTGTCGGGTGTGATTGCCCGGTTGGCCATGCGGATGGGGTATCATCGCGATTCGAAGATGTTCCCCAACATCACACCCTTCCAGGGCGAGATGCGCCGACGAGTATGGTCGTTTGTACGGTCGGCAGACCTCCTTTTCTCTTTCCAGGTCGGATTGCCCAGCATGCTTCGTGTTGCTGACAGTGACACGGAGCTGCCGCGGAATCTGTATGACGATGATTTCGATGAAGACTGCAAAGAGCTTCCTCCGCCTCGTCAGCTGAGCGAACCAACGCCCATCTCTTATCTGATCTCCAAGGCTCGTCTAACGTATGCATTTGGTCGTGTCAATGAACAGGCTTCGTCTGTTTCCAGCGGTTCCTATGATAAGGTCATGGAGATCGATGCCGATCTTCGCCGTGCTCGAGACTTGATTCCAGATCGGTTGCGAATTCAACCTATGGAGGACTGTCAGTTCGACTCCTTGAACCTTATTATGTCGCGTTTTTCGGTAAATAATTTATTTCGACTGCTTCGTTCATTTTTAGACTGACTCTTGCAGGTTATGACTATCTACCTCAAGGCCCAATGTGTCCTTCACCGGCCGTATCTGGTCCGCGCTCGGGAGAATCCCCGCTTCACATACTCCCGCCGGACATGTATTGACTCGGCGCTTGAGCTGCTCGAGTTCCAGGCGATCATTCACAATGAAACGCGACATGGACGCCTGCGGGGCCGCCAAGTAATCACATCTCTCAGCTCTGTCGACTTCCTCCTAGCCGGCACGATTGTGTGCCTCGACTTGTATCAGGGATACCAGTTGCAGGCATCCGGACGACCATCCGGAGATATATACGCGTGGGGTCGGGAGCGGTGCGAAGAGATGACCACTGCGATCCAGCGCACAAAAGACATTTGGGATGAGATGCGTGACGAGAGCATGGAGGCCTACAAGGCTAGCAGCGTTCTAGGTGTGATGTTGGCGAAACTGCACAGCACTATCCCAGGCCTTGAGAACGGCGCCGGGAACGCCATGTTTGAGCCACAGGATGAGAAGCAGAATGCTGCGATGACGCTTGGGCTATTGAGCAGTGGCATGAGTCCGATGAACCCGGGCCCGCCACCGTTCTCAGACCCGATGCTCAAAATGGCAGACTCGCCAATGCCGACTGGCTTCGGAGCCTCGGCCGAAATGCCAGGTGCCCTCTCGCCCTTCAGTAGCATGTTCGGACAGATGCCGGACACGCAAGTGAACTTGGACTGGGTGAGTTCCTCACCTCGAATACTCTGATTCAAGCACTAACCGTTGGTCAGGACGCATGGGACACATACATTCAAAACCCTACCTTTGACACCTCAAACCAGTTCTGGCCCATGATGGATCCCCAGCGACAACCAACTCCTCAAGCGGTCGGCTTATCACAGCCCCCAATCTCAAGTCCCCTCGGTACACCTCGAGTACCACCGATGTCGAGTGCCGCACCCCGACCACCGAATATGTTTACCCCTCCCTCAACGAGCAGCGAAAGCGGCGGACCATCAGTGTCCGGCTTCGCGCCCATGTCGCAGTCAGGTGGCACAGGGACTGGGCGGACATCGGCCAACCAGGGCCCGAGTTAAGGATTCTATACCTGTATGACATGATGCAATATCTCCCCTCTTCGCCCGTTTGTTCTTTACTGCAATCCATAATTATTCCATGGGATACTGGGACGGTGTCTTGAAGACAGTTTATGGGGGTTTTAAGGGTCGGTTTGTCGGGTTATGATCGTGAAAAGCTTCATCTTGTTTTGTCTCTGGGTGGATTGCGCCGATGATCTCTTCGATTTGCCTGTATAGTATTGAACATACGCCAATAACCAGACCCCTCTCTACTGAGATATATCTTAACAATTGTGGCTTAGTCGTACAATATTCCACTCTGGGCCGCATTGAAGTATAGAAAGATGCGATAAGATCACGTGACACACATCGACGGAAACTTTTCGGTGCGCGATGCGCGCCGGACTCGACCGTCTTGAATTTCTTCAATCCTGATACCCCGATAATTTCACAGCGGTCAATCCTTGGCACAATCCTGGTATATTCACAATGTACGTCGTTCTTGCGTATCTCACGTGGTCCTCTCCGACGTGCAGTCTTCAAGTCTGCGATTTCACGCTCATTGGATCAATTGTTGACCTGCTTCAAGGCACTCCCTCCGTCGAGCCCCATCACGGCTTGTGTGCTCATCGCTACCAACTGCATCTGCTGCAATCTCACGACCGCGATGTTTCGCCGCGACCCAATCCTCTCCCGTCCGCCTCTCATTACAAACCCCGTTCCGCGCCGCCCTTCAAGTCCGCTGGAACTCTCACAGCCCAGCCAATGAACATGATCTTCCTGAATCTTTAAAATCATTTGACGAGGGTCTCGAATACCCCTCCCTGGAGGACGAGTCACAACAAGTGCAAGGGAAGCGCCAGGAGCGACACAAGAACATCGACGCTTTTTCCAATGTACCACACCAGAAAGAAACAGTGTACATTGGAAACCTATTCTATGATCTCACGGCCGAGGATCTGAGGAAGCATATGGAGAAGTACGGAACGGTATTGAAGACCTACATTGTGCATGACAACCGCGGTATAAGTAAAGGGTAAGAGACACTGGTAACCCGCGAGATTATGAGGATATCTAACGCGCTTCTACAGATTCGGTTATGTCGAATTCGCCTCAGTCGATGAAGCGTCGAAGGCCATCCAAGACCTACACATGCAGGTGCTAGAAGGCCGCCAGGTCGTCTTGCAGTACGCTCGCAGTAAACTGTTCAAACGCTGGTCTAATAATAATATGTCACCGACCAATACCCTCTACCTCGGCGGAATTCCCTACGAATGCACAGATCGTGACCTGCAGGATTTGATCAAGGATGTTCAGAATGTCGTGGATGTGCGCGTCCCCGTGGACCGCCGTTCGGGTCAGCCGCGCGGGTTTGCGCATGTGGAATTCCTCAACACTCAGTCCGCCGAGATAGCGAAGGGGATTCTCGAAAACAAGAGGCCATATGGCAGGCCGTTGCAGGTCCACTTTTCCGAGCACAAGAGGGTGGGCGTCTTGGTTGGGGAGACTGATCCGCATCGAGCATGGGAGGCGCATCGGAAACGTGAACAGGAAGAAGAGGAGAGGGAACAGTTGGAGAATATGAGTTAAGAGGATCGTTCCCATCGAGTCCATTAGGTATAGAGTGGAAAGAAAAGAGTGTACGATAGATCGACAATATAAATACACGTGACCGGCGGGGAACCTCGGCTGCCGGAAAGCGCATTAGTGAGCGATCCAAACCCCATGTCAGACAAACATCCGGGGTGCTTTTTCTCTTCCTATGACTTGGTACTTTTCTCCGGTACCTTAACTTCACACTTTTGAAACCAAAACACTACACAATTCATCATGTCCTTCCTTGGCGGCGCAGAATGCTCCACGGCGGGAAACCCTCTAACACAATTTACTAAGCACGTTCAAGATGACAAGTCGCTCCAGCGAGACCGGCTCGTCGGTCGTGGGCCGGGCATGCAAGAAGGCATGAGATCGCGGGGTATGATGGGCGCACAGGACCAAGTGAGTTGGAATGTCGAGTCTATGCATTCTCCAAAGACGAACCGTACCATTAACGGAGACTAACCGGACGTCGGGAAACCGGCGATACAGATGATGGACGATTTCATGCAGCATCAAGGACAGCAAATAAACGGAGCCTCGCCGCAGCCCTTCGCCATGGAACATATGCGCCGCGAGCTGGATAATTTCCAGACCGCCCCGCCTCGCACAGGGTCGCCGGGCTGGGCTGCGGAATTCGATGGTGGCGAGCAGGCGCGCATGGAGGCTGCGTTCCCCGCACAGCAGGGGATGATGAATAACGGGCCTGCATTTACACCTGCGGAGTTTGCCCGCTTCCAGCAGCAGAACCGCACAGGTATGCCGCGGACATCCAGCCCCCAGGCCGCGGGAACCCCGCCTTTGATGGCGGGGTATCAGCGGCCGATGGGGATGAGTGGTTACATGGGCGGTATGGGGGGAATGGGCATGATGCGGCCTATGGGTATGCAGAGTCCCATGTCGCAACAGCCGATGGAGGGTCAGACACAGGACAAGGGCAAGGGCCGGATGGTGGAGTTGGACGATGAGAACTGGGAGGCGCAGTTTGCGGAGATGGAGACGGCGGGTAATGAGACCCGGACGGATGAGGAGGCCAACGCGGCCATGGAGGCGGAGTTGAATGAGCTGGACAGGTCAGTGCCCTTCTCCGATGACGCCTTTGAGTCCATATGGGAGCGGGCCCGAGCTGAGACTGCGAGCAGGAAACTGGTCGAGGAAGAAGGTGGTGATTTCGAGGTTACCGATAGCATGCATGTGGGTGACCTGGGCGACTGGGAGGGCTTCGACAGTCTCAACACCCGGTTCCGCGATCCTCAACTCGGCGATTACATGTTTGAGGAGGACAACGTTTACCAGTCGGTGAATAACCCGTTCGAGGAGGGTGTTAAGATCATGCGTGAGGGTGGTAACCTGTCACTGGCGGCGTTGGCCTTCGAGGCTGCTGTCCAGAGGGACCCGCAGCATGTGCAAGCTTGGACGATGCTGGGTTCTGCGCAGGCGCAGAACGAGAAAGAGCTACCCGCCATTCGAGCTCTCGAGCAGGCCCTCAAAATCGAGCCGAATAACCTGGACGCATTGATGGGTCTGGCCGTCTCATATACGAACGAAGGCTACGATTCGACTGCCTACCGCACACTTGAACGCTGGCTGTCATACAAGTACCCATCAATCATTGACCCGAACGAAGTATCAGGCGACGCCGACTTGGGCTTCACAGACCGACAGCTTCTACACGACCGCGTAACCGAGCTCTTCATCCAAGCCGCCCAGCTGTCCCCTTCAGGCGTCCAAATGGACCCCGACGTCCAAGTCGGCCTGGGCGTTCTCTTCTACTGCGCCGAAGAATACGAAAAGGCCGTCGACTGCTTTTCCGCCGCGCTAGCCTCTACCGAATCCGGCTCAACCAACCAGCAGGAACAACTACACCTCCTCTGGAACCGTCTCGGCGCCACGCTCGCCAACTCAGGCCGCTCTGAGGAAGCAATCGAAGCCTATGAACAAGCCCTCACAATCAACCCCAACTTTGTACGCGCCCGCTATAACCTCGGCGTATCCTGCATCAACATCGGCTGCTACCCCGAAGCCGCACAGCACCTCCTCGGCGCTCTATCCATGCACCGCGTCGTCGAAGAAGAAGGTCGCGAGCGCGCAAAGGAGATTATCGGCGGCGCCCCTGACGGACTGGACGACGAGCGTCTCGAGCGAATGCTGCATATTAGCCAGAACCAGAGTACCAATCTGTATGATACGCTGCGTCGCGTCTTTAGCCAGATGGGAAGACGCGATTTGGCGGATCAGGTCGTGTCGGGTATGGATGTGAATGTTTTCCGAAAGGAATTTGAGTTCTAGTTATATCCCCAGGGAAAGACGTTTGATCTTCTCATTTACAAGATTTTCTCTGTTTGAAATACCGGGTCTGGTTGCATTGCTTTAGGTTCGGGGACTTTGAATCATCGAGACATATCTCAGGACTTTCATTCCTACAGTTTCTATCCTTTGTAGATTCTTAGTTTAATCTGGAGAGTGATAGGCTATGCCATGGGATGAAACGGAGTCGGATCTACCTTCCCACAGCAACAGCCGTCTCTAAACGCCCGCCTACAATCTGTAAACTCATAGACATCCCATGCACAAGCTCAATGTCATCTTCATATCAGAATCATCATGCGACCCGACACAAACCAGGAGACTCACTGCGCATAATTATGCAAGGACTAAAGCAAAGTCGACTTTGGAAAAGGAACCTGCACTTATATTCTCACCCCTTTTATCTACATCCCAGGGATAGTTAGGAAGCATGAGTGGTTCGTCCGTTCCATATTATCACAAGGAAAAGTGCTATTTCAAGTGAAATGCAACACTTGTACATCATTTTCAACCTAATATCTACACCGTCATCAACATACTGGTATTCTTATACCAGGTCAGCATCGGGTTTTCCCCATTCCGCGTCTCGGTATCTTCAATGTATGCCCAGCGATTCATAAACTCCTCATGGGTCGCGACCTGTGTCAGTTTACCCGTCACCGCGCGGTAGACATCTTCAACAACGTTGAAGTCTGTGGGGTAGAAGATATCAAAGTATCCTTGGTGAACCTAGGACGTATTAGCCGACTGCGAACGTGCCTGAGGGTCACAGGGAAGCTTACAAATGGAGTAGACACCGGGATTGTCTGGCGCTGGTATCGAGTCTGCACGACCGGCGCGTTCAATCCCGGCACTGCATCTGGCAAAGAACTAAAGTCACTAGCCAGCAGACGATGGGCAGGGAAATATTGGTTCAGTACATCAAAGAACTGCATCAGCCGAGTCGGGATGTACTCAGGCAGGGTGTAATCATTGCCAAATGGCGGCATGGAGCGCAACCCACGGAGGAGACGCGGACCAAGAGGACTAGGGTAAGGGCGACGCGCAGCAGCCTGGCGTACGCGCAAGAAGCGGGCCGCAACAGGATCAAGCTGAGTATGGTAGAACTCATGGAACTCGCCATCTGCATCAATCAGGACACCACCTTGCTGAGGGAGCTCTGTTTTGGTGTCGTAGCGGATACTATCGTGTCCGAAATTATCAAACACTTCCAGCGCCAGGAAGAAACACGGCGAGTGCACGTATGTATCCCACTCGAAGATGGACCGATTGATAATCTCAACACGATCCCGATGACCCTTGGAATTGAGCGTATCCAACAAGTTCTTCATCTGCAGATCTGCCAGCGCCGGTGAAATCTCAATGATCTTGTACTTGGTGCGTTGGTACACCTCATAATCGGTATCACGAATGAAGTCCAGGATATTCAACATCATCGTACCGTTACCCGCGCCCATTTCGTAGATGATTAGGTCGTGGTAGGGGTACAGCGTGAGCTTGTAATTCGACACCAAATACCGCGCAATGGTCTCGCCGTAATACGGCCGGAAGATTTCCGTCAGCGTATGCCATAGCTGACGCGCGACATCGGGCTTGACCTCGTCCAGCAGGTCTTCGAACTCGGTGTAGCGTTGGCCTAGGAGTCGGTGGAATGCGGGCTCGTCTTCGATGCGGCTGAAGTCGAATGGCTCGCCGGGATGGAAGATAGTTGCGTGCTTGGAGAAATATCCGTAATGCGGGTTGTAGAGACTGTCTGCGCCGACAATGTCAGGATATGTGCTCAGCTCAAGCGGGTTGTCAAAACTCACCGTCGGTGAACTCGCGTGTCAACATTTTCACCTGCCGCGGTCGCTCGCGCCGGTTTTGCAGCTCCTTCGCTGTTACTGTGGGATATAGTTTGTATTCCTCCTCGATGTTCTTGGGGTAGTCACCCCGTTTCGTCCAGAGCATCGCATCGTCTTGTGATTTGGGCTTGGCGGGCGTGCGCCGGGTCAGAAACGTGCGCGTCTGTCGAGACAGCGAGGGTGGCGAACGGCGTAGAGACTGACATGCCGGATGCCGGAAGAGTTGCCGGAACATCTGGTTCAGCACTGGTGAGTCCATGGTGCTTGGGATAGAGGTCGAAGACACGAAGTTCGCGGATGACGGACGATCTTTGGCCTTAGGCAGAAGGCACGTGCCCGAGGTGACGATTCGTATCTTGCATCTTCAAGTTTATTTGGATTTCATATGCATCTCACTGTTGCAATTCCCTCCAGTTAATATCTTATACTCAATTTCATCATACCAAGTCAATCCTCTTTGGAGTATCGCAATTGACAGCAAGATCAAGCGGGTGCTACGAGCGTCATATCGGTTCTCGATGCACGTCCCATCAACCCTCGATTGAGAAGATATTAAAAGGAGCAGCAACTAGCACACAATGCCGGACCAATCTACGGTATACATTGGAACTGCATTTGTTGCAGGCGTCGGTCTGGCCCTGATATGCAGAGACGTGCTGTATCCCCAGCACCGGGAAAAACCGACTTCCCAAGGTGCACCTTCAGATGCGCTCGTCGCGCGGTCAGGACCTCCAGCGATTGCGGATGGAATTGAAGGATGTATTGGAAATACTCCACTGTTCCGAATCAAGTCCCTATCAGATGCAACGGGGTGTGAGATCCTGGGCAAAGCCGAAGTATGCAATTTATGTGACTTTTAAAGACAATGACCTAACGAATATCTTCAGTTCCTGAATGGTGCAGGCCAGAGCTCAAAAGACCGAGTGGCACTTAGTATGATTGAAATGGTACATTACTTGGAAATATCCATACTATTACAAGACTGACTATATACTAGGCTGAAGAACATGGCATCCTGACGCCCTATTCAGGGGACACCATCTACGAAGGCACGTCAGGATCGACTGGGATCTCACTCGCAACACTCGCACGAGCAAAAGGCTATCTAGCTCACATGTACGCATCCAGTACCTCCAGGGCATCTTCAATACCCCACTAACCCATAACCAGTTGCCTGCCCTCAGACCAGGCAATTGAAAAATCCAGCCTCCTTCTAAAGCTCGGCGCAATAGTCGACCGTGTGCCCCCGGCACCAATTGTCGAAAAAGACAACTTTGTGAACCGCGCACGGGCACTAGCCCAAGCACACACCGCATCATCCACGACCGTCTCCCTCACGGCAGAAGAGGGCGAGCAGCCCGAGCAAGAAACGCTAGAGCGCATGGTCCGCGGCCGCGGTTTCTTCGCTGACCAGTTCGAAAACGAAGCCAACTGGCGTGCGCATTACTACGGCACGGGCCGGGAGCTCTATGCCCAGTGCGAGGGGAAGATGGATGCGTTCGTTGCTGGTGCTGGTACCGGGGGGACTATCTCTGGCGTGGCGAGGTATTTGAAGCCTCTGCTGCCGAATCTCACTGTCGTGCTTGCGGATCCGCAAGGGAGCGGGTTGTATAACCGTGTGCGATATGGTGTGATGTTTGATCTGAAGGAGAGGGAGGGTACGCGGCGCCGGCGCCAGGTTGATACCATTGTTGAGGGCATTGGGATTAATCGTGTGACTGCGAACTTTGAGGCTGGGAAGGAACTTGTTGATGATGCGGTGCGTGTGACGGATGCTCAAGCTCTGGCGATGGCGAGATGGTTGGTTGAGAAGGATGGGATATTCCTGGGGAGCAGCAGTGCTGTCAACTGTGAGTTCCCCCACCCCCACCCCCTACCGACTGTGTCCATCCACTGACATTTTCAAGGCTTCGCTGCAGTGAAGACGGCGATGAAGATGGGCCCTGGACACCGGATTGTGACGGTGTTGTCTGATTCTGGGTCGCGGCATCTGTCGCGGTTCTGGGCCAAGGCTGGTGATGTGGGCGGCGCGGTTGATACAAAGCTTGAGGACGTTCTTAATGCTCGTGATGAGGACTTTCAATAGATTCATTTGAAGGCAAGATACACGATATCGTGTTCATGTTCCGACCAAGAATTCTTACAGCTCTCCAGGGCCATCAGGTTGTTAGCTTCAGACGCTTGGCCGGCGTGGCTCTGCTCGGCGTCCTGGAGCCTTGTCGGCTGTAAGCTGGACTGTTGAGGTCTATCGCGGACAAAAAGATATCAGAGGAAGCGTCGCTTTTGAAAGTGTCGGAATCGTCATCAATGATCATCTCGAAGCTACGCGAAGTTTTACCATCTTCTGGATCAACCTCGGGAGTCCCGGTGTCGAGCGGCCGTTTACGGGGCCTGGAAGAAAGCCCTGTCACATCTTCTCCCTCCACATTATCATTCCACTCTTCATCGTTCCACACCTCGTCACCAACCCAGAGACGCATCAACTCATACTCGATTTCTTTTCGGGAGCGACCGGGCACCTTCGCCTTGATGTCAGGCCACAAAAGACCTGTCTTGTCCTTGAGCTTCTGCAGAATGTCCAGTTCGCCCTTGGTCCATGAAGCCGAGAGTCGCGGAGGATCTAATCGGGTCCTAGTCCAGTGATGGTAATCCCAATGGTAAATCTGCATCATCTTGCGATCCGGTAGGAAATCCTTGATCTCCTTGAATTCTTTGCGCTGGACGTGTCGCAAGCGGATTATCAACCTCGCTTCATCGGGCGTTATGCTAGAATATGATTCCTTGGGCATTTTGTACCTGGGTTCCGTATTCGTCCGTGGCTTAGAGGCACTCTTCGGCTGGGGTCGTGCAGCAGAACTTTGTAAAACAGTATCAAGTGCCACATTGTCTTGTGTATCATTCTGTTCCAAAGGTTCACTTTCAGAATCAGAATCGGTCGCAGCCGATTGGTCCCGCGGAACTACTTCCTGAGTAGATGGCCTCAAATATCGATTTGAAGTAAAGAGAGGACGTGATATCCGCTTTCCCCGAACGCTCAATTTAGACGGCGTAGGTGAGGGCTGGTCTTCCTGGAGCGGATCGTCTGATTCGTCGCCGTCGGGTATTTGAGAAAAGGACCAGCCATGCGCCACAGGGCTTGACTGATACGTACGCTCCACGCGAGTGCGAACTTTACTCGGCGACGCTTGGGGCTTCACTTCAGTGTGTGGTCGTGGTCGACCGGGTGGTCGACCGCGTCGTGGAACAGTCCATACAGATCCCGATCCAGGCGGTGATGGCTCCCTAATAAAGCTGGGAAGTCGTGGCGTGGCCACCTTGTGCTTTACCCCCGTAGGCGTCGAAAGTAATCTCGGCAATTCAGGCGCTTGCCAAATAGGGTCTATCGGGCCTGGGTCTTGTATCTCTTCCCATGCCCGTTTCTTAGGATTTTCTGTACTTCCAGCGTCATTGTAAATCAATCCTGAATCCAGTAGTGAATCGCCTTCAGGGTCTGATTCCCCATGGATACCGTCTCGCTCATTAGTTGATGGCTCATGAGCTTGGACAGGTAATTCCTCCGGATCTTCTCCGTTCTTTGAATCGGCATCCTCGTCCTCGTAGAGCCATGGTTGTGATTCTCCGGCGTCGGTCTCCTCGCGCAGGCCCAGCAGATGTCCATTGTCGACCACGATCTTCCCAGTCTGTAGATCAATCTCGTCGCCTATTTCCGTAAAGTCCTTTCCGTATTTTGAAAAGATGCGCTCGAAGATCGACTTCAGCTTCAGGTCATTCTGTGCGCGTGCTGCCTGAAGGTCCCATTGCTCCGGCACTCCCTCTACGGGATCAGAAGAGAATGACAGGCACGCGCGCTTCGCAGGTCTGTCCATCGTATCGACAGGGAAATCGTCCGAGTTGGTGTCCATGTCGGGGCACAATCGCGAAAGCGTCCAACGCGTAGATCAGACGCGGGAACGCAAGCTATAAAACATGCCTATGATCGCATGACGAGGGATTAGGAATAAGAGCGACGGCTCTGTACTATGATTAAAGATAAAAGAGCAGAAAATCGAGCGCAAACAGCGGGCGAGTGGGCGCAGAGGCAAAGCAGGAGTTGCAAAAACAAACGGCGTGACGTTCCCGAAGCTCCAACTTCAACTTCTCGACTCCCCACATCACGACAGCCCCGACAGCTCCACAATGAACTGATCGCACACCATGTACTGCCAGAAGTGCCGAACGCCGCTGAAGCTGGACGGCTCGCTGGAGTCGCTTAATCCAGCTGCGTTTGAGCTGCTCGTCAGTAAGCTTATCTTGACTCGCAGAGCTGCATGTGAATTCTAACCCAAGCTCCAGACTCGACGGGCAAGACGGTCTCGGAACACGGCGCTGTGTCCTCGTCCGCACGAGCTTCCTATCCTTCGGAGCGACGCGAACTCTACGATCGGGCCTCTCAAAATGCTACGACGCCGATTTACAGGAGGTCCATACCCGCTCCGCGGTCGGGTGGCCAGTCGCACCAGCCGGGTCTGCCGCGAGCCGATAGTGGAAACATGTCTTTTGTGATGCTTACGGAGTCGCAAATTGCTCCTCCGGCCATGGAAACATCGTTGCCCTCCCGATCTAAGCGGAAAAGTGTTGGCCAGAACCAGGATCCCGGGCAAGAGGATGGCTCCTTTGCCAACCAAGTCGAAAAGACAGCTCGGCTGTTTGAGATTGTCTCTGCGCGCTCAGATATCGACCATCCCATTTGTGTGGAGTGTACGGAGATGCTGGTAGAAGAACTACAGAAACGACTGACGGGGGCCACGAAAGAGCGCGATGCGTATATCTCGTTCCTGCGGAGTTTGAATGCATCAGTCCCAAGCACAGAAGAGCTAGAGGTAGCCGAAAATTCCCTCAAAGAAAGCCTGAAAGCGGAAGAGGCGGCATTTGCAGAACTTGAAACACTGGAGCGAGACAAGGCTGCACTGGATGACGAGATCGCCAAACTGGAAGAAGAGTCTCGTCAGCTAGATACAGATGAATATAGCTTCTGGCGGGCCCGGAACGCCTTCTCTTTGACGCTGGCAGAGTTTCAAACCGAGCGGGACGCGCTGAATATGCGCTACGACCATGACTCTCAGCAGCTAGAACGGCTGCAAAGGACGAATGTCTACAATGACGCGTTCTGCATCGGTCACGATGGTTACTTCGGCACAATCAATGGACTACGGCTGGGCCGGCTTGCTAACCCCTCAGTCGAGTGGCCAGAAATCAACGCAGCATGGGGCCAGACATGTCTGCTCCTGGCCACGATTGCAGAGCGTCTAGGTTTTCAGTTTCAGGGATATCACCTGCGGCCACTAGGGTCCACCTCGCGGGTCGACAAGATTGAGTACCCGGCCCAGCCAGTCGGTACAGCTGTCCGCGAGCGGGGGTCGCCCAAGACGACGCCCTTAGACCTGTTTTCGTCCGGAGATCTTCCGCTCAATCTACCCTGGCTCCATCGCCGCTTTGATGCAGGAATGGTGGCGTTCTTGGAGTGTCTGCGCCAACTGGGAGAGTTCGTTGAAACAACCCCTGCGCCCGTGTCATCGCCCCGTCGGGGCCAGACTGGCGCCACTGCGACGGGTTTGCGACTGCCCTATGAGATCAGACGGGACCGCATCGGTGATGCCAGCATCAAGCTTGGCTTCAACCAGAATGACGAGACCTGGACACGAGCCTGCAAGTACACGCTGACTTGCTGCAAATTCCTCCTGGCGCACGCTAGCAACGTCGCCGGTGCTGGATCTAGCAATTCCGCTGCTGTAGCTGCCGATCAGAGCCGTCCTAATCCTGCGAAGAAAGGACCCTGAAAGGACGTCATGATCATGCGATGACTTTTTAGTTCGGTTGACGTTGTACAAGGCGTTCTTTCTGTGGTATACCTTTTAGCGATGACGATGAACTATACCCTAATGTCCCACCCCCACTTGATGAAACGTGTATATTCCGAATTCGTACTAGACTATGAGCGATCAAATATGCGAGTTTATTGATTCAATGTCCTTCTTTATATTTTCTAGACCCGCGGCACTGTTCAGTTAGCTATTGGAAGATAGGTCTTCCTCCAGGGCTGGGTGTCATGATTGGATATATTGCCGGGGATATTAACCGAAGTAAATAGAGTTCAAAGTCATGTCTATAGTTGAAATCAGCATAAACTTGAGAGGCAAACAAAATCAGGTGTTCTGGCCACATGGATCCTGACTAACTAGATTTTAGAGTTCGGTTGTGGCGGTAATGATATTAGCAGGGATGTAGTCTGGCCATCCCTTATTTGGCTGATTTTTGGTCTTGCTCTGGGACCCTATTTACTTACTATTCTACTAATATAAGAAGTAAGCAATGGCGGCGGCTCATAAAATCACGACCACCCTGGAGCAGATCATATGGCAATTTTATGAGCTGATTGCAGAATCGGGTGTAGGTAGTCGAGTTCCAGGTGAATATATGATTTGAATTCGTGGATGTAGAAAGGGGTTATTCCGTTCTTCCAGGCGTTGAAAAGAGCCAAGACCACACCGGTACCCCGTATTGCACACCCTTACATACATAGCAAGGATTGCACGACAAAAGCGCGTTGTCAGACCATGCAAAGACCTCAGGAGAGTAACTAAGGAAGCGAAGCCATAAAGGACTTGAAACAACCCTCTCGGCAAGGATCTACAAAGCAAACCGTTGAGTTTCACGTTTGATACTGACCTTTGATCGAAACTCAAATCAAAGTGATATCACAAGCATTGACCTCCATCGAGTCTAGGCCTGACCATCCACGTCAGAGTGCGCCTGTCGTCGGGTACATGCAGCATGCTCGTGGACGGGAACCGTTCCATTCCAGGGTCCTGCTAGGGATGATTCCGCGGATACATGATTGACTCCCTGGGGCTACATCCTAGTACCTGCATGCGATCCGAGCCGGTGAACTGTGGCCCGTGGGCAGTGCTGAGTTCTGGACCCCCTGACTCCATGATCTGTGATCCTGATTCTGAGCCTGAGCCTGAGCCTGAGCCTGAGCCTGAGCCTGAGCCTGAGCCTGAGCCTGATTCGTGTTCGTATCCGATATTAGCCGCGGCCATATTGGAGACTACTACGGAGAGCTATAAGCTACCCTATTACAGTCCTGGCAAAGATGGACGCAGATTCCCGAGATAGAAAGTGGGGAACGGGAATAAATAAGGCGGTGCCGCATTTGGCGAAGGCTCCGATCGATGCCCGTTCAAGTGGGAGCTACAAAGGTACAAATGTAGGGACAGCTGCCCGAGGTACTGCCATAAGTACTGATGCCCAGTACCTTGACTCGTCTCGGGAGACTTCCCTTCCCGAGGTCGATCACTGCAGCCATACCCGTTCAGTCCATGTTCTAGGCGTCGACATCTGAACCAGGAGACCGTTGACCATTGCGCGTTCATACGTACCATACAACGGTGATACCACATACGGGACGAACAGTCTCCCCAGATCGTCCACAGAGCATCCAAGTGGCGTTAAACCAGACCCACGAGAAGAGGCCTGAGTTTCGGAAAAGGTAGCCCCCAATGAGCATACAACAAAGGGGTCCTGAGCGCAAGAATGGCGAGAATCTTTAGCCGTGACTCGACTCCTCCCTTGATCGGGCCCACATTCTGCCACTTGTCTCTCAACGCATGTTCTAACGGTCGAACCCTTACTTTTGGATCCTTATTTTTATTCTATCTTATTTCTATTTTTATTTTATTTTTTGACTCACATGCTTTCCACTTTAGGAAGGACACGAGGTGTCTGAAACAAAATAACAAAGGCCTTAGTCTTAGTTTCTATTGGTAAGGGCTAGTGGACCTTCAACCCGGGTTATTTAGTTATTTAGTTCTTTTAGTGTGGGAAACAACTGTCAGGGAAGTCTCGGGCCGCTCCCGGTTGAACCAAAGTAGTTAATTGAGGAATACCAAGTATTAGTTAACTAGCTATGTACTTGGTGAACTTGTTAAGTATTTGTTAACTAAGTATTGATTACTAGAATAAACTAATCGTGGGATCAAGAGATAGATAATTGGCCTAGCTCTGAGCACGAAAGGCAGCGGAAAATGCATCCAATTTGCGGCCAGTGCACCGCATGAAATAGTCCAGTTAGACCGACCTTAGCTTGGCTAGCTCGAGCAAAAGTACATTTCAACTCCACTTAACATACAGTACCGTGTATGTGCTTATTTACTATGTATGTACGTACTGATTGCTCGTACTTTCTTCTGAGTTCAAAGTCCCCATTTCAAATCCCGACTCGGAGATCTTCTCCGTCTCCTATCACTTGCCTATCACTGCGTAGGCGACCGTTAATGCTCATGACACTGACAAGGCTGCGCAATGATGGAGCCCACTACTTCAACGGCGCTGATTTGGCCGGGGAAGCAGGGGGTCGTGCGTCCGCGCGCATCTCGCCGCAAAGAGTAGGCGACAGATTCTTGTATGGAGTACTTGGGGTACTTTGACGAAAGTTGCCTGGTGATCGCATTCTTCTACTCTATTCATAACCTACGCTTTTCTCCTTTTCTGTTCCAACATATTTCTTCATGATGGATCCTCTTCCTCCCATCCTCAGTCCTCAATCACCCCCTACACCCTCGGTCTTCCGACCCCGCCGATCCGATGACTGGCACGAGTATCGCGAGATTATCGAGCAGCTCTACCGTAACGATCAGAGGCCGTTGAAGCAGGTGAAACAAATCATGGAAGATAACTACAAGTTCTTCGCCTCGTAAATCTACCTTTTCTTTTTTCTCTCGTTTCCAGCCCTGTTTGTACTTCTTCCCCTCTTTCTATAACATCACCATCACCATCACCACCCCTCATCATCGCTCTCTCATTACATCACCATAATTGCCTCCATATCTGACAATCCACCAGAGAAAAACAATACAAAGACCGCCTCGCTGCCTGGCATGTTCGAAAAAACATCAAGGCCGAAGAAGTCCAGATCATGATCCGCAAGCAGAAAAAGCGTGCCGCCCGTGGCAAACAGACTGCATTTCGCCGCAGCGGCCAAGAAGTCGATCAAAAGCGCATCGCTCGCTTCGTCCGTCGCTACGGCTCCTCATGGAATCAAAAACGAGACAAAGATGCCGAATTACAAAGTCCCGAGCCGCGTTCGTCTACTCTACCTCGGTCCATCCATCAAGACTAACGCAACTAGCTATAGCAACCCCCTCCGATATGACCTGCTACACCCCCGAACCAGCAGATGAACCAGCAGTGACGCCGAGCTCTCCATCAGAAGTGCAGTCTCCATCGCGTGAAACTCCTAATTATCAGATGAATTTCGGTATGTCCATATCCAGTCCATCTATCATGGACAATGTATTTATACTAACCCATCAGACCCCAACCAAATCCACACCCTCCCCGACCTCGTCATCGATGACGACTCCCCATACTCTATGGATCTCTCCCACCAATCTCACCCTCGTCGATCCTACCACCCAGACCCGCCTCACCCCGTATCCCACTCGATTGGACTTCCCCAAATCGCACACCTACCACACCCCATCGCCCACACTCCTATACATCCCACTCACCGAGACGACATCGACGCTCCAGGCGAGGTAGTCACACACTCAGCCGACTGGAACCGACTCGACACGTTCCAAACTCGGCTCGAAACCCTACAATACACGCTCGACCGGACTATGTCCAAGTGGGCACGCGAACAGGATCCAAACCAGGAGATCAGTCACCATGAAGGACTGGGCTTGTGATTATATCTGATATCTTTTGTGCCTGCGTCTATTATTTTCCCTTGAAGCGTTTATTTTTCATCCAGATCGAATTCATAGCTAGGGCGTTTTATTTGCGCTTTGCGCTTTGTTTTGCGCTTTACTGACTTGTGCGATTTTCGTTGTTTATATACAGGTCTGTAGGTAGTGTTGGACGGCTTAGCTTGTCTTCAGGCCAACGATACTTCAATCATCTCAACTTATCACAATCAGCTATCTCGATCTCGATCTCGATCTCGATCCCGACCTCGAACAGATCAAGATTCTCATGCACTCACGCCCACGCAATAGATGTACTGCTCAACCTCACCATGACCAAGATAGAACCTACCGAAGCCAGCTCGATCTTACAAATTCCTTCCAGCGTCGAGGGGTTCGAACAGTGACGGTTAGTATATGGTGCGATGTTCTAGAGTTTGCTAGATAGAGTCAATTATGATCTACTATGAACCATCGTTATCTTCAGTATTGAGCATGTGGGATGTGGAAGGATCTCAGACAAGCTGGAGCCTCGGATGCTTGGACCGGAGCTCCCGAGGTCTTTGGGAAGGTGGAAAGGAGATATCTGGCAAGCTGGTGGTGGACTTAGAATACAACTTACAACTAAGGGTACACCTTACAGCGATAAGTATTTAAGGCTAGACAACCAAAGACTCAGATATGTCCATGAAGAATCCATGCATTGCACCAGACTAGATACATATAACCAAAGCATAACCCACGCTAAAACCGTCAAATACCGAAAAGAAAAAAGAAAAGCCATCAATCCAGATAGGAAAGAAGCATGGAATATTCAGCGGTACATCCGCTCAGCAGATAGTGAAGAAAATCAGGGCACGGAATCACTGAATCCGAATCATGCTCTGGGGATATTGGAGTATAGAGAGAAGGGGGAGCTTTTGGACAATCCGCAGAACCCGTTCCATGCCAGCCTGCAGAAACTCTATACGTTTCAAGAATAGAAAGTGCTCTTTTGGAAGCTCTCTGGCGAAATGTCACCCATCTTGCCCTTGAGTTCCGGCGGCTGGTCAACAGGCTTGGAGATCGATGACAGGCTTTGAGTACGGTTCTCATCGCCCTTCATTGTGGTCGTGCGGGTCACAGGAGCGCTGGCGCCGGTGATGGCTTGCTGGGCTGGTCGGCGCTGGATGGTCTCCAGGTATGGACCGGGGAGGTAACCGACGCGACCATCGCGGGCGCGACAGCGCCACCATTCTGAGGCGTTGCCCATGGGGTCGGACTTGCTGAGTACGGCGACGATATCGCCCTTCTTGACGGCTAGGTCGATGCCGTTGCTCTCCTGTGTCTCTGGGGAGTAGTCGTACATGACTCGGCAGAAGTCAAGCTTGGATGGGTCCAGCGAGGCGGCTTCGCCATTTGGACCGATGAGCTGCTGACGGCGTTTCGCCTCTTCTTCTTGTGAGCGGGCGAGGGCCTTGATGAGTTTGCCCATCAGATAGGGGAGACCAAATACGGCGACGAGGAACATGAAGAATGGCTTCTTGGACGGCTTGGTTGGGGCCGGCGAGCCATCGGGTAGAGTGGCAGGCGAAGAGCGTCCGCCCACAAAGGCTGCGAATGAAGCCGGGGTCAAAGAGGCCGCATCGGCTGGGGGAGGGCGACCGGTGAGTTTGGCGATCAGGGTGCGGAACCACCGAATGATTGCGAAGATTCCCAGTGCCGAGCCGAGGGTGTTACGCAGGTTCCCGAATTGCTCTGCGACCGAGACCATTGCTACCGAGACAAGTCAGAATGAGCACCATTTCCTGAATTTAGAACCGACGTACCGAAAAATGAACTGTGAGTTGCCATGTACGTGCTCTCCAGCATCTGGGCGAAGCCCCCAAACGCCCCGACGATACTCTCGATCATCTGGAAGGTGGTTTGAGTGCTCTGACTGAATGAGTTGGTCAGGCTGTTCGGATCATTGGGATCCTGCCCAGGCATGCCGCCGTACATCCCTCCCATGCCTCCATACATGCCACCCATGCCTCCCATGCCACCGTAACCGCCGTACATCGACCCCATAGAGCCGAAGCGCGAGTACGGCGAAGAGTAGCCGCCCATACCAGAGTAGCCGCCCATGCCACCATACCCTCCGTACGGACTGGATCCGAGACGCGAGGCGCCATAGGGTGAATAGTTAGAGGCCGTGCTGTTAACAACAGAGTTGAGAGTGTCGGGACGGGATGGTAAGACGGGGGCGGTGGAGGTTGAAGTTGAGGTTGAAGTTGCGGGGTTATCCGCTGAGGGTGAAGTTGTAGTCATGGCAGTCGAAGCAGCTGGCCTACCAGCAGTTGGCGCTGTTGATAATGCGTTTCCTGTATGTGTTGGTGTCAGAAATCCAAACCCGGGGAAGATGAATGAAAATGGGACCCTCGAGGGTGGTGCCCAGGCTGGAGGACTTACCACCTGCGCCTGCTCTCTCCCAAGGTTTTGGCGGCGATACCGACGCCATAATCGGGTTCAGCAACCTAGCATGGAGACCCGACAGATGGAGAGAAATGAACTGGGGAGGAGAAGAGTGGAGGTGGAGCGATGGCGGAGAATAGAAGGGAAAAGTCGTCGCATGTGGCCGGAGGTGGAGAAGCCGAGGATGTCGGTGTCGGTGTTTGCCGTTGATAACGGTGCACACCACTTAATACCGCTACAGTTATACTTAGCTATGTATCCAGTAGTGGCGATAATTCGGTTCTTTTCTCTGATTTGAAATCCAATTCTTTTTATTCCTGAAAAGCAAAAAACACCGTGATGAAGTAAGTCTGTTCGGTGGCGAACCAGTGTCTGTGCCGTTTCCCGACCGCCGGAATGCCTCTGCTTTTATCTCCCCGATCACTTGTCTACTCCAGATTGGAATTAAGATATAGTCCATTGATTATATGCATTTGTGTCTAGGAGCAATGACTCCATTCAGATCTTAGAAAAAACCTATACACATACCTAGGTATAGCATAGGCAGAGAATATGCCACTCCTGAATTCCAAAACCATCCAACGCCAATACAGTCGCTATGCACAAGAAATTCAATGCAATGATCTATTACAGCTCCTTGTGCCGGTTCTGGTCCTGAGAGCGTGATGTCGACTCCTGAGAGTGTGACGCCGAATCAGACCCAGGAGCTTGGAGCTTCCACAGGCGAGGTGGTACAGGCAGACCGAGCCAGAATGCGTACAGACGCTGGCCTTCCCAGATACAAATCTCGAAGCTATAACATCAAGTCAGTATAAAGATTGTTGATCGGTTGTTGAAAGCACTTACAGCGTCCGTGGAATATCTAGCCAGCTCCTCAAAACGTACACCGTCGTGTCCCACACAACGCCAAACTCGGTCTTAAAATCGTCAATGATACCTGCGTCTTCTTTTCGCGGCGGACCCTCCCAGGGGTAGCGTTCCATCTCTTCACGTCCGTAGACGAATTTGGCATCTGGTCTTTCCCAGTATACGTTACCAGATTCATCACGCCTTAACCGCATCGATGCCGGTTCCTTTTCTCTCCCTCCCGCCTCGGCTTGGCCATCTGTCACAGGCTTGTGGAGTTGAATGGGAGATGGGTATTCCTGGCCAGCTTCGATCGCTTCATGGAAGCTACGTGCGGCTGCCAGACCGTGCGAGATACGGCCGAGAGTGTTGATCAGGGCCACCAGCTCGGTGCGGCGTATGGGCGGGTTCTCGCCGTTTTTAGTCTCGTCATACTCGAACAGGACCTTCAGCGCGGTCCCGTACCCGTTCACTTGCACCTTACCCCAAAGCCGGCACTTGTCACAGCCCACACAGTCCATCAGCCGGCTGACGTTGCGGAAGCGGTTACGGAAGTCCTCCTTCAGACCGCCTGCGCTGGGATCTTGGAACATGAGGTTCTCATCGAAGATTTGAGGCGGCCGTGACAGGATCTGCGTGAGCTGATTGACCCGCTGCTTGGTGTCGACATCCTGCTCAGGGTCACTGGTACAGAAGATGTAGCCCTCCAGGTGCTTGCGCAATTTGGCGACAGCGCGCGACACAAGCGCGTAGTTGAAGTACATGTTGGAGATGCGTTCTGGGTGGTCGTACAACCGCTCCTTGAAGCACTGCATGTTGGGGTGCCACTGGCCGGTCGTCTGGTTGAGGTAGTCCCAGCAGAGATGCGTAGAGATCGATGCGTGCATACCGCTGATGAGTCGATGGAAGACTCGCTTTTCCAAGCACTCATTATCCAGCGACAACCCTTCCAGACGCGCCTCCTTCTGGATTACATCACGGAAGTCCGAAAAGGCCTGGAGCCCGCCCATTGGCATGTTGAGTGACCGGTCCTCCAGTTCCTCGGCAACGGGCTTCACAAAGCAGTTTTCCCGGTAAATGGCGTCCCAAACCATATGCGCCCCAGCACCCGAGTACCCCGTGAACCGCTCAGGATTGTCCACCAAGCTCACGTAGTCACCCTTGCCCGCCGAGCCCTCGTCCTCGGGGACACAGTAGTCTCGGTCGTCGCACTCGTCGTCATACTCGACCACACAACTTTCGCCGACGCCCTCGCCCAACTTTCCCTGGAGCGGACGCTCTTTGGGGCGCTGGGCTTGGAGTTTGCGGGGCGGGTGTTTGGCCTTGGGACCCTCCAGCTTGCTCAGCTCTTCCGCCCGCCAGATAGGCGGAATATCCTCCTCAGACTCGATAGTGTTTACAGAGCAGGCGATGTTCCCACACATACTATTCGCATCGTTCCAGAAGGGGCATTCCGTGTTGAAAAGGTTCAATCGGTAGTAGGAGAAGAAGTCGGTTTCTTGGGTGAGGCCCTGGAGGAGGGGATAGATCTCGTCGTTGAGTTTGTCCACGGTGCCATAGGAGACACAGGCATCCGATACCATAGCCGAGGGTTCAATCTGTCAGACCCGAGTATGTTAGTCATTATATCATGACCACGGTGGCGATCTGAAGCTCGCCAGCTTCACTTACAGCGCACTTGTTGGCCATGTCAATTGTTTTGGAGCCATGGCCCTCAGCTTCGGCCAAGCCCATAAAGGCAAAGACGGCCACATAGAAGAGCTCCGCTGCCGATCGCATCTTGCCGACCAGTAAAGAGCGTGGGGACAGGGAAGGTCGGTTGAAGAGAGCGCGACGATCCGGAGATGCGAGGTGGCGTCTTGGCCGCAGAATCGCAGGGTCTCCTGTGGTCGCGATGCAAGATATAGAAGAAATGTGTGGACAGGAATGAAATCAGCACGTATATGGGGAAGGGCAGAGTTGAAAAATCCAGTAATGAAGGAATGGGGCGTCAACAACGAAAGATGCCAGACTGGCCCTTCCTTTTCCACGCGGTGGCGGATCATCGCCGCCAAGGAATCCGTGGCTGATGCTCTTCGGCACGAGCTGATTGGTCCGCGGCCACTCTATTTCCGTCTTCTATAGACTGCCAATGTTTGTAGAACTGTCGTACGACTTACGATCTCGATCGATGGGATAATGCATTTATAGCTACTGAGTTGCGCAATATCAACCCGCTTACGTCGTCACACAGGTTTTGTTGATACTGTGGTCGTGGTATACGACTGTGTATCGTACCCCATTCCAAGTAGTTACTACAAAACCAAGGGACGGGCTAACTCCTAAAATAACCAGACAGGTTTCAATATGAAAGATGCTATTCATGCCCCCCCCC